>ERZ1673739.94-NODE-94-length-135904-cov-47.946956_pt1 | contig 135904 bp, 127 predicted proteins | sample MGYA00580210_ERZ1673739 | MGnify/ENA primary metagenome ERZ1673739 (study PRJEB41218, sample SAMN15661749) | gut metagenome | host: Homo sapiens | place: Canada: London | collected 2015-08-20/2019-03-30 | study: EMG produced TPA metagenomics assembly of... | reverse complement strand
CAGTGCCCTCGAATGAGGGGCAGGGGAGTTGAAGTGTCGAAGACACTTTTTTATTTAAAGTATTGTTAGTGATAATAAATTTATAGAATATCTCGAGTAGTCATAGTATAATGAAATTAGTTTTTTAGAAAAGAGGAAAGTACATGGAGAATTCAAAATCCAAAGAGTTGATTGCAGGTTTAACAACTGCATTTATAAATCAATCCAATAATTCAAATTTGGCCTATCGACCAGAATTTGTATACAACGACTATAAGCAAGGAAAGAAAGTTCTTGTTTCTTTGGAACAAGAGCTAAAACGATGTGATGAATTCTTTATTAGTGTAGCATTTATCACTGATAGTGGATTTGAATCTCTATCCATGATTTTAAAAGAACTAGAACAAAAAGGTGTTCCAGGGAAAATTCTAACGACAGACTATTTAACATTTAGTCAGCCAAAAGCATTAGATCGATTAGCTCGACTGAAAAATATTGAATTAAAAATGTTTCGAACAAATTCCGAAGTTGGAGGATTTCATACAAAAGGATATATATTCCGAGAAGATGAATTATATCGAATCATCATAGGAAGTTCCAATATGACATCCAGTGCAATTACAAAAAATAGGGAATGGAATACAAAAATTGTTTCTACAGAACAAGGAGAAGTTGCACAAGAAATTTTAAATGAATTCAAAAATTTATGGATGTCAACAAATAGTCAATATTATGAAGAATTCATTGATGATTATAAAGAGCGATATTTACAAGATCAAATCATCAAAAAGCAACAAAGACAAGCAGCAAAAGCACAAATTGTTGATTTTGGAAGCTATAAATTAAAACCAAATAAGATGCAGCTAGCTTTTATTAATAACCTTATGAAGATGAGATCAGAAGGAATAGAAAAGGCCTTACTATTATCAAGTACAGGAACTGGAAAGACCTATGCATCAGCATTTGCTGTTAGAGAGTTAGGATATCAGAAGGTTTTATTTTTAGTACATAGAAACCAAATTGCAGAACAAGCATTAAAATCATACCAAAAAGTTTTTGGGCCGTCTGTTACGATGGGATTAGTTACTGGTAAATCTCATGATTATGGTGCAGATTTTATTTTTGCGACAGTACAGACATTGTCAAAAACTGAAAATTTAGAAAGATTTGCAAGAGATCATTTTGAATGTTGCATCTATGATGAAGCTCATCATACCTCAGCAGATAGCTATAAAAAGATTATGGATTACTTTACTCCACAATTTACACTGGGAATGACAGCAACACCTGATAAAAAAGATGATCATATAGAAGGTCGTAATATTTATGAGATCTTTGATCACAACATTGCATACGAGATTCGATTGCAAAAAGCAATGGAAGAAGATTTATTATGTCCATTTCATTATTTTGGAATTACAGATTTAGAAATTATTGATGATATGATAGCCAATGATAAGAAAATGACAAAAGAGCAAAAACTAGAGAATTTTAGAAAATTAACTTCAGATGACCGTGTAAAATATGTAATGGAACAAGCAGAATATTATGGGTACAGTGGTAATCGAGTAAAAGGTCTGATTTTTTGTAGTAGAATTGAAGAAGCAAATGAATTATCAAAGAAGTTTAATGAGTATGGTTGGCGTACATTAGCATTAAGTGGTGCAGATTCAGAAGAAGTTCGAAGAGATGCAATTGAACGTTTGGTTAATGATGATATTAATGAGTTAGATTATATTTTATCTGTAGATATTTTCAGTGAAGGTGTTGATGTACCAGAGATTAATCAAGTAATTATGCTAAGATCAACTCAATCACCAATTGTATTTATCCAACAATTAGGGAGAGGACTGCGAAAGGCAGAAGATAAAGAATATGTGGTGATACTTGATTTCATTGGAAATTATAAGAACAATTTTATGATACCGATTGCTTTATCTGGGGATCGTAGTTATAACAAGGATAATGTAAGAAAATATGTAGTTAGTGGAAATAGTCTGATTCCGGGAGCATCTACAATTCATTTTGATGAAATATCTAAAGAACGAATATTTAATGCAGTTGATAATTTAAAAAGCATGAAAGCGTTGATTAAAGAAAGCTATACTTCTTTGAAAAATAGATTGGGTAGAATTCCAAGATTGGTTGACTTTTATGAAAATGAAGAGATCGATCCAATGATTATTATTCGAGAATATAAGACCTATTATGCAATGTTGAAAGCTATGGAGAAAAAACAAAAAATAGAGGAGCTTTCAGATGGTGAAACACTGATATTGGAATATTTATCAAAGACAGTTTTAAGTGGAGTACGTCCACAAGAGTTGGAATTATTAAAAATGCTATTGGAGCATAACGAAGTTTCTATAGAAGAATTTCAGGAAGATGTTTCAGCTGAATTTGGCTATCTTTTGGATATGGATGCTATCCAAAATACTATTAGGATTTTACAGGGACATTTTCATATTAATTCTGCAGAACATCAAAAATATGCGCAAATTGATATTTTAAAAGTTAATGAAAATAAAAGAATTCAACGATTAAATAGTTTTGTAAGTAAATTAAATGAATCGGAGTTTCGGAAAGAATTAAACGATATTATTTCGTTTGGTTTATATAGATATAAAGACAAATATAATCAAAATAAGAATCAAGGAGTTCCATTTGTATTATATGAACAATATTCAAGAAGAGATATTTGTTTTTTAATGGATTGTGGCAAAGATTTATCTTCTACGATGTATGGGATGAAAAAGATTAATGATGATGTTTTTATTTTTGTTACATATCATAAAGAAAAAACAGAAGACGATGCTAAAGAATATATCGATGGAAAACCTGATTATGCAGATGTGTTTGAAGACAATCAAATATTCTGTTGGGATACTCAGATTGGAAGGGGTATTGATAGTTCTTATACGCAAGATGTGATGAAAGCTTATAGAAAACATTTGATGGTTAAAAAAAGCGATGCAGAAACGACATTTTATTATATGGGACAGTTCGATATTGCAGAAGTTAAGCCTGCAAAAAAATTAGATAATAAAGGAAAAGAACGAGATATTGCGAAGTTTAGAGTAAAAATGAGACATGCAGTTCGAGATGATTTATTGCAGTATTTAGAGAGTAATATAGATTAGATTACGAGTAGAAAATGAAAAGGAAGAATGATATGAAGACGATAAAGGTAGTGGCAGCAGTTATAAGAGACGGAGATAAGATATTTGCGACACAGAGAGGATATGGTGATCTAAAAGGTGGATGGGAATTTCCTGGGGGAAAGATTGAAGAAGGGGAAACTCCACAGGAAGCTTTGAAGAGAGAGATTATGGAGGAATTGGATACAGAGATTGAAGTTGGAGAATTGATTGATACGATAGAGTATGATTATCCGGAGTTTCATTTGTCTATGGGGTGTTATTGGTGTTCTGTAGTTCGTGGAGATTTGGTTTTGAAAGAGCATGAGGCGGCTCGATGGCTGGGGAAGGATGAATTGATGGATGTTGAGTGGTTGCCAGCGGATGTTGGGTTGATTGGAAAAATCGATAGGATGCTGTCTAAATATAATATTGTAAAGATAAAATCAGTAATCAAAAGATATGGAGTGTGTATATATAGTTTAATAATTTCAATATTAGGGTGTTTGGGAGGAATATCACACAGTACTTATGCTAATACATATAACAGTCAAACAGCAATTGTGCGCAAGATGCCCAAAGATTTAGGATGTGAATGTTTAAATGGAGAAGGTAATGAGGATAGGATTAATAATCTCAATAATAAGGAAATGGATGAGGAAAATCAAAATTCTAATACGATGAAAACAGAAGTTAGAGAGTATGCTCAAGATCCTAAAAAATATGCTTCAAAAGATGAGAAGGATGAAAGTTCTTTGAAACAAAAATTATTAGAATATCTAAAGATTCTTATAGTGACAATTAGTACATTTTTTGAAACAATGAAAAAGATATTTGAATACCTAATAGTTAAAGAGCAATTAAAAGAAAATTTCAAAAAGAAGAAAAAAGTTAAAAAACATAAGAAGAAAAAGCATAAGAAGAAAAAACATAAAAAGAAACATATAGAGTAGTATTTAGAGAAAACTTAAGTTCCCAGGGACATTAAGAAATCAAAAAAATACTTGACGGGGAGATTGTCCCCATCAGGTATGATGGAGTAAGAAAAGGAGGAACTGAGTATGAGTAAAGAAAAAGTAGCGTTGAAACAGGCCAAAGAAGTATATGAACTACTTGGAATAAACAATAACCGTCTAAAATATTTTAAGAAGAAGGGGATTTTTGTGTCTGAGACAAAGAAGGCGGGGTATACAGCTAATGATATTGCTCGACTAAAACAATTAGTAGTACTCACCAAGGCTGGGCTAACATGCGATGATATTAAGAATATAGATTTAGGAAAAGTATCATTTACAGATGCACTTGAGCAAAGAAGAAAAAATATGGAAGACAAATTGCAACAAATACAAGGTGCCTTAAGTTTATCAGCTGAACTGCTCGATGCTGGTATTAAGTATGATTCCATGCCTTCTGATTATTACTTGGAAGAAATAACAAGACGTGAAAGTGAAGGTGAAGAATTTATGGATTTTGAGGATTGGCAGTTTGAGTTAGAAATGATGGAGGATATCAAGTGCCCTAACTGTGATGCAGAAGACACTGTTGATTTGGAAGACTATGTTTGTTCAGAAAGTAGCGAAGAAAGAGAAAATGGTATGGGACCAGATTTTATAAGATATTTTGATAGCGAGCAAAATTACAAGTGTCCAGAATGCGGTAAGGTTATTCGTATCGCTGGTTGGAAGAGAGAATATCCAATGGGAGCTTTCGATTCTGAGGAGGTAAATATTTCTTTGGTGGATGAAGATGAATGAGTAGAACTTAAGGTTCAGAATCCTGATGATAAGCCAATATATTATTTATAAATGATGAGAGAAGATGATAAAATGAAAGATGATCCTACTTGTAAAACATGTGGAATGCTAATGACAGAATTTGATGATTGGGCATGGTATACATGCCCAGAATGTGGAAATAGGGTAAAAATTATTGATGGAAGTGTGACATGGTATGATGAAATTTTTGGTGAAAATGAAAAAGAACATTATTCTGATTTTGATTTGGCGGATTTTTGTCGGGGTGGAGACTTAACGGAAGATTAGGAAAACTTAAGCATTCCTGTAACACTTAAGAAATCAAACTAGGAGGTGGTGAGAAAATGACACGAGAAGAATTGAAAGAACAAATTGACGAGCTTATGCAACAGTATGCCAATGAAGAAATTGATGGTCATACATATGCGCAGAAGATGATGGAATTAACCACATCTGCTCAGAACAATAACAACTAAGTTTGATTATTGATGTTAATGTGAAAGGAGGCAGAATTATGCAGCAGTGTCCATTTTGTGATAAAGTCTATGATGAATCTGAATATAGCCATTGTCCATATTGTTCAGGCGAATTAGAGGATGACGATGATGAAGTTCGTCCATGCCCTGAATGCGGCAGTTGTTTACATTGGAATGGAGAAGTTTGGCAATGCTCAAACTGTGACTACTCAGAGGAAGACTAAAAAAGAAAAAATAAATCCTTAAGCATTCCTGTAATTCATAAATAATGTCAATAGACGAAAGAAGAACCTCACAGTATAATTAAGATATCATCTTGGCGGATGAAAAACATCTTGATTATCGGAGGTCCTTATAATGAATTATACACAGAATCAAAAGATTGAACAAGTCACAGAATCAACTTTAGCACTTGGAGTTGATATCGGAAGTTCTGAACACTATGTCAGAGCATTCGATTACCGGGGAAGAGAGCTGACAAGAAAAGTATTCAGATTTTCAACTGATATCAATGGGTTCAACAGCTTTTATGACTGGGTTACACAAATATGCATAAAGCATGGAAAAAATGAAGCAATGATAGGATGTGAACCTACAGGTCATTACTGGTATACCTTTTATCAGTTTGTAAAAGATCATGGGATGAAACTGGCATTCGTGAATCCTGCATCTGTTAAGAAAGCAAAGGAACTGGATGACAACAGCCCAAAGAAAACAGATCTGAAAGATCCAAAGATGATTGCAAAGCTTGTAATCGATGGAAGGTACAGTTTTCCATATGTGCTGGAAGGAATCTATGTAGAGATCAGAGAAGTGACATCCAGCCGAGATCGCATCATGAAGGAGCTGAATGCAGCATCCAACAGGATACAGAGATGGCTGAAGATATATTTTCCAGAATATCTTACTGTATACAAGAAATTTGATACAACAACAGGAATGATGATCCTTGAGGAAGTACCATTACCGACTATGGTGACAGCACTGGGTGTAGATAACATTATAAAGATATGGAGAGAACATAAAGTGCGTGGCAAAGGCGCCAGTTTTAATAGGGCAAAGACCCTGGTAGATGCTGTGCATGATAGTGTTGGAAAATCAGGAGGTCAGGGTGCAGTCATGGAGATTCAGATGTTGCTGGAAGATTATAAGGTAAAGAAGCAACAACTGGAAATGGTTACATCTGTGATGGAAGAACTGATCATGCAGAAAAGATGCTGTCAGTTGATGGTGTCGGATTAGTAACTGTAGCTGGTTTCATATCAGAAGTCGGGGATATCAGTCGCTTTAAAAACCCGAAACAGATCCAGAAGTATGCTGGATTTGAACTGGTAGAGAACAGCTCTGGAAAACACAAAGGTCGTACAACGATCAGCAAGCGTGGTCGGAAGAAACTGCGAAAAATCATATATCAGGTAGTATTACCATTGATACAGAGCAATAAAGAATTCAGATCGATCTATGATTATTACAGAAAACGGATAAAGAATCCACTGAAAGGCCGACAGGCAATGATAGCCGTTGGATGTAAGCTGATCCGGGTATTCTTTGCAATCATGACGAAGAGTGTTGTCTACAATGGATCAAAAATGATAGAGGATATTCATCGTCCAACCCAACTGCCACAGGCAGCCTAACAAGAAAGAAATAAACCTGAAAACAGGAAAGCGTCCGCCAAGGAGATTGGTGCTGTGGACAGGGATGTAACTGTATCGTTGAAAAAAGTATAGCCAGTTTAGCCACAGGAGATACAGACCATAGGACAAAGATCCTGTACTTAAGCGTAAGTGGCAGCCCAGCTATGGATAGACAGAACGAAGGAATTTAGGACTCCAATCATAGCAGATGGATGATCCTGTCAGACATGAGAGGTTTGTTGCTGTAGAGAAAATGGGTAAACAAAGAAGGCAACCATAAAAATATCAAGACGTCTTCTTTTTATACCAATTTTTCTATGAATGGTACAAAAAGATACCTTATTCACTATCCATAAGGCTGTATTTTGATCAGCTAATTAATTTAAAGAGTATCCGGAAAGCTGATAAATCCAAGCTTTCTTGTGCAATTTTAATAAAAATATACAGAGAGGTCCCAGTGACATTAAGAAATCAGTTTACAAAGTAAAATGATAAATTAATTAGAATTAACCAGAAAATTCTAAACAAAATATTCATTTAATTTATAGGTGTTAATTTGTCATACAGGTATATTCCCCAAAATGTAAATGGCAATATAGAATAAGTTCAAGGAATGGTGATATAAAAGCTATTGGAAAACGGAACGGTAAAATTAGTATTGCTATTGTGCGTACATTTGCATATAATAAAAATAGATAGAAAAACTACTCACGAAAGGAGATGTTTTATATGGCTACAAAATCAGCAAATTTATATGCAAGGATTGAACCAGAAGTCAAAGAAAAAGCAGAAAGTATTTTGTCTGCACTTGGTATTTCTGCTTCTAGTGCTATCAATATGTTTTATAAACAGATTATCTTACAGAGAGGACTTCCATTTGAAGTAAAAATACCATCCGCTAGACCTGTTGATATCAGCACATTATCAGAAGTAGAATTCAATGAAGAATTGGAGAAAGGATATGCAGATATGCATGATAGACGGACAAAAAATGCGAAGAAAGCTTTTGCTGATATTCGCAAGGATTATGGCTTATGATATATGAAGTAGAAGTATCTGAACAGGCAGACCGTGATTTGAGAGAAATTTTTGAATATATTGCTTTTGAATTACAATCACCAGAAAATGCAATCGGACAACTTGATCGTCTAGAAGAACAGATATTAAGTCTTGATGCGATGCCGAAGCGTTATCGAAAATATGAAAAAGAACCATGGAAAAGTCGTGAACTTCATATATTACCAGTAGATAATTATGTGATACTATATATTCCAAATAGTGATAAAAAAGTTGTAACAATACTTAGAGTAATGTATGCTGGACGGGACGTAGACAATCAGTTGAATTTCCATACAAAGCAATAAAGAATACAATTTAAAGCAGGGGAGTTACGGATAAGTGATAAGTCTTGCGAGATATTTGGAAGTTGATCATTTTGCAGAAGGGGAAAGCCCGGATCCGCCGTTTATCTGTTATCTGCTTCTCGGCAGTGATAATTTTTCGGCAGACGGGCGGGTATACTTCCGGATCAGTGAAGTAAGGATAGAGCTTTACACGGACCGGAAGGATCCAGGGGCAGAAGCTCTGGTGGAAACAGTTCTGGATGATGCCGGGATTTTTTATAATAAGTCGGAGGTCTGGAACTTGCACTGATTCCGGAGAGTTTCCGGACGGATGTGCTGAGAGAGAAGCTGGATGCCAAGGGTGTTCTGATTGAAAACTCGGATGCAGAACTGGCCCTGTTTGCCCTGCTTTTTGATTTTGACGGGGATGTGCGTCATATCCGCCACACAGGAGGCTTTTGACAGGTTCTAATCTGATGAAATGTGATGACAGGATAAGCGAAAAAAGGTATAATGATTTCATAAAATCAGAAGCTGGAGGAAACATACATGAAAATTGTGATTATTAACGGAAGTGCCAGAAGGGGAAACACGCTGACGGCGATTGACGCATTTGTAAAAGGGGCATCAGAAAAGAATGAGATTGAAATCATCCAACCAGACAGACTTCATATAGCACCTTGTAAGGGATGTGGGGCCTGTCAATGTTATAAAGGATGTATTGATCAGGATGATACAAATCCCACGATTGATAAAATTACTGCTGCAGATGTGATTCTTTTTGCTACTCCGGTATATTGGTGGGGAATGTCTGCGCAGTTGAAACTTATCATTGATAAGTGCTACTGCCGCGGTTTGCAGCTGAAAAATAAAAAAGTTGGAACAATCGTTGTGGGAGGATCCCCGGTGGATAGTATCCAGTATGAGTTAATTGACAAACAGTTCGACTGCATGGCGAAATATCTTTCATGGGATATGATTTTCCAAAAATCATATTATGCAACAGTCAGTGATGAACTTGCAAAAAACAAGGATTCTATAAAAGAACTTGAAAATATTGGAAAAAACTTATAATAAATATTAAGCATCCCAGGGACGTTAAGAAATCAGTTTATAAAATAAATTGTACAAATAAGAACAAATTGTTCCAAAAATTCTAAACAAAATAATCATTTAATGTAAAGAAGAAGGTCATTGTAAATCATCATCCAATTAATAGAGTAGATGGTGTGCAATGGCTTTTTCGTTGTTATAGTGATCGAGATATGATAAAATATCAATGTATAAAAAATAAATATAGAATACACAATATAATTTATCAATTTTCTCAGCAACTAAAAGACATAATGGGATCAAAATTAACAAAAGTTATTGTTTATGGCTCTTATGCCAGAGGTGATTATAATTCAAGTTCAGATGTTGATGTTATGATTCTGGTAAAAATGTCAGATAATGAGATTAAAAAAATAGAAAATCAGGTATATGATTTAGCATTTGATATAGAAATGGATACAGGAGTTGATATTTCGCCAATTATAAAAAATGAAGAGCAATATGAATATTGGTTAGATACGTTGCCATTTTATAAAAACATTCATGAAGAAGGGGTGATAGTGAATGGATAAGAAAAGAGATTTATCTATTTACCGAATGAAAAATGCAAAGGATACATTAGATACGGCAAAAATATGCATGGATGTTATGCATTAAAAACTCAATATGGAAGTCATTTAGTGGAAATGAAAAGAAGGATGAATCAGCAAGTGGCATCAAAAGGAATACAATTAGTAGACCTACAGCATATGGAGAATATGCACCTTATACATTTATTGAGAATGAAGAAGAATTTGAGAAATTAGTTGAAAAAATGAAATAACAAAAAGCTACCGCGGCAATTAAGGTTTCCGCAGATATTAAGAAATCACGACACTGGGAATAATTAAGATTCTGTAGACATCAATTAATCAGAATAAACCGAAAAATTCTAAACAAAATACCCATTAATAAATTTATTAAAGCTGTTGTTACTTAATATCTCTTTGGGAGTATTAATAGCAATGGCTTTTTATTGTAAAAATAGGTTGTATTTATCCTAGTTTATATATATAACAAAGAAAAAGAGAGAAATTAGATTATGGGAAAACAAGAAAACATAAAAATATTTGAAGATACAGAAACATTATGTAAAACAAATTCAAGCTTAAAACAATCGATCAAAAATTCAATATGTAACCAAAAACTAATCCTCCAAAATCAAAGAATAAATAGCAATAACCAGAAACGATATGAAAAACCTGCAAATATTATTGTATCAAAAAAGAGAACATTACAAGCAGCATCGGCATATAAAAATACTAAGACAGCGGTACATAATTTTGCTTCCGCAACTAATCCAGGTGGTGGAGTAAAAAGAGGATCTAATGCACAAGAAGAATGTCTGTGCAGATGTTCAGGACTATATGTTTGTCTAAGTACACAAACAATGTGGGATGGATTCTATTCTCCACACAGACAAGCACATAATCCAATTTATAATGATGATATCATTTATACACCTGCAGTCACAGTATTTAAAACAGATACTGAACAACCAGAGATCATGGATGCATCTGATTGGTATGATGTAGATGTAATCACATGTGCAGCTCCGAATCTAAGAGTCCAAAATAATTATAATGGCAAGTCATCATATAATAATGCGAAAAAGATGACAAATGACGAATTATTAAAATTACATGAAAAGCGATTAAAAAGAATTTTGGATACAGCACTTTCAGAAGATGATGAAACGATAATTCTTGGGGCATTTGGATGTGGTGCATTTATGAACGATCCTCAGATTGTTGCTCAGGCAGCAAAAAATGTAATTCGAGAATACTTATATAGTTTCAAAAATATTGAATTTGCGGTGTATTGTTCTCCAAGAGATGATCGAAATTATAGAATTTTTGATAGAGTTTTGAAGAAATAGTGGGCATAGGACATTGATCACTGGGACATTAAGAAATCCAAACCAAACGATAGTTTGAAAATATTAAAATTTCCAGAAATGTCAGATGAGTGGTTAGACCTTATTGCACAATGTAGAAACGGAAAAACACATAATTATGATATTGTAGAAGGACCTATGGCAGATGATACAGTATGGAATTATGTAAATGATTTTCTTACAGGACGAATTAGTAGGAAACAATTTTGGATAAATCTTTTTCATTCATCGGACATCCAAAGGTGGTTACGTGGCTTGAAATACTGTTAAGGTCCCGAACTTAAGTGCCCTGAGACATTAGATTAAATTTTGGAAAAAAGGCTGAATGCGAGAACTGTCCAGAAAGAATTATTCTATTATTCTAGCAACACCCTAAGATAAATCGCTTACCAATTATAGAGGAATAAAAAGATGGTAAAAGAACCAAAGAGTGGGAATCCTTAGGCATTAAAAAATCAAAGCATCGAAAGGTAAATTACGTGAAACGTGAATACAGAAATTTTGTAAAAATATACCGAAAGAAATTAGAGAATGTGTTCAAAATTGGATTAAAATATACAGTAGGGACTGTTTGTTATATCATTATAGATCGGGAACGGATCCGTGCTGAGGCTTTGTATTGCGAGTTGGTTCGTGGTGTGAAGCCTTTTTTTGGATCTAAAATTTATTATCGAACAATAGGTTATGTTTAGTTAATGGAGAGAATAGCACTATAAATGATGAATGAGCTTCATATGAAAAAAATGTTAGGTTTTTAGGATTCATCGATTTAGATTTTTTATAAAGAGAAGTTCAAAAACAGAAGTAAAATATGTGTAGATTTAAAAAAAATTATTGTCGTGAGGAAAACCACGTGGTATGTTTTTTTGGAAAAAAAGAGATTATTTTAAAGGCAAACCTGTTGAAAGGCAGGGTCGCAAAGCCAGAAGGGACTAAAGTCAGAAAGCTTGACCATGTCAGCCGGTTGCCACTGTTTCCATATCATCATAATATATGGAAAAGATGTTTGAACAGAAGAGATTTCGATACCTTTTATACTATATAGATGTGTGATTTTAGAGAAATATAGTAGGGACACTGGCAGATTTTGGCAAGTGTCCTTTTTGTATGCAAAAATGGGTAACAAAACTAGCAGGGACAGGTTTTCTGTATACAGATAAAAGCAGGATGAAGAAGGCATAAGACGGAGAGAGGACTTTTATAAAATGAAAAATTATGAAGACAAAATATATTCCTTAGGTGAGACTGTAACGGGGCAGACACAGGCCATGTCACAGGCCGTACAGAAAACACTGGAAAATAATGGCGGGGTAGGTATAATGACAGGATCTTATGACCAAAACCTGTCTATTTTGTCTGTGAATAATCTGCTGTTGCATAGTACAGGATATACATTCGATACTTTCATGGAACAGACAAAAGGCTCATTGAGAAACTTCTTTTATGACGAGGAAGATATACTGGAGCGAGACCGTTTTTTGCAGCTTCACGGAACAGGGGAAGCACAGATCCTTGCAGCAGACGGTACAGTGAATAATGTACGGCTTTGTAAAGAGGATGCGACAGATGAGGCGGGCAGACAGATCTGGGTTATGTCCGTACAGGTCAACTGGGATCATGTAAATTTGGCACTGCTCAATGAGGCTATCTATTCCGGCTTCTGGTATTTTGACTGTGACGAAAACAGTGAGATTGTGAATGCAAACTGGAGTCATGAATTCCGAAAAATGCTTGGCTATCATGACACTCTGGACTTTCCGAATAAACTGGAATCCTGGTCAGATCTTCTGCATCCACAGGATAAAGAAAGAGTAATGGTGCAGCTTCAGGCGGCAATTAAGGATAAGACGAACCAGATAAAATACCAGGTAGAGTATCGTATGAGAATGAAGGATAATCAATACCAGTGGTTTCGGGCATCGGCAGAAGTAATACGCCGTCTGGATGGTTCTGCCAGCAGGATTGCCGGGATTTTTATTAACATTGATGCGGAGAAAAAAGAAATCATGCAGGCACAAAAATCTGCTGCTTTCCACCGGGCTTTTACGAAAGCAGATTTGTGCGAGTATTATGTGAATCTGGAAGCGAATACTTTTGATACCTTTAAGGTTGAACCGTCCCTGATGACCGTCTTTGAACAGAGTCATACATGGGATGAACTGATCCGGCATTTTGTGGATTCCTATGTTGTGGAGACAGATAAGAAGGCGGTATCCTCTTTTTACGACCGTGGTTATATTGCAGAAAGGCTGAAGGGTCTGGAAACCGAATTGGCTTTAGAGTGCCGTATCACTCTGAATGGAGAAGAACGATGGGTCCGCAATGTGGTCATACGTGGCGAAATAGAGGATTCAGAATATGCCATGATCTTTCTGCGTGATATCACAGAGGCAAAGGTAGAGAGCGCACGGCATCTGCAGATGGCAGCGGATAATGCTTCCATGGAGCAGCTGATTCAGAGTATTGTGCGTCTGGTTGACCGCTTTGTTGTCTGTGATCTGGAAAATGACAGATATGAATTCTACAATCTGAATGGACAGATGATATATAAACCTCTGGGATTTTATCATGATTTTCAGATGCAGGTTCTTGAAAAATATAAGACACTGGAACCATTGGAAGCTATAGATATCCTGATAGCCCCGGATAATATTCGGAAAAAACTGAAAAGTGAAAATGATATTTATAAGTTTGAGTATTGCAGCCTGGATGAAAAGACTTATAAAATCGCTTCTTATATTCCCTTGGAATGGAAGAATGGAAAGCTGGAAAAGGTATTGCTGGCATCCATGGATGTGACACAGGAGAAGAAAGCAGAGATTGAATCCCGTCAGGCACTGAAAGAGGCTTACCGGTCCGCAGAAAATGCAAATCGTGCGAAAACAGAATTCCTTTCCAATATGTCCCATGATATCCGGACACCAATGAATGCGATTGTGGGTCTGACGGCAATCGCAGGAGCAAATATTGAGAGCCAGGACAGAGTTATTGAATGTCTCAGCAAGATTACAGAATCAAGCCGCCATCTGCTGGGACTGATCAATGAAGTGTTGGATATGGCACGTATTGAAAGTGGAAAAATGACATTGGCACAGGAAGATTTCAATCTGTCAGAGCTGGTGGATAATCTTATTACACTTACGAAACCGGTGCTTGATGAACATAAACATAATTTTGATATACACATCAATCATATTGAACATGAGGCTGTCTGTGGTGACAGCTTGAGGATTCAGCAGGTATTTGTGAATCTGATGAGTAATGCGATCAAGTATACACCGGATGGTGGAAATATTACTTTTTCGATAGAGGAAAAGCCAAATGGATTTTCAGAACTTGGATGCTATGAATTTACGATTGAGGATAATGGGATCGGTATGTCACCGGAATTCCAGAAAATCATGTTTGATCCTTTCAGCCGCGCGGATGACCAACGGACAACCAGAGTCCAGGGAACTGGTCTGGGAATGGCAATCAGCAGAAATATTGTGAACCTGATGAATGGCACTATTAAAGTGGACAGTACCTTGCACAAGGGAACTAAAATCACAGTAACAATTTATCTGGAGCTTCAGGAAAAAGAAAAAGAACAGGACAGAGATCTGATGAATCTGCCGGTTCTGGTTGTGGATGATGATAGGACATGCTGTGAAAGTACAGTTGCAACATTAAAGGAAATCGGTATTATGGGTGAATGGGTTCTCTCTGGCAGGGAAGCGGTTGAGCGCTGTTATGCACGGCATGAGTTGAAAGATGATTACTTTGCTGTTATTTTAGACTGGAAGATGCCGGATATGGATGGTATAGAAACTGCCAGACAGATCCGGAAACGGATAGGAAAAGAGATCACCATCATTGTATTGACATCCTATGAATTCAGCGAAATTGAAGAAGAAGCAAAGGCTGCAGGTGTAGATGCTTTTATTGCAAAACCGCTGTTCCGTTCCCGGCTGACGGCTACACTGCGGCAGTTTACTTCAGGAAGAAAAGAAAAAACAGCGAGAAATTATCTGGAGAAGCTGTCAGAATCAGACTACACGGGAAAAAGGATTCTGCTGGTTGAGGATAATGAGTTGAACAGAGAAATTGCTGTTGAAATTTTGCAGATGACAGGGGCAGAAGTGGAAATGGCAGAAAATGGGAAAATCGCAGTTGAAAAAGTGGAAGCTTCTCCGGAAGGATTGTATGATCTTGTTTTTATGGATATCCAAATGCCTGTCATGAATGGTTATGAGGCAACTGCAGCAATCAGGAGCCTTCCGGGTGAAAAGGGAAAACTGCCTATTGTTGCCATGACTGCCAATGCTTTTGCAGAAGATGTACAGTTGGCCAAAAATACAGGCATGAATGGACATATCGCGAAACCGCTGGATATGAATAAGCTGAATGATGTTCTGGAAAACTGGCTGTAATTGATTTCCGAAGCAACCGCAGTCCATGGCAGTTTTGGTTTTTATAACCGTGCTGATCGTTCTGCTTCTTATCCTGATTGTAGTGGTACATATGAGGAACAGTACTATTAAATAAAACCGATGACGAATATCTATATTACATGTTATGTTTTTATACAGGAGATTTTGAAACAGTCAGACGTGCATCAATTAATCCACAAGGATCATTAGGATGGCGTACATCTTTTATCCAATATGATATGGACTTCGAGCAATTTTATTATACCTATATGAAAGTATCAAAATGACAGAAGCTGTATCAGAGATAGCAGGATATTTACGATTAGTTCTTTATACAAAGAAGAATCCTGAGTAGTAAAAATTTACTCAGGATTCTTTTACATAAAACTTAAGCTCTTTTTATTGGAACCCGAAATGAAATGATCCGAGGTGTTTCTATTTGTTCAAATTTGATCATATATGCATTTCGATCAGAAAGGATGGATTTAATCCTACCTTGTCCAAAGACATTATGAATGATCTTATCACCAATCTGAAAAGTTTGTTCAGCGACATAACCATCTAAATAGCGATTACTGTAATGAATGTAATTTTTGGTTTCTGCGATCAGAGTATCTTCTGGCTTTTTAACGTATTCTAAAAATTTTTGATCGATATCTAAAATAAATCTAGATGGGTAACGGGTTGATCCATCAAAATTTTTTCCGTGCGATTCACTTAAAAATAAACTTTTCATGGCACGTGACATTGCAACAAATGCAAGACGACGTTCCTCTTCCATTCCCTCAATTGTAGAGGTTTTCTTGGAAGGAAAAATTCCTTCATTTAATGCACATAGGAATACGTGTGGGAATTCCAATCCTTTTGCAGCATGAACGGTCATCAATTTTACTTTGTCAGAATCATCAGTAACGTCACTATTCGTAAATAGGGCAATATGATCAAGATAATCAGGTAGCAGAGCTTCCTCGCCACAAGATATTTCATAATCATAAACAGCTTGTTTTAATTCAGCCAGATTATCAAGACGTTCCTGATTTCCAGTAGTTCGAAGCATTTCTTCATAACCACTTCGATCCAAAATATCAGATAAAACTTCAGAAATTGTTCGTTGCTCATAAGTCACTGAAAAAGCATCGATCAATGAGATAAAATCTTTTGCATCTGTTCCTTTAAAAATTGGATCTTCCACACATTCTTTTAATGCCTCATAAAAAGAACAGTGATGAGCATTTACATATGCTTGAAGAAATTCCATTCGTTTTTTACCGATATTTCGTTTTGGAACATTCACGATCCTTAAAAAAGAGAGATCATCTTTGTATGTGATCATACGCAGATAAGACAGTGCGTCTTTTACTTCCATTCGCTCAAAAAATTGAATTCCACTATAGATGCTATATGGGATTTTCTTTTTTAACAATGTCTCTTCCAAGGTTCGGGTAACGTAATGAGCACGATAAAGAATCGTGATATCCTTATATGAGATATCTTTTTTATGTAATTTTATGATCTGATCTGCGATCCAATCAGATTCCTCTTCTGAAGTATCTCCGTGATAATAAAGCACTGAATTTTTGCTATGACACATTGGCAGAAGGTCCTTTTTCATACGATTTTTATTCTTATCGATCAGTGAATTGCATACCGATAAGATCTGAGGAGTAGAACGATAATTTTCATTCATCATGATCGTTTTAACATCAGGGAAAGCTTTGTCAAAATTAAGGAGATAGTTGATATCTGCACCACGCCAGGAATAGATCGTCTGATCTGGGTCTCCTACAATAAAGAGGTTTTTATGATATCCGCATAAGACTTTCATTAATTGATATTGAATCTTATCAATATCCTGGAACTCATCGATCATGATGTATTCCAGACGTTTCTGCCATTTTAAACGGATCTCTTTATTCTTTTCAAAAATATAAAGAGAAAATTTCAAAAGATCGTTGTAATCGAGACCAAAACATTTCTTCTCCTGATATAAATATCCATAAAAAATGATATCATTCACATCGGTAGCCCTCAAATATTTTTGCCGTAATGTATCAAGGGACATTGTGATCAGATCAAGATAATAATTAGGATATCGTTCTAATTTATACATCTCGATCATATCTCTTGCCTTTGAAAATGTCTTATGACGAAGTGTAAGTCCGCGTTCCTCATAAATGATCTTTAACATAGAATCAATATCCTGATTGTCTAAAACAAGAAAATTCTTTGGATATTGTACGGCATGGGAGTCTTCCTGTAGAATGGATACACAAAATCCATGGAAGGTATTAATATAACCAGTATCGTTATCAGCAATGAGATTATGAATCCGATGTCTCATTTCGTTAGCAGCTTTGTTTGTGAAAGTAACACAAAGGATATTGCCTGGCAAAATTCCAATTTCGTTAACCAAAAAGGCAAATCTGTGAGATAACGCTCTGGTTTTTCCAGAACCGGCCCCTGCGATCACTCGGATAAAACCTTCTGTAGATGTAACAGCTTCTAGTTGTGCTTGGTTTAATTGGCATAATAATTGATCCAAAATAAAATTCCTCCCGTATATATGTTCGATTAATCCTATTATAACGAAATAACAGCAGAAAGACAAGGCTCTATCAAACGTCATAATTTGAATAGACGTTTGATAGAGCTTTTACATAAAAACCTCTTTCTTTCGCAACTGTTTGCATTAAAAAAAGGAATGGTTATGTAAAAAATTGCACTTGCATTAAAGCAGTATTGCAGATAACATAAGGATAGTAATAATACTTGCATTAGAACACGCAGAAATGAAGAAACTGATAATAAAAGCAAAAAGGAGTCTTCTATGGATTATCAATCATACCTATCTCACAATGTAGCTGTCAACCTAAAAAGAATTCGAACTTCCAAGGGCATGAGTCTTGATGTACTATCAGAACAAACAGGTGTTAGTAAAAGTATGTTAGCTCAGATTGAGAAAGGAATAGCAAATCCATCGTTAGGTGTTTTAGGAAAGATCACAAGCGGATTAAGAATCGAATTCCAAGAATTAATTGATGCTCCGCCAATGGAATCCTGCCTTGTAACACCAGATCAGATGACACCAACAAAAGAAATGATCGGTGAATACAAAGTATGGACATGTTTTCCATATGAAGATAATCACCAATTAGAGATTTACCGCATTGATATCGAACCAGGGGGCAAATATATCAGTGGCAGCCATGGAGAGAAGACAAGAGAATATCTTTCAGTTACAAATGGAGAACTTACGATTGAGTGTGGTGAAGATATTCAGAAGATCACAAAAGGGGAAATCTATCGATTTGAAACAGATAAAAAACATAATTATAAAAATGAAACACAACAAAAGACAAGTTTTATCTGTGTGTTTGTAGATTATCGGTAAGTATCATACGGAAGTAGTAAGATGATAAAATGATATGTTCAATATAATGGACAGATGTAATATATAATATTTTACAAAAAAATTAAAAAACAATAAAACACTAAGAAAAAATATGCAATATAATAATAAAATATATTATAAAAGATAAAAATAAAGAAATTTCAAAAAATAACAAAGATATATTGACAATTTAATCCTCTAGTGTTATTGTATAGTTGTACAAAATAAAGGATAGAAATTAAGCAAGGGCGCTTACCAACAGGATAAGTTTCCCTTGCTTTTCTTTTTATTATTTAAAGTTTATCAATGAAAAAGATAAACAAAATCTGGCCCAGAGAAGTTAAATAACTAATAACATCATGAGGAGGAAGCAGATATGAGATTAAAAGACACAGGATTAACAAGTCAGGATATTAAAGATAAAGTAAACAAATATATGATCGAGACATACGAACGTTTTGATTTCCTTGCGGAGAGAGCAAAAGATATGTATATGTACGATGAAAATGGTGAGGAATATCTTGATTTCTATGCAGGAATCGCAGTAAATAACGCAGGAAGCTGTAATGAAAAGGTTGTAGCAGCAGTTAAAGATCAGGTTGGCGACATCATGCATACATTCAACTATCCATACACAATTCCTCAGGCACTGCTTGCTGAAAAAGTATGTGAAACAATTGGAATGGATAAGATCTTCTATCAGAACTCTGGTACAGAGGCAAATGAAGCAATGATCAAGATGGCTCGTAAATACGGAATCGAAAAATACGGACCAAACCATTATCATATCGTAACAGCGAAGATGGGATTCCATGGAAGAACATTCGGAGCAATGTCAGCAACAGGACAGCCGGGAAATGGATGTCAGGTCGGATTTGGACCAATGACTTATGGATTCTCATACGCACCATATAATAACCTTCAGGCATTTAAAGATGCATGTACAGAAAATACGATCGCGATCATGATCGAGCCAGTACAGGGTGAAGGTGGTGTTCATCCAGCAACACAGGAATTCATGAAAGGATTAAGAGAATTTTGTGATGAAAATGATATGTTACTCTTGATCGATGAAGTTCAGACAGGATGGTGTCGAACAGGTGCAGTGATGTCTTATATGAACTATGGAATCAAACCAGACATCGTATCCATGGCAAAAGGCTTAGGTGGAGGAATGCCGATCGGAGCAATCTGTGCAACAGCAGAAGTTGCTAAAGCATTTACACCAGGATCTCATGGAACAACATTTGGTGGACATCCAGTCAGCTGTGCAGCAGCATTAGCAGAAGTTAATGAACTGATCGATCGTGACTTGGCTGGAAATGCAAAGAAAGTTGGAGATTACTTTGCTGAGAAATTAAAAGGACTTCCTCATGTAAAAGAGGTCAGACACCAGGGATTATTAACAGGTATCGAATTTGATGACACATTAAACGCAGTTGATATTAAACATGCATGTTTTGATCGAAAACTGTTAGTTACAGCCATCGGAAGCAGTGTGATCCGTACAATCCCACCATTGATCGTAACAGAAGAAGAATGTGATAAAGCATTTGCGATCATGAAGGAGGCTGTAGAATCCTTAGCATAAAATAATATCTTTGAAAAAAGATCAAAATATCAGGGAGGAATGTAAATGAAACATTTTATCATAAATATCGGATGTGAATACGGAAGTGGTGGTCCGGACATTGGAAAGATGGTTGCCGAATCACTTGGAATTCCATTTTACGACAGAGATTTAGTAGATCAGGTCGTAGAGAAACTTGGAGTTGACAGGGATCTGGTAGAAAAAGCCGATTCCGGAGAAGAAAATGTCAAATATGAATTTGATACAACCTTTGGACCAAGATATGCGAATCTTACAAACCGTGTTATTTATACACAGTTTGAGGTTATTCATAAACTGGCGGCAAAATCATCTTGTGTCATTATCGGAAGATGTAGTAACTATATATTAAAAGACAGGGATGACTGCTTAAATATCTTTGTATATGCACCAGAAGAATATAAAGTGAAACATATCATGGAGCAAAAAGGTGTATCACAAAAAGAAGCACAAAAACTTGTAAAATATAATGATGGGATGTTGAAGTCAAGATATGAATATATGACAAGCTCTGATATGAGAGATTGTCGTACCAGACATATGATGATCGATTCTAGTATTCTTGGACTTGAAAAAACAGCAAAATATATCATGCAGTTGATTGATCTGCGATTTGAAAATTAAAATAAAATACATTTACATTCTAACAAAGGCGTTAAGAGATAAGGATCTTTTAGCGCCTTTTTTCTTTCGAAACTTTAAACAGAATGTGAAGCAAGAAAGGAATGATATATAATGGAAAAGAAAAAATCAGAATTTGACAAAGTATTTAGTGCATGGGACATTCTTGTCATTGCATTTGGCGCTATGATCGGTTGGGGATGGGTTGTTTCAACCGGAGACTGGATCGGTCGAGGTGGAGTTTTAGGAGCTGTCATCGGTTTTGCGATCGGTGGTATCATGGTATTCTTTGTAGGACTTACTTATGCAGAACTTACTGCAGCAATGCCACAGTGTGGAGGAGAACATGTATTTAGTTACAAGGCAATGGGACCGGTTGGTTCATTTATCTGTACGTGGGCGATCATTTTAGGATATGTCAGTGTTGTATGTTTTGAAGCATGTGCACTTCCTACAATTATCACTTATATTTATCCTGGATTCTTAAAAGGATATCTGTATACTGTTGCAGGATTTGATATTTATGCATCATGGCTTGCAGTTGCGATGATCGTAGCATTCTTTATCACATTTATCAATATCAAAGGTGCGAAGACAGCTGCAACTTTACAGACAGTTTTAACAGTGATCATCGGTGGAGTTGGAATCCTTCTGATCGTAGCATCTGTAGTCAGTGGAGATGCCAGCAATTTAACACCACAATTATTTGCAGGAGATAGTGCGTCAACTACTATGAAAGCGATCATGAGTGTTGCGGTTATGACACCATTCTTCTTTATTGGATTTGATGTTATCCCACAGGCAGCAGAAGAGATTAATGTGCCGCTTAAAAAAATCGGTATGATCATGATCTTATCTATCGTACTAGCAGTTGCATTTTATGCGCTGATCATCTTAGGTGTTGGTTATGTTATGAGTCCATCTGATATTTCATCTTCACAGGCAGGATCAGGACTTGTTACAGCTGATGCAATGGCAAAAGCATTCCACAGCAGTATCATGTCAAAAGTATTGATTGTCGGTGGTATGTGTGGAATCGTTACAAGTTGGAACTCCTTTTTAATTGGTGGTAGCCGTGCAATGTATTCCATGGCTGAATCTTATATGATTCCAAGAACTTTCCGTAAATTACATAAAACACACAAAACACCAGTGAATGCATTATACTTGATCGGTGGATTATCCATATTAGCTCCATTATTTGGACGTAAAATGTTAGTATGGATCGTCGATGCAGGTAACTTTGGATGCTGTCTTGCATACTGTATGGTTTCCTTATCTTTCATCATCTTAAGAAAGAAAGCACCAGAAATGGCACGTCCATACAAAGTAAAACATTATAAGATTGTTGGTGTATTGGCAGTCTTAATGTCAGGATTTATGGTCGCGATGTATATTATCCCAGGATCAGGGTCAAATCTTGTACCACAGGAATGGGCAATGGCTGGTGGATGGGCTGTTCTTGGAATTATCTTCTTCATTGTATGTAAATTAAAATACAAAGAAAAATTTGGATCTCACATCGATGTTGCCGTTGATGAAGAAGAAACAGTGGAAGAAGATCATACTTTCGAAGAAGCACTTGGAGCTGTCAATGCTATCGAAAATGTAGTAGAAGTGCAGCCAGCAATTAATTTTAACTACTTCCTTCCAGTCAATATTGCATTTGGAAGTGGTAAAGTCTTAGAAACAGGAGAGCTTACAAAACCATATGGTAAGAAAGCACTGATCGTAACTGGAAGAAGCAGTGCAAAGAAATCTGGTTTATATGATAAAGTAGCAAACAGCTTGTCTAAAGCAGGAATTGACCATGTATTATTTGATAAAGTCGCACAGAATCCATTAACAACAACGGCGATGGAAGGCGCTGATTTTGCCAAGGCAAATGGATGTGATGTAGTTGTAGCGATCGGTGGCGGAAGCATCATGGACTGTGCAAAAGCAATCGCATTCTTAAGTATCAATGACGGAGATATCAACGATTACATTTATAACAGATTACAAAGTGATAAAGCATTACCATTGATCTTAATTCCTACAACATGTGGAACAGGATCCGAAGGAAATGGATTTGCAGTTCTTACAAATCCGGAAAATGGAGATAAGAAATCCTTACGTTGCAATGCGATCGTTGCAAAAGTATCCATTGTCGATCCAGAATGCATGATGACAATGCCAAAACATGTACTTGCATCTGTCGGATTCGATGCATTATGTCACTGCATGGAAGCATACACGTCAAAGATCGCACAGCCATTTACAGATGCTCTAAGTTTATACGCGATGGAACTGATCGCAGGGAACCTTGTCAAAGTATATAAAGGTGAAGGCGGCAAAGAAGCATGGGAGAAGATCACACTGGCATCAACGATCGGTGGAATGGTCATCAATACAGCAGGTGTCACTCTGGCACATGGAATGGAACATCCAGCCAGCGGACTAAAAGATATCGTCCACGGACAAGGACTTGCAGCATTAACACCAGTAATTGTAGAAGCATCTCATAAAGGAAACCACTTTAAATTTGCTAAGATCGCAAGAATCTTTGGCGGGGTTACCGCAGAAGATCTTGCTGGTAAATTAAGAAGTCTGTTAAAAGATATCGACCTTGCTTGTACACTATCTGATCTTGGATTATCCGAAGAAGATATTCCTTGGATGGCAGAGAACTGTATGAAAGTATCTGCGGCAAGTATTCAGAACAATCCGGTTGTATTTACACAGGAAGAAATTGCTGAGATATACAGGAAAGCAATGTAGGATAGTTTATTATCTATAGGCTATTGAGTATGTAGAAAAATGAAAATATAAGAAATATGAAAGATATGATATGAAAAGACAGTTTCGTGTCATATCTTTTTTTGATAAAATATAAAAGGATTAGGAAGAAGCTTATCATGATAGAAAGGAAAATCCAATGAATGATCAGTTTATACAAGGCGTAATATTTGACTGGAATAAAATAGATGATGACAGTTATCTAAAACAAATAGAAGCATTAAAAAATATTGAAAGGCTAGAATTTAAAAATTCAATCAATTTCTTCGTTGGAGAAAATGGAAGTGGAAAGTCCACCTTATTAGAAGCAATTGCCATAGCTCATGGATTCAATCCAGAAGGCGGAACGAAAAACTATGTATTTTCTACGCATGATACACATTCTGAATTATGTAATGCCATCAGAATTGTAAAAGGATATCGGAAGGAAAAATGGGGATATTTTCTTAGAGCAGAAAGTTTCTATAATGTTGCAACGAAGGAAGAAGAATATGGTGGAATAGATTCAGTCAGATATCATGAGAGATCACACGGAGAAGGTTTCTTGGCATTAGCACAAAATAATCTACAGCCCAATGGATTGTATCTTTTTGATGAGCCAGAAGCGGCATTATCACCACAAAGACAATTAACATTATTAATGGAGATATATAAATGTGCAAGAAAAGGAGCACAGTTCTTTATTGTTACACATTCACCGATTTTACTAGGAATTCCAGACGCTGACATTTATTGTTTTGATGATGGTAGGATTCATTTATGTGAGTATGAGGAGACGGAAAGTTATCAGATTACGGAGATGTTTATAAATAATCGGGAAGTATTATTGGATAGACTTCTAAAAGAATAGATGTAGAAATTCATAATTCATGCTATACTTAAAAACAACAGATCAAATAAAAGAGGTGAGATAAAATCATGGAAAATGAAACATATATGAAACGATTAAAAGACAGACTGCAAATAGAATTTAAAAAACAGGATCGAAGCGGAGTATATGGTTTTACACAGCGGAGTATAGCGTATAATTCCAATCGAATTGAAGGAAGTAGCTTAACAGAGAAACAGACAGCAAGTATGTTTGAAACAGGAACTCTATATGCGGATGATCCAGACATGATTTTTCGAACAAAAGATATAGAAGAAATGAATGGGCATTTTAAAATGTTTAATTATGTAATGAAATGTATGAAAGATCCTTTGTCAGAAGATATCGTAAAAAATATGCACAAGAATTTAAAGGAAGGGGTTTTTGAAGATCGAGCAAATGGATACGTAATTGGTGAGTGGAAAAAGCGTGCAAACAGAGTCAGTGATATCCAGACAGCATTGCCACAAGAAGTTCCAGAAAAGATTCATCAGTTATTAGAAAAGTATCATAACGCAGAGAAAATTACATTATACGATATTGCTAAATTTCATGCACAGTTTGAGAATATTCACCCATTTCAGGATGGAAATGGGAGAGTTGGGCGGATGATCATTCTAAAACAATGTCTGGATCATAATATTGTGCCAGTGATCATCCGTGATATTCATAAAGCAGAATATAATCGATATCTTAATAAAGCACAGCACGAACAAGACTATAAGGGATTAGAAGCTTATTTTGAAAAAGAACAGAAATATTATCAGGAAAGCACAATCCCAATGATATTTGATTTTGATGAATTGTAGAATAAGGGTGTAATTAATAGAGAGTGGACAAGAAAGAAGGTTGGGGTTTATGGCTAAGAAGTTTTGTACAACAGGAACATGTATCCCGGAGAAAAATTATATGGTTGATCTTAGCAACAGGATTCAGCAGATTATCAATCAATATATCGAATCAGGACAATACTTTACGATCAATCGAGCCAGACAATATGGTAAGACAACCTTGCTTTATCTTCTGGAAAAAGAATTGCGAAAACAAGATTATCTGGTTTTGAGTTTAAGTTTTGAAGCTGCCGATGAATATTTTGAATCTCTGGGAAGTCTTGCCGAAGGACTTTCACTTGATATTGAAGAGTGTTTGCGAGAGCAGAATGTAGATGAAAAAGTTTTAGAGGAATGGAATCATTCAATCTCTGAGAGATTTCCTATGAGATCATTAGGAACAAAAATCAGCAACCTATGCAGAAAATGCGGTAAAAAGGTAGTTCTAATGATCGATGAAGTAGACAAAAGTTCAGACAATCAGATTTTCTTATCTTTCCTTGGACTTCTAAGAGAGAAATATTTAAAATGTCAGCAAGGAAAAGATGTAACATTTCATTCTGTAATTCTTGCAGGTGTTTACGATATTAAAACATTAAAGTTAAAACTACATCCACAAGAAGAATCGAAATATAACAGTCCATGGAATATCGCAGTTGATTTTAATATTGAGATGAGCTTTTCTGTAAGTGATATTCAGACAATGATACAAGAATACGAGCAGGAACATCGTATAGGTATGGATGTAAAAGAAATCAGTCGGATTTTATATGATTATACGTCAGGATATCCATATTTGGTTTCAAAGATATGTCAGTTATTAGATGAAAGAGTATCCGATGTTCAAGTGTGGACAAGAGAAGGAATTTTAAGTGCAGTCAAGGTTTTGTTAAAAGAACCAAACACATTGTTTGATGATATGACCAAAAAGTTGTTAGATCATCCACAGTTAAAAGAAATGCTTCAAAACATTTTATTTGCAGGAGTTGACTTCCCATTTAAACGAGAAACACCGATTATAGATTTAGGAGTTACGTTTGGCTTCTTAAAGGATAAAAATGGGATTGTAGCAGTATCGAATCGGATTTTTGAAACACAGTTATATGATATGTTTTTATCAGAAACAGCAGTTAATAATCAAATGTATATGAAGGTATCATTTGATCGAAATCAATTTATTGTATCTGGAATGTTGCAAATGCCATTGGTAATGCAAAAGTTTTATGAATATTATGAAGAAATTTATTCAGAAAAAGATCAAAAGTTTAATAGAAGAAACAGGAAGTGGAAAGATTATGTATAAAATCAGCAATTTCAGTGACAACGACGATGTAAAGATCATCGACAAATCAGGACCATTTGAAGTTATCGAATATCAGAGAGACTTAAGTGTCATGCCAGAAGATGCCCAGTTAGCATTCTTCTGCAGTCAGATGAATGTAAGAAAACGTCAGCTAAAATGTGAACTATCCAGAGGAAATGTAACGATTCAGTCAGGTGCCATGCAGTGGATGGCAGGAGATGTCTCTGCGACAACAGGAATTAAAGGAGCAGGAGATTTCTTATCCAAGACGATCCGAGGAAAAGTAACTGGAGAATCTGTGATCAAGCCAGAATATACAGGAGATGGAACTCTTGTTTTAGAACCTACATATAAACATATCATTTTATTAGATCTTGACGAATGGGGAAATTCGATCGTATTAGATGACGGATTGTTTTTAGCATGTGAATCCACATTGAAACAAAAAGCGGTCAGAAGAAAGACATTTTCTTCTGTATTTGCAGGCGGGGAAGGATTCTTCAACCTTGGGTTAAAAGGAAGTGGAGTTGTGTGCATAGAATCTGATTGTTCAAGAGAAGAATTAGTTGAGATCACATTAGAAGATGATGTTGTAAAGATTGACGGAAACTTGGCGATCGCATGGAGCGGAAGTCTTGATTTTACGGTAGAACGAGCAGGAAAATCTTTGCTCGGCTCAGCAGCGAGTGGCGAAGGCTTGGTTAATGTATACCGTGGAACAGGAAAAGTATTATTGGCACCAGTTGGGAATCAGGCGATGAAACCACAACAAGTGATAGAAAAAGAGCCAGTGATCGTCGGTGACGATGACGAATAGAAGAAAAAATAGATAAGAAAATAGCATTTGTTACGAAAAAATAAACAACAGATGCTATTTTTTTGTATGATTAACTCGACAATAAAAAAATGGTGTCGTATAATAAGTAGTGTTACGTTAATCAGTTAAAGTGAAAGAGTAACAAATAATACGAAAGAAGCAGCAGAACAATGAAAATTCTAGTATGTATGAAACAGGTACCGGCAGGTACTAAAGTTGACATTGACCCAGAAACAGGGGCAATGAAGCGTTTATCCGGGGAGACAAGAACGAATCCTTATGATTTATTTGCCCTGGAAGCAGCATTACAATTAAGAGAGAAAGTAGGAGGAAGTGTTACAGTTCTCACCATGGGACCTCCACAGGCTGAGGAGATGATGAGAGATGCGTATACGATGGGAGCAGATGATGCAATTATTTTATCTGACCGCAAGTTTGCAGGAGCAGACGTACTTGCAACATCTTATGCGTTATCACAGGGAATCACAGCAATCGGAGATGTAGATCTTATCATCTGTGGAAAGCAGACAACCGATGGAGATACCGCTCAGGTTGGGCCAGCGATCGCAGAGCATTTAGGAATCCCACATGCAGCATGGGTGTCTGAGATCGTAGATGCAGACAGCGAGTCTATTCAGGTAAAACAGGATTTAGTCAGTGTATCACAGACTTCAAAGATTCCATATCCATGTCTGATCACAGTTGACAAAGACATGTGTGTACCAAGATTACCATCTTATTTACTGCAGAAACAGTCCAAAGACCGCCCAGTGAAGATCATGACATTTGAAGATATGGCAGATCAGAACTTAAGCAAATATGGACTTGTCGGATCACCAACCGCAGTAGAGAAAATGTTTGCACCGCCAGAAGTAGAAAAGCAGGTTTATTTTGACGGAGATGCAAAAGAAAAGACAAAACAATTATTTGACGTATTAGTGAATAAGAAAGTGATTTAGGTGAGATGACATGGAACTAATAAAATTTGATGCAAAACGCTGCAGTCTATGTGGTAAATGCGTGGAAAAATGTCCGTTTGGGGCATTAAGTTTTGAAGATAATGGGATTGTTGTCGGGGACACTTGCCGAATGTGTGGAATGTGTGTCAGACAATGTCCGGAAAAAGCAATCAGCTTTGAGCAGAAAGCAGGATCATTTGATAAAGACAAATGGAAAGATTTTTTGATCTTTGTAGAACAAGAACGTGGAGACATTCATCCAGTTGCATTTGAATTGATCGGTGAAGCAAGAAAGATGGCTTTGAAAGTAAATTTTAAAGTCAAATGCGTGATCGCAGGTGGAGCAGGAACCATTGAGAATGCACATAAACTTCTAGACTATGGAGTTGATCAGGTCTTTGCATATGAGGATGAATCCTTAGAAGGATTCAGAGCAGACTGTTATACAGATGTTGTTGCAGAATGTATCGCAGCACAGAAACCAAGTTCTGTCTTAATTGGGGCAACAGCACTTGGAAGATCCTTAGCCCCAAGACTGGCAACAAGATTCCATACAGGATTAACAGCTGATTGTACAACCCTTGATATTAAGTCAAACACAGACATGGTACAGATTCGTCCAGCATTTGGTGGAAATATCATGGCTCAGATTTCTATCACAAAATCAAGACCACAGTTTGCAACTGTAAGATACAGAGTTATGGATGCGGCACAGAAGGTCGATAATGCCAAAGGAGAAGTCGTTGTCTGTCCAGTCAAAGAAGAGATGAAACAATCTCCAATTGAGATCTTAAAATCTGAAGTGATCGAGAAAACAAAGAATATTGAAGATGAAGATGTCTTAGTTGTAGCAGGACGAGGGGTCCGCAATGAAAAAGATGTGGAAATGTGTGAAGAATTAGCCGAAGCTTTAGGTGGACAGTTAGCATTTACAAGACCGATGATCGAGAATGGTTTTGGGGATGTTGCACATCAGGTTGGATTATCTGGAAGAACTGTTCGTCCAAAACTGATCATTACTTGTGGAGTTTCTGGTGCGATTCAGTTTACATCTTGTATGACAGGATCTGAATGCATCGTAGCGATCAACAATGATCCAGAAGCTCAGATTTTCAATGTGGCACACTATTGTATCGTTGATGATCTGTACAAAGTCGTTCCATATCTGACAGAATTAGTAAAACAACAGAAAGGGGACGAATAAGATGCCATATCCATATAAGAAGATGACCCAGGAAGATTTTGATAAGATCATTGAGATCACAGACAACGAACGTGTATGGGTCGGCGATGAGATCGCAAAAGAATATTACAAAGACGAGATGCCGGAATATGGAGTATTTCCACCGGAATTGTACGTGGAAGTATTGAATAAAGAAGAAGTTTCAGAAATCATGAAATATGCTTACGAGCAGAATATTCCAGTTGTCTGTCGTGGGGCTGGAACAGGACTTGCAGGTGGAGCAACTTGTAAATACGGTGGAATCATGTTATCTGTGATGCGTATGAATAAGATTTTTCCAGTGGATCACAAGAACCAGACGATCACGGCACAGCCAGGAGCATTGTTAATTGATATTCAGGCGGCAGCTAAAGAAGAAGGACTATTCTACCCACCAGATCCAGGAGAAAAAACAGCTTCTATCGGTGGAAATGTCATTACCAACGCAGGTGGAATGAAAGCGGTAAGATATGGTCTTACAAGAGACTTTGTCCGTTGTATTGAAGCAGTTATGCCAGATGGTTCCATCATGAATTTCTCATCCAATGTCGTAAAGAATACAACAGGATTTGATGTGAAAGATTTAGTGATTGGTTCTGAGGGAATCTTATGTATTTTGACGGAAGTTACGTTAAAGTTATTGCCTGCACCAACATGTTCAAGTACATTGGTTATGCCATTTAGAAGCTTGGAAGAATGCGCTGATATGGTGCCAAAAGTATTAGATCTGCCATTTGTTCCAACAGCGATTGAATTTTTGGAAAGAGAATTGATCGATATTGTAGAAAGAAGTCTACATAAACTGTTTCCAGTGAAACACGGAGAAGCGGTATTGATCGTTATGTATGATGCATCAAGCAAAGAAGAACTTGATCGTGCAGTAGAAGCAGCTGCAGAAGCGGCATTAGAAAATGGAGCTTTAGATTGTAATATCGCAGGAACGCCAGAACGTGCTGCATCTGTGTGGGAAGTACGAGGAGCAATTCTTGAAGGAATGAAGGCAGATTCCGTTGCACAGGAAGAATGTGATGTTGTTGTTCCAAGATCAGAGATTGCAGAATATGTAAAACAGGCAAAGAAGATTGCATCTGCACATGGAATCCGCGTAGAGCCATGTGGTCATTGCGGAGATGGAAACATTCATACCGAAATGCTTCGTGGACCAGAGATGAGCGATGAGGAGTGGAAGAAGGCAACCCATGAATCATTAACAGAATTATATGCATTATCAAAAAAACTTGGTGGACAGTTATCTGGAGAACATGGAATCGGAAATGGACGTCTTGATTTCTTAGAGGAATTTGCGGGACCAAGAATGATCGAACTATACAAGTCTATTAAACGTGCATTTGATGATAAGCTGATCTTGAATCCAGGAAAAATGATCAAGATCGATGAAAACTAGAATATCAGACTACATTAAGAGAAAAGAGAGGACGACAAAATGAGCGGCAAAAAAAGTTTACTAGTTGACAAGAGTAAGATGCCTCTTGCCATGGGAATCGCATTCGTGGCATTTACGACACAGTTCGGAGGTGGATTTGCTTCCGGAGCACAGATTTATCAGTATTTTATCAACTACGGAATCTGGTGTCTGTTAATGCCACTGATCACACAAGGATTATATGCATTATTTTTCTGGTATGGAATGCGTTATGCATACAAACATAAAACATATGATTACAGAAGTTTTTCTGACAGTTTATATGGAAAGACAAGACCGATCATGTCAAATCTATATGAAATCTGTTATCTGATCATGATCGGAACGGCATCCGCTGCAGCATTTGCAACAGGCGGATCAACACTTCAAATGCTATTTGGAATCCCATACTGGGTATGTACATTGATCATAGCGGCATTTATTTTTGTGATTGCACTTTTTGGAACAAGTGTCGTAAGAAAATGTGCATCTACTTTAAGTGTACTGATCTTGATCGGATTAGTTCTTGTATTAGTACCAAACATCATCGTACAGTGGGATGCGATCACAGCAGCAATCTCTAACTTAGTATCAGGAAAGATGCCTGTGATCTCTGGAGAAAGCGGAGCTTTTGGACCAGCCTTATATTCTGCAGTTTTATATTTCTTCTTCCAGTTAGCATCTGTATCTGTTATGTACCAGCATATGGAACCTGTGACAGATAAGAAGCAGATTAACAAAGCAGCCATTGAGATTTTTGTATTTAATTTCTTTGCAATGGAATTATCCATCATCGGATTATTAGCCGTTGCATACGCAGCAGACCTTGTAACAGCAACAGTTCCTATGTTAGTTTTAGTACAAAATGGAGTATCTTCAGGATTATTAACACCGATCATCTCTGTTTTGATCATCCTTGGATCTATTTCAACGGCGGTAAACATGATCTCTGGAATCGTAACAAGATGTGTCAATGCAGTAGAGCGTCGTATGAGATCTGAGCAGGAAAGACAGAATGGACATTTAGTAAGAAATGCCATTGCAACACTGATCTTTACATTTTTAGCATTTGCGATCGCACAGTTTGGATTGTTGGCAGTTGTAAAACAGGGATATGCGTACCTTGGATATGCAGCATTTATCACATTGTTTATTCCATTTATCATTCATGTGATCGTGACAAAAGGAAAAGAGATTTAAAATTTATTTTTGGGGAAAGAATTTATTATGAAAAAGTTAGGGTTAACGATATTTCCAAGAAAGGCAAGAAAAATAAGCTGAAAATTAAAAAAAGCAATAAAGTACGAAAATAGAAACTTGCTTTTTAGAGAAACTTGCTATATACTTATTAAGTTATAAAAACAGGGAGCTTGTTAAACAGGCTGAGAGGAAAGTAAAACTTTCGACCTTTGAACCTGATTTGGGTAATGCCAACGTAGGAAACGAAGATGATAAGTCGCGAACATACGGAAAGTTACAAAATCAGTAGCTTTCCGTTTTTTTTCGTATGATAAAGGATTCCTATAATGGAAGAATTTACAATGATACGAAACAATGCGGTCAACTGGGAGCACCACTTTTGATCGCAATAGAAAAATAATGCATAAGAGAGAAAAGGAGAGATACTTATGAGAACAGCATTATCAATCGCTGGAAGTGATTCCAGTGGAGGCGCTGGAGTTCAGGCTGACTTAAAGACCATGACAATGAATGGTGTATTTGCAATGAGTGCGATCACAGCACTGACAGCCCAGAATACAACCGGCGTAACAGGAATATTAGAAGCAGATCCAGAATTCTTAAAGAAACAGATTGACGCAGTTTTTGAAGACATCAGACCCGATGCAGTCAAGATCGGGATGGTTTCCTCAAGCGGACTGATCAAAACGATCGCAGAAAGATTACAGCATTATAAAGCGGAAAATATCGTTGTTGACCCAGTGATGGTAGCAACAAGCGGATCACGATTATTAGAAGAAGATGCCGTAGATACATTAAAGAAAGAATTATTACCGATCGCTACGGTAATTACACCGAATATTCCAGAAGCTGAGATTCTTTGTGGAATGGAGATTCACACAGAAGAAGACATGGTAGCGGCTGCAAAAGCGATCTATGAAGATCTTGGATGCGCAGTGTTATTAAAAGGTGGTCATAATATTAACGATGCAAATGACCTTTTATATACAAAAGAAGAAGTTTCCTGGTTTAAAGGAAAAAGAATCAATAACCCAAATACACATGGAACAGGATGCACTCTTTCAAGTGCTATCGCAGCAAATCTTGCCAAAGGTTTTGACCTTAAGATTTCTGTACAGCGTGCAAAAGACTATATTTCAAGAGCATTGGCAGATATGTTAGATCTTGGAGCTGGAAGCGGACCAATGAATCATGCATTTGATTTAAAAGATGAATGGAAAGAGGAGGCATAGACAATGGGTAGCAGAAGAACATCAATTTTTGAAAACGGACTGATCTGGTTTGGAGCCGGAGTGTCCTTGGCAGAAATTTTAACAGGTACATATTTCGCATCCTTAGGATTTTCTACAGGATTATTAGCAATCATCATTGGACATATCATTGGATGTGGTATGATGTTTTTTGCCGGATTTATCGGTGGAAAGACAAGAAAAAGTGCAATGGAAACGGTAAAAATGAGTTTTGGATCAACGGGAGCTTTGTTATTTGCAGTGTTAAATATCCTGCAGTTAGTTGGATGGACAGCGATCATGATCTATGACGGATCATTAGCAGCAGCAGGAATCTTCAATATTGCGAACTGGGTATGGCCAGTCATTATCGGAGGATTGATCATTATCTGGATTCTGGTAGGAATTGAAAATCTAGGAAAGATCAATACGGTTGCAATGGCAGCATTATTTATTTTGACATTAGTTTTAAGCTTTATTATTTTCGGACATGGTTCATTAAAGCCGGTTGCAAATGATGGATTAACTTTCGGAGCAGCTGTAGAACTTGCAGTTGCCATGCCATTATCATGGCTGCCACTGATCAGTGACTACACAAGAGAAGCTAAAGAACCAACGAAAGCAACATGGGCAAGTGTGATCGTTTATGGATTGGTCAGCTGCTGGATGTATGTGATCGGTATGGGAATCTCTATCTTTACAGGAGAATCCGATATCGCACAGATCATGGTAAAAGCAGGACTTGGAATTGCAGGATTATTAATTATCGTATTCTCAACTGTAACAACAACATTCTTAGATGCTTGGTCTGCCGGAATTTCCAGTGAATCCCTATCTAAGAATATCAATGGAAAATGGATCGCAGTCGCGGCAACAGTGATCGGAATGATTGGGGCAATTGTTTATCCGATGGACGATATTACAGATTTCTTATATCTGATCGGATCAGTCTTTGCACCAATGATCGCTGTACAGATCGCAGATTTCTTTATCCTTCATCAGGATTTCTCAAGAAAATCTGTATGTATCCAGAACATGCTTGTATGGGTTGTTGGCTTTATTACATACCGCTGGCTAATGGGTGTCGATACGATCCTTGGAAACACACTTCCTGATATGGTGATCACGATTGTTTTAAGTGTGATCGTAAGTTTATTGTTTGGGAAGAAGAATGATTAAGACCTTTATAAATTTCTTAGTTATGTAGGTACAAATGCAATTTATACTTTTGACACTTACATCATATAATAATAACATATAATACCCTATAAGATATTTCTATATCCTGTAGGGTATTTTTTGATTGAAATCTATTGACAATCAAACTCACATTTCTTATAATCATATTATTCCTATTAGAATTATATGAAATATAACGAAGAAGGTGACAGAGATGAAAGAAATATTATGCTTCGGAGATTCCAATACATATGGACTGATCCCAGGTACAACAAGAAGATATGACAGAGAAACAAGATGGACAGGAATTTTAGCAGAGAAGCTTTACGATAAAGGATATAGAATCATTGAAGAAGGATTATGCGGAAGAACCAGTGTGTTTGATGATGCAACAAGAGATGGAAGGAATGGAGCGAAAGTACTTCCGATGCTTTTAGAAACACACACACCGCTTGATCAGGTGGTTTTAATGCTTGGAACCAATGACTGTAAAATATACAATCATGCAAGTGCAGAGCGTATTGGAAAAGGCATCGAAAAATTAATCCAACAGATCAAAAAACATGATCCTACGATCGATATTTTATTAGTATCTCCAATTGAACTTGGAGAAGATGTATGGAAACCAGGGTTTGATCCCGAATTTGATCAGCATTCTGTGAAAGTATCCAAACAATTAAAACAGACATATTTAAAGATTGCATGGAAATACGGATGTGATTTTCTTGCAGCAAGTGATGTAGCCAAGCCAAGTAAGGCAGATATGGAACATATGAATGAAAAAGGACATAAAAACCTTGCAAAAGCAATCGAATCATTTCTTGTAGAAAAGGAAAGAAATCATTCAAACAATTATGTAAATGTGGTATGATAAGACAAATGTGGTATTTTATAAGGATTCACATAATAAAAGAAACAAAATGTTCAGAAAGGAATTTTACATATGGAAATGATCAATCCACAGGAATGGAAACAAGACCTGCCAGCATTTAAAGAAAAGACAGACCAGTTTTATGCAGGAGAACTAAGTAAAGCAGATTACAAAGGATTTTCCGGTGGTTACGGAAGTTATGCACAGAAAGATGGAAAAGCAAGTATGATCCGTCTTCGTATGTCAGGTGGCCATTTAACAAAAGATAAATTAAAATTTATCACAGACAGTATTAAAACATATAATGTAGATAAAGTTCACCTGACAACATGTCAGACGATTCAGTTACATAACTTACAGCCAGAAGCAATTTATGGAATCATGGAAGGTGGATTAGATCATGGTATTGTCACAATGGGTGGAGGTGGAGATTTTCCACGTAATGTAACCGTATCTCCATTGTCAGGTGTTGAAAAAGGAGAATATTTTAACGTTCTTCCATATGCCGAAGCAGCTGGAGAATATTTGATGACATTTATCAAAAAAGAAGTTATGCCAAGAAAATTAAAAGTTGGATTTTCAAACGGGCCAGCTAATGAGACACATGCAACATTCCGTGATCTTGGATTTGTGGCAAGGGAAGATGGAAACTTTGATGTTTACAGTGCTGGAGGACTTGGTAACAATGCGAGATTTGGACTGAAAGTTGCTGAGAATGTACAACCAGAGAAGATTCTTTATTATATTTGTGCAATGAGAGAAACATTCATCGCACATGGAAATTATAAACAACGTGGAAGAGCAAGAACGCGTTATATGCAGGAGACTTTAGGTGAAGAAGGATATATCAAAGCTTTCCATGAGAAATTAGATAAAGTTTTCGCATCCGGACAGGATCTTGATCTTCATGTAGAAATTTCTGAAGTGAAGAAACAGGGAGATGGAAGTAAAGTATCTGGTAAACGAGTGATCGATCAGAAACAGGAAGGATTATATGCAGTTTCTTATCACCCATTCGGTGGCTGTCCAAAACCTGAGAAATTAGGAGAGATCTATGATGTGATCAAAGATATGGATGAAGTGGAAGCAAGAATTTCACCAGATGAGACAATGTACATCATCAATCTGACAGGAGATGAAGCAAAGAAAGTTTTAGATGCGACAGATGATGGTGCAGAAACGTTGTTTGAGACATCTGTATCTTGTATCGGAGCAACGATCTGTCAGGTTGGATTAAGAGATTCTCAAGGATTATTACACAAAGTGATCGAAGCAGAAAGAGAAGCTGGATTAAAGGATGGTTCACTGCCTAAGATTCATATTTCTGGATGTATGTCTTCTTGCGGAACACATCAGATCGGAGAGATCGGATTCCATGGAAGTATGAAAGTAATTGATAAAGTTGCTTATTCTGCATTTGTACTTCATATCAATGGATCTGATCTTCAGGGAAAAGAGAAGATGGGAGAAGAAGTAGGGATTATTTTAGAAGAAGATATTCCACAGTTCTTGGTAAAATTAGGACAGGCAGTTGAGAGTGAAGAACTTGACTTTTCACAGTGGAATTTAAAACACCCAGAAGGAATCAAGGAAATCGCAAAAGAATATATAAAATAGGACACAGAGATAATGGCATATTTTCCAATGTTTGTACAACTAAAGAAGAAAAAATGTCTAGTGATCGGCGGTGGTAAGATCGCACTTCGTAAGATTGAAGTTTTAAAAGATTTTGAAGCAGATATTACCGTGATCGCACCAGAGATGATAACACAGATTCGGCAGATCGATCAGATTTGCCGAATCTTTCGAACGTTTATGGAGAAAGATTTTAATGAGGCAGATTTTGTGATCGCGGCAACCGATGATCAAAAAATAAATCATGAGATCAGCCAGATCTGCAGACGAAAGAAGATTCCTGTCAATGCGGTCGATCAGAAAGAAGATTGCAGCTTTATTTTCCCATCTTATGTAAAAGAAGGAGAAGTCGTCGCTGCATTTTCAAGTGGCGGGCAGAGTCCGTTGATCACACAGTATTTAAAAGAAAAGATCAAACCAGATTTGAATAAAGAATTAGGACAACTCGCACAGATCTTGGGAAGTCTGAGAAAGATTGCCAAATCATGCATTGCCACAGAACAGGAACGAAAGGCATTTTATAAAGAATTATTACAAATCGGATTAGAGGATATTGATTCATTGGAAGAACAACGAATCAATGAAATCATTCAAAAATATATATCAGAGTAAAATCGAGGAACAGTAAAAATGGAACGTACAAGAAGATTAAGAACAAGCAACTATATGAGAGATATGGTAAGAGAAAATCATGTAAGAATTGACGAATTGATTTATCCAATCTTTGTTACAGAAGGAGAAAATATCAAACATCCTGTAGAATCTATGCCAGGGATTTATCAGTATTCACTGGATCGTTTATCAGAGGAAATTAACAGGATCAAAGAAGCGGGGATCAAAGCAATTTTAATCTTTGGAATCCCAGATCATAAAGATGAAGTTGGAAGCGGTGCATATGCTGAAGATGGAATTGTGCCAAAGGCGATCCGCCAGATCAAAAAAGAGTATGAAGAACTTTTGATCATTGCGGATGTATGTCTTTGTGAATACACATCTCATGGACACTGTGGTCTTGTGAAAGACGGAGTGATCTTAAATGATGAAACACTTCCGCTTCTTGCAAAGGCATCTGTAAGTTATGCAAAAGCAGGGGCAGATATCATTGCGCCAAGTGATATGATGGATCTTCGAGTGAAAGCTATTCGTGAAGCTTTAGATGAAGCAGGATTTGTATACACACCGATCATGTCTTATAGTGCCAAGTTTGCGTCAGGATACTATGGACCATTTCGTGATGCAGCACATTCTGCACCAGGATTTGGAGATAGAAAAACATACCAGATGGATCCGGCAAATGGACAGGAAGCTTTAAGAGAGATCGGGGAAGACATCGAAGAAGGAGCAGACTTGATCATTGCCAAACCAGCACTTGCTTATATGGATATTATGAAAGAAGCATCTATGAAATATAATATTCCGATCGTTGCATACAATGTAAGCGGAGAATATGCCATGGTAAAAGCAGCTGCGGCCAATGGATGGATCGATGAGAAAAAGATCGTTATGGAAAATATGGTCGGATTAAAACGTGCTGGTGCAAAGATGATCATTACATATCATGCACTTGATGTTGCAAAATGGCTGAAAGAAGAGGAAAGATAAAATGAAAGATACAAGATCAAAAGAATTATATGAACGAGCAAAAGTACATATTCCAGGAGGGGTAAACAGTCCAGTTCGTGCATTCCGTGCGGTAAATCGTACTCCAAGATTCATGGAATCTGCAAAAGGAGACCGTATTATTGACGCCGATGGAAATGAATATATCGATTATGTATGTTCATGGGGACCTGGAATCTTAGGACATGCTCATCCTCAAGTCATCAAAAAAGTCATGGACTCTTGTGAAAACGGTTTGACTTTCGGAGCACCAACAGAGAAGGAAGTGATCCTTGCAGAATTGATCAGTGAATTGATCCCGTCTATGGAAGTAAGCCGTCTGGTAAGTTCTGGAACAGAAGCTGTTATGAGTGCGATCCGTGCAGCCAGAGGATTTACAGGGAGAGATAAGATCGTTAAATTCCGCGGATGCTATCATGGACATTCCGACAGTTTGTTAGTAAAAGCAGGATCGGGAGCACTTACAACATCTGTTCCAGACAGTGCCGGAGTTCCAAAAGATGATACGAAGAATACATTAGTCGCAGAATACAATGACAAAGATTCTGTACAAAAACTATTTGATGAAAATAAAGATCAGATCGCAGCAGTGATCGTAGAACCGGTGGCAGCTAATATGGGATTAGTACTTCCAGAAGAAGGATTTCTCGAATTTTTAAGAGAGATTACAAAAGATCACGGATCATTATTGATCTTTGATGAGGTTATTACAGGTTTTAGGCTATCTCTAGGAGGAGCACAGCAGTATTATAATATCAAGCCGGATATCACAACACTTGGAAAAATTGTTGGTGGAGGAATGCCGATCGGTGCGTATGGCGGAAGAAGAGAAATCATGCAGATGATCTCTCCAGATGGGCCAGTTTATCAGGCAGGAACATTGTCAGGAAATCCAGTTGCAACAACGGCAGGAATTGAGACATTAAATATCTTAAAAAATGATCCGCAGATTTACGAAAGACTAGAGCAAAAAACAAGAAAACTTGCTGATGCAGCAAGAGAAGCAGGAAAAGGACATATTTGTGTTAATCAGATTGGATCTTTAATGAGTGTATTCTTTACAGACCAGAAAGTCAGAGATTTTGAAAGTGCTGTGACATCCAATACAGAACAGTATGCAGATTATTTTGGATATTTACTAGATCGCGGAATTTATATTGCACCATCTCAGTTTGAGACAATGTTTATTTCTAACGCACATACAGAAGAAGATATTGAGAAAACATGTAAACTTGCAGGAGAGGCTCTATGCAGTTTGGATTTCTAGGAATTGATTATAAAAATGCAGATCTTACCATTCGTGATGAAATTTCATTTACGGATCAGAAGAAGCTTGGATTTTTTCATAAAGCAGAGGAAATCGGGGTTGAACAGGTGATGATCTTATCGACCTGTAACCGCAGTGAGATTTATTATTTTTTTGATGATGAACAACAGATCAAAAAAATACAAAATATATACTGTGATATGTTCGATAAAGCAGAGATCGAGCAATATATCAGACATTGCGAAGAAGATAAAGCAGTTTCTTATCTGTTTCAAGTAACCGCAGGATTAGAATCTATGGTACTAGGAGAAGATCAGATTCTTGGACAGGTAAAAGATGCCTTGGATTTTTCAAGAACCATGGGATTTAGCAAGAAAGAACTAAATAAAGTCGTAAGAGATGCTATTACTTGTGCAAAAAAGGTAAAAACAACGTTTAGAATAAGTGAGAAACCAGTATCTGTTGGATATATCGGAATCTGTGAATTACAGAAAATATGTGATATCAAAGACAAAATGGTCTTGGTGATCGGAAGCGGAGATACTGCAGTTCTTGCACTTCGTTATCTGCAGGAATATGAAGCAGGCAAGATTTATTTATGCAGCAGAACACTGGCACATGCAGGAAATGTTCAGAAAGAGTTTCAAGAGATTGAGATCATTTCTTACGAACAAAGATATGAGATCATGAAACAATGTGATATTGTAGTATCTGCAACATCAGCACCACATGTGGTTGTAAAACAAGAATATTATACGCCAGAAAAACAAGTTACATTTTTAGATCTTGCAACACCAAGAGATATTGATCCAAAACTTTCAGATGACTCAAAGGTAAATCTGATCAATTTAGATACGATCAAAGAGATTTCTAAAGCAAATCAGTCAGAACGTGAAGAACTTTGCAGACAAAGCAATACGATGATCAGCAAAGCAAAAGAAGAAACGATGCAGTGGCTGTTTCAGGCACCAATGGAAGAAACAATTCGTTCTTTGCAGGAAAAATGTACAGAGATCGTGGAAGATAGTTATTCATATTTATCAAGAAAAATAGATTTTGGAACAAGAGAGCAGAAACTTCTAAAGAAGGTGTTAAATGCATCCTTGCAGCGCATGATCAAAGAACCGATTCAGGAATTAAAACATTTAGAAACAAGACAGGAACAAGCAGATTATAAGAAGATGGTAGAACAGCTTTTTGGGATAGAGACAAAGAAAGGAAAATGACCTATGAAATATATCATCGGATCAAGAGGATCACGCCTTGCACTGATCCAGACAAAATATGTTCAGGAAAAATTAGCGAAAGCTTATCCAGAACACACTTTTGAAATCCAGATCATTAAAACAAAAGGTGATAAGATTCAGAATAAACCATTGGATAAAATTGGTGGAAAAGGTCTGTTTGTCAAAGAGATTGAAGAAAAGATCATTTCTGGGGAAATCCATATGGGAGTTCACAGCATGAAAGACATGCCGTCAACCCCAGCAAAAGGCCTTGTTTTTACAAAAGTATGGAAAAGGGAAGATCCAAGAGATGTGTTGATCCTTCGAACAGCGAAACATCTGTCTGAATTACGAGAAGGTGCTGTGATAGCAACAGGAAGCAAAAGAAGAGCATTTCAGTTATTAAAGTTAAGACCAGACCTTCAGATTATAAATATTCGAGGGAATGTTGATACGAGACTTCGAAAAATGGAGGAACAACAATTAGATGGAATCGTTCTTGCGGCAGCAGGTCTTAAAAGACTAGGAATGGAAGATGTGATCACGCAATATCTGGCGCCAGAAGACATGATCTCAGCACCAGCACAGGGTGCTCTTGCTTTGGAAGTAAGAGAAGATCAGAAAGAATTGCAAAAGATGTTGGATGTATTTTGTGATGAAGAAACAATGAACGAAGTATGTGCAGAACGAAATTTCTTAGAACAAATGGGAGGCAGTTGTCATACTCCGGCAGGTGCCAGATGTCAAAAGACAGATCAAGGGTATGAACTATATGCTATGTTTGGAAATGAAGATGGAAGTAAACAGGCATATACGAAAGTTTATGGAACATGCCCTGAGATCTTAGCACAAACGGCAGTAAAAAATATCAAAAAACAGCTGGCAGGAATCGTATATTTAATTGGTGCAGGACCGGGAGATCCAGGACTTATCACGGTTAAAGGAAAAGAAATCTTAAAAAAAGCGGATTGTGTCATTTATGACAGATTGATCCCACAAGAATTATTAGATGAAACAAAAGAAGGATGCGAACATATCTATGTTGGAAAAGAAAATCATCATCATACGATGAAACAAGAACAGATCAATGAATTATTAGCACAAAAAGCATTACAATATGATATCGTAGTGCGTTTAAAAGGTGGGGATCCATTTGTCTTTGGAAGAGGTGGAGAAGAAGCCATATATTTAGCCGATCATGGAATTTATTGTGAAGTTGTTCCAGGAATCAGCTCCTGTATCGCAGCTGCGGAACTTGCGGGGATTCCTGTAACTCATCGAGGAATCTCCAAAGGATTCCGTGTTGTGACAGCACATGATCGAAGAAATCAGTTATCTGATCTTAATTTTGCATCTATGGCAAAGTCTGAAGAAACCTTAGTGTTCTTAATGGGACTTTCGAAACTAGAAGAGATCACAACGAATCTATTAAAAAATGGAATGGATGCCAATACACCTGTTGCAGTTGTTTCTAGTGCAGCATCTACAAAGCAGCAAACATGTGAAGCAACATTAAATACGATTCATGAAAAAGTAAAGCAAGAAAAACTTTCATCACCAGCAGTCGTTGTTGTAGGAGAGGTTGTGAAACTTCAAAAACAGATTCAAAAACCAGAAGATACAACCTGTCATTTAGTTACCAAAATAGGAGATCAGCCATCAAAGTTAGCGCAGATATTAAAAGATCATGGATATAAGGTCAAGGAACTTCAGACAGGAGAGATTTCTTATAGATATGACCGGATTTCCAAAGAGGAATTAGCGAAAGTGACCTATCTGATTTTTACAAGCAGATATGGAGTTCATGGTTTTATGAAACAGATGAAATCTTCGAATCTGGATCTTCGAGATCTCTTCGATAAAAAAATTGTCGTTGTAGGTAAAAAGACAAAAGATGTCTTGATGCAATATGGGATTATAGCAGATCTTATGCCAGAAGAAGCAGGAGAGATCAATCTTTCCGAACTTATGAAACAGGAAGTAGATGCAAAGGATGTGGTCTGGTACTGTAAAGGCATATCTGGTGGAGAAAAATTAAAAAAAGCCCTTACACCGATCTGTCAGGTAACAGAAAAGGTCATGTATGAAAATAATAGAAAGATTTTAAGTGAAATTCCAGAAATGAAAGATATCCGAAGTGTTTCTTTTACCTGTGCATCATCAGCTCGAAGATTTTTTGATCAGATAGGAGAAGAAAAGCAACAATGGATAGAGAATATTCCGTGTATCAGTATTGGAGAAAAGACAACGAAGCAGCTTCGAGAAATAGGAGTACGGCATATTTTAGAATCTAAGGATACAACCTATGTATCAATGTTTTATAAAATCAAAGAATCAATGTTATAATAGAAAAAGAAAGGCAGAGTAAAATCATTATGGGATTTGAATTTCAAATTTTAGACAAACTTCAAACGATCCATACTCCATTATTAGACAGATTTATGGTAGCTATTACGAAACTGGGAGATGCAGGGATCGTATGGATCATTTTAACAGTCATTTTATTACTGATACCAAAAACAAGAAAATCAGGAGTATACATGGCAGTTGCATTAATTGCAGATTTGATCATTTGTAATGTGATCTTAAAACCGATCGTGGCAAGAATAAGACCATATAGCATTAATCAGACGGTCCATCTGTTGGTCACACCATTGAAGGATTATTCTTTTCCATCGGGACATACAGCTGCATCATTTGCATCGGTCAGTGCGCTGTATTTTGCGGGAAGAAAGAGAATGGCAGCAGGAACTTTGATAGTATCTGTTTTAATCGCGTTTTCAAGAATGTATTTATACGTTCATTATCCAACGGACGTTTTAGGAGGTTTGATTATTGGGCTCTTATGTGGATGGATCGCAGATATGATCATCCAAAAAGTTATGGAAAAAAGATCAAGGAAAAGTAGATAGATTTTGTACTAAATCAGATTCAAGTTGAATAAATTGGAAAAAAAGGCTATAATATGAATTATAAATCGTATGTAGAATACAATGTACGCATACAAGAATCTAATAATAATCACATCAAGAGTTGACATAAAGAGTAGATGATCAAGAAGAAGGAGAGTAGTATGAAAACAAAAATCGAAGTACAGTTTCAGGAACGCAACATAGATGTAAAAGACACAGAGAAACTTGTTAAAGAAAATTTAAAAGCAGCTGGTGTTAAAATGAACACGATCGTAAATTTAGATATCTATTATCAGCCAGAAGAAGGCGATATCTACTATGTTGCAACAACAAAAGATGGCAAAGAGCTCAGCAATGAAGAAGCATTAAAAATCGAAGAATAAACTACATATCTATAAATGCCAAAAAATTAAATTCTAATTATAAAGGTAAAGACCATTTAATAAATATCGCAATGATGAATCTGCAGATGATTTTATTAAGTGGTTTTTATTTTTCATTTTTGGGGATACTAAATGAAATACAGGCAGGCAATATGTGCTTGACAAGCAGACAAAGCTTCTATATCCTATTATGAGGAAATGAAAAGAACAGGAGAAAAAGATTGAATGATTTAAGCATCAAATGGAAAGATTTTTATAAAAATGTATTTGCACTGGTCGTTCCGATGGCATTGCAGAATCTGATCAACGTTGGAGTAACAGCAGCCGATGTTGTGATGCTTGGAAAAGTCAGTGAAAAAGTATTATCAGGGGCCTCTCTTGCTGGCCAGATTCAGTACATTATGGTACTGTTTTTGTTTGGATTAACATCGGGGGCAACCGTTCTTACTGCACAATACTGGGGAAAAGGTGACAAGACAGCGATTGAAAAGATCTTGGCATTAGGGATTAGATCAGCAGTGATCGTAACTGCGATATTCACTATCGCAGCATTTACAATTCCAGCATCGTTGATGAGAATTTTTACAAATGATCCACAGGTGATCGCAGAAGGAGTTAAGTATTTAAGGATCGTTGCATGTTCATATATTATCATGGGAATTACCAATGTATATTTATATGTCATGCGAAGCATTGAACGAGTGATCGTGGCAACAGTTGTTTATCTAGTATCATTTTTATGCAATGTGGTTTTTAATGCGATCTTTATTTTTGGATTATTTGGATTCCCAGCTCTTGGAATCCGTGGAGCAGCGATTGCGACATTGATCGCAAGGATTATGGAACTTGTTCTGGTTTGTGGTTATGCAAAAATATATAATAAAGATGTAAAATTCAGAGTTCACTATTTCCTTCATCAGGACAAACTGTTAGTGAGAGATTTCTTAGTCTATTCCCTCCCAGTTGTTTTAAATGAGGTAATGTGGGGGCTTGGAACATCAGCCAATACAGCAGTTCTTGGACATATGGGAAGTTCTGCAGTTGCAGCCAATTCTGTTGCACAGGTGGCGAGACAGTTAGCAACGGTTGTGTCTTTTGGGCTATCCAGCGCCACAGCGATCTATCTTGGAAAGACGATCGGTGAGAGAAAATTCGATCATGCAAGAGCCTATGCCAAACGGTTTATCATTTTAAGTGTGGTGATGGGAGTGATCGGAGGAGGATTGATCTTAATTGCATCTCCAGTTGTAATTTCTTTCTTATCCTTAAGTGCAACTGCAAGATACTATCTGAAAATGATGTTTTATGTGATGTCTTATTTTGTGATCGCGCAGGCATTTAATACAACAATGGTCGTTGGAATCTTCCGATCTGGCGGCGATACGAAGTTTGGCTTGATCATGGATGTATCAACGATGTGGGGATGTTCGATTTTATTAGGAGCATTGGCTGCATTTGTATTACATTGGAGTGTGCCGGCAGTTTATGTATTATTGATGAGTGATGAATTGATCAAAGTACCGATCACATTGATCAGATATCGCAGTTTCAAGTGGTTAAAAGATGTAACAAGAGATAATGTTTAAGAGAGATCATGAACATTTACGGGAGGATAAGGTCTATGGAAACAGAAGTGAAATTAACAAAACTCGCCCAGTGTGCAGGATGTGGGGCAAAAGTTGGAGCTGGAACTTTAGCAAAATTATTAGACGGAATTCCAACAAGATCAGATGAACGGTTATTAGTTGGTTTTGATAAAAGTGATGATGCGTCTGTCTATAAAATTGATGAAAATACAGCACTTGTTCAGACATTGGATTTCTTCCCGCCGATCGTTGACGATCCGGAAATGTTCGGAGAGATTGCGGCAGTGAATGCGATCAGTGATATTTATGCGATGGGAGCAGATCCAAAGCTTGCCTTAAATATCATGTGTGTCACAAAAGATATGCCAAAAGAAAGCATTCAAGCAATTTTACGAGGTGGTTATAAAAAAGCATATGAAGCAGGAGTGATCATCACAGGTGGACATACGATTCACGATCAAGAGCCCAAATATGGTTTATCTGTTTCTGGATTTGTACATCCTCAAAAATTTTTGACAAACAGCGGGGCAAGACCTGGAGATATTTTAATTTTGACCAAACCGTTAGGAGTTGGAATTTTAACAACATCAGCAAAGGCTGAATTTATCGATCAAAAAGTAATGGATAAGATCTATGATCAGATGAGACAGCTCAATAAATATGCCAGAGATATTATGGTAAAATATGAAGTGCACAGTTGTACGGATGTTACTGGGTTTGGATTACTTGGACATGGTTATGAGATGGCACAGGGCAGTGATGTAACGATTCATTTTATGACAGAAGAGATTCCATATCACAAAGAAGCTCTTTCTATGGCAGACCTTGGAATGATCCCGGAAGGTGCTTATAGAAATCGTAAATATGCAAGTGAAGGTGTTTCAAAAACTAAAAAAATAAATAGAGCATTGGAAGATATTTTATATGATCCACAGACATCTGGAGGATTGATGATCGCAGTTAGCGAAAATGATGCAAAAAATTTATTAGAGGATTTACAAAATACAATTCCATGTGCTAAAATAATTGGGTACATAGAAGAAAAAGAAGAAAAATCAATCATATTAGAATAGAAGAACGAACAGACAGGAAGAATGTTAAAACATGGTTTTTCCTGTCTGATTTTAGGCAGGCGTTATTCTTGGTTGAGAATAACGATAGGAGAAAGAGATGAAAGATCAATTTCAAAGAACCATTGATTATGCAAGAATATCGATCACGGATCGTTGCAATTTATATTGTACCTATTGCCGCCCTGATCATGAAGAAATGTTGTCACATGGGGAGATTTTAAGATATGAGGAGATCCTAAGAGTATGTAAGATTCTTACAACGCTTGGAATTGACAAATTTAAGATCACAGGTGGCGAACCGTTGGTACGAAAAGGTTGTTCAAATTTTATCCGTGAATTAAAGAAAACGGATGGAGTTAACAAAGTTACGTTAACAACCAATGGAATCTTATTATCAAAAGATTTAGTGAAATTAGCAGAGGCAGGAGTGGATGGGATCAATATAAGTCTTGATTTTATGGATCAGGAGAAATATAAAAAGATCACAGGATTCGATGGATACAAACAGGTCATATCAGTAATTAATAAAGCGGTCAATATAGGATTGAATATAAAGATAAATGTTGTGTTGACAGAACGGACGACGATGGAGGATATTCAAAAATTTATAGACTATATGAAAGATCATAAAATCTGTATACGATTTATTGAACAAATGCCGCTTGGAAATAAGAAGACAACGATAGCATTAACAAGAAATGAAATCAGAAAGAACCTAAAAGATCAAGGGATCAGATTTCACAAAACCGAACAAAGAATGGGAAATGGGCCAGCAGTTTATGAAACAATGGAAGGATATAAGGGAATGATCGGATGGATCGAGGCATTGCATGGAAAATTTTGTGATACATGCAACCGTATTCGTTTGACTTCTATCGGTGGGATCAAACCATGTCTTTATTATGAAGAAGCAGGAAATTTAAGAGATCTGTTAAGAAAGGCTGAAACGTCAGACGAAGAGATCAAACAGATTTTAAAAGAAATCATTTATAGAAAACCACAGGCACATCATTTTGAAGAAATGCCGTCAAACAGCAAGATGTATACAATTGGAGGATAAGATAAATGGGAGAATTTTCACATTTTGACCAGCATGGGAATGCGGTCATGGTCGATGTGACGAAGAAAAAAGAAACAACAAGAACAGCGATCGCACAAGGAAAGATCAAAGTTAATGATGAGATTTTTGAAAAAGTCAAAGAAGGAAGTATGGCAAAAGGAGATGTCTTAGGAACTGCAAGGATCGCAGGGATCATGGCGGCAAAGAAGACATTTGAACTGATCCCGATGTGCCATCTTCTGATGCTTACAAAGTGTAAAGTTGATTTTGAAATGCTAGAAGAAACCAAAGAGATCAAAGCAGTCTGTCTTGTCAAAACAACAGGGAAAACAGGCGTTGAGATGGAGGCACTGACAGGAGTACAGATTGCTTTATTAACGATTTATGATATGTGCAAGGCAATTGACAAACATATGGTTATGTCAGAGATACATTTAGTAGAGAAAACAGGTGGAAAGAGTGGTGATTTTGTATGGAAGGAATCATAAAAGCAGTCTGTATCAGTGAAAAACGAGGAACCGTGAAGAAAAATATCAACGAAGTCAATGTGATCAAAGACTTTGGATTAGAAGGAGATGCCCATGCAGGAAAATGGCATCGTCAGGTTAGTTTTTTGAGCGCGGATATTGTGGATGAATTCAATGAAAAAGGTGCTTCCGTGATCGAGGGTGATTTTGGGGAAAATATTCTTGCTTACGGCATTGATTTTAAGAAACTTCCAGTGGGAACAAAACTGATCTGTAATGATGCAAAGTTTGAGATCACTCAGATTGGGAAAGAATGCCATAGTCATTGTGAGATATATAAACGTGTTGGGGACTGTATCATGCCAAGAGAAGGTATTTTTGCAAAAGTATTAGAAAGCGGAACGATCAAAGTCGGAGATAAGATTGAGGTCATTTACCCAGAGAAAGATATGCCATACATGGCAGCAGTCATGACATTGAGTGATAAAGGCTCCAGAGGAGAACGAGTGGATACAAGCGGTCCAAGAGCAGCAGAAATCTTAAAAGAACATGGATTTAAGATCGTAGAAGAAATCATTCTTCCGGATGAAGAAGCTCAGATCAAAAAACATCTGATCCGTTTAAGCGACAGCCGGCAGGTTGATTTAATTATTACAACCGGTGGGACAGGGCTTTCTCCAAGAGATCGTACACCAGAAGCAACTTTAGCTGTTGCAGACCGCAATGTGCCGGGAATCTCAGAAGCGATCAGAGCAGGTTCTATGACGATCACAAAACGAGCCATGTTATCAAGAGGTGTCAGTGTAATAAGAAAGAAAACATTGATCATTAATCTTCCTGGAAGCAAAAAGGCAGTGGAAGAGAGTCTTTCTTTTATCATTGATCAGCTGCCACATGGATTAGATACTTTAAGGGAAAACACAGAAGATTGCGGAAGAAACTAAGAGAGGAGACAATGTATGGATATATCACCGATCATCATATCGATGAAAACGGCAACGATCGCGATTTTATTTACCTTTATTTTAGGACTATTAGCAGCAAGATGGATTTTATATCGTAAATCAGACGCAACAAGAATCTTCTGGGATGGGATCTTTACGATGCCATTAGTATTACCACCAACTGTTGCAGGGTTTTTCTTGCTTGTATTTTTCGGATCATATGGACCAGTAGGAAAATTATTTGAAAATTATCTTGGGATCAAGATTGCATTTTCATGGGGCGCAACGATCCTTGCGGCAGTTGTGATGTCATTTCCATTGATGTACCGTTCTGCAAGAGGTGCCCTGGAACAGATTGATGAAGATCTGATCTTTGCGGCAAGAACACTTGGAATGAGTGAGTGGAGCATTTTCTTTCGAGTTATGATCCCAAATGCACTGCCAGGGATCATTTCTGGTGGAGTGCTTGCATTTGCCAGAGGACTTGGTGAATTCGGAGCAACAGCAATGATCGCTGGAAATATTCCGGGAAGAACAAGAACTCTGCCACTTGCAGTATACTCTGAAGTTGCAGCGGGAAATATGGATGCAGCATATCAGTATGTACTTGTGATCGTGATCATTTGTTTTGCAATCGTAGCAGCCATGAATATTTACCTGATCATGGAAAAGAAGAAACAGGAAGCGTAAGGAGAGATGTATGAGTCTTGAAGTAAAGATCAAAAAGAAACTAAAAGAATTTACATTAGAGTCAGAACTCAATGTAGAAACAGGTTGTACAGGGCTTATGGGACCTTCTGGAAGTGGAAAAAGCATTACTTTAAAATGTATCGCAGGCGTGGAAACTGCAGATAGTGGGAGAATTGTACTAGATGGGAAAATACTTTATGATTCCGAGAAAAAGATCGATCTGCCACCACAAAAACGAAAGATTGGATATTTATTTCAGGGATATGCACTGTTTCCTAATATGACGATTGAAGAGAATATTAAAACAGGATTAAGAGCAAAAGGATTTCCGAAGGATGAAATCGAACAAAAGACAAATGATATGATGAAACGATTTCATATCGAAGAATTAGCAAAAAGATATCCAAGACAGATTTCAGGAGGGCAAAAACAGCGAACAGCGTTAGCAAGGATGCTTGTGTGTGAACCGGAAGTCATCTTGATGGATGAGCCATTTTCAGCGTTGGATGAATACTTAAGAGAACAGATGCAAGATGAATTATCCAATATGCTGGCAATGTTGGATAAACCAGCGATCTTGGTGAGTCACAGCAGTAAGGAAGTAGAAAATCTATGTGACAAAAAATACCATATTCAAAGAGGTCATATGGAAAGAGCCACATTACTATGAAATTTTACATGACATTTTTAAGAAAGTGAGGAAGTTGCAAATGAAAAAGAAATTTTTAGCAGTGTTATTAGCAGGAGCTATGGTTCTTGGGATAACAGCATGTGGAAGCAGTAAGGACAGCTCTAAATCCACAACAGAGGCAGTAAAGAAAGAAGAAACAACAACCATCACACTTGCAGCTGCAGCTAGTCTTGAAAAATGCTACACAGAGAAATTAATTCCAATGTTCGAAAAAGAAAATAAAGGAATTAAAGTAGAAGGAAGTTATGATAGTTCAGGAAAATTACAGAGCCAGATTGAAAATGGAATGGCAGCGGATGTATTTATGTCAGCAGCGACTGAACAGATGAACAATCTTGTCAAAGGAAAATACATCAGCAAGGGGGATGTTGTAGAATTATTAGAAAACAAAGTTGTACTGATTGCTCCTAAAAAAGGTGATGCAAAAGTTTCATCCTTTAAAGATATCACAAAAGCTGATACAATAGCATTAGGAGATCCTAAGAGCGTTCCAGCTGGACAGTATGCACAGGAAATCTTTACAAACTTAAAGAACTGGAATGATGTGAAGAAAAAAGCAAGCTTTGGAACTAATGTAACAGAAGTTTTAAATTGGGTAGCAAAAGGAAGTGCTTCTTGCGGTGTTGTATATGCAACAGATGCAACAAGTAACAAGGATGTAAAAGTTCTTGCAGAAGCACCAGCAGATGCTTTAAAAACGCCAGTTATTTATCCAGTTGCAGCATTAAAGAAAAGTAAAAATAAAGATGCAGCTGATAAATTCGTAAAATTCTTACAGAGTGAAAAAGCATTAAAAGTTTTCAGATCTTATGGATTTACAATTAATAAATAAGAAGTAGAAGGTGAAAAACAATGAAATTAGTGGATACAAAAGATGCTGTAGGAACTGTGCTATGTCATGATATCACACAGATCATCAAAGGTGTTACAAAAGACGCAAGATTCAGGAAAGGTCATGTAGTCAAAGAAGAAGATATCCCAGTGTTGTTATCCCTTGGAAAAGATCATTTATACGTCTGGGAAGCCGGAGACGATATGCTTCATGAAAATGATGCAGCAAGGATCCTTTGTGATCTGTGCAAGAATGAAGGAATGAAAGAGTCAGAAGTTAAGGAAGGTAAGATTGAATTATCTGCCGAATATGACGGACTCTTAAAGATCGACAAAGAAAAACTATTTACCGTCAATTCTTTCGGACAGATGATGATCGCGACAAGATCTGGAAATACTCCAGTCAAAGCAGGGGACAAACTAGCAGGTACGAGAATCATTCCACTGGTCATTGAAAAAGATAAGATGCAGGAAGTCAAAGACAGGGTTGGGGATACACCAATCCTGTCTCTTCTGCCTTATAAGAAGAAAAAAGCCGTGATCTTAGCTACAGGAAATGAAGTGTATTATCATAGAATTGAGGATACATTTACTCCAGTTGTGGCAGAAAAGATCAAAGAATACGGTGCAGAAGTGACCAGTACAAAACAGTTGCCAGATGACAATGAACTTTTAACAAAAACAATCTTAGAAGCTATCGAAAATGGGGCAGAAATGGTATTATGCACAGGAGGAATGAGTGTTGATCCAGATGACAAGACACCGCTTGCGATCAAGAATACAGGAGCCGATATCATATCTTATGGAGCACCGGTTTTGCCAGGAGCAATGTTTTTACTTGCATATTATAAAAAAGGAGATCAGATAATTCCGATCATGGGACTTCCAGGATGTGTTATGTATTCAAAGAGAACTGTTTTTGATCTTATTCTGCCAAGGATCATGGCAGATGATAAAGTAAGTGCAGAAGAACTTGCACACCTTGGAGAAGGCGGATTATGTCTTGGATGTAAAGTTTGTACTTATCCAAACTGTGGATTCGGAAAAGGGTGGTAGACATGAAATCATATTTACCAAAACATTTTGATTTCAGGGTCAGAGTTTTTATGGAAGAACCAGATTTTGGAAAAGGAGTTGCACAGTTATTATCATTAACAAGAGAGAAAGGTTCTTTATCTGCTGCATATAAATCCATGGGAATGGCTGCAAGCAAAGCATGGAAGATCTTAAATCGTGCGGAAGCAGACCTTGGAGTCAAATTAGTAGAACGAAAATCCGGCGGAAAGCAAGGGGGAGGTTCACACCTTACACCAGAAGGCGAAGATATTCTGAATCGTTATGAAAACTTTCAGAAAGAAGTTGCTGAAGCAGTAAAACGTTCTTTTATAAAAAACTTTGGAAATTCAGGAGAATCATAAAATATCATGAGAAAAAAAGAATTAAAAACAGTGATCACATTTGAGACAACAACACAGGCAATCGGTATGGAAAGTGCCTGCAAAAAACATCAGATCGCAGGAAGATTGATCCCAGTACCAAAAGAGATCACAGCAGGATGTGGAATGGCATGGATGACCCCTTTAGAAAATGAAGAATCTGTGGTACAATTTATGTCAGAATATGAAATCATCCCACAAGGGGTATTTCAGGTAGAAATTTAAATTGGAGGTTAAGTATGAAACAGATTGATGAAAGAGGGAATGCTTGTCCGATTCCGGTTGTACACACAAAGAAAGCATTAGAATCAATGGATGGAGAGACAAAATTAATCGTTCTGGTAGATAATGAACCAGCTGTCCAGAATGTTACAAGATTTGCAGAAGGTAAAAACTGCGAAGTTAAAAGCGAGAAGATCTCAGACAATGAATTTAAGATTGAGATCATGGCAGAGAATTATACACCAGCAGATGAGGAAGAAGAGATTGTCTGTGCACCATCTGCAAAGGATGATTTTATCATCGCTGTATCATCAAACGAGATGGGACAAGGAGAGAAAGCTCTTGGCCAGACATTGATCAAAGCGTTTTTATTTGCAGTAACAAAACAGGATAAACTTCCATCAAAGGTATTATTTTATAATTCAGGAGCATATCTTACATGCGAAGATTCTGATTCTTTAGAAGATTTAAAAACATTAGAAGCAGAAGGGGTCGAAATATATACTTGCGGAACATGCTTAAATTTCTATGATATTACAGATAAATTAGCGGTTGGTTCCATCACAAATATGTATGATATCGTAGAAATGATGGAAAAAGCAGGAAAAGTGATCAAACCTTGAGGAATATCTATGAAAGATTTAATCATTGTAAGAGGCGGTGGAGATATCGCCACAGGTACAATTTATAAATTGGTAAAAAGTGGTTTTCATGTATTGATCTTAGAAATTGCACATCCATCTGCAATTCGTAGAAATGTTGCATTTTCAGAAGCAGTTTATGAAGAAAAGTGGCAGGTTGAGGATATGACCTGCCATCTTGCACATGATATCAAAGAAGCAGAACAGATCATGAAAGCAGGGAATCCGGCATTAATGATCGATCCAAATGGAGAGATGATCAAACAGTTGCATCCGATCGCAGTTGTTGATGCCATTCTTGCGAAGAAAAATCTTGGTACAACAAGAGATATGGCACCGATCACGATCGCTTTAGGACCTGGATTTACAGCAGGGGAAGATGTCGATGTTGTGATCGAGACGATGCGTGGACACAGGCTTGGAAGGATCATCAAAGAAGGCAGTGCGATCCCGAACACAGGAATTCCAGGAGTGATCAAAGGCTTTGGAAAGGAACGAGTGATCCATTCCCCAGCTAAAGGGATCTTAAGAAATATCTGTCATATCACAGATATGGTAAGCAAAGGCCAGTTATTAGCAAAGATAGAAACACCAGAAGGTACGATTGTTGATGTAGCTGCAAGTATGGATGGATTACTGAGAGGTTTAATTCGTGATGGATATCCGGTGACAAAAGGATTTAAGATCGCAGATATCGATCCGAGAGCTGAAGAATACGATAACTGCTTTACAATTTCAGATAAAGCCAGGTGCATTGCAGGTGGTGTTTTGGAAGCATTATTATATTTAAAAAATAATCTTTCTGATCAGCAGGAAGAACTGAATGTTCCTATATATACCCATGAAAAACAAAAGGTAGAAACAATTTATGCAGATTATGCAGCAACGCATATCACGAAACCAGAGTGTGTCAAGGATGCAGTTATGAATGCATTGGCACTTGGCAACAGCGGAAGAGGTGTCAACGAAAGTTCTCTGGATGCTGCAAGAAAGATTTACGAAGTTCGTACGAAAGTAGATCAGTTTTTTGACGGCTATGGAGCAGAACAAGTTGTATTTACCAGTGGAATTACAGAAAGCTTAAACACAGTGATCAAAGGAAGCTTAAATCATGGTGATCATGTGATCACAACGTTTATGGAGCACAACAGCGTTCTTCGTCCATTATATGAGATGGAACGACAAGGAGTTTGCTTAACGATCACTTCACCAGATGTGGGGGATATCAAACAGGCGATCACAAAAGATACCAAGATGATCGTGATGACGCATGCATCCAATGTGACAGGTGAAATGTTTGATATCCAAAGTGTTGGAAAACTTTGTAGAGAAAAAGGAATTTTATTTGTCGTTGATACCGCTCAAAGTGCTGGAGTGATTCCGATCTCCATGAAGGAAGATAATATCGATATATTATGTTTTACCGGACATAAAGGCTTGATGGGACCACAGGGTATCGGGGGGATCTGTATTAGAAAAGGTGTAGAGATCCGTCCGTTAAAAACAGGTGGAACAGGAATCTTATCGTTTTCGAAAAAACAGCCAGGAGTGCTGCCACAGGCATTGGAAGCAGGAACATTAAATGGGATCGGAATCGTAGGACTTGGGGCAGCGATTGATTTTATCAATACATATGGAATTGATAAAATCCGTGAACAGGAAATGAATCTTATTGAAATATTTTATAAAAAAATTCAGAAGATCCAAGGAATTAAAATTTACCATGAAAAGCAATTAGATCTGACAAAACAAACCGCCATTTGTTCGATCAACCTGGAAGAATATGATTCCGGAAGTGTCAGTGATGAATTAATGGAACGTTTTCAGATACAGACAAGATCAGGTGCTCATTGTGCACCATTGGTACATGAGCATTTCGGTACGATAGAGCAGGGAATGGTAAGATTCAGTTTTGGACATGAGACAACAATGAAAGAAATCAACCAGATAATAAATGCAGTTAAGACTCTTGCAGAAGAATAAAGAGGAAAAAGATATGATCATTGCAGTTGCAGGTTCCGGTGGAAAAACAACGAGAGTTCATAAGTTAGCACAGTATTATAGAAGTCTTGGAAAGAAAGTCTTTGTCACAACGACAACTCATATGAAAAAGGAATCCGATACCGTGATCCCTGAAAATATAGAAGATATTCGAAAGCAATTAAATGAAACCGGATATTGTATGGCGGGAATGCCTGCAACGCCAGAAAATGCGTTAGTACAAAAGATCGGACCATTACCAGAAGATTTCTATGAAACTGCAGTAAAAGAAGCAGATATCACGCTGATAGAAGCCGATGGTTCCAGGGGAATGCCGGCAAAGATTCCAGCGGATTATGAACCAGTGATCCCTGAAAATATCGATGAGATTCATATTGTGATCGGAATGTCAGCACTTGGGAAACCAGCCAGCAAGGTTGTTCACAGACTTTCATTAGCGGATAAGGATTTAGAGATTAAAGAAGATACGATCCTTACACCGCTGCATTTACAAAAATTACTGAAGAAAGGATATCTAGGACCATTGAGAGAGCAATATAAAGATACAAAAATCAAAGTATATCCAGGACAGACAGATACACTATATCAAAGAGTGATCGCTAGATTCTTACAGGAAGAAAAAGATGTCGCACAGATCAAGGACGATTGGTTTAAGATTCAGCCGAAATTAGTTATCTTCGGGGCTGGACATGTAGCGATCCAGTTACTCCAGATTGCGAAATTTTTAGATTTCTACACGATTATGATAGATGACAGAGAGGAATTTGCAGATCCAGAGAAACTATCACAAGCAGATGAAGTTTACTGCAGAGATTTTCATGACATAGAAGATATTTTGCCAGAACAAGATAACGCATTTTATGTGGTTGTCACACGTGGACATGCAAATGACAGATTATGTGCAGAAACGGTATTACGAAGACCATATCTCTATCTTGGAATGATCGGAAGCAAAGGAAAAGTTGCAAAAACCTTCGAGATAATGAAAGAAGAAGGATACAGTGAAGAACAGATCAGCACGATTCATGCACCAATCGGATTAAAGATCGGTGCAAGAACGCCAGAAGAGATTGCAATCAGTATCGCAGCAGAGATGATCGCAATCAAAAATCACGAAACAGAAAGTACGATGAGTAAAGAACTTTTTGAGACAAAAGAATCAGGAGTGCTGTGCATTATCACAAAGAAATCCGGTTCATCTCCACGAGGTGTTGGAAGTATGATGCTTGTCACAAAAGATGGAATTATTGGAAGTATTGGTGGAGGAAACTTAGAAAAAACTGTTATGGAAGAAGCACCATCGATGAAAGAGATCACAAGGAAAAAATATGATCTATCGAATGCACAGAGTGCAACACTTGGCATGATCTGTGGTGGTAAAAATGAAATATTATATGTTCCAGTATAAAAAGACAGAAAAAACAACACAGGAGTAGAAAATGGGAAAATACAACTTTGACGAAGTAATCGACAGACATGGAACAGATTGTTTGAAATACGATTTTGGAATGAAGAGAAAAGGAAGAGATGACCTGCTTCCTCTTTGGGTAGCAGATATGGATTTTCGTCTGCCAGATGAGATTCTTGATGAATTTCATAAAAGAATTGATCATGGGATTTTTGGATATACGGATCCCTTAGATGAATATTTTGATGCAATGAACCACTGGTTTTCAACAAGATACGGATATACGATCAAACCAGAATGGGTAACACTTGGAGCAGGAATCGTTTATGCACTTGGAACAAGTGTTAAGGCATTTACTGAAGAAGGAGATGCCATGATGGTTATGCAGCCAGTGTACTATCCATTTAGTGAAGTTATCAAAAATGATGGAAGAAAACTGGTAAACTGTCAGCTTCGTTATGAAAACAATCGTTATTCCATTGATTTTGAAAAAATGGAACAAATGATCAAAGAAGAAAATGTAAAAGCACTGATCTTCTGCAACCCACACAATCCAGTAGGAAGAGTCTGGACAAGAGAAGAAATGGAAAAAGTCGCAGAAATCTGTTTAAAATACAACGTAATCTGGATGGTTGATGAGATGCATTGTGATTTTATTTTTCCAGGACATGAGTTTACAAGCTGTATGAATCTGGATAAAAAATTTCATGAGATCATTGCACTTTACAGCTCGCCAGGAAAGACATTTAATGTTGCAGGATTACAGCCAGCAAATATCATTATTCCAAACGAAGAATTAAGAAAAAAATATCAATGGGCTAATACACAGGCAGCTTACAGTCAGGGAAGCTTAATGGGACAGCTTGCTGTGAAAGTATGTTACACAAAAGGTGCTGACTGGGTAGATGAATTGGTAGAATATATATATGAAAACGTAAAGTATATGAGCCGATATGTAAAAGAGAACTTTCCAAAAGCAAAGATGGTAGAACCAGAAGGGACTTATTTAGTATGGGTTGATTTCTCAGGATATGGATTCAGCAATGAAGAATTAGAACATTTAATGTTAGAAGAAGCAAAATTGTGGCTGGATTCTGGAATCATCTTTGGACCAGAGACAGCACAGTTTGAGCGTTTCAACGTTGCGTGTCCACGAGTGATGGTTGAGCAGGCACTGACACAGTTAAAAAATGCACTGGATAAGCATCTGGCAGAGAAATAAGACAGATTTATCTGGATATATATTAAGATTGAGAGGAAAAGAAATGGAGAAACAAAAGAAAAATCTAGGATCTGTGGCCTTTCTTCCACTGATCGTATTTCTAGTATGTTATGTAGGATGTGGAATTACATTTACCTTGATGGGAGCAGACGACCCATTTGGAAAATTTCCACGTCATGTCGCACTTTTGGCAGGATGTGCGGTAGCACTTCTTTTAAACAGAAGTATAGATGTAAAAGATAAATTAAATATTATGACGACAAACATGGGAAATTCTGGAGTTATGATGATCGTTTTGATCTATCTGATGGCAGGGGGATTTCAGGGAGCAGCAGCGGCAATGGGAGGAAAAGATTCTGTTGTTAATCTATGTCTTCATGTGATTCCAGTAACATTTTTGATTCCAGGAGTGTTTTTAATGTGCTGTTTTATTTCTACATCGATAGGAACATCCATGGGAACCATTGCAGCAATGGCGCCAATCGCGATCAATGTGGCACAGGGAGCACACTTAAATGTTGCGATCGTTGGAGCAGCAGTGATCGGAGGTTCTTATTTTGGAGATAACCTTTCCATGATCTCTGATACAACGATCTCAGCAGCAGAAGGATGCGGTTCTGAGATGAAAGATAAGTTTAAGATGAACTTCTTTATCGCATTACCGGCTGCGATCGTGGCAATGATCCTTTATTCAGTGGTCGGAGGTACTGGAAGTGGAGCAATCAAGGCAGGAAGTTACAATATCATTGAAGTCCTTCCATATCTTATCGTTCTTGGAGCAGCATTGATGGGGATTAACGTTGCAGTTGTACTTTTTGTAGGAATCCTCTCTGCAGGTATTATCGGACTTTGTGTGGGAAGCTGCGGATTCTTTGACTGGATTCAGGCAATTGGAAATGGTATGAGTGATATGTTTAGTATCAGTATGGTTGCGATCTTGGTATCTGGAATCATTGGTATTGTTCGCGAATATGGCGGAGTTGAGTGGCTGGTAGGAACGATCAGTGGAAAGATCAAGAATAGACGTGGTGCAGAATATGGAATCGGGCTGATGTCAGGAATTCTTTCTGCAGCAATGGTAAATAACACGATTGCTATTATTGTTACTTGTCCGATTGCAAAAGAAATCGGTGAAAAATACAAGATTGCACCAAAGAGACTTGCCAGTCTGGTAGATATCTTTGCCTGTGCATTTATCTCATTGATGCCACATGATGGAGGTATGTTAATGATCACGGCACTCGCAGATGTGTCACCACTTAATGTGTTAAAATATTCATTTTATATGTTTGGATTGATCATTGCTACTTGTGTGACGATACAGTTTGGATTGATGGATGAGAAAAATTAGATTGTAATACAGAAGTGTATTGAATATTCATAAAAATAGAAATAGAGATTGAAGTATGAAAAATGAATGCCATTGATGGTATTTTGTACTCCAATCTCTATTTTTGTTTTTATAAATATTTGAAGATAGTATCAATTAATTGCAAGAATTGTTAAAAATTATATCGACAATGAATTAAAAATGGAATAAAAAGAAAAAACAATATCACCAGAACTTGGAATGGTAATAGGTTCAATTACAGAAACGCAGAAATTAATTGATGATTCATTGAAATTAGAACAGGAAGGAGTTGAGTTGAATATGTGCAAGATCTTAGAAGAATTAGAAGAAAGAGGAAGAGAGAAAGGAAGGATAGAAGGAAGAGTAGAGGGTGCAATTAAAATTTATAAGAAGATGGAAGCATCAAGAGAAGATACAATAAAAAATATCATGGAGGACTTTTCTTTGGATAAAGAAGTTGCTGATAAATATGTAGAAGAATATTATTAAATTATATAAAATTTAAACATAAAAATGGAGTTATTGCGTTATCTATAGTTCTTTTTGAACTTTTATTATGATAATGCAATAACTCTATTTTTTATTTATTTTAAAACAAACACCATATAACAGTTGACAACAGTTTGATGCTGTTATACACTGTTTATAAGTAAAGGAGGATGATACAAAATGAAGATCATAATCAACACATCATCCATGGTTCCAATCTATGAGCAGATCATAGACCAGATCAAAACAATGATCCGAAAGCAAGAATTAAAGCAGAATGACCAGCTGCCATCTGTCCGGGCATTGTCAAAGGAATTAAAGATCAGTGCTTTAACGGTAAAGAAAGCTTACGATGAACTGGAAAGAGAAGGCTTTACAGTAACGATTCATGGAAAAGGCAGCTATGTGACAGCGGCGAACACGGAGTTGATGATGGAAGAGCAAAAGAAGGAAGTAGAACAGGACTTAGAACAAGCAATTCTAAAAGGAAGGCGTTTTGGCATCAGTGATGAAGATATCAAAACCTTGTTTGAGTTAATATTGGAGGGATAAGGTATGTTAAAAATTGATAAATTAAAGAAACAATATAAGAATTTCACCCTCAACTGTTCCATGGAAGTAAAAGAGGGGATGATCACTGGGTTTGTAGGTCCGAATGGATCTGGAAAAAGCACAACTTTAAAGGCAGTGCTTGGATTGATTTACATAGATGGAGGAGATATTCAGATTTTTGGAAAGAATGTCAAGGATGTAAAACCAGAGGATAAGGAACAGATCGGTGTCGTACTTTCTGATTCTGGTTTTAGCAGATATCTTACAGTAAAAGACATCAAGGATATTCTAAAAAATACATATGAAGCATTGGATGAACAGTTATTTACAAACTATATAGAGAAATATCAGTTGCCAACAGACAAAAAACTAGAACAGTTTTCTGTTGGAATGAAAGCAAAATTAAAGTTAATTACAGCAATCTGCCACAAAGCAAAACTATTAATCTTAGATGAACCAACGGCAGGGCTTGATGTCATGGCAAGGAATGAGATGCTTGATATGTTAAGAGATTATATGGAAGAAGATGAAGAACGTTCGATTCTTGTAAGTTCTCATATATCAACAGATCTTGAAACCTTATGTGATAATATTTATATGATCAATGAAGGAAATATCATCTTGCACGAAGAAACAGACCGGTTATTAAGTAATTATGCGATCTTAAAGGTTGATGAAGAACAGTCAAAAACACTAGATCCACAATATATAATAAAAATGAAGAAAGAATCCTATGGATATGCATGTCTTACAGACCAGAAACAATTTTATCTGGAGAATTATCCAAAGATCGTGGTAGAAAAAGGAACGATCGATCAGATCATTACATTAATGATACAGGGGGTGTAGAAGATGAAAGGATTATGGACAAAAGACATCAGATTAATCTCATCACAACAAAAAAATCTGGCAGTGATCTGGCTAGTTGCAGCAGGAATCTTAATCGCTACGGATCAAATATCATTTGCAATTACCTATACGTCTGTGATTACAATCATGACAGCAATCAGTACGATCAGTTACGATACATTTGATAATGGCAATGCGTTTTTATTTACGCTTCCATTTAGCAGAAAAGAATATACAAGAGAAAAATATCTGTTTAGCCTCTTTTGGGGAATGATAACAGTCATTGGAGGTATATTGTTAGTAGTCATCGTTACAGCAGCAAAAGGTACATTGTTAATGAGGTCAGAAGAAATTGTGATGACAGTCTTACTCAATATTCCAATGCTATTGATTTTTCAATCAATGGCCCTTCCTTTTCTATTAAAATATGAAGCAGAGAAGGGAAGAATCGCGTTAGCAGCTATGATCGGAGGGATTGTTTTTGTTGTTATCTTCTTTTTCAAAATGTTTGAAACGGCAGGGATTGAGCTGATTGACATCGTGATGAATCAAATGTATTTAAAAAATATTACACTATGGGCTTCTATATATATAATTTCCATTGTCATTTGGTTCCTGTCATTGAAAATAGCTGAAGGAATTATGCTAAAAAAAGAATTTTAATTTATTAGAAAAATGAATAATATAAACAAAAGTAGTTGTATGAAACAAAAATGTTTGGTATAACTACTTTTTTTCGTTTCTCCCTCATATGAGGGAGAACAATTCCAGGAATCAGACTATAGTAAAGTTATCAAAAGGATAGCGGATATGAAAGGAAGGAGCAGCAGTAAAATGAAAGTATTTGAACCGTTTAAAATCAATCAGATGGAGCTTAAAAACCGTATGGTCGTATCAGCAATGGTAACAAACTATTGTTCTGAGGATGGAATGGCAACAGAGAAATTTATTGCCTATCATGAACATAAAGCAAAAGGTGGATGGGGACTGATCATCACAGAAGATTATGCAGTGACACCAACTGCAGGTGGATTTAAAAAGCTTCCTGGATTATGGGAAGATGGACAGATTGAAAGCCATAAGGAGTTAACAAGAAGAATTCATGAAGCAGGTGGAAAGATCGCAGCACAGATTTATCATGCAGGAAGAGAGACAAGCAGTGCGATCACAGGAGAACAGCCAATCGGACCTTCCGCGTTAAAAGATCCAACAATGCCAGAGACACCAAGAGAAATGACAGTAGAAGAAATTCATGAACTGGTTGAGCAATTCGGAGATTGCGCAAGAAGAGCAAAAGAAGCTGGATTTGATGCAGTTGAAGTTCATGGGGCACATGGATATCTGATTGGAGCATTTGCCTCTCCATTTTCCAATAAGAGAAGTGACGAATACGGAGGAACGATCCGAAACCGTGCAAGATTTGCAATGGAGATCATTGAGAATATTAAGGAAAAATGCGGAAAAGATTATCCAGTTTTATACAGAATGTCAGCGGTTGAATATGTCCCAGGTGGATTAGAAATCGAGGAATCTAAGATACTTGCAAGACTGGTAGAGGAAGCAGGAGCAGATTGTATTCATTGTTCACAGGGTGTTTATGCATCCACATATGTGATCATTCCACCATCTGTTGTTCCAAGAGCAGCATATGTAGAAAATGCAGCAGAGATCAAAAAAGTGGTAGATATTCCAGTGATCGCAGTAGGAAGAATCAATGATGTTGAAATTGCAGAAAGTGTTTTACAAGCAGACAAAGCAGATCTTGTAACAATGGCGAGAGCTTCTCTTATCAAGGAGACAAATTGAAATCATAAATAGTGAAAAACTTTTAGAACATTGTACCCTGGGAATGAGAACAAGCATTTAAAATCTTTATTTTATTATAAAACTAAAGTTAAAATCCAATACTCATGAGCAGTCACTCATACCTACAGCTTATCAATAAACAAAATTTAAATATATAAAAAATAGATTGTTTCCCTTGGACCATATGAGCTCGTCGGCACTTAATGAGCAGTGACGATTCATCGTCGCTGTCGAATTTAGTGTCCGCTACGTGCGAATCTGAACGAGAGTGGGTCCAAGGGAAACAATCTATTTTTTATATATTTCCACAAATTTTATTTATTCATAAGTTTTTATTTATTAGGAATCAATACAATATCTTCCCCAGCTTTTCTTCTCTGATACAACTCAGCAGTAGCTGTAAGTAATACATCAGAAGAAGAGTTTAAGCAAGTTTCAACAGAATCCTGTACTACTCCAATGATGAATCCAACACCAACAACCTGCATGGCAATATCATTTGAGATACCAAATAAAGAACATGCAAGAGGGATCAACAGCAGGGATCCACCAGCAACACCAGAAGCACCACATGCAGAAACAGCAGCTAAGACACTTAAGATGATTGCTGTAGGAATATCAACAGAGATACCCATTGTATGAGCAGCTGCAAGAGACATAACTGTGATCGTGATCGCAGCACCATCCATGTTGATCGTAGAACCAAGAGGGATAGATACAGAATAGTTATCTTCATTTAATCCCAGTTTTTCGCAAAGAGCCATGTTCATAGGAATGTTTGCAGCAGAACTTCTTGTAAAGAATGCTGTTAAACCACTTTCTTTTAAGCATTTTAAGATCAGTGGATATGGGTTTCTGCGAAGCATACTAAATACGATGATTGGGTTTGTTACAAATACAGTAAATAACATACATCCAACTAATGAATCTAATAATAATGATAATAATAAGAAAATTGTTGAAAAAATGCTGTTTAACGCATAATAACGTAATACAAAAATACATAATTTACACCATTTTTACACCATTTTGATTTAAATACAAAATGAATATAGGACAACAGAAGAATTGCATTGCAATTAAAATAACAAAAAATATTATTTCTCAAAGTAAGAGTAACTAGCCAAAAAAAATGAAAATTGAAACAAGAGAAAATTTACACAATTCACAGGAGCTTTAATACTAAGAATTCCAGCCACAGGTTCGCCTGTGGTTTTTCTTATATGTGATTTTTTTTCTTTGTCAAATCTCTCATATTTATAATAGGAAAGGAATAAGGAGGTATTTGATGTACAAAAAGAAATTACTTTATTTATCACTAGCAGCATGTATGATGGGAATGACACCGAACGTAAATTTGCACGCAGAGGAAAAGAGTGTGATCGTACAAGATCAGGGACAGTCAGAAACATCTACGGAAGTAACTGAAAATCCTACGAATGATACTCATGTTGAAGAAAGTACAACGGAAGCAACAACTCATCAAAAACATGAAACACACAAAAAAGAGGCACATAAAAACAAAAAGAAGGTAAAAAAGAAAAACACGAAAAAGAAAAATTCTAAGAAAAAAGAGAATAAAAATCAGGAAAAGAAATCAAAGAAAAATAAAAAAGCCAAAAAGAAAAAAAAGAAGCAGAATAAGGCGGAACAAAAATCAATCAAAACTTATGCTGAAATGTCTTTGGAAAAGAAAAATCATAAAGAATACGTTGGATCCTATGTTTATTTTAATCAGGCAGATGAAGCATGGAATCACAGTGGACTGAGCATTCATTCTGCAGGATGTGGACCAAGTGCGATCGCTGTATGCATTACAAATCTTACATCAAAATGGGTAACACCAGTTGATGTTGCATCATGGGGATCACAAAATGGATATTATTCATCTGCAGGATCTGTGCATGAAGGAATCCCTGCCATGGTAGAGCACTTTGGATTACAATGTGAAGGCGCAGGAACAGATTATGAAAAAATTAAAGCTGCATTAAAAAATGGTAACTTTGTTATTGGACTAATGGGTCCTGGATATTTTACAAATGGTGGACATTTTATTACTTTAGTAGAAATTGACCAAGATGATCAGGTAACAGTTGCAGATGTTGGAAGTAGAAGAAGAAGCCAGTTTAAGTATGCTTTAAAAGACGTGATCGGAGAATCAAAAGCAGCAGGAGCTGGTGGCCCATTCTGGATTGTTAGATCAAATAAGAATACAGATGTAAAAGAAGAAAAAAAGGTTTCTAAGCTATCAAAAGGAGTTAAAAAGATCAAAAAGAAGAAAAAGATCGATCACAAAAAAGAAACTTTAAAAAACAAGGAAAAAGTAAGAGATCAGATCATTCATTCATTTTATCTTGAAACAACAAATGATATGAATGATTTTGAGAAAAAGCTTCCATTAACAGTTGTTTATACTGGAACAAAGCGATTGTCAACAGATACCGAACATCATAGCAAAATCAACCAGCATATTGAAAAACTTGCAAAAGAATTAAATGACCCATATTTGCTACAGGTTGCAAAAGAATATGATTTTGGATCTGACAATGTAAGTTCTGGTCAAGGAACGATCGCTTTTAATTTAGTGACGTATCTTTCATCAGGAGCAACAGAATATCAAGTTAATTAATCATGGAGAAGAATTATAATTTATTTTATCTGTCATACTTATTTTATATGTTATAATTTAAATAAATGACGGGCAGAGAAAGGAGAATAAGATGTTACAGTTTGATAATACAATTGTGGAGAAAGCATTATTGGATCATTATGAAAATCCAAGGATTTCAACATATCTAAACGAAAAGGGGGAACAGGTTATCCATTTAAAAGTGGAAAATGTGGATACTACGATGTCCGATATCAATCTTGCAGAAATTGATAGTAAAGTAAAAAGATCAATTCAGAATGATGAAGATCTGCTGACAAAAATGATCATTCAGCATTATTACGTTTATTATCATTGTTACAATGTAGATTCTGATATTAACACAATGCATAAAAATCTGAAATATTTAAGAATGTTACCAGTAAGTAGGGAACAAGATCCTTATATTGAAGTATTAGATTTGAAATTTGAACCTGTATTCTATTTACGATCATATTTTAAGAATTTTAATATCAAGATTAAAGGAGAAAAGCTGGAAGAGTTAGAAAATTTCTTAAAGCCTTTACAGTCTGATGCTTATGATGTGGCAAGAATGAATGTGCAGCGTGGTTATCATTTCAAAATCATGAAAAATGAAAATTTCCCAGATATTTTAACAGAACAGAATGGAGAGCCGGTCACACAGTTATTTCTATTCCCAAAATATATGGAAAGGATTTTTGATTCTATTGAATATGATGAGATTGTGTTAAAATTGCCTAATAATCGTAATATTGCATTTTTATCATACGATGAGTATGAAAGACATCCAGAAAAATTGAAGAAAATGAATGGATATCCAACATTGTATTACTACAAAAAAGGAGAAGGACTTACGATTCTTGGAGAGTGAGAAAAGAGGAAGCAACGAGAGCTTCCTTTTTTTTATGCAAAAAAAAGACATTCAGATATGTTCCAAATGTCTTCTTAATATGATCATAATCGATCCATTAAAGTATATGCATGAGTTGTTACATTAATTGCCCAATCTCCACTCGTACAATAACTCTCATTGACAGCCATAAGGCTAGTTCCTTTGTAATGGCTTCCTGATCTTGTAAGATAAGACTCTTTTAATAGTTTAGCTGTCATTAATAAATTCTCTTCTTTGGATGGAGCATTAATTCCTTTTGCAGAATCACTGTAAACGCCGTATCCGGTAAGATTATGATCTTCCTGAGCTCTTCGACTTGTTCCCCATGCGCTTTCATGAACAGCGATTGCCATAACTCCAATTGCATTTACTCCATATTTTTCTTCACATTCGATAAAGTAATCAGAACAATCTTCTAAGGCGGTTCCTTTCAAAATCTTCTTTGCTTTATCTTTTGTCAGATTACTCTTTTTTAATAAATTCATAGGATCAAATACGATTGATTTTTTGTTTTCGATCAATTTCATGCTATGATCTGCTACCTGAATCGAAGTTTTTAAATCTCTGATCTTTTGATCAATGGATTGAATGGAAGATTGATAAGATTCTTTTTTCTTTTCAATGATCGGTTGTAGATCTATGGAATCTTGTGAATCCATCATGATCAAAATGTTTTTCTGATCCTGTAATCCAAAGTGATAATTCATAGATGCCTGTATCAACCCCGTATCATTTAAGTTATCTGCTAATTGTTTTATTGTCTGATCTGCTGGATCATTTAGGTTGTCCAAGGACTGATCAGAAGAAGTTTGAATTCCGATGTATGATCCATAATTCCATTGAGTATAAAAATTTTGAATCTTCTGAAGTTTTTCTTGGTATTCTTTTTTCTCTGATTTTTTTTCTTTTATCTGATCTGCAGCGGCTCGTTTTTCTTTTACCAGCTTTTCTAGTTGTCCTTGTGTTTTCTTTACAACGAAGGTGATCTTCTTTTTTGGTGCTTCCTGAACAAAAGATGAATCTTTTTTATTAGAATTCTTGGATGCTTTCTTTTTCTTTTTTTTAGTATTTGTTTTCTTTGCTTTCTTATCTATTTTTTGAACTTTTTTTTGTGCTGCTGTGGTAGTTACAGTCGCTGTCGTTGATTCAGTTGTTGCAACTTCTGTGGTGACAGAAGTATCCGCTGTTACGGCTTCATCGGCATATGCAGGTGTGCAAACAGTGCACATCATCATCATACATAAAAGTGAACTAACTAATTTTCTTCTCATAAATAAACCCCTTTCTTAGTCTTCTATTACAAATATGAGTTATTTTAAAAAAAATATGAATCACATATAAGATTTCCTGCAGTTATGACTCATACCTAACTTACATATTTACAGTGTAATTATTGACGATGTAGAGAAAGAAAGGAAAAACATATGAATCATAATTTAGGCGTCCAATTAGGACAAGGTCAGTTTATTGAAATTCGAAAAGTTTCAGGAGCTGCTAGAAGTGGATCGAAATTTTTGAGTGTTTCGTTTTTTAAGAAGTATTTTGATGGGATTCAGGCGGGAGATTATCTATATTTTACTAAATTAAGTAAAGAAAAATATATGATATCAAAAACTCCTTACTCTGAAATGTCATATCCCAAAAGAATTCTTGCCCAAGGGAAAACCACATTAAAACTGTTTATTGACGAATCAGATCTTTTATTAGGTTCCTATTATTCATTCTTCAAACGAGGAGAACGTATTTTAATGAAAAAATCAACATTAAAAGAAATAGGAATGAGGAAACGTTCAAAACGGACTTCTAAGAGTGGATTAGTAAAAGCAAATCAGGATGCGATCAGTATTCAAAAGCAAGACTTGCCATTTTTTAGAGGAGAACATGGATATCATGTTGAAATTCATCAAGGAACCAAATTATATATGCGGATCACGCAAATTCCAGTAGAAGATATTCATCAAGACAGGTTGTTAAAAAATCTGATGAATCAAGACAAAGAGCAGGATGTATTTGAATATGATGCATACTGTCTTGTCCCAAAACAACAGTTGACTATCCCAAGAATGTTTTTAAAAAATTCGAATATGAGGAGAGGAGATCATTTTACTCTTAAAAAAGTAAATGAACAAACAATGCTAATCATTCCTAAAAAACAAAAAGATGAAATTATGGATGATTACTTTGATCCGTTTGAAAAAGCAAGAAAAACAGTCACTATTAATCAAGAAGAAAGTAGCGAAATCAAAAGCATGCAAAGAATTAAAGATCAAACAAAACTTGATTTATTCGGTATGCTTGAAGAGATGAGAAAAATTAACAACAATCAATTTATTTAAGGAGGCAAATTATGCTTAATTTTAAAAATTTTAAAAACTTTACAGGAAACACTAGAAATGCAAGTACAGTAGAAGAAATTGATGTTTTCTTTAATTATTTAAAGAAATATCTACAGTCTTGTTTAAAAGGAGAAGAAAAAGAAGCCGAAAAACTTCTTAGCAAAGCAGGAAGAGTTATTTGTGATCTTAATTCAAAGTGTCGTAAAGAAACAGGAAATTATTTTTTGACAGGAATCTTAAACGTTTGTGATAACAAACAGTTAGAAAATCTTATGGGATGCTTTTTATTAGAAGTTATCAAAAGTGAGAAAATGTTAAATGATGATATCCAGGTATTTAAAAAGGTCATCTAAAACAAAAATTAGACAGGAGAAAAAATATTATTTTAGGGTCCTCTGATTACAGAGAAAATTATGGAAGGAGACAAATTATGTCAAATGCAATCGTTTACAATGGGGAAAAAATTGAATTATCAAACTGCTTAAAGAAAGATCCAAGAAGTTATTATAACGGATGGATATTCTTAAAATCTGATGAATATGAGTACGCAGAATTCACATGTCTGCCAAAAGGAATGGTGATTCGTTTAACAAATCATCCTGAAGATGATAAATTTTATGCGAATGGCGATTACAATGGAAAATATAAGATTCCTAACGTGTTATTCAATACATATCATCTCGGAAAAACAAAATCAAGTCAGATTTTTCAAATAAATGAAAATACATTCTTTTTAAAAGGAAGACTTAATGCTACAGAACGAAGTGAATTCGAACCACCAAAAGTTCCTAAGAAAGAAAAAACTATTTATCAAGAAATTGATTTTGATAATTTAGTTATGCTTAATGATTCCCTTTCCAGTCGAACAATTAAAATGGAATCTGAGGGAAAATATATTGTTACTTATTGTAATAATGGGCAGCAGTATATTTCCATAAAGGAAACCAATGATGAAGATGCAGAAAAACTGTTTTCTATTCAGGATCTTAAGAAAATGTATGGAAAAGGATTTCATCATTTCTATGGAAATGAACTATCTTATGTAATTGAAACTAAAAATAAAGATATCTTTGTAAGTAAAGAGTTTTTTGATCGCATGAAAGTAGATTGCACAGAATGTAGAGTATTATATGATCCAGAAAAGAAAATTATTTACTTTACTCCACAAGAAACATTTTCTGATCTTTCAGGAGAAGTTATCGATCCAATCAAAGAAACTCCAGTTAATGTTGTAACTGAAGAAGCAACTGATATGGAAATGATACAAGCGTTATTAACTGAATTTACTAATTTTAAAGAATCAGCAGATAAACTTTTCACGAAATACAGAGATATGGAAAAAGGATTTTCAGAATTGAAAGCCGAAAATGAGGCAATCAAAAAAGCTTTAAAAGAGCAAAATCAAACCGTTACAATCAATAACGGAAAAGCTTACTTTGAGAGTTTTGAAGAAATGACATTATGATTCATAGGAAAAGGAGTGGCTTAGGCTGCTCTTTTTTTTGTATGTATTAAAAATCTTATATATGAAAAACTTTCTAACAAAAATCTCTCATATTTATAATGAAAGAAGAATTTTTACCAAGTGTTTTTTTTGAAAAAGTCTGAAAAATGACGTAAATGCATGGTTTCTTAGAAATAGACGAATTTCAAGAGATGCTTGGTAAAATGTTGAGAAAATGGCTTAAAATCGTTTTTTTTAAGAATCAAGAAGATATAAGAATGGCGTTTTTTTTCGTTGGTTGAATAGGAACATACGATGTATTTAAATTAGAAGGAGAATACGGAATCCATGATCCCGCACTGTTGAATAATAACATATGATGTATTTAAATTTATTTAACATAAATTAATTTTCCTCCTAAACTTTAGTTGAAAAATTACATAAGATGTTTTTTTTATATGTGAATTTTAATTTTCTCTAAAAATCTCATATTTGTATTGAAACATGAGATGAAAGGAGAAATTTAATGAGTTTTAATGAAGCACAAACAGAAGCAATTCATCATAAAGAAGGTCCATTATTGATCATTGCTGGTCCCGGATCGGGAAAAACAACAGTGATCGTAAATCGTACAAAAAATCTAATTGAGGAACATCATATAGATCCTAGAAAGATTCTTGTTGTAACATTTACAAAATCTGCAGCAGAAGAAATGGGTATCCGTTTCCAAAAATTATGCCTGGAAGAAGAGGATCCAGATCAATATACTGGCGTTCATTTTGGCACGATCCACTCTATCTGTTTTCAGATTTTAGTAAGTTATTTTGGATATGATTATTCCCAATTAATACAGGAAAATGAAAAATATCGCATTCTATATGCATTGGCAAAACAATACGATTTTGCATCTTTAGATTATAATAAATTTATCGCAGATATTGCAAAGGCGATTGGGTACATTAAAAACTGTGATGGGAAAGATATCAATTATTCAAAATTTGATGTATCTGAATATCAGGTCAAAAAAATGATGAAAGGATATCAAGAAGTTTTAGAAAAAGAACATAAGATTGATTTTGATGATATGTTACTTCGTTGTCGAGATAACTTAAAAAAACATGAAGATGTATTAGCAGATGTACAGGAGACATTTCATTATATCATGATCGATGAATTTCAGGATACAAATAATGTACAGGCTGAAATTTTTAACATGATCGCTGAAAAGAGAAAAAATATCTGTGTTGTCGGAGATGATGATCAGTCTTTATATCGTTTCCGAGGAGCAAAACCAGAGATCATGCTTGATTTTGAAAAAACATATCCAAAGACAAAAAAAGTAGTCTTGAATATCAATTATCGTTCTGATCGTAATATTGTTGCCGCATCAAAGAAGTTTATTGAGTACAACAAAACAAGATTTCCAAAGGATATTAAGAGTTTTCATAAAAGAAGGTACAAAATCCAATTACTCCAGCTGCCAAATGACAAAGAACAGAACACATGGATCATAAAAAAGATCAATGAATTATACAAAAAAGGTGTTCCATACTCTGAAATGGCTGTGATCTATCGGACAAACCGAGAAAGTAAAACAGTGATTGATCAATTAGTAAAAAAAGACATTCCATTTCAGGCCAAGATTGAAGATGTGATCAATATTTATAATCATTTTATCTTCAATGATATTCTTAACTTTATGGAACTAGCCAAAGGATCCAAAAGCATGGCACGATGGACCAGAGCATTAAAACGTCCAACTGCTTATATTCCAAATGATGCTTTTAAAGAATGCAAATCTTTAGATGATCTGAAGCAGTGGGGATTTGATCATGGAAAACCATATATTAAAAAGAATATTGAAGCTGTAGAAAGAAAAATCCGAAAATTAAAGGTGTTAGATTTCAAAAAACAGGTTGGATATATCAAAAGAACATTAAATTATGAAGAAGGATTGATCTCTTATGCAGAATATAAAGGAGAAGATGAAACTCTTTTATTAGAAATCTTAGATGACTTAGAAGAAGATTCAAAAGAATGTAATTCCATGAAAGAATGGCAGCAACGTGCGAAAGAATACACTGCAACCATCAAAAGAACTGTTTCTATTGATGAAGAAAAAGATGCCGTAAATCTGACAACCATGCATGGGAGCAAAGGATTGGAATATCAAGTCGTTTTCATGATTGATGTTAATGAAGGAATTACGCCATACGAAAAAGCAGAAACAGTCCCAGAATTAGAAGAAGAACGGAGAATGTTTTATGTTGGTATGACGAGAGCAAAAGAACGTCTTTTTATCATTTCAACAGATCAGTTTAGAGGAAAAGATACAGTCCCTTCTGACTATTATTATGAATTGCAAAACATTTTGGAGAAAAAAGAGTCGTAACAGGCTCTTTTTTCTTTTGGACAAAAATCTTATATGTGAAAAAAATAAATGAATAAATCTTTCATATTTAAGATAGAAGAAAGATGGACAAAAATTGTGATTTTTCGTAAAATAGAAAATAACAGGAGGAGTAAAAGTAAATGATACGAAAGCGATTATTAGTAACAGGATTAGCAATGAGCATGTGTCTCAATCAGATGCCGCCAACAGTCTTAGTGAAAGCATCACAAAATACAAACAGCAATTCAAAATTTGAAGTAGAAGTAAAAAATTCAAAAGCTTCAAAATATGGATATATTAAACCTGCTGGACAATCTTATGCGACAAATCCTAAGTCAAAATTGAAGAAAGCAGCACAGTTGCCAGCACATTATGGATCAATGGAAAAAGACGTTCGTGATCAAAACCCATTTGGAACCTGTTGGGCATTTGCAGGGACAGGAAGCTTTGAATATGCAGTGGATAAAAAAACAGGGAGCAATACAGATTATTCAGAAGAACATATGATTCAGAGATTATCGAAAAATGGAGATACAGGATATCAGATCACAAGTAAAGATACTGGTGGAAATGAATATATGTATTCAGGATATTTTACATCTGGATACGGTCCAGTATCAGATAGCCTTTTCCCATATGATACAACAAAATCAACTCTGCAGATCATTCCATCTATTTTAAATGCAAAAGGAAATTATCGTGCAACAGATGTACAGTTTTTTAAAACAACAGATGATGCAAATGGCGCTTTAAACAGTGAGACCGTCAATACAGTAAAACAGGCAGTTTATAATAATGGAAGTGTTACCTGTGGAATCACATGGGACAGTAGTATGATCCAGGAAGACAAGGTGTCTTATTACAATAATGACGATAATGCACGAAATGATTCGAATCACGAAGTTCTGATCGTAGGATGGGATGATGATTACAGTGCGGATCATTTTGAAGGTGTGACGAAAAATGGAGCATGGTTGGTTCGAAATAGTTGGGGAAATAATATTGGAGATAACGGGTATTTCTGGGTATCTTATCAGGATAAATCCTTGATCCCTTCCTGTACGATCAGAAGCTATGAAGAAGTCAGTGATGATGATACAATCTACAACCTGGATGAAAGCGGAGCGCTTTATCCTCAGGTAACTTATGATGGAACTTCACAAGTCGGATTTATCAACTCTTTTTCTTTGAAGAAACGAGAGAAATTAAAAGAAGTAACATTTTATGAAGCAGAAACAGGAGCACAATATCAGTTGTTTTATGTTCCGGTCAAAGATGATGGATCATTAGATATCGGGAACAAACAGGCGATCACAGAGAAAAAGACCTTAGATTTTCCGGGGTATCATACAGAAAAGATCACGAAAGAGATCAATGTAAAAAAAGCTGCGATCATGGTAATGATCGATAGTAATGAAGACAGTGCCGGCCTTGGAGCTGAGGGATCCATTTCTGATGGCAGAAAAAAACTTTATATCCCGACATTAGAAAAAGGACAAAGCTATATTTATGCCAATGGAGAATTAGGCGATCTCTATGACATGGGGACTAATTTTGGAAACTGGTCTATTAAGCTAGTGACCGAAAAGGCAGATTCTGCCTTTTATGCAAAAGATCACAAAAACAGTACAGATCTTGGAAGTTTTCGATGGACGGGTCGTTCTGTAAAGCCTTCCATTGGAGATATCGTTTCTGAAGATGACGGTAGTGTTTTAAAACAGGGAACAGATTATGAACTGGAATATGAAAATAACACGAATCCCGGAACTGCTACTGTAAAAATCACAGGACTTGGAAAATATGCAAAGTGTTCGCTTACTTTCACATATACCATTGAAAACAAAACATTCCATATTAATGGAAAAAAAGATGGCGATTCGTTAGACGATAAAGATTGGACAGGAGAAGAAATAAAACCTAGTGTTGGAAATGTATTATCTGATTATGACAACCGAGTATTGGAAGAAGGCACTGACTATAAACTTGTTTATTCTGATAATATCAATGTTGGAACAGCTACAGTAAAAGTGGTCGGAATGGGAGATTATGAAGGATGTAATCTAACGTTCGTTTATAAGATCGCAGAAAGCTGCGGTTATAATGGGTTTTTTGTGGAAAATGCAAGTGACAAAAGTGACTTAGGTTCTGTAAAATGGACAGGTGATCCAATCAGAAAGAAGCCTGGAACAATTCGTTGTTCACATTGTAAAAAGGAATTAACTGAAGGAACAGATTATGAACTGGAATATGAGAATAATGTAGATCCAGGAACAGCAACTGTTACAGTAAAAGGTATTGGAAAATACAAAGGATATGAGCAGAGTTTTACTTACACGATCGAACATCGAACATTTCATCTAGATCATTATCAAAACCATGATAATATTGGAACTGTGAAATGGACTGGAAAAGAAGTAAATTATCTTCCAGAAAATATTGTGTCCGATCATAATGAAACAGTTTTAGAAAAAGAAAAAGATTATAAAGTCGAATATACAGATAATATTGAACCAGGAACAGCATCCATAAAAATAATCGGAATCAATGATTACAAGGGATGTGAGCTGAATTTCACTTATACGATCGAACCAGACTGTGGATATGGCGGATTTTATGCAGAAATGCATCAAAATGGCACAGATTTAGGAAAATTTGATTGGACAGGATCTGACGTGCAGCCTTATCTTGGAAAAATCTTATGCAAACATTGTAACAAAGAATTAGAAGTTGGTAATGATTATATCATTGAATACAGCAACAACATTGATCCGGGAAAAGCGACAATAAAAGTTACTGGAATTGGAAAATATAAAGGTTACGAACAGAGCTTCACTTACACGATTGGACATAAAACATTTACAGTAGAAAATCATAAAAATGGAGATTCTTTAGGAAAGGTCAAATGGACGGGAAAAGAATCAAAATATGATATTGGGACTGTTGTAGATGCATCTGGAAAACGTCTGGAAGCGAAAAAAGACTATACGGTTGCTTACAGCAACAATGTAGAACCAGGTACTGCTACAGTAAAAGTTACAGGACTTGGAGAATACAAAGATAATTCTTATGAGTTTTCCTTTGAAATCGAAGAGGACTGTGGATATGGCGGATTTTATGATGAAAAGTTAGATGAAGAGGCTTCCCTTGGAACATTTAAATGGACAGGAGAAGAAATCCGAAGGCATCCAGAAAATCTAAAATGTAAACATTGCAATCGTGCATTAGTAGAAGGAACTGATTATATGATCAGATATTCTGATAATGTAGATCCTGGAACTGCAACAGTCAAAGTAATAGGAATGGGACAATTTGAAGGAACTGAAAAAATATATCATTATACGATCAAAAACAAAACATTCCATAGCGGTCGATATGAAAATGGGCAAAACTTAGGAACTTTAGAATGGACGGGAAAAGAAGTAAAATTTGATATTGGACAAGTTGTATCTGATCATCAGGATGTTGTTTTAAAAGAAGATACTGATTATAAGATTACATATTCCAACAATATCAATCCAGGGACAGCAAAAGTTGAGATCACTGGATTAGGAGATTATAAAGGATGCAGCTTAAGTTATACTTACACGATCCATAAAACAGAAACTCCTGTAAAACCATCTGAAGATACGAACCCTTCTCATAACGATTCTACAACAGAAACTAAAAAGGAATCTCTTACGATCGCAACAGATCCAGAAAATGCGATTTATAATGGAAAGAATATCACTCGAAAAGTGATCGTAAGATCTGGTAATGAGGTTTTAACAGAAGGAAGAGACTACAAGATTACTTATAGTAATAACAAAAACTGTGGAATCGTCACAATGAAGATTATCGGAATCGGCAATCACCAGGGAACAATTACAAAAACATTTAAGATCGCTCCAAAGAAAGCTTCTTTAAAGAAAATAAAATCTGGTAAGAAAACAGCAACACTTTATATCAGAAAAAGTTCTGGTGGCGTTACTGGATATCAGATTCGTTACTCTTATAAGAAAAACTTTAAATCTTCCAAATACAAGGGTTCCAAGAAAACAACGTATAAGATCAAAGGATTGAAACGCAAAAAACAAGTATATGTGAAGATCCGAGCTTACAAACAGGTTGGAAAGGCAAAGATCTATGGAAGTTGGAGCAATTCCAAAAAAGTAAAAATTAAATAATTTTTGGCTGACGAGGCTGCTCTTATATAAGAGTGGGGCATGATTTATGTCATGCCTCTTTTTTTTGTGCAAATATCTCATATTTAAAATATAAGAGTTTTTTTTAGCAAAAAGAAAGGAAGTAAAAAAATGAAGCATATCAAGAAAATTTTAATCCCTGCTGCCATTGTAGGAGGAATCACAATTGTGATTGCAAAATTATGTAAGAAAGATTCGGCTGATCATATTGATCTTACTTTGAATGATGATGACATTGATGAGGTTGAAAAAGAAATGGCAAAAGAGATGGAGAAAAACATAGAAGTCATGCCTGAAATTTCTGAGGAAGATGAAACGGAGATTTGGGATTTCGGGGATTTGTGATAATGTAAGAATGGCGGCTGATTACCGTCATTTTTTTTGTCTTTAAATCTTTCATATTTAATATGAAGTAATTTTTTTGAAAGGAGAATCATTATGAAAAAATGGAAAAAATATTTGTTGTTTGTTTTTATAATGTCGGTGATCTTGTTTGCCCCATCAAAGCAGAATGTAAGGGCAGATACAGCAAATTCCTATGACTCAAATATGCAGACACAAAGATATGACACTTACGTCAGAGTTGGAAAAGATGGTAGTTACACTGTAACGGAGAGTATTGGTGTTGTCTTTTTGAATCCAAGGCATGGAATTTATCGTAATATTCCACTGACAGGGATCAGTACTGGAAAAGACAAGAAGAAATCATATTACTACACAGAGTTCAAGCTAATATCCAATGACAGCGATAGTAATTTAGCAGTGGATGATGAAAGCTCTTATGTTGCACAGTTAAGATTTGGAGATGAAGATAAGGAAGTAGATCAAGGAACTTATAGTTTTACCTACAAATTAACACCACAATACCAAGATACTAAAAATGATCTTTTGTATTACAATATTTTTCCAAGCGAATGGAAAAATGAAATTCCACAAAACAGCAGCTTTTCCATTCAATTTCCAAAGAAAACAGATCTTAAAAAACTGAAATTTTACTATGGAGAAAATGGAGAGATCAAAGATGCAACAAAAATCTTAGATTTGAAATATGATGAAAAAAAGAATTATGTTGCCGGTGTGCTAAAGCAGGATCTTGACCTTGGAGAAGGAATCACTTGTTATGGAAATTTGGGTAGTGGCTATTTCACAAGAACAAATCAGATCCAATCAAGATATCAATTTGTTTTGTATATTTCAGTCGCTATATTTATCCTAACCAGTCTTATGTTTGTATTTTTTGGAAGATCAAAAAGAATCAAAGCAACTACAACAACTTATCAGCCTCCATATGGAATTGACAGTGCGATCGCAGGATATATATGGAAGGGTCGATTAACCGATAAAGATGTGCTTTCTCTTATCTATTACTGGGCAGACAAGGGATACATCAAGATATATGAACTAGGAAGAGATGATATGGAGATGATATGGAATTGATGAAACTGCAAGATCTTCCAAACGATGCCCCTGAATATCAAAAGATCATGTTTCAAAAACTTTTTGAAGAAAATCCATATAGGATTGTTCTTTCCTCTTTGAAATACAAATTTGCAGATACTATAAAAAGGGTAAAGATTGAGATTACAAAAGAATATTCAAAAAAAATTTTTACAAGAACATCTAAAATAGCATCAGTTATTACGCTAGTATTGTCTGCAATTCCATTGATTCTTTTTAATCTGCTCGATTCGAAATACTGTATGCATGGATTTCTTTTTTCTTTTATCATCTTTATGATCATATTTGTAAGAAAACTTTTAAATTCATATAATGGATTCGATAAATATAAGACGAAAACGGAAACAGAAAAATTTACATCCTTCTTAACAGGCGATTTATTTTTGATCTTCATGTATGTGATATATGCATACCAATATGCGGAGATCGTGCAAAAAGGAGAAGCTTACGATTACACAAATATATTCAGCGTAATATTGATCTTTTCATTGATCGAGATGGTTTATTTATTCTTTATGATGCGGCGAACAAAAGAAAATAATGCTGTTATGAATCAGTTAATGGAGTTCCATAACTTTATGGAAGCAGCAGATCATGGAGAATTCAGTAATATGGCGGATACAAATCCAGAAAATTTTTATCATATCCTTCCATATGCGATGGCGATGAACGAGTATGAAGAATACACAAAGAAACTTGACATACTGGCATTACAATCCCCAGACTGGTACGAAAGTGATTCTACATATCCTGGTTATCCTGATTATTATGATCATGTTGATCATTTTTACAGAAATATGGGAGATGGATTAGATAGAACATGTACAAGTTGTTTAACATCTAGCCCTTCAGATTCATCATCTTCTTCTGGAGATGGAGGATGCAGTGGTGGTGGCTGCGGCGGTGGCGGTGGCGGCAGCTGGTAGTCCTTATTTCGAGTGGAACGTCAATTTTATAAAAATATAAGGGCCTATTAATTTAGGCTCTTTTTTATATGTGAAAAACTTTTTTTTTCAAATCTATCATATTTAAAGTAGAACGGAATGTTCTTATTACGAAGAAAGACGGATCAGAGGCGGAAGTCCAAGTTATCCGTTGAAACAACTACATGATAGAAAAATCCAGAGATCCTGGTACTGTTGAGAGGCCCATCAGTTAAAAATAACCTTTCCCATACCGGACACTGTGTCGTGGCAGACCAAGGATGGGAGGAATTGCGGTTAGAACGTGGCGGTCTTGCTCTGCATTCGTACCGCTTTCATTTTTGGTTTGAGTGCGTATCCAAGGGAGTGGCGTCCCCAATCATGCACAGAAATCGGCGTTGCCCGTCCCTGTTGTTTTCATGGCTCTTGTCGTGGAAGCAGAGGGCATATGTTCCAGAATCACAATCTAGCTCGTCTTAAGGCAGGACTTCGGAGCACCTTATGGTGGAACATGTGACTATCATGTATTGCATGCATGATGGTAAGTAAATGAAACCTCGCCGATCGTGACGGCCTGATAAGCTTTCAAGATCGAGTTTTTACTTCCCCTTTCCCGTTTTGCAAAAGATGATCCGGCAGTATCGGACTGTTTTTCGCGGACGGGAGGGGGGAAGCTCATATTTCCTGCCTCCTGCTCTGGCCGAGAGTTCCGGAGAGGAACCGAGACAGACAGGATAAGGAAATCGCGAGCTTGGGGATCCTAGCCAAAAGGTTTCCTTTTTTGTTAAGAAGGAGTTTTCTTTTATACAAACAGGGAGATGGAATCTCAAGACTGATATCATCTCAAGACTGTTTCCTTTAAAAGAAGCAGAGAGAAGAAAGGAGAATTGCAAATGAAACAAAAAAGATTAATGATAACATTCTTCTTATTTTGTATGATGATGCTTTTATTAATGCAAACAGAGAGTATAAGAGCAAATACGAGACAAAAGGTAAAATTGAATTATGAAACTGAAACTAAAACAAAAAGTGTAGAATTATATCAATACAAAGGGAACGGAAAGAAAGATCAAATATCAAATTATGAGTTTGTTGGAGAAATGAATGATGAAGGTAACGGGCAGTGGAAGATGATGATCGAAAGAGCCGAACAGAATCAATATGCCTTATCCATCAACCATAAAGAATATCTGGAATATTTTTCTGCCAAGATTCAAGATATAGGAGACATAAAAACAAATATCCCAGAAATATTTTTGTCATCATCAAAATTCATATCAGAAGATGGAAAACAGGAAGTTAAGACAAATTTTCGAACGATCAGCCAGACGGGGGATCCTGTATCGAGTAAATTTGAAATAAAAGCAGTGGATGATATCAAAGATAATTTTGGGAAAATAAAATATCAAGCAGGAAGTAAGGTTTCAAATATTACTGGAAATAAGCTAACAGAAAACTATCTGTATCCTGGGAAATATCAAATTTCGCAAAGAAATTGCACCGATGGATATGTAAAATCTCAAAAGTTCTACAATTTTGAAGTTAAAAAGCAAGCAGATTGTCAGATTCAAAGTATTTCCATGATCATTCAAAATTCGATCACACAATTGCAGCTTTACCATGTAACAGAAGATGGGAAGTCATTGAATGATGGAATCTTCACTTTGTATGATGAAGATCAAAATCCAATATCTTCTTTTCGAGATGTTCCATATGATCATGTCCAAATAAATGGATTGACAGTCGGCAAAAAGTATCATGTGATGCAAAATAAAGAAATTACAGGGTACCAAAATATCGACTGTGATTTCATTGTGCAAGATACCTCAAACATACAGCATGTGTATTTATATTCGAAAAAACGAAAGAAACCTGATATAAAACAGGTAAAAACAATGTCTACATTGGTATTTCTATTATGTCTCCATTAATTTCCTTCATATCTTTCATATTTGTATTGTGAGATAAGATGAAAGGAGCAAGAAAATTGAAAAAGAAAATCTGGCACAAACTAGTTATGATATGTTTTTTGGCTTTTGCATGTTTCATGAGTTATCATAATTCTTCTGTTCAAGCAGCAACAAAAAAGTATCATACGAAGAAGTACTATAAGAGTCGGAAAGTGAAAATTCAGACAAGTACTACAACAAATTATGGGGAAATATTATATTATGCGAAACATAAAGAGCGAACTGTTGTTAAAAAGACAAAAAAGGTAAAAACAGTTTTTTATAAGCATACTAAAGCGGTCACAACAACAAATAAGGTAAAGAAAACAACAAAGAGATATCAGTATTCAAAAAGGAAACCTGTGATCGAAGATGTAAAATGGTATCTTCCTGATAAAGTTTATCAGGACTTTAAAAATGAAAAATATCATGTGATACAGGATCCAGGAAGTAAATTGTTTAAAGATACAGTAAATTTGGGAGTGTTTTCCGCAAGAAAAAAGGCTGTGATTTTAAGAGAATACCAAAGCGATCAGAAAGTATTATTACATGAAATGGGTCATTATGTAGATCTAAAAAATAATTTTGGAAGCTTATCACAGGAATTTATACAAATTTATCAATCAGAATCAAAAACAATAGATTCACTAAGTTATTCTCGAAAGGATTCGAAAGAATATTTTGCTGATGCTTTCATGATGTACTGTAAGTATCCGTATACACTGAAAAACAAATTTCCTAAAACATATAATTATATCGCACAAACGTTACAAGACATATAATATTTCGCAGACAGGCAAGGAATTCCTTGTCTGTTTTTTTTATCATGTAAGCTATCTCTCATATTTAATTTGTGAAGAAAGGAGGTGAAAATTGTGAAATTATCAAGGAAAATAGTCATTCCTATGATCGCTTTAGGATGCATGTTTGCATTTACTGCGTGCTCAAAACAAACAGATCAAAAGCTGCAAAAAGAAACAACAACTCAAAGAACAAAAGACATCAAACGCCCGATCAATACTTCTCAGGAAAAAGAAAATCCAGAAGTAACAATAGATCAGAAACAGAACAAAAAACAAGATGCTTCTACACAAGCAAAACAAAATGTTACAGAAGCAACAACGACAGAAGTTCCAATCGCAACAAAAAAGGATGAAAAGAAATCTGCAAAGACAGAAACAGTCGTATATAACGGATTTGCAGATGGAAACTGCGTTGAAGTTCAGAAAGAAGATGGAAGTTTTGAAGTAATGCTTGTTTCGGATGATGCATTGATCAAAAAGCTTGATTCTATGGATATCGGTTCAAAGATCACGATTTCTTATAAAGCAAAAGCAGGACAGGCAAACAAGCAGATCATAAAAGTGAATTAGGAGGGTATTATGAGAAAGAAAAAAAGTTTGATAACAAAATGTTCTGCTGCCGTGATGAGTCTTCTTATGGTAGCAGGAAGTATTGGAAATTATAGTATTGTTTATGCAGCGAATACTTTTAAAGCAGGAGACAGCTTTAAGATCAAATACACACATAACAATAAGATTTCCACGAAAAAAACAGTAGATGCAAGGTGGAATGGCAAAGTATTAGGCACAAAAATGCCAGGATACATTGATGAAGATGATAATGCGATGTATTCCGCTTATTGGATTTTTGGCCAATCCGAAGGACCAAAGGTTCTTTATAAAAATTCTGGAGATACATTTACACTGAGCCGTTACAGCACAACAGTTAAAATGACTGTTAACAGCAAATATGCATATGTAAATGGAAAAAAGGTTACAATGGCTACTCCAGCTCGTAAAGTATACAATTATAAGAATGACACGAATTATATCATGGTCCCAGGAGCGTGGACAGCAAAACAGCTTGGGATTCATTATAAGTGGGATGGAACAAAACGAGCAGGATGCATGAGTGCTGCAACTCAGTCTGGAAATTCTGGTAGTTCTACGACAACGGCTTCAAAACCTGCTACAACAACAGCAAGTAAGCCAACGACAACTACCACTGAAACGAAGCCAACAACTCCAACAAAACCTGAGAAACCTGAGGTTACAAGAAAAAATGTAACAACATCTTATGATATGACAGCATCTAATTATGCAAAAGAACAGAGTAAGGCTGTTCCGAAATATGATCATCAGACTTATGATCAAGCTGCATATCAGAAAAAAATCATGTCCGAAGTTAATGAAGAGCAATATCTGCAGATTGATACATATCATAATGTGAATGAATCTTTATATGCACAAAAAATGGAAGAGATGTTAAAAAATAAGACAAACAGCGTCTTAAAAGGAAAAGCAAATATAATTATCAAAGCAGCGAAAAAAGAAAAGATCGACCCTGTATATCTGCTTTCCCAAACATTGAATGAGTCTGCATATGGAACCAGTGATCTAAGTAAAAAAACAATTACTGAGGTGATCGCTGGAGACAGCTTAAAGAAAGATGCAAATGGAAATGTGATCGGATTTCTCAAAGTTAATGGAAAATACATCACAAAGAAAATTTCATCAACGACTGTTTATAATCTGTATGGGATTAAAGCATATGACAGTGATCCGCAATTATGCGGTTCTTCCTATGCATACTACATGGGATGGACAAGTGTAGATAAAGCGATCAATGGTGCAGCAAAATATGTAGCAGATAATTACATTCACAACGCGTCTTATCAACAGAACACATTATATAAGATGAGATATAACCAGAAAAAAGACAACCTCTGGCATCAATATTCCACAAATCCTTCTTATGCAGAAGAGATTGGAAACAAAATACATGAGATGAAAGAAGTGTATGATGGATGTTCTAACACATTTGTATATGACCACCCATCTTTTGTGAAGGAGCCAGAAACTACAACAAAACCTACAACGACAACTGCAAAACCAACCACAACGACTACAACGGCAGTAAAGCAGCCAACAACGGTCAAATATACAGTTACAGGAGCATTACCAAACAGCAGAGTTAAAGCTTCAAAGAGCAATTACGATCTCCGGATCAAACTACCTGAAAAGGTCACAAAGTATTATCTTGAAGATAAGTATACGAGCAGACAATTATTTATGTCTTGTGCAGGGGATTATGTTTCTCATTTCAAAAAATCAGCAAATCGATCTGCAAAGAGTACGATGTCTGATTTCACAGTAAAATATAATTCTGATAAGGAAAGAACTTATGTTTATATCAAGCCATCTAGCTCTTATCGTGGATATTCCGTTACATTTGATAATGGATATGCTTATGTAAAATGGGGAACTCCAAAAACAATGTATAAAAATATCGTTGTGATCGATGCAGGACATGGTGGAACTGATTCTGGAGCTGTAGGAAATGGATTAAGAGAAAAAGATCTGACATTAAGTATCGTGCTTGGTGCAAAAAAATATTTCGATGAAAACAAGAATTATGCAGTGTATTACACAAGAACGACAGATACTTATCCATCTCTGACAGCAAGAAGTCAATTAGCAAATGATGTTGGAGCTGATTATTTCTTAAGCTGTCACATTAATTCTGCAGGTGCAACAGCTAAAGGATCCGAAACTTTATATAACTCTCAGGGATACAAAGCAACGAATGGAGTGACTTCTTACAAATGGGCTGCAAATGTACACAATTTTACAAAAGCAGCAACAGGATTCACAAACAGAGGACTGGTAAACCGAACAGGATTAGCTGTTTTAAGACATACAAGAACAGCTTCTACTTTAACAGAATTTGGATTTATCACAAACAAAGCAGAAGCAACATCTATGAAAGCAAACACAGGCAAATATGGAAAAGCAATGTATAATAGTGTTGTAAAAATGTTTCAAACAAATCCATCAAAAAGATAAAGATCACAAAAGAGGAACAGGTATAAATGCCAGTTCTTCTTTTTTTTGACCATTTTGGTGAACTCAACGATATGGTCGGTTGTATTTTTTATATGTGATTTTTTTTCTGAAGGAAATCTTTCATATTTATAATGAAAGGTAAATTCTTACCAAGCATTTTTTTGAAAAAGTCTGCCAAATGGCGTAAATACGTGACTTCTTGCAAATAGCTGATTTTTAATGGAATGGTTGGTAAAATATTGAGAAAATGGCTTGAAATCTGGATTTATAGAAATCGGTAAGATGTAAGAATGACGGTTTTTCGTTGGTTGAATAATAACATAGGATGTATTGAAATAAAGATTTACCACGTGCCACCATTTCTAATATTTCGTTGAATAATAACATAGGATGTATTGAAATATGTGTATTTATGTAAAAAATATTTTAGAAATTAGTTGAATAATAACATAGGATGTATTGAAATTGGAGCCGCCGCAGTGCTAAGCGTTAAGATCTGGGGTTGAATAATAACATAGGATGTATTGAAATTATAGAAAATCCGATTGAAATTTTTTTGATCTTAGTTGAATAATAACATAGGATGTATTGAAATTTGTTCTTCATTCTTTTTTAAAATAATTTTTCTCTGTTGAATAATAACATGGGATGTATTGAAATTATTTACATTGAACTAATTAAATTTTGAAAGGAGACGTTGAATAATAACATAGGATGTATTGAAATTATTTAAGTTGATATTAATATAGGAAGGAGGTTTTGGTTGAATAATAACATAGGATGTATTGAAATAGGAGTCCGGCGATACAGAATATACTGGTGGTATACGTTGAATAATAACATGGGGTGTATTGAAATACGTTTATTGGAATACAGGGAAATTTGCAATTATCAGTTGAAAATAACATGAGATGTATTGAAATAGGCCTGATTAGCTATAAGGGCATTGGGATACAGTTGAATAACAACATGTAATGTATTGAAATATGAAATTTCGTAAGACAAACACAACAAAAAGATGGTTGAATAATAACATAGGATGTATTTTTTTTATATGTGAAAATTCTTTCTTAAAATTTCTCTCATATTTATTATGTAAAAAACAACACAGGCAAAAAAAAGGAGAGTATATATGTTACAAGATAATATTATTTTAAAAAAAGTAATCGTTCATGTGTCTCAGCCATCCATTGGGAAATATAAAGCATCCGAAGAATGTATTGACTTGGGAACAGATTTTACGGAATTTTTAAAGAAGCAGATAGAAAAGATGACAGAATCTGATGATGCTGTAAAGATCGATCTGAATCATGCTGCAATTACCATTAATCTGGATAATTTTGAAAAAAATACAGCCAAATTAGGAGAAGAACTCTATGATATCTGTTGTGATAGTGTCAAAATCCCAGATGCAGATTTAGTATTCCTTACTTTTACTAGTGAAGGAACTGATTATTTTGGAATGTTGAAAATGGATTATAAACCATTCTATGGACATCAGAAAGGAAGCACAGAGGTTGTCACAAAACAGGTTATGACTAATACATGTAAGGAAGCTTTTATCGTAAATATTGATACATTGAAAGGTGTTCTGCAGCAGAAAAAATATGAGATGCTATCTGGAGAAAAGATCTTTTATCTATCTGAAATGTTCTTAAAGATCACAACCGGATTAAGTCCCAAAAAAAGTTTTGGATATATGATGCAGGCAATCTTAAAAGCAACAAAAGAAAAAAAATTAGAAGATCAGTTAAACATTCGTTTACAACTTTGGAATATGTATCAGGATGATGGAAAATTTAGTATCCCTACAGTTAGTGATCAGATTTTTGGAGATGATACCTCAGGAAAAACAATTTTTGATGATCTTATGGAGAAAAAAGACCTTTCTTATGAATCTTTTGAAATTAAAAAAGAAGCAACCGTGAAAAAATTAGAATATCAAACGATCATCTTAGATGAGATTGAGATTAAAGTTCCTATCTCTGAGATCTTAAAAGTGAAAGAGAAATATCTGCCAGATGGAAAACAGATGATCGTTGACTTTGAGGACCGAAAATTAAAATCACTAACCCCATGGTAAGCCATGGGGATTGACCGCGGCCTTCGGGCTGCAACTAATCCCAAGTGAATAGCCTAAGCGCAATAGAATGCGGTAAACCAGCTGACATGAACTATTAGTACTACGTTAAGACAGAATAGATAGGTACGTCAGGATGCTTCACAAGTTCTGACCACTACGGATATATATTAAACATCTCTGAGGGTAGGAGAAGTGTGTATATCAAAAAACCTGTTATAAAATGCACAGGCGAAAACCCAGTGGCTTGCCTCTGGGATGAAGCCAAAATTTAAAAAAGAAGAAAGTTTCGTTTTCTTATATATGAAAAATTTTTCTGTACAGATATCTCATATTTATAATAAGAAGAAAATGATCAGGAGGGAGAAGCTATGACAAAGCGAAAGAAACATCAGATAACAGAATATGAGAAATGCCTACGGGAATATCATAAGGCTTCTCCGAGACATGTGATCGTTCTGGAAACTGATCTTACGGAAGATGAGAAACGGCATCTGTTCCATCAGGCAGATCTGCTCCGTCAATGTGGAAACGAACTGCTGGGAATCATGAAACGACATCTGGATCAGTTACTACGAACAAAGAAATACCGAGGTCTGAGAAAAAGTTACGGAAAGATCAGTAAAAGCATCAAAAGTCTGCAGCAGATCAAAGAACTGTCAAATGTGCAGAAACGACATCTGAAAGATCAGAAGAAGAATCTACAGACGGTCAGTGATCAGATGAATGAAATGCAGGAAGAATATCATATTACATGGGAGTACTGCAGAAATACAATGAAGACTCTGCGTTTAAAGTATGAGCAAACAAGTGTGATTGCTCTTTCCCGTGCGGAAGATATCTGGGCTGCCGTGTCCAAGGTTCTGTATTCCGATGGAGAAAGACTTCATTTCAAGAAACGCGGAGATCTGCCAGAATTACGGGCAAAGCAGTTTCATAAAGAAATCATTGGACGTGTAAAAAACGGATCTTTGGAATTCCGTTATGGAAAAGTATCTCTTCCTGTAATAAGAAAAGAGACCGATCTCTGGCTGATGGATGAACTGGAAGCTGTCGAAAGCTATCTGAAAGATCCGAGCTTTCATGATGCTTATGCTATTGATCAGATGAAGCATGGAGAGATCGTCAGCACTTATCGTCCATGCTATGCTTCGATCGTATGTAAAACGATCCGTGGAAAGCTTCGAGTATATCTGCATTTGACCGTAGAAGGATTGCCATTTCCGAAAAGGACAAAAGACGGAGTGATCAAACATTTATGTGGAGATGGGATTGTTGGCTGTGATATCGGAACACAGACCATCGCATATACTTCCGATCATGTCGTTGGACTGGAAAATCTCGCAGAACGTGGCAATTCGATCCGTTGTGTCGAACGTCAGCAGCGTCTGGTCCAACGGGCGATGGACCGTTCCAGAAGAGCTATGAATCCGGACAATTACAACGCCGATGGTACGATCCGGAAAGGGAAAAAGACCTGGATCAAATCGAAACGATATCAGAAGTTACAGTTAAGCTATCGGGAATTGTGTCGTGTGTCTGCAGAAAACCGGAAACTTGCGATCCATGAACAGGTCCATAAAATGCGGAGCCTTGGAGATGTCTTTGTCACGGAAGCAAAGAATGCGAAAAAGTTACAGAAACGGGCAAATCCAGAAGATCCGTTAAATAAGAATGGAAAGCCGAAACGAAAGAAACGCTTTGGCCGTTCCATCCAGAACCGCTGCCCAGGATATTTTCAGGCAAAGATACAGCAATTGTTTGAATCGACCGGCGGGACCTATATCGAAGTTCCATCGGATTACCGGGCTAGTCAGTATGACCATACCGTAGATGACTATATCAAAAAGAAACTGTCACAGAGAATGTTTAACTTAAAGGACGGAACGAAAGTACAGAGGGACTGGTATTCTTCTTTCCTGCTGTACTGTATCGATCTGATCACAAAGACCATTGACCGGCAGAAATGCCTTGCAACTTTTGAAACTCAGTTAAACAAAGAACATGCCATGATCGAGGAGATCATCCGTTTGAAGAAACGCATTATGAATTCCGGCATCCGTGTTGCCGCTTAAAATATAAGATAGAACAGGGCATCCGACTGTGTGCCCTTTGAGACGAAATGTCTTGAGAATACGTGACCGTTCAATTCCTTGAACAATTGTGGCCGCTGGGCTGCATGTCCGTATCTGCTGCTCCGGAGCAGATGTGCCAGCCAAAGTCTATGAACTTTGTTCGTAAGATGTACGTTGGTACTAGAATCCCGTCAGTAGAACCCCATGGGCTTGCCCGTGGGTTCAGTCAGGAAAAGTGCAGGCGTAATAATCGCGTCCTTTCAAAGTTCTACGATGCCACGTATATCGACATCCGAGATGGTAAAAAGAAAAAAGCGAATGCCCTTGGGTGCAACCGTACCAAAAGGCGTGAATCTCGCAGGAGTGAAAAGAACGAACGCATCTATCGTGGCGAAAAGGTGTCGAAAGGCAGGATCGTACTGCGAACAAAGAGAGCAGTCATCCGTCCAGGTGATATAGTTTATGTTGGAAAGAAAAAATATATCGTAGCATCCAGCAAGAATCTGGGCAAGCAGTTAAAACTCGCGGATGGAAGCTTATTAACAACATCAAAAGTAACAAAAATAATACATTGTGGCGGATGGAAAACAGTTACCCTGTAAAGGGCTTCTTCCCCATGCAAGCCATGGGGTTCCCGCCACGAAACGAGGATGATTTTTATTATGACAAAGAGAGACAGAAAGTTATTAACAGCTTTTTTAAGAAAATATTTTCAAATTGAAAAAGACGAGATCATGGAAGAGGATGAGATCATGGAATGTATCACTACTTTGATCACGGAAGGAATCTTTCATGATGTACGCTCTTTACAGATTGAAATTGGTAGACAGGCAGGCATTTTGATTCCGAAAAAGATGATCGATGACGCACTGTTTCTGTAAAAAAATACAAAGAAGTCGAAAAACAATTAAGGCATGGTATATTCCATGTCTTTTTTGCATGTTTTATTGATGAAAATCTTATATGTGAAAAATTCTTTGAGAGAAATCTTTCATATTTGTAATAGAAGGAATTTTTGAAAGGAGAAAGAAAATGAAGTTTATATATCGGCTTTTTTGGACAATGTCAATCATGTCTTGGATGCTATTTCTATACATATTGAAAAATATTCAATCAACTGGATTCGAAATTGCTTGCATTCTTGTAGGATTTTTCGTTGTAGTATCTCCATTGATCGCAATATTCTTTGCAAAACATCTAAGTCATGATTGTATCAATGGGTGTTCTGAGATTCAATGTGTGGATCGAAAATGTGTATTGGTGATATGTTGGATTTCTTTGATCGCTTGTGTTACAGATACCTCAATGTTATTTTGGATGAATTTTGCAGCATTTTTTGTTTTGCTGTATCGAACAGAAATGATGTATTTTCATCCAATGCTGATCCTTCTTGGCTTTCATTTTTACGAAGTCCAGACGAATGAGGGGACCTGTATCAGGATCATTAAACGAGGAAAAATTGTACGAAATGCAAAATACGTGGTTTCTGATCGTTTGTATCGATTAAGTGATTACACATATATCGAACTGTAGAAAGGAGAAAGGTTATGTCAAAAATGACAGTCGGAGATTTTGAACACCAAAATCGAAAAATGAAAAAAGTCTCAAAGGGCATGGATACTGTGCTACGTATCGTGTTTTATGGAGTCTTGTTTGGATTAATGATTCATGAACGTAATCTTTTCAGTGGAATCGGATGGGCTTTTATGATCTCAGCAGAAATTATTGGAAATATTCCGGATATTCAGGAGATGAAATATAAGAGTGGAAAGATCATCTCCATGGGATTATGGATCATAGGAATCTTTATCTTTGCAATGTTTTGGAAGTGAGAAAGGAGAATGCATCATGAAAAGAAAAGAACTTGAAAAATGGTATACCATTTGTATTATTATTTCTTCTTTCGTATTGATCGAAAATATTTGGTATGCTCTAACGTTTGCTCCTGATATTCGTAAAGAAATTTTGTATGGAATTATGTTAATCATGAATTTATCTTATTTTTTCTTTATGAAATATAAGAAAAACAGGGTTCCTACATGTTTTTATATTCTCTCAAGTGTGCTGTCTTTTGTGTATACATGTTCTTGGTTTGTATAGAAATTATGAGGATAAAGAAAAAAATACGAAAGGAGAAAAAAGATGCTAATTATGTTGAAAGAAGAAGATAGAGTCATTAATACACAATGTATCAGCGAGATATTCATCCGATATGACAATAAAAAATGTGAATATGACTTAATTTGTACTCTAAATCAAGCTGTTAGTGGATGCAATCAGAAAGTGCTCGGAAGATTTGAAAGTCAGGAGGATGCTGCTGCTATTTTGGAAAATATAGTGAATCAGTATGGAAGGGGACAAAGAATATACAAGATGGGAGAGAAGTAAAAATGTCAATAACACAATTGTATATGAGATTAACAAAGATGCCGATAACTCAATTGTATATCATTGTATCCATTTTTGTTGTAACGCTCCTCTTTTTATCATATTTGTTTTTTAAAAGGAAACATAAAAAAGAGAAAAAAGAAAAGGGTAAAAAATGAAGTATGTATCATTAATCATTGCTGTTTTGATCATTGAATTGTTTATCATCATAGGTTGTTTCATAGCCAGATGGAAAAACAAGAACAATGTAGATGTGGATCATCGAAGGAAGATCGAAGATATTACATTATTAATCTTTTGGATGTCTTTGTTTACAATTGTTGTGATCATGACGGGAATTTTGCTAAAAATAATGTAAGTAAAGGAGAAAAAGATGTTAGTAAAAGATTTATTAGAACAGACAAAAGAAAGTATTCTGATTGAGAGATCTATTCAGTTAACAGAGTTGCCATATGATATTGTGAACACTCGTGCATCCAGGAGAAAGGCAGAAAAGCAGCTTCAAAAGAAATACAAAAAACTGATCGCTGCGATCTTAAGATTAGATCCGGTTCTCTCAGGAGAAATGATCACTTTTGATATGGATGAGGGCGACTTTATGAAAGATGGAGAGATGCTGCCTGTAAAATTCATGGATTGGAAAAAACTCTTAGGCATGGATATTTGCTTAGATGGTCATGATGAAAATGATCAGCAGTGGATCGCAGCATTTATGATCCGATATATGACCTGGTATCACCAGAAATATTCTGATTGTGGAAAATCAAAGTATCAGATCAGAGAAGAAGCAGCTGGAGAGATCAAAGGAAAGAAATTGTTGGAACGAATGGTCAATAAAAAATAGTTTCGTAACCAGGTTGTAAACCGTATGGAGTCCCATACAGTTAGAAAATGTTTTGGTATGGACATGAATGCCCTTACCAGATTTTTTCCATCGTCCATTTTTTTTATGAAATCTCTCATATTTACAATGGAAGTATTTTATTTATACATCAAATTTTTTGTGAAAGGAGAAAACATTATATGCGTAAAAAAAAGGATCAACAGAGGCAGGGGCAAGAGATAAAAGCGCAAAATAATCAATCAAAATCACGCCGTACAAAAGGTGAAAAGCCTAAAAAACATAAAAAACAAAAAGGTTTTTTACAATACTTGAATCCAAAAGAAATGGAAACAGAGATCATTGGGTATGGTTATCAGTATTCTCTGAAATCTTATCTGATCACTTTATTCCTGAGTTTGGCTGTCGTTGTTGCAGTTTGCAGATTCTTTCAGCTGACACCAAAATATATGGCGATTCTGATCGTGATCTTTTGTTTTTCTTTGCCTGTGATCATTGTCGATCAGTTTCGATTCTTGTATGAACAGAAGCGCTTTCGACAGTCTGTAGACTATATGGAACAGATGATCTATTCTTTTAAAAGAAAACCAAAGATCTTAGAAAGCTTGCGGGATGTATTATCGTTATCTGATGGAAAAATGGCTGAATGCTTAAATCAGGCAATCGAAGCAATCAATCGTGGAGACTCTTATGAAGATGCTTTACTACCGATCGAAAATGAATATGGATGTGAAAGAATGAAAATTTTACATGACTTTCTGATCAAAGTAGAACGTCAAGGTGGAAAATATCAGTCTACATTGAATATTATCTTAGATGATATCCATAGTTGGACAGAACGTACATATTCTTTCCAGAAAGATCGTAAAGTAGTAAAAAACAGTATCATCATTTCTCTGGTTATGGGAGTTATGATCACAGCAACAACAGTGATTTTGTTCTCTCGGAATAAATCCATGTCTCCGATTCTTAAGATGGAAGCATATCAGATCGGTTCCTTTTTGGTCTTAGGAGTTATGATACTGCTGTTTGCTTTTGTACAGAAGAAATTAACTGGTAGTTGGCTGGAAGATATTCATGATACAAATGAAAAACAGATTGACAAAGACTGGAAAAATTTCCGTAAAGAACGAAATGTAGGAAAAGAGATCATGCAGAGTGTTTTTGCCACACTTATATGTAGTGGACCAGTTATTATCTTTGGTTTATGGCAGTCAAGCAAGATCTTTATCATCGGTGGAATTGTTTTAGCGATCGTCATCTTCTTTGTTCCAACAGGAAATGGAAATGCTGCAAAGAAGCGTTTGATCAAAGAATGCGAAAAAGAATTTCCGGGATGGATTCGTGGAATTGCATTAGACCTACAGACAGACAATGTCTATATGTCTTTAAGAAATTCTGCACCAAATGCTCCATATGTATTTCGTAATGAAATTTACAAACTACTGGATGAGATTGAAAAAGATCCAACTGGAATTTTACCATATCAACATTTCCTAGAAGATCTGGAAGTACCAGATATTCATTCCATTGTTAAGATGTTATATTCTTTAAACGAAGTAGGAAGTGATGATGCAGAAACACAGATCAACAGTTTGATCGTAAGAAACAATGCTTTAATTGAAAAAGCAGAGCGCCTGAAAGATGCAGATAAGGTAAAATTAGTAAAACAGATCACATGGCTTCCAATGTTAACTTCTACCGCAAAGATCTTTTTGGATATGGGATTACTTATCATGTTCCTGTTCCAGATGATGGGAAAATTGCAGTAGATATGCATTTAAGAATAGCATATTTTTGAAAAAAATTAGACTTGGAAAAGATTCTGAGTCTTTTTTTTGTGTAATAAACTACTGAAAATCGGTAGAAAACTATGGCAGATGTTAAAAAACAAGCTGCAGAAAACATGAAAGAAATGGATAAATTTCAGACAAAGGAAAAGAGCCTGTGCAGGAACACAGACTCTAAGTTTTATGAATGAATACCGTCAGGAAAATCATTCATATGAAATTATGATAATGATCATTTCAACCCAAAAACAAATGATCATAATCATTGTGATCAGCCATAAATAAAGACCGATTACAAAAGTAACAATTGAACAAACATTCGGACGTTCTCATTTCAGGGATCGTTCGGATTTTTTTTGTTCTCACTATAAATATGAGAGATTTGAAAAGCAATATTTCTCACATATAAAAAAAATAAAAGACCAATACGGACAAAATACATCAATCGTACTGGTCCTATGCTTTTCGTGGTTGAGACCATGCCCCTTTATGGGCAGGGCAATTCCCCCTTTTTACAACATAATATACAGTTCCATATTTTTTTTCTTAACTCTCATATTTAAAATGAGGAGTTTTTCTACTTCAAATTTTAAAAGAAAGGGGACATTGCTATGGGTGATTTGATCGAAGAATATGGAGAGATCGTAGTTCTTGTTATTTTGGGAATTGGAATCTGTGCTGCATTCATCAAAGTCATAGGGATGATCTAAAGGGAAAAATATTATGGGTGAATTTTTAGATGAATATGGAATGGTCATCCTTTATGTGATCTTTGGGTTGATCGTTATGGGATTATTCGGAATGATCGTACAGTATTTTGTAGAATACGGTCCAGAGTTTATTAATTCATTGGCATAAGAAAGGAGGACTTGAAGAATGCATAATCTTATGGAAGAATACGGGAAGATTGTAATCACTGCTGTGGTTGGGATTTTTATCATTGGACTACTGAGTGGATTTTTATTTAATACCTGGAAAAGTAATGGTATTTATAAGGATACTGGTCATTTATCAGGAAATCAGGAGTTTCAGGCAAAATCACCTTTACCAACCATTACATTAAAAAGTGGAAATAAGACTGTTAAAATGAAACCTGGGACAACTTATAATGCACGAAACAATGTAACTGTGACAGATAGAAAAGATGGAACAATCGCATCCAACAAAGTTAATATCAAAGTGGAACAAGTAGATAGAAATGGAAGAACAACGATTTCTAAATTAGGAACTACAGGAAACACAATATCAGTCAATGCAAATTATCGTTATTACAACATTATTTATAAAGTTACAAACAGTCGAGGCTATAAAGCAGAAAAAAGGATGAAATTATTAGTAACTGGGCGTACAGCTTAGTTTTGGAATGGAGAAAATATGAAGAAGATTTTAATTGGAACTGTTGGCATCTTATTATACAAATATTTACCAAGATCGATCACTTTTATGCCATTAGGCGTTTCGAAAGCGATCCTATGCGTTGCAATGATCGTAGGATATTTTTTGTTTGATAAAAACTTAAGGAACCTGATCAAGCATAAATTTTCATATATAAAATTTTTCTTTTGTGGAATTGGATTATGGGCAGTACAAAGTATTCTTATGACGCTTCTTTTAACATTCATAGAGGCGTTATTTGGCTGGACAATGCCGGCAATGTTAAATGGACAGGATGTAATGTCGCCATGGTTGTATGTTCCGATCGCAGTGATCCTTGGACCATTAACAGAAGAATTTTTATTCCGTGGACTTTTTCAAGAGGGATTGTCAGGCCTATCTGATCATAAAGTATGGCAGGTGATCACGATCATTCTTACAAGTATATTTTTTGGAATATTACATCCGATTCCGGCACAAAAGGTTTCCGCATTTATCACAGGAATGGTCTTTGGTTTTATTTATTATAAGAAAAAAGACATTCGATATGGATGCATGCTACATATTGGAAATAATTTCATGGCAACAATGTTATCATATATCCTTGCTGCTGTGATCATATAAGAAAGGAGCGATCAATTTGAAATCACCAATGAACCTAGCGGTCAGTATTATCATTATCATGTTTGCTTTTTTTATCGGGATGAATTATTCTGTGGCAAGTTTAACAACAAAAAATGCCAGAGAATATCATGAAGAAGTGATTCATCAAATAGAAGCTAGTAACTTTGATTCTGATGTTATCAGTCATTGTATTAGTGATGCAACAAAAAAGGGATATACATTGAAAATCTCAAACGACGGTTTTTATGAAAATTCTTCCAGATACAAAGTAACATTAACATATCATTCTAAAGTAATGATCCTTGGAATCGATCAAACACATGCTTTAGAAGGCTATGCTTTGTAAAGGGGAGGGATTTTATGAGATTAGCAATAGAAACCTTCGTATGCGCAATTTTGATTTCTCTTTTGGTATTACTTGGTATGTTTAACCAACAAGTAGACATGAACACTGGAAATGCAAAACAGTTTTGTTCTTCTGCAATCAATCGCATGGAAAGTGCAGAATTTGCAAACGAAGTAGTTGATCGATGTAAAAGTGATGCAACAGCATCAGGATATCGATTAACAGTTACATCTGCAGCAAGCGGAGATACAACAACTTACACAACAGTTTTAACATATAAGGTGAAAGTGCCTTTATTCCAGTTTGAAAGAGAATATCAGATCAAGCAGGCAGCAGAAGTCAATAATGATTAAGAAGAAGCAGTCATCAGAAATGGTGGCTGTTTTTCTCATTCCATTTTACAGTGTCATTTTTTTTCTCAAAAATCTCATATTTAAAATGAAGGGAAAAATGGAGTTGAAAGCAGAGAAGTGCCTCAGATTTTTTTTCAAATCTCTCATATTTAAAGTGTAAGAGATAAAAGTAGTAATTTCATCGTGAAAAGTTCTCATTATGAGTGTTTGCAGTTCTTGGTAAAACAAAATTTGATGAAAAACTACAACGTCATTTTTTTTCTCAAATCTATCATATTTAAAGTGAGAAGAAAAATAGTGATTCTTTTGAAATGACTTGTTTCCTTGAAAAGAAAAAGAAAAATGCAAGGTTGTTTGTAAAACAAGTTCTTTCTCAAAAGAAGTGCGTCAGATTTTTTTTTCAAATCTCTCATATTTAAAGTGTAAGAGAAAAGCGACAGTTATCTTTCTTGAAAAATCTCATATTTGTAATGAATGAAAATTAAAAAGGTATGGAAAAAATCATATATTTTTTGATCTTTAAATGTAAATAAACAACAAATATAGAAAAATAAGGTTTCTGCTTTTTGAAAAGTCTTCTAATTCAAAGACTTTAGAAGTTTTTTCAAAGACCAGAAATGGTCCCTAAAAAAAATAAAAAGGAGGTAGCCAAATTATGGGTGAGTTTCTAGACAATTATGGACGAATCATTGTATCCGTCATTATCGTGTTAGCATTAGCAACATTTGTGGCTGCAACATTTACACCACAGTTCCAGAAAGCTTTAACTGATACATTATCAACATTCTTCGCAAAATCAGGAGCTACAGGATCTCTGATCATGTAAGAAAACAGCAGTAAAGCAAAGAGCAAGAAAAATTTTAAACATAAGAAAGGAAATATAAATCATGGGAGAATTTTTAGACAATTACGGTAGAATCATCGTTTCAGTAATCATTGTATTAGCATTAGCAACATTTGTGGCTGCAACATTTACACCACAGTTCCAGAAAGCTTTAACTGATACATTATCAACATTCTTCGCAAAATCAGGAGCTACAGGATCTCTGATCATGTAAGAAAACAGCAGTAAAGCAAAGAGCAAGAAAAATTTTAAACATAAGAAAGGAAATATAAATCATGGGAGAATTTTTAGACAATTACGGTAGAATCATCGTTTCAGTAATCATTGTATTAGCATTAGCAACATTTGTGGCTGCAACATTTACACCACAGTTCCAGAAAGCTTTAACTGATACATTATCAACATTCTTCACAAGATCAGGAGCTACAGCAGGCAAACTAATCATGTAATAAAAATACAGACAGTAACCATTTACAAAAACTGTTTTGGTACACCTCAAAAAGTCTGTAAATATAGAAGAGCATCATAGCAGAAGTTATGGTGCTTTTTTCTTTCCCATAAAAAATGCCAAATCTCTCATATTTATAATAGAAAGAAACACATTTCAGAAAGGAGATATAAAATTATGAAAGGTGCGATCACAGGATTTATCGTGTGCCTGATCATGGTGTTTTCTGTTTACATCATGCAGGCAACAACTGCAACATCCGTCCGTCAGGATGAGTTGACAACAAATACAAGCAATGCAGTTGACGCAACGATCCAAAGTTGCAGAAACAACAAATATTCTACAGATGATGCAATGGCAAAAGGATTCCAGCAGCATTTAAAAAATCAGATGACAGCAGATAGCAAACTGAAAGTTGAGATCACAGAATGCGATCACACGAAAGGAATTCTTTCAGTCAAAGTTGTTGAAACATATAAGATTCCAAGTGGAAAAACAAGAACTGTTTCATGTGAGAAAACAGGCGTTGTAGAAGAATAAGTCACGAGTTTGTAAGTAGTGTAATTTCATATGAAAAATTAGACTTAGAAATGATTCTGAGTCTTTTTTTTGTGCTGCAAACTGCTGAAAATACAATATCATCATATTAATTTTCTCATATCGCATATTTGAATTGAGAAAATAAATCCGGATGCTCCACAGAAAGGAGAATTCGCGATGAAAGAATTCATAACAGCAGAAAAAATAGCGGAAATGTTAATCAGTGGCGTGATCAGTTGTGCAGTTGCACTTGCAGTTAACTGTATCATCGAAAAATATAAAAACAAGAAAAGAGCCGATGTGGACAAGACACCGACTCAAGACAATATTTCTGAAAGATCCGATGAAAATCTTTCAGATGTTTTAAAATATGCGGATATCCACGATAATACCAATTGTGATATCCAAGTAAACATATACACTGATCCTGAAAAAGATCAGTAGTCAGAAGAAAAACAACTTAAACCTAGCATCCGGATGTTCTCGTTTAGGAGGATGTTCGGATTTTTATTTTTTTCTTCTACACTTTAAATATGAGAGATTTAAAAATAAATATTTTTCATATATAAAAATTTATCAAAAAAAAAGCTAACATGGAATCGCTGTCAAGACTGTCTATGAATGAATATGCCAGGATCGGCTCTAAAATCTTATATGTGAAAAATATCTTTCGGAAAATCTTGCATATTTACTATAGAAGAAATTTGAAAGGAGTTTTTTTATGAAACATGGAAAGAAACCAACAAGAGAACAGAAAATGATGCTAAAAGAAGCAGGACTGGTTCCTGAGAACTGGCTGGTTATAAAGAATATGGAAGATCATATTGAGGTAGTCAGCAAAAAGTCTTTATCAGATGCGACAAAGAAGCCTAAGATAAGAAAGATTATAAAGTAGTGGAGGATAAAACTATTATGATGGAGAAAATCATATATATTATGAACCTTGTCATCATGGGAACGGTATTCTACACGTCTTTAACAGAATCTTATCTACAACGATTGTTACTTGATGATCCTGACACGAAAGAAAATGTGATACGTTTTTTTGAAAAGAGATCTTTTATGGTTGCAGGGATTACAATGATCTTAAGTATTCTTCCAATCATTGGACAATTATATGCGCTGTTTCTTTCATTCATCACTATTTTCTTAGATGATCGGGAGCATATCAAAGGTTCTTATAGTGACAATGAAGAAGATGATATGTCCATTCGGGAACTGATCGTACAAATGATGAAAGATGATTTTGAAGAGGAATAAGAGATATGGATATTGTGAGTTTTGTTTTATCAGTGCAGGTATTTACTGTGATTTTTAATACTTTGGCAGGATATTACATGAACAAAATAATGTTGGACTATGATTACGATGATCCAAATATGAAAGAAATTATATATCAAGAAGTACACAAAGGAATTGTATCAGGAATTAAGAACTTCTTTATTTGTTGGATTCCTATTTATTCTCAATTAATTATGGCTGCTGGAATTTACGGAATTTTAAATTTGGATAAAAAGACAAAGATATGTGATGGTCTAACACTTCGTGAAGGAATATGCAAAAAGATATTAGAAGATCATGAAAAAGGGGAAAAAAATAATGCTTGAAGTTAAAGAGTAGTGTAATTTGGTATGGAAAATAGACTTGGAGTTAATTCTGAGTCTTTTTTTTTGTGTTGTAAACTGCTGAAAATGTAACATCATCATTTTAATTTCCTCAAATCGCATATTTGAATTGAGAAAATAAAAGTCTGGATGCTCCACGAAAGGAGAATCCTTATGGATATATTCGATAAATTCGCTGAAATGGTAGTAAATTTCGTTAGAAGATATGTAGTAAAGTTCGTAGTTAACAAGCTCTTAGACTGGATTTGGAAGAAGATCAAGCCGAAATTGTTGAAAATCGGTAGAAGACTATGGCAGATGTTAAAAGACAAGCTGCAGAAAACACGAAAGAAATGGTTAAACATAAAGGAGAAGTGCAGAAAAAGAGCCTGTGTACCACCACAGACTCTGTTCTTTGTGAATGAGTGTCAAAACGACAATCAATCACACGTAGTCTTAATTATGATTATTGTAATCGATAGACAAATAATCATAATTGTTGTAATTATCCTCTAGCAAGGATAATCCATAAAAAGAAAATCAATAAGTAAACATTAGCATCCGGACGTTCTCATATAGAGAATATTCGGATTTTTATTGTTTCACTATAAATATGAGATTTTTGAAAATAAATATTTTTCATATATAAGATTTTATTTTCATAAAAAGAACCGGCACATGATAAAAAGTGTATCGATTCTTGGTTCTTAGTTGAAAAAAATATGATACGGTTCTGGTTGATTTTTTCGTGATACAGTAGTATAATAAATAATGTAAAAGGAGAATTATATCAGTTCTCATTTTTTTTGTACCTAAAGATATAATCTATGTAGAAGCTTCTGGAGAAATCCAGGGGCTTTTTTTGTTGTTGAGAGGAGGAATAAAAAAGTAAATTATGGTGGATCAAAAATATCATATTCTCAATGCAGAATAATGACGATGAGAGAAAGTAGGATTATTTTCTTGTGGAGAAAAATTTTAATTTAAAGAAGGAGATGTTTATCATGGATAAAAAAATTAAGAAATTTTTAAAAAAAATCTGGTGGTTTATGTTTAGTCTGTTGACATTAGTTGGAGGAATATTAACTGGATTTCCAGTATGTAACAACAACTATGTTTATGTAACAGCAAATGATACACCTACTGAGCATATTTGTAGAAGAAGGGTATCTCAAAATCCTAAAGAATGTAATACATGTTCTACTGCATCAGAAAAGGAACCAATAACAATGTCTTTCAATATAAAAATTGTACGAGAATATTTAATTGACGCATCGCAGTATGCGAAGAATGATAATGAAAAGAATGAAAGCAGAAAGACGATTATTGATTATATCTGTGATTATATTTCTGAGGGATTATTGCTTATTTTATCAGATATAATTGGACTTATGATTTTAATTGTTTGTAAACTTATTTTACTAAAAAGAAAAATCTGTAATAAAATTTTTGACGATGTTGTAACACCAGTTGTTGAAGAAATCATTGAAGAAGAAAAAGATGGGATGAAAGAAGAATTGAAAAAATGGATTAAAAATCAAAGCAAAAAATGATCATAGATGGCAGTCTGAAATATGGCTGCTGTTTTTTTTATATGTGAAAATTAAAAAAAATTAAAAAACTCATATTTAAACCGAGAGAAATTTGAAGAAATTGTGTTTTTATACAATTATTTTTTTTCAAATCTCTCATATTTATATTGGACGATAAAGATTACGTTGTTGCGGAGCCGCTGAGTCCGATCTGCAGCGTGATCCAGTCCGCGAACCTTGAAAATTAAATAAAGAAAGGAGAAGTGATCGCGATGTTTGATAAGATACAATCAACGTATTTTAAACGCGTTACGACTGGTGTTCTGGCACTCTTTATGACTGCTTCTTCCGGATTTTCGTATGCAGTGCCAGTTTATGCACAAGAAGTAACAACAGCAGCTGCGAAGCGGAAAAAGGAAGAAGAGTTTAGTAGCACAGAATCTTCGACTCTGACGTTGCGAGAAAATGACAAAAAAAACGAGGCGGAAGGCAGTAAAACAACAGAGACTGACGGTATTAAGGTTACGACAAATGGCAGCTCTGATGTGCAACCGGAAGTTAAGATTGAAAAGCCTGATAACAAAAAGGAACCAGGAAGAAAACTTTCCAGTAAAAAAGCACAGGAAGATCTAAAGGAAATGATTCAAAATAAAAAATATTCTTATCAGGATATTCTACAGAGAATTTTTGAGATCGATGATTTTACATTTTATTCGAAATTAACACTCGATGAGATCAAATTTCTGATGAGTGGCACAACCGAAGAAAAATATGAGATCGCAGAGCTTTTAATGTACAAATCTGTATATCTTTATGCAGATTATGATATCACAACGGAAGATTTCTATTCTTATCTGTTTCAATATTTTCAGTTCTTAGATGAATGTAATGTTGATCTAAAAGATGAAGAGATTGAAAAGATCGAAAAACAATTGCTTCTTGATATTAATATTTATTATGTTGGTGACAAGGATATGTATCAGAAAGATCTGAATGAATATCTGGAAAATACGACATCACCTTATAATAAGAAGATACAAAAGACTTGTTCTGATTATGTAAAAGCGATGAAAGCTTATCTTTTTGCATTAAAAGAAGATCGTGATAAAAATAAAATCCGTCTTTCTTTAGGATTGAAAGAAGAAACAAAAACAGACCAAGAAGAAGCAACGGAACAAATGAAAAAGACTAGTAATGATTTTAATATTACAGAAGGCTCTTCATTAAAAACATATGATCACAGAGATAAAGATGGAGATAATCTGGGATATAATTCAGGCTCTTATTTCTATGTTCAATTAGTCGATGAAGGTGGGGCAACAACCACAGGTAAAATTAGCGTTTCTGGACGTAGCAGTAGTTATGGAAACAAAGACTCTAAATTATATGGAGTTCTAAGAGATAAAGAAACAACGTGGAATTGTAGTTTATCTTGTAGTCCCAATAATCACAATTTGTCATTAAATCAAACAACGGTAACAACACGAAAAGATGATGTTAAGGTTAGAGCAAAACGTACTGCGGGAAGTGATAAAGGTAAAACAACAACTACTACAAGTTATTTTATCATGAACTTCTCAATGGGATTTACTGTTCATGCACATTATAACTATAGTGGTAGAGATTATGACATCCCAAGTTTAGGAACTCCAATCCGATTTAATACAGATACCTATGCGGCAGCAAATAACGGTACTCAAACACTGGACACTACAGGTACTGTTCACTCAGATACTCCAGAAGCAGGTGGTATTAATGTTCAGATCAATACTGGTATGTTTGGTGTTAGAACATATAATAGTTATCGTTATCGTGGAACAAAGTTGACTTTGACTTATAAAAAACCACAAAGAACATTAGATGTCAATGGACGTCTTGATGGAAGTGATTCAGGTGGTACTACAGGATATGGAACATTTGATGTTTATTTAAATGGAAGTTGTGTCGCAAATGATGTGACGGATTTCTATAAAACTGATATCGCTGATGGAACATCCTATGAAATCAATGATATTAAAGCAACAAATGGAAAAGTCTATAATGGAGTGTATTCAGGATCAGCATCTGGCAGCATGTGCGGTAATCGATCAGTTTATTTAAAATTTGATGCCCCGACATACTATCTCGATATTAATGGAGAATTAGATGGAACGTGGCAGGGAAACTTAGATGGGCTTGGATCTTGTGATGTCTACGTGAATGGTACCTGTGTAGGAGATGATATCACCGATTTCTGGACGCAATATCCAGCAGGCACAAAATGGGAGATCAGAGATATTAAAACCGCAAGTGGAAAGAAATACCGAGGAATCACACCAGGACTTTCTGGGACGATCGGTTCAAGTACAGCAAGTGTTGTATTACAATATACTTCTGGATCGACCTTATCCATTGACCCAAATGGTGGAACATATAAAGGAAGCAGTGGCGTTACAACAGTAAATAATTTATCCCCTGGAGCAACGATTACTGTAGATTCCCCAACAAGGCCAGGATATAAATTTGGTGGTTATGAGAAATCAAATGAAAGCTATCAGTCTTATGCTTCCAACACAGGTTGGACAACAAGTCATGGAGAAAATGTAGGGACATATTCCAGAAGTTATGATGGATCTATAACTTATAATGAAGCTCCCGATGGTGGCTATTATCGAACGAATCATGTATGGCGGGGAATAGACTCTGCTACCGATAATTATAACTGCATTTCGTTTCCAACATATACTGCACAAGCAGGACACACATATAAGATCAGTGGAGAAGTCTGGATTAGTGAAAAACCAAGCGGCGGAAGTTTCGCTTTAAATTTCTATCATGGAGATTCTTCCAATGACTGGAAACATTGTATGTGGGGAATATCAGAAGGATGGACTGGTAAATGGGTAAAATTTAGCATAGAACGTACTTTTGATACCACTACAAATGATGCCAGGTTTGAAATCTGGACAAGTAATCTGAAAGGATTGACAGGAAATATAAGCTTTTGGCTACAAGGACTGAAAATCACAGATGAAACCACAGGAAATGATGTTTCAATGACTAAGATCGCTATGGGAGACAGTGATATTAAATTAACAGCTCGTTGGATCCCATTACACTCTACATTATCTTATGATGCACAGGGTGGATCTTTAGGTAGCGTAAAATCAACTGATAATCCGAATAACTATAAAATTGTTGATAACGGAGCATATTTTATTCAGTCTGGGTTAAATACTTCAAGATATCTTCATCAAAGAACAAATGGACAGTTGAATTTAGATAATGCAACTGATGTGCTTACTTGGAATGGATATTCTTCTGATTCGAAACAGACTCTTTGGACATTTGAACGGTATAAAAATACACCTTATTATTACATCATTAATAATTTTAATGGAAAGGCGATGAATTTATCGGGAGATGGACCTGATGATCTAAGCGGAAAGCCAATTGAATTATGGAAACAATATGATGCTAATAACGAAGATAATTCTGATTTTCTTTGGTATTTCAAAGACACAGGAGATGGATATGTAAATATCTATAATAAAATGACAAATAAGGCGTTGGATATTACAAATGGCGAAGATGCAGATGGTGTTGTACTTCAACAGTATGCTCCAAATGGAACAGCTTCTCAGAAGTTTAAATTAGTTAACTATTCACAAGTTTATTTCCCAACCAGAGAAAAATATGCAAACAACAATATCTATATCAACTCTGCAACTCCAGTCAAAAAAGGATGTAAATTCTTAGGATGGAGTACATCAGCAAATGGAAATGTTGTATATCAGCCTGGTGATCTTTATGATGTGAATCAGGATGGTGGAAATGTTACTTTATATGCAAAATGGACCGCTTGGAAACATACTGTCACATATGACAAAAATGTTCCAGCAAACTCTAAGAAGACAGATGTAAAAAACATGCCAGGAAATCAGACAAAGATCTATGATCAGAATCTGACTCTGCACTCTAATGTGCCAACCAGAATCGGTTATACATTTGTAAAATGGACAACAAATAAGGACGGAACAGGAACTGCTTATCAGCCAGGTAGTCAATATTCTTACAATAGAGACAGTGATGGTGGAACTGTTACTTTATATGCAGTATGGACACCATGGAAATACACTGTGAGATATGATAAGAATGTACCTGCTAATTCTTCTAGTCAGACTGTCAGCAATATGCCAGCAGATCAAACAAAAACAGAAGAAGTTAATCTGACTTTAAGTAGTAATAAGCCAAGCATAAATGGTTACATCTTCAATGGATGGCAGGCTCAGATCAATGGAAAAGCAGTTGATTATCAGCCAGGAGCTACATTATCTTATGATGTGGATGACATAGATAATCCAACGATCATCTTAAAAGCTCAATGGACAGCATGGAAACATACGGTTCATTATGATAAGAATGTTCCTGCTAATTCATCTAGTCAGACGGTAACAAATATGCCGGAAGATCAAACAAAGACATTTGATAAAGAATTAAATCTGAGTACTAAAATTCCAAAAAGAGAAGGTTATAACTTTAGAGGATGGCTTCTTGAATATGGAACAGCGATTGCTGTAGTAAGTCCTGGAACTGCTTATGAAAGAGATCAAAATGGTGGAACATATGTCTTAAAAGCTCAATGGGAACCATGGAAGCATACCGTACATTATGATGCAAATGGTGGGGACCAGAGCAGTGTTCCAAATGACCAGAAGAAAACTTATGAACAGAATATGAATGTAGCTACGAAAGTTCCTACAAGAAATGAATATAAGTTCTTAGGTTGGAAAGCATATCATGAATATAATGATAAAAGTGGAAACAAACACAGTGAACTCATCGGTAATTATCAGCCGGGTGCATCTTATAATTATGATATTGATGAAACTGGTCAATATGCTGCAGATAATGGAGAATATAATAAATGTGGAACTGTAACAATGAAAGCTCAATGGGTTCAGCTTTACACAGTGAAGTATGATGGAAACCAACTAGCGATCAAAGGTGTTACTGTCACAGGTTCTGTAGCAAATCAGACACAGGGGCAGGATGAAAGTGTCAACTTACGTACAAACAACTTTAAAAATAACAGCGGTATTTACAAAGACTGGAGCGTAGGTAAGGATGCTTATAAATACAGTAAGCTAGATGGAAAGATTCGAAAATTTATTCATCCGGAAGGATTTAAAACGAATCATAGTACAATGCGAAATGAATATATTGACTATGAAGGTCAAATAAAACTTATACATAGCTAAAAAACAAAAGGGCAGATTCTTAATTGAGTCTGTTCTTTTTTTTATGTGAGAAAGATTTTTTCTTAAAAATCTCATATTTATGGTAGAAAACTTATCAAAATAGGTGCTAAAACTACCATTTTACTAGCAAAGTAGTGTCAGTTGTGATAGTATGAAAATATAAATAAAGAAAATGAGGGAGAGTATAGGTAAAACAAATGGGAGATATAATACTAAAAATAATACATATGGATACAATGAAAAAAGGAGACATATTGTGAGGCCGAATTCTATATTATATCATTGTAATGATAAAACTCGTTGCCAAAAATTTCTTGATAATAAGAAGTTTATGATCGAAAGTAAAGAAGATGGTATATGGCTGGGAAATGGAATGTATTTTTGGGATAATTTATCAAATGCCAAATTCTGGTATAGAAAAAAACAACAAAAGCATGATGAATTATTAATAGTGCAATCTAATGTGTATACTGATTTTTTATTAGATTTAACCGATTTGGATGTCTGTAATAAAATGGAACAATTATGGAATAAAGTATATAAAGAAAATGAAATTAAAATACCTAAAGATAAAATTACATTGGGGGTTAAATTAAATTATTTATATGATTATTATGATATGTTTAAAGATGTTTATCAGGTTATAAAAGTAATTGGAAAATATAAAAAAACACCACAGAATAGTTTTTATAAATATGATTTAGATTCAAGGAGAGCTGAACCAACTACAGCTATTAAATGTATATATAATGTAAAAAATGTTGATGCAATAGCAACAAGAGAAAAAGTTTAATAAAGGAGAAAAATTATGAATAAAAAAGAAAGTTTAGCTTTTTTACAATCATGTATAGATTCTTTAAATAACATAACTGATGAAGATAGAAAAAGAAGTAAAGAAATTGAAAAAAAAATTGAACTTGAACTAAATAAAATGAATCATGATTCATCTAATGACGAATTTGAAATTTTATTACCTAATGATGAAGAAGATATATACGATGAGCAAACAGAACAAATAAATGTTGAGATGCAATTGCATGACTCATCTGATAAATTTTATAAAAATAAAAATAAAACTTATTTAAATGCAACATTTAATTATGCTGCTTAAAATTTAATTCGAAGGAGATATCGCAAATAATGTTAAAAAATAGCAAAATTCAATTTGAAAATCCCGAACTAAAAAAAATAGTTTTTTATGAAAATTTAAATTTTAATACAGAGAAATATGATGGTATGAAATTAATAGGAAATACTAAAATTAAAAGAAGAATAAATAATAATTCTGCTATAGTAAATTTCAGATTGAATATAGGAGAAGATAATGATAAATTTCCTTTTTATTGTGTTCTAGAAATGGAATCTGTCTTTCAATGGGAAAAAGATATTGATGATCATTTTGTTGAGGAACTTTTAAAAACAAATGCGTCTTCACTATTATTAGGATACATGAGACCAATAGTTGCAAATGTTACTGGAATGACAAAATATCCTTCTTTTAATATTCCATTCTTAGATATGAGCGAAAACGAGGCAGAAATTTCTTGGAGTGAATAATATCATAAAGTAATATATTAAAATTGTATAACTCTCTCATATCTGGCAAAATATATGAGGGAGTTAAATCTCAATAATAATAACTGTGGACTCCTTGATGGGGTCTTTTTTTTCATTTCAAAATCTTATATATGAAAAATGAAAAAGAAAAAATCTATCATATTTAAAAGGAGATATTAAAAATGACACCGACATCAAAAATTAATGCAAATGGAGTGGAAATAGGAATAATAGGAAACATTACGGATGAATCAGCATATATAAGTTTAACAGATATTGCAAGATATAAAAATTCTGAGGATGCAGCGGGGGTAATTTCTAATTGGCTAAGAAACAGGAATACCTTAGAGTATTTGGGGTTGTAGGAACAATTGCATAATCCTAATTTTAAACTCCTCGAATTCGAGGGGTTTAGAAATTCATCAGGCGACAATGCTTTTACCATTTCGCCTAAGAAATGGATCAAATCAACAAATGCAATTGGTATCATCTCTAAATCTGGTAGATATGGTGGAACTTATGCACATTCTGATGTTGCATTTAAATTTGCATCATGGATTTCTCCTGAATTCAAATTATATATTATAAAAGACTATCAACGCCTAAAAAAAGATGAAGCTGAACGAAAAGCTATTGGCTGGGATGAAAAGCGTGCATTATCTAAGATTAATTATCATATACATACAGATGCAGTGCAGAAATATCTTATTACTGATGAATTGACATCTGCTGAAAAGGGTTATACGTTTGCTGATGAGGCAGATATGTTAAATGTAGCTCTTTTTGGTAAAATGGCACGAGAATGGAGAGATGAACATCATATTGAAGCACAGAGGGGTGAGAATATTAGGGACTATACTTCGGCTGAAGAATTGATTATTTTAGTAAATATGGAGAGTCAAAATGCTGAACTAATAAAAGAAGGCTTGCCTCAAAGTGAGCGCTTTGTTAAATTATATGAAATGGCAAAAGCACAAATGCAAATATTATTGAAAAATCGCACAAAAGAAAAATTGAAAAACGTCAATTCAAATTTGTTAAAAGGAACATCAGATTAAGCATTAAAAAAAATGGAATTTTACACAGGGACAGGATGAAAGTGTCAACTTACGAACCAACAACTTTAAAAATAACAGCGGTATTTATAAAGACTGGCATATTTAGGAAAGCAGAGCGGGAATCCTCGGCCATTCAATGACCGAGATGAAAGCGACCGATAAAAAGCATGACTGTGTGTATATGATATAAACTGCATAAACATTGCTTTTTCTCTGTTTTTACGAACAATTCTCATATGGATAACCGAGAGGCTAGAGTCCTAATTATCTAGAATCATTTTCTTATATATGATTTTTATTTTTTCTAAAATATCTCATATTTATAGTGAAAGAAAACCTACAGAAAGGAGAAAGTTCTATATGCCAAAGGCAAGACGCAGAAAAGACAGTGAATTTCAGACATCCGTTACCAAAAGTGTTTTCTTGTATGGAACACCGAATGTACAGAAACGCTCTGCTCTAAAAGAAATGCAGAGACTGTTCATCAAGCTCGTGAATCATAACATACGGCTTCTGGATCAGGAAACTTCTATATTCTTTCAGATCGTAAAGAATGACAAGAAAGATTCGCAGATACGAAGACTGGAAAAGACGAACCGTCCGAAAGGGATCAACTCTGCTTTTTGTCAGAATGCGTTCGATGTTGCAGTTACTCACTTATCCAACCGGTTAGATAACATCCGTCTGGATATGATCGCTGACGGATTCGGGATCTTTGCAAAGTCAAAGGTATTGTTCGCTATGTATATCATGGGCAGATCCCGCACTGATATGATCCAGACGATGAACAAGATCGGACAAAAATTCCATAAGGAATGTGCGAAGAAATTATCTGCGATGACAGATGCAGAGTTTTATGACATCCGTGTGCGATTTCTGGATGCTTATGCTGCCAGATCTATCGAGTATAAAGTTCCGGAACTACGTAATGTATCAATCCCTCTGGATTCCAGACTCATGAGACTGGAAAAGTCAACAGATACCGTCATGCCCTATGTGATCACGATCTCTGATCCTACTGGCGGAAAGAGGATCGCAGTCCCGATCGATACGAGCAGACATTCTCTGCATAAGATCGAAGCGAATCGACTGGGCGGGACTGTCATGTTACAGATGCGTGGTCCTGTTCTCCGGATCGGATGGTCTTATACCGTAAAACGTGAAAAGCCTGCCGTAGATACTTATATCGGTGTTGATACCGGGATCACGGATGCTCTCTATGCTTCTGACGGACGACATGTTGGATCTATGAAGCGGGTGATCGATTTCTATCATGAGGAAGTGGAGACTGCCTTTGCAGAACTATCTGATCTGAGAAATAAAAAGCGTAAGATCTGCCATTACCTGCACAGTCATGATCTTTCCGAGGATGTGAGACGTTCTCTCATCCAGAAGGTGGATCAGCTGGAACATATGATGCAGACTATGGAAGTCCCATATCGAAAGAAACGGCATTATTATCAGATGCTCGATCAGGAGATCAAAAAAGCTGTCAGTTCTTATCTTAACGATCTGGCAAAGAATACGATGACGGTTCTGGAAAAACTGGATATCCGTGAATTCAACAAAAGTAAGAAAGCCAATGGAAAGCTTTCCATGTTTGCGAGAGGAAAACTTCAACAGAAGCTGATGATCACATTAAACTGGAAAGGCTATGACTTTATGGAAGTTGTTCCGGACTTCACCAGTCAGGTATGTCCGGTATGTGGAAATCTGGATGCAGATAATCGTAAAGATAAGGCGTTCAAATGTACCTGCTGTGGACATGAGGATGATGCAGATCATAATGCTTCCGTAAATATCAAGGAACGTGCGAATGATAAAGAGATCCTTGCGGTCAGTAAAAAATATGAGTATCAGCATAAAAAACTACAGGAAGCATTGCGTCAGATCTACGCGGACAGATGCAGTGCTTATAAAAAAGCAGCATCCATATAAAAAGCGGTCCCAAGATCAGGTGTGTAACCTGAAACATGAGCCTGCCCAGTCATATGGAACATAGGAACTACCACTGTCTTGGTACGGCATGACCGTATCCGGACTGTCTGAAAAGAGATGTTTCTAGATGGTACGATACATGCAGTCTGGTCTCATTTCTCTAAGTTCGGAAATTGTTTGTAAAGAGTATCTCCGGATGCTCGGCCATTCAATGACCGAGTAGTTCACAAAATACATTCATCCAGAAGGATTCAAAACGAATCATAGTACAATGCAAAATGAATTGTATGATTATACTGGAGGCATAGCACGTCAATAGACCTAAAAAAACGAAAAGGGCAGATTCTTAATTGAGTCTGTTCTTTTTTTTGTAAAAGATCTTATATATGGAAAAAATAATTGGCTTAAAATCTCATATTTATAATGAAGAAAATATTGTGTTATTTTAAGAAGTAGAATATAATAAAATAAAAGAGGCTTGCCTTCTCAAATTATATAGAGAAAGGAGTTTATATTATGAATAGTAAAGTATATAAAGCATTAGATATCGCAAAATATATTATCAATAAATGTACCTGTGAAAAAAAAGCAATTAGTAATCTGCAATTACAAAAGATATTGTACTATTTACAAAAAGAGTATCTTGTAAAATATGGATGCCCACTTTTTTCAGAGGATATGTATGCATGGCAGTTCGGTCCAGTAGTTCCAGATATTTATTTTTTATTTTGTGGCTTTGGATCTACTACAATCACTTTAAAATATGATATTGTTATAGATGTAGATGACACTAAAAAAATGGATCCAATTATAGAAGATAAACGTGAAAAATATCCATGGGATTTAGTTTATGAAACACATGCAAAAGGAAAACCTTGGTATATCACATATAGGAACGGGTTAGGCGATAAAAGGATTATTCCTAAAGAATTGATCAAAGAAAAAGGATAAAAAAGTGAATATAGAAAAATATGATGAGAAACGTGAAAATTTTAGAACTTTATTATTAAAACTGGCGTCATCTCAAACTGAGTTGCATTCAATAAAAGAAAAGAAAAAAATATATTTAGAATTAGAAGATATTTATATTGGAAATAACGAAAGTTTTAGACATTTTTATTCGGACATATTTTCAGTAATATCAGCTATTGATAGACAAGTAACGTTTGGTAATGTAGAAGTTTTGTCTCAAAATATGGATATTATCCGCAAGGGGTATCATCCTATGAATAAAGACAATACTGGTAAAACAATTAATATTGAAAAACAAATTAATAAGTTGTATGATCATATTAATTTGGAGATTTCGCGATTAAATTATTCAAAACAAATAGAAGTGGGAACACAAATGCAATTAGATAATGTTTCAGATGCATTGGCAGAAATTGAACGAAATGTAGAACACATGGAAGACGCAGTAGAAAAAGCGGATGATATACAAAAGCAATATATTACCATTCTTGGTATTTTTGCATCAATCGTGTTGGCTTTTACTGGTGGAATTGCCTTTTCTACATCGGTGTTGCAGAATATCGCAAAAGCAAGCATATATAGAATCAGTTTAATTTCCATTATACTTGCTTTTGCATTAACAAATCTTATTTATATATTAACGCGTTTTATCATGGAGATAACAAAAAAGCAAGATGAACGGATTTTATATCCTAAATACATGATTGTACTTAATATTATTTATGGAATTTTTGTTTTAGTGATAATTTTTTGTTGGATTTTCAATATTCCATATGCTATTCAATTGTTCCAAAGTTTTATTTATTAAATAATTGATTTTTCATCTAAAATCTGTTAAAATACTCCATAAGGGAGTAAAATTAATCTCATATAATAACAATCACGGGCTTCCTTTTTTTGGAAATCCATTTTTTTATATGTGAAAAATAAAAAAATAAAAATCTCTCATATTTATTATGTAAAGATTAAAAAAAAGACTCAATAACCTGATGCAAAAAACAGGTTTTATATACGGAGGGAGAAAGAGTATGCGTAAATTAAGAAAAGTTGTACCATTTGGACTGGCAGTTATGATGTCATTACAGGGGATCTATCCTGCAGTTCCAGTGATGGCAGATACCGTAAAAGTAGCAACTGCAAAGAAAACTACATCATCAGCTACTGTATTAAATAAGAAAGAACGTGCAAAGATCATGCAGCAGATCAATGCGATGAGTCCGGAAGAAGGATTAAAGCTTGCAAAGAAAAAAGGGATCATCAAAGAGGATACGAATACAAAAGAAAGTAATCTGAAAAAAGCAACGGTCAATAAAGACGCCAAAGAGGGAGAAGTTGGATATCAGTTTACTCAGGATCAGTATGTGGATGAAACACATCGTATCCGATATGAATACATTATCACGGCTGAAGGAGAAGTATCCGCAGATTATGTGAATGGGATTATTTATGAAAATGGAAGTCCGAAAGTCAATTATCTGGATGAAGTACAGACTTATGAGATCAATGATGAACTGACATATCCATCTGAGGTCACATTAAACGGAACAACCTATCAGGTAAAATCAGCGTTATTTCATAATACAACAGCAAAACATGTCATTGTTCCAGAGGGCGTAGAAAGCTGTATGGGAGCTTCATCTTCCACGGATATGGTCAAATTAACGATCCCATCCACTTTAAAAGAGATCGGCTCAGGATTCAGAGCTTGCCCATCTTCTCACAACTATTATGACAGTGGTTTTCTAGATACAAGAGATAACGCCACATTTCAAGGATATGAGATGTCAAATCCTGAAAAAGCAAAATATCTGACGGTCAAAGATGGTATTGTTTACAATAAAGAAGAAACAGAAATGCTGACAAAAGTACCATGCGCTTTAGAGAAAGATACTTTAGTCCTTCCAGATACGATCAAAGAAATCCCAAAAGGTGCTTTTATGAGCAACAAAACGGTTAAAAAGGTAGTCTTCGGTAAAAATATCACATCCATTGGAAACGGAGCTTTTGCTTATTCCAACATTGAAAACGTACAGATGAATGATAACGTGACTGTTTTAGATGAATATGCGTTTTATTACTGTACAAAATTAGCAAATGTAGACTTATCCAAGAGTCTGACAAAGATTGATGGATATGAGACATTTAAGTACACAGATGCTTTAAAACATATCGATCTGAAGAATGTAACGGAATTAACTGGATGGTACACGTTTCAGCAGTCTGGATTAGAGGATGTGGATTTAAGTAATGTTAGTAATATGAGAGGTATTCAGGTGTTTGGATCATGTCATAACCTAAAGACAGTCTATATTGGAAAAAACACAGATTTTTCAGGTAAAGTTAGTATTGGATCTAATAATTTTGCAGGGTGTGAAAGATTAGAAAAATATGTTCAAAGAGAAAACAATATCCATAATTTATATGTCGAAGATGGTAAATTATATTCTTCTAAGATTAAAGGATATGTTGGGGCTCAAAATGGAGAAAGCGAAGAAAAAACATTGACAGGCAAAATTTTATTGGGATATCCAGTACAAATGCAGAAAGTCGATGCACAAAAAAATAATGGAGTTCTGAAAATTTCTAATGATGTAACGGCTATTGGATATGCTGGATTAACAGCTTATGCACAATACATTGATTCAGAAGGACATTCCACAGCAATTGAAGAATTATATCATAAACTTATTTTACCAGCTAGTATTGAATCCTTTAATCTTGTATATTCAATGCCAAAACAAGATTTTGAAGTTGATATTTATGGAAACAAACTTCCTGCATTTTTATATCACTGCTTTTATTCAGTTGGTGATAGTGATGCGGGAAAGGAAGATGCAGTATTAGGAACCAAAACAATTAAATTCAAGACTGCTGCCTTAAAGGATGAGTTTGAGCAGTATTGGAAAGAGTACGTGATGTATATTTATGAAGGAGAAAAACAGGTTTATACTGTTCTCCCAGAAAAGAAAACAACATCCCTTACTCTCAATAAAACATCCGATAAGATCTTATGTGATGGAGCTTCTCATGAAATTCATCTGATCGCAAAATTATCCGAAGATGATTGTACCGATGTGGTAACTTTTAAGAGTTCAAATGAAGATCTTGCAACTGTGGATGGCAATGGTGTGGTCACTACAAAAGCAAATGCACATGGATCTGCAACTATTACTGCAACCGCAGGAGATCATACAGCAACTTATAAATTAACACAGGCAGGATCAGGAATCAATGTAACAGCAGATCAGAAAACAATCGTTTATAAAGAATGGTGGGAAACAGAGAATCTTTTAGACAACATTAAAAAAAGCATTAATGTAACCTGTGCAGATTGTCATAACAATTTAGGGAGAGATAAAGATTATGAAGTCATTGTTTCTGATTACAAAAAAACTGGAAAAGTAGATGTGACAATTAAGGGGATTGGTGCTTTTGAGGGAATGACAGCTAAGACTTCTGTAAATGTGGAATATCATAAGCATGGAGAAGAGGGATACGATATCTGTAATTTATATTCTGGTTATAACTGGACTGGAAAAGAAGTAAAACCGGATGTTCTGATCTGTTGTGCTGATTGCAACAAGGAATTAAAAGAAGGAACAGATTATAAACTGGAATATAAAAACAATGTAAATGTCGGTACTGCAACAGTCAAAGTTGTTGGTATGGGTGCTTATAAAGGTGTTGACCAGACCGCTAATTTTGAGATCGAAGAAGATTGTGGATGGAATGGTATCAAGTATTATAATGACACGTATCAGAATGGTGATCATATCGGAAGTCTTGAATGGAGTGAATGGAGATATAATAAAAAAACTCCATATATCTCTATTGCATGTAATCATTGCGGAAGAGGATTGGAAAATGGAAAAGATTATACGATCACATTCTCTAATACAGATCATCTAGGAGAAGGTACAGCAAAAGTTGTGGGATTAAATGAATATGCAGGACATGAGCTTAGTTTTACCTATACATTAAAACCAAAAGATCTAAAGGCAGAATCTTATTATAATGGAGATGATCTTGGAACTTACAAATGGACAGGAAAAGAAGTAAAACCAGATATTGGAAAGATCTATGTTCAGGATATTTATGGAGTTGTAGTTGATACAGAAGCTGTCGAAGGAAAAGATTATCAGTTAGAATATTCCAATAACATTGAAGAGGGTACTGCAACGGTCAAGGTTGTTGGAATCGGAGATGCAAAAGGAACTGTTTTAACTTATACATACCACATTGAAAAACAGCATAGATGGAATGGATTTTACTCTAAAGGACACAAGGATGGAGAAAGTCTTGGAACATTTAAATGGACTGGAAATACGGTCCTGATCGATCTTGATATGAGATGCAGCCACTGTGACAAAGAATTACAGAAAAATGTAGATTACAAGGTAGAATACAGCAATAACATCGATCCGGGTGTTGCAAGTATGAAGATCATCGGTATGGGAGATTACAAAGGGTATGAATTAAACTTTACGTTTGTGATCGAAAAGAAAGCTCCTACGACAACCGAAGATCAGAAACCTACAACAACGACTACGGAGACAAAACCAACCACTGGCACAACAGAAACAAAACCTGCTACGACAGAAACAAGACCAAGCACAGAAGATTCTTCTACAGCAGGAACGACTGCAGCAAAAAAAGAAACTGCAACAACTGCAGCTCCTGTGATCAGGATCTCTGTAAAGAAAGCTGCGATCCAGAAGATCAAAGTATTAAAGAAAGCGTTTACGATCAATATCTTAAAGAATAAGGATCAGGTCACAGGATACCAGATCAGCTATTCTTACAAGAAAAACTTTAAAGGGCAGAAAGTAAAAGATCTGAAAAAGTTCAAATACAAAAAGATCAAAGTAAAACGCAAAAAATACACGATCACTTCTTACAAAGTAAAAGGACTCAAGAAAAAGAAAACAGTTTATGTCAGAGTCAGAGCTTACAAACAGGTTGGAAAAACAAAGGCTTATGGTAAGTGGAGTAGTGTGAAGAAAGTAAAAATTAAATAACGAAACGAAAGGAGTGGCTTTCTTTGAAAGGCTGCTTCTTTTTTTTATATGTGAAAAATATTTTTTGTGAAAAAACTCATATTTGTAATAGATTGTGAGGTGGAGATGTTGAAGGAAATTAAAAAAATTGATAAAATGAGTCATAACAAGAAGATCAAAATTGATATGAAAAAAGAAGAAAGGACTAAATTAATGTCATTTTTTACAAGTAATTTATCAGGTCGAGTTAGAAATTTTGAATTACCGGCAACAAAAGCGTTGATGCCTCTATACGAATCAATTGTTAATTCTATCTATGCCATTGATGAACGACAACAAAAAGAAAATACTCTAAATGGTCGTATTATGGTTCATATTGTACGTGAACCACAACAGTACATTCAGACAGATGGGATTGATGGCAGCATTAATGATATTACGGGGTTTATTATAATTGATAATGGAATCGGTTTTAATGATGCTAATATGAAATCTTTTTTACAATTAGATTCTACATATAGAATTGAAAAAGGTGGAAAGGGCGTTGGTAGGTTTACATGGCTAAAGGCTTTCCGAAAAGCTAAAATTGAAAGCTGCTTTGAAAATGGTAATCAATGGGTAAAAAGAAGTTTTGATTTTATGTTGGGTCAAGATGAAATTAATGATTCATTAATAAAAATTGATGAATTAAAAGATAATAAAACAGTTGTAATATTAGAAGACTGTTTATCACCATATAAAGATAAACTTCCAAAAGGAGGCGATAATGTTGCCACGAAAATCATGCAGCATTGTTTTATCTATTTAATGTCACCAACATGTCCAGAAATTATAGTAGTAGATGATATCAACCAGCAGACTTATAATATAAATCAAATGTTTAGAAATTCTATACAAGAAGAATCAAACCTAATAGAATTTGAAATTAAAAATGAAAAATTTTTCTTACGACATGCAAAAATTATGGATTCATCATTTGATGCAAGTAAATTATACCTTTATGCGAATGATCGGATGGTCCAGGAAATAAATATAGAAAAATATATTGTTGATCTTGATAAAAACCTTTTTCTTGAGAATGGGTATTATTATGCTGGGGTTTTGTCAGGAGAGTTTTTAGATAAAAACGTTGGAACAAACCGAACTTCTTTCATGATTCCTAATATAGCAGAAAATGATTTGGAAATAGGGATGAATGATATTATCTTAAAAACATCCGAAGAAATCAAAGTATATTTATCAGAATATTTGAAAGAAGTAAAGAAAAAGAAAAAAGAAAGAATTGCTAAGTATATAAAAACAACAGCTCCTCAGTATAGACATTTATTAAATTACATGGAAGAAGATATTGAATCTATAAAACCGTCTCTTTCTGAGATAAAATTAGATGATGAACTACATAAGATTAAACGAAAATTTGAAAAACAATTAAAAGAAGAAAATGAAAAAATATTAAAAACATTAGAAGTCGGTGCTGTTAATTTGGATTCATATCAAGAAAAATTTGCCAATCAATTTGCTAAGATCAGTGAAGCAAACAAATCATCTTTAGCTGAATATGTAGCACACAGAAAAGTTGTTTTGGAATTGTTAAAAAAAGGAATTCGGTCCAATGATTTTGGAAAATATAGCAAAGAAGCATTTATTCATAATCTTATTTATCCAATGCGGAGAACTTCTGAAGAAATTGAATATCAGGCTCATAATTTGTGGTTAATTGATGAAAAATTAGCATATTGTGATTATATATCTTCAGACGTTCCATTTAATAATGATTCAAAGGAGGGGAGACCAGATGTACTACTTCTAGATAGTCCAGTTGCAGTATCAGACGAAGAAAATACTGGAAGAGAATATGGAACCATCATAATATTTGAATTAAAGCGACCGATGCGAGATGATTATACATCAAGTGATAATCCTATTGATCAGATGATGGATTATGCAGAAAAACTTAAAGAAAATACTGTTAAAGACAAATATGGAAGGACAATAAAAACAAGTGATAATACACAATTATATTTATATGCTGTATGTGACATAACAAATACTTTAATAAGGATAGCAAGAAAATATAATTTTTGTGAAACACCGGATAAATTAGGGATGTATTATTATAACAATGTTATAAATGCATACATTGAAATTTTGTCATATGATAAGATCATTGATGACACAACGAAAAGAAATGAAATTTTGTTCGATAAATTAGGAATATGAATTAAAAATTCAAAACGAAAAGGACAGATTCTTAATTGAGTCTGTTCTTTTTTTTTGTGTTTTTTTTATATGTGAGAAATATTTCAAACTAAAAAATCTCATATTTAGAATAAAAAAGAAGATAAAAACAGAAAATCCGTTGATAAACTTAAAATAATGGCATATAATAAGAATAAGCAATGGATAGAATGAAAAATCAAGGAGATAATGCTATGAAACTATTAAAAGTTGAAGTTCAGGGACTTCCATTATTTAAAGAAAAAATGAGCTTAGATTTTTATGCAGCACAAAGAATTTCTAAGACACATAAGATGAATTTACATCGTATATCATCAAACATGTACGTAAATCCAACAACAGCAATTGCAGGAATTAATGCTTCCGGAAAAACTTCTGTTTTGAAAATATTAATGTTTGTCTTCGAAATGCTGAATAATGAACCAATAAATCATATTAAAACAAGAAATATACTAGGGAATACGAATAAATGTACAATTACATCTTATTTTTATTCTAAAAGACAGATGGTGTATAAATTACAAACAACAATTCAATGTATCGGGCAGGATATTGAAAGTGGATGGAAATATCAGATTACGGATGAAAAAATGTGGGAAAAACAATCACTAAAAAATATGACAAAAAAAGAAATGTTTCGATTTTCTGATCATCAGATTATAGAAGAAAGAAATGAAAATGAAGCGTTTTTGCCAGATGATGTAAGTATTATGATTGCATATCATAAAAAGTATGCCGAAAAAATTGAAATAAAGAACATGATGTCATTCACAAATATGAATGTATTACGTGTAACAGAAAACATTCCAGCTTCCGTTATTTCTTTTTTGGATCCTACAGTTGAAAAACTATATTTTGAAAATCTAGAAAAAAAACAGATCATTCATCTAAAATTTAAAGGAAAGAAAGAGCTTGTGCTAAACAATCAAAAAGATCTTGAAAATTATCTTTCTTCTGGAACAATTAAAGGAATTGTTATGTTTATGATGTTGATTAACGTAATGAAAAAAGGTGGATATTTAATTGTAGATGAAATAGAAAATCATTATAACAAAGAAATTGTTTCTTCAATCATAAAATTCTTCATGGATATTAGACTAAATAAGAATGGAGCAACTTTAATATTTACAACCCATTATCCAGAACTTTTGGACTTATATGAAAGAAATGATAGTATTTATATTACAAGGAATGAAAATGGAATTTACTTAGAAAAGCTTTCTGATGTATTAAAACGAAATGATATTAAGAAAAGTGATGTATATCAGAGCGGGATGCTGGAAGGAACTACTCCAACATACAGTTCTTATATTGCATTAAAAAAACATATTGCTGCGGCATTAGAAGATTAATGGGGGGAGTAATATGGAAGGATTAAAATTATCAAAATACAACGCTTGTATATGCGAAGGATCCGCAGAAATGGCAATTATAGATATTTTGTTGGATCATGAACTACTTATATTTCAAAGAGAAGATCTGATCGAAGAAACGCCTCTTTTATGCCGAAATGGTAAGAAATTTGAAGAACAATATCTAAGAAGACAATTTGATGATCAGATTACAGTTTTTCGAATTTTGGATTCAAGAAGAGAAAAGTTTAAATTAAGTAAAGCGTATCAATCAAAGGTTCATGTCATTAATGTTATTACGGCTCCTGAAATTGAAATGCTAATTATCCATAATGAAGGAAAATACAGGCAATTTAAGAAATCTAATAAAAAATCAAGTGACTTTTGCAAAATAGATTTGAAAATGGCAAATGTAAAAGATTACGATTTTGTAAAAGAATATTTCCGGGATCCGGCGGTTTTAATTAGGGCTATTACCAAATATAAAGAAAATGTTAAGACTCGGAATGATGAAAAAATGCTATGGAATTTATTAAGACATTGAATATGCAGTTGTGCAGAATAAAAAAACGAAAGAGCAGATTCTTAATTGAGTCTGTTCTTTTTTTATGTGTAGAAATATGTTCTTTTTTATATGTGAGAAACATTTTTCATTAAATCTTTCATATTTAAAATAAAGAGGTTCACCGTGAAGAAAGATAACAAATCAATTTTTGCTTTTTGGGATAAAGAAGAATAGAAGGATCCTCAAAATCGTATTTTGAGATGTTTCAAAAACAAAAAGAACAAAAACATAAAAAGGAGAAGAGTAAGATGGAAAAATGTTTTGATGAAAATAAAGTAGCAAAACTTACGGGAACAGCAATACAGGATGATGAAACATTTAAAACAGAAGGTGGATTTATCCCAGAAAGAGATCAGTTTTATTTTGAAATGAAGCAGGGAGATCATGTTTTTATGGTTGGATTTAAAGACCTGCTGATATGCTTGAGACTGCTTGAAGAAATGGGGGAGATTCCAAAGATCAATGGGAAATGGTGGACACAGATAGAAACGCTTTACGGTGGTGAGCTTTGCATGGTAAAATATAAAGAAACCAAGTAAAACCATGCATAGGAGAGATGTGATGAAAGAAATCAAGTTTACTACAAGATATGATGATCCAACTTTGCCTTTTTCAGATAAAGATTTTAAAGGGAAATATGAAGGTCGTATAGGAGATAAATCTGATTATATACAGATGATTAATGGAGAAAAAAAACATTTAGCGTTATGTCCGAGATGTAATAACCCTGTTGTCATTCTTGGGATATATAAGAGAATTAATGTTGCTCCTCATGTGAGACATGCAAAAGGAGTAGATATTCCTAAAGTAGTTAAATTTAACGAATATAAGTATAAGAATTGTCCTTATCATAAGAAAAACGCAAATTATGTGAAAGAATATGTTCCTGAAACAGAGGAACCAGAAAGACAGAAATTATATCAGATCACAAAAGAGCATTTTGATAAGGCAATTTATCTATTACAAAAGGGAACAGGGATTTATATAACGCTATCTATGGCTGAAGAACTTGCAGAAAATTATGTGGCTGAACGTGCATATAATTATATTGATGCAACAGTTTATAATATTCCGTGGTATTTGCTTTATAGCTTGATGGGTGGGTTTCCTTTGTATCATATGCTCATAAAAAAGAATACGATAATTTATAGACATCTTCGTAAATTGAAGTTCGATTTAAGAAATAGTATGGTTGAAGGATATGTCTATGTAGAAGAAAATGAGGGATATTTATTAACTGCTACAAATTACAGATACATAGTAGATAAAAATGATCATTTAAATGAGAAGCTAGATTTTTCAATTCTTCGCCCTGATAAGAAAGTGTCTACTGGCTTATATGAACGGGTAGATAAATTTTCTATCGGTGTAGATTCATATTATTTTTCAAATCTGATCAATTATAAAAACTGGAAACCACGACAAAAGGTATTAGATATTGCAGCAAAATATATGAAACCAGATCAGACAGTTGAAGTTCAAGATAATAGTGACTGGATGGATTGATTTTTCTGATAGAATATTGTATTATATATAGAGAAATAATATTGAAATAAATTTACCAGTTTGTTCTCCAGTGTCCTTCGGGCCTGGGGACTTTTTTATATGTGAAAAAGAATTATTGTAAGAAATCTCATATTTAAAATAAAAAGGAGATTTTGCTATGGAAAAAGTAGAAAGATGCTTTTGTAAAAACTGCAAAAAAGAAACAGGAATTGTATGGGGGGCGACATCGAGAACTACTTATATAAAAGAAATTCCCTTTGATTTTTCAGAAACAATTGCCATATGTAAAGAATGTGGACACGAAGTGGTTCCAAAGGGGTTGATCGCCTTCAATATGAAAGAATTTGGAGATCAATATTATACACTTCTTGAAAATGAAGCTAAATTGTGTAATGATGAAATCGAGGATCATACAGATTGCCAGGAGTGCGGAGAAGACTACCTGTTTAAAATGAAGGATAATTTTCATGAGTTTTCAATTGGGTTAAAAACAATTCTTTCTTGTTTAGCAATGGCTGAAAAAGAGGGCGCTGTTCCTAAAATTCCGTATGAATGGTGGTGGCTAATTAATAGGAGGTACTGATGGACACATTCAAAACAAAACCTGGAATACCAGAAGAAATTCTGATCACAGAAGAAAATTTTGCTAATGAAACTGGGAGACAATTCCCTTATGCTATGAAAAAAAATGAGAAGATAACTTATAAGGCGGTTTGTCCTGCCTGTGATAATCCGATACAGATCATTGGGCTGTTTAAAAGAGAAGAAGAAGTAAAAAGAAAACCATATGGAAGACATACGACAATCGATCTACCTGGATTAACCGTATACAGTGAAGAGGATTATCTGAATTGTCCATATCATAATCCCAACCCACATAATAGTGATGCAAAAAGAAAATCTGGGAATAAAAAATCTCAATATTTTTATAATCTTATGAAAGAACATTTCGACTTAATTGTATTAATTTTGGAAAAGAAATTGCAGATCTATGTCAGTTATCATTTTGCAGAGACGCTATTACGCAGTTGGAGAGATAATGAAGGATGGAGATATTATGATACAAATTATAATAATCTTCCATACATGTTACTATTTGCAGAAATGGCACGTCCTATGTTTGGAAAACTAATTCAAAAAGACAGTAATGTAGAAAAAGCGATTCTAGAAAAGGGAATCAATTTTCAATTAGAAGATGTGGGGATGGATTATTATCGCAAAATTAAGCAGAGAGATGGATTTTTGGATGCAACTTTCTATCTTACTCATCATCATTTTGAAAGAAAGGGAGAACATACAGAAGAAACATATCTATACCGTGTTGTAGAAGGCAAAAATAAGATATATGAAGAAAAGATCGTTGTAGAAAAAGGAAGATTGTATGAGATAACCCAAAAACAAGGAAAAAGAAGTGCAAGAGAAGAACGGCTGATAGAAATAGCAAATAAGATATTGTAACGAAAAGTGAGGAGCAGGTATATTCGTATCTGTTCTTTTTTTTGCTTTAAAAGCTATCTTAATTGCTTCAGTTTCATATTTTTTCTCTCAAAATTCATATTTGAATTGAGAAAAGATAAATCCGGATGCTCCAACAGAAAGAGAATTCGTGATAAATATGAAGAAAATAGTAATGGCGCTGCAGATTATGTGGTATGGAATACAGTTAGCAAAAGAAATTAAGAAATTTCATCAATGGTATAAGAAAAGAACCGATGGTAATTCATCGGCTCCTAATGGCATTACTGAGAAAGAAACTCCACCTTCTAACTCAGATATAAAAATTGGAAATATTACAGTCGAGAATAGTCCCGGCTGCAATATCAATGTTGGGTATCAGTTTCATGCTAATGGCAAAACTGACTCACCCATGTGAACATAAAGAAAATTAGAAAATAAAAATCAAGCATCCGGATATTCTCTCACAAAACAATATGAGAATGTTCGGTTTTGCTTTTATTTTTTTTCTTTCAATTTAAATATGAGAGATATGAATTTTTTTATTTTTCACATATAAGATTTTGTAACTCAGGAAAAGAAAAAAAATAAGCAGACACACCAGATATCTTTTTCCAAATATCTCATATTTATATTGTAATACTATTTTTCAGAAAGGAGGCCGCAGAAAATGCGATTACGAAAAATTGGAGGAAAGGTGATTGCTTGTGCCTGTTTAAGCCTAAGTGTTTTGATGTGTGTCCCTATGAGTGCTGCACATGCCGCAATTCCAGTAGATACAAATTATGCACAGTGGGATTATAAACCTTTTATATATCCATCAAGCGAAAAGAATAAACCTGATTTTAATAGCATATTGTCAGATCCAAATAAATCAGAAGATGATAAACGTGGTTTTTTTGAGTTTCAGTATTCTGATAAAGTGTCCGATGCACCTTTAAAAACTTATATTGAAAACGATAAAGTAACGATTTCTGATCTTTTAGGATTGGTAAAAGCCGAAGATAGAGAAGAAGGAACTTTAACAAGCAGCATCAGAGTCGCAAAGATCGAATATCCTGCAAGCAAAAAGGATAACTATAAACCAGCAACCGTCTTAAATCCATCCAAAACATCAAAACTGGATACTTATTTCAATCATTTGAATAAAGATGAATATGTTGATATTAAGATCACATATGAAGTGTCAGATACTGGCGGAAATGCAGTGCAACAAACAGGATATGTGTGTGTTAAATACAATAATCCACCTGTCTTAAAATCTGATTATCTCGCTTATACAGTGGAAGAATTAGCTGAAAGAGGAGATGAGATCTTAAATGAGATCAAAACAAATGCTTTTGCAAGTGATATTGAAGATGATGCAAATAAGATCAAATTAACACCAAAACTGGTGAATCCGAATCCATTGACTTTAAATGATATTAAAGATCAAGGAAGTCACATTATCACATTTACAGTTACAGATAGAGGCGGAAAAACAGCAACTTCTAAACCAAAAGTTTATATCACAACAGGAGATCCTTATAACTTAGCAAATAAGAAAACAACAAGATTTATTAGTTACAAATACATGTATACTTTAAAAAAAGACAGTATTTGGAGAAAAGCTGATCGCTGGAGTTATCTTGAAAAGGTTTTAAAGAATAACGAAAGTGATCATCCTACGGTTAAATACACCTATGAATTTACTGTTGGAGATTATAAGGATTGAGATTCTTGGCAAAATGTGCTAAAATTGCAAGTTTTGGTTTTGTCTTTCAAAGACTAAACATAAGAGGAGAACAGATACAGTGTCTGTTCTTCTTTTTTTTTGTACAAATTTATCAAAAATCCTTTCAGTGCCAGATTAATTTTCTCAAATCGCATATTTGAATTGAGAAGAAAAAGTTCGGGTGCTTCACAGAAAGGAATATCCGATATGAGTATAAAGATAATATTAGAAATGTTACAGATTGCATGGTATGGAACTCAGTTAATAAAAGAAATGAAAGAGTTATATAAATGGTGTAAGAAAAGAGCCGATGATAAATCACCGACTCCTAATACCACTACTGAGCAAGATATCCCACCTTCTAGCTCAGATACAACGATTACAGTTGAAAAGAATAAAGACTGTAATATCAACATAAACGTTTATCCAAAACTGGATAAATAAAACTTAATAATCAGCATCCGGACGTTTTCTCTTAAGTATTATGCTTAAGAATTCGTTCGGATTATTTTTCTTTTCATATTAAATATGAGATTTTTGAGAAAAAATATTTTTCATATATAAGAATTTTTAAAACTCATATTTAAAATGAGTATTAATTTTCCAAGTAGAAATTTATCGTTCTCCTCATCCGTCATATTTACAATGTAGTTATAAATGACGATCAGGAGAAAGGAGAACAGGAGTAGTAAGATTCCATACTTTTTCCTGATTGTGCTTTATCCTGAAATGGGATATAATCAAGGAAAGGAAGAAAGATGGAAAAAGATTTTGAAGAGCGAAATCGCAGGTTTCAGTCCAAAATTCAAAGGTTCTGTCTTATGGACGATACTTTCATGAGTAAGGTATTTGAAGATAAGAAATGTACAGAACTTTTGCTCAGGATCATTCTGAATCGAGATGACCTGATTGTGGATCATGTGAATTGTCAGCAGGATATCAAAAATCTGCAGGGACGCTCCATTCGCATGGATATTCTTGCACATGACAGGAAAGGTGTCATATATAATATAGAAGTGCAGAATGATGATGCCGGTGCAGATCCTAAAAGAGCGAGATACAACAGCAGTCTTTTGGATACGAATATTACAGAAGCAGGAGATAAGTATGATCAGCTGCGAGAAACATATGTGATCTTCATCACAAGGAATGATGTTCTTGGCAGTGGCTTGCCAATCTATCATATTGATCGAACAATTGAAGAAACAGGAGAAAAATTTAAAGACGATGCGCATATTATCTATGTAAATTCGTCCATTCAAAATGAAACGAAGCTTGGAAAGTTAATGCAAGACTTTTGGTGTAAACGAGGCGAAGAAATGAATTACGATGTTTTGGCTGAACGAGTTAGTTTCTTTAAGGAGAAGAAGGAAGGAGTTAATCAAATGTGTGAAATCTTGGATGAAGTCAAAGAAGAAGGTAAGAACGAAGGAAAAATTGAACTTCTAGTAGATCTTGTAAAGACCGGGGTTCTATCAATTTCAGAAGCAGCAAAAAAAATTAAAATGTCAGAAGAAGAGTTCAAAAAATATCTCTAATCTGAACATAACAATTCAATACTCCAAAAATCAAAGCAGGGGAGATCTTTCTTCTCTGTTTTTTATATGTGAAAAATATTTTGGATAAAAAAACTCATATTTGAAATAAAAGGAGCATTATATGAAAAAAGTAAAAAGAAATTTTTGTATCAATTGTAGAAAGGAAACAGATATTGTATGGGGAAAAGCGAAAAGAACAACGAATATCAAAGGAAAACCATTTGATTATCTGGAAACAGTTGCAATTTGTAAAGAATGTGGACAAGAAATGAGTCCTCATGGTCTGATTGATCTTAATATTAAAGAATTAGAAGAACAATATCATGCAATTCATAATAACAATTAATTCAATGCTGGGCAAAAAACGTCCTGTTTTTTTATATGTGAAAATATTTTTTCTCAATTTCTCTCATATTTGTATTGAGAATATATAAAAAAGGAGAAAATCATGAAGAAAATATTTATTGCATTATTAAGTATTCTGTGCGTTGCACAAAGTATTGTGTTCCCTGATAAGATCAGAGCTGAAACAAATCAAATGTCAGTCACAGAATACACAAGAAAATTAAAGAAGTTAGAAACATACGCAAATGGGTATGGTGGAGATAAGAACCAACATATTTTGAATTATCTGAAAGACGGAGATGATAAATTTGTTGATTATTGCAATGAAAAAGACCAATCATTATCCGATTTGCAATATGCAGAAATCATAAGAACAAATGCAGGAAATGTAAATGTATATCAGCTAGTCAAAGGTGTTATTTGTAATTCATCAAGAAATGACTACAAAAAACATGTATCATATCCGAAAAATCCAGAATTTTATGCTGCGATTGATGAATTTTTTATTTCAGATGATGATCTGGCAGATAATATCTATTCTTATTACAGAAACTTAACACAGAAGAAAAGAGTGCAGAAGTTTTTAACTGATTTCTACCACATAAAGAGTAGCGATTACAAAACAATGAAACAGATGATCACAAAAGTGAATCAGAAATATGGTATCAAAACAACAGATTCTTTAGTTAATTTCTTCTATGATAATTATCCGGGCGAAACTATGAAATATTTTATAATTGGTGGAGCAAATTATGTGGACATCGGTGGAAGCACTCCACTGGATATTGAAGTGACTCCTAAAAATGCAAAATATTCAAATGCAAAATATTCATCAAGCAATACAAAAATAGCAACGGTGGATCAAAACGGAATTGTTTATGGAAAGAAAAAAGGAAAATTCAAGATTCGTGTTGAAATTGAAGGACAATTCTCTGAATTTCCTATGGAATGTGTCAATCCAGTCACACAGCTAGTTGATAAAACAAAAGAAACCGAAATTTTACTTGGAAAATCTGTAAAAATGAAAGTTGAGGTTTCTCCAAAAAATGCAACGATTCAGGAAGTCACTTATACAACATCTGATTCAAATGTAGCAACCATAGATCAAAACGGAAAAGTAAAGGCTGTTGGACCAGGATATGTAAATATTACTGCAAAAGCTTACAATGGCACAAGTGTTGTGCATAAATTCAGAGTTTATCAGAAGATCAAAAAGATCAAATCTGAGGGCGAAAAAACATTGATCATGGGAAAGCCAGAAAAAGTAAATTATCAGGTATTCCCTTTAGGGTTTACAGATAATAAGATCAAGTTTTCCTCAGCTGATCCAGAGATCGCGACCGTAGATAAAAATGGAATGATATATCCAAAGAAAAACGGATCAACTCAGATCATTGTCGAATCAAAAAATGCTGCAGATATTTACAGCGTTACAAATGTAACGGTAATCACAAAAATGAAAGAAATCGTTCCAAATAAGTGGCAGTCTTATTATATAGGATATTCTCAAAAATTCCGTTATGATACTGATCCTGTAACAACATCAAACAAAGAACTTGTGTATGAAATGAAGAAGAATGATTATGCAGGTGTAAAGTCAGATGGAACGATTGTTCCAAAGAAGATCGGACAGACAGAAATGACTGTAAGATCTACCGATGGGACAAAATTATCAAAAAAAGTTACTATTTACATTGAACAAATGGTAGAAAATATCACTGTGAAAAAGAATATTTATTTAAAAAAAGGAGAAAGATTCCATGTTTATTATACGATATCTCCTGTGAATGCAACAAAAAAGGCGATCACTTTAAAATCAGGGGATAAAGAGAAAGTTGAGACAAATGGAGATAGCGTGATCGCAAAAAGATATGGAAAAACAAAAGTAACGATCCAATCACAGGACCCTGGACACAAAAGTACAGAATTCTATGTTATTGTAAAACGTCCGTTATGGCATTATCTCGTAGTTGCAGGAATTGGTGTCCTCTTAATGGTTGGAATGGTAGAGCTTTTGAAAAAAGAACGAAAGAAGAAATAGAGTGCAAAGGGAGAGCAGATCAGTGAGCTGTTCTTCTTTTTTTGTCTAAATATATACTCACACGACAACAAATCTTATATATGAAAAACTTTTCGGAAAAATTCGTTCATATTTATCTTTGAAGAGGTAAGACCGGATGCTGCCAGTGAATTGGAGGTGTCCGAGATGAGAATCGATATAGTAGTCATCATAACGATTGTTGTAACGCATTATGCTGAGAAGATATTAGATGTTCTCGATCAGAAAGCTATAGCAGTCATAAGAAAAATTAAAACAAAAGTAAAAGAAAACTTCAAACATAAAAAGCAAAAAGCAGATTTAAAAATAAGAAAAAGAGCCAATGTGTGCGAAACATTGACTCTAAAAAATAAAGAGGATTATCTACATGAGATTCATGAAGATAACAAAAAATAAACTTTGGTCATAAAGTGACCGTAAAATAACTTAAAAACAAGCATCCGGATATTCTCTTTTGACAGAGGATATTCGGAAATCTTACATATTTAAAGTGTAAGATCATATGATTTTGAAAATCACATATAAGGTTTTCTCCATTCATCACTTGTTATATCTTAAGTATGAGTGATGCGATGGCAGATAACCGTAAGACATTTTCTTGGAAATCTTGCATATTTAAAATGAGTATTAATTTTCCAAGTAGAAATTTATCATTCTCCTCATCCGTCATATTTGTAATGTAACAAGAAATGACGATCAGGAGAAAGGAGAATAGGAGTAGTAAGATTCCATACTTTTTCCTGATTGTGCTTTATCTCGAAAAGGGATATAATCAAGGAAAGGAAGAAATATGGAACAAGATTTTGAAGAACGAAATCGTAGGTATCAGTCTCAAATCCAAGAGTTCTGTCTTATGCATGACACTCTTATGAGTAAAGTGTTTGAAGATAAGAAATGTACAGAACTCGTACTCAGGATCATTCTTGATCAAGATGATCTGATTGTTGATCATGTGAATTGTCAACTGGATATTAAAAATCTACAGGGACGTTCCATCCGCACAGACATTCTTGCGCATGACAGTAAAAATGTCATATATAATATTGAAGTGCAGAATGATGATGCCGGTGCAGATCCTAAAAGAGCGAGATACAACAGTAGCCTTTTAGATGCAAATATCACAGAGGCAGGAGATAAGTATAGCCAATTAAAAGAGACATATATCGTCTTTATCACGAAAAATGATGTTCTCGGTAAAGGATTACCAATCTATCATATCGATCGCATGATCAAAGAAACAGGAGAAAAATTTAAAGATGAAGCACATATCATATATGTGAATTCATCAATTCAAGATGAAACGAAGCTTGGAAAGTTAATGCAAGACTTTTGGTGCAAACGATGCGAAGACATGAATTACGATGTTCTAGCTGAACGAGTTAGTTTCTTTAAGGAGAAAAAGGAAGGAGTTAATGAGATGTGTGAGATCTTGGATGAAGTTAAAGAAGAAGGAAAAAATGAAGGCAGATTAGAAGGAAGACTAGAAACTTTGATCGAACTTGTTGGTGATGGTACACTTTCAACATTTAAAGCTGCAGAAATGGCAAATATGTCAGAGGAAGAGTTCAAAAAATATCTCTAATCTGGACATAACAATTCAATACTCCAAAAATCAAAGCAGGGGAGATCTTTCTTCTCTGTTTTTTATATGTGAAAATTATCTTTTCTGAAAACATTCATATTTATAATGTAGTATTCAATGACGCATAGAGAAAGGAAGTAACATATGAGTGATATGAAACAAATGATCGAACAGTTTCATCAGACAGAAGATGGTTATCAGAAAGAGAAGATTAAAAAAGATACCTTGGAGACCATGCAGGATGATATTGAAAAAATTCTAAAAGAGAAATATCCTGAATATAGTGAAAAACATAAGGATGATCTTATGTGTGAAGGTTATATGGCTGTTTTAGAATCACTGGAAACAGTTTCTCCTGATCTGGAAGAAAAAGAAATTGCCCGTCAGACGAAAGAAAAAATTGAATGCAATATGCGAAATTATGTAGAAGCTTTCGTCAATTAAAAAAAAGAAGAGATCCGAAAATTATCGGGTCTCTTTGTTCTTTTTCGGAAGCACGATTTCTTTTTTGTAAATCGTCTTGTATTTGATCTCTTTTTTCTCATAATCCCAACCGGATATTTCAGAAATTTCATAGATTTTGTAATCTTTCATATAGATGATGACATCCATGCTCATCAACATCTTTAACGCATCCTCTCTGGAATAATCAGAAGCATATTTTACATAATCGGCTAATTTGTTTAATGCCTGAGTAGAAGATGCACCATGAACAGATGCCCAACATTGATGTCCTGTATAAGCTGCATTTAAGAAAGGCAGGGCCTCAGCCCCTTTGATCTCTCCAATGATAAAATAATCTAAGTCAGTTAATAAACCATTCCTTGCAAGATCTGCTAATCCAATTGGCGGTTCATTGTAAGTTCTTGGAATCACTGTATGCTGAAACATTAAATCTGGGTGTTTATAAGTAAACAATTCCTCATTTTCCTGTATGATCAATCCAGACTTGCTGTATGGAATATATTCCAATAAAGTGTTCATTAATGTTGTCTTTCCGGATCCGCCTTTTCCAGTAAATAAGATCCCAGATGCTGTTTTTACTTTTTCTAATAAATAAGCTGCAATCTTTAAATCTTCGATCATTCCTGCATTATAAAGATCTTCAATATCTTTCTTTATGCGAGAAATTTTACGGATATGAATGTATGGATAAGGAACAGAGTTTACATAATTCGTACAAATATTGAAACGAAGAATGTTATTCTTATTTGTTGTTGTATCTGTGAAGTTCTGCACAGAATTCATCGGAGAAAGATCAGAATTGTTACGTATGGCTACTCCATCACAGAAACGTTCATAATCATAAATATCTCGAAAATGCAAATTAGAAGATAAACGTTTTCCATATCGTTTGATTCTGATCAGATTAGGAGAAATTACTTTTATGTCACTAATAGAATCATCGTTGATCAAATCTTCCAATACGTAATATCCAAAGATAGATTCGTCTACACGGTATAACATGATCTCCATTTCCTTTTCATTTAAATCAAACTTTTTACTTAAAAATTCTGTGACATGGTCGAAAAATTCTTCCCTTTTTATATCTCCCTTTCTAGCTTTTCGGACCATTCGTTTTTCAATTTTTGTAAAGTATTCTAGAACTTTATCCAAAATTGCTTCCTGCTTTTCAATCTTCATATCAGGATTTAACATTGCTTTTACTGATTTCGCATCATAGACCAATTCTATTTGATCCTGACGATCAAATCCTTGATCTTTTTTTGGAATGTAATAATCGATTCGATTTAAAAATGGAAGATTTTTAGGATCTTTGTCTTCAGAATGATCATCTTGGTAGGTAATATCATGCTTTTTCAAATGGTTGTTTAGGCGTTTGCGTATTTCAAACCATGCGTCATCTTGCTTTAATGCTGGGATGATCTTCTCTGGAATATGTAATAAAATATGACAATGCGTATGTGGTTCTGAATTGTGGACCATCAAAGATAAAATATTGTCTTCATAGAATGTTTTTCGAAAAAAATCAAGGATGAGATCAATCTGTTGTATATAAGGAATATTAGTCATATCATCCAGTGGGATTTCCAAAAGTACAGCAAAATTTCCTTCATGAAACGGTTGATAATAATTATCTTTCCATAACTGAGGATAATTCCTGTTTTCTGCCCATGGGATATAGTCATAATCACTGTTTTTTGCCGCAATCCAGTTAATTTCTTTCAAAGCATCATCAATGATTCCAGCAAGAACTTCATCTGTGTGTAGATCAGCGTGTTCTCTTTTTTGTACTTCTGATTCTTTTTCCAGTTCTTTCAATGTTTGTATTTTCTTGATTTTTAAATAAAATTGATTCATGTTCAAAACTCCTTTCTATGTGAAGCCTCACACGACTAAAGTCGCGTGCTTCCCCTTAAGTATGTATATACATACGTAGTCTCTTTAGGAGACGGGGACTCCATTTCTACAGATACAGCCAAAACTCAGAGTTCTTATGACACGAAGGACATAAGCTCCGCATTCAGGCTAATTAACGTAGACCAT
>ERZ1673739.88-NODE-88-length-139031-cov-27.655351_pt1 | contig 139031 bp, 139 predicted proteins | sample MGYA00580210_ERZ1673739 | MGnify/ENA primary metagenome ERZ1673739 (study PRJEB41218, sample SAMN15661749) | gut metagenome | host: Homo sapiens | place: Canada: London | collected 2015-08-20/2019-03-30 | study: EMG produced TPA metagenomics assembly of... | reverse complement strand
AATCGTGTAACGTGTCAAAAGCGTTCTGGGGTTCGAATCCCCATCTTTCCGCCAGGAATCCGAAACCTTACGGTTTCGGATTTTTTGTTTTTTTCAGCGCTTCTCTGTTCCGCCTTGACTTTTGTCCGCTGTTCCGCTATGCTGAATAAAACATCTGAGGGAGGATTTTTTATGGCATCTTCCAAACGAAAAAAGCACGGCGCGGGCTATGTGGTCCTGATCGCAGTGCTCATTCTTGTACTGCTTGCAGTCGTGGCCGCTGTAACCGGGTACAGTCTGGTAGCCCGCCGGGTGAAAGCGCTGCAGGCAGGCGCGGCCTTTACCTTTGATTATGAGATCACATCCACAGCCGATTCCCCTGCCCTTTACACCATCCTGCAAAAGACAGGCTCCACCAAGGGCACTGTCAACGGCCTGTATGCGCCGGACGCACTGCAGCTGAGCATCTCGGCCCCGGATGCCATTATCCCGGCAGGCCCGCTCACCCGGGTGTATATCAGCAGCAGCGAGACCTTATACGATGTCGGGCAGCTGTACAAAAATATCCGCTCTTCCATCACCGGCAGCTACCCGCTGGCGAGCCTTCTGCTGCCGGACTGGAGCCTTGGCAGTTATATCTCGCAGGCCCAGCTGGCAAGCCTGCTGGGTGTGGACACCACAGCCACCAGCCTGCAGGACATGACCGAGTTTGAGCTGCCGCAGAAAAAGCTGCAGCGCGTACAGCCGGAAAACGCAAAGGACGGCTACCTTTATTTTCAGCTGGATACCGGTGATGGCAGCGCCAATGCACCGGTACTTGTTATCGGGCTGGAAAAGAGCAGGTTCTTTGCGGATGCCATCCCGGTGCACATCCTGCTCACCATCCCGGAACACGGGGTCAGCATCCAGCTCACTGGCACCGTGAGTGCCCAGACCGTGGTGCTCACTGCGCCCACATCCCGCATGAAGGACGAAGACATCCAGACGCTGGTGCAGATCCGCGATACCATCCAGAGCGTGCTGCAGTTCGTGCAGACCGCTGCCAACAGCGTACAGAACGCGGGCTGATCTTTCCGCAAACATCAAAAGCCAGAAACGGCAGCAGTCGTTTCTGGCTTTTGTTCTGTCATTTTACCGGTCGAGGATGCGGCCATCGGTGGAGAAGGTGACTACATTCCACGGGATGAACTTGCCGCTGTTCTTCAGAGCAGTGATGGCAGCGTGCTCCAGCCCGCCGCAGCAGGGCACCTCCATGCGCAGCACGGTCACGCTCTTGATATCATTGCTGCGGATGATCTCGGTCAGCTTTTCGCTGTAATCCACAGCATCCAGCTTCGGGCAGCCGATGATGGTCACATGGCCCCTCATGAACTCCTCGTGGATATTGGCGTAGGCATAGGCGGTGCAGTCGGCGGCGATCAGCAGCTTGGCACCGTCAAAGTAGGGCGCGTTCACCGGCACCAGCTTGATCTGGCAAGGCCACTGTGCCAGCTGGGACTGCATGGGCACTGCGGCTGCGGCAGGTGCGGTCTGCTCACGGTGGAACTGTTTCATCATGCTGCCCGGGCAGCCATGGAACGCCGGTGCGGCGGGCTGTGCCTGCTGCTGGGCGGCAGCGGCCTTTTTCTGCTTGTTTTCCAGCACAGCCTGCTCGTCATAAGCGGCGGCTTCGCGCTCGGTAAAGGTGATGGCACCGGTGGGGCATCCGGGCAGGCAGTCGCCAAAGCCGTCGCAGTAGTCGTCCCGCATCAGCTTGGCCTTGCCGTTCACAAGGCCGATGGCACCCTCGTGGCAGGCGGTGACGCAGGCACCGCAGCCGTTGCATTTTTCTTCGTCTATATGAATGATTTTGCGGATCATGGAAAAATCCTCCTTGCTTTGATGTTCTGAGTATACTATAATCAGGCCATGCTTTCGGTTGTTATAACCACAGAAAGAGGATTTTTATGAAAAAGATCGCGTCGCCCCTGTTTCAGGATCTTTCAGAAGCCGAGCTGGATACCCTTGCCGCTGCCGGGCACCTGCGCACCCGGCAGTTTGCAAAGCACGAGGTCATCTTCCGCGCCGGAAGCTGCGTGCGGGAGATCGGCATTGTGCTGCGTGGTTCCGTGCACATTGAAAATCTGGATCTCTGGGGCACCAAAAGCATCCTGAGCAGCGTAGGCGCCGGGCAGGCCTTTGCCGAGACCTACGCCTTTTGCGGCGAGGCCTTGATGGTGGATGCTGTTGCGGCCGAACATTGCGAAATACTGTTCCTGCACACTGCCGCCCTTACCGATGCGCGGATCGAGCCAGCGCTGCAGGACAAGCTACTGCGCCGCCTGCTGGCGGTATCCATGCGCAAGAACCTCAGCCTTTCGCAGCGCATCTTCTGCACAACGCCCAAGACTGTGCGCGGACGGCTGCTGACCTATTTTTCCGCACAGGCAGCACGCTGCGGCAGGATGGAGTTCGAGGTGCCCTTCAACCGCCAGCAGATGGCCGACTACCTCAATCTGGACCGCAGCGCCCTCTCCAAAGAGCTGTGCAAAATGCGGGACGAAGGTTTGCTGGAATTTGATAAAAACCGCTTTGTTTTAAAGCAGCTTCCAGAATAATCAAAAGCGCCCGCCGGGCAGGGCTGGACCTCCGGCGGGCGCTTTCATTTTAACAGGTCAACAGAACGAGATCAGACCGTCTCCTTCTTCTTGCGGGGTGCGCACTTGCGCTTGGGCTTCTCCGCAGCGGGCTTTTCCTCTGCAGGTACTTCTGCCTTTGCAGGCTCTGCTTTTTCGGCAGCCTTGGCGGCGGTCTTTTTTGCAGCGGTTTTACGGGCAGGCTTTGCGGGCTTTTCTGCCGGTGCTGCGGTCTCTGCCTTCCCCTCTTCTGCAGCTTCTGCCTTGGCGGCAGCCGCCTTTTGGGTGGTGCGGGGCTTGCGGGCCGCAGTCTTCTTGGCCGGTGCCTTTTCTGCAGCGGGTGCAGCTTCGGCGGCAGCCTCCACAGCAGGCGCCTCGGCCTTCTTTGCGGCACGCTTTGCGCGCTCCTTCACCTCGGCAATGGTCCACAGCTGGTCATCTGCGCCGGACACCTCCTGCCAGATCTGCAGCACAGTGCCAACCGCAGCGCCCATGCCAACGGTGTCCACGCACTTGCCGCCGGCCCAGGAAGAGCGCAGGCGTACAGTTCCTTCCGGGGTGGGCTGAACGGTCCACATCTGAGAGGTGCCGCCCACATCCTCCCACAGGTGCAGCCAGGTGCCGTTGGCGGTGCCGGTCATGGTCAGGTCCAGCAGCTTGCCGGATGCGCGGTTGCGGATGCGGTAAACGCCGTCACCCACGCGGATAAAGCTCCACTCCTGCTCAGGCTTATGCTCGTACTTGCCCAGACGGACGGTACCGGCTTCCTTGGTGCCCTCCACGGCCTGAATGACGTTGCCGGTGTGCGCGGCAATGGTGTAAAAGTGATCGGCTTCGATCACGGTCTGTGCAACAGTTTTCATGGTTTGTTCCTCCTATGGATCGCAGCCGCCCGGCTCTGCCTGCGGCTGCCGCTTGTATTTTGTATGCAGCCTGTACAGATGCACAGGCTCTTTTGTTTCCCTTATGGTAAATGATACCACATATCGTGATTTTCTACAAGCAATTCGACCAGCCTTTAGCAAAACAGACAAAAACAGTCAAGCTTTCCGTCCGTTTTTCTCCCGCTCCATGGGCATTTCAGGCACCATTCTGTACCGGTTCGGCTCTCGACTTTTTGCCGCAGCTGCGTTATACTATGGAACGTGCATCCCGTGCACACATTCAAATTATCCGCCGCTCTGCTGCTGGGCGGCTTTTCTTGACCTATTCCTTATGATAAAAGGAGGTTCTTTCATGTCAGCAGACGAGCTCAACATTCAGCAATACAAAAAAATGACCGAGACACCCATTCCAAAGCTGATCCTCGGTCTTGCCGTCCCTACCATTTTAAGTATGCTCATCACCAGCATCTACAACTTGGCCGATACCTTTTTTGTGGGCCAGATCTCCACCAGCGCTTCCGGTGCGGTGGGCATTGTTTCCAGCCTGATGGCCATTATTCAGGCGCTTGGCTTTACACTGGGCCACGGCTCCGGCACCATCATCAGCCGCAGCCTTGGCAGCCGGAACACTGATGCCGCCACCCGCTTTGCTTCCACCAGCTTTTTTTCTGCTCTGGCCGCTGGCGTGGTGCTGGCCGTTGTGGGCCTTGCCACTCTGCCCAGCTTCATGATGCTGCTGGGCAGCACCGAGACCATTCTGCCCCACGCCTGCGCTTATGCACGACCCATCCTCATTGCAGCCCCGCTTATGATCTCCAGCCTTGTGATGAACAACATCCTGCGCTATGAGGGCAAGGCGAACTTTGCCATGATCGGCCTTGTGACCGGCGGCGTGCTGAACATTGTGCTGGACCCCATCTTTATGTTCGGCTTGGGCCTTGGCACCGCCGGTGCAGGCATTGCTACGGCTCTCAGCCAAAGCATCAGCTTCTGCATCCTGCTGTCCATGTTCCTGCGGGGCAAAACCGTCAGTCAGTTCCGTATTGCTGCCGTCACCCGTGAAGCGCGGGAGTTCGGCATGATCCTGGTGGGCGGCGCGCCCAGCTTTGGCCGCCAGGGCCTGCAGAGCATCGGCGGCATGCTGCTGAACATTGCCGCCCGCAGCTACGGCGATGCCGCTGTGGCCGGTATGAGCATCGTTTCCCGCATTTTCATGTTCATCATCTCGGTAGCCATTGGCGTTGGGCAGGGCCTGCAGCCGGTGGCCGCGTTCAACTACGGTGCACGCAAATTCCGCCGGGTGCAAAAAGCCGCAGTTTTTACCATGGGTGCAGCCTTTTGTATGCTGGTGGTGCTGGTGAGCCTGTGCTGGGTCAACAGCGATGCCCTCATCCGCCTGTTCCGTGATGACCCGGATGTTACCGCCGTGGCGCTGCCCGCCTTCCACTATCAGTGCCTTGCCATTCTGCTGCAGCCGGTCATTGTGGTGGCAAACATGACCTTCCAGAGCGTGGGCAAAGCCGGGCGCGCCACCTTTCTGGCCTGTTGCCGTCAGGGCGTGTTCTTCATTCCGCTCATCCTCATTCTGCCCCGCACTTTCGGCCTTGTGGGCGTAGAGATCTGCCAGCCCATTGCGGATGCGCTCACCTTTATTGTTTCCCTGCCGTTCCTGCTGGCCTTTCTCAAGCAGCTGGACCGGATGGACGATGCTGAAAAAGCCAAAGCACAGTCCTGAAAGTCTGTCATAAAACTGTAATCAACAGCCGCGTTTTCCTGCAATGGAATGCGCGGCTGTTTCGTATTATAATTGAACTGGAAAACCTTTCCGGCTTTCTTTTAAACTTTGTTCCTTTCCATACTGTAAGGAGTGATCTTTATGAAGCGTAACGTTTGCCGCATAGGCAGCGCTGCTGTATGCGCTGCCCTGTGCCTTACCCTTGGCTGCAGCTGCAGCGTGCTGCCGCCCGCTTCCGGCAAGCCTGCTGCTCCTGCTTCCTCAGTGCCCACCGATGCACACGGGGATCCGCTTTACGACAGCTCCCGGCTGGACGACGGGAAGCTGCGGATGCTTTACGGTTACGACAATTCCGGCGGTGCCTGCACCGTTCTGTGCGGCAGCAAGGTGCTGTACCAGTCCTTCCGCAGCGAGAACGTGAACCTTCTGCAGGACACCGTGACCGGTGAGACCAACTACTGGTTCCGCACCTGGGCCGACCCGGACGCTTATTGCGGACGGCGCAGCGGCCTGTTTGACAAAGACGGCAATGAAGTCATGACCTTTGAGGGGGAGCAGAACGCCTCCATGCAGAACGGTCTGCTGGTGCTGCAGGAAGCCCACGCCGTGAACGGCAGCTACGAAAACGGCTACGACGATTACGGCACCTGTCAGGTGATCGACCTTTCCACCGGCGAACGTCTGCCCGTGCCGGATGGCGCATACCGCTGCATCGTGTGCGGGGACAGGCTGGTGTTCACCTGCTATGCCCGCCCAGCAGACCTTGCCGAGGACGCATGGGACGATGAACCCGCCCTGCACAGCTGGATCATTATACAGACGAAAGACGGTACACAGACTTACGGCGCAGATGCCACTACTGCCCTGAGCCTTTCCTATGCACCGGACGTTCTGAACGACTGGGTAGAGCTGGACACCTGCCACGCCAGCGGCGAACCAACGGACGAAACGCTCTATAACCCCGCCACCGGCGAAGGCTTCACCGGCTTCCGACAGGTATGCGGCAGCGGCACCGCCTGCTTCGAGACCAGCGATGGCCGCTACGAGCTGCGGGATCTCGCCACCGTGGACCGCACCCTCATTGGCACCTTCGACGACCAGCCCAGCAGCTATTTCCCGGGCTATGTGGTCACATGGCGCACGAGCGGCGACTTCGGCTATGATCTGCACGACCTTGTTACCGGTGAGGTGACACCGCTGTACGCCTCCAGCGTCATGAGCGACACCATCGCCCTTTACTATGAGGACGGGCGGTTGAAGGTGTTCAACACCGAAACCGGCGATTTGATCACCGATACCACCGTGGAGCCAGTGAAGGGCCAGCAAAGCGTGATGATGGATAACAAGGGTGACGGCTACGTCTGGCTGGAGCTGCGGGATAACGATAACTTTGAGACCACCGCCACCCGCGTGTACGGCCCCGAGGGCCTTGTCTCCGACCTGACCCATCTGCAGGACAAGTATTATGCCCTGAACTATCTCATCACCACACCGGAGGGCAGGCCGCTGTACTGTGGCAACGCCAATGCGCCCAGCAGCAACGGCTCAATGTGTGACGTGCTGGATGAAAACGGCAACATTGTGTTCTATGGCCTTGGCAGCTGCTACAGCTACTACGACAACAGCCTGAACCAGCTGCCAGAACACGTGTTCGTTGCAAAACGCGGCTTTTACTACGGCTGGATGGATACGAACGGCAAATGGCTTTACTGCCAAAGCATCTTCTCTTCCATCAACGCCGACGATGAAATGGGCTACTGAGCCAGACTTTGGAGGAACACCTTATGAAAAATGCTAAAATTTCCCGCCGCAGCTTTCTGCTTGGCCTTGCCGCCTGCTCTGCCGCAGGCATTCTCACTGCCTGCAAGGGGGATGACACCCCCGCCAGCAGCGCTTCCACCTCGCCGGAAGCACCCGCTTCTTCCGTGAGCGAGCTTGAACCCATCGGGCTGTTTACCGTGGAAGATTTTCCCAAGCTGGATGGCAGCACTGCCTGCATCCCGCTGATGGCCCAGATGATGGCCGATACCACCGGCATCGATCTGGAAGTAGCCCAGAGCAGCATTTCGGTCAGCACCACGGCCTATGCGTGGGAAAACTTCGGCCTGTACCCGGATGAGGAGTACACTGCCAGGATGCTGGTGGTCTACGAAGCGCCGGACTACGTAAAGGAAGAGCTGAAAGAAGCAAACGCCCAGCTGGAACAGAAACCCATTGGCCGGGACGCACTGGTGTTCATCGTGAACGAGAACAATCCGGTCAAGAGCCTGACCCGGCAGCAGCTGAAGGATATCTATGCCGGTAAGATCACCAACTGGAAGGAAGTGGGCGGCGAGGATCTTGCCATCGTGCCCTTCCAGCGGGGCGAAGACTCCGGCAGCCAGACCCTGTTCCGCAAGCTGCTCATTCAGGGCGGCGAACTGATGGACCCGCCCACCGAGCTGGCTCCCGCTGCCATGGGTGAGCTGGTGGACAGCATCGCCGCCTACAATAACAGCGCCAATGCCATCGGCTTCTCGGTCTACTACTACATCGACCAGATGTACTCCCAACCCGGCCTGCGTCTGCTGGCCGTGGACGGCGTGACCCCTTCCAACGACACCATCGCCAGCGAAAGCTACCCGCTGTGCAACGAGTTCTATGCCGTTCTCCATGCGGACGCTGCCGCCGACAGCCCGGAACGCCAGCTTTACGACTGGCTGGATACCGCCGCCGGACAGGACTGCATCAAAAAATCCGGCTATGTAGCGGTGGCCCCCACCACTGCAGCGAACAGTGCCGTCTGATCTTCCAGCAATTGACAGCTTTCTGCATTTCTGTTACAATATTACACATGAATGTTGAAACTTTTTTTGCAAAGGAAGGCTCAATATGGACAATTCCTCCTCCCATGTGGAAAGCTGCTGGCGCACCCAGCTGCGCAACCGCATCATTCAGGCGTCCAGTCTGCTGGAAATTTTGCTCTCCGGCCTTGTGCTCATCGGCCTGCTGCTCAGCGCTGTGCCGCTCATCAAGTGGATGCCCGGCCTGCTGTTTGACGGCAACGAAGTGGAGATCCGCATTTTTCTGGAGCGGAGCCTTGACATCGTGATCGGCATCGAGTTCATCAAAATGCTGGCCAAGCACAGCCCCGGCAGCAGTCTGGAAGTGCTGCTCTACGCCATTGCCCGCCATCTGGTAGTGGGCCATGACTCGGCAGTAGAAAACCTGCTCAGCGTGGGAGCCATCGCCCTGATCTTCATTGTGCGCAAGTTCTTCTTTGTGCCGGCCTTTGGTGCCCACCTGCCGGACGGCCATCCGGCACCGGATCTTTCACCTCGCCAGAGCGGCATCCCCGCCGATGCGTTTCTCTCCCGCCTGAAGGAGCGCGCCAAGGCCGAGGTGGCCGAGGCCATTCCTTCCGAAGAGGAGACTTTTGACGAGTACGATTTTGAGCAGGCCGCCCCGGAACCAAAATAACATAAACAAAATGCCCCGCAGCACTGCCGGAAAACCAGCAGGCTGCGGGGCATTTTATAATGCTTTTATTTTTTATTGTGCTTTCCGAAGCGGTACTCTTTGCCCTCACGGATGCGCTGGATATTGGCGCGGTGCATATAGATCACCATACCGGACATAAAGCCGGAGCCAATGGCGCACACCAGCATATCACCGGCGGCATAGCCCTGCAGGGAACCGTAAATGATTGTCAGCACCGGGTAGAGTGCTGCCATGGCCACGCTGCCCAGCGACACCATGCCGGTGGGAATCAGGCACACCAGAAAGATAATGGCCAGAAACGGCAGCAGCACCGGCTGGATGGCCAGAATGGCACCAGCTGCCACCAGCACGCCCTTGCCGCCTTTGAACCCGAAGTACAGCGGGTACAGATGGCCCAGCACTGCAAAGATAGCGGCCAGATAGACACCCAGATACGGCGAAACGCCGGCATCGGCGGGCAGCATGTGGAACAGCCACCGGCCGATGCACACGGCCAGCACGCCCTTGAGCACATCGCCTGTCGCGGTCATGGCGGCAGCTTTCTTGCCAAAGGTGCGCAGCATGTTGGTCATGCCGGCCGCACCGCTGCCATGATTGCGCACATCGTCATGATATACGAATTTGCTGACGAGGATGCCGGTATCCACACTGCCCAGCAGGTACGCCTGCAGGATGGTAGCTGCGGCGATCAGGATCGCTTTCATCATAGAAACGGATGCCTCCTTTGCGGGCGCTTACACGTCCTTTGCGCCCACTTCGCCGGAGCCGCGCTCGCGGATCACCAGACGGATGGGGGTGTGTTCCAGACCAAAGTTCTCGCGGATCTGGTTGATCAGATACCGCTGGTAGCTGAAATGGAACAGCTGCTTCGAATTCACAAAGGCCACGAACGTGGGCGGGCGGGTGGATGCCTGAGTCAGATAGAAGATTTTCAGGCGACGGCCCTTGTCGCTGGGCGGCTGCATCCGGGCTGTGGCGCGGGCCAGCATCTCGTTCAGCACGCCGGTGGGCACGCGGGCACCGTTCTGGCTGTCCACATCGCGGATCAGCTGCATGAGCTTGTTCACGTTGTAGCCGGTCTGAGCCGAGATGAAGATGATAGGAGCATAGCCCATAAAGCTGAAGCACTCGGCATAATCGCGGCGCTGCAGCTCCATGGTGTTGGTCTCCTTGCCTTCCACCGCGTCCCACTTATTGACGACGATGATGCACGCCTTGCCCTGATCGTGGGCATAACCGGCCACCTTGCTGTCCTGCTCGGTAAAACCGACGGTGGCATCCACAAGGATCAGCGCCACGCGGCTGCGCTCCACAGCGGCCAGTGCGCGCACTACCATATAACGCTCCAGACCGTCGGTGATGTTGCTGCGCTTGCGCAGACCGGCGGTATCGGTAAAGATGAACTTGCCGTAAGCGTTGTCCACCGGGGTGTCAATGGCATCACGGGTGGTGCCCGCCTCGTTTGCCACGATCATGCGGTTCTCGCCCAGAATGCGGTTGGTCAGGCTGGACTTGCCCACATTCGGGCGGCCGATGATGGCAACCGGGATGCGGTCCTCTTCCACCACCGTCTCGCTGAAGTCCAGATGGGCGCACACAGCGTCCAGCAGGTCGCCGGTGCCGTGGCCGTGCACGGACGAAATGGGCATCACCTCGTCAAAGCCGAGGTTGTAGAACTCGTACATCTCCATGGGGGCATCGCCCACCTTGTCGCACTTGTTCACGGCCAGAATGATGGGCTTGTGGCTGCGGCGCAGCATGTGGGCCACATCCTCGTCCGCGGCGGTCAGGCCGTCGCGCACGTCCACCACCATGATGATGCAGTCTGCAGTGTCAATGGCGATCTGGGCCTGCTCCCGCATGTGGGCCAGAATGCCCTCGGTAGCCTTGGGCTCAATACCGCCGGTGTCCACCAGCAGGAAGTCATGGCCGTTCCACTCGCAGTTGGCAAAAATGCGGTCACGGGTAATGCCCGGCGTGTCCTCCACAATGGCAAGGCGCTGACCGCACAGCTTGTTGAACAGGGTGGATTTTCCCACGTTAGGGCGGCCCACCACTGCTACGATCGGTTTGCTCATAGGGGTTCCTCCTTTCTTACAACCCTCTCAGGCACGGCTTACGCCGCGCCAGCTCCCCCGAAAGGGGGAGCTTTTATCACTTCTGCCGAAAGATGCATAAAACCTCGCCCTTCGGGAGAGGTGGCATCGCGCAGCGATGACGGAGAGGGTTTTCTTTTATGCTTTTCTTCTCCTTGCAATGTGCAGGCCGCTGCGCAGCAGGGCGCGGGCTTCGTCGCCGCCAGAGGTCGGCAGCACCTCCACCTTCACGCCAAGGCGCTGGGCCAGCTGGTCAGTGGTGATGTCGTCCAGAAAGGTGTCTTTTTCCTCCCGCAGCATCACGGCGGGCACGCCCAGCGTGCCGCTGGTCAGCTTGCCCTCGCACTGGGCAATGATATCGGTCGCCGTTACAAGCCCGGCCACACCCACATTGCCGCCGAAGAATTTGTTCTTGATGGTGTGCACCGTCACCTCGACCATGGGGTACTGGCGGTGCAGCTCAGCCATCATCTGGTGGATGAGCGGCGAAGCCATTTCGCCCGTGACCACGTCCATCTTTTTGGTGCCGTAGATGCGGTGGGGCTTTTCCAGCTCCGCCAGAAATTCCGAGGCATACAGGCGCATCATGCCCACGCCGTTTTCCAGCTGGTCGAAGTCCTCGTAGAACTCTTCCGGCGGGATGGGCCTGCCTGCCTTGAGGTACCATTCATCACTGGGATAAATGATGCGCTTGCCGTGGCGGCGCTTGCACTCATCGCCGAATTCTTCCATGATATCAATGACTTCGGCGCTGGTCTTTGCATCATACGGTGTCTGCTTGAACAGCTTCTCGCGGTAGTCCGTCACACCGCAGGGCACTGCAGCGATGCTCTGCACCATAGGGGTCAGCTCCAAAAGGTCGGAGAGGGTACGGCGCAGCTCGTCGCCGTCGTTGATGCCGCGGCACAGCACCAGCTGACAGTTGACGGCGATGCCGCCCTCCACCAGACGGGGCAGATACTTGAGCACCTCGCCGCCGCGCTTGTTGGCCAGCATCCGCACACGGAGCTGCGGGTTCGTGGTGTGCACTGAAATGTTGATGGGCGAAATGTGCATCTTGATGATGCGGTCGATCTCGTGGTCCTGCATGTTCGTCATGGTGATATAGTTGCCGAACAAAAAGGAAAGCCGCTCGTCATCGTCCTTGAAGTAAAGGCTCTCGCGCATACCGGGGGGCAGCTGGTCGATGAAGCAGAACATGCAGTGGTTGGAGCAGGAGTGCTTCTGATCGCCCAGATAGGTCTGGAAATCGCAGCCAAAGGGACCGCGCTCCGTGCGCTGCACATCCCACTCGCGGATGCCGTCTGCCACCCTTGCTTTCAGGTGGAAGCTTTTGCTGTCGGTGTAGAAATCGTAGTCCAGACTGTCGTTCAGCTCGTTTTCATCCACGCTCAAAAGCTCGTCACCCGGGCCAAGGCCCAGCACTTCCGCTTCGCTGCCGGGTTCCACCCGTGCGATCTTCATTGCCACCGCATCCACCTCCTTTCAGACAGAACAAGAAGGGGAAGGCATGCGCCCTCCCCTTCTGTACATAACACCATTATGCCACCAATTACGCGCAAATTAGGCCTTCTTGATGACTTCCTCGCCCTTGTAGTAACCGCAGTTGCCACATGCCTGGTGGGGGAGCTTCAGAGAGCCGCAGTTGCTGCACTTGACCAGTGCGGGGGCCTCCAGCTTCCAAACATTGCTGCGACGCTTGTCGCGGCGGGCCTTGGAAAGATGTCTCTTAGGTACTGCCATATTTTTGCACCTCCTTGATGGGTTTATCAGTTCAGCAGTGATTTAAGGATTGCGAGCCTTGTGTCTACGGGAGCTTCGGCATGCTCTGCCGGCTGGCAGGTGCATTCCGCCTTCTTTTTGCCGCACACGGGGCAAAGCCCGGCGCAGTCGGCACTGCAAAGCAGCACCGTGGGGATCTGGAACATAAACTCCTGATTGAGCCATTCATCTACATCCAGATGTCCTTTTTCGTCCAGCGGAAGGTCAAAATCCGGGTCATCCAGATCCCGTTCCTTTACCGTCCACTCCGTATCGACCGTCTCCTCCCGAATGACCGGGTCCAGACAGCGGGCGCACTCTCCGTGCACCGATGCGTTTGCCCGCAGTGTCATCCGGACCTCGTCGCCGTCCGTCTCCGCTTCAAAAACAGCGGTGACCGGCTGCGGGATCCTTGCCCCGGCATAATCATGTGCAGATAAATCACACTGAAACTCTGCATGATAGGGTTGTCTGCCGGTGGCGATAAACTTTCTCAGGTCAAATTGCATAGTACACCTCTAAAAGGCTGCTTTGTTAGTATAGCGCCAACGCAGCCCTTTGTCAACACCAAAACAGGCAGAAAACCGAAAAAATTTAAATTTCCCGGTTCTCTGCCTGTTCAAAGTGGTTCAGATCCCGATTTTCCGGAATTACAGGTACTTCTTCACATCGTGGGGCAGTGCAGCCTCGTCAGCGCTGACGGTAACAGTCACCTTCACGCTGTCGCCTGCAATGGCTGCCATCTCGTCCAGCACAACGCCCAGACGGTTGATGTCATGATCCAGCACCTTCAGGATGCCGTCGATGTACAGGTCGGTGATATCGTAGTTGCTTGCCATCAGGCCGGCAACAAAGCCGTACAGCATTTCGCCGCCGGAGATCTTGTACTCGTCCAGGTCGATCAGACGTGCAGCAGGAGCGATGTCGTAGGTGAGCTTCATGCCCTTTTCAACGACGACCACGTTGCCCTTGGAGGTCTTGACCGCATCATTGATCTGGTCGATCATAGCCTTGGTCTTGCCGGAGCCCTTGGTACCAACAATCAGTTTAATCATAGTTCAGTCCTCCTGTATTTTCCACGCCTTGCGGCGGGAGATCATTTTTATTTACTTCAGCTTTGCTTCCAGCTCGGCGGTCAGGCCTTCGTAGCCCGGCTTGCCCAGCAAAGCAAACATATTCTTTTTATAGCTCTCAACGCCCGGCTGGTTGAAGGGATTAACACTGAGCAGATAACCGCTGCAGGCACATGCACGCCAGAAGAAGTAGATCAGGTAGCCCACATTGTAAGCAGTCAGGTCGTCCACCTCGATCAGCACTTCGGGCACGCCGCCGTCGGTGTGGGCGAGGATGGTACCCTCCATGGCCTTGCGGTTGACAATGCTCATGTTCTGGTTTGCCAGGAAGTTCAGGCCGTCAAAGTTGCCTTCCAGCGGGTCGATGAACAGATCCTGTGCAGGCTTCTTCACGTCCACGATGGTCTCGAACATGGTGCGGGAGCCTTCCTGAATGAACTGACCCATGGAGTGCAGATCGGTGGAGAAGATGCAGCTTGCGGGGAACAGGCCCTTGTTGTCCTTGCCCTCGCTCTCGCCGAACAGCTGCTTGTACCACTCGTTCATCAGGGCGAAGTCCGGCTCGTAGCACTCCAGAATTTCAACGCTCTTGCCCTTGCGGTACAGGATGTTGCGGATGGCAGCATACTTGTAAGCGTCGTTGTCCTTGCTCAGAACGGAGAAGCGCTCCATGGAATCGGCAGCGCCCTTCATCAGGTCGTCGATGCTGATACCGGCAGCAGCAATGGGCAGCAGGCCCACAGCGCTCAGCACGGAGTAGCGGCCGCCCACGTCGTCGGGGACCACGAAGGTGGGCCAGCCCTGTGCGTCGGCCAGCTGCTTCAGGGTGCCCTTGGCACGGTCGGTGGTGGCGTAGATGCGCTTGTTGGCTTCTTCCGCGCCCATCTCCTTTTCCAGCAGCTCACGCAGCACGCGGAATGCCAGAGAAGTCTCGGTGGTAGTGCCGGACTTGGAAATGACGTTGATGGAGAAGCGCTTGCCCTTGCACAGGCTGATGATGTTGTTCAGGTAGGTGGGGCTGATGCTGTTGCCGCAGAAGTAGATCTTGGGGCCATTTTCCAGCTCGTTGTGGAACTGGCCCTTGACGGCCTCGATGACAGCGCGTGCGCCCAGATAGCTGCCGCCGATGCCGGCCACCACCAGCACATCAGAATCCTCGCGGATCTTTGCGGCGGCTTCCTTGATGCGGGCGAACTCTTCCTTATCATAATCACGGGGCAGATACATCCAGCCGAGGAAATCATTGCCCGGGCCGGACTTTGCTTCCAGCTGGTTATGGGCAGCTTCCACCTGCGGATAGATGGCTGCATATTCCTCTTCGCTGATAAAGCTGGAGAGGTGTTTGGTGTTCAGTGCGACACTCATTTTATTATAACCTCCAAACGATTTGCCGGGCCTTTGCCCTGCGAGGAAATATCTTGGTATAAGTGTACCGTTCCCTCCGGGCAAAGTCAAGGTCAAAATCCTTGGATTTCATACAATTTTAATAGTGTTTTTTTGTTTCTTCATCCAGAATTGTTCACACAGACAGTTCCACGCAGCTTACTGCAGCGCGCTTTTGTACGCTGAAGCGTGCATTCAGCTTTCGCAGCCGGTCAAAGCGTCCCACAACAGGCCGAATGCGGTGCCAAAGTCCATTTTTTCAGCATCGGCAGCGGCGCGCACCTCGTACTCGCCCAGTTGGGTCTCCCCGCTCAGGATGCGCACCGTGCCAACGGTCTGGCCCAGCTGCACCGGTGCTTCCAGCTCCTGCGGCAGATCCAGCTGCGCGGTGAGGGCGGCGGCGTTTTCCTTGGGCATCAGCAGCGTTTCGGGCAGAGCGGTGTAGTCCAGCGGTACGCTTTCCTCTGCACTGCCCTTTACTTTTATAAGAAGAGGCCGATCCTCCATGGCGGGCAGCGGCACGGCGGCGTAGGCCGCAAAGCCGTAATCCAGCAGGGTGGTGGCCGCTGTGAACCGCTCCGAGCTGGAGAGTGACCCCAGCACCACGGCGATGAGGTCCAGCCCGTCGCGGGTGGCGCTGGCGCTGATGCACACGCCCGCGCCGCTGGTGGTGCCGGTTTTCAGGCCGGTGATGCCGTTGTAGCGCTTGAGCAGCTTGTTGGTGTTCACCAGCTGGGTGGCACCTCCGCGCAGAGTGTCCGTCCAGATGCCGGTATAGTGCAGAACCTCCGGGCAGGTGTTCAAAATCTCGCGGCTCATGATGGCAACATCGTGGGCGGTGGAAAGATGCCCTTCGGTGTCCAGCCCGCAGGCATTGTGGAAGGTGGTGTTCACCATGCCCAGTTCTGCTGCGCGGGCGTTCATCATCTGCACAAAGCCCGGCTCGCTGCCGCCCACCAGCTCTGCCACAGCCACAGCGGCATCGTTGGCAGAGGACACACAAATGGCTTTGATCATCTCGTCCAGTGTGAACTGCTCCCCCGGCTCCAGCCAGATCTGACTGCCGCCCATGTGGTAGGCGTGTTCACTTACCGGCACCAGCGTGTCCATGGCAATGCGGCCGTCGTGCACGGCTTCAAAGGTGAGCAGCAGGGTCATTACCTTGGTAATGGATGCAATGGGCATCTGCTGGTCGGCGTTCTTTTCATATAATATAGTGCCCGTCTGCTGGTCGATCAGGCAGGCGGCGCGGCAGGGCAGCTCCAAGGCAGGCTGTGCCGCCGCGGGCTGCACCGGCTGGGTCTGGTCTGCAGCCGCCTGCACCGCCGGGTTTTGCTGCCGCAGCCCATTGCCCTGCGCCGTGCCAAAGGCCAGCGCAAACAGCCAGAAGCACACCACCCCTGCACACAAAAGCGCCAAGTTTTTCCGCTCCATTTCGGTCCCTCCCTGCGCAATGTCTCTTGCTGAGAGAGTATGCAGGGGCCTTTTTGTTTAGAATATCCTGCGCCCGCACCGCAGCCTGCATTTTTTATTTTGTCTTTTTCTACAAAAGGGCTTGACTTTTGCCCACCTTATAGTGTAAATTGGAGATGGCCCAAAAAGGCTGTATTGCTTCATTTGTGGAATTATTTTTTAGGAGGATACTATTATGATTCTGTCTCGTCGTTCTTTCCTGAAGATGGCTGGTCTGACCGTTGTTGCTGCTGCAGGTGCTTCCATGTTCACCGGCTGTGGTGCTTTCTCCACCACTCCTATCAAGGTAGTCGCCGCTAAGGATTCTACCAAGGAGTTCCAGGCTGCTGTTGCAGAGCTGAACAAAAAGAAGCTGGTCGTATGGCCTGCTGATGCAAACGGCGCTTATCTGAACAGCTTCCTGATGACCAATCTGGCCGCTAATGGTCTCTCCGGCTTCGCTGTGGAAAAGGCCGAGTATAAGACCGCTACGGACGCAGAGACTGGTAAAGAGTACAAGTATCTGGAAGTCACCGTCAAGTCCACTGCTAAATAATTTTTCTAAAGTTCTCTTTGAGAGACGGGCGTTTGCCCGTCTCTTTTTGTTTTGCCCGCTTTCCAGCAAAAAAGTGCCTGCTGCTGTGCATCCGGTCTTGCGCCGCACCGCCGCTGTGATATATAATAAAGAGCAATGCAAACACCACCCCGTTTTTTGTCGAAAGGATACCCCCTCATGCGAGTTTGTTTTTATACCCTTGGCTGCAAGGTCAACCTGAATGAGACCGGCGCGCTGGAACAGATGTTCCGCGCCAACGGCTTTACCATTGCGCAGGAGAACGAGCCTGCGGATGTTTTTGTGGTGAACAGCTGCACCGTGACCAACTTTGGCGACCAGAAAAGCCGCAAGTGGCTGCGCCGCAAAAAGCGCGAGAACCCCGGCGCGGTCACGGTGCTTACCGGCTGCTACCCGCAGGCTTTCCCGGAGGAAGCCGCCCAGTTCACCGAGGCCGACCTTGTGTGCGGCAACGGCGACCGCAAGGCCATTTTAGATAACGTTCTCAAGCTGCTGGACGGCCATGAGCGCATTGTGGCCATCACGCCCCACCAGCGCGGCGAAAAATTTGAAGAGCTGCCCGTGGAGCGGTTCGAGACCCACACCCGTGCCTTTATCAAGGTAGAGGACGGCTGCAACCGTCAGTGCGCCTACTGTGTCATCCCCCGGGCCCGCGGCCCGGTGCGCAGCCGCGACGAAGCCAGCATCCTTGCCGAGCTGCGCCAGCTGGCGGCTTCCGGCTACCGCGAGGTGGTGCTCAGTGCCATCTCCCTGCCCAGCTATGGTCTGGATACCGGCACCAACCTTGTGGAGCTAGTGGAGCACTGTGCTCAGGTGGAGGGCATCCAGCGCATCCGTCTGGGTAGTCTGGACCCGGATATGCTCACGCCGGAGTTCATCACCCGCCTTGCCGCCGTGGAAAAGCTCTGCCCGCAGTTCCACCTGAGCCTGCAGAGCGGTTGCACTGCCACCCTGCGCCGGATGCGCCGCGTTTACACTGCCGAGCAGTATGCACAGGTGGTGGACCAGCTGCGCGCCGCCTACGGGGAGCGCCCGGTCAGCTTTACCACCGACTGCATCTGCGGCTTTCCCGGCGAGACGCAGGCCGATTTTGAAGAGAGCTGCGAATTTTTGAAAAAGATCGGCTTTCTCAAGGTACATGTGTTCCCCTACTCCCGCCGCAGCGGCACCCCGGCCTACGACTTCCCGGAGCAGGTGCACGAGCGGGAAAAGCAGGAGCGCAGCCGCGTGATGAACGGCATTGCCGAGGAGGTACGCCGCGAAGTGCTGGCCGCCTATGTGGGCACCGAGGACGATGTGCTGCTGGAGACCCCGCTTTCCGGCACGCTGTTCACTGGCTACACCCGGCTGTACATTCCGGTGGTGGTGTCCGCCCCCGGCCACGAAAGCGGGCAGATCGTGCATGTACGCTTGGGCGAGTACGACGGCGAGCGTGTGCGTGCAGCACTTTGCTGAGTTTACGCGCTTAAAACTGTTGATTCTGTACACGAGGACGAATACAACAAATTTTTAACAAATTTTGCGTTTTATCCCTTTTCATCCGGCACGCTTTATGCTAAAATGAAGGTGGATCATCCCGGGCACAGCGCTGTTTGCAGCAGTGCGTTACCAATGTGCCCTGTAACGCGCCCGCCCTGCGCGGCAGAACGCTGTCGGCAGTCGGGTGCAGCCCGTTTGTTTTTAGCAAAGCAAGGAGAGAATTGGAATGAGTTTCAGAGGAATCAATACCACGGTCATCCAGATCCGCCGTCAGGTGTTCACCGAGGTGGCACGCATGGCTTACGCCAACGTCAAGGGCGAGCAGGCCAACCACCTGATGCGCAAGATCCCCTACACCATCATCCCCGGCGAGGAAGGCAAGCTGCGCAAGGACATCTTCCTGGAGCGCGCCATCGTTGAGGAGCGCGTGCGTCTGGCCATGGGCCTGCCCACCCGCCGCATGGACGAGCACAACAGCGTCGTCTCCGGTCTGGAGGATGCTTCCATCGCCGATAAGTATTATGATCCCCCGCTGGTGAACGTGATCAAGTTTGCCTGCAACCGCTGCCCGGAAAAGCTGGTCAAGGTCTCCGACCTGTGTCAGGGCTGCCTTGCCCACCCCTGTATGGAAGTGTGCCCCAAGAAGGCCATCACATGGGAGAGCGGCCGTTCCATCATCGATCAGGACAAGTGCATCAAGTGCGGCCGCTGCGTCGGCGTGTGCCCCTATAACGCCATCGTCAAGACCGAGCGTCCCTGCGCTGCAGCCTGCGGCATGGGTGCCATCCACTCCGATGAGCTGGGCCGTGCCGAGATCGATTACAGCAAGTGCGTTTCCTGCGGCCAGTGTCTGGTCAACTGCCCCTTCGGTGCCATTGCCGACAAGGGCCAGATCTATCAGCTGATCCAGGGCTTCAACCGCGGCGACCGCATCTACGCGCTGGTGGCTCCCGCCTTCATCAACCAGTTCCCGGGTCTGGCTTCCACCGGCAAGCTCAAGGCCGCCCTGAAGGCCGTCGGCTTCTACGATGTGGTGGAGGTTGCCATTGGTGCCGACCTGTGCACCGTGGACGAAGCACACGACTTCCTGGAGGAAGTGCCCGAGAAGCTCAGCTTCATGGCAACTTCCTGCTGCCCGGCATGGAGCATGATGGCAAAGACCGCTTTCCCGGATCTTGCCAAGAACATCTCCATGACCATGACCCCCATGGTGTTCACCGCCCGCATGATGAAGCAGAAGGACCCCGAGGCCCGTATGTGCTTCATTGGACCCTGCGCCGCAAAGAAGCTGGAAGCTTCCCGCCGCACCGTCCGCTCCGATGTGGACTTCGTGCTCACCTTTGAAGAGCTGGCCGGTATCATCGAGGCCAAGGATGTGGACACCAGCCTGCTGGAAGTGGACGAGGCCGAAGCTCTGCACGCTGCATCCGCAGCAGGCCGCGGCTTTGCACAGTCCGGCGGCGTTGCCAAGGCTGTTGCCGATAAGATCAAGGAATGGCACCCGGATATGGATGTCAAGATCGCATCTGCACAGGGCCTTGCCGAATGCAAGAAGCTGCTCATGCTGGCCAAGGCTGGCAAGTACAACGGCTACCTGCTGGAAGGCATGGGCTGCCCGGGCGGCTGCATCGGCGGCGCAGGCACCATTGCCGACCCCGCACGCACGGCCATCCAGCTGAACAAGTACGTCAAGGAAGCTCCCTTCGCCGACCCGGAGCAGAGCCCCTTTATGAGCGAGATCCATGTTCTGAAGGACGACCCCGACTTTGAACTTTAAGCGCTGATTTTTCAAGAACCGCTTCTCCTGCCGGAGGGGCGGTTCTTCGTCATCTTCGCCCACCATATTTTATCAATGTGCAACATTTCTGTGAAAGCTTCACGAAGCGGATTGACAACTTTGCACAGCCATGCTATTTTAGCATTGACAAACCGGTATTACCGCAATTGTTCAACGCCGCCTCTGTGGCAGGAAAGGCAGATCATTCATGACGAACACTTATAAGCGCGTAAGCGCCGCCCTGCTCTCGGTGCTGCTGCTGTGCATGTTCACCTTTGGTGCAAGTGCTGCTTCCAGCCTGAACGTAGGCATTAAATTCTGGAAAGAAAGATCCGATAAGGAATCCATGGCCAACACCGGCATCGATGCCAGCCGTGATGTCACCCTCACCCGCCAGTCCAACGGCACCTACACGCTCACCTTGCCCATCCAGCAGGTAAGCAAGATGGGTGTCACCGGCTATCTGTCCGGCCTGACCATTGGTGATGTGACCTACACCGGCACCGTCTCCGGCGATGTTGCCAAGGGCACCGGCGTGCTCACCATCAAGAACATGCCCGCCTCGGTGCTGACCGGCAGCGATGTGAACAAGGCACTCACCGTTACCTGCAACATTCAGATGGATCTGAGCGTGCTGGGCGAGATCAACACCGCGGCCCGCATGTGCATCTGGAACAAGTAAGTTTTTTCAAGCAAAGAACGGCGTTCCCCACCGGAACGCCGTTCTTTGCTTTTATCACTCCATGTGCTTTTCCACAAAGTCGCCAACCATTTTGTCCAGCTGCAGCACAGCGTTCTCGGCACCCTTCATCACCTTGCGGGTGGTGCGGCGCAGCTGGCGCTGGTTCTGGGTGGCGGCCATCACGCCCACGGCACCCAGTGCCGCCCCCGCGGCCATGCCAAGCAGCATCCCGGAAGAACTGGTGGATTCATGTTTCATAGTAAAACTCCTTTCGGTGAAAAAGATCCGGTCTCCGGCGTTATTATTTCCTGTAAACTATCTGGTATCCGCTTTTTTTATGCAGAAATTTGTGGTATACTGTTCTACGATGTTTTAATGGGCGGGTGTGCCCGGCTAAAAAGCGCACTGCTCATTCCGCATACTGGTAAGGAGGTTCCTTATTTGATACACCCTGTTGAACCCAAAAAAGTCCTTTGCATCCACGATCTTTCCGGCATGGGCCGCTGCAGCCTTGCAGTGATCCTGCCGGTGCTGTCGGTCATGGGCGTGCAGCCGGTAGCCCTGCCCACGGTGGTGCTTTCCACCCACACAGGCGGGCTTGGCACACCTGCACGGCTGGACGGCTGCGCCTACGGCGAACAGGCGCTGGAGCATTACCATGCGCTTGGCGTGGAGTTTGACTGCATCTATACCGGCTATCTGGGCGGTGAGGATCAGGTAGCACTAGCCGAAAAAGCCTTTACCCTCTGGCCCGCAGCCAAAAAGATCGTTGACCCGGTCATGGGCGACAACGGCAAGGCTTACTCCACCGTAACGCCTGCTTTGATCGACCGCATCCGTGCACTGTGCGGTGCTGCCGATCTGATCCTGCCCAACTACACCGAGGCACAGATCCTGCTGCAGCGCCAGCCACAGACCGAGCTGCTCACCGATGAAGCCGCACAGGCTCTGGCTGACGAGCTGACCGCTCTGGCCCCCGGGGCTGTCGTCACCGGCCTGCCGCTGGGCAAATACATCGGCTGTGCAGGCAGCGGAAAAGACCGCTTTCTCATCAAAAAGCTGCACATCAGCCGCAGCTTTCCCGGCACCGGCGACCTGTACGGTGCGGTGCTCATCGGCTCGCTGCTGCAGGGCAACGCCCTGAGTGCCGCCGCCGACAACGCTGCCGAGTTCGTGGCGCTTTCCATCCAGAGCACGCCCGCCGCGCAGGATACCCGCTACGGGGTCTGGTTCGAGCCGCTTCTGCCGCGCCTGTGCCCGGCAAGCTCGGCAGAATAAGGGGAGGTACACCGATGAACGAAAAGCCAACCTTGAACATCGTTCTGGTGGAGCCGCGCATCCCGCAGAACACCGGCAATGTGGCCCGCACCTGTGCCTGCACTGCCTGTCGGCTGCATCTGGTAGGCCCCATGGGCTTTGCCATCGATGATAAAAAGCTCAAGCATGCGGGTCTGGATTACTGGCACTACCTCGACATCAGCTATTACGACAGTCTGGACGAGTTCTTTGCCAAAAACAGCGGCCCCTATTACTATTTTACCACCAAGGCACCGCAGCGCTACACCGATGTGAGCTACCCGGACGGTGCATACCTTGTGTTCGGACGCGAAGATGCCGGCCTGCCCGAAGCCTTGCTTGCCGCCAATCAGGAGCACTGCATCCGAATGCCCATGCGCGACACCTGCCGCAGCCTGAACCTTTCCAACAGCGTGGCCGTGGGCGTGTATGAAGTGCTGCGCCAGTGGGACTTTCCGGAGCTTTTGGACCACGGACACTTACGAGACTACGAATGGAAATGAGGGACATTATGAGCAAGATTGCGATCCTGACCGATTCCTCCTGCGATATCCCGCAGGAGATGGCCGAAAAATACGGCATCGACATCATGAGCTTCCACATCCTGCTGGACAATGTGGACTACGTGGAGCGTGAAAGCTGCACCAACACCGAATTTTACGATAAGATGCGTGCCGCTAAGGGCGTGCCCTCCACTGCCGCCATCACCCCCATCCAGTTCTGCGAAAAATACTGCCAGTACGTGGACGAGGGCTATACGGATGTCATTCATGTACCCATCAACAAATCCGGCTCTTCCACCTACAATAACGCCCTCATGGCACAGGGGATGCTGCGGGAAGAGCGCCCAGAGCACCACTTGAAGATCCATCTGCTGGACCCCCACACCTATTCCATGGTGTTCGGCTGGTATCTGTGCGAAATGGCCCGCAAGCTGAAGAACGGTGCAGAGATCAGCCATGTGATCCGGGAGTTTGAAAAGCAGATGGACTGCATGGAGATCGTTCTGGGTCCCTACAGCCTGAAGCAGATGAAAAAGAGCGGACGCATCTCTGCCGCTGCTGCTGTTATGGGCGAGCTGATGGGCATTCGTCCCATCATCACCCTGATCGACGGCAAGACCAAGGTGGAAGCCAAGGTACGCGGCGATGACAAGGTGGTGCCCGCCATGGTGGAGCTGTGCAAACAGCGCAGCGAAGGCGTGGAGAACTTTGATTATATGATCGGCCACACCAACATCCCGCAGACCGCCGATCTGGAAAAGGCCTGCCGCAAGGCCTTTGGCAAGCCGCCGCTGCTGGTGTTTGAGCTGGGCGGTGTCGTTTCCGCCAACACCGGCCCCGACACGGTGGCTCTGGTATACACCGGACACCCCAGAGGGTAACACACGATTTTAATAGCCTCCGCTTTCGCTCTGGCTATTTCAGCGGTAATTTTATTTTTATTTTGAGGTTCCGAAAAGCCTGCGGGCTTTTCGGAACCTCTTTTTCACTGGAAGGGTCCAAACCAAAAACTGCATCTGTACCTGATTCTGCGAAAATTCGTTGCAATCTGCCAAAAATTATGCTATACTGCCTTTTGCTGTGCTTTTTGTGCGGCATCCTTTCAGAGCAACTTAGGATTTTAGGCTCCCCGGCGTGTCTCGAACCATGCCGGGCCAAACCCACAGGGGCTGGCGGCCCTGTGCGGTCAAAATCATCCCGCTGGAGTATTATCATGAATCAGAATCCTTCCGTCCGTAAACTGGTGCGCTGCGGCGTGGTCGCAGCCATTTATGTTGTTCTCTGCATGGCTCTGCAGCCGCTCTCCTATGGTGCGGTACAGGTGCGTGTGGCTGAGGCGCTCTGCCTGCTGCCGGTGTTCGGTGCCGAGTACATTGCCGGTGTGGTACTGGGCTGCTTTTTGGCAAACCTGCTGGGCTCCACCATCGTGGATGTCATCTTTGGCACCCTTGCCACCCTGCTGGCCTGCCTTGTCACCTACAAGCTGCGGAACATCCGCATCAAGGGTCTGGCTGTGGCGGCTTCCCTGCCGCCGGTGCTGTTCAATGCAGTGATCATCGGCATTGAGATTGCCGTCATGTTCCCGGACCCCACCTCCAGCGCTCCCATCTGGCTGGCCTGCATCACCAACGGCATCTCCGTAGGTATCGGCGAGCTCATCAGCTGCACCGTTCTGGGTGTGCTGCTGGTGAAGATCATCGAGAGCAGCAAGGCCCTGCGCAAAATTTTTGCAGCTTAATGACCGCAAGGAGGTTTCCATGCAGGCAAACGGAATGATCTTCTGGGACTGGAACGGCACTTTGATGGATGATGTTGATTTCACCCACAGCTGTCTCAACTGGATGCTGGAAACCCACGGTTATCCGCAGCGGTACGATCTTGCCGCTTACCGGGAAATTTTCGGTTTTCCCATTGAGGAATACTACATCCGCGCCGGTTTCAACTTTGCAAAGCACCCTTATGCAGAGCTGGCCGAGCGCTTTATGGAACATTATAACGCAGGCGTGGATGCCTGTCCCCCCTCTGCACACGCTGCCGAGACGCTGGCCGAGCTTTCGCGCCGGGGCTGGCGGCAGAGCGTGCTTTCCGCCTCCCGCCGGGACTACCTGATCGAGCAGGTAGCCGCACGGGGCCTGCAGGGCTATTTTACTGAGTTGCTCGGCCTTGCAGACATCTATGGCGTAAGCAAAGTGCAGGTGGGCAAACAGTGGCTTGCACAAAGCGGCATCGCCCCTGCTGCCTGCGTGATGGTGGGCGACACCCAGCACGATGCCGAAGTTGCAAAGGCCCTTGGCACAAAATGCGTGCTCTACACCGGCGGCCACCAGTCCCGCGCGCGGCTCGAGGCTGTGTGCCCGAATGTCATCGACGATCTGGCACAGCTGCCGCAGCTGCTGGAAACCTTATAATGTACATCTGACCACTTCTGATTTGCAAAAATCAGAGGTGGTTTTTGTTTTAGCTGGCTCACCCTCTCAGTCTCGCATTCGCTCGCCAGCTCCCCCAAAGGGGGAGCCTCTGGCGAAACCGGAAACTTTGCGTGGATTGCCAAGGCCTCCCACTTTGGGGGAGGTGGATGCGACCAACGGGAGCAGACGGAGAGGGCGAGGCTGTTCGCCTCCACCACATATCTTTTCCTTTTATGAACCCCCTTCCAGCGCAAATTTACAGAAAATTCATTCAAAAACCGGCTAAAATAACCTTGCAGGTTTGACGCGTCTGCCGCTTTGGTGTATCATATATGTGTGTATTTATGTCTATCTCCGGGAAGCATTTTCCCGAATTTGATCTATGAGGTGTTACCAATGTCCCTTGTTGAAAAACTCTTTGGCAGCTTCTCGGACCGGGAGCTGAAAAAGATCAACCCCATTGCCAAGCAGGTGCTGGCTCTGGAAGAAAAATATGCCGCCATGCCGGATGCCGACCTGCAGGCACAGACCGCTGTGTTCAAGCAGCAGCTGGCCGACGGCAAAACCACCGATGATATCCTGCCCGATGCCTTTGCCGTCTGCCGCGAGGCCGCATGGCGCGTGCTGGGCATGAAGCACTTTCCTGTGCAGGTCATCGGCGGCATTGCCCTGCACCGCGGCGATATTTCCGAGATGCAGACCGGTGAAGGCAAGACTCTTGTGGCTACCCTGCCCGCCTACCTGAATGCCCTCACCGGTGAGGGCGTGCATGTTGTCACCGTCAACGATTACCTTGCCAAGCGCGACAGCGAGTGGATGGGCAAGCTCTACCGCTGGCTGGGCCTTTCTGTCGGCCTGATCGCACAGGGCATGGACGGCGATGCACGCCGCGCCGCCTATGCTGCCGACATCACCTACGGTACCAACAACGAGTTCGGCTTCGACTACCTGCGCGACAACATGGTGACCTATAAGGCCAACATGGTGCAGCGCGGCCACGCCTATGCCATCGTCGATGAAGTGGACTCCATCCTGATCGATGAAGCCCGCACGCCCCTGATCATTTCCGGCCGCGGCGAGGATTCCTCCAGCCTGTACACACAGGTGGACCGCTTTGTGCGCACCCTGCGCAAGAGCGTGGTGGTAGAGCTGGAAGATAAGGTCTCTACCGACGAGCAGACCGACGGTGATTACGTCGTGGACGAAAAGCACAAGACCTGTACCCTGACTGCCAGCGGCATCAAGAAAGCGGAAGCCTATTTCAAGGTCGAGAACCTTGCCGCCGCCGAGAACATGACCCTTGCCCATCACATCGATCAGGCCATCAAGGCTTACGGCGTGATGCAGCGGGACATCGATTACGTGGTCAAGGATGGTCAGGTCATCATCGTGGACGAGTTCACCGGCCGTCTGATGATCGGCCGCCGCTACAACGAAGGCCTGCATCAGGCCATCGAAGCCAAGGAGGGCGTGAAGATCGCCGCCGAGAGCAAAACGCTGGCTACCATCACCTTCCAGAACTACTTCCGCATGTACAAAAAGCTGTCCGGTATGACCGGTACCGCCAAGACAGAAGCCACCGAGTTCACCGAGATCTACGGCCTGAACATCGTTACGGTGCCCACCAACCGCCCCCGTCAGCGCATCGATTATCCGGATGCCATCTACAAGACGGTCAACGGCAAATACAATGCCGTTATCCAGCAGGTGCTGGAATGCCACCAGAAGGGTCAGCCCGTGCTGGTGGGTACGGTCAGCGTGGAAAAGAGTGAGACCCTTGCCAAGATGCTGCAGAAATACACCCGCGACTTCAACGTGCTGAACGCAAAGAACCACGAGCGTGAAGCCGAGATCGTGGCGCAGGCCGGCAAAAAGGGTGCCATTACCATTGCCACCAACATGGCAGGCCGTGGTACCGATATCATGCTGGGCGGCAACGCCGAGTTCATGGCCAAGGCCCAGATGCGCAAGGAACACTTCTGCGAAAACCTGCTGAACCCGGAAAAGCCCGAGGATGCCGACCCGGCTGCAGTGGAAATGCTGCTGACCGAAGCCAACGGCCACGGCGATACCGAGGATGCCAACATCCTTGCTGCCCGCAAGCGCTTCGATGATCTGTACGCCCAGTGCAAGCCCCAGATCGATGCCGAAGCTGAGCAGGTGCGCGCTGCAGGCGGCCTGTTCATCATCGGCACCGAACGCCACGAGAGCCGCCGCATCGACAACCAGCTGCGCGGCCGTGCCGGCCGTCAGGGCGACCCGGGTGCTTCCCGCTTCTACCTGAGCCTGGAAGATGACCTGATGCGCCTGTTCGGCGGCGACCGCGTCTCCAGCCTGATGGATACCCTCAAGATCGACGAGGACACGCCCATCGAGAACCGCATGATCACCAACACGCTGGAAAGCGCCCAGAAAAAGCTGGAAGGCCGCAACTTCGAGATCCGCAAGAACGTGCTGAAGTACGACGACGTGATGAACCAGCAGCGCGAGATCATCTATGGTCAGCGCCGCAAGGTGCTGGATGGCGAGGATATCAGCACCGAAATGCACAAGATGCTGCGCGAGAACATCGATTCCAGCTGCGACCAGTTCCTGGCCGGTGATGTGAAGGACGACTGGGACTTTGGTGCTCTGCGCCGCCACTATCTGGGCTGGCTGACCACCGAGGAAGATCTCCACTACACCGTGGCCGACTTTGACGATATCTCCCGCAAGGGCATTGCCGACCAGCTCTATGACCGCGGCATGAAGATCCTCGCCGACAAGGAGCAGCGCTACGGTGCCCCGGTCATGCGCGAGCTGGAGCGCATCTGCCTGCTCAAGTGCGTGGACCGCATGTGGATGGACCACATCGACAACATGGACCAGCTGCGTCAGGGCATTGCGCTGCGCGGCTACGGCCAGAAGGACCCCGTTGTGGAGTACCGCATCGAGGGCTTTGACATGTTCGACCAGATGGTGGATTCCATCCGTGAGTCCAGTGTGAAGATGCTGCTGACCATCGAGATCCGTCAGGCCGGTGCTGCCCCCAAGCGTGAGCAGGTGGCAAAGCCCACCGGCGAAGGCTTTGTGCCCGGCAACGGTGCACCCGGTGCCAAGGGTGCACCCCACGGCCAGCCTGTGCGTGTCATCAAAATTGGCCGCAACGACCCCTGCCCCTGCGGCAGCGGCCTGAAGTGGAAAAAGTGCACCTGCGCCAAGTACCACCCGGAAGGCACATCGACGAACGAAAACTAAGTAAAAAACCTCTCAGGCTCTGCCATAAGGCAGGGTCTGGGAGGTTTTTGATAAAATAGAGGGAGTTGATTTTGGAATGATCACACCAGAAAAACTGCTCGAATCCGCAAAGGAGCTGGAAACCCAGCTGCGCACATGGCGGCGCACCCTGCACCGCCACCCGGAGGTAGGCTTTGACCTGCCCGAGACAAAAGCGCTGGTCAAAAAAGCCCTGACCGAGATGGGCTACACCCCGCAGGACTGCGGCAAGTGCGGCGTACTCGCGCTAGCGGGCGGCAAGCGCCCCGGCAAGACCATCCTGCTGCGCGGTGACATGGATGCTTTGCCCATTCAGGAGGAATCCGGCGAAGAATTTGCTTCCGAGGTGCCGGGCAAGATGCACGGCTGCGGTCACGATATGCACACCGCCATGATGCTGGGTGCGGCAAAGCTGCTCAAAGAACATGAGGACGAGATCGAGGGCACCATCAAGCTGGAATTCCAGCCTGCAGAGGAGATCTTTCAGGGTTCGCTGGACATGCTGAAAAACGGCCTGCTGGAAAACCCGAAGGTGGATGCTGCCGTGATGTTCCACGTTCTGGCCGGGATGCCCCTGCCCGTGGGCACCGTGCTGGTGCCGGGCGGCGGCATCACCATGGCAAGCTGTGAGCAGTACCACATCACCGTACACGGCAAGGGCGGCCATGGCTCCATGCCCAACGCCTGCATCGACCCCATCACCGCAGCGGCCCACATCCACATTGCCCTGCAGGAGATCAACAGCCGTGAGCTGGACCCCGCCAAGTTTGGCGTATTCACCACGGGCCGGTTTGAAGCTGGCAAGGCATCCAACGTCATCCCGGATTCCGCCGATATGTGGGGCACTATCCGCACGGTGGACCCCGAAGGTGCCGTGAGCGAGCAGATCCACCAGCGCATGACCGAGATCGCGCAGGGCGTGGCGGCAGCCTATCGCTGCACTGCTGATGTGGAGTTCAGCGACCACTGCCCCTGCATGGTGGTGGATACGCCTCTTGCCAAGAATGCCCTGACCTATATGACCGAACTGCTGGGCCGTGGTGCCATGGATATGACCGTCCTCACCGGCGGCAAGCCCGGCGGCGGCAGCGAGGACTTTGCCTTTGTCAGCCACGAAGTGCCCACCGTAAGCATGTTTCTCTCCGCAGGCAACGCCAAGGAGGGCTATGTTTACGGCCAGCACCACCCCAAGGTACGCTTTGACGACAGCGTGCTGTACGTGGGCTCTGCAGCCTATGTTTATATGGCTCTGCGGTGGCTGAGCGACCACAAGGCATAACCATTCGGAAAATTTATCATTTATTTGAACCTCCGAAAAATCTGCGGATTTTCCGGAGGTTCTTTTTCACGGATGGGTTCGGAGCAGCACACTGCATCTCTTAAAAAAACGCCTTTATAAACAAAAAATCCCGGAAGGTTCGCACCCTCCGGGGTCTTTTTTATATCAGTTTTGCCCCCGCATGCGGCAGGCTGTCGGCCCCAAGGCTCTGCAGTCTCTGCGGCAGCGCGGTCAGGTCGCCGCCGGTGTAATACCACGCAGCGGCAAACGCGGCCAGTGCCAGAATCAGCAGAAAAATCAGGGCATTCCGCACCCTGTGCCGTTTGCGCGGCGCTGCTGTCGGTGCATCCGGCTCCGGCTTGTCCGGCAGGCGCTGCGCCGTCAGGGCATCTGCCGGAATGGCCCTGCCATACTTCTGCCAGATCGTTCCCGCCGCCTGCGGCAGACCGGAAGCCGCCCGGCGGATCATATCCAGCAGCCACAAAGCAGGCGTATCTGCATTGGCCACCGTGCGCACCCAGCAGCCTTTCCGGCTGCCCAGAAACAGCACCGTGTCCTCGGCGCGCTCCAGACATCCGGCTGCAAAGTCTGCACCCACAAGGCGCTGCGCTGCCCGCACACGGGTAAGCTTTGCCGGCACCGGCCCGCCCTTGACCCGGCAGACCTTTGCACTCAGCTTTTCCCGCACCTTTGCATCGGCATAGCTCATGGCTCCAAAATCAAACACTTTTTCTGCGCCGGCCACCGTTTCCATCCGGGCTTCCAGCAGAGTACCTGCATCCGCATCACAGCATACCAGCAGCCTGCGGTGCGTTTCCAGCGCCTGCACCGCTGCATGAACAAGGGTCATCTCCCCTTCTCCGTACAGCTCTGCCGCAAAGCGGTCTGCCAGCGTTTTCCGCGCCTTGCTCAATGCCGCGGGCGTTTCTGCCTGCAGCGCAGCCAGTGTTTCTGCACCGCGGCTGCGGCACTGGGCAGCAAGTCCTGTCTGCTGCACTGCCTGTTGTACTGCCCACAGCGGTGCGCCAAACAACCGCAGCACACAGGTGGTCTGCGTTTTTTCTTCGTGTATCAACTGCTTCACCCCCGCGGCCCGGGGCCGCTCGTATTAACCCTTGAGGAAGGTGCTGTCCAGTGCCGTCAGAGCCGCAGCATCATGCCGGGCGCTTTTTGCCAGTGCCTGTGTATCTGCAGGAACTTTGCCCTGAGCCAGACGCAGTGCCAGTTCCAGTGCCGCCTGTGCCGCGCGGGCACGCACCAGCGCACGGTCGGGGCGGGAGACGAAGAGCTTTTTTACATAGACGGTCTCACCGCAGGCCGCGCCCAGATACACCGTGCCCACCGGGCGGATGGCATCGCCGCCGTTGGGGCCTGCCAGACCGGTGACGCTGACAGCGATATCGGCCCTGGCAGCTTCTGCTGCGCCAAGTGCCATCTGTGCCGCCACAGGAGCAGACACCACATTGTATTTTGCAATGACTGCCGGTTCCACACCTACCATTTTTGCCTTGGCCTGTTCCCAGTAGGTAACAAAGCCGAAGCCGAACACCTCACTTGCACCGGACACATTGGTCAGCCGCTGGGCGATCATGCCGCCTGTGCAGCTTTCTGCCGTGGCAATGGTGAGCCCCTTTTTCTTCAGGGTGTGCACCAGAGTCTCTTCCAGACCGGTCACATCCTCATCATACACCGCATCACCCAGCAGATCATAGAACTTTGTGGCGTATGCGCGGCACATTTTTTCGGCTGAACTGTCGGTTTCTGCCCGGGCAGTAATGCGGATCTCGCACTCGCCGGTCTTGCAGTAGATGGCGGCGGTGGGATTTGCGTTTTCCAGCAGATGCCGCACACGGTATTCGATATCGCTTTCGCCGCCCAGCACCCGCAGCGTGATGGAATGCAGGGTGCAGTTCTGGCGGGCCAGCAGCAGCGGACGCACACTCTCTGTCCACATGGCCTTCATTTCGTGAGGCACGCCGGGCATGAGCACGGCGCAATGGCCATCCTGTTCGAACCACGCCCCGGGGGCAGTGCCGTGGTTATTGATGATCTTGTGGCCGTGCACCGGCACCATGGCCTGCTTGCGGTTGTTTGGGGTCGTCTTGCGCCCGGTACGAGTGAAGAAATCCACGATCTTCTGCCATTCTTCCAGGTCAAAAGCCAGCGTATCACCGTAGCATCCAGCAACCGTCTCCTTGGTCAGGTCATCCGCCGTGGGGCCAAGGCCGCCGGTGAACACCAGCAGGTCGCACCGCTGCTTTGCCTCGTTGACGAAATCCGCCAAACGGTCGTGGTTGTCGCCGATGGTGCTCTCGCGCTGGACGGTGATGCCCAGTGCCGCCAGCTCGCGGCTCAGATACTGGGCGTTGGTGTTCAAAATGTTGCCGAGCAGCAGCTCGGTACCCACACTGATGATTTCTGCTGTCATGGATAAATCAACCCTCAAATTCTACCTGATCGGTGATACGGATGCGGATGCGCTCGGCGCTCTCTGCTGCTTCGGCTTCCAGCGCGGCAAGGCCGGGCATGGCGGCTTCAGCTTCCAGAATTTCGGCCAGCTCCGGGCGGATCTTCGGATGCGGCGGGGTGAAGATGGTGCAGCAGTCCTCGTAGGGCAGGATGCTGGTCTCAAAGGTGTTGATGTGGCGTGCCGTCTCCACGATCTCGGTCTTGTCCATGCCGATGAGCGGGCGCAGGATGGGCAGGTCCTGCGCAGCATCGGTGCACTGCAGGGCCTTGACGGTCTGGCTGGCTACCTGAGCCAGACTCTCGCCGGTAACAAGGGCTTCGCAGCCCTGCTTCTTGGCAATAACGTTGGCAATGCGCATCATGCTGCGGCGCATCAGCACCGTGAACAGCACATCCGGAGCATTATCCCGGATGTACTCCTGCGGCTTGGTGTAGGGCACGACGAACAGATTGGAGCTGCCCGTATAGATGCTGGTGAGCTGCGCCAGAGCTTTTACCTTGAGCTTTGCGCGCTCCGAAGTGTACGGCGGAGACGCAAAGTGGATGTGGTCCAGTGCCAGACCGCGCTTTGCCATGCGGTAAGCTGCCACGGGGCTGTCGATGCCGCCAGACAGCATGTTCAATGCACGGCCGCTGGTGCCCACGGGCAGACCGCCCTCGCCGGGCACTTTGGGGCCGTGGATGTAGGCACCGTAATCACGAATTTCCACGATGACCTTGAAATCCGGGTTATGCACATCCACCTTGAGGTAGTTGTGTTTGCCCAGCAGATAGGCACCCAGCTCCCGCATCAATTCAGGGCTGGTCATAGGGTAGGTCTTGTCGGAGCGGCGGGCTTCCACCTTGAAGGTACGGATGCCGTGCAGACTGGCACCGAGGTAGTCCTCGGCGGTCTGGCAGATGGTGTCAAAGTCCTTGTCGCAGACCACGGCGCGGCTGAGCGCCGCAAGGCCGAACACCTTGCTCACCCGGTCAAAGGCGAGGTCCATATCCACGTCCTCTTCCTCAGGCTCCATGTAAAAGGTGGACTGGGTGCAGTAGACCTTGAACTTGCCCACGGTCTTGAGCCGGTAGCGCAGAATTTTCATCATCGCCGACTCGAACTGGTTGCGGTTGAGGCCTTTCAGGGACATTTCACCCTGATAGCCCATGATAATTTCATGCATAAATGTTGTATCTCCTGATCGTAGGATTTGTAATCGATAACTTTTGAGGAAACACCCCCAGTCACCTTCGGTGACATCTTCCCCCGGCCGGGGGAAGTCGTCCTCTGAGATGGGGCCTTTGGCATAACGGAAAAGTTGTCCGCTATATCCCAAAGGCTCCCTCCTTGAGGGAGCTGGCACGGCGTAGCCATGACTGAAGGAGTCTCACTTCCGGATCTTCTGCAGATGCTTCATTCCGTCCTCAAAGCGGTTGAGGAAAGCATCCACATCCTCGGGGGTGTTGTCGCCGCAGAAGGACACGCGGATGGCCGTGTCGATGGCAAGCGGGTCTTTGCCCATGGCTGCCAGCGTGTGGCTGGGCTGGCCGCGGCCGCAGGCACTTGCCGAGGAAACATACACCTGTGCTTCGGCCAGCCATGCCAGCATGGTCTCGCTCTTGATGCACATCTCACTGAAGTTCAGCACCTCGGGCACCGCGTTTTCCGGGCTGTTGAGCTCCACCTCCGGAAAGGCCTTCAGGCCGTCCCGCAGACGCTGATTCAGGGCCTTCATAGCGGTGTCACGGCTCTTCATGGTCTTTGCAAGGCGGGTAGCCGCTGCGGCAAGACCCATGGCGTAGGGCAGGTTTTCGGTGCCCGGGCGCAGGCCGCGCTCCTGCTCACCGCCGAGGTACGGCGGCCGGAACGCCTGCACCAGACGGTCAGAAAGATACAGCGCACCAATGCCCTTGGGGGCGTGGATCTTGTGGCCGCTCACCGACAGGGTGTCAATGTTGTCCAGTTTGATGGGCACACGCATCCACGCCTGCACCGCATCCACATGGACGATGGTGCGGCTGTTGCGGCGCTTGACCTCGGCGGCAAGGCGTTCCACATCGTTGCGGGTGCCTACCTCGTTGTTCACCATCATGCAGGCCACAAGGATGGTGTTTTTGTCCACATGCTCCAGCATCCGGTCCATGTCCAGTGTGCCGTCCGGGCGGGGTTTGATCACCGTGACATCATAGCCCTGCTTCGCCAGCTCTTCCAGCGGGCGCTGGACACTGGGGTGCTCAAAGCCGGATACCACGATGCCCTTGCCGAAAGTGCGGGTGCGCACCGCGCCCAGCAGGGCCAGATTGTTGCTCTCGCTGCCGCAGGAGGTAAAGTACAGCTCCTTTGGCTTGCAGCCCAGTGTACGGGCCACAGCGGCACGGGCGGCGTTCAGCGCTTCCTCGCTGCGGGCACCGGGGCCGTACAGGCTGGACGGGTTGGCCCAGTGTTCCCGCATGGCCTTGTCGATGACATCCGCCACCTCGGGAGCCACCATGGTGGTAGCGGCGTTATCCAGATAATGCAATTCAGGGTTTTGCAGCATAAAAGGGATTCCTGCTTTCTGTTTTCATAATAATCCAGTTTAATTATAGCACAGAAAGCTGTAGAACGCAAAATATTCGCGTTTGCGAGCGCAGCGCAGCAATGAAAGCCCCAGTGGGGCTTTTAAGCGACAGAACGGTCTTGCGCAGCAAGATGGAGGGGCCTCGCCCCGACAAGTTCGTATATGTTTTTCCTTGACAAACACCCCGGCATTGTGCTATCTTTACTGCATAGAGACCGTATCTCTGCTGACGGAACCTTGTGGAGCACCACAGTGCAGGGATGGCGGGAGAGTCAATGCCGACCGTCTGGGCAGCCTTGCGCAATTGCTGCGCAAAGCTGCCTTTTTTGTTGTCGGAAGTTGTTTTTATAAGCAGGGTGCGTTGAATGGCGGGATTTTTTGTCCGCAGACAAGGCGATTTTCCGCAGCAATCCTGACGGATTGCAAGGGAAAGCAACGCAGGATGCGAGCAAAAAGGCCGTTCAGACGGCGTGCAATGCTTGTAAAAACGACTTCCAAAGGAGGATGTCTGATGAAAACCGATATCGAGATCGCACAGGAAGCCAAAATGAAACCCATCACCGAGATCGCCGCCCAGCTGGGCCTTTCCGATGAGCACGTGATCCCCTATGGCCGCTACAAGGCCAAGATCGATCACCGCCTGATCCACGATGCCAAAAAGCAGGGCAAGCTGATCCTTGTCACTGCCATCAGCCCCACCCCGGCGGGCGAGGGCAAGACCACCACCAGCGTGGGTCTGGCCGATGCCATGAACGCTCTGGGCAAAAAGACCATGCTCTGCCTGCGTGAGCCCAGCCTTGGCCCCGTGTTCGGTGTCAAGGGCGGCGCAGCCGGCGGCGGCTACGCACAGGTGGTGCCCATGGAGGACATCAACCTGCACTTTACCGGCGATCTGCACGCCATTGGCACGGCCAACAACCTGCTGGCCGCCATGATCGACAACAGCATCCAGCAGGGCAACCCGCTGAACATCGACCCCCGCCGCATCACATGGAAGCGCTGCATGGACATGAACGACCGCCAGCTGCGGTTCATCGTGGACGGTCTGGGCGGCAAGGTGAACGGCACCCCCCGCGAGGACGGCTTTGATATCACCGTTGCCAGCGAGGTGATGGCGATCTTCTGCCTCGCCACCAGCATTTCCGACCTGAAGGAGCGTCTTTCCAAGATCGTGTGCGCCTACACCTACGACGGCAAGCCCGTCACTGCCGGTGAGATCGGTGCTGCCGGTGCCATGACCGCCCTGCTGAAGGACGCGCTGGACCCGAACCTTGTACAGACGCTGGAAAACAACCCCGCCATCATCCACGGCGGTCCCTTTGCCAACATCGCCCACGGCTGCAACAGCGTGCTGGCTACCAAGCTGAGCCTTTCTCTGGCCGACTATACCATCACTGAAGCAGGCTTTGGTGCCGATCTGGGCGCAGAGAAGTTTTTGGATATCAAGTGCCGCTACGCCGGTATCGCTCCCTCTGCCTGCGTGCTGGTGGCCACTGTGCGTGCCCTCAAGAGCCACGGCGGCGTGGCAAAGGCCGACCTGAGCCAGCCCAACCTCGAAGCCGTCAAGGCCGGTGCATCCAACCTCATCCGCCACATCGACAACCTGAAAAATGGCTTCGGCCTGCCGGTGGTGGTCGCCATCAATGCCTTCCCCACCGATACCGCCGAAGAGCAGGCCTACGTGGAGCAGGTGTGCGCCGAGCAGGGTGTTCCCTGCGTGCTGAGCGAGGTATTCGCCAAGGGCGGCGAGGGCGGCAAGGCGCTGGCCGAGAAGGTGCTGGAGGTGCTGGAGGATCGTCCCATCCAGTACACCTACCCGCTGGAAATGCCCCTGAAGGACAAGATCAACGCCATCGCCACCAAAATTTACCGGGCCGACGGTGTGAACTACAGCGCCGCCGCCAGCAAGACACTGGCCGAGCTGACTGAGATGGGTTACGGGAACCTGCCCGTGTGCATCGCCAAGACCCAGTACAGCTTCAGCGACAACGCAAAGCTCATCGGTGCCCCCACCGGCTTTACCATGGAGGTGCGCGAGGTGCGCCTTGCTGCCGGTGCAGGCTTTGTGGTGGTCATCTGCGGTAATATCATGACCATGCCGGGCCTGCCCAAGAAGCCCGCCGCTGTGGGCATCGATGTGGATGCCAACGGCAAGATCACCGGCCTGTTCTAAGTTTCAAGTAAAAAATAAGAGGTTCGCTCAGTGAACGAACCTCTTATTTTTTATCCTTCTGTGTGGCTGCACAGATAATCCGTCCATGCGGCATACCCGGCGGGTCTCAGATGGTAGCCGTCCGGCTGGGCGTAGCTTTCGATCAGGTCGCCGTTTTCATCTGCCAGCACTTCCCACAGGTTGAGAAAATAGCAGTTCTTTTCCAGCGCAATGGCTGCCAGCTCATTGTTGATCTGGCACAGGCGGTCGCGGTTCAGGCCCTCATGGCCGGACTTCTGGCATACTTCCGGCCGCACCGGCGTGATGGACTGCACATAGATCTTTGCATTTGGCAGTGTCTGGCTCAGCATGTCCAGCATCAGCCGGTAATAGGTCAGAAAGCTGCTATAATCGGTATCGCGGCCCAGCACGTTGGTGCCCAACAGAACATAAATAGCTCTGGGCTGCTGGGCGGTCAACGCTTCCAGCGGCACCTCAGCCACGCCGTCGGTACGCTTGCAGGTGGTGCCGTTGACGATCACGTTCGGCCCAACACCCTTGTACGCACAGAACATGGCGTTCTGCATTCCTTCTTCGTACAGCTGCATGCCCTGCGTCAGGCTGTCGCCCACAAAGCTCACGTCATTGAACCATTCCTTGCCCACAGCCGTGCTGCTCTTTGGCAGCGCCGCCATACGGAAATCCAGCGCAGTGGCCGCGCTGTCTGCAAGCGTCTGCACCGTGAGCTGCCGCGCCACCGCGTAGGAGGCCGTGTTCCAAGTATTATCCTGTGTTACCTCCTGCAGGATGGTGTTCTGCCCAACGCCGGAGGGCCGCTGTTCCCGGTGCAGGCTCTTCCACAACATCCCGATGGCTCCCACCAGCAAAAGCAGCAGCAGCAAAGCTGTCGCCATGAACCGCCTGCGCCAGCGTTTGCGCAACACGCGCCGCCGGTATTCCTGATAGTCTGCCATGCTGTCTCCCTCACTTTTCTGCCCGGGCTATGCTGCGGGCTTTCTCGTTCTTAGTATACCATATCTGTGCATTCCGGCAAGACCCGTTTTCTGCCAGAGTGCCTAAAATTGCAGATTTATTTTGCACGCAGGCATGCCATTGTGTGCAAAAAGCCCGCCTTCTATCGGGTCAAAAGCTTGCATCCTGTACCATAGATGTGTTATACTGAACTGAACTACTATTGATAGGGAGGCTTTCACGATGGCATTTACTCCAAAACTGACTTATAAAGGCAAGCCCCTCGTCCGCAAGGACAATGAGCTGTACTACGGCAATATGACCGACCCATATGTGCTCTATCTGCAGATCACGACCACCAAGCCTGTGGGCGATCAGCAGGTTGCAGACAAGGTCCACCTGATGCTGCTCTCTACCGACACCACCAAGGCTCCGCAGGAGCGCGTGATGCGTCAGACTACCAAGATCGGCCTGTACAACGCTTTGGACATCGGCAGCATCTGGCTGCAGAAGGCAAACGCACAGTAAACAAAAAAGACCGCTGCACCGGAGTGCAGCGGTCTTTTTTGCTTATTCTTCGGTCACTTCAAAGTCGAGTGGCTTGCCGCAGTTCGGGCACTTGGGTGCGCCGTCCAGCAGTTCGTCTTCCTCAAACACGGCGGTGGTGCCGCAGTCCGGGCAGGTCACTTCGTACTGCACGGGGCCATCCTCGGCATCCTCTTCGGCATCCTCTTCGCCATCCCCTTCCAGAGCGACCTCAAAGGTCACGCCGCAGTGCGCGCAGTTGGCTTCGCCTGCATCCAGATCATCCTCGCTGACGTAAACGGTCTCGCCGCAGTTGGGGCAGGCCACTTCATAGAACGGCTCGCTGGCGATGTCATCATCCTTGGCATCGTCATCGTCGTCGCCGTCGGAGTCCTCATCCTCAGCGTCCTCGCTTTCGCCGTCTTCGTCCTCCTCCTCGTACAGATCTGCTTCCAGATCTTCCAGCTCATCGCTCAGGTCGTTGATCTGGTCGTAGGCGCGGGAAAGATCTTCGTCCACGCTCTCGATGACCTCAGCCATTTCACCCAGCAGTGCGCTCATGGCCTTGATGATCTTGCCCTCTTTGGTGGTATCATCAATGCCCAGACCATCGACCAGACCCTGCAGATAAGCTGCCTTTTTGTTCAGTTCCATACGAATGCCCTCCTTAAAATGAGAAAAATCGGAGTTTTAAAAAAACCGGGCAAACGGTTGCCCGCAGCCCGGTTTGGCGTTAAAGGGATCAGACGCGCTCCATATACTCGCCGGTGCGGGTATCGATGCGGATGTGGTCGCCCTCGTTGATGAACAGAGGCACACGAATCTCAGCACCGGTCTCGACGGTAGCGGGCTTCAGGGTGTTGGTGGCAGTGTTACCCTTGACACCCGGCTCGGTCTGGGTAACTTCCAGCTCGATGAAGTTGGGGATCTCGACGCTGAACACCTTGCCCTTGTAGCTCAGCAGCTTGCACAGCTCGTTCTCCTTGCAGAACTTGAAATTATCGGGCACATCGGCTGCGTTGACGGGGATGTCATCGTAGGTCTCGTTGTCCATGAAGTGGTACAGATCGCCATCCTCGTAGCTATAGGTCACGTCCTTGCGCTCGATGAAAGCCTGCGGGAACTTTGCGGTCGGGTTGTAGCTGGTCTCAACCACAGAGCCGGTAATCACGTTCTTGGTCTTGGTACGGACAAAGGCAGCGCCCTTGCCGGGCTTCACGTGCTGGAACTCAACGACCTGAAGAACCTGGCCGTCCTGCTCAAAGGTCACGCCATTGCGAAACTCGCCTGCAGAAATCATAGGAATTCCTCCATTAGTTTAATCTCAAATGCTTAACGCATATCTCTATTTATTTTACCCAATCCGTTTGCATTTGGCAAGGGGTTTCGGCAAAAAAGACGATAAAAACACAAAATTTTTTACGTTTTGCACGCTGCATGGTACATCTGCTGCATAGTCCCGGCATCCTCAGCCTGCGTGCCTGCGCTCTCACAGATGATAACCGGCTGCTGCTTCCGCTCAGCCAGCAGTTCCATCAGCGGCTGCGGCTCCGGGCCGAACTGGGTCTCGGCAAAGGTCCAGTGGCGCTTTTCGCCGCCCGCCGAATACTCGATGCGGGAAAAATGCACATGGAACCGTTCTGCCCGTTGGTCCCCCAGCTTTTCCGCCATGCGGTCAAGGATGGCAGCGTAGTCCTCTTTCGAGCGGATGCCGCCCAGAGTGCGGGCATTCAGGTGGCCGAAGTCGATGCAGGGCATAATGCGCTTATCCACGCTGCACAGCGCCAGCACCTCGTCCAGTGTGCCCAGCTGGCCGATCTTGCCCATGGTTTCCGGGCAGAGAGTCATATCGGCAAAGCCTGCTTCGTCCAGCGCTTCCACGGCACGGCGCATGGTATCCAGCGCTTTTTCAAGGGCCGCTTCCCGGCTCTGCTTGCCGCAGCTGCCGGAGTGGAAGATGATGCGTCTGCCGCCCAGCGCTTTGCACACCGCCGCACTTTGCAGCAGATACTGGATGCTGTTGAGCCGCTTTTCCTCTTCCAGACTGGACATGCTGATATAATACAGTGTTTAATTTTAGCCGCTTTATGCGGTTTTGTCAAGCGGTAATTCGTTAAATTTTGAAGTGTTTCAATCTTCAAAACGCTGTCAGAAGCAGCCCGGCGGTTTCCAATGTCGGCAAATTGTCGGCAGTCTTAGCCCTGATTCTGCTTTTCCAGTTCCGGCAGACCGGCAAGGGATGTGCCCAGCGAAGCAACGCCCGCAATCAGGGCCGTTTCTGCAATCAGCTGCGCATTCAGGGTTCCCGCTGCTGCCTGTGTTGTAGCCATTGCGAAACCAGTCTGCACAGCGGTCTTTGCGGCACGAATGCCCGCCGCTGCCCACCATTCGATACTAACCAGATTCTTCATAGTGATCATCCTTTCTTCACTGTACGCCCGCAAGGGCTTTCCACGTTTTAGGCCCAACCACACCGTCAACGGTCAGACTGTGGGTCTTCTGTGCTGCCCTGACCGCTGCTTCCGTATTGGCCCCAAAGATACCATCAACCGGCAGACCCAGAAGCCGCTGAAGCATTTTGTTTGCTGCCTTTGCTGTGGCATTCGCACTGCCCCTGCGCACCGTGGGCATGATGAACGCCTGACTGGATGTGTAGTTATACACGCCCTTCTGGGTGCAAAGCCATGTTGCATGACCGTTGCGCACGTCCACATGGATGAAGGCGGTTGAACCGTACCAGTACACACCGACACCACCAAACAGGCCACTTGCCATGATTGCCAGCTGCACGGGGTTCAGCTTGCCGGTGGGGTCTTTCACATCGGCAGCAATACCATATAAGTGTTTGCTTGCCTTGCCCCCGCCCACATCTGCATTGTGCTTCATGCACCTGTAACCGGAAGTAATTTTCAGCGGAGTGTTATACCCCGTGCGAATGATTTCCAGCTTTTGCACCAGCAATTCATCCACCTGCTGATATGTACACCCGCAAGGGCATTGGAACTCATATCGCTTGAAATTTTTAGTGATGGGGGTTTTATCCCCCGGCTTGAAGGTAATCAGGTTTGACATAAAATCAGCCTTCTTCCTGTCTTTCCTCTTCTGCCTTCTGCTTCAGAATGTCGATTGCTTTCGTGATAGCTGCCGGAATGGGAACCCCCATCAACCCGGCATTCTCCACAATGGAAATAGTTTCATTGACAATGAAGGCGATTACAACCGCATCACGAATGAACGTGCTGCCCATTACGGTATCAAGGCGGCACGCAACCAGTACGATCAGCAGCGTCACACCCTTCCGACACAGACCTTTCCACCCTGCACGGCTTTCCAGCGCACCGGTCTGACTTTTGGGCGACTTATGGAAGACTGCTGCAACCATGATACCAGTGATGTAGTCAATGCCCATGAACAAAACGAGTGTAGCCAAAGCCGCATCCCAACCCCCAAACAATGCAGCAATGGTGCTGCCCACAACGCCGATCACGGCACAAATAGTATTTTTCATGTGATTCTGTCCTTTCTCAAAATCAAGCAATAAACAAACCCATCACCAGACCGTCAGGAACAGCCCTGTGATGGGTTTTCGTATTGCTTTTAATAAAATTAGGCAATCAGGTATTTGCAGTATAGTCTTCGCCCGTGATGTCCTTGTACTGGTCTGCGGTGATTTCGCCCTCTGCCACGCGCTTGGCCAGAACTTTCTTGACGGCAACGCGGCGGGATGCGGGCATCTCTGCCCAAGTCTTAGTGCCTGCAATCAGGCGGTTTGCCCAGATAATGTTCATGGTGATACCTCCTTATTCCTTGTTCAGCGCTGCGTCCAGCTCACACAGCGCGGTTTCGATGTCGGCCAAACGCTTCTCGTTGGCTGCGTCCTGCTCACACAGGGCATCTTCCATTTCAGCCACACGGTCGGGCAGCTGTTCGTGCTCCTGCTGCTTCTTGGCTGCGGCTTCCTTCTCCTGCCGGGTGGGCAGATTGTCCTTTTTCCACTGAATCATGGTGACTGTCCTCCTTACTGGAATGCGCCGCTGACGGCTTCGATGTAGCCGCCAGTGCCGGATGCACCGCGGCTGACGGAAACGCGGAAGTTGAACGCTGCGCCGTTGGTCGCCGCGCTGTTGGTGAACACGATGTTCATGCCTTTCTTCACCTCAGTGGTAGCATCCTGCCAGACCGGGGACGGGTCGTTGGCATCGTTCGTGACCTCCGCCTTAAACACAGCATCATCGGGAATGCTGCCCGTCACCTGAAGGACGGCAACGGTAATATCACCATCCACTGCCAGCGGGGTGGTCAGCGTCACACTTGCGGCGTGGACGGTCTTGGTGAAGGTTGCGGACGCGCTGGTGGTCTCCTTGCCGTCGCTTACCTCAACCGTCAGGGTGTGGCTGCCATTCAGGACGCGCTGGAACCCTGCGGCATCGGCGACCTGCTCAAAGGTCAGCGCAGTACCGCTTGCAATGCTGGTGTGGGTGGCGGTGGTCTTTCCGTCAAGTTTTTCGGTGACGGTCAGCGTGTCGCCGTCGGCATCAGTAACGGTATAGGTGAAGTCGAAGGGTGCGTTCTTCGCTCCCAAACTCGTGGAGCTGGCGTTGATGGCCGGGGCCACATTGTATCTGACCGTGCGTATAGCGGACGTGGTGTAGCCAGACTCCATACCATCGGTGTCGTATGCCTTGACGCGGTACATCACGGTAGACCAGCCCTTGGTGATGGTGTCGGTGTAGGTCAGCGCGTTGCCCTTGTACACCTGCGTGTAGGCGGAGCCACCATCGGTGCTGCGCTCCAGAATGTAGCCGCTCAGGTTGCCATCGCTGTCACTGGCCGCAGTCCACGAGATCACCAGCGTGCTGCCGCCCTTGACATCCTTCGGCACCGTGATGGACGGCGGCGCAGACGGGGCGTTGTTGTTGACCACCGTTACCCGCGAGCTGGTGCGCCAGCCAGACTCAAGGCCCTCAGTGTCGTATGCCTTGACGCGGTACATCACGGACGTGGTGCCGAAGGCGATGTTGTCCGTGGTGCTGGTGGCCGTACCCTGATAAATCTGACTCCACGACCAGCCGTCGTTGGTCGAACGCTCTACCTTGTAGCCGCTCAGGTTGCTCTCAGCATCATAGCTTTTTTCCCACGAGATTGAGATGTTCGTGCCGCCCATGATGGACGAAGGAACGGAAATGTTCCACGGAGTCGAGGGCGCGGTGTTAGTCGAGACCGTGCCATCATCAGATACCAAGAGAGTAGAGGGCAAAATCAAAGCGGGGCGAACACCGTAGTAGTTGGAGCAGTTGTTATAGCCCCAGTTGCCATTGGAGACGATGAACATCACGCTATTGGAGAGTTGGCAGAACGGAGAGCGGAGCGCCCAGTAGACATCGGCAGAGCCGTTGAGATAGGCAACACGCTTGGAATCAGGACCATTGTCTGCACAGCCCTTGAAATAGGCCAGCTCTGCGCCCTCGCCGCTCGGCATACCGTCGAAGCTGAAGCTCGTTTCGGTCGCACTGAGCAGGAAAATCTTTGCAGACAGGCCGTTCGAGCCGCTGGCGACGGTCGTAGACGTGCCGCTGCCTATGCGATACGGGAGCTTTACCTGCTTGATGGCGTTCTTGATGTTCGACTCGAAAAGGCCCAGGAACGTGCCGTTCAGGTAGGAGTGGATGGTGCTGTTGGCGTAGTCGCTAGTGCCCGATCTATTCCACTGGCGTTTTTCGTAGATGTCTTTCATCAGCAGCCAAGCACCGTTGCAGCTATCGTCATAGACGCTGGACGGCTTGCCCTGATGGACAATGATAAAGTCCTTGACCGTACCGTTCACTTTGATTTTAACGGTGCTGCCAACGGCCTTTGCGCCTAATCTTACATTTGCCATAAAAATTCACCTCCTTGCTCAAAATTCAATCCTTGACAGATCGGCGTTCCACACACCTGTCACGGTCAAGCCGTCAAGGCTGCTGAATGTGGCGCTGAACGAGTTCTTAGAAACGCTGGTATCGTATTTCAATTTCATCAGTTCAAGTTCCGCTCTCAACTTCGTGTTTTCCGCTCGAATGTCTGAGTGGGCATCTGCTGCGGTGTTGTGCGTATTCACAGCGGTAGCCATGCGTTCATCCGTCTGGGTCTTGGTATATGCGTCTACCGCTGTACCCCAGTTACCCGTTGCATCCCTTGTCTGAAACTCTCCATGGAAGTAGCGGAGTCCGTGGCATCCCTGTTCATCTGTAACAGCTTTCAGCGCATGACTGTTTATCAGTTTCTTAACACTGTTAAACTGCTCAATGGTAGGGTATGCCCCCGGAACAACTTCAATTTTGACTTGCTCACTGTTGTCAACCTTGATGTTCAGCGCGTAGGTAATGCTGGATACGGTCTTGCCGGAAAACGGGGGAAGATAAGACGGATTATCCGGCTCGACGCTGACGGCAAACAGAATTTTGTTGCCCTCACCATCTTCAGCAATCACACCAATAGCTTTAGTGTAATAGCCGGTTTCCAGCTGACTGTTATCCATTGCGGCCAAAATCTGCACCATAGTAGCATCAGTGCGGGTTGTGCTGGATACCTTTGCAACCTGTTTGACATCGGAAAGTTCGGTTAGGCTTTTCAGGTCAATGCCGGTATAATCCCAGTCGGTAGACTGCACTTCTGTAAATTCCACCGTTGCTGTTCCGGCAATCAGTTTTGCAACCAATTCTTCACCCAAACTTGTGATGATCAAGTTTTGCATAGTCATTTTCCTTTCAAATATTTATGGTTTTATGCTCCGAAATAACGCTTGTGTAAACCATTCTAGTTTTCACACTCTGCTATGTGTTCAGCTCAGTGTTCACCACAAAATTCTGGTTTTGCACAATAGTTCCGCCCAAACTTACAGGCCCTGCTGCATTTAGTATAATGTAATTTGTGGATTTCACCACCAGATTACATGGAATTACACTTCCAATTATACGTTCGAATTCTTCCACCTGTCCGAATAATTCAAGATCAGTGTGAATTTCCAGCGTGTAAGCGTCTGTAAAATATTTTGTCAGGGTAAACCCATGGTCAGCGCATAACGTAGTCAACCGATAAACTAAAGTGCGTAAGGTACATGGCATATCGTTGAACCAGTGATTTTGAACACGGCTGCGCCTACTTTCAAGCGTATCTTCTTTGGAAGGAAGAATTTTCAGGATTTTTTCAAACCTTGAAATGCCGTATTCATCAGCAGTTGCGATGAACTGGTTTTTCAGCACTCTATCTGCGCTATCCCACACAATTACAAATTCAGGATCTTCAGCGTTCAGCGTTGCCGCAATTTCGGTGAAGTCCTGCATGAACGGTGGAAGATATGCCAGAAGGCTCACATCACGGGTCATGCACCAGCACCCCCAAACACGGGGATTTCAAACGGGGTCAGGGTCAGGTTTGCAGCATTGCCGTTGATTTTGGTGTCGAAAATATCAATCACGCCTTGAATCGCCATAATACGGCTTTCAATTTGGCTGATACGCACCACCAAATAGTCATTGTCGGCCCACTCTTTACGAAGTTCCAGCAGATACCCAGAAATAGCATTTTCAATGCTGCTTTGCAGATTGCTCCAACTGTAACCGGTATTAAACACAATGGATGTATTCACATTCACTTTGATTTCTGCTGCCGTGTCCACCTTGACCACATGGCCAATGGGGGCCAAACCATAGCCTTCACCGGCATTTTCTTCCGGGTCAATGGCTGTTTGCACGGTCTGAATCAACGTGCCGGATGCCTTAGAATAGTCAGAATTTAATATGGTCAGCTTGACGGTGCCGCCCACAGTCAGCTTTTTTTCTGCTGCTGCCGTGTATACCGTCTTCAGCCATGCCATCACATCCGGGTCAAGGGTGGACAGCGTGGAATCATACCAGCTTTTGACCTTTACGCCCGGAATCATCGTGGCTGGCTGAAGATCACTATTCCATACTCTTGTAACTTTGGTAGCACCAACGCCATGAATGCCGTTTGTTTTTGCAATGTAGTCCGCACGGTTGCCGCCATAAGCAACGTCTGTGAAAGATGCAAAATACCGCTTGCGTAATGCTTCCGTTTCTTCCGCATCCTCGCCGGGAATCAGAACTGCCGTCAGTTCAGCAGTTTCAAGACCGTCAATGTATTCAATGGGAATCATGCCGCCCAAATACTGATTACCAACTGCACCTTCCGTTTCGCATTCAACCCGGTATGTACCATCCGCAATCTTTTCAGTCACAACATAATTCAATTCCTGAAGGTTGAAACGCTTGCCCAGAACGTCAGCATCCTTTGGGGTGAACTCGCCCTTCAGAATGGCATTGGTTGCGCTGTAAGGGGTGATACCTCGTTCCTTTGCACGTCTGATAAGAAATTCTCTGCTTGCAGTATCGCCGTATGCTTCCTGAAGCATATTTTCCAATTCCAGATACAAGTTCTGAAATTCCAGTGCCGTGGGGGAATGGGTGTCCCAGATTACAGAACCTTCCCGCTTATCCAGCGAATCAGAAACCCGGTCAAGCATCCGTTGCAGAATACTTTCATAGGTCTGGTTCTCAAACATCAGATATTCACCGTCCTTTCTGCTTCCACATCACCGAAAATCGTATGCGCTGTGAAGGTTACATAAACAACACCTTTTTTCGGCAACTGAAATTCAAAATTGTTAACGCTCTGGATTCTCGTATCATACAGAAGTGCTTCTGTAATACGCCGTTCCAGCTCCGGGCATACATAAGAAACAGGCTCACCAAACAGATCAAGGGTTTCAATACCGTAGTTCCATGAATAGATTAGATATTGGTACCGCTCTGTGGAAAGAATCTTGAAGATTGCCTGTTTCATTGCTTCTTGTTCATCGGTGTACCCTCGAACGTGAAGCCGGTCAAGATTCATATAGTAGGTGCGTGTGGGCTGTTCTTCAATAGTGATGCCATTTTCCAAAAACGTGGAAACTGCTGGAATCATTTATACCCACTCACCTTTCACTTTAGGAATGGGCTTGATTCTATCAATCACGATGAATCTTTGTCCCCCTTGCTCTCGAATCAGGAAAACAACATCATCTTTTTTCAATGCGTTGTAAACCTTCATCTTCTTTTTGTTTTTCACTTCATATTGAAGTGTTTGAACGGATGTAGTGCCATGAACACCGGTGTGATTATGCTGCAACTTTTCAGTTTTCAACGAAAATTCAACATCGCATTCATAGTCAGTGACGTTGCGGCAAAGAATCAAATCTTCTGCTTCAAGGATGGTCTTCTGGTCAACGGTGATTTCCAAAGGGGAATCTTTAGTCACCGTACCATAACACACCCGAACCGGTTTTTCTGCATCACCAACGCCTTTTGCGGCACATTTTATACCTTTTAGAAGTCCTGTCATATCAGGCAATGAAACCACCCCCAACCAGCGTCAAATCCATGCTGTGTTCATCCAAATATAAATGATGGGTGACTTCCTCAACCATCATATAATTCTGAAGTTTCACATCGCCCAAATCCAGTAGCGTGGGAATCAGGCAACCGGGCCGCACGTTGGGATTTCCAAAGGTACCGGTGATTTTCAGCTTTTTTGTGACTTGGTTATACAGTTTCAGCAGCGCATCCGCTTTCGCCTTTCCGTTTTCTTTCTTGGTAAGTGTGTCATAATACTGCAACACACCCCATTTTTGAATGTTGGAAGAATCTTTTGTGATGTAGATTTCACGCTTGCCGGTGTCATCGTTGTCATAGGAAAGTTTAATCTGATTATAGGTCTGTTCATCAATGCTTGAAGTATATTCAAAGTTTTCAGCCGATTCATTGTAAATGATGTAGCCGGAAATTTTCATATTTTCAATGTTTTTCAAAGCAAGTTTGCCGTAGTCATCATACAGAACAAACATCTTTTTTGCATTGGTCAGCGTTAAATCAAGGGCATTTTCCACCATGTCAAACAGACTTGTGTTGTCCTCTCTGCGCCGTGCGATCACAAACCCGGTGTCTTCAATAGTGCCGGTTTTCAGCTTGAAATCATCTGCGATCATCTGAATGAACTGTGAAGCGGTCTTTCCTTTGTACAGGTAAGAATCTTTGTTTTTCAGATACCGTAATTGGTCATAGGCTGTTACAGACATCAGGGAATCTTTATCAGATTTTTTCTTGAAGACAAATCCGCTGAACATGGGCACCCCGTCCACTTTCAGGCCCACCGGGGAACCTTCAACGAAGTTCAATGCGGAATCTTTAATCAAACTAAATTCCAGCTTGCCGGGGGTGCTTCTTCTTTTCAGGGTCAGCGTTACGCCTTCTTCAACAGCGGGAATGAAGCCTTTTTTCTCGCTGCTGCCCATAATCAGCTGATATTTCAAAGAAGCACCCCCTTTCAAGCTGCCGGAATCGTTAATTCCTGTCCCACCCGTAAGGCGTTCGGGTCAGTAATAAACGAATTTGCATTCTGAATTTTTTTGTACTTGCTGCCGTCACCATAAAAGCGTTTTGCAATGGTATACAGGGTATCGCCCTTCTTGACCTTATATTTTTGGCTGCGTTTCGGTGCCGGGCTGTGTTCAGCTAATCGGTTCACGATCAGGCTTGCAACAATCGCCGCACCGATGTTATTTTTCACCTGAACAGTATTGGTGCCATAATACCGATACTGTTTCAAGCTGATTTTCACAGTCAGGTCAAAGCCATTACTTGCGGATTCCGTAATGGTGTAGTTTTCCATGGAAACCCGGATATTGGTAGAAAAAAGAATGCGGCCAGAAGGAAGCATCCTGACCACAATAAACTGAAATGGCTGCTTGCTGGTTTTCAACCTTTCAAAGTAGCCCAGAAAAAACGATGCACCTAAAAAACCGGTCTTATAGATTGCATACGGATGATTCACTTGCGGAATCTCGCATTCAAAATCAATGTCAGTCAGTTCTGCCGTTTTTAGCAGATTAACCTGACCTTCATTTATAAGGGTGATGGTCTTGTTTGCATTATTGATTTTGGTTGTCAACTTGGAAGGTGTAACCGGTAACAGGCACTTATCCAGATAGAAAAAATACATCAGTCATGCACCCCTTCCGCTGTAACTTCAATCGCTTCCATAAGGCCATCCGTCAAAGCAGAAACCACACCGTCCAAATCCATACCGTTATTCACGGTGTTGTGGTTATTCTGTTCGATTTTGATTTCTGCCGTGGTATAGCGGTTGATAACTTCCATCTCTGCCATATCACGAAGATATTTCAAATCTTCATCGGTATCAGACAGGGTATCTTTGATTTTGCCGGTGTTGTCTGCAATATCCGGCAAGGTGGACAGATTTGCATTGTCTGCAATCAGACCAGCATAATCTTCAATGGAAGGAATGCTGCCGCTGGAGTTGAACAGGTTGCCCACTTTGTTTTCCAGTCCTACACCGAAATCATAACCAGCGGATGCAGCGTCACCATAATCAAACCGCTGTAAACCGGCTGTACTTGTGTCCATCCGATCAAGGGTGATTGCGTTTTCGTTTTTGCCCCACTGGGTCACGCTGTTCTTCAGACCTTCAAGGCCCGCCGTCCAGTCTGTGCCGAAAATCGCATCAATGATGGTGGTAACAATCTGACCCAAAGACAGAAACCAGCTGATAATCTGCCCGATCAGGTTTGCAACCGCATCACCAAACGAATTAAAACCGCCATTTGCAGCGTTCAAAACCCATTCGATGATGCCGATGAAGAAGTTGACGAATGCAGCAATTACAGCAACAAAGCTATTATACAGGCCGATGCCAATATTCAGGATAAAGGCACCAGCAACAGCCACGGCACCAGTAATCAGGCCAGTTGCAGAAATAGAAGTTCCTGCAACCTGATTGATGATGCCCACCAGTGCATACAGAATGACGATCAGGGCCAGAACTGCCGCTATAATCCACGTTACAGGACAGGCCAACAGCGCAGCGTTAAAACCGTACTGTGCAGCAGTTGCCGTGAAGGTTGCGCCGCTCTCCATCATCAGTGCAGCAGCGTGGATTTGATCAGCCATAGCGGATGCAGCTTTCAACCCATTACTGACCGCCTGAATCCCGTTATAAATGCCCAGAACCACGTTATAGGCCGTAAATGCGGCCACGATGCCCCACACAATCGGGGCGATCCAGCCCCAATTATCACTTACAAAAGCACCGATTGATACTACCAAATCAAATACATCCAGAAGAATGTTTGCAAGAGCTAATATTGCCCCAATAGCATTTTGGATAGATGCCTGAAGCACATCACTATTAGCTAGATCATTCAAATTTTGAAGAACCGGCTGAAACGCAATCAATGCTGTATTTTGCATTGATTGCCAAATTTGGCTCCATGTCATAGGCATAGATTCAAACTTACTGTTAATGTCGTCAGCAGCTGAAAAAATTGCAGTTTTAACAATATCAGCGGACAACTCGCCATCAGCTGCCATTTCACGAATTTGCCCAATAGGGACATCCAAATAGTCTGCAATATTCTGGATTAAGTTTGGTGCTTGCTCAAAGATGCTGTTCAGTTCATCACCACGAAGAACACCAGACCCCAATGCTTGCGATAATTGCAGTTCTGCATTTGCAGCTTCTTGGGTGCTTGCTCCTGCAATAGTCATTTGCTTCTGAATCAGATCAGCAAAAGCGACAACTTCTTCTGAACTGCTGAACGCATCCTTTGCGTTGTTGCCAAATCTGGCAACAACATCGGCCATCTGACTGAATGAACCCCTTGCGTCTTGGGCTGCTGCATAGACCATATTGACCAATTCAGCAGTAGACTGAACTCCATCATTCATCATGTCCAAACGGGAAGTGGTCAGTGTCAACTGGTCAGATATATCCAATGCTTTGCCAATGGATTGCACACTGATATATGCTGTAACTGCACCCTTGATAGTATCCGTTAACTTGTCAGCTTGGGCCACGCCTTCCTGAATACTCTGGTTAAACTGCCCTTGTTCGTTTACATTGTCACGGATAAACCGTTCAGTATTCCCGATAGTTTGGGATAATTGCGAATAAGCTGTATTTGCAGCGGAAACATCCATATTATCCAGTGCAGCATTCAGGTCATTCTGTGCTTCAAGAGCCTGTGCCAACTGTCCACGCATCTGTTCCAGTGCAGCGTTCGCCGTGTCGGTGCCGATATTCAGCGGGTTGTTTTCAATTTGCTGAATACGCTGCTGCACGGCCTGTAAACGGCTCCCAACATTACTGATGTCAGTTACCGCATTACTGGGTAAAACGCTTGTAGAAGCCGCCGTTGCTGCTATCTGGGCTTGTTTCTGATTCAGACTGTCCATCATGCTGTTTGCACTCTGGATTTCCTGCTGGAATCTCTCTGTGCCGGAAGATAAGAAAGATTCAAAGTTTTCAGACTGCCATTGAACCGGAACAGTCACGGGGTCAGATGGTGGCACAATCGGGTCAGGGATTTCCGGCTGTACGGGCACCTGAACCGGGTTTGTCTGTTCGGGAATATCCACTCCCTGCATTGCCGATTCAAGGGCCTGTGCCGCTTCCGTTGCCTGATTCAGCGCATCCCGTGCCCCATCAATCGAAGTAGTATCAACGCTCTGGTTCATACCCTGCTGCAAATTTTCCATTGCAGACAGGCCCATATTTACGGCCTGAATAATATCCATCATTGGGGCCGTGAAAGCGTCATACAGTTCGATTGAACTTTTAATGGTTGCCATTCATTCACCTTCCTTTATGTTTTGCCTTACTTTCGGCTCTCTTTTTTGCCTTTTCATCATTGGCGGCTTTCACCTTGATTGCGGCAACCACGAAAGCTTTTTCTTGCTCGTCCATTTCTGCGAAGGTGGAAGGAAGAATGTGTAATTTCAGAAGGGCATAGTAAGCATAATTGCTTTCCCAATCCCCTTCTTCAATTAGTTTTTTGCCTCGTTCACCTTGTCCTCAAAGCTGACGTTGAAGCCCTGAAGCTGCTGCACATAAGCAGCAAGGTTCTGATACTCGCCGGGGTCATCCACCATTGCCATCAGAAGGTCTTCCGGGGTCTTCACGCCGTAAGAATCCTGAAGATCAGCATCGTGCATATCAGGGGCCACAATGGAAGCACAGATCAGCTTTTTCACATAGGCCGAAGTATCGACCTTGGGCCGGTACATACCGGGCTTACCAGTAACCGGAACATCCTTGGTACAAGCTGCCCGGATGTTCTCATTCTCGGCAGAAGTGATGTGCCGGAACTCGAAGTCAAGGGGCTTGCCGTTCTCATCACACAGGGAAGCGGTGACGGGGTGCATCTCATTGGCCTTCTGAATTTTATTTGCCTTCATAAACTTGATAAACTTAGACATTTGTAAAACTCCCTTCACAATAAAAAGCAAAACCCCTTATATCGGCCAAAGGCTCAATATAAGGGGTTTTGCACTACTCACAAAATGATACGCTATTAGGTTGCAAAACCAGTCAGCTGGGCAAAGGTTTCCGGCATGGAGAAATCCTCGAAGGTGCCGTTGATGTCTTCATCCAGATATTCGCCGTCTGCATCGAACTTGGCAAGGGTACCGCCATCCATGTTGCAATCATAGAACACGATGGTCTGTCGGCCCGCTGCACTGTCCGGGTCATCGTTGGTAATCTGCATTTCAAAATACACGTCCTCGCCGGTATTTTTGTAATCCAGAAGTGCCTGACGAAGTTCAGACTGATTATAGTGTGCGGTACCGCTGAAGGTGCCTTCCATACCGCACGACTTATGGCCCTTCATTACACGACCTAAACAGGGAACAGTGGTTTTGTCCTTATCCACCTTTGCTTCCAGATCAATCATCTGCATGAAGTTGTAACGCCGGGTGTTGATGGTCAGATAGCACTCTGCCAGTTTCGCCGCAATGGTGTCACGGCCCTTCATAGTAACATTGTTGACCATGTTGTTTCACTCCCTTCTTTACGCAACGGTGACAGTCATATACAGCTTGTCCATAGCGTTCACAACCGTCACAGCATCGGTGACAACCACGGATTTCTTGCTGTCACCCTGTGCAACCGTAACATCGGTATCACTGAAGTTTTCCAGTGCCCGAATGTCATTCAGCTGCTGGTGGTGCTTGACAATATCTGCCCACAGGGACAGACGGCCCGCATTGTCATTCGGAACAGTGCCCATGTAACGGGTGTTGAAGATCACCGCAATGTCATTGGCAATCTGGTCACAGACACGCACGGTCTGATTGTCCTTGAACACATCGCCGCAAGTGTCGGAAACCGTCACCATGCTGTTGATGTCTTCCAGCACACGCACGTCAGAACCAACCTGATGAAGCACCCATTCACCAGCGTCCAGACAACTTTCCAGCTGCGACTGGGTGAAATCGGTGTCGATGGTGAACTCGCCATCGTACTTCTTATTCTGGTTGCTCTTGTTGACCGCACAACCAGCAGATACGCCGGTTGCCCAGTAGATCAGGCTTGCTTCATTTGCACCATCGTCCAGAACCTTGTTCTTCACGTTGATGGTACCCATGAAGTCAGCAGCCTTGCGATAGATGCACAGCTGGAACTTCATGCCCATTTCATCACGAAGACGCTTGCAAAAAGAAGTATACAGGGTTTTGATGGTTTCCTCGGTAGTCACAACACCCATGGTGTTGTAAGTGTAGGATTCAATCTTATCCAGATACTTCTGGTGTGCGCTGCCATCAACAGCAGCATTCGTGCCGCCGGTCAGCGGGGTTGCTGCCGTTGCCTTCAGGGTTGCGCCGGTCTTGAAGGTAACATAATCGTTTGCCTTCAGATCAGTTGCCTTCTTGACGGTCTGTTCATCCACAATGGTGGTGCCCAGAAGGGTTACAACGTCAAATGCGCTGGTATCATCGGCATTGGCCTGAATCCGAATCTTCAGGTCATTGCCACGGGTACCGCCATAACGTGCCGTTGCGAAGTCGTTTGCGGCCTTTACGCCGCCACCGTTCAGACGGTAGGCATACAGGGTCTTTGCATTCAGGAACAGGTCACGAAGGCCCTTCAGGTGGTCATCCGTATAGGCATAACCGAAAATCTTCATGCTGTTCTTCTGAAAATCGCCATTGGTGACTTCAAAGACAGCATTTTCCACGCCCCAATCCAGTTCAAGGGGCATGGTTGCATAGCCACGTTCAGACAGCGTAGCAGATGCCTTAGCTGCCGAAACGAAATTGATATAGCTGCCGGGAAGTTTCTTGTTCTGGGTTACAAAAGTGCCGCCACCCAATGCCATATCAGTTCACCTTACCTTTCAGAAAGTCGTTGATGTCGGTTTCAATCTGGGAAATAGAAACCTGTGCAGTGTCGGGGTATTTGGAAAGTGCCACTTCCAGCACATCCCGCTTATCCCGGAAACGTGCGGCCTTGCGAAGCTGTTCTTTGCTGAAAACCGCTTCACCGGCTGCAACGGTGGTCTTTTTCGTTGCCATTGTATTTACCCCTTTGCAGTAATATTGTTGGATAGTTCGCTCATTGCAGTGGTTTCTTCCACCTTGTAAACGAACATATCATAATTCACTAGAAAGATCAGAACCCCATCTTCCACAGTGAATTTCATTTGGGTTCCACGGCTGGGGGAACCCTGCACGGTGATATGTTCAAGGCAGTCATACAGGCGTTCCGCTACACCATAGCATTCTTGTTTCGGTTCCAAATCGGATGCCGGAAAGTAATGCACAGCGAACGGATGCCGCCTGAAATGACGTTTGCCCAGAAACAAATCATCGGAAGGCTGGATGGAAAGTATGAAAAAACAAGGGCCTTCAAACCCTTGCTTTTGCTGTTCTGGGTAGATTTTCACATCGTCCCCAAACTCTGCATTCAGGGCAAGGGAAATACCCGCAATAATTTCATCAATCATTGTACTGCCCCCTTCAGAAGTTTGGCTATCCTCGCTTCAAGAACCGCCGGTGCGATTTCCTGAAGTTCCTGTTCGGATAGTGTTAACATGAATTTTCCTTCAACCCAGCCTTTGCCACCTCTTGTGCGGTGCCCAAATTCCACATAACTGGAATATTCTACCGGGTTGACGATTTCCACACGGAAAATGTTTCCTTTATGCTGGATTTGAAGGGATTTTGCGTATTCCTGCGCCGGTGTACCAGCACCGGAACCGGATGCAGCATCTTCAAAGGTTTCAGCAGTCCACCCCCTGCGAAGTGTACCACCTTTTTTCCCGGATGGATTGACACGGACGGTGTAGCGATCACCCTTCTTGTGATTTTTGCTGTCACGTTTAGCAACCACAGTTTTTTCACGGCTGTAATCACCAACAGGGGTTCTTTTGATAACCTTTGCCAGCAGTCTTGCGGCCAATTCTTTGGCGCAATCCTCACAAAATAACGTGATTTTGTCCGGTTTGATTCCGTTCAATTCCCTTTGAAGTTTTTTCAAATCCGTTGAAGAAAACTTGCCCATCTTTGCCATCATGCCCACCCCTTGAACAGTTCAAGGTTATATTCCCTGTGTGTGGGATAAATCGCCGGTTGTCCAGCGCATTTATAGGCCGTTTCGGTGCCATCTTGCTGAACCAGCAGTTTGGAACCCGGCTTGATTTCCACATTTGGGGAAACAAATACCTTGATACTTTGGGATAGCTTTGCGGCTGTATCAGTTTGTGCGGCACTGGTACTTGATTCAAACGAAACCTTGCACGGAACATCGGTTAAAACACACGTTTCACCAGACCGCTGTAATTTCGTTTTCTCGTCACGTTTCGTGCCGTACTCATAAACTGACATGGTGCCACGGAAAGTGCTTTCTATGACCTTCCTAGCCGCTGTATAGGCTTTCTGCATCGTGTTCACCACCAGCACACCCGCCTATACTTTGCAAACTGCCCTTTCCCGTGATTCAGCATCCAATTCACAACAGCATCAAGCCGCTGTTCATCGGTGTTGCTCCCTTCACCCACAGCAAAAACCGTGTTTGTGTCACCAGTCTGAATCTGCTTCACGGCTTCACCCAAATCAAACGATTCAAGGCGATCAGGGGCAAAAACCTTCAAGGTCTGAAGGAAATCACCAATAATCATGTCAGCAGCAATGCAGCGTAATCCGGCGGGGATTTCAGGCTGGTTGCAATTATTCGTGATGGTTTCCCGCACCATCTGCCCGGAATACTTCAAAAGCACGTCATCAGTGTCTTTCAAAGTGATTCCATACGCAGTCAGGCGGGTTTTCACATCCGTCAAAATTTCAGCGATTTCAACGGTCTGCATAGGGATTCACCCCCAATCAGCCACGGGAAATGATACGGGCAATCGCAATGGACTTGTGGGGAATGGCCTTGGTGCCATCGTTCACGATGTTCCAGTTTGCGCCGGTGGACAGATCATTGTTGGATGCAGATGCAGTAATGGAAGCGGGCTTTTCAAAAGAAATGCCATCCACGCCGCAAATGTAGCGATCACGCACATACAGCGTATCCTGACCGCCGTTGGTTTTGGGGTCACGGCTCATCTCGTAGGGCACAGCGTCACCGATGTCATCCAACACAATGGAACCGTTGCCCAGAACATAGGTGGTGTACTTGGTGTAGCCATCACCTGCGCCGGAACTGCTTTCCTTCACATCCTCGGTAGGCATACCATCATCAATCAGCACAGTGCGACCATTCCACGTTGCAAGGGACAGATCACGCTGGATGCCGTCAGCGTCAGTATAGGTCATATACTTCAGCAGCTTCAGGTTTTCCAGATGGGTTGCAACAGCACTGTGCATGATAACCAGCGTGAACACGCTCTTGTTATCGCCGCAAGCCTGCTGCATGGTGGTGTTCAGGGTGGATGCACCAACTACACCATCATCACCGGTTTTTGCGGAAATATCAAGAGTGTGGGCCTTGATGAACTCTGCCGCTGCCTTTGCGGGCACAGTGCTGCCGGTGGTGGTCATGCTGAAAATACCCTTCAGAATCGCCAGCAGCATGGTCTGCTTCACGTTCATCTTGTAGTCGGCAATCTGACCGGCCACGTTGTCCATGAAGTCCACACCAGCGGTGATGTTCTTGCTGAAGTTGCGTTCAGTCCACGCATCCATGCGGGAAGCGGTCACGAAACCCTGTTCATAGGTGGTGGTACTGGATGCAGTGATGTCAGCTGCACCGGTGTTGTTCTGGCTGGTGCTGCCATCAATCCGGCCAAAGAACGGAATGCGGGCATACAGGGAACCGGTCTGGTTAGACAGGGCAGAACGTGCATTCTCGTTGCTGCCAACCGCACCGGACTTTGCCAGTTCGGTCTTGGTGACGTTGGGAATACGGTCAACGTACTTACCAAACGCCGCTGCATTGAAACTCTTGGAATCAAATTTTGCCATGGTGTTTCATTTCCTTTCGCAAATTTCATTGATTCTTGGGCTGTGATTTCACTTTTCAAGAATCGGTTTAGATTTCCGCACCCGGATTTTCGGCCAGATATGCGGCCATTTCCGAATACGTCATTTTGGACGTGTCCACGCCGCCGGGGTTACCATCGCCACCGGCACCGGGCTTTGCGCCCTTGAAACCAGCAGAACCAGCTGCATTGAACATATAGGAATCAGACTTCTTCACGCCATCCAGCTGTTCCTTCAGGCCCGTCAGGTTGCCTTCCTTATCCAGCTTCACGCCGGTCATGTCCAGCATTGCCTTCACAGCCTTGTTGTTCTTTGCTCCTGCGGCGGTCAGGGCAGAATCAACGGCATTGTCAAGGCGAATCTGCGCAATCTGCGCTTCATAGCCTTCTTTCTGGGTCTTGTTCTCCCCCTGCAACTTCTCAATCTGGGCTTTCAGATCAGCGTTGTCACCGGAAGATTTCTTCAGCTGTTCAAGCTGCGTGTCACGGTCTGCAATCTGGGATTTCAGGCCCTTGTTTTCCTCGTTGACCTCATCGAAGCGGGCCTTGGGGATGAAAACACCGTCAATGTTCTTGTCGATGAACTCCTGTGCCTTCTCTTCAGTCAGGCCATACTGTACCAGCTGTTCCTTCAGTTTCATTTTTTCTTACCTCTCTTTTGATTTTTTAGGTGGTATCTCCACCCGTGAAAAGTGCTTGTTCTTTACCGCCTACAATACTAAAAAGGCGTAAAATAAAAGGCCCCCGATTGTTCGGGGGCCTTCTGGCCGTATTTAAGAATCTTCATCATCCCGTGTGGGCATTACACAATCAGGATGATTCATGTATTCTTCAAATTCTTTGCGTACCTCTTCCGGCGCACCGTCCTTCAAGTGCCAGTTGTCAGGTTCAGGCACAAAATATGGACTTGTGAAAAAATCAGGCATCGGCATTATCAGGAACCCCCTTCAAAAGTTCTTCAAGCATTTCACCGAATTTTTGCGCAACGGGTCTGGGATTTGGACTTTCCATATATTCAGCAAAGCATTCAGCAAACCATTCAAAATGATTCTGCGTTGCATATCCACTAACGCTTTTTTCAATATCGGAAATTTTTAAGCCGCAAGCCCGCATAACCTTTGGGCGCAATGCAGCGGAAACCCATTTCGGTTTCCATCCACTCATACCAGCAGCATGAAGCGTGTTGGTTAGGTAATCATCAATAGCGTGTCCGACTTCATGTGTCAGAATTGCGCTGTATGTGGTATTTGCCGGATGAAAACCAGCTTTCAAATCACGTTCATAAGATTCTATGAGTTTTTCATGGTTTGAATAATGCTTTTCGTTAATAGCAATACCGCCGTGGCCCAAACCAACGTGGCACTGTGCATAAGTGTGCTTTGGCAATGGAGAACAGCTTACACCGTTCAATTTTTGTTTTAACTGTGGGTATTTAGTATATAGACGATCATACGCCTTATATACCTCTTTTGCAGATTCAACATCACAACCTACCAAAGAAGTTGCACTATTGCTATCGTACCGGGTACCATCAATGACTTCAGAATAAAACCATCCTTGGTTTTTCAGCAAGCCTTCAACCTCTTGCGTTGTCTTGCAATCATCAAGGGTAAACTTCTCCACTTTGATTGTATCAGGTTTTTGTTCGTGATGGAAGTGATTTTCTTGAATCTCTTCAAATCCTTCAGTATTGCCATCCACAAAAGCCGCCTTCCAGTCGGAATACTTCAGATCATCCGGCACATAATAGGTTTTTCCGTCTGCATCCCGTGCAGCACGTTCACCAATCTGGCCGAAATTGTCAGGGAAGTATGGAACGGTGGTAGAACGGCAGTTGACGTGAAAAGGCGGTGCAGTAACACCGGCTTCATAGTCCTTCATGGGGAAGTGCTGTCCATCTAAACCACGGCAGATGTCAGAAGTTCGGCTGTCCAGCGTTGCCACGATTTCATATTCTTCCACGCCCAAATCAGAAAAGCATTCAGCCTGTGCAGCACTGGAAAAATACGCCTGTTCGGTCTGAATCAACCGTGCTGCGTTGCTTTTGGATGCACCCATCTTCTTTGCAAGGCTATTGATTGCCTTCTGGGGGTCTTGCCCGGTCAGGATGTTCCGGGAAAGTTCGCCGTGAAGTTCAGAAATCAGCTTGTTCTTGTTGTTCCAGATACGTTCTGAAAAGTTGAACCCATCAGCCGCCCACGGTTTCACCAGCACCTTATCAAGCTGTTTTTGGTCAATACCAGACACGTTGAAACCAACATTGAACCCCTTTTGAAGTTCGTATGCGGTGCGGTAGTAAGCCCCTGTATAGGCTTTTCCCATCGCACGATCAATCATGTCAGCCTGATTTCCAAACAGCTTTTCAAGGCTTTGCTGGGTCTGGATTTGCAAGGCTTCCAGCTTGCTGATATGGAATTTTGCAGAAGCGTTTTCCAGTTCCTTCATCCATTGACCATTCAGGGCATTTTCACGACCATAATCAATGTACTGCTGAACCGTCCACTTAAATTCCTGCAAGTCTTTTCCCTGCATCCATTGGCGGGCTTCAGCCATCGTGATTCCGTTGTTATCAGCAAAACGCTGATACCATGTGGAAATCTGCCCTTCAATCTCTTGTTGGGCTTGCTGGTATTGGGTTTCCAGCTTCAGGATGGTTGATAAATCGGTTTTGTGCCGTGCATCTTCCAGCTGCCGAAAACGCATCTGCCAGTAATCACGGTTGCGCATCCGATCACCCCACCTTCAAGGCCAGCTTTTCAGGGTTGCCGCCCAGATCAAGGTAAATCTTTTCGTAGTTGTCCGCTTTCTGCAAATCCTCGGTACCGTTTTTCAGGTCAAACCGGTATTGGTATTTATAGCGGTTCAACAGGCAAAAATCCCGCACAGCTTCCACGCCGAACAAATCAAGCATTTCATCAATACATTCTTTGCGGCCAGGCTTGCAGTAATGGGAAGGATGATTGACGTTATTCATCATCTTCACCCCCATCATCTGTACCCGGCGGGTTGTTTTCCTTGAACGGGTTATAATTCTGGGCTTCAAATTCCTGCTGCCGTTCTTCCTTCTGCTTTTTCAAGCGTTCCAGTTCAGCGGCGGGGTCATCCACCCACGGGTGTTGTGTCACAATGGTTTCATCGGACAGAATGCCCACCGAATCCTTGCAATTCTGGATTGCTTCAGATTCATTGATAAGAATATCACGGTTGAATGTGATATTTACGGTTTCCTGTGAAAAATCGCCCTTGCCGGTGTTGTACAGGTGCGCATCCACAAACCACAAAATATCCTCGAAGGCGGCTTGCAATTCAGTTTCCATGTCATTGGCATCAAGATCAATGTCACTGTACATAGACTGAATGTTCATCTGGTTTGGATTACCGCCCAAACGGTCATCCTTTGCATCATAGCCCATGCCGTTTTCAATCAAGGCTTTCTTGAACAGGTCAAGAATAGCCTTGTAGTTTTCGGAATTGACTGTGATTTCAAGGGTTTCAACCCCACCATCTGCGCCATCATCGGAACGAACCTTCACCACGCCAAACGTAGAAAGGTTTTTGCGGAACTCGCCCAGATTTTCGCCATCGTAATTCTTCAGAATCAAAATAGTGTTCCGGTTGTCTTCCTGCATTCCGTTTTCAAAGTCAGAAAGCATCACATTGATACCGTCCTGAAGGCTCTTCACCTTCTTCAGCAGCGGGGTTTCCTGTTCATTGTATTTCAACGGAATCAAGGGAACTTTCGTCCAGTTCAGCCCTTCAGCATGACCGTCACTGTCCGTATAGGTGATATACGATTCTGTGTTCTGGCCGTTTTCATCCACGTCCGGGGTCAGGGTACCACCATCAAGGGTGTACCGATGCAGACCTTCCAGATCATAAACTTCAACCTTTTCAATCAGCACGGGTTCCGTACCATTGTAGCCCTGCACAGTGTAAAGCCTGATTGCAAATTCCAGTTCAGTGTGTTCGGAATCCGACCAAAACGGCAAAATCTCATAAGCCGGGAACAGATGAAAAGCAAGCTGCCCATCATCCCGATAATACGGATGCAGCCACGCAATGCCACCGTTCAGCATCGCCTTTCCTGCATTTTTCAGCAGCTTCATAAAGCGTTTGTTGAACAGGTCTTTCAGCAGTTCGGCATATTGGTCATTCTCGCTGTCCACGGTGAACGGCTGACCCAGAAGGTAATTTGCTTTCTGGTTGACCAATTTGCCATACTGGTTATCAATGATGTGGTTGTTGGGAAGATTTTCAACGTCTTCCAGCTTGCCATCCTCACCGATCATCTGACGCTTGCGGTGCAGAATATCGTGGTCATCATTATAGTACAGAAAACTCTTAATCTGCATCATGCGTTCGGGGCTGCGCTTCCAACGTGCGATTTCTTTTTCAAGGAACTGTTTATCCGTCATCTGAACTGCACCGCTGATAATCAGGTTAGACAGGCGGGCCGTAATGTTGGTTAAAACATCCCACATTTTCAATTTCACCCCTTTCAATCTTCTTCAAGCTATTTTCAATCTTAGGTGGAACAACCGGCCTTTTTGAAAATTTCGGCCAGCTTGGGGAACTGAACAGCAAGCCATTCCACCAACAGCTCATCATTGGCGTAATGGGTCAGGCCGCTTTCATGTAATGCAGCGTGAACCACTTCATGCCGAATGACTTTGCTGTAATAGGTGCGGTTTTCTTCATCGGTGCCATCTTCCAGAATGTTTTCTTCAGGGCGAAGAATGATTTCTTTGCTGTGGAAACGGCACATACCGTCTGCGCCAGCATCATTCATTACCTGTTCATCCACCCGAAAACTGTATTCCGTACCCAAAATGTTGATACTGTCCATGCTCTCCACCTCACTTGAAGCTGTATGTTTCACCATTGCCGGTGTCCTCTGTGGCGTAGCGCATAGCGTCCATCAGATGATTGAAGTCATCAATGGGCTTGTTCAGCTTTTCGCCTGTTTTGGGGTCTTTGGCATAGGTATAGTTTGAAATCTCTGTAATAAAGTTGACGCACCGGGGATGCACGATGATGTGATAATCCTGCAAGTTGTCAATGCCGTTGCGGATGGAATCTTTACCCTTCCGGCTGCGCTGGATGTGGGCCAGACCCAGAACCCGCAAGCGGTCAATGCTCTTTGGTTCTGCGCAGTCGGCCTTAATACGCTCTTTTGCATATCCCATCGCAATTACCTTTTCGGCTATGCGCTCATTGCTCATACCTCGTTCATACATTTCATCGAACACCCAAAGAATCTTATTGGTTTGGTCAATCAGACCACAGAACAGCGTGGAAGGGTCATTGGTATAACCAAAGTCCATGCCGAATGCACTTCTGACGGTGGAAAGCTGCCGCACTTCATCAATGTCAAACAACTTTTCTTCCCAGTTTTCAAAAACTAGACCGTCAACAATGCCCCAATCGCCCAGACCGGCCACCTTGTACCGGCGGGGGTTCTGGGTCTTCATTTTTTCAAAAACAGCCCGGTCAGCAGCATCCAGCCATTCATTACAGGTGTAATTGGTGGTCATCGCCAGTGTGTCCGGGTCTGGTTCATCAAAAAAGCGTTTTTTCAACCAATGATGTTCATTCCACGGGTTGAAGGTGATGGTGATTTGCTTGAACAGGCCGGTTTCCTCTGGGATTGCGCCACGGATTGATTCATCAATCATACTGAAATCAGATTCAGAACTGATTTCATACGCTTCTTCAATCCATGCCCAGCACAGATACCCGTGTTCCGCTGCAATGGATGTAACCTTCAGGGGGTCATCCAAACCACGAAACAGGATTTTCTGACCGGTGGGCCGGTATGTCAATTCAAGGGGGCTTTCCTTCACATCCCAATACGCTTGCACGTTCAGGCGGTTAATTGCCCACTTCAAATCTGTAAAACAGGAATCGTGAAGGGTGCGATACACTTTGCGGATAACCAGCAAATTGGAATCCGGGTATTTCATCATGTTCACGATGTACCAAAGGGCCGTTGTTTTGGACTTTTTGGAAGCACGGGAACCCTTACACACTCGGTAACGGCCTTTGAAGTTCCAAAACGTGCCATAACCACGGCCCACAATATCTGGCAGATAAAGTTTATTGACCTTGGGTTTAGTCCGCAAGATCATCACCACCGGAAATCACAACAGGCACCGCACCGCCCAGATCAACGGCATCCTTGAAAAGACCGTATCGCTTGCCGATCAGTTCAGCGGCCTTGATACGGTCTTTTGCAGAAACGTCAATATCTTGAATTTCTTGCATACCGTCACCACACAGCGCAAGGGTCTGCTCCTTGTGTTCACCCCGCATCACAGAAGTAAGATATTCCATAACTTCCTGCGCATCAGCGGTCTTTTCACTGTGCAGCTGTTCAAGACGTTCATCAATGTACGTTTTCAATTCAGGTTTCTTCAGGTTTTCTTCACCGATACTGTATGCGGTTTTTGGGGAATACCCTGCCCGAATCGCTGCCTGTGTAGCGTTGCAGTCAATCAGGTATTCATCGCAAAAGCGTTTCTGTTTATCGGTCACGGTATTCACCAGCCTTTCAAATCAAATAAAAATCCCGCTGAAAGAAGGAGCTGCACGGCCTGCCTAGCTGAACCGGCATGAAAACTTTCAGCGGGAAAATAAAAACACGGCGTATATCTCAACACCGTGTTTCTAGTATATATTATACTGCGTTCTTATACTGCAAAACAATGAAAAAGACTGCACAAATTCACATTTCAGTCAGATATTTTTGCTGAAAAGCCTGTAATGCCTGACCGTGTAGATTGTATACATTCCGAATGGAACAGGTCATATTGACTGCGATTTCCTCAAAGGTAAGTTCTTCAACGTATCTCTGGTGCAGCAGATCAATATGCTGAACGTCTTGCAAACCCTGAATTTGATTGATGATTTTATGCTTCAGGTCTGCATACTCGTCAATCTCCCGATTGATTTCTTCTTCAAGATCAACAAGACGGTCAACCGTGTGCGTATATCCTGCATTTCCTGCCGCTGCACCGCCTGAAACACGTTCCTTTGATGTGTCTGTGCTGCCGATACAGGAATAACTGTTCCTCAAATCGGCCTGTTCTTTCATTTTCTGCCGAATAATCACATTCAGCCGGGAAAGCTGCTGCAAATAGTCCTTTGCTTTCACTTGTTTATATTCCCCCTTATTCATCTTGAACCGCTGTTTTTCAGCGTACACATGATAAATTTTAACTTGATTTTGCGTTTACGGTTCAAGATGAGTTCAAGATGAAAAATCATCTTGAACCGCATTTCTAAACGGTACACTGTTAATTTTTGACTATTCGGTTCAAGGTTCGTCAGAACCTACTATATATTTATTATATTTATAGGTTCTAAAAATTTACAAAATTTGGAAATTTTATGATTATGTATAAAGAAATACAAATCATCTTGAACTACTTGAACCGTTGCCGAAAAATCCGCTTCACGCCTAGCTTTTCAGCGGTTCAAGATGAATTTTGTCACCTTGAACCGCCTTGAACTGCCGATAATACGTTTTATCGAATTATCGTTATTTTTGCAAAATCACCCTGAACCGCTGTTTTCACCCACAACAACTTATCAGGAACCCTTCTGGGCAGTCACCAGATCACCCATGTAAGGCAGACCCAGAAGGACGTTCACAAAATCAAGCCATTCTTGCAGCTTGTGCCCGCTGCGCTGCTGAATGATATTGAAGGCGTTTTCATAGGTCATGGTGACGGTGCGCCGCTGGTTATAGCTGGACGGAAGCAGCTGCACCATGGTATACCAAAGGCCCTTATCATTGGTTTTCAGGTATTCATCCCGCATTTCATTCAGGGCCGCAATTACAGTGGTGATGACGTGGGTGCATTCCGGTTCAATGTGGTCAGTGCTGAAGTCTTCCAGCGTGAAGCGTTTGGCCGTCAGCTTGTGCATGGTGCTGCAACTGTTCGCCGTGGTGCCCACCTTGTAGGTGTCGAACTCTTTCCACCAATACAGGGGGGCCGTGATGTCCATGCTAACAAAAATCTGCCGCATGAACTTCCGGTGTTCCGGCCCTGCTGCTACCAAACGCCGCATCAAGCCCAGATCAGCGGTACCCACATCATACAGCACAGGGCAATGGGTGGTTTTGATACACTGTAAACCAAAGTCTTTGCATTCGTTGCAATGACCGGTCACATCCACCGTGTCAGACTTTGCCCAGCTGTTCATGGGATTCCGCATCCCACGAATTGCAGCGGCAAAATTCATAGTTTCAATATTTTCAACCTGAATCATAGATTTTTCAATCCCCCTTGAAATAGTTAAAAAGCATCTTCCAGAACATACGGAAGTGAAAAGCAGCTTCCCGGCGGTACATTTCACGTTGGTCTTTCTTGCTGCGCTTGCGCTCTCTCCACTCTATGATGTACTTCAACTGGGCTTCATCCTCTGCCGCCCGGTAACGATCATCAATACCCATTATTTGAACTCCCTTCCTGATTTCTTTTCCTTCAGGGTGACGCGGCCCACAATTTCAAACTCCGCCAGTTCACACACCAGACGGAAAATCTGAATAATCAGCCGGTTCTTCCGCTCTGCTGCGCTCTCTGCCCGGATGATGTCTTTGGTGCCCTGATATGCGGTGTTATCGGTGTACCCTTCAGCATTCTGCCACGGCTTATGCACCAGAATCATCTTCTTTCTTTTTATCTCGAACAAACCAACTCGGTGTTACAAAATATAACAGCAACGGCAGCGGCGAACCGCTAACTTTGATTGCCGTTATAATCATTGCAGCATAACAGATTTGTTCAATGGAATACGCAAACCACATATCCATTACGCTTCCTTCCGCACAACTTCAGTACGAATGTTTTCCATGGGAATGCCGGGGTTCATTTGGTGGAAAATATTGCGGCCAATGTCCCGTGCGTTCTTATCGCTTGTTGCCGTGATTGCAAAAGCATTCGTCAAAGGCTCCACAGTTCCAACACGCACCAGATATGCTCGCTTATTTACATTTTCTAAACGCTGCACCCAGCGATCAGACTTCTGTACCATGGTTTCACCCATGCCGTCAAGGAAATCATCAAAGCTGATATTTTCAGCTTCACAGAACACACGAAGACACAGCATCATATCTGCAAATTCTTCCTGAAGATTGTTCAGGCAGTCTTCCACATTTTTAGGGGTGGGGTTCGTCCCATCGTATGCCCGGCGCAATTTCAATGCAGCCTGTGCGCCCTCTGCGCATTCTTCACCCAGCTGGGCCAGAATTTCGGAAGGGGTCAGATAATCGCAAACAGTTTTCAGATCAGCCATAAAAATTCAATCCTTTCAATTATTTTTCACGAAGATTCTATACTTTTTACCATTGATTTTCTTATCAACAATCTTCAGCTGCTTCAACAGCTTTACCTGTTTAGAAAATTCAATGTTGCCCATGGGGGTTAAGCTGTTTTCAAGGCAATATTCCTGATACCGCTTGTAAACATCTTTAGTGGGTGCGTATTCAATCTGAAACGCTTCATCGTCACATTCCTTGAAAAAGCCCAGTACCGGATTGTTGTTTTCCTCGTATTCTTCCAGCTGCGCCTTGACTTTGGCCGGAATCGTGAAGGAATGGTTCACCAGAACCCGCTTCAGGCCCTTCACGCCCAACTGAATCAGATATTCCATGGTTGCATCCGTCATCAGCTGATATTTGATATACGGGTTGAATTTGGGGTTCTTGGCACCATCCGGCAAATATTCACTGAACGTGGCGTTGAAGGGAATGATAATCAGTCTGCGCTGCACTGCACCGGTTTTATCTTTGATACGGGGAATGTTATTTGCGCTGAACAGGAATTTTGCATAGTTGTTGAACTCGAAGGGGTCTTTACCTTTACGCTCAACCGATACACGATCACCCGTCACCAGCTTTTTGAAAATGGCCGGGTTTGCGATAAATTCATCACCGATGTCATCGCCCAGATTTGCCAGTTTGCCGAACAGTTCAGCAGTTTTGAACCTGTCACCCAGTTCACCCAAATCAAGGGAAGATGTGTTGCGATCACCCAGCAGCTTTTCAATCAGGCTGATATATGTTGATTTGCCGTTCCGCTTGTCACCAATCAGGATGAATGCTTTTCCCAATTCGTTGCGCCGATAAAAGCAATATCCAATGGTTTCTTCCAGAAGGGCACGGATTTCAGCATCATCACAGGCAACATTGTTTAGCATGGTATCTGCAATTTCGCTGTACGCCGCCGGGTTGAAGTTGTGGTCAATACGGTTCACAACGACGTGTTCAGGGGTGAAGGGAATCAGTTCATCATCTGCCAGACTGTACAGGCCATTTTTGAAGGCGATAAAGTTTGCATCTTCCGGCTGCGTGTTTTCCCGAATCAGAATGTCAAGGTATGCCAGCACTTCCGCACGTTTGGCCTTGTTCAGATCAGGAATCAGCTTTATCATTTCGCCTTCAATTTCAGCAGCACCGGAAATATAAATTCCGTCACGGTACAGGTGCAGCTGATTATTAATTTTGATGATGTGACAATTACTGCGCAAGAACATTGCAAACTTATCAAACAGGAAGGTTCTTTCACGGAAGAAAATCGGCTTTTTGAAGGCATCATCCCGCAAAACCACTTCCAGTTCTTCATCTGACAGGGGTTCTTTCAGTACATAGGCATTGATGGTGCGGATGCACTCACGGGCATCTTCCACGGAAAACCCGCTGCTTTGCAGCGTCAGGATGTAAGTGAAAAGGGCCTGATTTCTGCCGTCACCGGCATCCATATCCACAAAATCCATCTTACCCTTGACCGGGTGCAGCCATTGGGGAACCAGCTGCGCCTGTTCGTTTTCTGCCGTGTCGTATAGGATTTCCCGCATTTTTCCGTTGTACTTCAGAACCTCGTAGGAACTGCGATAACCAACCTTGATGTCAGCAGTCAGACCGATTGCCAGCTTACAATGGGTTTTGCAGCTGGTAATGCCGCCGTTCTGTGGGTCATTTTTGAAGATAAAGTGCTTGCCACGGGTGGTGCGGTATACCCGGCAGATCAGGTGATAATCCTTGACGATATTGAACAGGATGTCCGATGTTTCCCCATCATCAATGTCAATCAGAACGGCATCTTCTGCCAAAATACCGGCAAATTCAGGCAAAGATTGAACTTGTTCAAAGTTCTTGAAATCAGTGCGGTTTTTGAATTTTTCAACGCACTGTTTGTCTTTTGTTTCAACGTATCCTTTGAAAAACATACAATTCACCTTTACCCAAATTCTGCAATGCGCTTTCTTGCTTCCTCGATGTAATACCCTTTATCAAGTATCTGGGGCACTCGCACCCCGTTCACATCGCCGTTTTCAAAAAAGCAGTTATCCGGGGTGTTGCCAAACTTTTTGACCTCTCTGCTTCCGGTCTTTGGGGATATTCTGCAAGCACAAATTTTGCCATCGCCGGGCCGGTTCGATGCAAAAACCCGGTAGGACTTCATGGAATAGTGCTTGCCACCCCATTCAACCCATTCAAACTTATCCGACAGCTTCACAATTTTTTGAAACTGCTTCAATTCATCGGTCTGGTTGATGGTATCTTCCACGGGGATTCCCTTCACGAAGTAGTTATAAAGGGCCGTGTTCAGAATCGGCATATCAAAATCAATCGGGGAAAGTTCTTTCAACCATGCACCTTTCCGTTCGATTTTAGTTGAATGTCCGAATTTGAAGATGTAGTTGTTCACGTCCTTCTGATACAGCCATTCGATTTCATCAAATTCCAGCTTGATGGACGCTTTATCACTGCTGCACCGTTTTTCCCACTCATAACAAATATCATCCATCTGGTTGAAGGCTTCATCCGTGTCAGGGATAGTGACAATCAGACCATCGGTGTTTGATTGTACCAGTTCAAAGCCCGGTATCACTTCCAGCATTTCAATCAGCATCAGGGCTGAAATCTGACAGTTGACAACCATCGTGTTGTTCATGCAAGGGTCATAGGCGGGGTTATACCGGTCTTTCATGGCACCAGACAGGGCATTCAGCATCTTCTTATAGGGAAGACGTTCAGCCTTGCGCCCTTGGTGCTTCAGGTCAATCTGGTAAAAATAAGCCCATGAATAACGCTCTGGGTGCCGTGCGCTGCGTGTAATACGATTGTGGGCGATCAGGTAGGAAGGATAGTAGGAAGTAACATCAACGTGCCAGCATTGCCGCCCATGCCCGGAAGTGAACTTGTATTTTTCCCGTGCGCCGTGAATGCCACCCCAACCAAAAGTGTGCTGCACTCCTGCAACCATGCGTTGCAGCTTTCTGGAATAAAATTCCTTGGGGTCAACCTGTTCACTGGTTTTCTGGGCCTTGAACCAGTCAAAAACATCTGTGTACTTGTGAATCTGCTGGTAATCCTCAAGGATGAAATCAAATTCATCTGTACGTTCAGTGTAATCACATTCCAGAATTTTTGCAGTGATTGCTGCTTCTGTCTTGCCCAGATCAGAAATGGGAAGTTTGAACTGCTTCACCAGCGTCAGCATAGCTTCAAACTGTTCTTTCCGCTTGATGAAAACTTCCATCGTCTGTTCAACATCGTGGGTGCAGTAAAAAACCGTTTGGTCAATTTCTTTGCGAGTCAACTTGCGATCAATATTGAAAGGAACTTCCGTTTCCCGAATGTCAGACCCCATGAAGGCTTCAAGGGTTTTCAAACCAACCGGGGGATTTGGCATCACATCAAAGTTGTTTAGGGGAATACTTCTGAAGGTGCTGCTGAATTGCCACCCCTTCTTTTTCTTCACGATGATATAATCATTGATTCTTTTCGGGTCAAAGCCGCACAGAATCCCTTTCAGAATGTACTGGTCATAACTACGACTATTGAACCCCGTCCAAATGTCGTTGACATGGGCTTCATACAGCTGTTTCAAGGCTTCAGGGTCATTGATGATGACGTGTTTTTTCTTCTCTGCCGTGTCCATCACAACCACCAACCAATCAAACTTGAACACCTCAAAATCGTAAAACAGCACCCTTATCACCTCTTTCTTTTCAGCTTTCCCACCATACCCGCCCGCCTGTTTGGTCTGTCAGGTCACAGAATCGGAAGATCAGTCATCCACCAGAACATAGACTTCTTCAATCTCGAAGGTGTTAAAGCCCTTGTTCTCGCCGTATTTCACGGAATACTCAAAGTTTCCGTCAATGGCTTCCGCAATGTCCATCAGCAGTTCACCATACTGACGGTAAGTGTGGAAGGCGATTTCCGGCGGGTTGTCCATCTCACCGGTGATGTCACGCAACAGCTCGTTGACAATATGAATCTGGAAACCCTGATTGATGACCTGATTCATAAAGATCAGACTGCCCTTGAAGTCACCTTCAACAATCTTGAACCAAACCTTCACCATCGGGTCATGCTTCTTGCTCTCGCCCAGTTCCAGCTTGGTGATTGCCACCTCATAAGTACCATGCGGCACTTCCTTCCGGTTGCCGTTGCCCTGTGCAGCCGCTTCCACGTCCTTTTCCAGACCGGCGGTGTCAATGCTTGCGTCAAACTTATCCCAGATACTAGCCATAATTCAAAAATCCTTTCTCTTCATCAAAACTTGTGGTTTGCTGCGCCCAGAACGGAACCGGTCAGGCTGATTGCTGCATCTGCCGGGAAACCAACGGCAATGAAGGCATCATACAGAACCTTTGCGTTTGCTGCCACGCCCTGCGCTGCCTTCTTCAGCAGTTCATCACGGGTTTTGGCCGGGTTCTGAATGCCGGGGCCAGTCTTACCGCTTGCACCGGGCTTCTGGTTCTGGGCGGCATCCTCTGCCGCTGCACGGGCTGCACCCATCATGCCGCCGATAATAGCGGCCATCATATCGTCATCGGGGTAATTGAAATTCATCATAGTTGTGTACCTTTCCTTTCTTACTCTCTCACCTTGCGCTTCCGGCGGGGCTTTTCCTCTGCCGGGGTCTGGGTGTTCTCTGCGGGCTGCTGAACTTCTGCACCACCGTCAAACGGGGGCTTTTCTTCAACAGGCGTTTCCGGTTCGTTTTCCGGGGTTTTATCTGTTGCCGGGTTGTTTTCCGGCTTAACAGCTGCGGGGACTTCAGGGGCCTTTTCTGCCGGTTCTGCGGGGGTATGAACCGTATCTTCCACATGGTTCTTGTTTGCTGCTGCCGCATTGCGGTTTGCTTCATCGTAGATTTCAAAAAGGGCCTGAACATCCAGCGGAATATCCTTGGCCTTGACCTTCAGACGGCCACCGCCAAAAATCACCTCGTTAGATTTGAAACTAAAGGTGCGCACATCGCCATCAGCAACGATACGCCCCACAACATCCACCATGCCGGAAACCTTATCGGCCACTTTATCCTGCAAACTGGGCTTGATAGAAGTGACCTTATCACCGCCCTTTTTGGTGATGTCCTTGCTGGTGTCCTCATGGCTGATAAGAACGATGTTTTCATAGTCAAGGGCCATCAGACGCTTCAGCGTGTTCAAAAACTCGCTGCGCACCTTATCCCATGCTCGGAAAGAATCATCCGATTCATGGGAAATGCCCATTTCCTCGCACATATACAGGCGGCAATACTCGTATACGTCTTCCAGCAGATCAACAACGATGGTGCGGAAACTGTTCTGCTTCTTTTCCAGTTCTGCCACAACATCCTTGAACATGACCCATGCCGGGGTTTTCTTGGTCTGACGACCCTGCACCACCACTTCATCCCGAATACGGATATAGGGGGCATCAACATAACGGATGTTACCATCCGTGTTAATCATCAGGGGGTCAGGGAACTGGTTTGCAAAGGTGGTCTTGCCACAGAAGGGACGGCCATAAATCCAGATAACCCGCTTCTGTACGGTTTCAATGTTGCGCCGCTGATTCTTAGGAAGTTCGATCATGTAAGTATCTCCTTTACTACAAAAATCTGAAAATTCGCAAAATCTGCAAAGGTATGATTCATTTTTCGGAAAATCCTTTGCTTCACTTGCACGTTTTATGCCAAACAGAAATTCAATGACCTTTTCAGGCTTGAAATCCACTTGAACCTTTTGAACTGCTGCTTTAGAAAGTTCCATCTTCAGACGGTCACGGAAATCCTGAAGGGTTTCCGTCTTCCCCTGCTTGATTTTTACCTTGGGAACAAACAGGAAATAAAGGGCCTGAATTTTCTTGCCGGGGTTGTTCCGCTCGAAGAAATATTTATACAGGTGCAGCTGCGTGGAATCCTTATAACTGTGAACATTGGCCGTATACTTGAAATCGTATAGGTCATAATATTCAATGCCGCCCACCGTGTTGGTAGGTGCCAGATAGTCGATGAATCCCACAAAATCCCGGTCATAGATGGGAACTTCAAAACTGCCGCCGGGTGGAATTGCTGCCCTTGCTTTGGGGATGACCTGTTCCAGCTTGATTGCTTCATTGATGTGCTTATCCGTAATGATGGGATAGCTGAAGAAATATTGCTGGATTGCTGCCTGAAGGCTCTGTTCAATACCCGTGTGAACCGCTGTTCCCAAAATCAGGGCATTATCCGGTTCAGTCGGGGGAAGTGTCTTCAGCCGGTCAAGATATTGCATTTTGTATTTGAATGGGCATTTTTCAAATACTCCAATGCGGGAATGTGAATACTGCATTGCATCACCCCTTCAATGATTTTTTTGAACTCTGGGAACCCTTCAGGCCATAAGATCAGGCCGATGGAACCACATTCATTGATTTGAACAACCATAAATTTCTGAAGTTCGGACGGCCTACCGGTAGGGGCTTTCAATTCCACATCAAGGTTGATACCGTTCACCACAATGTGCATATCCGGCAACCCTGCTTTGGAATATCCACCGCCCCACCGTTTTTCATAATAGCCAACCGGGGGAACCGTCATTTTGTCGTGGGCACAGCCCAGCGGGTAAACGCCCAGCGTTTCCAGATACCGCTTGACACGGTTTTCAAACTGTTTTTCCGCTGCCATTCACTTTCCTGTGCTTTTTAGGCTTCCTTTCTGGGATTTCCTTTGGTACGAATCTCCACTTGCGGGCATCGTTTCCGATTTTCTTAAATAATTTCCGCATCGCACGACCTTTGGTATCTTCACAAATGTCTGTGAACTGAAATTCTCCCGCACAGGTGTTGTAAATCCCATATTTTTTGCCCGGTTTAGTGGCTTTCTTGTCTTGCTCCATATCACTTCACCGTGATTCTTACAGAATCCTTCACCGTGCTGGTTTTGGAATACTGCTGATAGATTGCTGGTTTTTCGGCCTTCAGCTTCTTGCTGTCAATGGTGGTTTTCGTGCTGGCCGGAATGTATGTTACCTTCAAAATGGAATTTTCAAAGGACTTTACACCATACTTTGCCATTGCATCCGCAAGCTGCTGACGGGCCGTTTTATCCGCTTCATCCAGCTTTTCCTTCTGCTGCGCAATGGTCTTGATGGTCTTCATCACTTCCAGTGCAGCGGTTTCCAGCTTTGCAACGGCTTCCGTTTCTTCATACCGGTTTTCACAGGTATCAGCACAACCGGGTTCCAGCGGGCACCGGTCTTTGCATCCTTCACGATCAGGGCAAGAGAAGCAGCAGTAATTTTTTCCACAGGGTGCCGTTTCTGTGGTAATCTGCGAACAATAGAACATTTTTCAACCTTCTTTCAACGATTTTCAAAGTTATTTTGAATCTGAAGCACTGACCGGGTATAATCGGTTTCATAGATTCCCTGATTCCAAAGAACCTTTGCACCGGTTTCCCCCATGTTGTATGCCATCAGAACCTTTTCAGGGGTTTCGTACTTCTGGAACAGGTTGCGCAAGATGTACAGACCGGCTTTCACATTGCTGTATGGGTCAAGGAAATCTGTAATTCCCAGTTCATCCGACAGCCATCCATGATTGACGCTTGAAATCTGCATCAGACCATAATCCCCGCCGGAGGAAACTGCATCAGCCTGAAAACCGCTTTCCTGCTGCATGACTGCCATTGCAAAATTGAAATCAATGTCATACGCCTTGCACAGATAGAATGTAAATGCCTGAACGTCCGTTCCCAGCGGTACATCCAACGGGGAAAATTCACTATTAGAAGCCGAATATTCCGGCATTTCTTCACTTACAGTGAATATTTTTCCGTCAGGAAGGCCATAGATCAGCGTGGTTTCTGTTTGGGTGGTGGTTTGGGTGGTGTCCACCCAATACCCAATCAGACCACCCAAAAGCAAGGCACCGGCACCGATGACAGCCCATGAAATAAACACTCGGTGCATGATGTTATTTTTGCGCTGCATACTTTTTGAATAGTTCATCTGTGTAATCCCTTCTTGTTTCCAATGCTTTCATCACATCTTCTTCCACCGTGTTTGGGCAGATCATCAAGTAATAGAAGCACGGGTTTTCCTGTCCAATACGGTGAATGCGCTTCTTAGACTGTTCAAACAGTTCAGATTTATCTGTCAGTGAAAAATAAATCATGCAGTTTGCTTTCTGAAGATTCAGGCCCATTGCACCAGCCTGATATTGAAGGAAGGTGATTGAATCGCTGCATTCCTCATAAGCTGACAGGTCTTTCACTGAACCATTCACAATACTTATGGGCCGTTCCGCTTTTTCCGCTGCATCCTTCAGCAATTCCAGTTCATCATTGAAGTTGTAAAAAACTATCAGGCGATCACTGGTGCTGTTCATCAAGTCTGTGAAGGCATCCAGCTTGAACCGGTTGTATTGGCTGCACAGCATCCGGGCATACAGGCGTTTGGTCAAGATCATATCACCGACCAATTCATTCTGTTCACCCGTCAACAGGTTTTTCACTGTCACAACGTCATTTCGCATGAACCGCCGGTATTCTCTAGGGGAAGGAACCTTGACCGTGTTAAAAACTTGTTGGGGAAGGTTGAAAACTTCATCCGACTTCATAAAGATTGCGCCATGCTGCGCAAGTTTAGCTTTCAACCGGTCAACATTTTTGTAACCCACAACGTGCGGAATTTTGAAACCACTGTTTGAATCTTCAATCCATTCTTGAACTATGTACTGTGAATAATACAAGTTCTTAGAAATAGGCCAGCCCAGAAGGTGAAGTTGTGACCAAAGACGTTCATACTTTCCAGCGGTAGGGGTGCCGGACAGAAGAATCACATTTTCAGGGTGCATTTTCAGCACGAATTTAGCCCTCTTAGACGCTTCATTTTGAATCATGGATGATTCATCAAGCATCATCGTAAAACCCCGCAAAACGCTTAATTGGGGCCGTCTGAACAGCAATTCGTAATTGATGATTCCACAGATAATCGGACTATCAGACTTTCGATTCTCCACTTCTTTGAAAAACCATTCAAAATCTTTTTTATCCGTCAGATTGTAAACCAGCCAACAATGGTTCATTGCGTAGTTCTCAACCATGTGATCGAACCAGTCATCAATTTTTGATTTCTGGCAAACAATCAGATTCACCGGTGCTGCAAGCTGCATCATCTTTTCAGAACCAACATAGGTTTTGCCCAGACCCATATCAAGGTAATACGCCACACGCTGCCGATCAGCGGTTTCATCAAGGGCTTTCTGCTGGTGGGGATAAAGCTGCATCACCCAGCACCTTCTTCCAGAATGTCCACAATGGGAACCACTTCACCCTTGCCCAGACACAGGAAAGCGGGAAGGTTCATTGCGTGTACAATCGGTTCCCCTTGGGGCATTTCAATCATTGCAAGGGGCTTTTCTCCCCGTTTAGTGATGTGGGTATATCCCATCATCTTCAATCCTGCTGCAATGCTGACATCCGCTTCCGTCCAACGTGTTGGGGGAATCAGTTCGGCATACTCAAACGGCAGATTTTCCGAAAGAATACAGCCCGTGTCGGTATTTTCAGCACCCAGCGGGCAATTTTCGCACCCGCCGCCTTCAATGATGGTCTGATTACAAAAGTCCGAAAGCACTTTCACTGCGCTGTTGACTTCATCAGGTATCGGAAGTTTCATTGACATCAACCCCCGTGATTTCCTTGAAGATTTCTGCATCAAAGTTCGGCAGACTGAAGATCACATTACGATCAGCAGCATCCAGACCGGCCCACCACTTGCGGGCATTGTCTGCCGTGGTACGTTCCTTCAGATAACCGCCGGTGGTCTTTGCTTCCGGGTGTGCTGCTTTTTCTTCATCGCTCATGGTATCAAACCAAACGTATTCAAGCGGGCAGTTGTCAATCTGGTTTAACAGATACCGGGCACGGGAATCAAACCAGCTCTGAAGCGTCCAATCGGAAGGCTTGTTGAACATATAGATTTTGGGCTGTTCGGTATTAAAGCAGCCGTTGGAAAAAGAAGTATTGTTCCAATCGCCGCTGTTCCAATCGCCGCTGTTCCAATCGCCGCTGTTCCAATCGCCGCTGTTCCGGTTGCCGCTGTTCCAATCGCCGCTGTTCCGGTTGCCGCTGTTCCGGTTGCCGCTGTTCCGGTTGCCGCTGTTCCAATTGCCGCTGTTGCAATTGCCGCTGTTGCAATCGCCGCTGTTCCAATTGCCGCTGTTGCAACGTCCGGTGCAGCCTTTTCCAGTGTTCACGATGGTCAGAACTTCCTGCCAGCTAATTTCACGGACAATTTCAATCTTGTCCGTGCAGCATTTATCCCCCTCTTCCTTCACGGCACCATGGGCAATCACTTCCGCAACTTTGTTTTCGGGGTTGAATGCGTAATGATTGAAGCAATCAGCAGCATTCTTGCAGAAATGGAAACCACGCTCACAGGGGATGACCGGGCCTTCCATTTCGTAGGTCTGCCCCACCTGATACTGAAAATTGCGGCACGTCCAATCAGGATTGAACACCTTATAGCCTTTCACGCTCATTTTCTTGAACCTCTCTTTCTTCTGGTGAATGTGTGCAAGCCTTTCAGCTTCCTTCTTATGGCACCGGATTTCTAACCGGCCATAATATTTCCCGTTCATGCGTCAACCTCGTTCACGGGAACCGGAATCCCGGTGTATTCCTCAAACTTCACCGGAGAAATAAAGTAGCTCCACTTTGCCAGCTTCACCGCATAACCCCACGGGAAAACGCCATCACGCAAGCCCTGCATGACAAATTCTTTGGATTTGGTCATCAGCTTTGCGGCCAGTTCCACAGGAAGGTTCACATAAGCCGATTTGACCGGTACCGCCGGGGTGGTGTAGGCTTCAAAGTAGTCTTCCCGCACACCCAGCGCACGGGCAATCTCCCGCTTCCGTGCTGCCGTGGGTTCATGCTTCCCGGAAAGATACTGACTGACAGACGATGCACCAATGCCGGTCAGGTCACACAGTTTGCCCTGCGAAATCTTCAATTCATCCATCAGGGCCTTCAGACGTTCGGAAAAAATCATAATCACTTCATCCTTTCTATTTGAAAAATTCACTCAGAGTGAATTTTTATCCCAAAGAAATGGCATTCACCGGGCAGTTGTACAGCTTGCACAGCTTGATGAAATTTTCGGCATTCGGGGTGGTCTTGCCGTTCTCCCAGTTCTGCATGGTGCCGATATTGATTTCCAGCTTTTCCGCTGCTTCCTTCTGGGTCAGACCGGCATTCACACGGGCTGCGGCCAGTGAAATCTTGAAATCAGGCATCAAATCACATCCTTTCATATCGTTATTTTGCCCTGTTCCAGCAGCAAGTTACATTTGCCGTAGCTGATACCCAGTTCCTTTGCCTTTGCGTCCACTTGGGAAATGGTATACTTTGGCGGGGTTCTGGGTGGCATCGGTTCAGGTTCCGGCATCCGGCGCATCTGTGTACGCAAGCGCAACCGTTCATTGATTTCATCCCGGTTGTTTTCATAATACTTCAGGGATGCAGCCTTCTGACGCTTCTTTGTGCAATCGCTACAAAACCGCTGCCGGTTCCGTGCGTTCAAGATCACCTTGCCGCACGATTCACAGACCGCATTCACCGTCAGTCACCTTCTTTCAAAGGCCCATACTGAAAATCTTGTGCATTCCACCGGTTCACGGCATCCAGCAGCTTCCCGGCGGGCCATGCAGACCGACCACAGGCAGTGCATACAACCGCCGGGGCAGAAGAACCACAACCACGGATTCTTTTGCGCTTTATGATTGTAACCTTACCTTTGGGGTTTTCCTCTGCATCGTACCATGCGGCACCACAGGGGCAAGGCTCCACGCACTTGGGGTCAATTTTCTTATCAGCCATTCATCAGATCATCCTTCCTGTCAAAATACATCACGGGTGCTGCAAACAGCAGCGCACCCACGGAAGCCATCGCCCGACTGGCCGCCGGGGAATCTTCCAGCAGAAAATAAATGTAGTAGCCGCCCCACACAAAACCGGCGATCAGCAGCACCAGTGCCACGATGAACAGCGAAACCATGAACTTCTTCATACCTTCACACCCTCTGCCAAAAACATCCACACTTCCGTTGCGCTGCCCTCATCGGTCAGGCCGCACAGCCGAAACTGTGCAACCTCACCACGCTGCACCCGGTCAGGAATCGCCCAGATGGGGCCTTCAAAAACGGGGCCGGTACTTGTCGGTGCGTATACCATGACTTTGGTGCTGGAATTGGTGTTCACACACTTCAACCAAACTTCCCGAACAGTCATTCAGAATCACCGTCCTTGCAGAAATAACCACGCTGTTCTTCCTCTGCGCTGCACATCTGGGAAACAGAAGGCCAATCTTTGGAAAGGGTCATCAGAACAGAATACACACCCTGAAGCATATCTGCACGGCAGTCATCCACCGCATCCATGTGGATTTCACCCTTTTCATCGGTGAAATCACCATCCCGGATTTCCGCATCAATGCGCCGATCAGCTTCATCATAGACCGCTTCAATGTCATTCGGGGTGAAATCCACACGGGTTACGGGTTCCTTGATGATGCAGCGTTCCACGGCCCAACCGCCCGGAATACCAAAATCAGCCATGTACCAGTCAAGGCGCACACCTTGGTCAGTACCATCAAGAGAAGAACCGAACAGGCTGCACGAACTGGCATTAGGCCGAAACGCTTTGTTGTCGCTGTGCACCTCGTAGGTTCTGGACTTTTCAGAATAGGTCTTGGGCCAGTTTTCAGCACTGAAGACGATGAACCCCTTCAGCGGGGTTGCGTTGGGGTGTTCCCGGTTGAACTTAATAAACCGGTCACGAAGTTCACGATATAACATAGTTGTCATCCTTTCTGTGGTTTGGCTCCCACGACACCCAAAAGGGTGTTTCGACCGGTGCCGGCGGTCATCATCAGGCGGGGTTATTCAGGGCGAGTATTCCACGCTTCAATAGTTCGTTGCCTGCCCAATTCCCCGCGATGTTCATAAAAATCGCGGGTAAATGTGATATTGCAGTTCGGACATCTAATCCGAATGCCCTCAGTATTAGATTCAGTGATGGTCGTATGCTCCTGCCCGCAGAATGGGCACGGTTTCAGCGTTTCCATTTTCATCATTCAATCTTTCTTTCGTTACATAGTGGGCATCACACGGCTCACATAAGACCGGCGGCGATCACTCATGCAAACGCACAGATGAACGGTGTTGACATACTCGCCGTTATTGGTATTGCCCATCTCGCACAGTACATCAGCCCAACCCAGATCATCCACACCAGAGTAGCTCCACGCTGCCAAAAAACAGGGTTCGTTGGACTTGTTGGCGGCGAACCGCTCTGCCTTCTTGATTTCGGACTTCATCAAATCGAACTCTTTCATATCAATCACTTCATCCTTTCGTTGTTCACTGCGTGTGAATCAACTGTCAATAGTATATCTTCACTCTGGGTGAATGTCAATAGTAAATAGTGAATTTTTTCAGTTTTCTATTGAAAAAGTTCACAATATGCTATATTATAAAGATGAAAAGGGGGCTTGTTTATGGATACCCGCAAAATAATTGCACGGAACATCAATAAACTTTTACAAGAAAATAATTTGACCCAAAAAGAACTTGCACGGAAGGTGAAGTGCGCTGAATCCACAATATCCTATTTACGGAAGGGTGAAAGAACGCCCAGCATGGAAATGGTTGACCGTGTGGCAACTGCTTTGGGGGTCAGCCGTGCGGAACTTATCACCGATCAGGACGAAGAAGGGCACCCGAAACCCTCTAATCTGGTTCCCATGCCGGAAATGGTGCGCTTGCCGGTTGTCGGAAAAATCGCCTGTGGCACTCCAATACTTGCGCAAGAAAATATTGAAGCATTTTATCAAGCCCCAAAAGAGTGGCGGGCAAATATGTATTTGAATTGTCAGGGGGATTCTATGGAACCCCTTATAAAAAACGGTGACATGGTTGCCATTCGGGAACAGCAAGACGCTGAAACCGATGAAATAGTTGCGATCATGGAACTTGATAGTGGTGATGGGTTCGCAACTTTGAAAAAATTGAAAAAACGGCCTGACAGGATTGAACTGTGGCCGTTGAATCCAGATTATGAACCAATCGTATACCTGAAGGAAGAAATCAACAGTTTGCGCATCATTGGTCTAGCCGTGGGCGTTATCCGGCGGCTGCATGAATGATGGTTCAAGATGATTTTACACAACTGACGTATCAACGAAAAAACACATCACCAGCGGTGGAAGATGGTTCTTCATTTCCAAACATACCTTGAACCGGCGAAAATCCGCATCACGCCTTAATTTTTCAATATCGGTTCAAGTGGTTCAAGGTGATTTTGATTTCTTAATAGGTAATCTGAAAATTCCCAAATTTTGTAAATTTTCAGTCCTATATAAAGAAATAAATAATATCTTGAACTTGGTACCTTGAACCGCATACCGGCAGAAAGCAAGAAAGGACGTATCATCATGGGTTTGTTTTCTAAAAAGGTTAATTGCTCTGTTTGCGGCCAGCACAGCGAAGGCGAATTGCTGGCTGATGGTGCCATCTGCAAAAGCTGCAAAGTTAAAAGCGGATTTTACCAGCCGGGGCCGCTGAAGAAGATCACTACCGCTGAAATGGTGGGCCGTATTGCCCGGTATGCTGCCGATCAGCAGCGAAACGACACCTTCAGTTCTACGATGAAGGTCGATAACTTGTTTGAAGTCGATGAAACGCACGGGTTGTGGAAAGTTCCCTGCATTGCGCTTTCAGCAGCTTTTCCCGTTGATGAAATCATTGGGGCAAATTTGCTGCACAATGGGAACACTGTTTCAAAGGTCAATCTGGGTAGTGCAATCACCAGAACCGCCTTGTTTGGCGTTGTCGGTGGATTGACTGCAAAAAGAACCAGCGTGGAAGAAATCACCCAGTTTGCCGTTCAGATCATTACCAAAAACCCTTATCATCCGGATTTCTGCATTAACCTGATTGCACCCGGTTCAAAGGTCAAATCTGATAGTTTCGCTTTTAATTCTGCAAATGCAGCTGCACAGAAGATTTTGACACTAATTTCTTCAGTTCAAAGATAGTTCAAAGATAGTGCAAAAATAAAAACCCCGCCGGTGAGCCAACACCAGCGGGGCAATGGACGGAAAATCAAAAACACGAAAGGATGAAGTGATTATGATTTATCCCGAACACTTAAATTATAATCGTTTTTCCTTTCGGAATCAAGAGAAAGAAGGACGATTATGCAAGGTAGCGTAAGAAAACGTGGTTCAATGTGGTCATACAGCTTTGATATGGGCACAGTGGGCGGTAAACGACAGCGTAAGGAAAAAAGCGGGTTCCGTACCAAAAAGGAAGCGGAAGCAGCACTTGCAAAAGCGATCACCGAATATAATGGGGGTGGAATCGTATTTGAACCATCCACCAGCACCCTTTCTGATTATCTGGATTTGTGGATGGAACAGTATGCAAAAGTGAACTGCAAGGCAAACACGGTCAAGGGCTACACTTATACTGTTGAAAAGCATATCAAGCCTGATATTGGGCAATACCGCCTGAAGGCGATCACTCCCGCTGTAGTGCAAGAATGGCTGAACCATTTGAAAGAAATTGGTTTAGGCCGCAACACAATCATCTACTGCAAGACGGTTCTTTCCGGTGCCTTCACCTATGCAGTGCAGCCTTTGGGTTATATAATGTTCAATCCATGCCATTATGCTAAAATTCCAAAGATGAAAGCACCCGCACAGAAACGCTATATCATCGCCCCTGAAGACTTTGAAACGATTTTAAAGCGGTTTGAAGGGTCTTGGTATCAGCTGCCATTGCTTATTGGGTATTACACTGGAATGCGTATAAACGAAGTTCTTGCACTGTCGTGGGAAGATATAGACCTGAAGAACCAGACGATCACCATAAACCGCACCGTTCTTTCTGGTAAAGCATCTTCCGGTTCTCGTTGGTATCTCAATTCCCCCAAATCAGATTCTTCCATTCGCACAATCCGAATTGGCGCAACCTTGACGGAAGCCCTGAAGAAAGCCAGACGCACCCAGACGGAAAACCGGCTGCACTATGGCCCAAGGTATTTTAACCTGTACACGGAAGATGCAACTCGCAAAGGTCAACCGTGCCAGCACATGATTCAGCTTCATTCTGGTGAGCGTTGCCCCCTTTCTCTGGTGCGTTTGGTCTGTGTTCGGGAAGACGGATATTTTTTAGGGTCTGAATCTATTCAGAAATATGCCGGAAAGATTATCCGGCAAGAATTGGGAATCCCCTTCAACTTCCATTCCCTGCGCCATACACACGCAACGACACTGATTGAAAATGGGGTCACAGCGAAAGCTGTTCAGGCTCGTCTGGGTCATGCAAACATTTCCACCACGTTGGATGAATACACTCACAACACACTGAAACAGGAAGAAGCCGCTGTCAATATCTTTGAAGCTGCTGTCAAGCACGCATAAAAAATCACCCCGTGAACTTTCAAACTGAATTAAAGTTCACGGGGTGATTTTATTGAATTGTCGGCAAATTGTCGGCAAATCGGTTGTTTTTAGGCCGTATCATTCAGTTTTTTAATGCTGAATCGTTTATTTTTAATTCAGCGCCTTACAAGCTGATATAATACGGTGCATGCACGCTGAACAGGATATCCTTTGGCGCGGCCAGTGCGGCCATTTTTGCAGCCTTGTCCAGCCCCAGACGCACGCCCCGTCCGCACTGGTACTCGAAGGCGTTCAGTCCCATCTTTGCGGTGTACTCCGGCACATCCAAGCTGCTTTTGTAGCCTTGGGCGGCAAAGCTGTCGCTGGTGCCTGCGGTGCCGAACCGGATCTTCCAATCGCTCACAGAGTCTTGCCTCCCCGGTCATAGTATTTCTGCCAGTGTTTTTTCTCCCACTTACGCTTGAGGATGACCTGCGCACCGAGGTCCGGGCCGCGGGGCACCACCATCAGGCCCGGAATGCCGTACAGCGCTGCCGCCATGCGGTCGGCATAGAGCTGGTCGCCCACCATCGCCATCTGACGGTGCTTCACGCCCATGCGGTGCTGCGCCGCCATCAGAGCAAAGGGCAGCGGCTTTGCGGAGCGGTACAGGTACGCAAGGCCCAGCTTCTGGGCAAAGGGCCGCACCCGCTTTTCCGCACCGTTGGACACGATGGTGAGCCTGACACCCGCCCTGCGCATAGTGTCCAGCCACACGGCCACATCTTCCGGCAGCTCCTGACTGCGGTCGGCGGTGAGGGTGTTATCGATATCCAGCACCAGCGCAGCGATGCCTTTTGCCGCCAGCCATTCCGGCGTGATGTGGGTGACATCCTTGAAAACGTATTCGGGGGTGATGAGCATAGTATTTCTCCCTGCAATGAAAATAGGGGAGCCTGCAATACAGGCTCCCCTACATCGGCGTTAGCAACGCGTATGAAATCTAAAGCAACAGCGACTTCAAGTGATCAATTACTTGAACTTGCGCTTGCGGGCTGCTTCGGACTTCTTCTTGCGCTTGACAGACGGCTTCTCGTAAGCCTCGCGCTTACGGACCTCTGCGAGCACACCGCTGCGAGCGGTGCTGCGCTTGAAGCGACGCAGTGCGCTTTCCAGCGACTCGCCCTCTTTAACACGAATTTCCGACATCTTATTCCCTCCCTTGGACCGTGAGGCAGGAATTTCGTTGTTACATGGTAACTAACAGTAGACAGTATAGCGCATTTTCTCCGGTTCGTCAACCTTTTTTTGAAAGTTTTTTGCGCAAAATCTTTGAAAAGATTTTGAATAAACGTTCCCGGGTGTTTTATGCGCCAGTCCGCCTCTGCGGGTAGTTGTATATCCAGCCTTTCGGCAGGGTATCGGTTGGTTTAGCCCTTGACAGCCAGATTGACCAGACGGCCCTTGACGTAGATCTCCTTGACCAGCTGCTTGCCTTCCAGAGCGGCAGCAACAGCGGGGTCAGCCTTGGCGGCAGCAATGGCGGCAGCAGCGTCAATGTCGGCAGCCACCTTCAGGCGGGCCTTCACCTTGCCGTTCACCTGCACAGCGATCTCCACTGTGCTTTCCACGCACTTGGCCTCTTCGTACTTGGGCCAGGGGTAGTAAGCCAGCTGCTCGTCGTGGCTGTGGCCCAGCTTCTCCCACAGCTCTTCGGTCATGTGGGGAGCAAACGGGTTCAGCAGCTGAACAACGGTCTCCAGCTCGGCCTTGGTCGCGCCGCCGTTGTCGTACAGGGCGTTCACCAGCGTCATGAGCTGGGCAATGGCGGTGTTCATCTTCAGGGTCTCGATGTCAGCGCCCACCTTCTTGATGGTCTGGTGCATCAGGGTCTCGACCTGCGGGCGATAGCCCTCGCCCTCCACCAGCTTGTCGCTCAGCGTCCACACGCGGTCCAGGAAGCGGTTGCAGCCTGCAATGGCAGAGGTCTGCCACGGTGCAGCCTGCTCAAAGTCGCCCATGAACATCTCGTACAGACGCATGGTGTCAGCACCGTACTGGTCCACCACCTCGTCCGGGTTGATGACGTTGCCCAGAGACTTGGACATCTTCACGATGGGGTGGCGTGACATTTCGCCGTACTTTTCTTCCAGAGCCTTTTCAGCGGCCTTCTGGCTGCCGTACTCCTTCAGCAGCTTTTCCTGCTCCTCAGCGGGCAGGTTGACAAAGCTGTGGGGGTTCAGGCCCAGGATCATGCCGTGAGCGGTGCGCTTCTGGTAGGGTTCCGGAGAAGGCACAGCGCCGATATCATACAGGAACTTATGCCAGAAACGGCTGTACAGCAGATGCAGGGTGGTGTGCTCCATGCCGCCGTTGTACCAGTCCACCGGAGACCAGTATTCCAGAGCTTCCTTGGAAGCAATGGCATCCTTGCAGTGGGGGTCCATGTAGCGCAGGAAGTACCAGGAAGAACCGGCCCACTGGGGCATGGTGTCAGTCTCGCGGGTAGCGGGGCCGCCGCAGCAGGGGCAGGTCGTCTTGACCCAGTCCTTGTGGCGGGCCAGCGGAGATTCTCCGTCCGGACCCGGCTCAAAATCGGTGATGTCCGGCAGGGTCAGGGGCAGACTGCTCTCGGGCAGGGGCTGCCAGCCGCACTTTTCACACTTGACCATGGGGATGGGCTCGCCCCAGTAACGCTGACGGCTGAACACCCAGTCGCGCAGCTTGTAGTTGACCTTATCGCAGCCCTTGCCGTTTGCCTCCAGCCAGTCGATCATCTTTTTCTTTGCATCGGTGACGGACAGGCCGTTCAGGAAGCCGGAGTTGACCAGCGTGCCGGTGGCCACATCGGTGAAGGCGGCTTCGTCCAGATTGGACGGGGTATTGCCCTTGACCACCTCGATGATGGGCAGGCCGAACTTCTTGGCAAACTCCCAGTCGCGGGTATCGTGGGCGGGCACAGCCATGATGGCACCGGTGCCGTAGGTGGACAGAACGTAGTCCGAGATAAAGATGGGGATCTCGGTATCGTTGACCGGGTTGATGCCCATAACGCCTTCCAGCTTCACGCCGGTCTTTTCCTTGTTCAGCTCGCTGCGCTCAAAGTCGCTTTTGCGGGCTGCCTCGGCCTGATAGGCCTTGACGGCATCGGCATTCTTGAGGATGCCCTTGTCCAGCCACTCCTTGACCATAGCGTGCTCCGGAGAAACGACCATGTAGGTGGCACCAAACAGGGTGTCACAGCGGGTGGTGTACACGGTCAGGGTATCGCCTGCGGTGGTGCCGAAGTTGACCTCTGCGCCGTGGCTGCGGCCGATCCAGTTCTTCTGCTGGGTGGCAACGCGCTCAATGTAATCCAGACCGTCCAGACCATCGATCAGCTTATCGGCATAAGCGGTGATCTTGAGCATCCACTGGCTCTTGACGCGGTGAACGACCTCGCTGCCGCAGCGCTCGCACACGCCGTTGACAACTTCCTCGTTGGCCAGCACGCACTTGCAGCCGGTGCACCAGTTGACGTTCATTTCCTTCTTGTAAGCCAGACCATGCTTATACAGCTGCAGGAAGATCCACTGGGTCCACTTGTAGTACTCAGGGTCGGTGGTATTGATCTCACGGTCCCAGTCAAAGGAGAAGCCCAAAGCCTTCAGCTGGCTGCGGAAGTGGTCCACATTGTTCTTGGTGACAATGGCCGGGTGGATGTGGTTCTTCATGGCAAAGTTCTCAGTGGGCAGGCCAAAAGCGTCCCAGCCCATGGGATACAGCACATTGTAGCCGTTCTGACGGCGCTTGCGGCTGACCACATCCAGCGCGGTGTAGCTGCGGGGATGGCCTACATGCAGGCCGGCACCCGACGGATACGGGAACTCGACCAGTGCATAGAACTTGGGTTTTTTGTGGTCGATCTCGACATGGAAGGTCTTTTCGTCCTCCCACACCTTCTGCCACTTGGCTTCAACTGCCTTGTAATCGTACTTCATGTTGTTAATCAGCTCCAGACTTTATCCAAAATACCGTTGCTTGGGGGCGTATGCTTTCAAGCTATCTGCCTTTGCCAGAAAACCCTCTCCGTCATCGCTGCGCGATGCCACCTCTCCCGAAGGGGAGAGGTTTTGTGCAGACCGCAGCCTTCCCTCTTTTGCGCAAGCTCCCCCTTTCGGGGGAGCTGTCAGGGCGGACGCCCTGACTGAGAGGGTTCTTTTTTCAGGTAGACAGCTGTTTGCCTGAATCATTCAAGGGTGCTGTCGGGGGTGAGGTACTCGGAGATATCAATGGGCTCACCATCTGCCCACAGGTGCTCCAGATCGTAATAGGTGCGGGTGTTGGGCACGAATACGTGCACGATGACGTTGGAATAATCCAGCAGCACCCAGTTCTTGGAGTCGTAGCCCTCCGTGCTGTAGGGCTCCAGACCCTTCTGGGAAAGCTCGTACTCCACCTCGTCGGCCAGAGACGCCACCTGCGTGGTGGAAGTGCCGGAGGCAATGACAAAGTAATCGGTGAGCACGGTCAGGCTTTCCACCTTGAGCACGCGCACATCGTGGGCCTTTTTCTTATCCAGGATCTTTGCGATCTCAATGGCAAGCGCCTTGCTGTCGTTGAAGTTCTCCATATGTTTTTCCTTTCTGTCAGTTTCAGTTTGCGGAGCCTGCGGCCTGACCGTCGGTGGTAACAGCGCCATCAAGGTCTGTATCGCCGCTCAGGATGGCATCGTCCGACTCCTTATCGATGCGGCCCATATACTGCACATTGGCATCGGTGGATGCACTGCCGTGGGGCCACTCGTCGGTGACAAGGTTCATTTCGCTCACATCAATGGGGCCGGTGTAGGTGCAGAAATACTGGTTGAGCAGGTTTGCAATGGAACCCGCATCCGGCACCACGCAGGAGTAACCGGCAAAGGTGTCGGTCTTGCCCACGTTGGGCACGCCCATGAATACCGGCGTCTGCGCCAGAATGATGTTGGAGCTGTCGAGCTTGAGGAAAGACACCACCAGCTTTGCAATGGTGGAAATGTCCATATCCGTCTTGATATAGTTCTTGAACACCAGCGGCAGCTGGTTCAGGATATCGGTAACGCCCATAGCGCGGGCACGCTTGAACAGGCCGGCATAGAAATAGCGCTGCATGTTCAGGCGGTCGATATCGGAATTGGCGTAGCCGTCGCCGTGGCGGCAGCGCACAAAGAACTCTGCCGATGCACCGTTCAGATTGCGGTAGCCCTTGAGCAGCTTGCTGCCGCCGTAGGACATATCATGAGGGATATACACCTCAATGCCGCCAAAGTTATCCACCATATCCACCAGTGCCTGCATATCCACCGTCACATAGTAATCGATGGGCAGTCGGAACTGATCGTAGATGACATCGGCCAGAGCGGCGATGCTGCCGCCGTTGGAGATTGCCACCGAGTTGATCTGATAATTCGTGGCGGCGTAGGTCTTTCCATTGGAAAGGGTGATCTTTTTGTTCTTGGTGGTGACAAGGCTGTTGCGGGGGATCTGCAGCATCCGCAGTGCACCGTTCTTGATGTCGAACTGCACGTACAGGATCATGTCGGTCATGCCGTCGTTGGAAGTGGGGTCGTTGGAATAATTGCGGCCCTCTTCATAGTCGATGCCGCAGACCAGAATGTTCACCACATCGCCCTTGTATTCCTCGGCTGTCTTGACCTCTTCCTCAATGGTAGGGGTGCTGTCGTCCGGGCGGATGCTGTCCTCCACCTTGTTTACAAGGCTGACTCCGTACACCACCACACCGGAGATCACCGCGATGATGGCCATGACCACTGCAAAAGGCAGCCAGAGGGGCATTTTCTTTTTCTTTTTGCGGCGGCGCGGCGGCTTCTGCCCTGCTCCCTGTGCCGGGCGGCGCGGCGGCTCATTGTGTGCACCGCCTGCGCTCTGCTTTGCATCCGTGCTGGATGCAGCGTGGCGCGGTGCGGCTGCTGCCGGATCCGGCCGGTTCAGAGAACGCGAAGTATTGATATGGCGTGGCGTCTGGCTCATGCTTTTTTGTATCCTCCAGATTTTCGCGGTCCTGCAAAAAAATGTTCCTGCAGACCTGTCATGCTCTTAAGTATAGCATTATCCGACGAAATCTGCAATCCGTTTTCTGTTTCCGCTTGTTTCAGAGCAGCTGTGCTCTCACCGTTCATTCTTCCCGCTGCGGGCAAGGATATCCTCATAGGCAGCCTTGGACATCGGGTCAAGGGGCTTGCCCTGCGAGAGCACAAAATCGTTGGTCTGCTTCAGCGCGGCCAGCATAGCGGCATCCAGATTCTTTTTTTCCAGCTTGCGCAGCTTTTCCACGCCGGGCCAATCCCGCTCCGCGCTGGTCATATCGGCCAGATACAAAATTTTGTCAAGCCGGGTCATGCCGGGTTTGCCCGCCGTGTGGCAGGCAATAGCGCTAAGCACCGCTTCGTCGGTCACACCCCACTGGGTGCGGGCCAGAATGGCGGCGCACACGCCGTGCCACACCGGGGCCGGGCGCTCTTCGCCGCCCTCGGCATACTGGGGGTAAGCGCGCAGGATCTCGCGCATCTCATCCTTGCTGATTTCCTTGGCGGAGTCGTGCAGCAGGGCTGCCAGCGCGGCCCGCTCCTCATCCTCACCGTAGATCTTTGCCAGCTTGACGGCCATTTTTTTTACATTCAAGGTATGCTCATAGCGCTTATCGCTCAAGCGGCCGCGCACAAGCTCCTTTGCCTGTTTGAGGTTCATTGGCTGATACTTCCTTTTTGTAGAGTTTCTCCCGGCGGATGACCGCCCGCACCGCCTCCGGCAGCTCAGCTTCACACCCTTCGCCTGCAGTCAGACGGGTGCGGATGTCGCTGCTGGCCATGGGCAGCGCCTGTACCGGTGCAAACAGGATGCGTGCCCCGGTGGGGTCCAGCCGGAGAGCCTTTGCGTGCAGCTCGGGGTCGTCGCCCACATGGCGGCTGGTGACCACCAGATGGGCAAGGCGCAGGATGTCCTGCCAGCGGTGCCAGCCGTCAAAGCTCAGCAGCATATCGCTGCCAATGGCAAGGTACAGCTGTGCCCCGGGATTTTCCCGGGCCAGTTTTTCCACCGTGAGCACCGTATAGTTGCGGTTTCCGGCAGCGGCCTGCTCGATCTCCCAGCCGCTGACCTCCAGCTGCGGGATCGTGTCCGCATCCTCTTCCAGTGCATGGAAGCAGCTACACATTTCCAGCCGCAGTGCGCCCGACGCAGAGGTCTTCTGCTTGAAGGGCGAAAGCCCGGCAGGCATCACCACCACCTTATCCGGCTGCACGCGGGCAGCAGCAGCGCGCAGATTGTTCAGGTGGCCGTTATGGGGCGGGTCAAATGTACCGCCGTAGAGAAGAACTTTCATTTTTACTTCAGCAGATCAGCGTAGGCGCTGTCCTTTTTCTTCTGCAGGTACAGCACGAACTTGGAGCCGATCACCTGTACGCAGTCGGCACCGGTGGCCTCAGCCAGCTTGACCGAAGCCTCACGGGCATTGTACATGCTGTTTTCCAGCACCTTGAGCTTGATGAGCTCACGGGCATCCAGACAGTCCTTCACGCCCTGGATCATGGTCTCGTCGATCTCGCCCTTACCCACGATGAAAACGGGGTCCATGGTGTTTGCCTTGCCGCGCAGAATGGCGCGCTGTTTGCTTGTCAGCATAGTTTTTTCTCCTTTTATTTCAAAAAATCAGGTAGTTCTTTTTCCAATTCCGCCAGCGCATTGCCGCGGTGGCTGATGGCATCCTTTTCGTCGGGCATCAGCTGGGCGTAGCTGCGGCCCTCGGTGTTGGGGCGCTTATCGTGCTTTCCCACGCCGCAGTCAGTGGGGATGAACAGCGGGTCGTAGCCAAAGCCGTAGTCCCCGCACAGCCGCTCAAAGGCGATGCTGCCCGGGCACTCGCCCATGCAGGTCAGATGCCGCCCATCCGGCAGGATGAAGCACACCGCGGACACGAACTTTGCACCCCGCTGCCCGGCAGGCACAGCCTGCATGACATCCAGAAGCTTGTCGTTGTTGGCTTCGTCGTCGCCGTGGCGGCCGCAGTAGCGGGCGCTGTACACGCCGGGCGCACCGCCCAGCGCATCCACGCACAGGCCGGAGTCATCGGCGATGGTGGGCAGACCGCATGCCCTGCAGATAGTCTCGGCCTTGATGAGGGCGTTCTCGGCAAAGGTGGTGCCGGTCTCCTCCGGCTCGATGGTGATGCCCAGCTCCTTCTGGCTGACCACCTCGTGGCCCTGCGCTTCCAGAATGCGGCGCAGTTCGCGGAGCTTTCCGGCGTTGCCGGTAGCTGCACAAATTTTCATGCTGCGACCCTCCTTAGTGCTTCCACTGGCGCGGGAGCAGCTCTTCCACAAAGCCCTCCGGGGTAAAGGGCAGCAGGTCGTCGATGCCCTCGCCCACGCCGATGAAGCGCACCGGCAGGCCCAGACGCTGCTTGACCGCCACCACGCAGCCGCCCTTGGCGGTGCCGTCCAGCTTGGTCAGGATGATGCCGGTAGCATCTGCAGCCTTGCAGAATTCCTTGGCCTGACTGATGGCGTTCTGGCCGGTGATGGCATCCAACACCAGCAGCGTTTCAAGGCTGGCTTCCGGGCTGGCCTTCTTGACGCTGCGGCTGATCTTGGAAAGCTCTGCCATCAGGTTTGCCTTGTTGTGCAGACGGCCTGCAGTGTCGGCAATGACCATGTCATAGCCGCGTGCGGTGGCAGACTTTACGGTGTCGAAAATGACAGCCGCCGGGTCTGCGCCCTCGCCTGCGCTCACAATGGGCACACCGGCGCGGTCGGCCCAGATCTCCAGCTGTTCGCTGGCTGCGGCACGGAAAGTATCGCCTGCGGCCAGCATCACCTTTTTGCCCTCGCGGGTGTAGTGATCGGCCAGCTTGGCAATGCTGGTGGTCTTGCCCACGCCGTTCACGCCAATGACCAGAATGACGGCCGGCTTGCCGGAAAGATCCATCTCGGCATCCGGTGTCATTTCCTCGGCAATGATGTCGCGCAGGGCATCCGCCGCCTCTTCGCCGGTCTTCAGGCCCTTTTCGTGCACACGGTCGCGCAGCTTGTCCACCAGACGCACGGCCACCTCGCCGCCCACATCTGCAAGGATGAGCTGCTCTTCCAGCTCATCGTACATATCATCGTCGATGACGCTGCCGGTGAGGGTGTTGAGGATATTGCCCCAGAAACCGGTGCGGGTCTTTTCCAGACCCGTTTTCATTTTTTCCTGTTCTTTTTCTTTGTTTTTCTTGCCAAATCCGAAGAACCCCATGGTGTCCTCCTATCTTTTTCTTTAATATATATCAGGAAACCAGCGTTGCGTCAACCTGTTCCAGATCAAGCTTGAGCAGCTTGGACACGCCGTCCTCCTGCATGGTAACGCCGTAAAGCACATTCGCGGCTTCCATTGTGCCGCGGCGGTGGGTGATGACGATGAACTGGGTCTTGTCGCTCACCCGGCGTAAGTACTGGGCAAAACGCACCACATTGGCATCGTCCAGCGCGGCTTCGATCTCGTCCAGAATACAGAACGGGGCCGGGTTGACCGCCAGAATGGCAAAGTAGATGCTGATGGCCACCAGCGCCTGCTCGCCGCCGGAAAGCGCTTCCAGATTCTTGATTACCTTGCCCGGCGGTGCCACCCGGATGCCGATGCCGCAGGAGAGCACATCGCTTTCATCCTCCAGCACAAGGCTGGCTTCGCCGCCGCCGAACAGCTCGGTAAATACGCGGCCAAAGTTTTCGTTGATGGCGCGGAAGCTGTCGGAGAAGATCTCCCGCATCTGTGTCGAAAGCTTGGAGATCATGCGGGTCAGCTCATTGCGGCTTTCCTCCACATCGGTCACCTGATGCATCAGGGCATCGTAGCGGGCCTTGACCTCCTTGTATTCCTCGATGGCGCTCACATTCACGCTGCCAAGGGCGCGAATTTTGCCGCGCAGGTCGGCCACCTGTGCGCGCAGGGCCGTCAGGCTTTCAAACTCCACGCAAAGGTTCTCTGCCTGACTGACCGAGAGCTGGTATTCATCCCACAGCTTTGCCACGGTCTGGTCGTACTCGGTCTCGGCAGCGGCCTTGCGCTCTGCAAGGCGGGCCATCTCGCGCCCCATTTCCTCGCGGCTGTCGGAGGAAGTGCGCGCCCGGCTCAGTGCCGCTGTTTCAGCCTGCTGGCGTTCCAGCCGCTTTTCGGTAGCTTCGCGGATTGCCTTTTCTTTTTGGGCGATCTCGGTCTGGCTGTCGGACTTTGCCTGCCGGATGGCTGCAATTTCTGCCCGACAGCTCTCGCTGCGCTGTGCCAGTGCCGCAAGGCTTTCTTCCAGCGTGGCGCGGCGGGCAGCGGCATCCTGTGCCCGCTGTTGCAGCGCTGCGATCTGGCTGTAGGCCAGTTCTGCATCCTTCTGGCGGGTCACCTGTTCCAGCCGCTTTGCGCTGAGCTTTTGGCTCAGTTCGGTCTGCTGGGCCACAAAGTTGTCGTCACCTTCGGCAATTCGGTTCATCTCCGCCGTCAGCAGGTCGATCTTTGCCGTCAGCCGGGCCTGCAGGCTGGCAGCTTCCTCTGCTTTGCCACGGCTCTCTGTCATGGCCGCCTGCAAAGCGTCGATCTGATGCTGGCCGTTGCTGCGGGCCGTTTCCAGCTGGGCGGCAGCAGCTTCCAGCCGCTTCTGCTCTGCCTCGGCACGCACTTTGTCGTTGGCGGCGGTGATCTGTTCACTGGCCGTGGCGGTCAGCTCTGCCTGAAGGGCATCTACCTGCTCTTTGCAGCGGTCGGTCTTTTCCTGTGCAGCAAGACAGTCTTTTTGTAACTTGGCCGCTTTCACCCGCAGCTCTTCCATCTCCTGCTTGCGGGTGAACAGGCCTGCGCTGCGCTGGACGCTGCCGCCGGTAAAGCTGCCGCCTGCATTGATCACCTGACCATCCATGGTCACGACCTTGCTGCGAAAGCCGTTGTCCCGCGCCACGCGAGAAGCTTCGTTGATGTCGTCCACCACGATGATGCGGCCCAGCAGGTTCGATACGATGTTGTCATACCGGCGGTCGGCCTGCACCAGACTGGAGGCAAGCCGTGCCGTACCGGAGAGTCGGCCACGGAACACGCCGGGCTGGACGGTATCCAGCGGCAGGAAGGTGGCGCGGCCTGCATTGTCATTGCGCAGCAGGGCAATGGCCGCTTTGGCAGCGGCTTCGTTCTCTACCACGATGTTCTGCAGCGCACCGCCCAGAGCCGTTTCCACAGCCACTTCACAGCCCGGCTCCACCTTTAAGATGGCGGACACCGGCCCGATGATGCCCCGCAGGCGGCGTGCACCGGCAGCACGCATGACGGCCTTGACCGAGTTTTGGTAGCCGTCCATGTTCTTTTCCAGTTCCCGCAGCACGGAAAGGCGCTGGCGGGCCGTATCCAGTTCCCGGCCCAGCCGCTGCTCGTCCCGGTCGGCATCGTCCAGCGCAGCCTTGCGGCCTTTCAGCTTGAGTTCCACGCCGGAACGGACATTTGCCAGCTGCTTCTCGTTTTCTTCCAGCATCCGGCGATACTTGATGGTGTCGTCCAGATCCTGCTTTGCTTCGTCCCGCTGGGCGGTGCTTTCCTGCACACTCTGCTCAAGGGCAGGCAGGCGCTGGCGGGCTGTTTCCCCGGCAGCTTCGGCAGCGGCCTGCGCCACCTGCGCTTCGGTGCGCCGGGCTGTCAGGCCGGCAAGTTCTGCTTTCAGGGTATCCTTGCGGGCACCGCTGGCACTGCTGGCATCGGTCAGACGTGCGATCTCCGCGTTCAGTGCCTCGATCTCTGCCGCCAGCTTTTCGCCCTCCGCTTCCATGGTCTTTGCCACGGCCCGGTGGCGCTGCAAGGCGGCCTGTGCCTCGGTGCTGTCCTGTTCCCCGGCGCTGATCTCTTCCTGCAGGGATGCGGCGCTCTCCTCGTTGCGGAGGATGTCGTTTTCCAGCACAGCGATACGGCTTTCCGACCCGCTGATCTGCTCGGTGATGCTGCGGATATCCCCATTCAGGCGCTCAACAGCAACCGTAAGCTGCTGTGCCTGCATCCGGATCTCCTCAGCCTCCTGCTCAGCGGCTTTCGTCTCCCGGTCAAAGCGCTCGTAGTCGGCCTGTGCTGTCTCGTAGTCCCGCACCTGCTGGCGCACGGCTTCGCGCGCGCGGTGCACACCGTCGGTCCACAGGGTCACTTCCAGCGTTTTGCGCTGTGCGGCCAACTCGAGGAACTTTTCTGCCTTGGCGCTCTCTTTTTCCAGCGGGCCTACCCGGCTTTCCAGCTCGCCAAGGATGTCCCGCAGGCGTTCAAGGTTTTCGCCCGCCGCAGCAAGGCGGCGTTCCGCCTCGGTCTTGCGGTAGCGGTACTTGGCAATGCCGCAGGCTTCCTCAAAGATCTCGCGGCGCTCACTGCTTTTTGCGGCCACGATCTCCGCAATGCGGCCCTGCCCGATCACCGAGTAGCCGTCGCGGCCAATGCCGGTATCGAGCAAAAGTTCGTACACATCCTTCAACCGGCACACCTGCCCGTTGATGGTATACTCGCTGTCGCCGGAGCGGTAATATTTGCGGCCAATGGTCACTTCGTCCGCATCCACATCAAAGGTGTGGTCTGCGTTATCCAGCGTCAGCCGCACCTGCGCAAAGCCCATGGCTCCGCGCCGCCGGGTGCCGCCGAAGATCACGTCCTCCATCTTGCCTGCCGCGCGCAGCTGGCGGGAGCTGGTCTCGCCCAGCACCCAGCGCACTGCGTCCGAAAGGTTCGACTTGCCGGAGCCGTTGGGACCCACCACGCCGGTAACGCCTGCGTCGAACCGAATTTTGACTTTATCGGGAAAGCTCTTGAAGCCCTGGATCTCCAGTTCCTTGAATACCATTTACTTTTCCTTTATCACGCCCAGCAGCTTGAGCGCTTCTTTTGCGGCGCACTGCTCAGCGGCCTTTTTGCTGCGGCCTTCGCCACGGGCCACGCGGTCAGAGTTGAACCGCACCGCCACCACGAAATGCTTGTCGTGATCCGGGCCGGACTCGCTTTCTACTACATAGCTCAACCGCTCTTCCGGGTTCTGCTGCACGATCTCCTGCAGGCGGGTCTTGTAGTCGGCCTCGGCGTGCTTGCCCTCGGTGATAAAGGGCAGGATGAAGCTGCGGGCCACATCCATGCCGCCATCCAGATACAAAGCCGCGATCAGCGCTTCAAACGCATCGGACACAACGCTGGGGCGGTTGCGTCCGCCGCAGCGCTCTTCGCCGCGGCCAAGGCGCAGGTACTCGCCCAGATCGATCTCCTGCGCGAACTGGAACAGTGCACCCTCGCTGACAAGGCTGGCGCGGATGCGGGTCAGGTCGCCCTCCGGCCGGTCGGCATAGGCGTGGAACAGATAGTCTGCCGAGACGATCTGCAGCACGCTGTCGCCCAGAAATTCCAGCCGCTCGTTGTGCTTGACCGGGGTGCGGCTCTCGTTGGCATAGCTGGTATGGGTGAGCGCGATCTCCAGCAGCTCCGGGTTTTTGAACTTATAACCAATAATTGTTTCCAACTGATGGCTCATATGTTTTAGCTCCCTTATTGATGGTCAGCATCCTCGCCCTCTCAGGCTCACGTCCGTTCGCCAGCTCCCCCAAAGGGGGAGCCCTTGGCAAATCGATGCAGTCTGCACGAACTGCCAAAGCCTCTCACTCTGAGGAAAGACTCTCCCCGGCCGGGGAGAGATGTCACAATAGCGACAGAGTGGGGAATGTGGCATTGCGAAGCAATGACGGAGAGGGCAAGCCCGCTTCCCTTATTCCTCAGTTTTCTGTGCCGCAGCCAGCTCGTCCAGCGCAGACTGCATGGTGCCGCACAGATCGTTCTCCACGCAGATCTTTGCCTGACGGATGGCGTTCTTGATGCCCTTGGCTTTGGAAGAACCGTGGGCCTTGATGACCGGCTGCTTGGCCCCCAGGAAGGGTGCGCCGCCGTACTCCTCGCTGTCCATCTGGTGCTTCAGGTCTGCCACGCTGCCCTTGAGCAGCAGATAGGCCAGCTTGCCGCCGAGGTTTGCGAGGAACATTTGTTTCAGCATGCCCAGCAGCATTTTTGCCACGCCCTCGGTCAGCTTGAGGATCACATTGCCGGTGAAGCCGTCGCACACCACCACGTCCACTTCGCCACCCGGCACATCGCGGGGCTCGATGTTGCCCACAAAGCGGATGCCGGGGGTGGTCTTGAGCAGCTGGTGGGCTTCCTTGAGCATGGGGGTGCCCTTGCTCTCCTCGGCACCGTTGTTGGCCAGCGCCACGCTGGGGCTGCAGCGGCCTTCCACCTTGTTCACATAGCAGCTGCCCATCACGGCAAAGGCTGCCAGCATCTCGGGGCGGCACTCCACATTGGCACCGCAGTCCAGCAGCAGATAAGCCTGCTTTTTGGCGGGCACCATGGTAGCCAGAGCCGGACGCTTGATGCCCTTGAGGGTGCGCACGATGAGGCTTGCGCCCACATGCAGCGCACCGGTGCTGCCGGCGGAAACAAAGGCATCGCCCTTGCCGTCTTTCAGCATGTTCAAGCCCACCACGATGGAGGAATCCTTCTTCTGGCGGATGGCACGGGCAGGCTCATCGCACATATCGATGACCTCGGTGCAGTTCACCAGCTCAATGCCGTCCAGCGGGATGCTGTTCTCCTGTGCGGTCTTGCGCACCAGCGCTTCGTCGCCCACACCTACGACGGTGATGCCGTACTCCTTTACGGCCTGTGCGGCACCCTCCAGCACAGCCAAAGGGGCGTTGTCGCCGCCCATCATGTCCACGATAATCTTCATAGCTTTTCTCCCTTCTTAAAGAGAAGTTTCATCCAGCCAGTGCTGGAAGCTGGCAACAGCGCGCTGAGCCTGTGCCATGTAACGCAGGCGCTTGTCCCGCGGGCGGCTCTCCTCCGGCAGCGGAGGAAGAATGCCCATATTCGCGCCCATGGGCTGGAAGTGCTTGTTCTCGGTGGTCAGGTACTGCACCAGCGCACCGCACATGGTATCCACAGGCGGGGCGGGCAGTTCCTTTCCTTCCAGACGGGCATACAGGCTGCGGGCCGCCAGCAGGCCGCAGGCAGCGCTTTCCATATAGCCCTCAAAGCCGGTGATCTGCCCTGCAAAGAACACATTGGGGTGTTCTTTCAGGCACAGCTGGGCGCTGAGCACCCGGGGCGCATCGAGGAAGGTGTTGCGGTGCATAACGCCATACCGCACGAACTCGGCATTTTCCAGCCCGGGGATCATGCTGAACACCCGCTTCTGCTCGCCCCACTTGAGGTTGGTCTGGAAGCCCACGATGTTATACAGGGTGCGCTCCTTATTTTCGGCCCGCAGCTGTACATTGGCCCACGGACGGTGGCCGGTGTTGGGATTCACAAGGCCCACCGGGCGCAGCGGGCCGAAGCGCATGGTGTCGGCACCCCGGGCGGCCATAATTTCGATGGGCATACAGCCCTCGTAGACCGTGACGGTATCGGCCTTTTTGCCGTGGGCATCCGGGTCGGGCTGAGCAGACTGCTCGGCCCCGGTGTCAAAGTCGTGCAGCGGGGCACGCTCTGCCGAAGCGAGAGCTGCGTGGAAATTCTCGTACTCTTCCTTGTTGAAAGGGCAGTTCAGGTAGTCGGCCTCGCCCCGGTCATAGCGGGAGGCGGCAAACACCTTGTTGTAATCAAGGCTTTCGGCGGTGACGATGGGGGCCACAGCATCGTAGAAGTGCAGCCGCTCGTCCCCGGTCAAGGCCCCGATCTCATCGGCCAGTGCGCCGTCGGTCAATGGGCCGGTAGCCACCAGAATGGGGGCAGATGCATCGATGTGCTCCACCTGCTCCCGGTGGACGGTGATATTCTCACAGCTTTCCACCATGCGGGTCACTTCGGCGCTGAATGCGTCGCGGTCCACCGCCAGCGCACCGCCAGCGGCCACGCGGGCCGTCTCGGCGGCGTTCAGCAGCTGGCTGCCCATCCGCCGCATCTCTTCCTTCAGCAGGCCGGAAGCAGAGTCCAGCCGCTCAGCTTTCAGGCTGTTGGAGCAGATCAGCTCTGCAAAGCCTGCGCTTTTGTGTGCGGGCGAAAAATGCACGGGCTTCTGTTCGTACAGGTCTACCTGCACGCCCTTGCCCGCCAGCCAGAGGGCGGCTTCACAGCCCGCAAGACCCGCGCCCAGCACGGTTACTTTATAGTTCATAGTTTTATCCTTTTAGTCCTTTTTCGGCACCGGCATCTCGTAGCCGCAGCCTTCCTTTGCGCAATACAGCTTGGAGCCTTTGCGGAACATGGTGCTGCCGCACTTGGGGCACTTGGTGGGCACCGGCATGTCCCATGTCATAAAGTCGCAGTCCGGGTAGCGCTCGCAGCCATAATAGATGCGGCCCTTGGAGCTTTTGCGCTCCAGCATACGGCCTTTGCCGCACTTGGGGCAGATGCCGCCGGTATCCTTAACCAGCCGCTTTGTGCCCCGGCACTCCGGGAAGCCGCTGCAGGCCAAAAACTTGCCGTACTTGCCCACCTTGATGACCATGGGCCGGCCGCACAGGTCGCATACCTCACTGGAAGGCTCATCCGGCACCTTGACCTTCTTGCCTTCCATGTTCTTTTCGGCCTGCTCGAGGCTTGCCGCAAAGCCCTGGTAGAAGTCATCCACCGTCTTGTGCCAGTCGGCCTTGCCGCTCTCGATCTTATCCAGATTCTTCTCCATCTGGGCGGAGAAGTCCACGTCCACGATGTGGGGGAACTGCTCCAGCATCAGGCCATCCACAGCCCGGCCCAGCAGAGTGGGCTTGAGCTTTTTCTGGTCGCGCTCCACATAGCCGCGGTCGATGATGGTGGTGATGATGGGCGCATAGGTGGAGGGACGACCGATGCCGTTTTCTTCCAGTGCCTTGATGAGGGTCGCTTCGGTGTAGCGGGCGGGCGGCTGGGTGAACTTCTGCTCGCTCTTCAGGTCGCGCAGCTTCAGCACCTGACCCTGCTCCAGCGGAGGCAGGGCGGTCTCCTTCTTTTCCTTTTCGTCGGTGGCTTCCTCGTACAGGACGGTGAAGCCGTCAAAGGTAACGGTATAGCCGCTGGCCTTGAAACGGTAGTCCGCCGCGCTGACCGTGACGGACACGGTGTCCTGCTGGCAGTCTGCCATCTGGCTGGCCATGAAGCGGCTCCAGATCATGCGGTAGAGCTTTGCTGTGTCGCCGCTGATGCTCTTGTCCACCTCGTCCGGTGTCAGGGACGGCACCGAGGGACGGATGGCCTCGTGGGCATCCTGTGCGGCAGTGGCGCTCTTGGTCTTCCATGTGCGCTTGTAGGGGCAGATATAGGCTTCACCGTAGGCCCCTGCGATATATTCCTTTGCGGCGGCAACGGCTTCATCCGAGATGCGCAGGCTGTCGGTACGCATGTAGGTGATCAGACCCATGGTGCCGTGGCCCGCAATGTCCACGCCTTCGTACAGGGTCTGGGCAGCGCGCATGGTACGGGTGGCCGTAAAGCCCAAGCGGCGGGATGCCTCCTGCTGCAGGGTACTGGTGATAAAAGCCGGAGTGGGCTGCTTTGCCCGCTTGCCCTTTTTCAGCTCTGCCACCACGTACTCGGCCCCTTCCAGACCCTTTTCAATGGCGCGGGCCTCGGCTTCGCTTTTGGGCAGCAGCTTTTTGCCGCTGGCATCGGTGGCCAGCCGGGCGGTAAAACTCTTGTGGCCTGCGCCGAGGGTGGCATCCACGTTCCAGTATTCATCGGGCTTGAAGCTCTCGATCTCCTTTTCGCGGTCATCGATCAGGCGCACGGCCACGCTCTGCACGCGGCCTGCGGAAAGGCCCCGGCGCACCTTGCGCCAGAGGAACGGGCTGAGCTTGTAGCCCACCAGACGGTCCAGCACACGGCGAGCCTGCTGTGCGTTGAACAGATCTTCGTCGATGGCGCGGGGATGGGCCATGCCCTCCTTCACGCCCTTTTTGGTGATCTCGTCAAAGGTCACGCGGTTCGGCTCGTGGGGGTCCAGCCCCAGAATGTTTGCCAGATGCCAGCTGATGGCTTCGCCCTCACGGTCCGGGTCGGTTGCCAGCAGCACGCCGTCTGCGTGTTTGGCCTTGCTCTTCAATTCCTTGATGAGCTTTTCCTTGCCTTTGATGCTGATGTACTGTGGGGCATAGCCGTGCTCCACATCGATGCCCAGCTGGGAAGCGGGCAGGTCACGGATATGGCCCATGCTTGCGGTGACCTCGTAATCATCGCCCAGATACTTGCCAATGGTTTTCGCCTTAGCAGGCGACTCCACGATAACCAGTTTCGCCATTCGAGTTTACTCCCATTTCAAATTTTCTTTCTTCTCTATCAGGAACGCACCGTGCAACTGCACAGTACGGGATTCTCTATTTTTATATCATACCACAGCTGTTGTGTGCTGCGCCAGCAGAAATTATACTATTTTATCACATACCGCTTGCCCGGCATGCACAGCACCCGGCCGGAAAGCTCCAGCTTCATCAGGGTGCCCAGCAGCACCGCTGTGGGCAGGCCGCTGCGCACGCAAAGCTCCTCAATGCCAAGGGGCTGCGGCCCGATGCAGGAAAGCACCTTCCGCTCGTTCTCGCTCAGAGGCTCCGGCTGCTTTGCCGTCACCGCCGCTGCGCTCTGCCGGCGCAGGCCCAGCGGGCCAAGCAGGTCAGCAGCAGAACACACGGCACGCGCTCTGCCGTCCCGCAAAAGGCCGTTTGTGCCTGCGGAATTGGGCGAGTAGATGCTGCCTGGCACCGCAAACACCGGCTTGCCATAGCGTTCGGCGTGAGACACAGTGGACATGGTGCCGCTTTTTTCCTGCGCTTCCACCACCAGCAATGCAGAGCTGAGCGCCGCAATGAGCCGGTTGCGCTGCAAAAATCCATTTGGGCCAACGCCCTCACTGCGGGGCGGGTACTCACTGATCACGCAGCCCTTCTGCTCGATCTTGTGCCGCAGCACCACATTGGCCGCAGGATAGGTGCGGTCGATGGGCACGCCCATCACAGCAATGGTAGGGCAGTTGTTTTTGACAGCAGCGCGGTGCCCGGCGCTGTCCAGCCCATCCGCAAGGCCGCTGACGATCAAAGCGCCGCTTTGGGCCAGTTCCCCGCCAATGTCCGCCGCTGCGTTCAGACCGTATTCGGTAGGCTTGCGGCTGCCCACGATGCCCACCGCGCCCGGCTCGTTGAGCCAGAGCGGATCGCCGGTGCAGTAGAGCACCAGCGGCATATCCGGGATGCGGGAAAACGCCAGCGGATAGTCCGGGTCGTCAAACGGCAGGATGCGCACACCCAAATCATCGCACCGCATCACCAGCGGGTGGTACTGTTCCGGGGCCAGCTGCTGCGCCCGCAGAGCTGCTGCCTCTCCCGCTGCAAGACGAAATTCTGCCGTATCACGAGCTTCCCATGCTTCCTGTGCACCGCCAAAGGCATCCAGCACACGACCCGCGTGAACGCTGGCCGGGCCAAGCACATGGGCCAGCCACAGCCAGCACAGCAGCGGATCCGGGGCAGGCTCCGGCGGGAAAAGGCTGGTCTGCCCTGCAAGGCCGCTCATAGGCTTTCCTCCCGGAAATGCCACAGCAGGATGCTGCCCGCAATGCCGGCATTCAGGCTTTCCACCCGGTCGGTCATGGGGATGCGCACCGTGCTGCTGCAGGCAGCAATGGTCTCATCGGTCAGGCCCTGACCCTCGCTGCCGATGACGACGCAGACGCCGCCGGGGCAGCTTGCCTGCGCCGCGCTCAGCGGCTGGGACTTGTACAGCGCAGCCGCAAGGCAGGTGATCCCCTTTGCGCGCAGCTGGGTGATGGCATCGGGCATGGCACCGGCTTCGATCACCGGGATGCGCACAGCGGCTCCCATGGAAGCGCGCAGGGTCTTGGGGGCATACACACTGGCACAGCCGTCGCTCAGGATCACACCGTCAAAGCCAAAGGCCGCAGCAGAGCGCAGCAGGGTGCCCACATTGCCGGGGTCCTGCACCCGTTCCAGCGCCAGATACCGCCCGCCGGCCTTCACTTCGTCCAGTGTGTGCACCGGGGTGCGGAACACGCCGAACACTCCCTGATGGGTGCCCACATCGGCCAGCTTATCGGCCACATGGTCTTCCACAAGGTAGTGTTCACCGGGCAGCCCGGCAAGCTCCGGGCACTTTGCCATAGCGCTCTCCGTATAAAATAAGGTCTCCAGCTGCGCACCGCGGGCAAGCTCCGGGCAGAGCTTGCGGCCCTCGGCCAGAAAGCGGCCCTCGCTGCGGCGGAATGCCGCGCTGGAAGAAAGGCGGCAGGCGTATTTGATCTTTGCGTTTTCCCGGCTGGTGATTTTTTCGTCCATCGTGTGTATTCAACCTTTCGCTGTACTGTCGTTCAAAAAGTAGTCTGCCGTCTTGTTCAAAAAATGCAAAAAGGGCAGCGTCTGCCACAAAGCGTTCCTGCGGCAGGGCGCTGCCCTGAAAAACATGTTCCCCTGCCGTAAGAACCCCGGATACAAAACGGACGCCCGCGTATACGCGCGGGCGTCACGATTCAAGTTCCTAATCAGGCGTTCTTGACGGTCTCGACCAGAGCTGCAAAGCTCTTGGGATCGTTAATAGCCATCTCAGACAGCATCTTGCGGTTCAGCTCGATGCCAGCCTTCTTCAGACCAGCCATGAAGGTGGAGTAGTTCATGCCCAGAGGACGAACTGCGTTGTTGATGCGGCAGATCCACAGGTTGCGGAACTGACGCTTCTTCATGCGGCGGCCAGCCAGAGCGTAGTTGCCGCTCTTCATGACCTGCTGCTTGGCCATCTTAAAGTGCTTGCTCTTGCAGCCGTAGAAGCCCTTGGCCAGCTTCAGCATCTTCTTACGACGTTTGTGAGTCATGGTTGCGCCCTTGATACGTGCCATTTTTTATATCTCCTTTAGTTGTCTCAATAGAATGTGTTTGCCTGCGGCTCGCTCTTAGGCGTAGGGCAGCATGCTCTTGATGGTAGCTGCGTTGGTCTTATCAACGTAGCTGGGCTGACGGTAGCCACGGGTCAGCTTGGTAGTCTTCTTGGTCAGGATGTGGCTGCGGAATGCGTGGCCGCGCTTGATCTTGCCGTTCTTGGTCAGCTTAAAGCGCTTCTTAGCGCCGGAGTGCGTCTTCAGTTTCATCTTAGCCATTTTAGTTTCCTCCTAAAATTAGTCCTTATTGGGTTTCGGGATCAGCAGAATGGACATCGTGCGGCCCTCGAGCACCGGCGGCTTATCGGTGGATGCCTGAGGCAGAGCCTCGGCAAAACGTTTCAGCACGTCTGCGCCCAGAGCACTGTGCGCCATTTCACGGCCGCGGAAGCGGATCGAAACCTTAACCTTGTGGCCAGCTGCCAGGAACTTGGCAGTCTGGTTCAGCTTGGTATTGAAGTCGTTGGTGTCAATGTTGAGCGAAAGGCGGGTCTCTTTAACTTCGACCACCTTCTGGTTCTTCTTGGCTTCCTTCTCCTTCTTCTGCTGTTCAAAACGGTACTTGCCGTAATCCAGCACCTTGCACACAGGCGGAACAGCCTGCGGTGCGATCTTGACCAGATCCAGACCAGCATCTTCAGCAGCGCGCATGGCCACCTGAATGGACACAACGCCCTTCTGCTCGCCGTCTGCACCGATCAGACGGACCTCACGGTCACGGATCTGACCGTTGATCTCCAGTTCCTTCGACTTTCCAGCGGTAGCGATAATGAATGCACCTCCAAACAAAATCCATTTTGTTGCAATATTTGGCATAGAAAACGCGGCCGCCCATTTTCAGGACAGCCGCGCAAAAATTCACTCAAAGCCGCAGTCCACTCATAATGAACTGCCTTCAGGTATAGCCCGGGGGATCTTTCCCTCGCAAGGCGAGCGCGGCACAGGCCGTAGCTGCTTTCTTTACCCGGTTATTTTACCACAGGCAGAAAGCGCTGTCAAGCACTTTTTATGCGTTTTGCGGGAAAAATATGACTTTTCCGAAAAGCAGGCCATCAGGGAGCAGCATCTGCCCGGGCATCGGTGCCGCCCACTCCGGCAGGATGACGCGAAGCCATGGTCTAAAGTGTAGGCTGCAATTAAAATCGACCAAAAAGCCTTAACGGGAAGTGCGAGGGCTTCTCACGCTGGATGGACTGGCGAGCGGAAGCAGGACGGAGTGGGCGGCACCGACGTTCTCCTACGCTTCGATCAGCCTCCCCAGCTCCAGCGAGTAGATGCCCTTATACGTTACCTTCTTCGGCGCAAAGCGCTTATCGATGGCAAGGGCATAGAGGTTCAGCTGCGGGCGGTAGGCGCTCAGGAAGTCCGCTTCGGTCTTGCGGCGGTCGGTCTTGTAATCCAGCAGTTCCAGATGATCCGGGAACACCAGCACAAGGTCTGCAATGCCCTGCACCAGCACCTGCTCATCCTGCACGGCGGCGGCTTCCTGCGCGGAAGCTCCCTGTGCCGTCAGCACGGCCGACGCGGGCAGCGCCGTGATGAAGGCCAGCTCCCGCAGCACCTTTTCGGCTGCGCAGATCTTTGCAAAGGCTTCGCTCTCGGCAAAGCGGCGGATGCGGCCTGCATTGAGTTTTTCCGCAATTTCCGGGGCCACCAGCCGGGTGTCCACCTGCCGCTGGCGCTCTGCAAGGATGGCTTCCTCCAGCGTGCCCGCCGCTTTGGCAGCAGCAAGGGAGGCAAAGTCCGCATGTTCCAGAAAAGCGTGCAGAGCCGTGCCCATCTCGGCGGCGGTCAGTCCGTCCTTGGAGAGAAAGGCAGGGCGTTCCAGCGTGGTCTGCTCGGCCTTGTGCACGATGCTGGTCACGCTGACCTTGGCGGGCACCGCAGCCAGTTTTGCTGCCGGATACCGCCATGCAAAGCCCTCCTGCAGCTGAGCCACCAATGCCGGGTCTGCCGGGACAGGCTCTGCCGCTTCCGGTTCCTGTCCCGGTGTTTCCGGCTCCGGCTGAGCTTCCTGCACCGTGACCATGATCTCGCTTTCCGTAAACACAAAGGGCAGTTCCAGATCTCCTGCCAGCCGCCGCAGCGGCCCGCCGAAGGGATGCACCAGCAGCGCTGCACGCAGCCAGTCGGCAAAGCTGCCCGCCTGCTGGTTCAGCGTTTCTCCCGCGCCCGCAGCAAGGAATGCTGCCGCCTTGGCAAAGGGATTGCCGGCCTTGGTCATGCCCAGCGGCACCGTGAGGATCAGCTTATCCTGTGCACGGGTGAGCGCCACATATAAAAGGCGCATCTGCTCGCTGCGCGTTTCCTGCGCATGGACGCTGGCAAGAGCAGCGTAGGCTGCAGTCTTGTACATGCTCTCGCCCTGTTCCGGGCGCAGGCGCAGGCCCGCGCCGTATTCCCGGTGCAGCAGCACCGGCTGGTAAGTGTCGCTCAGGTTAAAGTGCCGGGCCGTGTCGCCCACGAACACCACTGGGAACTGCAGACCCTTGGAGCGGTGGATGGTCATGATGGTCACACAGCCAGGCCGCGCACCGCCGGGCACAGTGTCCTGCCCGGTAGAACCGGCCTGCGCCGCCGCGTCGATGGCACGCACCAGCGCCGAGATGCCGTTTGCACCGGTCTGTGCACAGAAAGCCGCAAAACGCCGGGCATCTTCCCGGCGGTGCGCACCGTTTTCCAGTACGCCCAGCGCAGCAAGATAGCCGGTGGAAACAAAGATCTCTTCCAGCAGCTGTTCTGCCGGGGCACTGCGGGCCATGCGCCGCAGTGCGGTGAGTCGGTCATAAAAGTCTTTCACCTTTCGGGTGAACGGAGTTTCATCACCATTCTGCACCACCTGCAGCACTGCGCCGTACAGACTCATGCGGGAAGCCCTTTTGCCCGTTTCCTTCGCGCCCTGTTCCTCCTGCGCCTTTTTCTGCATTGCGGCGCTCTGGGCACGCAGGCGTACAAGGTCGTCGTCCGTAAAGCCGAACATCGGCCCCAGCATGGCGGCGGCAAGGTAGATATCCTGCGCCGGGTTGTCGATGACCTTCAAAAGCGAGATCAGCGGCCGGATGTGCGCTGCTTCCATCAAGTTTTCGCGCGCATCCGCATACACCGGGATGCCCCGGGCCGTGAGCGCTTCCTCATAAGCGAGGAAGTCGCCGCGCGCCGCCAGCAGGATGCAGCAATCCTCGTACTGCACCGGGCGGGTGGAGCTGCCGTCCCGCACTGGTTCGCCGTTTTTCACCAGTTCTTCAACGCGCTGGGCGATCCACGCCGCGTCGGTCTCAGCGGTGTCGTCGGGCAGGAAGTGCGCTTCCACACTGCCGGCGTATTCGCCGGGTGCACCGCACACCAGCCGCTGGCCGTCGCCGTAAGCCGTATCGCCCAGCTGGGGGGTCATGAGCTGTTCAAAGATAAAGTTGATGCCTGCCACCACCTGCGGGGCGGAGCGGAAGTTCGCATCCAGCGCCAGCAGAGCGTTTCCGCCTGCCGTACCCCCCTCCGGGCGGGGGCGGGCAGTGCCGCTGGGCAACGGTGCCCATGCGTTCAGCTTAGCCCGGAAGATGCTTGGGTCGGCCTGACGGAAGCGGTAGATGCTCTGCTTCAGGTCGCCCACAAGGAACAGGTCATCCCCCGCCGGGGAAGCAAGGCAGCGGTAAATGGCATCCTGCAAAGCGTTCGTGTCCTGATATTCGTCCACCATCACGGCGGCATAGCTCTGCCGGATGCTCTGGCACAGCGGGGTAGGTTCTCCCTCCGGCGTGCGCAGCAGCCGCAGGGCCTGATGCTCAAAATCGCTGAATTCCAGCAGCTTGCGCTCCTTTTTCTTTGCCGAGAAGCGGGCATCAAAATCCCGCACGGCGACAAACAGCGCCCGCAGCCGGGGCAGGGCCGCTCTGCGGTCGGCTTCGGCTTCCTCCTCGCTGCAGGAGACAAGCTCCGTAATGTGCTCAAACAGCTTGGCAGCTTCGTCTGCGCGGGTTCTGACCTCCGCCTTATGATCGCCGGTCAGCCGTTTTTTCATGCCCTTGAAGCCGGGCATCTCCTCCATGCCCAGCACATAGGGTGTCAGCTTATCGTACAGCGGTGTCCACTGCCCTGCCGCAGCCAGCCGTTCCACCTCGCCCAGCAGGGCGGCGGCGCTTTCCAGCCGGGAGAGCGGCTCTGCAAATTTATCGTTGACACCGGCCACGGCCTTTGCCTTGGAAGCAGCGGTCTTGCCTTTTTCCTCGGCCTGTGCCTGTGCAAGGACAAAATCTTCCTTACAGTCTGCCAGTGCTGCCGTTAGCAGTTCCCGCGCGGCCTTTGCGCAGCGGGCCGCCTCCGCCAGCAACAGGTCATGCCAGCAGGTAAAAGCAAAGCCGTTTTCCCGCTGCCATGGAGCCAGATATTCGTCCAGCCTGCGGTCGTAGTCCGGCAGAGCGCGCAGAAAATCGTACACATGCAGGATGGTATTGCCTGCGGCCTGATCGGTGCGGCCCTTGCCGTAAAGGTCTGCAAAGGCGCAGAAATCCGGGTCGCGGTAGGCATTTTCCAGCGTTTCGGCCAGCGCCGAAGCCCGCAGCACCTCCACGCTGCCGGGATCTGCCGGGGCAAAGTCCGGCGGGATGTCCAGTGCCTGAAAGTGCTTGTGCAGCAGGTCCAGACAGAACGCGTCAATGGTGCAGATGGGTGCGCGCTGCAAAAGCATCCGCTGGCGGCGCAGGCTCGTGTTGTGGGGCTGCTGCTGGCTGAGCCGCAGCAGTGCCTGCCCGATGCGTGCCCGCAGCTCTGCCGCCGCCGCATTGGTAAAGGTGACGATGAGCAGTTTGTCCGCATCCACCGGGTGGTCCGGATCGGTGATGAGCCGCACCGCGCGTTCGGTCAGCACGGCCGTTTTGCCGCTGCCCGCCGCTGCGCTCACCAGCAGCGCACCACCCCGGTCCTCAATAGCAGCGCGCTGGGCCGGAGTCCATTTGGGCTCACTCATGCCTGCTCACCTTCCTTTCCGTCGTCGGCTTCTTCCGGCTCAAAGGGCTTGGCCGGGGCTTCCAGTGCCCGTTCGCCGATGCCGGTCTCGTGGCAGCAGATAAAGCTGTAGTCGCACCAGACGCAGGGGTTCCTGCCCGCCCCGGCCACCAGCGGTTCCGCAGCGATCTGCCCATCGTAAAGCTGCTGGCCCATCTGGGTGACAAGATCATCCAGATGCAGCTGGATGCGGTTGAGCTTTGCAATATCGGCACGCTTATCCTTCTGGCTGGGGCTGGGTACACCGTTGCGGTAGCCAAAGGGCAGGTAGCGGCCCGTCTCATCCGCATCCATGGCATCGAACACCTTCTGCTCGTCCCTCACAAGGCCGTCCAGCTCGTACTGCACGTCCTGCTGTGCCTGCTGGCGGTTGGTGGTCTTGGGGGCCGGGTCTGCCAGCAGATACAGCACGCCTGCCGGTTCCGCGCCGGTAAAGCGGCCGCTCTTATCCCGCGTCAGGCTGAACAGATACAAAAGCATCTGGCAGTCCAGCCCGCAGTATACCTCTTTCAGGTTCAGCTTTTTGGTGCCGGTCTTATAGTCCACCACCCGCACCCAGCGGGTGCCGTCTTCCTCCACCCACTCGTCGGCGCGGTCCACCGTGCCCACCAGCTGCACGGTGCGCCCGTCCGAGAGATGATACACCTGCCCGGGCACGGCGTCCTCCCCGGAGCCGATGCGCAGCTCACAGGCTGCCGGGTGGAAGCAGGACTGCCTCTGTTCGTCCCGCAGGTAGCACAAAAGGCTTGTCATGCTTTTTTTGAGCCGCGAGAGCAGATAGGTGAACCGGGCCGTATCCTCCGGCAGATAACGCTTTGCATATTTATCCACCAGCAGGCTGGCAAGCTCTGCCATGGCATCATCGTCCAGCTCCAGAAATGGGGCCAGCCCGGCGCAGGGATTATCCGCATCCGGGTGCGGGTCCAGCGCCATCTGCAGCACCCAGTGCATCAGGGTGCCGCTCTGGTCGGCAGAAAGCTCGGCCCGTCTGCGGGGCTTCAGGCCCAGCACATACTGCAAAAAATAGCCGTAACGGCAGGTATAGTATTTTTCCAGCTGGCTGGGCGAGATGCGCAGCCGCTGCCCCAGCAGGCCGCTCAGCGCGGACAGATCGTTCACCTGCCGGGGCGGTTCCTCCTCCATGCGGCGCAGCAGAGCAAGGCCCCGGGGCGCATCCGTCTGCGGCAGACGCAGCGCCTCAGTCAGGCTGGCGCGTTCCGTGTCGGTCAGCGGCCAGCCGCCCAGCGTATCCAGTGCATCGGCGGGGGTGGCTGCAAGGTCGGGAAGCTCCAGCTCCGGTGCCGCCGGGTGCAGGGCTTCCACGATGGGTTCCAGCGCTGCGCACAGGGTCTTGCCCTGCCCCTTGGGCCAGCTGAGCCACAACCCCTTTGCCGGTGCGGTGAGGGCTTTGTAAACGCACACCTGCTCGCGCACCACGCGGTTCTCAAAGCAGTCCGGCAGATCGATCTGCTTTGCCATCAGAACATCGCGGTCGGCGTGGGTCAGAAGGCCCGTCTCGGACGGTGCACAGGGAAATTCGCCCTCTGCAAGGCCCAGCACGAACACATAGTCCGGCGCGTCCAGACGCATTTTGCCCGCGCTTGCCAGCACCACGGCATCCAGCGTCTGCGGGATGTGCCCAAGGTCCGAAGAGCGCAGCAGCAGGCTGAACAGGTCCTCATATTCTGCAAAGGTCACACCCTGCCCGCCCAGCAGGTGGGCCATCTCGTTGAGCAGCTGCATCACCACGTTCCACTCGCGGGCCACTTCCTCTGCCGCCGGGATGCCCCGGGCAGTGCGGACGGCTTCCACCAGCGCTGCCTGCTGCTCTTCTGCACCCAGCTTTTTCAGGCAGAAATACAGTTCCCGGCTGATCTGTTCGGCGCTGCCGCCCCGCACCTTGCTGCGCAGTTCGTCCACGGCTGTTACCAGCAGCTGGCGGGCAGTCTCGGCATCCTCCAGCGTTTTTGCATCCTCATCGGACAGTTCATTTTCGCCGAAGCCCTTGGGGCTTTTCTCAAATTTTGTGCGCCATGCCGCCGCATTGGGTGACCAGGTATAGGCATAGTTTTCCAGCGCGCAGACCTGCGGCTCGGTCAGAGCGCACAGGCCGGTCTTGGCAAGAATGGTCAGGTTTTCGGTCATATCCGCACCGCGCAGCAGTGCCAGCAGTGCACGCACCGCCGTAGCCGGGGCGCTGAACTCCGGGGTGGTGGGTTCATCGCAGTAAAGCGGGATATCTGCCATGCGGAACTCGTACCGGATGGCCGCACGGTAATCCGGGATATTGCGGCAGACCACGGCCATTTTGCTGCAGCGCACGCCCTGCCGCATCAGGCGGCGGATGGCCGCAGCGGTGCAGCGGGCTTCCTCTTCCCGGCTGGCAGCGGCAAACAGCCGCACCTCCGGCGCAGCGGGCGGCACCTCACAGGTGCCAGTCTCCAAAAGCTCTGTCACAGCCGCAAGGCCGGGTGCATCCTTATGGCGCAGGTCGCGGCGCAGCAGCTCCGGCACTGCCGCATCAGCACCGTTTTTGCGGGCCAGCTGCCGCAGCTGTGCGGCCACCTGCTTTGCGCCGGAAAAAAGCCCCATATCCCCCGGCACCATGGGCGCACCGTCGTCGCACAGGGCCACCGTGACGGTGGGCAGCGCCGCCAGCATCGCGCCCATCAGCCGCTTTTTGGGTGCGTTGAAGGTATCGAACTCGTCAATGAACACTTCCCGCTCCCGCAGAAAGTCCGGCAGTTCGCCCCGGGCAAGAGCGGCTTCCAGCCGGTCAGCCGCCAGCTCCAGCCGGTCGGCGGGGTCCATGCCGGTGCCCGCCAGCAGCGTTTCGTACCCCTGAAAAATCAGTGCCAGCTCGCTCAGCTTGCCGCTTTCCGGCCCGCAGTCCGGCGCAAGCTCTGCCAGCTGTGCGCCGGAAAGGCCGGCACTTTTCAGCTCGTCGATGGTCTGGGCCGCCATCTGGCAGAAGGCCGCACTGCGGCGGTGGCGGTAGTAGTAATGCACATGATCCTGCAGCTCTTCCAGCGCGCGGCGCACCAGCACGGCGCGGCCCGCGTCCGAAAGGGTCTGCACCGCCGCGCCGCCCTCGGCAGAGAGGATGCGCTCGGCCAGACTGGTAAAGGAAAAGCTTTCCACCATGCCGGAAAGAGCATCGCCCAGTTCCCGGTAGATGCGGCCCTCCGTGCTGGAAGTGAACTGTTCCGGCACCAGAAGGATGCTGCGCCGGCCTGCCTCGGCCCGGGCACGGATGCGAGAATAGAGCAGCGTCGTTTTGCCGCTGCCGGAGCCGCCTAAAACCAGTTTGAGCATGGGGCACTTCCTCCTAAAAAAACGATCTTTGTTTATTGTAACACGAAAATCCTCTCAAAAAAAGTGTGATTCTCTACCCTTTAGCCTGCAGCTGTGGTACACTTGAACCGACAAACTTTTCCACACAAGAGAGGAAGCCTGTATGAAAATTTTAGCTGTTGACTACGGCGACAGCCGCACCGGCCTTGCCACCTGTGACCGCACCGAGTTCCTTACAACGGCCATCACCCCGCAGATCACCCTGAAAGCCCGCAACAAGGTGGCGGCACGGGTGTGCGAAGTGGCCAAGGAGATCGGAGCCGAGCTGATCGTGATCGGCCTGCCGCTGAACATGGATGGTACCGAGGGCGAACGCGCCATCAAGAGCCGCAAGCTGGCAAAGACGGTCGAGATCTGGAGCGGCCTGCCGGTACGCATGTGGGACGAGCGCCAGACCACCTGCGCCGCCGCCGACATTCTGGACGAAAGCGGCACCTTTGGCACAAAGCGCAAGGAGATCCTGGATTCGGTCAGCGCCACCGTTATTCTGGACGATTATCTTGCATGGCGGAAGGAACATCCGGGGGAAATCTGATTCAACTCCTTCCGTCATCGCTGGCGCGATGCCACTGCTCCCCTTTTTGTCACTTGCGTGACATCTTCCCCCGGCCGGGGGAAGTCTTTCTCATTGAGGGAGGCTCTGGCGAAAAGGAAAACTTTGCCGCACTGCCAAGGGCTCCCTCTTTGAGGGAGCTGTCGCCACAGGCGACTGAAGGAGTTATAAAAAAGGCACCCGCAGTTTTGAACGCTGCGGGTGCCTTTTGGTTCACTGATAGGTCTCGATGCTCACGCTGTTGATGGTGATGTCCTCACGGGGCTTCTGGTTTTCGTCCACGGCGGTCTGGCCGATGGCATCCACCACGTCCATGCCCTCGTACACCTGCCCCAGCACGGTATCGGTGTAGTCAAGATAAGGCGCGCCGCCGGCGGTCTGATAGGCCGAAACCACCTCTGCGCGGTAGCCCGCGCTGTTCATCTGGTCCACAAGCTCCTGCGTCACCGACTGGTCTCCCGGCAGCGTCTGCATCACGTAAAAAACGCTGGCGCACTCGCCGGAAGCATCGGTGCCCATACACAGGGCACCGGAATAATGGTGCAGGTTGTCGGTGGTCTCAGCCGGGTAGCGGCTGCCGTTCCAGATGGTACTGCCCCTGCCGTCGGCCCCCTGCCCGGCCTCCACCACAAAGCCGCTCTCCACGCGGGAGAAGGTCAGGCCGTTGTAGTAGCCTGCCTGCACAAGGCCCGCAAAGTTATCATAGGCCTGCGGGGCCTTGTCCGGGAAAAGCACCGCCTTGAACACGCCTGCCGAGGTATCGAACACCGCAATGGTGTCCCCCGCCGCAGGGTGGGCAAACTGCAGCTCTGCCGATTCCACTGCCGGGCGGTCGATCTTCTGGACTGTACTGCCGCCGCTGCCTTTGCCAAAGTGCAGAAAGCTCCCGGCACTGCAGCCCGTCAGCACCAGCGCCGCTGCCAGCACAAACGCCGCCCATCTTTTTTTATGCATCATTTCCGCCCACGCTCCATACTCTATAGTAACCTGCACGGCACACCGTGCACAGAAGATTCAGAGGATAGTATATCATATTCTTCCGCAGAGTGCGAGAGCAAATGCGTGAAAATTTGCTGCACAATTTCTGTGCGAAAAAGCATCTTGACGAGCAGGCAAAAAAACGCTACACTATATGCAGGCCAAGCGGGCGGCACACAAACAGCCCGTTTTATGACACGATACAGGAGACAATATCTATGTCTGACGAAATCAAGAACCCTAATACCGAAGAAGATCAGCCCGACCTGATGACCCTGGAGGATGAGGACGGCAACGAGATCACATTTGAAGTGATCGATGCGCTGGACCACAAGGGTGTGCATTATCTGGCTGCTGTGGAATACGCCGAGACCGAAGAGGAAGCTGAGAATGCTCAGCTGGTCATTCTGAGCGTTGGCGAAGACGATGAAGGCGAATATCTGGATGTCGTGGACGACGACGAGCTGTTGCTGGAGCTGGGCAAGCTGTTTGAAGAGCGCCTGAGCGACGAGTACGACATCGAAGAATAATTCCAGACAAATTACCCGGCAAAACTTCCTGCCCGGCTCGATTTGTTGCGGTTTATATGATCCTACTAATCATTCAACGGGAGCTTGGAGTTCCCCGGTGGATTGCAGACCTCCCCGTCATGGGTCGACCATGAAGGCTCGATGAGGAAGCGCGAACCCGGAGACAGGGCACCCACCTGTCCGTAAGGGTAGGTTTGATTGACCGCAGACGACCGGGCGGGATCTTTTTATAGCAATCCATCCACCTCTGTCCTCTGCACTTTCTGCAGAGATGCAGTGTGTGGATTTTTTTATTATCTTGAAAGGATGTGCATTGCGGCATGAAGTCAGAACATCTGGTGGGCACCTCCATCCCCCGCTTTACCTTTGATACCCCCACCACACCGGGCAATGATTTTTACAAGCTGTGCGAAGGGGAGCACCCTCTGGTCATGATCTTCCTGCCTGCCTTTGACCACCCTGTCACGCGGGAATATCTGACCCGCTACCTGCAGACCCTGCCCAGACTGCGCGGCGTGCGGCTGGCCTGCGTGGTGCGTTCCTCGCCCCGCATGGTGGCAAAGGCCACACAGGGGGCCGAGTTTCCCTTCACCCTCATCTGCGACGCGCCGGGGGTGCTGTACGGCTACCTTGGCGTAGAACAGGCCCGCGGCATCCTGAGCTGGAGCTTTGCGGCCCAGCGCATCTACAAAGCGGCCAAAGAGCAGGGCTACCGCTACAACAGCAATGCTCCGCAGCAGCTGCCGCTGACGCTGGTGGTGGGCCACATGGGTAAGATCCTGTTTACCCACTCCGGCCGCAGCCAGACCGACCTGCCGGAGGACTGCGCCGCCATCCGCGAGATCACCCGCGAGGTGGTGCGCACCATGGCCGAGGACCAGCGGCGTGCACACCCCCACTGCTCCGACGAGACGCTCACCCTGCCGGATCTGGTAGGCTGGGATGATCTTGACGGAAGCAGTAATTGAGTCAACAAGCAAAAGCACCTGCAGAATCAACCGCAGGTGCTTTTGTTTTAGCGAGCTCGCCCTCTCCGTCTTTGCTTCGCAAATCCACCTCTCCCAAAGGGAGAGGCCTTGGCATAACGATGAAGTCCGCACTGACTGCCAAAGGCTCCCACTTTGGGGGAGCTGGCGCGTCAGCGCCTGAGAGGGCGAGGCCGCTTTCAATTTTCAGAACTATCGTCCGAAAACAGCCCCGGGATGCCGCACAGGGCTGCGATGCCCACCAGCGTGAACACGATGCGCGACCAGATGGATGCGCTGCCGCCCAGCAGCCAGCCCACAAAATCGAATTGGAACAGCCCCACAAGGCCCCAGTTGATGCCGCCCACGATCATTAAGATCAGACAGATTTTATAAAAGGTCTGCACAAAAAAGACCTCCTTCCTTTGCGGGCAGTATGCCCCGTGGGAAGGAGGTCTATGCATTTTTATCGGCTCACCCGTGCGCCGCCGCGGTCAGGCTGCGCCACGTACACCTGCTTCCAGCGCCGCTTTGCGGCCTGTGCAGCAGCCCGTGCGGCCCCTTCGTCCCGGAATACGCCGAACACCGCCGCACCGCTGCCGGTCATCAGGGCGGTGACAGCGCCATGCTCCCGCAGCAGGGCCTTGATGGCCCCGGTATCCTTTGCTCCGCTGCACTCTTCCAGCGCATTGCCGGCGGCGGCACAAAGGGCATCCAGATCTCCGGCACGGATAGCGGCTTCCTGCGCTCCGCAGTCCGGGTGGATGCTGCTGCCCACCCGGTCATAGGCCGCAAAGGCCTCCGGGGTGGAAACGCCGTAGTCCGGCATCACCACCGTGAACCAGCACTCCGGCACCGGCGGCAGCGCTTTGAGAAAATCGCCCACACCCTGCACCCGGCAGGTGCCGCCCATCAGGGCAAAGGGCACATCCGCACCGATCTTTGCGCCCAGCGCGCACAGCTCACTCATGGAAAGGTGCGCACCGTACAGCTCGTTCATGCCCACCAGAACAGCGGCGGCATCGGCACTGCCGCCCGCCATGCCCGCCCGCACCGGGGTATTTTTATAGATTGTGATGTCCACGCCCGCCAGAAGACCGGTGTAGTCAAAAAAGGCCAGCGCTGCCTTGATGGCAGTGTTTTTGTTATTGGGGGCCACCAGACTGCCCGGCAGACGCAGGTTCAGGTAGGGGCTGCGGCGCAGCACCACCCGCTCGTACAGGGTGATGGCCTGCATGGTCATGTCCAGATCATGGTAGCCGCCCGGCAGAAGGCCCACCACGTCCAGCGCCAGATTGAGCTTTGCGGGGGCCAGAATGGTCACGCAGTTCAGCCTTGCCATTTGTTCCTCCTCAGATGCCGTGATAGATGCTGTTTTCCTGCAGGAATTCCCGGATGCGCCGGAGCGCTTCCTTCAGATGCTCCACGCTGTAGGCGTAGGAAATGCGGGCGTAGCCTTCGCCGGAAGCGCCAAAGGCGTCGCCGGGGATGATGGCCACATGCTTCTGTTCCAGCAGCTTCGTGCAGAAATCCTGACTGCTCATGCCCGTGCTCTTGATGCAGGGGAAGGCGTAGAACGCGCCGCGCGGCTCAAAGCAGGTCAGGCCCATATCGTTAAAGGACTTCACCACAAGGCGGCGGCGCATATTGTACTCGTCGCGCATGCGGTCGATCTCGCCGTCGCACTCCTTCAGAGCAGTGATGGCGGCGTACTGGCTGGTGGTGGGAGCGCTCATGATGGCGCTCTGGTGGATCTTGGTCATGATCCGGATGATGGGTGCCGGGCCGCAGGCATAGCCCAGACGCCAACCGGTCATGGCGTAAGTCTTGGAGAAGCCGTTCACCACGATGGTGCGCTCGGCCATGCCGGGCAGGGTGGCAATGGAAACATGAGGCCGCAGGCCGTAGTTCAGCTCGGCGTAGATCTCATCCGAGAGCACCATGATGTTGGTGCCGCGCAGCACCTCTGCAACGGCTTCCAGATCCTCGCGCTCCATCACCGCACCGGTGGGGTTGTTGGGAAACGGCATGATGAGCAGCTTTGTCTTGGGGGTGATGGCTGCTTTCAGCGCATCGGCACGCAGGCGGAACTCGTCCTCCTGACGGCAGGCCACATGCACCGGCACACCGCCGGACAGGGTGGTGATGGGCTCGTAGCACACAAAGCAGGGCTCCGGGATGATGACCTCGTCCCCGGGCTGCACCAGCGTGCGGATGCACATATCAATGGCTTCGCTGCCGCCCACCGTGATGAGCACCTCGTGCAGCGGGTCGTAGTGCAGGCCCATGCGGCGTTCCAGATACTTTGCCACCTCGGCGCGCAGCTCCTTCAGGCCTGCGTTGGAGGTGTAGCGGGTGCGGCCATGTTCCAGACTCTCAATGCCGGCTTCGCGCACAGCCCATGGCGTTTTGAAGTCCGGCTCGCCCACGCCCAGACTGATGCACTCGGGCATTTCGGCAGCCAGATCGAAAAATTTGCGGATGCCGGAGGGGCGCATGGCCTCAGCGGCAGGCGCGATCAGTTTATCGTAGTCCATCACAGCACCGTGCACTCTCTTTCATCGATTTCTTCGTCCTGATACAGGCGGCCCTCCTTTTTATAGGTGCGCAGCACAAAATGGGTGGCGGTGGACAGCACATCGTCCAGCGGAGAAAGGCGCTTTGCCACGAACAGAGCGATCTCCTGGAAGGTCTGGCCCTTGATCACCAGCTGCAGGTCGTAGCCGCCGCTCATCAGCAGCACGCTCTCCACCTCGTCAAAGGCGGCAATGGTGGCTGCGATCTCGTCAAAGCCGCGGCTCTTCTTGGGGCTGACGTTCAGCTCGATGACGGCCTCCACACGGTTGACCCCGGCCTTTTCCCAGTCCACAAGGGTCTTGTAGCCCTTGATGATGCCCTGCGCCCGGGCCAGATCGATCATGGCCGCCACCTCGGCGGGGGATTTATTCAGCATCGTGGCGATATCCTCAATGGGCAGCCGCGCATTGTCTTCCAGGATCTTCAAAAGCTGTTCCATAGTATTTTGCTCCTTCTCAGCCCGTAATCGGGAAATAAATTATCTATAAGTATAGCACAAGCTGTAAAAGATTGCATCCAATTTTTGGGATAGAATGTCTTTTTCCCCTCGTGTCTGTTCTTTTTTACAAAAAGTGTGTTCAAATTTTGCCAAATCTGCTATACTGGAAGAGTAAGAGTGTGCCGGAACGCTTGCGGCACCGTTCATCAAAAGGAAAACGAGGGTGGAAACGATGAAAGCATTCATTACCGTCATTGGTCACGATACCGTGGGCGTTGTTGCCAAGGTCGCTGGTCTGTGCACCGAACTGAACATCAATATCGAGGATGTGACCCAGAGCATCCTGCAGGGCATGTTCGCCATGATCATGCTGGTGGATATCAGCAACTGCAATGTGAGCCACGAAGAGCTGCACAAGCGCACCGACGCGCTGGCTGCCGAGATGGGCATGCAGATCAATGTTACCCGTCAGGAAGTTTTTGATGCCATGCACACCATCTGATGGAGGGAGTACACAGCTATGAGTATGTTTAATACCGGTGACATCCTCGAGACCATCGAGATGTTCACTCAGGACAATCTGGACGTGCGCACCGTCACCATGGGCATCAGCCTGCTGGACTGCATCGACCCGGACCCGAAGAAGGCGTGCGAGAACATCTATAACAAGATCACCACCAAGGCCGCAAACCTTGTGCCCACGGTGGAGCATATCAGTGCCGAGTACGGTATTCCCATCATCAACAAACGCATCAGTGTCACACCCATCGCTATGCTGCTGGGTGCCTGCCCGGATGCCGACCCTGTGGAGTTTGCAAAAACTCTGGATGCCGCCGGTAAAAAGGTGGGTGTAAACTTTGTGGGCGGCTACAGTGCTCTGGTGCACAAGGGCTTTTCTGCCGGTGACCGCCGCCTGATCGAGTCCATTCCCCGCGCACTGGCCGAGACCGACATCGTGTGCAGCTCGGTGAACATCGGTGCCACCAAGGCAGGACTGAATATGGACGCCGTCAAGCTCATGGGCGAGGCTGTCAAGAAAGCCAGTGAGCTGACGGCTGATCGTCAGTGCATCGGTGCCGCAAAGCTGGTGGTGTTCTGCAACGCACCGGAGGACAACCCCTTCATGGCCGGTGCATTCCACGGCCCCGGCGAGCCGGACTGTGAGATCCACGTGGGCGTTTCCGGCCCCGGCGCTGTGCGCGCTGCACTGGCCCGCCTGCCCAAGGATGCCCCCATCGACGAGGTGGCAGAGCTGGTCAAGCGCACCGCCTTCAAGATCACCCGCGTGGGCCAGCTGGTGGCCAATCTGGCTTCTCAGGCACTGGGTGTGCCCGCCGGTATCATTGATCTTTCGCTGGCACCTACCCCCGCCATCGGCGACAGTGTGGCCAACATTCTGGAAGAGATGGGCCTTGAGACCTGCGGCTGCTGCGGCACCACCGCCTGTCTGGCCCTGCTGAACGATGCCGTGAAGAAGGGCGGAGTGATGGCCTCCAACCACGTAGGCGGTCTGTCCGGTGCCTTCATCCCGGTCAGCGAGGATGCCGGCATGATCCACGCCGCCGAGACCGGATGCCTGACCATTGAAAAGCTGGAAGCCATGACCGCCGTCTGCTCGGTGGGCATCGATATGGTCATCATCCCGGGCGACACCACCCCGGCCGTCATCAGTGCCCTGATCGCCGACGAAGCCGCCATCGGCATGGTGAACAGCAAGACCACCGCCGTGCGCGTCATTCCCGCCATTGGCCGCAAGGCCGGCGAGGTGCTGGACTTTGGCGGTCTGCTGGGCTATGGCCCCATCATGGCCGTGAACCAGCACGACCCGTCCGTGTTCATCAACCGCGGCGGCCGCCTGCCTGCCCCCATGCAGTCGCTGAAGAACTAAGAGAATAAATCTACTCCAACAGGCCCATCCTCTGGATACCATTTCCAGAAGAAGGGTCTGTTTTTATGTTATCCAGAATGCTTACACGTTCTCAAATGGCTCTGCTCTGCCTTGGCCTGTTTCTCGCCCTTGCTCTGTGTGGCGCATGGCAGGCATTTGCATGGGGCCGCACCCAGCTGGACACCGGGGCGCTGGTGTGCGCCGACACCCTGCGCCTGCACATCCGGGCTGAGAGCGATTCCATTGCCAGCCAGAGCGCAAAGCTCCATGTGCGGGATGCCGTGCTTGCCTATCTGGACACCGCCTGCCCGGCACGGAGCAAACCGGAAGCGATCGCCTGGGCGGCGCAGCATCTATTTGAGCTGCAGCTCACGGCTCGGCACGCGCTGGCACAGCTGAACATCCGCACGCCGGTGCGGGTGCAGCTGGTAAATATGTACTTTGCCACCCGGCGCTACGCTTCAGGCATCCTGCCCGCCGGGCGGTACGACGCACTGCGCATCCAGATCGGCGCCGGCACCGGCCGCAACTGGTGGTGCGTGCTCTACCCGGGCCTGTGCCGCTCTGCCTGCGGGGGCTACGCCCGGCCCGCCGAAAACGACCTCGTCTGCGGGAACTACATCCTCCGGCTCCGGCTGGTGGAATGGGTGCAGCAGCGCACCGCCCGCCGGGAGGATGTGGTGCTTGTGGGGTAACGCCCGGCACTTTTGCCGCATAGCATGTGGCGAAAGGAGCGTGTGATCATTATGGCGATCCCTGCTTATTATTCCCTGCTCCAGCGCGGCTCCTCCGGGCCGGACGTAGCTCTTGTGCAGACCTGGCTCAACGGTGTGCGCGACGCCTGCACCTGGTACAGCGAGCTGAAGGCCGATGGAAAATTCGGAATTTCCACCGAGAACGCCGTGAAGGAGTTCCAACTCAAAAACAAGATGAATGTGGACGGCAAGGTGGGCGCGAACACATGGAACGTGCTCTACACCCGCTACACGGCCAAGCACGGCCTGCATGTGCCCTACCCCGGCATTGCCCTGCGCAGCGGCTCTTCCGGCGGCACGGTGCGTCTGGTGCAGCAGAAGCTCAATTCGCTGGGTGAACGGCTGACCGCCGACGGCAGGTTCGGCGCGGCAACGGCAGCGGCTGTGCAGCGGTTCCAGCGCCGCAACGGCCTTACCGCCGACGGCGCGGTCGGCGAAGAAACGTGGGAGAAGATGTTCTGATTTAAGGGAAGCGAACTCCTTCAGTCACGGCTTGTGCCGTGCCAGCTCCCTCAAAGAGGGAGCCTCTGGCAAAACCGGAAGCTTTTCCGCACTGCCAAAGGCCCCATCCCCGAGGGGGCTGGCATCGTGCAGCGATGACTGGGGGAGTTTTCCTTGCCCCCACCCCCGCCCTGCTGTATAATAAAGAAAACTCTGAAAAGGCGGTGTTTCCGTTTGCGTTTTCTGCATCTTTCCGACCTGCATCTGGGCAAGCGGGTGTGCGAGTTCTCCATGCTGGACGACCAGCGGTACATTCTGGAACAGATCCTTTCCCTGCTGGACAGCACACCCGTGGACGGTGTGCTGCTGGCGGGCGACCTCTACGATAAGCCCGTTCCCCCTGCCGAAGCCGTGCGCCTGCTGGACTGGTTTTTGACCCAGCTGGCCGAACGCAGGCTGCCCGTGTTCGCCATCAGCGGCAACCACGACTCCGCCGACCGCATTGCCTTCGGCTCTGCCCTGCTGCAAAGCAGCCAGGTGTACGTCAGCCCGGTGTTCTCCGGTGCGCCGGTGCCCATCCCCCTCACCGACGAGTACGGCACGCTGGACGTGTACCTTCTGCCCTTCCTCAAGCCCGCCATGGTGCGGCATGTCTGGCCGGACGAGCCTGTGGAGAGCTACAACGATGCCCTTGCCTGCGTGCTGCGCCACTGCCCGCCGGACCCGGCCCACCGCAGCGTGCTGGTGGCCCACCAGTTCGCAGCCGGTGCCGCCTGCTGTGAGAGCGAGGAAGTCTCGGTGGGCGGTGTGGACAGCGTGGATGCCAGCCTGTTCGATGCCTTTGACTACGTGGCGCTGGGCCACCTGCACAGCCCCCAGAAGGTGGGCCGCGATGCCGTGCGCTATTGCGGCACCCCGCTGAAATACTCCTTTTCGGAAGCAGACCAGCACAAGAGCGCCACCTTTGTGGAGTTCGGTCTCAAGGGCGAAGTTTCCATCACCACCGCGCCGCTTACCCCGAAGCACGACCTGCGGGAAGTGCGCGGCAGCTACATGGAGCTGACCGACCGCCGCAATTACGACGGCACTGCGGTGGACGACTACCTGCACATTACCCTGACCGATGAGCAGGACGTGCCGGACGCGCTGGCCCGCCTGCGGGTGATCTACCCCAACCTGATGCGGTTGGACTACGATAATCTCCGCACCCGGGAAGATCAGGAGATCACCGCACCGGAGCACGCCGAGAGCATCACCCCGCTGGAGCACTTCTCGGCGTTCTACCAGCTGCAGAATAATCAGCCGCTGACGGCGGAGCAGGCGGCATTCTGCCAGCAGCTCATTGAGGAGATCTGGAAGGAGGGCGAGGACGCATGAGACCGCTGAAGCTCACTCTTTCGGCCTTTGGTCCCTATGCCGCCGAGACGGTTCTGGAACTGGCAAAGCTGGGCAGGGGCGGCTTATACCTTGTCACCGGCGATACCGGCGCAGGCAAGACCACCCTGTTCGATGCCATTACATACGCCCTGTACGACCATTCCAGCGGCGGTGTGCGCGAGGGTGCCATGCTGCGCTGCAAATATGCTGATCTTAAAACGCCCACCTTTGTGGAGCTGGAATTTGAGGTGAACGGCCAGCGCTATACCGTACGCCGCAACCCGGAGTACCAGCGCCCCAAAAACCGCGGCGAGGGCATGACCACCGAGAAAGCGGATGCCACCCTCACCTATTCCGATGGCCGTCCGCCGGTGACCAAAGCCAAGGATGTGACTGCCGCCGTGCAGGAGATCATCGGGCTGGACTACAGCCAGTTCTGCCAGATCGCCATGATCGCACAGGGTCAGTTCACAAAGCTGCTCAACGCTTCCACCGAGGAGCGCAGCCGCATTTTCCGCAAGCTGTTCCGCACCCAGCGCTATGCCCGGCTGCAGGAGCGCCTGCAGGCCGAAAGCGCCGCCCTCAGCCAGCAGCGCACCACCCAGAATGCAAAGCTGGACAGTCTGCTCTCCGGCATCCGGTTTTCTCCCGACGACCCGGATGCCGATGCCCTTGCCGCACTGAACGCCCAGACCGAGCCGGAGACGGCCCTTGCCCTGCTGGAAGGTCTGCTGGCACGCCAGCAGGCCGCGCAGGAGACCGTTGCTGCTGCCCTCAAGGACACCGAAGCCAAGCTGGACGAAGTACAACGTCAGCTGGGTGCTGCCCAGCAGGCCCGACAGCTGGCCGCACAGCTGGCCGCAAAGCAGGCAGAGCTTACCGCTGCCCTGCCTGTGCTGGAAGCTGCCCGTGCCGAGAGCACCCGCCACGCAGGCGATGCCGCCCAGCTGGATGTTCTTGCCGGACAGGTGACGCAGGCACAGACGGCCCTTGCCGCCTACGATGAGCTGGATGCCCTGTGCCATCAGCAGCAGGCCGCGCGGGATGCTGCCCAGCTGGCCGCTGCCAAGGCCAAAGCAAAACGCACCCAGCTGGCCGCACTGGACACAGCGCTGGCCGCTGCTGAAAAGGAGCTGACCGCGCTGGAAGATGCTCCCACCCGGCTGCTGGCCTTGCAGAACCGGGAAAAGGAGCTGGCCCAGCGCAGCACCGCCCTTACCACCCTGAACCAGCGGCTTGCCGCCTGCCAGCAGCAGGCACAAAAGGCCCACCGTGCGCAGGATGCCTACCGCACTGCCGCCGAAGCCAAGGAGCAGGCCCATGCCCGGCGGGATGCGCTGGACAAAGCCTTTCTGGACGCACAGGCCGGACTGCTGGCGCAGGCGCTGGCCGAGGGTGCACCCTGCCCCGTGTGCGGCAGCGTCCACCACCCGGCAAAGGCCCAACTGCCCCACACAGCCCCCACGCAGGCGCAGGTGGATGCCGCCAAGCAGGAAGCCGAAAAGGCCGATGCACTGGCCCAGACTGCCAGCACTGCCGCACAGAGCGCCCTTGCCGCAGCCGACGAAGCCCGCCGCTCCCTGCGCCGGGATGCTGAGAGCCTATTGCCCGAGCGCTTCACCTCCCCGGATGGGACGGTGCAGCTGACCTTCAAGGGGATGAACGCTGTCCTGACGGAAGAAGCCTGTGCCCTGCACGCAGCACAGGCCGAGTGTGTCGCCGCGCTTCGGCAGGCCGAAGCAGACTGCGCCCGCCGCACCGCATTGGAGGCCGACCGTCAGGCAAAAAGCCGCCAGCGCCCGGCACTGGAACAGACCGCCGCTGAAGCTGACAGCACCGCCGCCGCGCAGAATGCCAGCGCCGATGCACTGGAACAGCAGGCCGCTGCCGCTCGTGCAGCCCTGCCCTACCCGCAGCGAGCCGAGGCACAGGCCGCGCTGGATGCATTGGAAGCCAGCCGCACCGCCCTGCGCATCGGCATGGAGCAGGCTCAGCATTCCCTCAAACAGGCAGAGCAGGCCTATGCCGCTGCCAAAGCCGCTGTGGATGCCCTGCAGACCCAGCAAGCCACTGCCGAAACCGCCGGGCCTGCCCAGCCGCTGGAATTTTTACAGGCAGAACAGGCCCGCCTTGCCGCCGCCCGCACTGCCCTGCGGGAGCAGGCCCAGCAGCTGGCCGCACAGCGGCTGCCCAACCGTGCAGCCGCTGAAAAATACCGCACCGCTGCCGAAGCGCGCACTCAACTTGAACAGCGCTGGCAGTGGGTGAGTGCCCTTGCCGCCACGGCGGGCGGCACCTTGACCAGCAAACAGAAGATCAAATTGGAAGCCTACATCCAGATGAACTATCTGGACCGCATCCTGCGCCACGCCAACACCCGCCTGATGCAGATGACCGCCGGGCAGTACGAGCTGGAGCGCATTGGTGCCGAGAACCAGCGCAGCCAGTCCGGCTTGGACCTTGGCATCATCGACCACTACAACGGCACCCGCCGCAGCGTCAAAACCCTTTCCGGCGGCGAAAGCTTCAAGGCATCGCTGGCGCTGGCACTGGGCCTTTCGGACGAAGTACAGAGCGCGGCAGGCGGCATCCGTCTGGACACGCTCTTCCTCGACGAGGGCTTCGGCAGTCTGGATGACGAATCGCTGGAACAGGCCATGCGCGTACTTGCAGGGCTGACCGAGGGCGACCGGCTGGTGGGCATCATCTCCCACGTAGGCGCTCTGAAAGACCGCATCGACCGACAGGTGGTGGTGCGCAAAGCCCGCACCGGCGGCTCTACCGTAGAATTGATCGTGTGAAACACCGCAGGCCTCTTTATAAGTTACATCTTTCCGGGGCATCCTATGGGCGGAGGTGATTTTTCAATGAGCTTGACGCCCTTTATCCGCCACGAGCTGGAACACCAGCCCGGCACTGCCGCCGCACCGGAAAACAGCTGCACCCGCTGCAGCCCGCCGCTAGGCAGGGAGCCGGATATCCTGCTGCCAGGCGACCCCGCTGCCCCCGGCACACAGGTGCCGCCGCAGATCGAAACACCGGGCCAGACCCCGCACCCGGACACAAACAGCGCCCCGCAGGGTGTGCCCATGACCAACGGCACCCCGGCCGCCTGTTACCAGAAGAACGCCCGGGAATTTTTAGCCGGGGATGTGCAGACCAGCGTGATGGCCCACTATGCACCCGGACTGTTCAGCACAGACCAGCACACCCATTCCTGCCATCCGGCCCCGGACGAGGATGCTTCTCAGGTGCTGAGCCTTGTGGACTGGCGTGAGGATGCACCTTACGGCTAACAAAAATTTTTCAAATTATTTTTGCTCTACCTGTTGAAATCTGCGTCCGCTTCCCTTATTATGGTAGCAAACAAAGATAAAGGCAGGTTTTGCATCATGGCAGAGATCAAATATGAAGTTGTTCAGCGCATTGCAGTTCTCTCGGAGCGTCCCCGCGGCTGGGAGCGTCAGCTGAACCTCATCAGCTGGAACGACGGCGAACCCAAGTACGACATCCGCGACTGGTCCCCGGACGGCACCCGCATGGGCAAGGGCATTTCCCTGAGCCACGACGAAATGGCCATCCTCAAGGGCCTTCTGGACGAGCTGGAGCTGTAAGCATGGGCGGCCGCGAAGAGTTTTTGCAGATCTGGCAGCAGCACGTCACCCGCCCCGGCAGCGAAAAACTGCTGGACTGGCTGGACCATAAGACGGATTTCTTTACGGCACCGGCCTCCACCCGGTTCCACGGTGCCTGTGAGGGCGGGCTGTGTATGCACAGCCTGAACGTCTATCACGCGCTGCACGACACCTTTTTTGCCGAGGGCGACAGCGAGGAGACCTTTGCCATCTGTGCACTACTGCACGATCTGTGCAAGGCCAACTACTACAAGCCCGGCACCCGCAACGTGAAAAACGAAGCCACCGGCCAGTGGGAAAAGGTGCCCAGCTACAGCGTGGAGGATCTGTTCCCCTACGGCCACGGCGAAAAGAGCGTATTCCTCATCGAGCGGTTCATGAAACTGCACATCGAGGAAGCCGTTGCCATCCGCTGGCACATGGGCGGCTTTGACGATGCGGCCCGGGGCGGCTGCTTTGCCATCTCGGAAGCCTACGACAAGTATCCCCTTGCCGTCAAGCTGCACATCGCTGATCTGGAAGCCACCTATCTGATGGAGCACCGCACCAGCGCTGTGCGCTGAAAAAACAAAAATACCCGGACAGGCACAGCAGTGCGACACTGCAGCCTGTCCGGGCTTTGTTTTGTTTAATTTTTGCGCTCGGCCTTGTTCTGGTACATTTTTGCGTCCGCTTGACGGATGGCCTCGGTGAGCGGACGTACACCGCACACACCGCCAACACTGGCCGAAAGCTCCAGCTCCGGGTAGCCTTCTACTCTGGCACTGGCCGCAGCCTCCCGCACGCGCTGTATCACATGTTCCCCGGGCCGGATGTGCGGCACCAGCAGCAGGAATTCATCGCCGCCATAGCGCACCAGCACATCGGTCTGGCGCAGGTTGCTCAGGATGGACTGTGCCACGCTCTGCAGGGCCTTATCGCCCACCAGATGGCCGAACCGGTCGTTGACCTCCTTGAAGTGATCCACGTCGATCATCACTACGCCTTCCACCTGTTCGCTCTCCGCAAGGAAGCACTCGAAGTACTGGCGGGAGTATGCCCCGGTCAGCGAATCCACAAAGGCACTGCGGTCAAAGTTGGAGCCGCGGTCCAGCAGCATCCGGCGGCCGCCCATATCCAGCCAGCGTCCGTCCGAAAGCTTGGACACCATTTCCAGCACGCAGCCGCGTCCGCCCACTTCCACATACTTTGCCATGACAAAATAAGCCTGATCGTCCTTGAACTCGATCTTGTTCAGGGATTCCTTGCGGGCAAGGGCCTTACTGGAAATGCAGTTTTCGCACCGGCCCGATTTGTTCCACACCATGTGGCAGGTGCCGGGCATCTCGGTCAGCCGGCCATCCTTGCCCAGGCTCAGCACCTTGGTGCTTTCCGGGTCCACCAGACGCACGATGTCAAAAATGCCCTTCAGGCGTTCCAGCAGTGCTTCCAGCTGGTCGCTGTTCACATCGCCCAGCATCATCTCCTGCAGGCGGGCATGGTCATCTGTGATCTGGCCCACCACGCTTACGCAGTGGCGCACACCGGTGCGGCTCCACATGGTGTGCATCACCAGCCGGTGCAGCCGGTATTCCTGATCCACCGCGATCAGCACCGAGAATGCGGCATCCGGTTCTTCCGGCGTTGCGGCTGCAATGGCATCCAGCAGCTTGCGGCGGTCCTTGCCGGAGAGAAATGTCAGGCCCATGCCCTTATCAAAGTCCAGCTTCTGGGTTCGGTTGACCGGGTCCTCGTAGCGGTTCACCACGGTCACGCTGCCGCTGAGTATATCGTAATCGAACTGAATACCGCCGCGCTGCTCGGCATAAAAAGCGGTGCGCTCCCGTTCCAGATCCAGCAGGCGCTGGGCACGATCCTCACGGGGCAGAGCTTCGCGGTGCAGAATCTCCTCCGAAAGGCGGCGGGTCTCGTGGCGGAAACCGCGGTCATACTCCGAGCGCTGCAGCTCTGTGCGCAGCAACTCCGAGGATTCTTTCAGGCATTCCATCAGCAGCGGATTGAAGCTGCCGCACTCGCCGTGCAGGATCATGTCAACGGCCTTTTCGTGGCTGTAGGACTGCTTATAACAGCGCTCGCTGGTCAGTGCGTCGTACACATCGGCCAGTGCCACCACCTGTGCTGCAATGGGGATCTCGTCGCCCTTGAGCCTGTCCGGGTAGCCGCCGCCGTCCCACCGCTCGTGGTGCCAGCGGCAGATAGCGTGTGCCACCTTTACCAGCGGTTCGTCCTGCCCGATGGCAAGCCCCTTCAGGATCCTGGCACCCTCGGTGGTGTGGGTCTTGATGGTGGCGTACTCTTCCTCGGTCAGGCGGCCGGGCTTGTTCAGGATTTCTTCCGGGATCATGATTTTGCCGATATCGTGCAGCGCCGATGCTGTGCTGATCAGCGAGATATCACTCTCATCCAGCTGGTAACGGTCAGTCTTCTGCACCAGCTGATGCAGGAGCAGGCCGGTCAGGGTGCGGATGTGCAGCACATGCTGGCCGCTCTCGCTGTTGCGGAACTCCACCACATGGCTCAGAATGTTGATCATCAGCACACTGTTGTGCTCTTTTTCGTACACCTGATCGGTCACAAGGCGGGTAAGGCGCTTCTGCTTTGCGTAAAGCATGAGCGCATTCTTCACCCGGCGCAGCACCATGACCCGCTCGAACGGGCGGCGGATGTAATCGGCCACGCCCATATCATAGGCGCGCTCGACGCTTCGGGTGTCCTCTGCCGCGCTGATCACAATGACCGGGATTTCCTCCTGCCATGCATAGCACTGCATCACCCGCAGCACATCAAAGCCGTCCATTTCCGGCATGATCAGGTCCAGCAGCACCAGCGCGATATCGGTGCGTCTGCGCAGAATTTCGATCGCGCGCAGGCCGTTCTCGGCTTCCAGATATTCGTAGCCCTCACCCAGAATCTCCTTGAGCATGGCGCGGTTGATCTCCGAGTCATCCACGATCAGTATTTTCTGTTTTGGTTCCATCTCAACCGCTCCTCGCTCCTGTACTTCCGGCCGCAGGGTCTTCCGTTTCCTACCGGACCACAAAAAAAGCTGCTGCAACAGCTTTGCGCTTTGCAGCAGCTTTTCATTTCACTCATATCTGCTTTTTTTGCAGATCATCCAGCTTTCCATCATGCGCCCATCATATCGTCGAACCAGTTCATCAGCTCCACCGAGAGGTGCTCCAATCTGGTCTGGGGCTTCCAGTCCGGCTGAGCAGGCTGCGAAGCCTCCGGCCCGGGCTGTGGGGGCTGTTCGGCCTCCGGCTCCGGCCGCGGACCCTGCGCTGCCGATGGTTCCGGCTGCAGGGACGTATGTGCCGCAACCGGCACAGGCCGCACAGCTTCGGCATGGCGGGCCAGCTCCTGACGTAGCTGCTCTGCATGAGCGCCCGCGCACTCAGCCTCCTGCCGCGCCTGCTCACAGGCCGCTTCCAGCTGGGCATTTTCCTGCCGCAGCGCGGCCATCTGCCGTTCACAGGCAAACAGACGAGTCTGATAGCGCAAAATTTCCGCACTGGCCGCTGCCAGCTTTCGGTTCATCTGCTCCAGCTGGGTACACACCGCCTTGGGCGGCTCTGCCGGAGCCTTTGCCGCGGCAGACTGGGCACAGCGCTGCCGCGAACCATTGTTCTGCTGCCTGCCCTGCGCCATGGTGTCCCTCCGATCCATCCGATACGCCTGATCTGCTTATGACGGCCAGCTTTTTATCTGCGCTTGTTCAGCATGGCCATCAGCTGGTCGTAATAGCCATTATCGCTGTTGTCCTCTTCCACGGGCTTTTCAGCAGTGGGTGCCGGTGCAGCGCCGCCTGCGGCAGAAGCTGCCGGGCTTGCAGTCTCGCTGCTGAACACAGCAGACGGAGTGGACTGTGCGCCGCCCATTGCATTGCTGATGCTGCTGCGCAGGTCGCTTGCGCTCTTGTTGTCAAAACCGGTAGCAACCACGGTCACGCGCATCTCGTCCGAGAGGTTCTCGTCGAACGCAGTACCCCAGATGATGTTTGCATCGGGATGTGCGCTCTGGGTAATGAGACCTGCTGCGGTCTCCACATCCTCCAGACCGATGTCCGGGCTGGAAGTGATGTTGATGATCACGCCGTGTGCACCGGCAATGCTGGTCTCCAGCAGCGGAGAAGAAATGGCAGCCTTTGCGGCGTTCTCGGCTTTGCCTGCGCCCTTGGCACTGCCCACGCCCATGTGTGCGTAGCCGGCATCCTTCATGATGGAGCGCACGTCGGCGAAGTCCAGGTTGATGAAGGCAGGCACATTGATCAGAGCGGAAATGGACTCAACGCCCTGACGCAGCACGTTATCAGCTGCCTGGAAGGCATTCATCAGGGTGATCTTTTCCTGACTGATCATCTTCAGGCGCTCATTGGGAATGACGATCAGACTGTCCACATGCATGAGCAGGTTTGCAATGCCCTGCTCTGCCAGACCCATCTTGCGCTTGCCCTCAAAGGAGAAGGGCTTGGTGACGATGCCAACGGTCAGGATGCCCAGATCATGTGCCACCTCGGCCACAACGGGTGCTGCACCGGTGCCGGTGCCGCCGCCCATACCGGCAGTGATAAACACCATCTGGGAACCCTTGAGCGCATTTGCGATCTCGTCCTTGCTCTCTTCAGCGGCGCGCTGGCCGATCTCGGGGTCTGCACCGGCACCGCGGCCCTTGGTCAGCTTGGAACCCAGCTGCACCTTGGTGGCAGCGTGGTTCTTGGCCAGAGCCTGCTGGTCGGTGTTCATTGCGATAAATTCGACGCCCTGCAGGCCGTCGCTGACCATGCGGTTGACAGCGTTGCCGCCGCCGCCGCCCACGCCGATCACCTTGATCGTCGTAACGTTTTCGTCCATTTCTTCATCGAGCATGAGTGCCATAACTTTGTCCTCCATCGGATTTTATCGTAAAACTGCGCATAGCGCACAGAAATTATCTGCTTACACTTATATAACTGTATCGTATCATCTTTTTGCCCTGAATGCAAGTCAATTTTGCTTTTTTGAAGGTGTTTTTTTCTCGCTGGCGCTTTCCCGCGGCATTTCCCGCTCAATTTGGGCACCAAGTTCCGCCAGCATCTGTGCAAAACCGGCATATCCGCGGTCGATGTAACCGGTGTCGGTAATGCGGCTCCGTCCCCTTGCCGCCAGCGCGGCCACCACCAGTGCCGCGCCTCCGCGCAGGTCCGCAGCCCGTGCACACGCGCCCTGCAGCTGCCGCACCGGCCGGATGTCCAGTGTGCGTCCCTGCACCTGCACAGCGGCTCCAAAAGCCGCAAAACCCTCTGCACAGCCGAATCTCCGCTCAAACACCACATCCTCGATGCTGCTGGCGCTGTCGGCGGCAAGCATGACAGCAGCAAGCAGCGGCGCTGCGTCTGTTGCCAGTGCCGGGTATACCCCGGTAAACACTCTGCCCGCGCCGTGCAGCGCGCCCAGCCGGGTAACGACCGCACTTTCCGGCCCTGTTTCTACCCTGCAGCCCATTTGTGCCAGAATTTCCAGCAGCGGTGCATAGGTCTCCGGCCTGCAGCCGGTCAGTTCCACTCGGCCTCCTGCCGCCGCGCAGGCACAGGCAAGGGTGGATGCCACGATGCGGTCGGCCATGGGCGCAAAGCTGCAGCTATACAGCATTCGTCTGCCCTGCACCCGGATGGTGCTGGTGCCCGCGCCCTGTACACAGCCGCCGCAGCGGTTCAGGAATGCTGCCAGATCGCTGATCTCCGGTTCTCGTGCGGCCCCGCGCAGAACCGTCTCGCCCTGCGCCGCAGCTGCTGCCAGAAGCAGGGTCTCGGTAGCACCCACGCTGGGGAACCCAAGTGTGATGTCCGCACCGTGCAGTCCGGCAGGCGCTGTCAGGATCAGCCTTGCCCCCTCCTCCCGGCAGTGCACGCCCATCTGCGCAAGGCCGGAAAGGTGCAGGTCCACCGGCCTTGCACCAATGCGGCACCCGCCGGGCAGCACCGTTTCCACCCGGCCAAGCCGCGCCAGAAGCGGTGCGCAGAACAAAATGGATGCCCGCATCCGCGCGGCGGCTTCCGGCGCAAGGCGGCAGGTGGAAGGCACACCCTGCACCGTGATGTCGCTGCCCTGCCAGCGGGCCGTGCAGCCCGCACCCTGCAAAAGCTCCACGCTGGTGTCCACATCCGCAAGATGCGGCACCTGCAGAAAACGCACCGTGCCATTGCACAAAAGGGCCGCTGCCAGCAGCGGCAGCACGCTGTTTTTGGCTGCCGGGATGTGTACTGTGCCGTTCAGCGGCATGCCGCCTGTGATGATAAGATCTCCGCCCATGCAAAAAGCCCCCGTTCCGCAAAAGATACCTCATGCTATGCGGCGCGAAGGCTTTTTGTTTATTTTGTCTGCAGTTGTGTCATTTGTTTGTCCGGTTATTTGTAGCTGAACCGGCAGAGGATGCTGTCGTTTTATGGCAGGGAATGCCCGGTTTTATGTCTCCCCGCGGGACACCGACAGCACGATGCCCATTTCGCCCAGCAGCATCATCAGACTGGTGCCGCCGGAGGAAAAAAACGGCAGGCTGATGCCGGTATTGGGGATGGTGTTGGTGACTACCGCCATATTCAGCACTGCCTGCAGGGCCACCTGCACCACAAAGCCCACTACCAGCAACGCACCGAACCGGTCCGGTGCATGCGCCGCCAGCGTGATGCCCCGCCACAGCAGCAGCGCAAACAGCAGGATCACCGCACAGGCTCCCACAAAGCCAAGCTCCTCGCACAGGATGGAAAAGATGAAGTCGTTCTGCGGTTCGGGCACGAACAGGTGCTTCTGGCGGCTGCTGCCAAGGCCAAGGCCCGCCGCGCCCCCGGAGCCGATGGCATACAGGCTCTGGATGGTCTGGTGGCCGTCGCCCAGCGGGTCGGCAAAGGGATCCAGCCATGAGCTGAGACGGCTGGCCGCGTAGGGCACAAGGTCCGGCATAATGATGATGGCAGCTCCAATGGCCGCTGCACCGCCCGCCCCGGCCAGCACGAACCACTTGAGGCCGGTGCCGCCCACGAACATGAGCACCGCGCCGATGCCCAAAATGAGCACGGTGCCGGAGAGGTGCGGTTCCAGCAGCATGAGCACCGCCACCGCTCCCAGCACCAGTGCAAAGGGCAGCACCCCCACCGCAAAGCTGCCCATGCGGTCGTGGTTGAGCGCAATGATATGCGCAAACACCAGCACCACCGCAAATTTGGCGATCTCGCTGGGCTGCAGTGTACCCAGGCCCGGCAGCACCAGCCAGCGCTTGCAGCCGTTGTACTCCGGCATGAACAGCACCGCCGTCAGCAGTACCATTGAAAGCGCCAGCAGCGGCCATGCCAGCTTGTGGTAAATATGGTAGTCCACCCGACTTGCCACCCACATGGCCCCGATGCCCAGCGCAGCATACAGCAGCTGCGGCCGCAGGTAGGCAAAAGCATCGCCCCGCCGGTACAGCGCCACTGCACTGCTGGCACTGCCCAGCATTACAAGGCCAAAGCCCACCAGCGTGAGCACCAGCACCAGAAATGGCAGGTCCATGGCCGGCAGATGCCGCAGCGGCAGGCCGCGCTTTGCATGGGCAGCAGCTTTGTGCATCCGTATCACCTCCGTTCCTTTATTGTACGCGGCGGCGGTGTCGGTTAGTCATATCCCCGGCGCACCGGCGCATACACTTGCCCAGAGAAGGAGGTGCCTGCCATGCCAAAACCGGAGCCGCGTCCCTTGCGCACCCTGCCGGAACGGGCATTCCATGCCCGGGCACGGCTGGTGGCCGCGTTGATGTGCTGCGTCTGCTTTGCGGGGCTTGCCGCGCGGCTGGCGTATCTGCAGCTGTTTGCGGGCGGCTGGTATACGAACCGCGCCCTCGGCCAGCAATTGCGCGATACTGTGGTGCCTGCCGACCGGGGCCGTATCTACAGCGCCGACGGTGTACTGCTTGCCGCCAACAGCAGCTGCTGGACATTGCGGGCCTCCCCGCGCGAGATGCCGGAGGAAAAGCTCAGCCTTGCCGCGCAGGGCCTTGCGGAAATATTGGAGCTGGACGAAGCGAAGCTGCTGGAAAAATTCAGTGACCGCACCTCCAACGACTGCCTTTTGCGCTACCGCGTGGAGCGCGGCACCGCCGACCGCGTACGGGATTTTTGTGAAGAGAACGGCATCACCGGCATCCGCATCAATCAGGACTCCAAGCGCTGGTACCCGGAGGGGGAATTTCTGGCCAGCGTGCTGGGCTTTACCAATGTAGACAACGCCGGTGTGAGCGGGCTGGAGCTGAAATATAACGATGTGCTCACCGGGCAGAATGGTGTGGTGCTCACCGCCGTCAACGCTTGGGGCTACACACTGGAGCAGAGCTACGAGACCGAAAAAGTGCCCTTGGAAGGCAGCGGCCTGCGGCTGACTGTCGATGCCAACATCCAGCATTACCTTGAAAACGCGCTGGATTATGCGGTCAAGGAGCATCATGTGGCGGCGCGCGCCGTGGGCATCGTGATGGACGTGAACACCGGGGCCGTGCTGGCCATGTCCACCACGCCCGCCTACGACCCGAACCAGCCGCGCGTGATCTACGATGCAGCCGCCCGCAAGGCCGTGGATGCCCTTACCGGCAGCGAGCGCGCTGCCGCCCTGCAGCTGGCCCAGCAGACCCAGTGGCGCAACAAGGCCGTCAGCGACCTGTACGAGCCGGGCAGCGTGTTCAAGCTCATCACCTGCGCCGCCGCGCTGGATGCCGGGGCTGTGAGCAAAAACTCCACCTTTTACTGCGGCGAGTCCATCTCGGTGGCGGGCACACGGTTCCACTGCGCCAACCACAAGCGCCACGGCAGCCAGACCGTGACCCAGGCGCTGGAAAATTCCTGCAACCAGAGCTTTATCCAGATCGGCGCGCGGCTGGGCAAGAAAGCCTTCTGCGATTACTTTGCCGCTTTCGGCCTGCGGGAGCCAACCGGGGTCGATCTGCCCGCCGAGCCCAAAAAGAGTCTGTACTACACCGCCGACCGCATGGGACCGGTGGAGCTGGCCTCCTGCGCCTTCGGCCAGAGCAGCAAGATCTCCTATATGGAAATGGCCGCAGCCGTGTGCGCTGTGGTGAACGGCGGCAGGCTGATGCAGCCTTATCTTGTCAGCGATATCCTAAACCCGGACGGCAGCATTCTGCAGCACACAGAGCCGGTGTGCAGGCGGCAGGTGATCAAACCGGAAACTTCTGAAACTATGCGTGAGATGATGGAAGCCGTGGTGCTCTACGGCGGCGGGCGCAATGCCCGCATCCAAGGCTACCGGGTAGGCGGCAAGAGCGGCACCAGCCAGAAGCTGGACAGCGCCGACGAAAAAGCCCGTATTGCCAGCTTTGTGGCCGTGGCTTCCATCGACGACCCGCAGTTTTTGTGTCTGGTGTGCTTGGACGAACCCCACAGCTGGACGACTGCCGGCGGCAGCCTTTCAGCCCCGGTGTGCGCCGAGGTTCTGGAACAGACGCTGGTGTACAAGGGCGTGCCCCGCGCCGTGGAACCGGAAACCGATACCGATCCCGCCCAGACCGCTGCCGACCTGCCCGCCGACGGTGACAGCTTTGACGGGGCGTAAGCAAAAAACGGCCCCGGAAAGGTCTTCCGACTTTCCCGGGGCTGCAATGTTTTTTTGTTTAATTCTGCTGCGGCTGCTCGCGGAAGACGATCTCGCCGGTCTCGCTGTTCATAGACTCCACAATGGCAAGGCTCTCCAGCTGGATGCCCTTGCTGCGGATCAGCTCGCCGCCCTGCTGGAAGCCCTTTTCCACCGCAATGCCGATGCCCTCCACTGTGGCACCGGCTTCCTTGGCCAGATCCAGCAGGCCCATCAGGGCACAGCCGTTGGCAAGGAAATCGTCAATGATCAGCACATGGTCTTCCGGGGTGAGGAACTTTTTGGAGACGATCACATTGTAGATCTTTTTGTGGGTGAAGGACTGGATCTTGGTCTCGTAGTTGTTGTAGTCCAGATTGATGCTCATGGACTTTTTGGCAAATACCACCGGCACGTTGAACTCGCTGGCCACGATGGCTGCAATGCCAATGCCGCTGGCCTCGATGGTGAGCACCTTGTTGATGGGCTTGCCTGCAAACAGGCGCTTCCACTCCTTTGCCATCTCCCGGAACAGCGGAATGTCCATCTGGTGGTTGATAAAGCTATCCACCTTGAGCACATTGCCCTCGCGTACGATACCATCCTTGCGAATACGATCTTCCAGCATCTTCATAGTGCAGCAGTTCCTCCAACCTGATCTTTTCCATGCCCATGCGTTTGCAGCGCATATTTCTCTTTTTATTTCACTTAGTATACCGGATGCTCTTTCCTTTGGCAAGAGGTTTTCTTGATAAATTTATAGGTTTTCCGCTCTTGTACTTTTTACAGATTCGAGTATACTGTAGTTAATATAAGGTGTGTCCGGCATCTGTGCACCGGCACACAGGAGGGGAGAGCATATATGAAAACGGGTCTTGTGCTGGAAGGCGGTGCCATGCGCGGCATGTTTACCGCCGGTGTTCTGGATGTATTGATGGAGCATGGCATCGTGCTGGATGGTGCCATTGGCGTTTCGGCCGGTGCGGTGTTCGGCTGCAACTACAAGTCCCATCAGATCGGCCGTGTGATCCGCTACAACACCCAGTATTGCAACGATAAGCGCTACGCAAGCTTCGGCAACCTGCTGCGCACCGGCAACCTGTACAGTGAGCAGTTCTGCTACCACACCGTGCCGGAAAAGCTGGACGTGTTCGACGCAAAGGCATTTGCAGAGAACCCCATGGATTTTTTTGTGGTGTGCACCGATGTGCGTACCGGCGACCCCATCTATCACAAATGCCGCACCGGCGATGCCGAGGATATCCAGTGGATGCAGGCATCCGCTTCCATGCCGCTGGCGGCCAAGATCGTAAAGATCGGCCATTATCAGCTGCTGGACGGCGGCATTGCCGATTCCATCCCCGTGCGGTTCTTCGAGTCCATCGGCTACAAACGCAACCTCATTGTGCTGACCCAGCCCAAGGGCTTTGTGAAAAAGAAGAACAAGATGCTGCCCGTCATCCGGGCACGCTACCTGCGCTACCCCGCTTTCGTGGAAGCCGTTGCCGACCGTCACGAACGCTACAACGAAACGCTGGATCACATTGCCATGCTGGAGCAGACCGGCAAGGCGTTCGTCATCCGCCCGCCCATCCCGCTGGAGATCGGCTCCATGGAGCGCGATCCGGTCCAGCTGCGCCGCGTCTACGAGACCGGCCGTGCCGTTGCCGAAATTCAGGTGGATAAGATCGCCGCCTTTGTGAACGAATCCAAAGCTGCAGCGGAAGAGTAACGGCGGCACAAACAGATATCCTACATGTGATGTTTTCGCGGCATCACGAAAATGTTAACGTCAACAAAATTATGGTATAGCAGCAGCCCCGGTGAACCTGACGGTCCATCGGGGCTGTTTTTGCGCCGTCTTCAACGACATCGCCGCAGCTGTTCGAATCCACCCGCCCAATAAGTCTGGCTTTGCAGCAAAACAAAAACCTCAGCGTACTTGCATACGTTGAGGTTTTTTGGTGGGCGCGGGTGGATGTCGCGAGCCGCGCATCTAAAAAAGCCCCGCAGGGGCTTTTTTGCCCGCCGGACTATTCGGCGGGCCGATGCTGTTCGAACCCACCCGCCCGATGAGTTTAGCCTTGTCGCAAAACAAAAACCTCAACGTACTTGCATACGTTGAGGTTTTTTGGTGGAGCGAAGCAACCTAAATCCGAACCATTGCCCTCTGGGGCATCTTTGGCGGCGATCTCATCGAAAGTGATGGTTTTTGTGCCGTCTTTGTAGTTGAATGTAATCAAAATTTTTTCATCATAAAGATAAACGGCATTCACGAATGTATTGATAAGCGTCTCCCGGTGGCTTTTCACGTTCGGGTCGAGCTTGCGGAACCGGGTCAGCCAGAAACGAACCTGATTTTCGCTTAACCGTGGCCGAGCGATTTTTTCTTCAGCAATCCGAATCTCAAGTTCTTTCTGCTGGGCTTCCAGCTTTTCCAAACGCGATTTGGTAGAGTTGGTCAGCACACCCGCTTGAATGGCGTTCAGCATATTCTCGATGCCATTCTCTACCTCGCGCATCTGCTTTTCCAGCAAAGGAAGCGTGGTGTTTTCCTGATCCTGCAACTCCATCACTTCCGCAACGATGGCATCAATCACGGCATCGTCCTGAATCAGCTTCATGGTTTCAGCTATGACCA
>ERZ1673739.84-NODE-84-length-142501-cov-7.083744_pt1 | contig 142501 bp, 128 predicted proteins | sample MGYA00580210_ERZ1673739 | MGnify/ENA primary metagenome ERZ1673739 (study PRJEB41218, sample SAMN15661749) | gut metagenome | host: Homo sapiens | place: Canada: London | collected 2015-08-20/2019-03-30 | study: EMG produced TPA metagenomics assembly of... | reverse complement strand
TCAGATTCATTATAAAATGTCTCGGAAAGTGTCTTAAATTACGATACCATTATAAGGCGGCAGAAAATAATCCTACAAATGAGGTTCAAATAGAAAATCCAGAACAATCTACAAATGAATGGAATAATCAGGAGGATAATGTAAAGATTTCTAATGGCTCAGAAACGGATACACTGCAGAGCAATTCCGATACAAATCAAACAGAAAAGGAAATAGAAAATGAAACGGATTTAAAAGCGCAGGAGGACATCAAGACAGAAGAATCTCAGAATACAGATGATCCGGAAACAACTGATTGTGCGAATAGCTGGCGTTATGAGGATGGGGTTTTGTTGCATCAGGACGGAACAACCGGATTTGGACGGAGCAGAGCAAGAGCTGCATATAATCCAAATACAACAAGGACAGGAATAGATGTAAGCTACCATAATGGTACAATTAACTGGGAACAGGTAAAAGCATCGGGGGTTGACTTTGTTATAATTCGTTGTGGTTACGGACGTGATGAACGTGGACAAGATGACAGGCAATGGTATCGTAATGTGTCCGAGTGTGAACGCCTCGGAATACCTTTTGGAGTGTATTTATATTCTTATGCAAAAGACACAGACAGTGCACGAAGTGAAGCACAACATGTATTAAGGTTGATTAGCGGACATAATCTAACGTATCCTGTTTATTATGATATGGAAGATGATTCTACAATTGGATGTGATTTAACGTCTATAGCTACTACTTTTTGCAATACAATAAAAAGTGCTGGATATGCAGTTGGAGTGTATGCAAGCTTGAGTTGGTGGAATACATATCTAACTGCACCGTGTTTTGGACAATGGTATAGATGGGTTGCTCAATATAATTCAACGTGCAAATATACAGGTGAATATGCGATATGGCAGTATTCATCAACTGGACGAGTATCAGGAATTTCTACGGATGTAGATATGAATTATTTAATAGGTTATCCTAAAGATCATGGTGCTGCATCCAGTATTAATATTCCAGATGAAACCCAAAACATTATTTCATATTCGGCTCATGTGTCAGATATAGGTTGGATGAATTCGGTTTCTAATGGTTTGATTGCGGGAACAGTAGGACAAAGTCGGCAATTAGAAGCGCTGAAACTTAATGTGGATGAAAATAAAGGAATCAATATTTCGTATCAGACAAAAGTAAAAGATGAGGGGTGGCAAGAGAGTGTTTCAAATAATGAAATAGCAGGTACAGTTGGAAAGGGATTGACAATAGAGGCTATTCGGATACAGCTTACCGGTGAGAATGCATCGAAATATGATATCTATTATAGAACGTATATTAATAATATTGGTTGGCTTGACTGGGCTAAAAATGGTGAACAATCAGGAAGTGATGCATATAGTATCGAGGCGTATCAAATAGCAGTACTTCCGGCAGGAAACAAGGCACCGGGAAAAACTGTATACACTTATCATACGGTTGATATGGAAATGGAAGCGCATGTGTCGGATATAGGTTGGCAAAATAAAGAAAATAATGGGAATATAATCGGTACCACCGGAAAAGCTAAAGGAATTGAGGCCTATAGTTTATCTGTAGCAAAGGAGAATCTTGGAATCAGCTATGCAAGTTGTATAAATGGGGAGTGGCAACAAGAGGTAAAAGATGGACAAACATCTGGAACAACAGGCCAGGCAAAACATATAGAAGCGATTAAGATTCAATTAACAGGAACAGAAAAAGAAAATTATCATGTATATTATCGAGTACACGTATCGAATATAGGGTGGCTTGATTGGACATGTGACGGCGAAGCGGCTGGAACTAAAAATTATAATTATCCAATCGAAGCAATTCAGATTGAAGTAGTTTCAAGTGATTCAGATAATATACCAGAAGTGGGAGAAGCATATAAAGAAAAAATTGATAATGTCAGATATTGTGCTCATGTATCAGATATAGGTTGGCAGAGTTCTGTTACCAACGGAGACATTGCAGGAACAACAGGAAAGAATAAAGCAATAGAAGCATTAAAAATAGAAACTGACCTAGAAAATTTAAACATAGAATATACGAGCTGTAATAAAAAAGACGAATGGCAGTCTTGGACCAATAAGGGAGAAGCAACAGGGACAGTTGGAGCTGCAAAAGCATTGGAGGCAATTAAAATAAAGCTTTCTGGAGAATCTAGCAGTGAGTATCATGTTTATTACAGAGTTTATGTATCGAATTTTGGGTGGCTCGATTGGACAAGTGATGGTGAACCAGCCGGTACAAATGGATATGGATATAATATAGAAGCTCTTCAGATTAAAGTTATGAAAGAGGGAGAGTCAGAAATTCCGGAATTAGGTGAAAGTTATAGAGAAAAAGGAAAGGGAATATCATATCGTGCTCATGTGAGAAATCTGGGGTGGCAACAATATGTAGAAAATGGAAATCAAGCTGGCACAACAGGAAAAGCACTTTGTGTTGAAGCATTGCAAATAGAAAAGCCGAATATAGAATATGATGGGAACATAGAGTATCGAGCTCATGTATCAGATATAGGCTGGCAAAATTGGGTGAATGATGGAGAAGTTGCAGGAACAACAGGTCGAGCAAAAGCGATAGAGGCGATACAGATAAAATTGACTGGAGAACTGGCAGAACACTATGATATAGAATATCGTACCCATGTATCAGATGTAGGCTGGCAGGACTGGGTGAAAAACGGAGAAGTCGCAGGAACGACAGGTCGGGCAAAATCAGTAGAGGCGATACAAATAAAATTGGTAAAGAAATAAGTTATAAAAATAGCGGTAAAATAAGTCCCTAATCAAAGAATTTTAATTCCGAAAATACGGTTTTGGAGTTCTTTGGTTTAGGGACTTAAGTTTGTTGATAGGGATTGAGATAATTAAAATTTTTGAGGGATTCAAAGTGATATATTCCCATATATTTTGAAAATTGGCAGATTGGATTGTAAACTTGTAAATGGTGTAAAAAAATGGTATACTAGCTTAGATTATATTATTTGTATTATTACATAAAAGGTAAAATACAATAAATGGAGGTAAAAAGGTGAATCAGTATATACAGAATTTTGTGAAATTTCAACCATTGTTAAAAGAATTGGTTGGACGTGACATCAAAATAAAATATAGGAGATCAGTATTAGGTGTTTTATGGACATTATTGAATCCATTGTTTATGATGATTGTCTTATCGGTTGTATTTTCAAACTTATTTAAATTTGATATTGAAAATTTTCCATTGTATTTGTTGAGTGGTCAAATTATTTTTAACTTTTTTAATGACACAACAACTACATCTATGGGGGCAATTATTGGAAATGCATCTTTGATTAAGAAGATATATGTACCTAAATATTTATTTGTTTTATCAAGAGTTGTTTCGAGTGTGATTAATCTTATGGCATCATTTACTGCACTGATGTTGGTTATGCTTGCTATGAGAGTGGAAATGCACTGGACGGTAATATTGTCACCGATTCCTATTCTATTCCTGGTAGCATTTTCTTTGGGGATAGGATTGATTTTGGCAGCGATTACTGTAAAATTTAGAGATATTATGCATTTATATTCCGTATTTACAACAGCGTTAATGTATTTGACACCAGTGATTTATCCAATGTCAATTTTACCGCGTTGGTTATCTATTGTTGTAAGAGCTAATCCGATTACCAATATTCTGATTATGTTTAGAGATGTTATGTTATATGGTCGTTTGCCAAGCGTTGAAGGAATTATAATTGCATTAGTGGAAACAACATTGGCGTTATGCGTAGGATTATATGTATTTTATAAGAATCAAGATCAGTTTATTCTAAATATTTAATATGGGAGAAAATAAATTATGGAAAGACCAACTATGATTTTGGCAGATCATGTATATATGAAATTTAATCTTTCTTCGGAAAAGTTTGATAGTTTCAAAGAATATGTGATAAAGAGCATAAAAAAGCAAGTATCATTTGATGAATTCTGGGCTTTGAAAGATGTATCATTCGAATTGAAAAAAGGAGATGCCCTAGGATTAATCGGATTGAATGGTAGTGGTAAAAGTACTATGTTAAAAACGATTGCAGGGGTGTTAAAACCAACAAAGGGTACTGTGGCAGTTAATGGTTCTATAGCACCATTGATTGAACTTGGAGCGGGTTTTGACATGGATCTTACTGCACGAGAAAATGTATTCCTGAATGGTGCTTTATTAGGGTATTCCAGAAAGGAAATGGAGTCATATTATGATGACATCGTAGAATTTTCGGAACTACATGATTTTATGGATGTTCCGGTCAAGAATTTTTCATCTGGTATGGTTTCAAGATTAGCCTTTGCAATTGCAACAATTGGAACTCCGGATATTCTTATTGTAGATGAGGTTCTGTCTGTTGGAGATTTCAGATTTCAGGAAAAGTGTGAGAAACGTATAAAGAAAATGATGGGAAAAGACACTACAATTTTATTCGTTTCACATAATATCAATCAGGTGGAAAATCTGTGTAATAAGATTGTATGGTTGGAAAAAGGTGTCGTAAAGGCATTTGGAGACGCAAAAGAAATTGCAGAAGAGTATAGAAAATCTTATGTATAGAGGTTAAATGATGAAAGAAAAAATTAAAATTATTATTGAATGTATAATAGTAATAGGTCTTGTATTTTTATATGCACATATTGCAAAGACGAATAATATATATGATGATACAATTGATCCAAGTAAGTATGGCAGTGTAGTAGAAAAAGAATCGGTGTGGGTGTCAGAAGAATTTAAGGTATCAGAAGAGACTTTGGATGGAGTCAGAATAAAGGGCGCTGAAAGCGGAGACATTAGTAAAGTCAACATAGAATATGAATTAAGAGAAGCGGCTAGTAATAAAGTAGTTGCAGAGGGTAATGTAAATGCTAAAAAGGCAATAAAAAGCAGATTTTACGAATTGCCATTTACAACAATCCAAAATTGCAAAGGAAAGACATATGTATTGTCAGTTCGACAGTCAGCGGAAGATGGAGAAAGTGCAGTTCATTTTTCTTATGAAAAGAAAGTAGAGCCGGGCACTAAATTTGTAGTAAATGGCAATGATATAGAAGGAACCATGATTATAAAGACTATTACGAATAGATTTGATTTGGAAACCTTTTTTGTAGTAACAATTTTTGTTCTATATATTGTTGTTTTTTTGAAATTATTATATAAATTATTTAAATAGTGGAGAAAATAATTTTATGGAAGAACTATTTGAAAAAGTAGTGAGAACATTAAAAGACGAAGGATTATCAGCACTTAGTCGTAAAACGAAAAGTTATATTAAAACTAGAAATATTGAAAAACAGGCGAAAAATAATCAAGTGTTCAGAGACGTACTGTTTATTAATGGGTGTGGGGAGGAATTGCCACACCCTACTCGTTATAGAGTAACACATCAGAGAGAACAATTAGAATATTATGGTATGACAAGCAGTGAAGTGTTTTTTAAACATTTGTCATTAGATATGGTAAGATTATACCGAACATTTGTCTTTTTCAGATGTCCTTATACTGAAGAGATAAATGAATTTATATTGAAAGCAAGAGAATTGAATAAAAAAGTATTTTATGATGTTGATGATTTAGTTATTGATACAGAATATACAGATCAGATTCCTTATTTAGATACAATGTCTATGGAAGAAAGAAAAGCGTATGACGATAATGTCAGAAATATGGGGAAATTATTAAAGATGTGTGATGCGGCAATAACATCGACAACTCATCTTCAAATTGAGTTGAAAAAATTTGTTCCAGAAGTACTCATTAACAGAAATACAGCATCTGAAGAAATGGGCTGTCTGTCTGAAAAGGCATTGCGGTTAAAAAAATCAAAATCAACAGTTGATATAGGTTATTTCAGCGGCAGTATTACACATAACGATGATTTTGAGATGATTTTACCAGTTATAATTGAGGTAATGACATTTTATCAGGAAGTAAGATTACATTTAGTGGGAGAACTGGATTTACCTCCTGAATTGTTAGAATTTCAGAATCGTATTATTATACATCCATTTGTAGACTGGAAGAAACTTCCGGAATTAATAGCGGAAGTAGATATTAATTTAGCACCATTAACAGATACATTATTTAATAAAGCAAAATCAGAAAATAAGTGGGTAGAAGCTGCGCTAGTGAAAGTCCCAACGATTGCAAGTGATTTGGGAGCATTTAAAGAAAAAATTGTAAATGAGAAAACGGGAATACTATGTACAGATATCGGTGAATGGAAAAACGCATTAATAACTTTGATTGAAAATTCTGATAAACGAAAAGAAATTGCCGAAGCAGCGTATCAGTATTGTAAACAGTACTGTATGACTTATAAAAAGGGTTTTGAATTGGTGGATTTCTTAAGGAAACATTTAAAAAAGAACATGTTAATTGTCCTGCCTTCTTTTGAGATAAGCGGAGGAATTATGGTAGCCTTGACGCATGCAAAAATTATGCAGAAAAGAGGATATGATGTTTCTTTGGCTTGTATAAATGCCAAGATACATTGGTATGGGGATAATCAGCAAATCCCGGTATTGCTAATGAATGATAAAATGTTGGACGGAGAATGGGATATTGCTGTGGCAACAATGTGGTCAACTTTGAAAAATGTGATTGAATATCCAAAGATTAAAAAAAGATGTTATTTAGTTCAAAATTACGAGACGGATTTTTACCAGATTGGAGATCCATTAAGAAGAAAGGCCAATGAAACATATGCAGTAGTAAGCTCAATTAATTACTTGACAATTTCAAAGTGGTGTCAGAACTGGTTGAAAAAAGAATTTGGACAAGAATGTAAATATGTACCTAATGGAATTGAATATAATCAATTTTATAATAATCATAATGAACGAAAATTCGATAGAAAGAAAAAGATACGGATACTGATAGAAGGTGACTGCGGTTCGTATTATAAAAATGTAGATGAAAGTTTTAAGATCATAAATGAATTAGATAAAGATAAATATGAAATATGGTATATGTCTTATAATGCAGAACCTAAAGAATGGTATCGGGTAGATCGATTTCTTCATAAGATTCCATATGAAAAGGTAGCAGAAGTATATCAAGAATGTGATATTCTGTTGAAAACCAGTATTTTAGAAAGCTTTTCATATCCTCCGCTTGAAATGATGGCAACAGGAGGAATGGTGGTGGCAGTGCCGAATGGTGGTAATGAAGAGTATTTGGTTTCAGGAGAAAACTGCCTGATGTATAAACAGGGAGATATTGAGGAAGCAGTGAAAGCAATAGAAACCTTATGCAGTGATGAAGTGCTGAGACATCAATTATATGTTCATGGACTTGAAACAGCAGAAAAGAGAGAATGGTCATTGTTAGAAGAAAAGATTGAAGAGTTTTATACGGAGGATTAAGTTATGCAGCAAAAAGAGAATTTACCTCAGAAGTTAGTGAGAATTGTGCGTGAAGAAGGCACTAAAATGGCATATATAAAGGGAAAAAATTATATTAAGTTACGTCTTTCAAAGAATCCAATCAGACATTACTATAAAGATATTTTGTTTATAGATGGCTGTTATTTGCCACATCCAAGTAGATACAGAGTAGAACATCAAATGGAACAGGTACGTGCATATGGATTATTTGCTGATAGTATTTTTTATGAACGCTTAGATATTGATATGGTGAAATATTATAGAGGTTTTGTTTTTTTTAGATGTCCGATAACAGAGGAAATAGACAGTTTTATTGAACTGGCAAAATATTACAATAAACCGGTATTTTTTGATATTGATGATTTGGTAATTGATAAGAAATATACTGATCAGATTCCATATCTGAAAACAATGTCTGCAGAGGAAAAGAAAGTTTATGATGATGGTGTAGAACGAACGAAACAGACGCTGTTAAAATGTGACTACGCTATTACAACGACTTCTGCATTGGCAAATGAATTGAAAAATTATGTGGCTGATGTTTATATAAATAGAAATGTGGCATCAGAAAAAATGCTGAAATACTCTGAAAGAGCAAAAGCAAATGTTCAGAAAGAAAAAGATAAAATTATATTGGGCTATTTTAGCGGTAGCATTACACATAATAGTGATTTTGAGATGATTCTTCCTGCAATTAAAAAAGTTATGCAGGAAAATTCTAATGTATATTTGAAGGTTGTTGGCGAATTGAATATGCCAAAAGAATTAGATGATTTAAAAGATCGTATTATTTCATCACCTTTTATGGAGTGGAAAAAATTGCCAGAATTAATTGCTTCTGTAGATATTAATTTGGCACCATTGGAAGATACTCTTTTTAATGCAGCAAAATCAGAAAATAAATGGGTAGAAGCATCAATGGTAGGAGTTCCGACAATTGCAAGCAATATTGGAGCGTTCGCAGAAGAAATAGAGCATGGTGTAGATGGAATTCTGTGTGCAAATGAAAAAGAATGGGAGGAACAGTTACAGCGTCTCATTAATGATGAAGATCATAGAAGAAAAATTGGAGAAAAAGCATATAAAGATTCTAGAAAAAGAGTAACAACTTATTCTGGAAGGGGTGTGACGGAGTACATTATTTCAAAATTACCGAAAAACTTTGGTTTTGTTTTACCGTCAACAAACATAAGTGGTGGTGTAAATGTAGTTATTAAACATTGCAATATGCTTAGAAATCATGGGTATGATGTCTTTATTATTAATGAAGCAAAATCATCTGAAGATGTGATAAATCGAGATGGAAGAATTCCGGTAATTCAATGTTTAGACACGGAGTATGAAGGTTTTATTGACACACTTATTGCAAGTTTATGGACAACACTTACTTTTGTAAAGGCGTATCCGAATGTCTTACATAGGGCATATCAGGTGCAAAATTTCGAGACGAATTTTAGCCCGGACGGATATTTTGAAAAGATTATGGCAAACTCCACTTATAATTCCCAAATACCAATTCATTATTTGACGATATCAAAATGGTGTAAGGACTGGTTATGGAAAGAGTTTGGAAAAGAGAGCCTTTATGTACCTAACGGAATTGATTTGGATGTGTTTACTTATGCTGAGCGAAAATTTGAAGGAAAAATTCGAATTTTAATCGAGGGCAATAGTGACGATCATTACAAAAATGTTGATGAAAGTTTCAAAATTGTCGAAAAACTTGATAAAAACAAATATGAAATATATTATCTCTCTTATCAGGGTGGAGCTAAAGATTGGTATTATGTAGATAAGATTTTACAGAGGGTTCCACATGATGAAGTTGGAAAGATATATCAGTCTTGTGATATTTTATTGAAAACAAGTATTTTGGAGAGTTTTTCATATCCGCCGTTGGAGATGATGGCAACAGGTGGAATTGCAGTAGTTGCTCCAAATGGAGGAAATAAAGAGTATTTGCGTGACGAAGAAAACTGCCTTTTATATGAATTGGGAAATGTTGACAAGGCTGCACAACAGATAGAGAGAATATCTACAGATGCAGAGTTGAGAAATAAACTTGTTGAAGGCGGTTTGAAATCTGCAAGAGAACGTGAATGGAGTAAGATTGAACAGGATATTGTGGATATGTATGTAAATTTGGAGGAAAAGAAGAGTGAATACTAGTTCGGTTGAAAAAAAATTTGTATACCTTGCGATTATTTTTGGAATGATTATTATGGTTTTAACACCACCATTTCAAGCACCGGATGAAAATAATCATTTTAAAAAAGCTTATGTAATATCTAAGGGAAACATGTTCCCGGAAGAGCAGGAGGGAAAAGCAGGATTTTATTTGCCTGAGAAAATGGTACAATATATAGAAGAACAAAATAGTAAGGCAGGGAATCTTGAAGAGAAGTATGAATTTAAAGATATATATATGATGGAGCGTTTGCCAGCAGGATATGATAACATGAAGTTTTATAATTTTTCAACTGCAAGTCAGAATCCGCTAGGGCACTGTGTGCAGGCAATGGGAATTATTATAGGACAGGCGTTTGCCCATATTTTGGCAGTTGATGATCCTTCGGTTGTATATCAATTATATTTTGCACGTTTTTTTAATTTATTATTTTATGTTGCGGTTATTGCAATTAGTATACGATTAACCCCAATATTAAAAAAGACATTCGCAACGATTGCATTGATGCCTATGGCATTATTTCAAGCAGCAACAGTTTCTTATGATCCAGTACTTATTGCATTGGCATTTTTAGCAACATCGCTTATATTTAATATTGCTTTCAATGAAGAAGTAAGACAAATGGAATTAAAGCATTTGATACTTCTTGGAGGAATTGCATATGTATTCTATGCGGTAAAGATAGTATATTTACCTTTATTATTTTTATTATTAATTGTACCAAAAGAAAAATGGGGGGATAAAAAAGAAATATTAAAAAAATTAGGTGTAATAGTGATGACATTTGTGATAATTTTTTTAATATTTATAGTGTTAACACCTAGATTAGAACTTATAAAAGATAATAGTAGCGTATTAGCACATGAACAAATGTTATATGTAATTCGTCATCCAATTAATTATTTAATAACATTTTTTTATACATTAATTCACACAAGGCAATTTTTAATTGCTACAACAATAGGAACTTTTGGATTAATTGATACTAACTTATATTGCGTATTTTTAGGAGCCTATTTGTTTATTCTTACGTTAATAGGTATAAGTGAAATAAGTTTAAACGATAGAAGGATTAATTTAAGAAAACGATTAGTGATATTTGTAAGTGTGAGTGCCCCTATATTTGGGTGCTTTTTGGCAATGTATATATATTGGACGTCGACTAGAGAGGGATTTGGAGTAGGAGCATCGGAAATAACCGGTGTGCAGGGAAGATATTTTATTCCAGTAATGCCGGCAATTTTTTTGTTCTTTACTAATCAAATACTTCAAAGAAACGATATAATAAAAAAAAGAATGAAGTTACTGGTAGATAATTCAGAGCTGGTTGTAATAGTAATGCTGTGCATGTCAGCAATTGCATTATTGTTAAGATTTTGGTGTTAATTATAAGGTGAAGAGATGAATGAGAGGATTTGTGTGTATACATGTATAACGGGAGATTATGATAATTTACATGAAATTGTAAAAGAAGATGGGATTGAATATCTTTGCTTTACAAATAATCCGAAAATAAAGTCGTCCTACTGGAAAATGGTGTATATTGAGGATGAGGATAATCTAGGAAATATGTTATTGTCCAGAAAAATAAAAATATTAGGTCATCCTTATCTTGAACAATACGATATTAGCATCTGGGTAGATGGAGCATTAGAGGTAAAAGGAAAACTAAGACAATTCGTAAAAGAGTGGTGTGATTTGTCTCGGTATCCGATGGCTTGTTTTTGTCATAGATTACGTAATTGTGTTTATGATGAAGCAAGGGCATGTATTGTTCACAGAAAAGCTGATAAGGAAGATGTGATTAAATATTTAAATTTTCTAGAGCAAGAAGAGTTTCCGAAAGAATATGGATTAGCAGAGTGCACAGTTTTGATAAGGAAAGAAAATGACTTAGAAGTGAAAAGGACAATGAAACTCTGGTTTGAATTATTATGCAAATATGTAAAGAGAGATCAGCTTTCATTTCCGTATAGTATATGGAAAACGGGATTAAAAATACACTGGATTAACCTAAATGTATTTGATAATCCATGGTTTTTCTGGAAAGCCCATAAGCAAAAAGAGGAAACGAAAAGTGCCAGAATATTTTTTGACGAATATAAAGATGTATATAATGATATATATTTAGATGGTTCGATTGAAAGTGAAGATAACAAAGAGATAATCCGATTTTTAATTCCCAAAGAATGTTCCGAAATTTCAGTTAATGTAGGAAAACATTTTGGAAAGATAATTACTTCTGTAGATGTATCTTCCACCATAAAAGCTTTAGATGTATTTCCAGGAATGGATGTACCGCCATATACTGTAGCTGATTATGATGATATGGTATTTTATATTAAAGGACATTTTTGTGAAGGACAAAAACTGATTATTTACTATGAAATACATGATTTTTCAGAAGTGGATATGCAGGAAATAGGAGAGAAACTTGTAAGCCGTTATTATTATGACAAGATTATACGGGATAATATGATTAACATGTTAAATCAAAGATGTGATGAGTTAAACCAAAGATGTGATGAGTTAAACCATTACATTTCAGATTTAAAAGAAAAAAATGATAATCCGTTGATAAAAAAAGCGGAAGAATTATGTGGCAGACAAGATTTAAAGGCGAAAATCATAAAAAAAGTAATTATGAAGTTTGCAAAATAAAAGGAATGAGAGAAATGTAGGAATGAATACAGGGATACAAACAAATTCGAGATACAAATAGGTAGATGTTGCAAAAGCAATTGCGATTATTTTGTGTATTTAGGACATTGGAAGACAGTGCATTTGACTAGATTTGCATATGCATTTCACTTATTGGTGTTTTTTATGGTGGAGGGTTTCTTTGCAATAAGATCCATGAAGTACAATTTTAAAATATGGTTATCTAAAAAGGCGATGATTTTAATGGTGCCTTACTTTTTATGGGTCATTATTAGTTTTATTGTTTCTAATTTAGATAATGGAGATATTGTAAAAAAATATTATTTGTCTATTTTCTTGAACCAAGTAAACTTATGATTAATTTATGGATTAGTGATAGAATTAATAAATATGTACCAATATTAAATGGGAGTTGGAATAAGAGATAGTTGGGAGGAAATAAAGATGAAAACAATAGGTTTTCCTATTAGTCACAAAGAAAACGAAAACAGAAGAGCGTTGTTACCAGAACATATCATAAATATAGAACATCCAGAATGTTTATGGTTCGAAACGGGGTATGGCAAGATATTGCAAATTGAAGATGATGAATTTGTGAAATGTGGGGCGCATGTGTGTTCGAGAGAAGAGGCGTTAACAAAGGATATAATTTGTGATCCGAAAGTAGGCGATGCAGAGTATTTAGAGCAGATGAATGAAGGACAAACAATTTTTGGCTGGGTACATGCAACACAAAATTATGATATAACAGAAAAAATAGTTCAACACGGGTTATCGGCATATGCATGGGAATCAATGTACGAAAAAGGCAGACATATTTTCTGGAGAAATAATGAGTTGGCAGGTGAGGCAGCAGTACTACATGCATATCAATGTTGGGGAGAAATGCCATATCGAACCAAAGTGGCTGTTATAGGAAGAGGAAATACAGCAGGGGGTGCAATAAAAATATTACACATGTTAGGAGCAAGTGTTAGACAATATAGCAGGAGTACAGAAGAATTATTTAAAGAAGAATTGCCGATGTTTGATGTTGTTGTAAATTGTGTTTTGTGGGATGTCAAGAGAAAAGATCACATAATAACTAAAGAAGATTTAAAGCATATGAAAAAAGGGGCATTAATTATTGATGTTAGCTGTGATAAAAATGGTGCAATAGAAACGAGCGTACCAACGACTATTGAAAGTCCAACATATAAGGTGGAAGGGATTATGCATTATGTGGTTGATCATACCCCTTCATTATATTACAAGACATTTTCGTATGAAAATTCTCAATTATTATATAGATATATAAATCAACTTATAAATGAAACTTGTGGAAGTACACTACAAAATGCACTCATTATAGAAAATGGGAATATTGTAGATAACGATATTAATGTATTTCAGGGAAGGGAAAAATAAACTGATGAAATTAAGAAGGATTTCAGCTGATAGAAAATTAGAAATAATAAGAAGAATGCATATAGAAGAAAAAATCCCAAGCAGAATTATAGTTCCATGGTATTATGAACATCACATGCATAAAAAACTAGATTTAAAGAATCCAACAACATTTAATGAAAAGTTACAATGGCTGAAATTGAATTATCATAATCCAATTATGCAGCAGTTAGTAGATAAGCTAGCTGTGCGAGAATATATAAAAGAAAATATTGGAGAAGAATATCTAATTCCTTTAATAGCGGTGTATGATAGATTTGAGGATATTAGATTCGAACAGCTTCCTGATAAATTTGTAATAAAATGTAATCATGACAGTGGTAGTTGTATTGTATGTAAGGATAAGAAAACACTTGATATAGAAGTGGCTAGAAATAAAATAAACGAACATCTTAAAAAAAATTATTATTATATGTGGAGAGAGTGGCCATATAAACATATTCAACCTAAAATTCTTATAGAAGAATATATGGAAGATTTCAAAGATAATAGTTTTGATGATTATAAATTTTTATGTTTTAATGGTGAAGTTGATAATGTAATGATATGTACCGGGAGACAGACTGGAAATCTAAAATTTCATTTTTTTGATAGAGATTGGAATTTTAAGAGGTATAATTATATTGGATTACAGGAACCAGAGAATTTTACTATGACAAAGCCTGAAAAAATGGATGAAATGTTTGATATTGCTGAAAAACTTGCAAAAGATTTTCCTTGCGTAAGAGTTGATCTGTATTGTGCAAATGAGAAGATATATTTTGGAGAAATGACATTTTTTCCACAAGCTGGTTTTGATTCAAATTTATTAGAGCAAACAGATTTGCTATGGGGAGAAAAAATAATTTTGAAAAAATTCAAATGATGCTTAAAACTTGAATTCCCGGTTTTCCGTTGTGGAAAGCCGGGAGTTGCTTTATAATAAAATATATATTTGGCATGGAGGTGGAAAAGTGATTCGATATAATATCCCAATCGGTATTTTTGAATTTGAGAAGATTAGGAAAAATGATTATTACTATGTGGATAAGACGGAACTGATTCAGGCTTTGGTGAAGACAGAACCTGCGGAGATTACACTTTTTACAAGACCTCGCAGATTTGGAAAGACGCTTGTGATGAGTATGTTGGCTTCTTTCTTTGATATTCGCAGAGATAGTAGAGATTTGTTTGAAGGTTTGAAGATTGCTGAAGATCAGAAACTGTGTGAATTATGGATGAACCAATGGCCTGTGATTTTTTTGAGTCTTAAGGATGCAGGTGGGGAATCCTTTGAAGATGCATATGGGTTATTACAATCTATTATTTCACAGTTATATGTCGAGCATGCTTACTTAGAAAAATGCGCTGAAATTGATGAATCGTATAAAGAAATTTTTGCCAGACTGAAACGTCGGCAGGGAAATAAAACAGATGTGCAGATTTCACTTAGGATATTAATGCGTATGATGCAGATATACTATGGAAAACAGGTGATCCTGCTGATTGATGAATATGATGTGCCGATGGCAAAGGCAGGAGCCAAGTCATATTATAACGAGATGCTAGATGTAATCGGTACAATGATGAGTCAGGCGTTAAAGGACAATACATCACTTAAATTTTCAGTAATCACAGGCTGTCTGCGTATTTCGAAAGAGAGTATTTTTACAGGTACCAATAATTTTGTGGCAGATACCATTGCAGATGAAAGATTCAGCAGCTTTTTTGGATTTACCGATGAGGAAGTACGAACACTTTTAGAAAATACAGGTAATCTTGAATATTTCGATCGGATTAAAAAGTGGTATGATGGATACTGTTTTGGAAAGACAGAGATTTACTGCCCGTGGGATGTGTTGTGTTATTTGAATAAACTGGCATTTGAATCAGAAAGCGAACCGGAGAATTTCTGGGAAAATACTAGTCATAATGATATCATCCGTACATTTTTATCCTGTGAAGGCATGGATATGACGGATTCTTTTGAGAAACTTCTTGCAAGTGAGACGATAGAGGTTAACATTACAGAAAACCTGACGTATGAGAATCTGACAGATTCAGAAGAAAATCTGTGGAGTGTGTTGTATCTGACCGGATATCTAACCAAGGATATTAAAAATCCGGTGTCTGGGAAAACGAAAGCATTTTTAAAAATCCCAAATGCAGAGATTATGGATATTTTCAGGAAAAGCGTAGTGCGTTGGTTTGACGAGCGGATAGCTGTTCGTGACAGAAGTGAATTATTCAAGGCTTTGTGGAATAAAGATGCTGGCAGATTGTCAGATTTGATATCAGAACTTTTATTTGAGACTATCAGCTACCATGATTATGCAGAGAGTTTTTACCATACGTTTTTAGCGAGATTATTTGCAAATGCAGGTTATATTGTGGAGTCTAATTATGAAAGCGGACTGGGAAGACCGGATCTTGTAATAAAGGATAAGAAAAAGCGTCAGGCAGCTATTATGGAAATGAAGATTGCTGACAGTTTGGAGAGTATGCAAAAGGCAGAAGAAAGGGCTTTGAAGCAGATAGAAGAGATGCGCTATGCGGATGGTATGTATGTTCAGGGGTATCAAAAAGTGATAAAGTATGGAGCAGCATTTTATCGAAAGAGCTGTTTGGTCGGCAGATGTGAAGTATAAAGGTGTAATAAAGGTACAATGAAAAAGCCAGGTTATTATTCGTCCGGAGAGTTTGCGCGGATGGCGCATGTGACTCTCCGGACAATCAGGTATTATGACAAACAGAATATTTTGAAACCATCGTATGTGTCGGATTCAGGAGCCAGATTCTATACAGATGAAGATTTTGCCAGACTGCAGCAGATTCTTCTTTTGAAGTATCTGGGATTTACGCTGGATGATATCAGAGAGATGACCATTGATGATGCAGATTATCATTTCATGCTGAATTCTTTGAACATTCAGTTGAAGCTGGTGAGAGATAAGATTGAGCAGATGCAGCTTGTAGAAAAAGCAATACAGGATACATCTGAGTTGATTCAGAAAGAACATACCATTGACTGGAGCCAGATGCTGAATCTGATCCATCTGACAGGTATGGAGAAGAGCATGAAGAACCAGTATCAGGATGCGTCCAATATATCGGCCAGAATTAATCTGCACAGCCTTTATTCCGTGAATAAACAGGGATGGTTTCCGTGGATTTATGAGCAGCTTTGTGTGAGAGATGGCATGAAGGTATTGGAAATCGGCTGTGGTGATGGAACGCTCTGGAAGGAAAATAAAGACAAACTTCCAGAGAATATAGGGATTACATTGTCAGATACATCGGAAGGTATGCTTCGGGATGCGAGACGTAATGTAGGGATTGGAGACCATAGGTTCCGGTTTCGGCATTTTGACTGCCACAGAATTCCGTATGAGGATCAGAGCTTTGATCTGGTAGTTGCCGGACATGTATTGTTTTACTGTGAGGATATACCACAGGTGTGCCGGGAAGTGAAGCGTGTATTAAAGCCTGGTGGAAGATTTGTGTGCAGCACTTATGGTAGCGAGCATATGAAAGAAGTCAGTGAATTGGTACAAAGCTTTGATGATCGGATCGTACTTTCAGCAGAAAAACTTTATGAAAGATTTGGAAGAGAGAATGGGGCTGAGATACTGGAGCAATATTTTACGGATGTTTATTGGAGGACATACGAAGATGAACTCGTAATTCCAGATCAAGAGCCGTTGATATCGTATATATTGTCCTGTCATGGAAATCAAAGCCAGTATATACTGGATCGGTATAAAGAGTTCCAGACTTATGTGCGGAAAAAGACGGAAAAAGGCTTCCGGATTACGAAAGACGCGGGCGTGTTTATAGCATGGAATTCCTGAAGATTTTCTTAAATATTACAAAAAAGTTACATTTTTTATAAAAAGTACTTGAAGGTGACCTAGGGTCACCTTTTATAATGTAATCATGAACATGCCATAACTTTAGAAGATATGGTAAAACTATGTATTGTATCTATTACAAGGAGGTTCCTATATGAAAGGAATTATTTTAGCAGGAGGATCTGGAACACGTCTTTATCCTCTGACTATGGTAACATCAAAACAGTTATTACCTATTTATGATAAACCGATGATTTATTATCCGATGTCTGTGCTGATGAATGCAGGGATCCGTGATATCTTGATCATCTCTACACCGCAGGATACACCGAGATTCAAAGAACTGTTAGGGGACGGACATCAGTTTGGTGTACATCTTTCTTATGCAGTACAGCCAAGCCCGGACGGACTTGCCCAGGCATTTATCATTGGCGAGGAGTTTATCGGTGATGATACAGTTGCTATGGTTCTTGGAGATAACATTTTCGCAGGACACGGACTGAACAAGCGTCTGAAGGCAGCAGTAGAAAATGCTGAGACAGGCAAAGGTGCTACAGTATTTGGTTACTATGTAGATGATCCGGAACGTTTCGGTATTGTTGAGTTCGACCACGAAGGAAAAGCAATTTCCATCGAGGAGAAGCCGGAGCATCCAAAGAGCAACTACTGTGTAACAGGACTTTACTTCTATGATAATAAAGTTGTAGAGTATGCAAAGAGCCTGAAACCAAGTGCCCGTGGAGAATTGGAGATCACAGACCTGAACCGAGTATATCTTGAGAAGGGCAACCTGAATGTAGAACTTCTCGGACAGGGATTCACATGGCTGGATACAGGTACACACGAGAGCCTTGTAGATGCTACAAACTTTGTAAAGACAGTTGAGACACATCAGCATCGTAAGATTGCATGTCTGGAAGAGATTGCATACTTAAACGGATGGATTTCAAAAGAAGAAGTTCTGGAAGTTTACGAGGTATTGAAAAAGAACCAGTATGGTCAATATCTGAAAGATGTCTTAGACGGAAAATACCGAGAGAATCTGTACTAAGATATAAGAATAAAAAACGAAGAATTTTTATAAATTTTGACTAAGTAATTCAAAGGAGATTTTTAATTATGACAATTATCGTAACCGGCGGAGCTGGATTTATCGGAAGTAACTTTATTTTTCACATGTTAGACAAATATCCGGATTATCGTATCGTTTGTCTGGACTGCCTGACATATGCAGGTAACTTATCTACACTTGCACCAGTGATGGACAACCCGAATTTCCGTTTTGTAAAAGAGAGCATCACAGACCGTGAGGCTGTTTACAAATTATTTGAGGAAGAGCATCCGGACATGGTTGTAAACTTTGCAGCAGAGAGTCATGTAGACCGTTCTATCGAGAACCCGGAAGTTTTCCTGGATACCAATATCAAAGGTACAGCAGTTCTTATGGACGCTTGCAGAAAATATGGTATCAAACGTTATCATCAGGTATCTACAGATGAGGTTTACGGAGATCTTCCACTGGACAGACCAGACCTGTTCTTTACAGAGGAGACACCAATTCACACAAGCAGCCCATACAGCTCATCAAAAGCTGGTGCAGACCTTCTTGTTCTTGCATACCACAGAACATACGGACTGCCTGTAACAATCAGTAGATGCTCTAACAACTACGGACCATACCATTTCCCGGAGAAGCTGATTCCGCTTATGATTGCAAATGCACTGAATGATAAGCCGCTTCCTGTATACGGAAAAGGTGAAAATGTGCGTGACTGGTTATATGTAGAGGATCACTGCAGAGCCATCGACCTGATCATCCATAACGGACGTGTCGGAGAAGTTTACAATGTTGGTGGACACAACGAGATGAAGAACATTGACATCGTTAAGATGATCTGTAAAGAGCTTGGAAAACCGGAAAGCCTGATCACATATGTGGCAGATCGTAAAGGACACGATATGCGTTATGCAATCGACCCGACAAAGATCCACAATGAGCTTGGATGGCTGCCGGAGACAAAATTTGCAGATGGTATAAAAAAGACAATCCAATGGTATCTGGATAACAAGGAGTGGTGGGAGACGATCATTTCCGGAGAGTATCAGAATTACTATGAGAAGATGTATGCAAACCGGGAGGGAATGAAATAATGAAAGTACTGGTAACTGGAGTAGCAGGTCAGCTCGGACATGATGTGATGAATGAACTGGCAAAGCGTGGCTACGAAGGAATCGGTTCCGATATCGCGGAAAGCTATAATGGAATCCAGGATGGTACACCGGTTGTATCTATGCCATATGTGCAGATGGACATTACAGATAAAGCATCTGTAGAGAAAGTACTTACAGAAGTAAATGCGGACGCAGTGATACATTGTGCAGCATGGACGGCAGTTGACCTTGCAGAAGATGAGGATAAAAAGGATAAGGTTCATGCAGTAAACGCAGAAGGAACGAAAAATATTGCGGAAGTATGTAAGAAGCTTGACAGTAAGATGGTCTATACCAGTACGGACTATGTATTCAATGGTCAGGGAGAAGAACCATGGCAGCCGGACTGTAAGGATTATCAGCCGTTAAATGTTTACGGACAGTCAAAACTGGACGGAGAGTTGGCAGTGTCTGAGACGCTGGACAAATATTTCATCGTGAGGATTGCATGGGTATTTGGAAAGAATGGTAACAACTTTATAAAGACCATGTTGAAAGTTGGAAAAAATCATGATAAACTTCGTGTAGTGAATGATCAAATCGGTACACCGACTTACACATTTGATCTGGCAAGACTGCTTGTAGACATGATCGAGACAGATAAGTATGGTTATTATCATGCAACAAACGAAGGCGGATACATCAGCTGGTATGATTTTACAAAAGAAATCTTCCGCCAGGCTGTAGAACAGGGACATACAGAGTACGGAGAAGACAGAATTACAGTTGATCCGGTTACAACTGCAGAGTACGGAGTGTCCAAAGCTACAAGACCATTTAACAGCAGACTGGATAAGAAAAAACTGGTGGAGAATGGATTTACACCACTTCCGACCTGGCAGGATGCGCTTGGACGTTATCTGAAAGAGTTGAACATAGACGAACTCTAAAAGCTTTGTGAAGATTCGCATAGACTCAGATAAGAGACATTGTAAGACGAATAAAAAGAGTGAAAATGAAATGGACGGGTGCACATAATATATGTGTGCCCGTATGCATCATAATCACACAAAAGGAGATATGTAAGATGGGACAGATTAAAGTAGAAAAAAATGCAGGTGGAATAAAGGGACTTTGTGTCATTGAGCCAACGGTTCATGGTGATGCAAGAGGATACTTTATGGAGACATACAATCAGAAGGATATGGAAGAGGCAGGACTTACGATGCAGTTCGTACAGGACAATCAGTCTTGTTCTACAAAAGGTGTTCTTCGCGGATTACATTTCCAAAAAGAGTTTCCACAGGGAAAACTTGTACGTGTCGTAAAAGGTTCAGTATTTGACGTAGCTGTTGATCTTAGAAGTGACAGTGAGACATACGGAAAATGGTTCGGTGTAGAACTGACAGAAGAGAACAAGAAGCAGTTCTATATTCCGGAAGGATTCGCCCATGGATTTCTTGTTTTAAGTGAGATTGCAGAGTTCTGCTACAAGTGTACAGACTTCTATCATCCGGGAGATGAAGGTGGTCTCGCATGGAACGACCCTGAGATTGGTGTAGAATGGCCACAGCTTGTAGGGGAGTATAAGGGCAATGCTTCCGCAGAAGGATATCATCTGGAAGATGGAACAGCACTGAACTTAAGCGACAAAGATCAGCTTTGGGTAGGACTGAAAGATACATTTCATTTTTAAAAGGGCATAGTATGGCAAAAGAGAAAGCAGTAAAGTTATTGAATTGGATTGTATATGTATATATATTGACATATATATTGCCTACGGGGAAAATAGGTCCTTTACCTATTCAAAAAATATGTGTCTGCTTATTCATGTTAGTCGGAGTACTATTATTATTGAATCGGAGAAAAATCAAAAGTATCATAATAGAATCAAAGCTTGAAATCATCGTATTTGGGACAGGAATCATTTGGTGTCTCATAAGCTATGTGAAAGGTTCTGCATATAGTGTGAAATTTGCAAGTATTTTATTTGTTTCGGTGATTGTTTTACTGATTATGTATTATCTCATACAAGAACGGCTGTTGAATCTGGATATGATAATAAAGTGTATGCTTTATATGATGATTTTGAAGATTATAGCTAAAATATTTATAGAGATTTCTTTTTTGTTCGGAATTATAGAATATGATGCAGTTTTTCAACTGTATGAGAAAATATTTAGAGCTCCAGCTTCAATGATGACGATGAATTTTGGAAGCATAGAACTGATAAGAGTGCAGAGCCCGTCGGATATTGTAGTAGCAAGTCTGCTACCGTTTTATTTAATCATTCCGAATGAAAAGGAAGGAATTAAAATATTTAATTTTCTGATGCTGGGTATCTATACATTGATTGTATTTTCAAGAGTTTACATTGTTGAATTTGCGTGTTTTATGTTTGTCGCAGTCGTTTTTTACTGGAAAAAGATTCCGAAAAAAGTTCGATATGGCGGAATAGGTATTATTGCTATATCTTCACTGGTATGGTTTAGGCCAATGGTTGAAATGCTGTGTTTCCGATTTTTTTCAGACAATGTGGCAGAGGCTGATTCAGTCAGAACAGAACAGATACGTGAATTAGTAATTGGAATAAAAAATGCTCCGATTTGGGGACATGGTATGGGGAGTTTTTTGCCTGATTTGATTCGAAGCGAGGAGATCCCATTTTCTTATGAAGCGGAATATCTATCTTTCGTTTATCAATTAGGAATTGTCGGATTTATAATACTGATTGTTGGAATTTTATGTATTTACTTAAAACGACTATGGATATATGTCAGAAATAATTCATTGGAAGTAAAAGTCTTTAGCTTTGTTTGTATTGGCTGGCTTTTAATTAGACCGGCGTTTAACCCTTCCTTTTTGGGATTACAGAATGGATTTCCAGTGATAGGATTATTGTTATTAAACGCATATTTTAATGAAAAAAGCAGGAGCGAGATTTAATCTCACTCCTGCTTTGATGTATTGATATAATGTTTATTATAGTAAACGGATAAGTGTGCATTTTTCCAGTTTGTAGGGTCTTCTGTAATGTCTGTGTGAAACAGAGGAGAAGGTGTAGTGCTTAATTCTGGTACAATGATATCTACTTCCTGAGAAGAAGACAATAGTTTGTCACGTTCAGTCAGTTCCTGATCATAATTTGATGCAGAACCATTCAATATAGCATAAGTGGCATCCACACTTAGTGGCAGATTCGCAACAAGTGTCCGGTCGTCATCTGTGCGTGTAATTGTAACAAGCCCAACACAGCTGACGGAAAATAAAAGAATAAATATCATGGATTTCATAAACCAATATTTGGAATTGTAAAAATTACAAAGATAATCTGCAAAATCTGTAGTTCCAAAATGACGATGAATCCAGCCTGCAAAATATATTAAATTAATTGTCACAAACCCATAATAGCTAAAATAAATAATATTCATCATCCGGTAAGGAATATTCAATCCCTGTGCGTAAAATACAGGAGTGCCTTGTGAACAGTAAATTCCGAATGTAAAGATAAGAAATAGTAGTGGATATTTGTATTCCCAAGTCTTATACTTAGCAGCAATATGATAAAATACTGGTAATAAAGCAATCCATATAATTAAAACAGGAAGTGTTGTTGAATTTGCGATACTATATGCACCATAAGCAAAAGAGTAGACAAAAGCACGAATAACACTTGGTCCACCTTCTACTCCGGCCTGACGAATTGCATTTCCAGGAGCAATCATACTAACTATAAGAGATATGAAAGCTACAAGTGTAGTCAAAGCGTAAGGAATAGAAAATTTGTCATGTTTGTAAATAGCATAGACAGTCATGACCCCAAGTACAATCGGTGTAAACAGTGCAGTTGCATAATTCCCACCTCCAATGATAAAAGCTAATATTAAAGATATTATGAAATATACAGGTTTTGTCCAGTTTCTTTTTGCAGTAGCCATTACAATTAAAGAAGAAAATAAAAATAGCATCAGCGAGAAGAAAAAAGTATAGTAAATAGCTCCGTTATACCAGTAAAATGAATCGGAAGGCATATATGTAAATTGTAATGCCGTAAATGTAATCACAATAGATGTTCCGATTGAAGTTTGTGTTGCTGCATGGAAACAGCGCTTCAAAAAAAGATAAAAAAACATCAGCATAGAAATTACAAATGAAGTAATCAATATAATAGGAGCGATTACATAATAATTTTCGCCAAATATTGCTGGCTGCAGACGCATGAGAAAAATAGCTGTGAAATTTCCCTGCCATGTAATATAGGAGTCTTTCATAAGGACAAAAGACTTTTGCAGAACCTGACCCAGAGAGTGAGTATTGTGCCATATTTGGGCAGTTTCGGCTCCATAAAAGTAATCATCCACACTTGGATGTGCATATCCTGCAATGTAGTAAAGTGGGATGAGAGATAAAATAAAAATAATAATTAAAAAAATAGTAAAATTTCGTTTCTTCATAATGATGTTATTGTAGCATATGAAGCCAAAAAGAGTCAAATATCTAAGAAAAGACTTGAAGAGAAGAGAGAGACTATATTAAAATAGAAATAAATACTTTTAAAAAGAATGGAATCCTGTGGAGGATATAAAAATGGATATACAAAAAGTAAAAGAAAAAATAAATCTGGCGAAAGTAGTTTCTTTTGATGTGTTTGATACATTATTATTTCGCATTACATCATCACCGGAGGTTATTTTTGATTTAACAGGGGAAAAATTTGGAATAGATAATTACCGGAATCTGCGAATGAAATCTCAGCAGGAAATTAGCAGAATAGTATTGAAGTCAGGAAAAGCACCACATGCTGATATCAATGAAATCTATACTTATATATCAGAGAAGAATCCGGGATATGACTGGGACAAAGTGAAGAATTTTGAATTAGATATAGAAAAGGCTTCAGTGATTCGAAATTCAGAAATTTATGAAATCTATCAATATGCAGTAGAACACGGAAAGCGTATCATAGCGGTCAGTGATATGTATCTGGATGGTTATTTTATTGAAGAGTTGATAAAGCAATGTGGATATGTGGACATACAAAAAGTATATTGTTCTGCAAATTTGAAAAAAACGAAGTATGAACAGACGATTTTTGAGGAAGTGGCAAAGCGAGAAAAAGTGCGTCCAGAAGAAATCATTCATATTGGCGATAATCAGAAATCAGATGTGGAATTAGCAAAGAAAAGCGGATGGGATGCAATTTGGTATGATACGGAACAGCAAACGGAACACAGACCTGGAAGTTTTGCAGGACTTGGAAAAAAACTTCATAAGAATGCTTCGTTTTGGTATTTGCTGGGCGGAGATATTGCAGGAAATCTGTATGTGAATTTGTATCGCTGGTTACAGAAACAACAGCACAAATATGAGTGCGATAAGATCTGCTTTTTGGCGCGAGATGGTTACAATATGTATCAAATTTGTAAGAAAGTGAATGAGAATCATGTAATATATCTGGAAATGTCAAGAAGATCGTTATTATTGGCTGGGATTACAGAGTTAGATGATGAAAGTCTGAAATTGCTGCCACCATACGCATTAGGCCAAACGATTGCTGAAATTCTGAATTATCTTGGAATCGATGAAGGAAAATGTGAATATATACCAGCAGGATTTCAGAACAGTCAAGATGTGATTATTAATGATGAATTACGAGAACGTATGAAGCACTTTTTTAAAGTTAATGAAAAGATTGTTTTGGAAGCTTGTGAAAAAGAGAGGGAATATGCAAAGCAGTATTTTGAAAAAAAAGGAGTATTGGATTCTAAGGTATTATATTTTGATTGTGGCTGGAATGGAAGTTCCCAATATTTATTAAAGAGATTTTATCGGGCTCTTGGGAAGAAAAAAGAAGTTCCATTTGTTTACGTTGGTATTATGGATACAGAAAAGAGTAGAAAGCAATTGAATGGATTGCCGTATTCTACGTATTTGTTTGGAATAGAGAAAAATCCCAATATAGCGAAAGAATTAAAAAAAGCTATTGTAATTCCTGAATTGTTTTTTGGAGCACCGCATCCTTCAGTGTGGTACTACGGAGAAAATGGCGAAGTTGTTTACGAAAAAGAGGAGATGAATAAGCAAAAGGAAGAAATTGCAAAGGGAATTGAGGATTATTTCAATCATATTTATCCATTTATTGAAAAATACGAAATCTGTATATCTGGAAAAGAAATTGTGACAGATATGCAACGATTGATAGATGCACCGTCAAAACGAGAAGCTGTTATGATCGGAAATATAGAAAATGCGGATGGATTTGTAAAACAGAAAAATCTAAAAAAATATATAGCAAGACTTGATATGAGTACGATACGAAAGTATCCACGTATAGAAATTTATTGGAAAAAAGGATTATTAAAGCGCCCGGATATTAGTTTTGGGGTCAAACTTTATGTCGTATTAAAAGAAGCTGTCAAAAATATATTGAAAAGTGTGAGATGATTATGATAAACATTGCAAAGAAAGTATATAAAAAAGTAATTCTTGATAAAAAAGAAGAAGCAAGATATAGAAAGTGGGTATTAGATCAAGAAAGAAAAGAAGTAGAATATTGCAAAAATAATAAGCTACAGACAGATATTTTATTTAGTATTGTGATTCCGCTATTTCGGACACCGGAAAAATTTTTAGACGAACTAATAGACTCTATTCAGAAGCAGACTTATGATAATTGGGAATTGATTTTATCAGATGGGTCTGGAAATAACGGATTGGAAGAGTGCCTGAAAAAATATGAATCAGATAAACGCATTAAAGTATTAAAAAGTGAGAAAGTATTGAACATTTCTGAGAATACGAATCGTGCTTTGGAATTGGTAAAAGGTGAATATATAGTTTTTGCGGATCACGATGATTTACTGCCACCACATGCACTGTATCAATGTGCAAAAGCAATATATGAAAATGAAAGTCTGGATTTGATATATTCCGATGAAGATAAACTTTCCATGAATGGGACAAGATATTTTCAGCCACATTTTAAACCAGATTTCAACTTGGAATTATTAAGAAGCATGAATTATTTCTGCCATTTGGTTGTTGTGAAAAAAGAATTACAACAAGCAGTTGGAATGCTGAATCCAGAGTATAACGGGGCTCAGGACTATGATTTTGTTTTAAGATGTGTGGAACAGGCAAAATATATATACCACATACCGGAAGTATTATATCACTGGAGGTCACATTCGGGATCTATTGCAGGGGGTGGAGAGAATAAGGAATATGCATTTGAAGCAGGGCGAAAGGCTTTATTAGCACATTATGAAAGATGTGGCATAAGAGCTGAGGTCGGGAAAGATGATATATTTGGAATATATCATACAGAATATTCGCTTCAAGAGCATCCGCTTGTGTCAATTATAACGGATAATTCAGAGAAATTAAAAAATGTAGTTGAAAATGGACTGTATAAGGAATATGAATATGTTGAAAAAGAAAATGTAGGGAAGGCAAATGGAAAATATTTGCTGTTTCTTGAAGAAGGTATCGAAAAGGCGAAATCTGGATGGCTTAAGAAAATGGTTGAGGATGGTGCGCAAAATGAAATTGGAGTTGTAGGAGCAAAAGTTATGGAAAAGACAGGAAAACAACTTCACGCAGGGATGATTCTTGGAGGAAAGGGCATGATTCATTATGTTGCAGAAAAAAGTGATATCAATGATGTCGGGTATATGGGAAGATATGTATGTACACAAGAATATTCCGCAGTTTCCGGAATGTGCATGCTGGTAGAAAGACAATGTTTTGAAGCAGTTGGAGGTTTTGATGATGAACTGACGGGAGAATTACAGTATACGGATTTGTGCCTGAAAATCAGAGGAGCGGGATATAAAGTTATGTATGAGCCAGGAGCAAAGATATATATCAAAAAATCAATTCATCAAAACCTAAGTGAGGAGCAATATTTTAGCAAGCGATGGCACAATGTGCTGGAACAGGGAGACATGTATTACAATAAAAATTTAGAAATTGAAGATGGTTTATATGTCTTAAAAAAAGAACCCAGGAATTAAGTTCCTGGATTTCTTTTTTTGGATAAGTATTGTGAAAAATAAGAAAAGGTATTTATGATTAATTCGAACTCTATTTTTACATATGCAGATAAATGCTTAAAATAAAAAGGTACTTTCTTGCATTTTTTTCTGGATTGTAAACCTTCCATAATGCCGGCCAGATAGTCTTTGCCAAATCCTTTTTTTAAAAAGAAAATGTATTTGATGAAATACCCGATCAATAATGGAATAAAGTTGATTATTAATTGAATAATCGGCATGTTTTTGTAGTTTAAATAAATGTTGTTGCGTGCAGAGAGTTTAACTTTAAAAGAATTATATTTTGAACCGCTTGTACCGCTTCCAACATGATATACAATAGCGGAGGAGCAGTACGTGTTCTGATATCCATATATTTTTGCGCGATATCCAACATCGATGTCTTCTAGATAGGCAAAGTGATTTTCGTCAAAAAAACCAATTTCAGAAAAAATATCACGACGGTAAATAGCTGCTCCGGCGCAGGCACTGAATATAATATCGTCTGTGTGATGATTGGAAATGGATAATCCACCGCCCCGGCAGTATCCCCAGCCAAGTAAAGTATACATATCGCCGGCACTGTCGATGAGTCCGGGATGATACATTTGAATCATTTTACTGCTGACGGAAAATATTTTTGGAGATTTTTCGATGGCTTTTATCATCTCATCGACAAATTCAGGAGCAACGGTCGTATCGTTATTTAACAAAAGCACATATGGTGTTGTAGAATGTCTGATTCCGACATTTACTGCAGCGCTGAACCCATAATTCTGATTTAGCGATATCAATTCTATATCTGGATAGTTCTCACGCATATATTCAATGCTGCCGTCAGAAGATGCATTATCTACGACGAGAATTTGAAACTCGGAACACGTTTGATTAGCTAAAGACTGTAAACAAGGTTCCATAAAATGCTTTCCATTATAATTTGGAATGATGATAGTTACTTTCATTGGTTATCCTCAATTCTGATAAATTCTTATTTATTATAACAAATATATTTCAAATGTGCCATAATAATCTTAAGGGGAGAAAAACAGAATATATGCAGAATATATGCAGAAAATTTACTATTTAAGGCAGAAAATAAAAATGTTTCAGAATTATTAATAAAATGTTAAGAAAAAAAAGAAGGCGTTTGCTTGTCGAGATTGTATGGATATAGTATAATTTGGTAGATAAAAAAGCTACATTTTGAAGAGATGGTGGGGAATTATGATAAAAGATAATCAGAAATTATTTAATAGATTACATGTTTTACTTGATGCGGTTATTATTGTAATAGCGTATGTGGCAGCATGGTATTTTCGATTTAAAAGTGGTTTCTTTGCATTGTCTTCATGGTATATTTCTTTGACGCAATATATGAAATATCTGGTGTTGATTGTGCCGGTCTATTTGGCGCTGTACTATTTGTTTCAGCTTTATACACCAAAAAGGGTACAGGGAAGAAGATTAGAAGCGTGGCATATTTTCCAGGCGAATATCATAGGTCTGCTTGTTTTTATTCTCTATCTTTATTTGGCAAAACTGACGGATTATTCCAGAAAGATGCTGTTTGTATTCTTCTGCTTTAATGTTGTTTTTGAAGTTGTATTTCGTAATTTGTTACGGTATATACTAAGAAAGTACAGAAAGCGCGGATATAACCAGAAACATGTTTTGCTGGTAGGATACAGTCAGGCTGCTGAGGGGTATATAGATCGTGTGTTATCACATCCAGAGTGGGGGTATAATATTAGAGGGATTTTAGATGATAACAGGACGCGTGGAACAGAGTATCATGGAATAAAGATTCTCGGAACTACAGAGAACCTGTCTGTTATTCTTCCGGAAAATAAATTAGATGAAATTGTTATCACATTAAGTCTGGCAGAGTACCATAAACTTGCCAGAATTGTGGGAATGTGTGAAAAATCAGGAGTTCACACAAAGTTTATTCCGGATTATAACAATGTAATTCCGACCAGACCGTATACGGAAGATATATTGGGGATGCCGGTGATCAATATTCGTCATGTTCCGTTGAGTAATGCATTTAATGCATTTTTGAAGCGGTGTGTAGATATTTTTGGAGCACTTGTTGCAATTATTCTGTTTTCACCAGTTATGTTAGTAACAGCTATTATAATCAAGGTGACATCACCGGGACCATTGATATTCAAACAAGAGCGAATTGGAAAACATAATCATCCATTTTATATGTACAAGTTCCGCTCTATGGTGGTGCAGGAAGAAAAAACTGAAAAACAGGGGTGGACAACAAAGAATGATCCGCGAGTTACCCCGGTAGGGAAATTTATTCGCAAAACAAGTATAGATGAACTGCCACAATTATTTAATATTTTGGTAGGAGATATGAGTCTTGTGGGACCAAGACCGGAACGTCCACAATTTGTGGAAAAATTCAAAGAGGAAATTCCACGCTATATGATAAAACATCAGGTCAGACCGGGACTTACCGGATGGGCTCAGGTGAATGGATATCGAGGGGATACATCCATTCAGAAGAGAATAGAATATGATTTATATTACATTGAAAACTGGACGATGGGATTTGACTTTAAGATAATATTCCTTACGTTCTTTAAGGGATTTGTGAATAAAAATGCATATTAATTCTTAAAACAGGGAGTATAAAAATGGCAAAAAAAAGATTAAATAAACGACAGGCAAGGATAGAAAGAGAAAAAAGATTAAAACGACGTAAAAGAAAAAGACTGGCAATCATTTTTATCGAATTGCTCATATTGGCAGGACTTGGCGTAGTTGCTTATGGAATGTTTGTTATGGACAAGATGGATACGACAACTTTGAATAAAAGTGATCTGAAAGTTTATAAGAGTACAGGAGATTATACAAACATTGCGTTATTCGGTCTTGACTCCAGGGAGGGCGAATTAGATGGCGGAGTCCAAAGTGATTGTATTATGATTGCAAGTATCAATAACAAGACAAATGAAGTGAAATTAGTTTCAGTTTTCCGAGATACCTTACTAAAGGTTGGAGATGAAAAATACGGGAAAGCGAATTCAGCTTATAATATCGGGGGACCAACCGATGCAATTGCGTTACTGAACCGCAATTTAGATATGGATATTGAAAAATACATCAGTGTTAATTTTAATGTAATGGCTGATATTGTAGATGATATCGGAGGAATTGAAGTTGATATGACGGAAGAGGAAGTAGAATGGACGAACCAATACTGTGGAGAGACAGCAGCAGTCGTAGGAAGAGCGCCTCATTCTACATTAAGTGGATCAGGCGTTCAGAAGCTTGATGGAGTTCAGGCAGTATCATATGCCAGAATCCGATATACAGAAGGCATGGATTTCAAACGGACACAGCGTCAGCGAATAGTCCTTGAAAAAATTGTTAAAAAAGCACAGAAAGCAAATGTTATTACTTTGAATAATATTATAAATTCTGTGATGCCGCAGATTTCGACCAATCTGACAGCAGGTAATATGCTTGCACTTGCTGCACATGCCAAAGATTATAAATTAGGAGAAATGTCAGGATTTCCATTCGAAGTTACAACCTGTGAAAAAGTAAAGGGACATAAAGGATCTTATGCAACTGCTGTGGGATTGGAAAAGAATGTAAGTGAATTACATCAATTCTTATTTGGAAAAGAAAATTACGAACCGTCTAAGACTGTGCAGGATATCAGTGATGAGATTATATATATGACAGGTGTGGATCCGGAAACATACAAGGAGACGACAGATTATACTTATAAGAGCGGAGGAGAAGATACTGCACAAAAATCCGATGATAAAAATGAATAAAAGGGGAAAAGAATGAAGATTGACGTAATTATTCCAACATATAAGCCTGGAAAAGAATTTGAAAAATTGATTGGGAGGTTACAAAAGCAGGAATATCCTATTCATAAAATAATTATTATAAATACAAGAACAGATATATTTCCAGAAGAATTGAATCGAAGCAATTATAAGATAGAAATAACCCATATAGAGCCGGATCAATTTGATCATGGCGGTACAAGAAATATGGGGGCTGGAATGTCAGACGCAGATATCGTGGTCTATATGACACAGGATGCAATTCCGGTAGATGAAAAATTAATCGGAACTTTTGCAAAGATATTTGAAGAAAATCCGGATATAGGTATTGCATATGGAAGACAATTGCCAAGAGAAGAGTGTAATATTATTGAAAGATATACGAGAACATTTAATTATCCTGAGAAAAGTCTTATAAAAACAAAAGAAGATTTGCCTAAACTTGGAATAAAAACATTTTTCTGCTCAGATGTCTGTGCAGCGTATCGAAGAAATTATCTGTTAAGTGCAGGAGGATTTGAAAATCCGACGATTTTTAATGAAGATATGATTTTTGCAGGAAAAAGGATATATGCAGGAGACAAAGTGGCATATGTGGCAGAAGCAAAAGTGATACATTCTCATAATTATACAGGGAGACAACAGTTCCATCGGAACTTTGATCTTGCAGTATCGCAGGCACAGCATCCGGAAGTGTTTGAAGGGGTTCCGTCAGAAGGAGAAGGAATCCGTATGGTAAAAGCGACTGCAAAGTATTTGGTGCGAAATGGTTATCCATGGAAAGTGTTTATGCTTGTGTATCAGTCGGGCTGTAAATATATTGGATATTTCCTTGGAAAAAGATATGAAAAATTGCCAATGTGGCTGATTTTAAAATGTACGTCAAGTAGAAAATATTGGAAAAATTCTTAAGAAACACGATTTCTGTTGAATTTTGAGGAAGAATAGGATATGATTAATCTGTTTAATTCTGTTCAAAGAAAGGATGTTTCGATGGCGAAGAAGAGATTTAGTAATCGGAAAGTACACAGAGGGAGAAGGACAAAAAAAGGATTTGCGACATGGTCACTAGGGAAAAGAATTGCAGTAGTGACATTAAGTGTGATACTTACGATAGTAGTAGGCGGCGGTGCAGCAATGGCCGCGTATGTTGCCAGCAAAGTGGATAAAATGGAAGTAAAGCAGCTGGACGTGAACAAGTTGGAGATTAATAGAGAAGTGGAACATAGAACAGGATATCTTAATGTTGCACTTTTTGGAGTGGACTCTCGAGATGCATCTCTGGATAAAGGGACTAGAAGTGATACAATTATGATTGCAAGCTTGAACCAGGAGACAGGAGAGGTAAAAGTCACATCTATTTATAGAGATACCTTGCTTCAATTATCCGACGGTACATACAATAAAGCAAACTCAGCATATTCTTTCGGTGGTGTAGAGGGGGCAGTAGCATTTTTGAACAAGAATCTTGATATGAATATTGATCATTATGTAACTGTTAATTTTAATGCCATGATAGACATTGTAGATGCGCTTGGTGGTATTGAAGTAGATTTGACTGAAGATGAATTATATTGGACGAATGAATATTGTGGTGAAACATCCATTGTTACAGACAAGAGTTATGAACCGTTGACCGCAGCAGGAGTTCAGACACTTGGTGGAGTTCAGGCAACAGCATATTGCCGTATTCGATATACAGCAGGATCAGATTTCAAAAGAACAGAACGTCAGCGTCTGGTAATACAGAAGATAGCAGAAAAATTACAGAAAGCTAATCTGGCAACAATTAATAAAATTGTTGATGAAGTGTTCAGTGAAGTGGGAACTAATTTTACAATGCAGGAAATTCTTTCTTATGCGAAAGATTTTAAGAAATATAAATTAGGAGAGATGACAGGATTCCCGTATAGCGTAGGAACAGCTACGTTGAGTGGAGTGGGAAGTTCAGTAATTCCGACTGATTTGACAGGAGATGTTACAAAGCTTCATCAGTTCTTCTTTGGAGATGACGGATATACGCCTTCCGATGTGGTGAAAAATATCGATGCCGGTATTAAAAAGAAATCTACAGATGTAGGAAAGTCGGGAACTTCGGAAGATAATACAGTGGAAGGAACACCGAGCACTACAAAGAGTACATCGAAAAAGTCTTCTGAGAGCTCAACTACATCTTCAAGTGGAAGCTCCGGTAGCGGCAGTTCCTCCAGTAGCGGCAGCAGTTCCGGTAGCAGTTCATCTGGAAGTAGTTCAGGCAGCGGAAGTTCAGGCAGCGGTTCCGGTGGAGGAAGTGAATCTGGTGGAAGTGGCTCTGGCGGCAGCAGTTCCGGTGGAGGAAGTGAATCTGGTGGAAGCAGCTCCGGCGGCGGAGAATTTTCCGGCGGTGAAAGTGCAGAATAATGCATAACCATTCTTAAAATACAGAAACTATAGAAAAAAGAGGTAAAGTACATGAAGTTTTTAAAGAAAGTACTGGCTGCAGTTGCCTGTGTATGTGTGCTGGCTACCAGCGTGACACTGACATCCCATGCAGCTGGCGGTAGAATTTCTTTTGCAGATCCGAGTACGGCTGTGGGAGATATGGTAGACGTAAAATGTGTTTTAAAATCCAGCAGTGGATCTCTTGGAAGTTCATCAGTAACACTTTCTTATGATGCCAGTGCATTGAAGTTTAATTCCGGTGATGGAGTGACCGGTGGTGATGGAACCCTGACGTACTCAGGAGATGGCGGTTCTTCAGAAGTGTCATTTACCATGACATTCCAGGCACTGAAAGAAGGTTCCACAGAGATTACGGTAGCATCTCAGGATGTGAAATCCAGTTCTGGTTCAGAGGTTAAGTTGACAGAAGGAAAATCTACAGTGACAATCGCTGCCGGAGATCCTTCTAAGATCGTGGACGATACTCAGGCAGCAGAAGGTGCTGACACAGCAGCTAGTGGTGATGCAACCGTTGAGGTGAACGGTACATCTTATACGCTGAGTGATTTTGTAGAAGCTTCTGTTCCAGCAGGATTTACAAAGACAACAATGAATTATGAGGGCGCTGACCGCCCAATGGCTTATAATGAGATAAATGGTGTTTACCTTGCTTATCTGACATCAGCGGATGGTAATTCCAATTTCTTCTTATATGATGATTCAAATGCAACATTTGCACCATATGAAGAGATTGATATTTCCGATACAACAACGATTGTTCTGTTAAGTGATACAAGTGTGAAGCTGCCATCTAATTATGCGCAGACAACACTGACGCTGAACGGACAGGAATTCCCTGTATGGCAGGATAATGACAAAGATGGATTCTATCTGATGTATGCTGTAAACAACAATGGTACGAAGAATTTCTACGAGTATGATTCTCAGGAGAATACGTATCAGAGATGTGATGTAAAGCAGGATACCGGAGCAAACAATGCTAAGAAAAAGGCAAATGGCTTCTTTGACAAGATGCAGAATGTGATTGACGGACATTTTAAAGTATTTGCGATTATCTTTATTGTTATTTTACTTCTTCTCATTATCCGTTTGATTGTGGTTCGTGTGAAGCTTCGTAACCGTGATATTGAGCTGGATGATCTGTATGATGAGTATGGAATCGACTTAGAAGAGGAAGAACTGGAATCGGCTCCGAAGAAGAAAAATAAAAAGAAAGCTCAGCCAGCTCCGAAAAAAGGCAAAAAGAAAAAAGTCGTAGACGAAGATGATTTTGATGACTACGATGATGACGAATTTGACGAATTTGACGATGATGACGATGATGATGATGACGATCGTTATGATAGCAAGCGTTATGATGACGAAGATGATTATGCAGATGATGACTTTGAAGAAGAGAAATTTGATGAAGTCAGAGAAGCACCGCTTCGTACAGTGAAATTCGATGATTTTAATACCATTACGGATATGTCTTTATATGAAGATGAGAATTTCGAATCATTTGTGATGGATGAGGAAGAAGAGGATGATATGGTAGATGATTTAGATGATCTGCTCAGCGAGCGTCCGAAGGAGAGACGCAGCCATTCTGAGAAGGATGACACATTCCAGGTAGATTATATTGATCTGGATTAATAAGAGTGAAATGAGTAACCAGGGAGGAATGCATAATGTAAGATGCATTCCTCTCTTAATAAATGGAACTTAAAAGGCATAAATGGAGTTTGAAAGGCATAAATGGAGTTTGAAAGGCATAAATGGAGCTTAAAAGGCAGCAGGAGGGATTATGTACGATTATATTATTGTAGGGTCTGGGCTTTATGGAGCAATCTTTGCCCATGAGGCTATGAAGGCAGGAAAGAGTTGCCTCGTTGTAGAGAGGCGTTCGCATATCGGTGGAAACATTTATACAAAAGAGATGGAAGGAATCCAGGTGCATCAGTATGGAGCACATATTTTCCACACAAGTAATAAAGAGGTGTGGGATTACATTGGACAGTTTGCAACATTTAACCGTTATACGAACTGCCCGGTGGCATATTATAAAGGCCAGATGTACAATATGCCGTTCAATATGAATACATTTCATAAGATTTGGGGTGTGATCACACCGGCAGAGGCGAAGGCTAAGATTGAGGAACAGGTGAAGGAATATGGCGTGAAGGAGCCGAAGAACCTGGAAGAGCAGGCAATCAGCCTGGTTGGAAAAGATATTTATGAGATCCTGGTCAAGGGGTACACTGAGAAGCAGTGGGGAAGGCGTGCGACAGAGCTGCCGCCGGAGATCATTAAGAGACTGCCGGTCCGCCTGACTTATGATAACAATTATTTTAATGACCTTTATCAGGGGATTCCGATGGGAGGCTATACGCAGATCATTGAGAAGATGCTGGAAGGCGCGGAGGTCCGTTTGAATGTGGATTATCTGAAAGAAAAAGAAAATCTTCGCCCACTCGGTAAAAAAGTAGTGTATACTGGACCTGTAGATGCATATTTTGACTATTGTTTTGGTGAATTAGAATATCGTACGGTCCGTTTTGAGACAGAGATTCTGGATACAGACAATTATCAGGGAAATGCGGTGGTCAATTATACAGAGTATGAGGTTCCATATACAAGAATCATTGAGCATAAGCATTTTGAATTTGGAACCCAGGAGAAGACCGTTATTTCCAGAGAGTATCCGGTGACATGGAAGAAAGGGGACGAACCTTATTATCCGGTCAATGATGAGAAGAATACAGCACTTTATGCAAAATACAAAGAGCTGGCAGAGAAGGAAGAGAACGTAATCTTTGGAGGGCGTTTGGGATTTTACCGTTATATGGATATGCATCATGTGGTGGATGCAGCGTTACAGGCTGTAAGAGAAGAAATGAAATAAATGATAACGAGGTTAGAAACCGGGTATCATCAAAGGAAGATAATGAACGTAAAGAAGGAGAAAGTATTATGAAATGGAAGCAGTTTCGTTTAAAAACAACGACACAGGCGGAGGATATTGTGAGCAGTATGCTTGCAGATCTTGGAATTGAAGGTGTGCAGATTGAGGATAAGATTCCGCTTACAGAACAGGATAAGGAGCAGATGTTCGTGGATATTCTGCCGGATATTCCAGATGATGACGGGACAGCATATTTGACATTTTATCTGGATGAGGAAGAAGATGTGGCGCCGGTTCTTATGAACGTGAGAAAAGAACTGGAAGATATGCGTGCATTTCTTGATGTTGGGGAGTGTACTATTGAGGAATCTGAGACGGAAGATGTAGACTGGGTCAACAACTGGAAGCAGTACTTCCATCAATTCTATATAGACGACATTCTTGTAATCCCATCCTGGGAAAAAGTAAAGCCGGAGGACAGCGACAAGATGGTCATTCACATTGATCCGGGGACAGCATTCGGAACAGGTATGCATGAGACGACACAGCTTTGCATCCGGTCGTTGAAAAAATATGTGACATCCGAGACAGAGATTTTAGATGTTGGTTGTGGAAGCGGGATTCTTGGAATGCTGGCGCTTAAGTTCGGGGCAAAGCATTCTCTTGGAACAGATCTTGATCCATGTGCCATTGATGCGACTCATGAGAATATGGAAGTGAATGGGATCCGCAAGGATCAGTACGAGGTCATGATTGGAAATATCATTGATGACACGGCTGTTCAGGATGCGGTTGGATATGAAAAATATGATATTGTTGCAGCAAATATTCTGGCAGATGTCCTTGTTCCGCTGACGCCGGTCATCATTCATCAGATGAAGCCGGGTGCTGTATATATTACAAGTGGAATTATCGAAGATAAAGAAAATGTTGTAGTAGAAGCTGTGAAGGCTGCCGGGCTGGAAGTTCTGGAAGTGAATCACCAGGGCGAGTGGGTATCTGTTGTAGCAAGAAAGAATGCCTAGAGGAGTAAAGAGAAAATGCAGCATTTTTTTGTAGATGCCTCTCAAGTATCGGAAGAAACAATCCGGATCGAAGGCACTGATGTGAATCATATGAAAAATGTGCTCCGTATGCGGATTGGTGAGGAAGTGACGGTCAGTGACGGTCAGGGAAAAGAATATCTCTGCCAGGTTCTGGATTTTGAAGAGGAGCAGGTGCAGTTGAAAATCGTAGAGACGAAAGCTTCAGATGCGGAACTCCCATCAAAGATCTATCTGTTTCAGGGTCTCCCGAAGCAGGAGAAGATGGAATTGATCGTGCAGAAATGTGTGGAGCTTGGGATTTATGCGGTAGTCCCGGTCTCCATGAAGCGGTGTGTGGTGAAGCTGGATGCGAAAAAAGGGGCGAAGAAAGTGGAGCGTTGGAATACAATTGCAGCCAGCGCAGCCAAACAGTCCGGGCGGGGAATCGTGCCGGAAGTGACGTCTGTGAAGACTTATAAGGAAGCCCTTGAGATGGCAAAAGATTTGGATGTTGTATTGGTGCCTTATGAGTGTGCAGAAGGTATGGAACACACAAAGAAACTGATACAGTCTATAAAGCCGGGACAGTCTGTTGGAATATTTATCGGACCGGAAGGCGGATTTGATCCGGATGAGATTGCGCTTGCATGTGAGACAGGCGGCCAGGTCATAACTCTCGGAAAGCGTATTTTACGGACAGAGACAGCGGGACTTGCGCTATTGTCTGTGCTGATGTTTCAACTGGAGCAAGTTACATATTAAATTGCAAGGACATATATTGATGATAAGAAGAGACAGTGAACAACTGTTATTGGAAAAAAGGAAACAGGAAGTGAGATAGAATGAAGGAAGTATATCTGGACAATTCTGCTACGACGAGAGCATACCCGGAAGTGGGAGATCTGGTCCGTAAGGTATTGTGTGAAGATTATGGAAATCCATCTTCCATGCACCGTAAGGGCGTGGAGGCTGAAAAATATATAAAAGAAGCGAAAGAGACATTTGCAAAGCTTTTAAAGGTGCAGGAGAAAGAAATCTTTTTCACCTCCGGAGGTACGGAAAGTGATAATCTGGCATTGATCGGGGCAGCAAAAGCGAATCGAAGAGCAGGGAATCATCTGATTGCATCCGGAATTGAGCATCCGGCAATCATTAATACGATGCGCTATCTGGAAGAGGAAGGATTTCGTGTTACATTTCTTCCGGTGGACCGCTATGGAAGAATCAGTCTGGACGCACTGAAGGATGCACTCTGTGAAGACACGATCCTTGTATCTGTGATGTATGTGAATAATGAGGTGGGATCCGTACAGCCGATCCAGGAGGCTGCCAGCATGGTAAAAGCGTATAACAAGAACATTTTGTTCCATGTGGATGCTGTGCAGGGATTTGGAAAGTATCACATTTACCCGAAGCGCCTGAAGGTGGATATGTGTTCCATCAGTGGACATAAGATTCATGGACCAAAAGGAATCGGAGTGCTTTATATTGATGAACATGTGAAGATAAAACCAATCGTATTTGGCGGTGAACAACAGAAAAATGTCCGTTCCGGTACGGAAAATGTACCTGGAATTGCAGGGATTGGTCTTGCTGCGAAGATGATTTATGAAAATCTGGATGAAAAAGTTGCAGTGATGCGTGCGATGAAGGAGCATTTTATTGAAGGCGTGAAGCAGATCCCGGATACGACCATCCATGGTCTTTATGATGAGACCAGTGCGCCACACATTATCAGTGTTGGATTTGCGGGAATCCGAAGCGAGGTTCTTCTGCATGCGCTGGAAGATAAAGGCATCTATGTATCCAGTGGTTCTGCATGTGCTTCCAACCATCCGCAGATCAGCGGCGTGTTAAAAGGAATCGGAGCCGGTCAGCAGTTTTTGGATGCAACGCTTAGATTCAGTCTTTCTGAGTTTAATACGATGGAAGAGATTGACTATACATTAGATACTCTGTATAATATAGTACCGATGCTTAGAAAATATACCAGACATTAGAGATAAATGAGGAGAAGATCGATGAGATTTCATACATTTTTATTGAAATACGGGGAGATTGGTATCAAAGGAAAGAACCGTTATCTTTTTGAAGATGCTCTTGTAAGACAGGTGCGTTATGCGTTAAAGGATGTAGACGGGAACTTTGATGTCCACAAATCCCAGGCAAGAATCTATGTGGACTGTGAGGGTGATTATGATTACGAGGATACGGTGGAACATTTGAAAAGAGTGTTCGGACTGGTCGGAATCTGCCCGGTTGTCCGTATGGAGGATAAAGGTTTCGAGGAATTGAAAAAAGACGTGGTAGCTTATATGGCAGAGATGTATCCGGACCGCAACTTTACATTTAAGGTAGAGTCACGCCGTGCCAGAAAGTCATATCCGAAGAACTCTATGGAAATAAGCCGTGACCTTGGAGAGGCGATTCTCTATGCGTTCCCGGAGATCAAGGTAGACGTACATCACCCGGATGTACTGGTAAATGTAGAAGTGAGAAATGAAATCTATGTTTATTCTGAGATTATTCCAGGAGCAGGCGGAATGCCGGTAGGAACCAATGGAAACGCTATGCTTCTGTTATCCGGTGGGATTGACAGCCCGGTCGCAGGCTATATGGTATCCAAACGAGGAGTTGGTCTTGAGGCAACTTATTTCCATGCACCGCCGTACACAAGTGAGCGTGCAAAGCAAAAAGTTGTTGATCTTGCGAAGATTGTGGCAAGATATTCCGGACCGATCAAATTACATGTTGTGAACTTTACAGATATTCAGTTGTATATTTATGACAAATGCCCGCATGACGAGCTGACTATTATTATGCGCCGCTATATGATGCGTATTGCGGAAGAATTCGCAAGACGTGATGGATGCCTTGGACTGGTGACGGGAGAGAGTATCGGACAGGTGGCAAGTCAGACTATGCAGAGCCTGGCTGCAACGAATGATGTATGTACGATGCCGGTATATCGTCCGCTGATCGGATTTGATAAGCAGGACATTGTAGATGTGGCAGAGAAGATCGATACTTACGAGACCTCCATTCTTCCATTTGAGGATTGCTGTACCATTTTCGTGGCAAAGCATCCGGTCACAAAGCCGAATATCGAGGTTATCCGCCGTTCTGAGGAGAATCTGGCAGAGAAGATCGATGAACTTATGCAGACAGCGTTAGATACAGCAGAGATCATTGAAGTGAAATAGAAAAAGTGAAATAAAAAGGGGCAGCCCTTCGAAAGGAAGAACTGCCCTGTTATCTTTGCTACTTTGCTTTTGATATATGCTTTTTGGCCTGAATCTTACTTAGGATCTTCGCTTACGATATAAGGCTTGATTGCTTCAAGAATAGGACCCATCTCAGAATCTGTTGCGTGGATATTCAGAGTTGTTGGCTCATTCAGATCCAGACTGAAGATTCCCATAACAGACTTAGCGTCTACGATATATCTTCCGGAAACAAGATCAAAGTCGTTGTCGAATTGTTCAAGCTCGTGAGAAAAAGAGTTCACCTTTTGGATTGAATTTAAATAAACCTGTACAGTTTTCATTGTACGTTACCTCCTTATTTATCATACTTCTATCATCTCTATCTTAAAAGTATGACAGATAAAAGTCAAGAAACAAATTACCAAATATTTTGAAAGGAATGTGTAAAATGAAAAAGAAAGCTGCGCTCCATAATCTGGGCTGCAAAGTAAATGCATATGAGACAGAGGCTATGCAGGAGCTTCTGGAGCAGAATGGATATGAGATCGTGCCATTTAAAGAAGGGGCAGATGTCTATATTATCAATACATGTACAGTCACCAATGTTGCAGACCGCAAATCCCGGCAGATGCTTCATAAAGCACGGAAAATGAACCCGGATGCGGTAGTTGTGGCGACAGGCTGTTATGTGCAGGCAAGAGGAGAAGATATCGACCCTTGTGTGGACATCGTAGTTGGAAATAATAAAAAGAAAGATCTGATCGCGATTCTGGACGAGTATTACAATGCTCAGCATAAAGTAAAAAAAGAGCTGCTTGATATCAACCATGAGAAAGAATATGAGGAGATGCAGGTCACTCATACAGCAGAGCATACCCGCGCGTATATCAAGGTCCAGGATGGGTGCAATCAGTTCTGTTCTTACTGCATCATTCCGTATGCGAGAGGACGTGTCAGAAGCCGTAACCTGGAACATGTATTAGAAGAGGTGCGGACACTGGCTGCTTCCGGATATAAAGAAGTTGTGCTGACAGGAATCCATCTGAGTTCTTATGGAATTGATACCGGGGAGAGCCTTCTGGAACTGATTCAGAAAGTACATGAAATTGACGGCATTAAAAGAATCCGGCTTGGATCTCTGGAGCCGAGGATCATTACAGAAGAATTTGCTTCCAGTATTGCGGTACTTCCGAAGATGTGTCCACATTTTCATCTGTCATTACAGAGTGGTTGCAATGCGACCCTGAAGCGTATGAATCGTCGTTACAGTGCAGAAGAATATATGGAAAAATGTGACCTTTTACGGAAATATTTCCACAATCCTGCACTGACAACAGATGTGATTGTAGGATTTCCGGGGGAGACGCAGGAAGAGTTTGCTGAGTCCATGGATTTTGTAGACCGCGTGAATTTCTATGAGACACACATTTTCAAATATTCCAGAAGAGCAGGAACGAAAGCAGCCGTGATGCCGGACCAGATTCCGGAGGAAATAAAAAGTGAGCGAAGCGCGAAAATGATTGAGCTTGGCCATAGAAAACAGAAAGCTTATGAGGAAAGACTCCTTGGAACGACACAGGAAGTGCTGATGGAAGAGGCAGTTGAGACGGAAGACGGCATTTACCAGGTCGGGCATACAAAAGAATATGTTAAAATTGGTTTAAAAACAGAAGAAAATCTATCAAATCAACTGAAAAATGTTAAAATCGAAGATACAAAGCAAATAATTCATTGAATTTTGACAAATGATAGGTTAGAATAAGATTGAAGAAATGTAATTATGAAGATGTGAGAATAATTACAAAGTAATGTGAAGGACGTGAGTAGTATGAAAGAATTAAGCAATACGCAATTTTTTCAGGTAGAGAGTGCACCACAGATTCAGGCAAAAGATATTCTTGAAATTGTGTACAAGGCTCTTGTGGAAAAAGGGTATAATCCGGTGAACCAGATCGTAGGCTATATTATGTCAGGTGATCCGACTTATATTACCAGTTACAATGGTGCCCGCAGTCTGATTATGAAGATGGAACGGGATGAGCTGGTTGAAGAGATGTTCAAGACGTATATTGAGCATAATAAGTGGGGATAATATATATGAGGATTATGGGACTGGACTATGGCTCGCGTACAGTCGGGGTGGCTGTCAGTGATCCTTTGGGGATAACTGCGCAGGCTGTAGAGACTATATGCCGTAAGGACGAGAACAAGCTTCGGAAGACATGTGCCCGCATCGAGGAACTGGTGGCAGAGTATGAAGTTGAGAAGATTGTGCTCGGACTTCCGAAGCATATGAACAATGATATTGGAGATCGGGCGGAAAAATCTATGCAATTTGGTGAGATGATCGGACGACGGACCGGCCTTGAGGTCGTGATGTGGGATGAGCGTCTGACTACTGTTTCGGCAGAGCGGACTTTAATCGAGAATAAGGTAAGAAGAGAAGACCGCAAGAAGTATATTGACCAGATTGCGGCTGTTTTTATATTGCAGGGATACCTGGACTCCGCACACCTGAATAAAGAAGGGTAGAAGATTTATGGAAAAGATTACATTTGCGTCTGCAGATTCACAGGAAAATGAAGAGTTTTTTGTGTTGGAGCAGACAAAGTTAAATGGAGTATCTTATATTCTTGTCACGGATTCGGAAGAAGACGATGCAGAATGTTGGATTTTAAAAGACACGTCACCGGAGGAATCATCCGAGGCAATCTATGAGTTTGTGGAAGATGAAAAAGAACTGAATGGGATAATGGGAGTTTTTGAAGAACTTCTGGAAGATGTGGAAATTGAAAGGTAATGAATTATGTCAGTCAGTCAGGAGAGTTTTAAGAAAAAGTTAAAAGAAAAAGGGCTTAAAGTGACGAATCAGAGACTGCTTGTACTGCAGGTTCTTGCAGAGAATAAGGACAGACATATGACTGCTGAAGATATCTATGAGCTCGTAAAAGAAGATTACCCGGAGATCGGGCTGGCAACCATTTACCGAACAGTGCAGTTGTTACTGGAAATGCAATTGGTGGATCGTATTAATCTGGATGATGGATGTGTGCGTTATGAGATCGGGGAGACGCTGGATGGCACAGGAAAGCACCATCATCACCATCTGATATGTAAAACATGTGGAAAAGTACTGCCTTTTAAAGACGACCTGTTGGATGAACTGGAGCGGCATATAGAGGAAGAGACAGGATTTCATGTGTTAGACCACGAATTAAAGTTCTACGGACAGTGCAGTGAATGTAGAAAGAAACAGAAATAGACCCTTTGTTACACTGGGGGTCTGTAATTACGTGGAGGTGTAAACTTGAAAAAAGAGAATATTGGAAGTATGCGTATCATTCCACTCGGGGGACTCGAGAAGATCGGAATGAACATTACTGCTTTCGAGTACGAAGACAGTATTATTGTTGTGGATTGCGGATTGGCATTCCCAGAGGACGGTATGCTTGGAATTGACCTTGTTATTCCAGATGTGACATACCTGAAAAACAATATTGAGAAAGTAAAAGGATTTGTTATCACGCATGGTCATGAGGACCATATTGGAGCATTAAGCTACATTTTACGGGAGATCAATATCCCAATCTATGCAACAAAGCTTACGATGGGTATTATAGAGAAGAAGCTGACAGAGCACAATCTGCTTCGCTCAACGAGAAGAAAAGTAGTAAAACATGGACAGTCTATCAACCTTGGACAGTTCAGGATAGAATTTATTAAGACGAACCACAGTATCCAGGATGCAGCAGCACTTGCAATCTATTCCCCGGCAGGAATTGTTGTGCATACAGGAGACTTTAAGGTAGATTATACACCAGTCTTTGGAGATGCTATCGATCTTCAGAGATTTGCAGAGATTGGAAAAAAAGGAGTACTGGCACTTTTGTCAGACAGTACCAATGCAGAACGAAAAGGCTTTACACAGTCTGAACGTACGGTAGGTATTACCTTTGATCATATATTTGCAGAACATCAGAATACAAGAATCATCATTGCGACATTTGCGTCTAATGTAGACCGTGTACAGCAGATCATCAACTCCGCGTGCAAGTATGACCGCAAGGTTGTAGTAGAAGGACGCAGTATGGTGAACATCATTCAGGTAGCACAGGAACTCGGATACTTGAATGTTCCGGAGAACACGATGATCGAGATAGACCAGCTTAAGAATTATCCGCCGGAGAAGACGGTTTTGATCACGACCGGAAGCCAGGGTGAGTCTATGGCGGCTCTTTCCAGAATGGCGGCAGACATTCACAAGAAGGTAACGATCATGCCAGGCGATACAGTTATTTTAAGCTCTAACCCGATCCCTGGAAATGAGAAATCCGTATCCAGAGTTATCAATGAGCTGTCTGAGAAAGGTGCAAATGTTATCTTTCAGGATGCTCATGTATCCGGACATGCGTGTCAGGAAGAATTAAAGCTGATTTATTCACTGGTCAAACCAAAGTATGCAGTACCGGTACATGGTGAGTACCGTCACAGAAAGGCGAATGCGAACCTGGCAAAATCTCTTGGAATTCCAAAAGAGAATGTCTTCATGCTTCATTCCGGAGATGTACTGGAAGTCAGTGAACAAGAGGCAAAAGTCGTAGATAAAGTCCATACGGGAGAGATTCTTGTAGACGGACTTGGTGTCGGTGATGTGGGAAATATCGTACTTCGAGACAGACAGCATCTGGCAGAGGACGGAATTATGATTGTAGTCCTGACGTTAGAGCGCGGAAGCAACCAGCTCCTGGCAGGACCGGATATTGTGTCCCGTGGATTTGTCTATGTTCGTGAGTCAGAAGATCTTATGGAAGAGGCAAGACAAGTCGTAACTGACGCAGTAGAAGATTGCCTGAATCATCAGAGAAATGCTGACTGGAGCAAGATAAAATTAGTGATCCGCGATACAATGAACGAATTTATCTGGAAAAAAACAAAACGTCGTCCGATGATTTTGCCGATTATTATGGATGTATAAAGTGATATTTATTTAACAGGGGACGTAGTACTTTGAAGAAGTGCTACGTCCCCAATTGCGAAGAGGGGTGTCCCCAATTGCGAGGTGGGGTGTCCCTGATTGAGGAGAGAGGTGGTTGTAAATGATCGTAGATGAGCGGATGGTGACTTATATCCGGTCGCTGGAGGTGCCGGAAAGCGCGGTAATTGAAGCGATTGAGCAGGAAGCTTTAAGAGACCGTGTGCCGATTATCCGGAAGGAAATGCAGAGTTTTCTGAAGGTTCTGCTGATGATCAAAAGACCGATGCGGATTTTGGAAGTAGGAGCTGCGGTTGGTTTTTCGTCAATTCTTATGAGTGAATATATGCCGGAAGGCGGGCATATTACAACAATAGAAAATTATGATAAACGAATTCCGATAGCCCGGGCGAATTTTAAACGGGCAGGGAAGGAAGCGCAGATTGATTTGATTGAGGGAGATGCCCTGGAAGTGATGCATGGCCTGGGAGGGCCGTATGACCTGATATTTGTGGATGCGGCAAAAGGACAGTACATTCATTACCTTCCGGAAGTTATGCGGCTTCTTGGAACAGATGGAGTGCTTGTGTCAGATAATGTGCTGCAGGAAGGTGATATTATTGAATCCAGATTCGCGGTGGAGCGCAGGAACCGGACTATTCACAGCCGTATGCGGGAGTATCTCTATGAGTTAAAGCATCATGATCAGCTGCAGACATCGATTATTCCACTGGGAGACGGTGTGGCGTTGAGTGTAAAGCGCAGTGATATTTAAGAAGAATAGGAAATTAATAAAAAGAGAAGGAGAAGAGAAGTATGAGTCAGAAACGTCCGGAATTATTGATCCCGGCCAGCAGTCTGGAAGTATTGAAGACTGCGGTTATGTTTGGTGCAGATGCAGTATATATTGGTGGCGAAGCATTTGGGCTTCGTGCGAAAGCAAAGAATTTTTCCATGGAAGATATGAAGAAGGGTGTGGAATTTGCGCATGCACATGGTGTAAAAGTACATGTGACGGTCAATATTCTTGCACATAATGATGATCTTCCGGGAGTAGAAGAGTATCTGAAAGAATTAAAAGAAGTTGGACCGGATGCACTTATTATCGCCGATCCGGGTGTGTTTGAGCTGGCAAAGGAAATCTGCCCAGAGATTCAGCGTCACGTCAGCACGCAGGCGAATAACACGAACTATGCGACCTATCAGTTCTGGTGGAAGCAGGGAGCTTCCCGCGTAGTATCTGCCCGAGAATTATCCTTGAGAGAAATCAAAGAAATCCGTGAGAGGATTCCGGCTGAGATGGAGATTGAAAGCTTTATTCACGGAGCAATGTGTATATCATATTCCGGAAGATGTCTGCTTAGTAATTTCTTTACTGGCCGTGACGCAAATCAGGGAGCATGCACGCATCCGTGCCGCTGGAAATATTCCATCGTGGAAGAGACGAGACCGGGAGAGTATATGCCTGTCTATGAAAATGAGCGTGGAACATACATTTTCAACTCAAAAGACTTATGCATGATCGAGCATATTCCGGAAATGATCGATGCCGGAATTGACAGTTTTAAAATTGAAGGGCGTATGAAAACGGCTCTTTATGTTGCAACCGTTGCAAGAACTTATCGTAAAGCGATAGATGACTATCTGGAAGATCCACAGAAATACAGAGATAACATGCCTTGGTATCTGGATCAGATATCCAACTGCACCTATCGTCAGTTTACTACAGGATTCTACTTTGGAAAACCAACCGAAGAGAGCCAGATCTATGACAGCAATACTTATGTAAAAGAATATACTTATCTTGGAATTGTAGGAGAAATCTGTGACGGGCGCTGCAAGATTGAGCAACGTAACAAATTCTCGGTCGGTGAGACAATTGAAATTATGAAACCGGACGGAGAAAATGTAGAAGTCACAGTCAAACGGATTGTCAATGAAGATGGTGAAGATCAGGAGAGTGCACCGCATTCTAAACAAGTACTCTATATTGAGTTAGAAGGCGGTCAAGCAAGCCCATATGATATTTTACGCAGACAGGAGCCGGAAGCCTAGTAAGGTGGTAAATGAGAGCCTGTAGCATAGATTATCGTGAATTCCATTTCTAATGTAAAAAAAAGATGCGCTGGCGAAGCGCATCTTTTTTAATATGTATCAATGTCAATATCGATGGAGTGCGATACTTACATTCCAGGCTCAAGCTCTGCTTCTGCCATTTCTTCGGCTGCTTCAGATGCTTTCTCGTAAGTTCCGTTTTTCATACGAATGTGTTTGAAAATTGTTCCACCTACAAATCCTGCAACACTTCCTCCGATAGCTGCAAACAGAAGAGCAAGTAATACATTCTGAACCGGGTTAAATGCAAATGGTGCTAACAGTCCAGGGATTGGAGATGCTGTACCAGGTGCATCGTTCACAATGTGGAATACTGCTGCTGAAATTCCGGCAAATCCACCTCCGAAGAAGTTAGAACCGTAAATCGGAATCGGGTTTGCAGTAACGATTGGAGCCTGTGTTAATGGCTCAAGCATAACGCCGATCACATTACCTTTGTTACCAAGTTTCAGTTTGTGGAATACAAGTCCATTTGTAAAGGATCCACCAAAACATGCGATGGCTGCAATACCCATTGGAAGACCGGTCAGTCCTAACATAGCTGTGAGCGCCATAGAACTAAGCGGCGATGTACAGATCATCTTCATCATTCCACCTAACAGGAATCCCATAACGATTGGAGACTGGTCTGTAGCAGCAGAAATAGTAGCACCAATGTGTGACAGAATCCATGTTACACCAGGATCAACAACTGTTACAATAATACGGGCAACTGGAGCAATTACAAGTGCTCCTGCAATAATGTTAATTCCAACAGGAAGTTTCTTTTCAATAATCGGAGCGATGAATCCGATGACATAACCTGCGATAAATCCAGGAAGGATTCCGAATCCACCAACAGCAACACCGGCTACAACTGCGAATAACGGGTTAGCACCCATTGCAATTGGAACAAGAGTAGCTGCGGCAACGCCGCCCATGCTTCCGGAGATATCTCCAACTTCACGTAAGAATGCAATGCCAATCAGATCACCGGAAATATACTTATGAATTGCTTCAACAAGGAATGTTGCAACGGCTGCGTCTGCCATACCGCCCATTGCAAGAGATCCTTTTGGCATCTTCAGACTGAAAAGAGAGAAGACTGCCAGAGTGACGAGTAGTAAACCTACACCAGATAAAATTGTTACCATACTTTGTACCTCACATTTCTTTGATTTGTTATTTTAATAACATCGCCGTGTTTATTGATGAGATTAATATATAAGCATGGTTACAAAAAGTATCAAATGGTGTCAAAATACCATTAAAAATTTAACAAATCACGATAACTTTGTGCATTATTGACAATAAGAGGCCAATGCGTTCAAAAACTGCTTAATCCTTACATTGCCGTGTTTATCAGTCTTTCCACGTATAAAATCCATTTCCCTGCGAACCTGCTCAAAATTGTATAATGTGCTGGAATAGTCTACAAAAATTTCGTTACTATAATCTTCAAGACCAAGGTGAGCCAGGTTTACAAGGCCATTAAATGCTGTTCTGCGTATGCGCTGCTCCATAGATTTCGGTGTATCACAGAAGCGGCTGCACAGATCGCTAACTGTCAGTGAGTCAGCATGATCCTGGTGGTCGACCAGATATTTGACGATAGAAATGATATCTTTACTGCCAATATCCCCGATAATACCGATTCTTGTAAGGATCGTGCGAAGGGAATTCTCAATCTGCTCACTATTGTCAGGTACAGTCACAGTAGCAGGGCTGGTATCTTCCATAAAAATGTTTTGCATTTTGCGGACCATTCGTTTCATAGATAAGCCATCGGAAACTTTTTTGATGACAGCTTCTACTTCCACACTATTAATTGGTTTCTGGATAAAGAATTCAATCCCGGCTTCATAGGCAGAAGCAATCATATCTTTGGAGGACACTTGGGACAGCATAATATAAGATGCATCTGGTACTATTTTTCGAGCCTGTTTTACAAAGCTGATTCCGTCCATCTCAGGCATGAGCAGATCTACAATTACAATATCCGGTTTAGCTGAAGGAAGATCTTCCAGTGCTTCAGCCGCATTATTAGCACTGCCGCAACATACCCCAAGTCCTCGTTCATTTATAATTAGTTTCAAAATGTTACAAATATTTTTGTCATCGTCTATAAAATAGAAAGACATCATTTTGACATTACCTCCAATTCATTTAAAGGAATGCAGATGGTAAAAACTGTCCGACCAGGAACAGAGGTCAGACCAATTGTTCCATGTAATTCCCCTTCTACAAGATCTTGTACCAGATTCAGCCCAAGTCCCCGGCTGACTTCCCCTGTCTGGAAATTAATCTTGGTCGAGAATCCAGTCTTAAATACTTCTCCTATGTATTCAGCCGGAATTCCCGGGCCGTCATCAGTAACGGTAAAAATAGCCTGCCCATCTTCGATGACCTCTGTGACAGAAAGATTAACTGTGTCAGTCTTCGAAGCTTCCAAAGCATTTACAAAAAGGTTACGGAAGATGGAAAGAAGGGCATAGTGGCTGGAAGTATAGAAATTTTTCTGATATTCATAAGTAAGATTCAGTGTCTTTTCCTGTGATTCCGCCAGATTGGTGATGGAAGATTTTAAAAGGGAGAGCACTTCTTCCAGATACATACCGTCATTTTCCAGTTCCTGTTCCAGTGCTTCGGAAATTCCACGCATGATCAACAGATATTCTTTCTTTATCTCGTGAATATCTTTTGCAGTAGTAAGCGCAGAAGAGGCAAGGGCAGGATCGGCATCTGAGTCACGCAGTGTTTCAAAGAGCCGGTAAGAATTATTCATAGTTTCTTCGATTAATGTAGTATTTTTCTTCATCCAGACAATTTCCCCATTGAGTTTGGAGAAGAGAAGTACCAGTTTCTGATAACGTTCCTCATGTTCTTTCTTAATTAAAAAGATCCGGTATTTTTCAAAGAGCAACATGACAAGCCATGTGAGACAGGAACGCATAACAGCAGCCAGAAAGATTCCGGACTGCATGTGAAGCACAAGGGAACTGAGTTCCAGTCGTACGAGAAGCTCGATAAAGTTTGCCAAGTAGTCGATCAGAATCAGAGCTCCCAGTGTCAGATTCCTCTTTTCATGAATAGCAGCCGACAAATGATCAAACCGTCTGATATACAGATGTAGAAGAAGTCCGTAGCAAAGATAGAAAGCTATCTCCGGCATATAGTGAGAAGGACTCGTCCAGTGCCCGTGGGTGATCCAGTAGACGATCATACGCATAGAAAATACACCGATTGCGGATAAAAATGTAACCGGAATCAGTGGGAAATTGGACATTAATAATCCACAAGCGGCCAGAATAACGACTGCAATGGATATTTTAAAGTTTGCTGTGAACCAGTTAATACTGAGCTGCGAAGTTAAAGCAATTGCGAAACTGTAAAATATAGATTTTTTCAATATATCTTTCATAATATATACCACACCCTATACCTAATATAGTACAGGAAAAAAGAAGACTGCGCAAGTATTAAAAATACCCACGCAGTTTTTCAATAGCGCTCTTTTCGATTCTGGATACATAGGAGCGGGAGATGCCAAGAAGCTTTGCAATTTCGCGCTGTGTATATTCTTCTTCGTTATACAGACCATAGCGCATTTTTAAGACCAGACGTTCCCGGGTGGATAATTTAGACTCTACGTGTTGATATAATTTCAAAATATCATCTTTTTCCTCGATTTTCCGGTGGGCTTCCTGATCGTCTGTCTCAATTACATCGAAAAGCTGGATTTCGTTGCCTTCCCGGTCCGTGCCGATTGGTTCATAAAGGGAGACTTCCCGAGAAGTTTTTTTTCTGGCACGCAGATGCATCAGAATTTCATTTTCAATACAGCGTGCAGCGTAAGTTCCGAGACGTACGTTTTTTCCCGGATTAAATGTAACGACTGCTTTGATCAGCCCGATGGTGCCAATGGAAAGCAAATCTTCAGCTTCTTCTACATTTGCCTGATATTTTTTGACAATATGAGCTACGAGCCGGAGATTATGCTCAATCAGGATATGCTTGGCATTTAAGTCGCCCTCGATATATTTTTGCAGGTAATACTGTTCTTCAGAAGCAGTCAGGGGAAGGGGGAAAGATTTCAAGAAATGCACCTCGAGACAGATTTGATATAGTTTATGATGGAAAATGAAAATTTGTGCTTTTCCCATGTGGAAAAGTGTGCTATACTGATGCTACTTCAGATAGGAAATTCTTCCGTCTGCAGGAGATCTGTTGTATCGGGCGGTATCCGCCGGAGAATCCAACGATTTTGATTGAGATTGATTGTTATTAATTGTTACCTGATTATCGAAAAAATCTATGAGTGACTGAACATGAAAATGTGAATAAAAAGTATAGTTCAGTTAGAAATGAGGTGTATGAATGGCATTTAGTTCAATTGCGTCTGCCTGTGTTCAGGGACTTCACATTGAAGTGATCCATGCAGAATCAGATGTCAGTAATGGTCTTCCGATGTTCCATATGGTGGGCTATCTTTCGTCGGAAGTGAAGGAGGCTGCTGAGCGGGTGCGGACTGCGATCCGTAACAGTGGATTTTCGCTTCCACCTAAGAAAATCGTAGTAAATCTGTCGCCGGCAACGGTGAAAAAGAAAGGAGCATCTTATGATCTTCCAATCGCATTATCTGTATTAGAAGCTGTTGGCAATATTCCGGCAAAAGCGCTAGAGAGAGTTCTTGTAGCCGGAGAACTTAGCCTGGACGGGAAAGTACGTGAAGTAGAGGGAGTTCTGCCAATCGTTCTGGAGGCAAAGATGCAGGGATTTCACACATGTATTTTGCCCGAAAAAAATGTAAGAGAAGGGCGTCTTGTTCCGGGAATCCGTATTATAGGTGCCGGGACATTGGAACAATTGTGCCGGGATTTAAATAAGAAGGAAGGGTTAGGGGGAAAAATATCAGAGACGAAAGCAATCACTGAGTTTAAACAGATATGGGAACCGGAGATGCTATATGATGTGGATTACAGTGATATCTGTGGACAGGATATGGTGAAGCGGGCGGTTGAAGTTGCAGTAGCGGGTGGTCATAATCTGTTGCTTGTAGGTCCGCCGGGAAGCGGAAAATCCATGGTGGCAAAGCGAATCCCGACCATCTTACCGCCGATGCAGTTGGAAGAGAGTATGGAGGTGACAAAGATTTACAGCGTGGCAGGGATGGTAGACCGGGAACATCCGTTGATTACAAAACGTCCATTTCGAAGTGTACATCATACGGTAACGAGAGCAGCACTTATTGGTGGTGGTGTGATACCGAATCCGGGAGAAATCAGTCTTGCACATGGAGGTGTCTTATTTCTAGATGAACTGGCGGAATTCCATAAGCCAGTGTTGGAAGTTTTAAGACAACCTCTGGAGGAACATAAAATCCGGATTTCCAGAAACAGTGGATGTTATGAGTATCCGGCTGATTTTATGTTGATTGCGGCAATGAATCCGTGTCCTTGTGGAAATTATCCGGATTTGAACAAATGTAATTGTACAAAAACGCAGATTCAAAATTATCTGGGTCATGTAAGCCAGCCTTTTTTAGATCGTATGGATTTATGTGTAGAGGCTTCAAGGGTAGAATACGGGGAATTACACAAGACTGGAAAAGAGGAAACATCAGCAGAAATACGTAACCGTGTCTGCACGGCGAGAAAAATCCAGGAGCAGCGTTATGAGGGGACCGATATCCGGACAAACTCCGGAATCGGAGTACGGCAGATGGAAGAATTTTGCCAAATTGGAGAAAAAGAAGAAAAACTGATGCGATGTGCATTTTCAACGATGAATCTGACTGCCCGGACTTATCATAAAGTATTGAAAGTCGCCAGAACGATCGCTGATCTGGACGGGGAAGAACAGATTGGATGCAGCCATCTGAAAGAGGCGCTTGGATACCGTATGCTGGATAAAAAATACTGGGGGAGGTAATGTGGGTGATTTATGAATACTGGTTTGCCAGGATGAAAAATATCTCTGATAGTAAGAAGAAAAAACTAAGAGAGGCATATGGCTCTGCAAAAGAGATATATTATATAGAAGAAACTCAACTCAGATTACAGAATTTCCTGACAAAAAAGGATATAGAACAGCTGAAAATGGCGAGAAAGCAGAAAGATTTAGAAGAAAAATATTATAATATGGAAGAAAAAGGAATTGATTTTGTACCGTATTTTCAAAAAACATATCCGAAACGGTTGTCGGAGCTTGACGCTGCACCGTATGCGCTTTATGTAAAAGGGAAACTGCCGGAAGAAGACCGGCCTTCGGTAGCGATTATCGGAGCAAGAAGATGTAGTAATTACGGGGAAGGGCAGGCGCTGGAATATGGGAAATGTCTGGCATCAGCCGGGGTACAGATTATCAGTGGTCTTGCACTTGGTATTGACGGGGCCGGACAACGGGGTGCACTAAATGGAGGCGGAACAACTTATGGCGTGTTAGGCTGCGGAGTGGACATTTGTTATCCGAGAGAAAATATCGGTCTGTATATGGATATTCAGAGAGAAGGAGGGATAATTTCGGAGCAAATACCAGGAGAACCACCTATGTCATATCATTTTCCACTGAGAAATCGTATCATCAGTGGATTGGCAGATGTAGTGCTTGTGATGGAAGCAAAAGAAAAAAGCGGATCTTTGATTACCACAGATATGGCACTGGAACAGGGGAGGGACGTATATGCTCTTCCAGGGCCTGTCACAAGTACTCTCAGTCAGGGGTGCCACAGGTTGATCAGACAAGGTGCGGGCATATTGATCTCGCCGGAAGAATTCCTGAAAGAACTGCAGATAGAGGTTTCTGAAAACTCTACAGAATTATTAAAAAATGAAAAAATGCTTGAAACAACAGAAAAAGTGGTGTATAGTTGTCTCGATTTGTTCCCCAGAAATGTAAGTGAGATTCAGGTGAAGACCGGGCTTGATGCACGGATTCTTATGGAGACACTTATGACGCTGGAGATGGAAGGATATATAAAAGAAACGGCAAAGAATTATTATGTCAGAATGTCAGATGTGAGATGAAACATTTGCATTTGAACGAAAATAGTGTACGGGAATTTGCCCGATACAGATAACATGGAGGTTAGATACAGATATGGCACGATATCTCGTGATAGTGGAGTCACCGGCAAAGGTGAAAACAATCAAAAAGTTTCTGGGAAGTAATTATGTGGTGGCTGCGTCAAATGGACATGTCAGAGATCTTCCGAAAAGTCAGCTTGGTGTAGATGTGGAGAATGACTACGAACCGAAGTATATTACGATACGTGGAAAAGGTGAGATCCTTGCAAATCTCAGAAAAGAAGTGAAAAAAGCAGATAAAGTTTATCTCGCAACTGACCCGGACCGCGAAGGAGAGGCGATTTCCTGGCATCTGAGTAAAGCATTGAAACTGGAGGATAAGAAGGTTTATCGTATTAGCTTCAATGAGATTACCAAGAATGCGGTGAAGGCATCTCTTAAGAACCCGCGGGATATCGATATGGATCTGGTGGATGCACAGCAGGCGAGACGTGTGCTGGACCGTGTGGTTGGATACCGCATCAGTCCCCTCCTCTGGGCCAAAGTAAAGAGAGGTTTAAGTGCCGGTCGTGTGCAGTCTGTAGCGCTTCGCATTATAGCAGATCGTGAGGCGGAAATCGATGCATTTATTCCAGAGGAATACTGGACTCTGGATGCAGAGCTGAACGTAAAAGGTGAGAGAAAGCCTTTGATCGCGAAGTTCTACGGAACAGAGAAAGAGAAGATGACGATTGAGTCGAAAGAACACTTGAATAAGATTTTAAAGGAGCTTGATGGTGCGGACTATGAAGTGAGTGAGATCAAAAAAGGAGAGCGTACAAAAAAGGCACCGGTCCCATTTACGACAAGTACACTGCAGCAGGAAGCTTCCAAAGCTTTGAATTTTGCAACCTCCAAGACGATGCGTATTGCGCAGCAGCTTTATGAAGGAGTTGATGTCAAGGGAAGTGGAACCGTGGGTATTATCACATATCTTCGTACGGATTCTACCCGTATTTCCGAAGAGGCAGATTCGAATGTAAGAAGCTATATTGGAGAGCAGTATGGCAGTCAGTATGTGGCAGCAGAAGGCGCCAGGAAAAGTGGCAGTCAGAAGATTCAGGATGCTCATGAGGCAATTCGTCCGACGGATGTTACCCGCACTCCGGCTATGTTGAAGGATTCCTTGTCCCGTGACCAGTTCCGCCTGTATCAGCTGATCTGGAAACGTTTTGTTGCAAGCCGTATGATGCCTGCAGTTTATGAGACTACTTCTGTAAAAATCGCAGCAGGAAAATATCGTTTCAATGTTGCAACATCAAAGATTGCATTTGAAGGATTCCGTCTGATCTATACGGAGGCGGGAGAAGAAAAAGACGAGAAGGGTGTGCTTTTAAAGGGACTGGATGAGAACAGTGAACTTTCTCTGGAACAGTTTGACAGTAAGCAGCATTTTACACAGCCGCCGGCACACTACACAGAGGCGTCTCTTGTAAAGACTTTGGAGGAGCTGGGAATCGGACGCCCAAGTACTTATGCACCGACAATTACATTGATTATAAATAGAAGATACGTTGCGAAGGAAAATAAAAACCTTTATATGACAGAACTTGGAGAAGTTGTTAATAATATAATGATGCATTCATTCCCAAGTATTGTGGATGTCAGTTTTACAGCAAATATGGAAAGTCTTCTGGACGGTGTTGCGGAAGGAAAAGTCAGATGGAAGACGATTATTGAAAATTTCTATCCGGATTTGGACGCAGCCGTGAAAAAAGCGGAAGAAGAACTGGAAGAGGTAAAAATCGAGGACGAAGTAACGGATGTAATCTGTGAAGAATGTGGCAGAAACATGGTTATCAAATACGGTCCGCATGGAAAATTCCTGGCATGTCCGGGATTCCCGGAATGTCGGAATACAAAGCCGTATCTGGAAAAGATTGGTGTAAAATGTCCGATGTGCGGAAAAGATGTAGTAATTCGCAAAACGAAGAAGGGAAGACGTTATTACGGTTGTGAAAATAATCCGGAATGTGAGTTCATGTCCTGGCAAAAACCGTCTGAAAAGAAGTGTCCTCAGTGTGGAAATTATATGGTAGAAAAAGGAAATAAACTTCTTTGCAGCAATGAACAATGTGGTTACACTGAAAGTATAAAAAAAGAGAAAGAAAATTAAGGGAATTTATTGAATAAGCGTGAATTGTATGATAATATACACTCATAGATGGAGGAATTGCATATGGGCGTACAATTATTAGATAAAACTAGAAAAATCAACAAATTACTACACAACAATAATTCGAGCAAGGTTGTATTTAATGACATTTGTGATGTCTTGACTGAGATACTGGAGTCAAATGTTCTGGTAGTCAGTAAAAAAGGAAAGGTGCTTGGAAAAAGTCGGTGCCTGAATGTACAGCCGATTGGAGAACTGATTGCCTGTGAGGTTGGCGAGCATATTGATGGTATGTTGAACGAGAGATTGCTTAGTATCTTATCAACAAAGGAGAATGTAAATCTTCAGACACTGGGATTTTCTGCTGAGGCAAGCGGAGGACATCAGGCAATCATCACGCCAATCAATATTGCAGGAGAGCGTCTCGGAACATTGTTCATTTACAAAGTAGATAAACCGTATGAGATTGATGATATCATTCTCAGCGAGTATGGAACAACAGTTGTAGGACTGGAGATGCTCCGTTCTGTTAACGAAGAAAGTGCAGAGGAGACAAGAAAAGAACACATTGTACAGTCTGCGATTAGTACATTATCTTATTCAGAACTTGAAGCGATCATTCATATTTTTGATGAGCTGGATGGCTCAGAGGGAATTCTGGTTGCAAGTAAGATTGCAGACAGAGTTGGAATCACCCGTTCTGTAATTGTAAATGCTCTGCGCAAGTTTGAAAGTGCAGGCGTGATTGAATCTCGTTCATCAGGAATGAAAGGAACTTATATCAAAGTTGTAAATGATTATGTATTTACAGAACTGGAGCACATCAAAGAAGAAAAGAACAGAGGTTAAACTTTGAAAAATCGGAGGATGGACAACATGTATGAAGAGTGTCCGGCGCTGCTTCAGATGACGCGGACGTTTTTGGAAGATGGAGAAAAAGATGAAATCATTCATCATTGTAAAGTAATCCGGTATGATCCGGAAGAAGAGAACATATACTTAATTGCAGGAAAATCAGATATCACAAGTTTTTTGCTGGATGGAGTATATAGATGTACAATCAATAGTGAAAAAAAAGAAATCTGGTGCCAGGGCGTCATACGTGAAAGATACTGTAATAAAGTCGGAAAAGTCTTAGTATTTCGTGTACAAAACGGCTTTTATGAAAAAAATATAAACAAGATAAAATAAATAAAAGAGTGTTGACAAAAGAGAAAGAGAGTGCTATTTTATACCTAGAGTTTTTAATAGCACTCTCTTTTTATGAGTGCTAACAACATAAAAGAGATGTTAAAGCAAGGAGGAATAAATATGAAATTAGTACCATTAGGAGACAGAGTCGTATTGAAACAGATCGTGGCTGAGGAGACTACAAAGTCAGGAATCGTATTACCTGGACAGTCTAAAGAAAAACCACAGCAGGCAGAAGTTGTGGCAGTTGGACCAGGCGGAACTGTTGATGGAAAAGAAGTGAAGATGAACGTAACAGTAGGACAGCAGGTTATCTATTCTAAATATGCAGGAACATCTGTTGAGATTGAAGACGAAGAATATATTGTTGTGAAACAGGATGATATTTTAGCAATCATCGAATAAGGAATGTTTGTTAGTTTTAAATAGTTTGTGTGAAATCAGTAAAGTCTAATTTAGGAGGCAGTTTAATCATGGCAAAGGAAATTAAATACGGAGCAGAAGCAAGAGCAGCCCTGGAAGCAGGAGTAAATCAGTTAGCAGATACAGTAAGAGTGACACTTGGACCAAAAGGACGTAACGTAGTACTCGACAAATCATTTGGTGCACCATTGATTACAAATGATGGTGTTACAATCGCAAAAGAAATCGAGTTAGAAGATCCATTTGAGAATATGGGAGCTCAGATCATCAAAGAAGTTGCATCTAAAACAAATGATGTAGCAGGAGATGGTACAACAACAGCTACTGTACTTGCACAGGCTATGGTACATGAAGGAATGAAGAACCTGGCAGCAGGTGCTAACCCGATCATTCTCCGTAAAGGAATGCAGAAAGCTACAGATGCAGCTGTTGAGGCAATTAAGAACATGTCCAGCAAAGTTAACGGTAAAGACCAGATTGCTAAGGTTGCAGCTATTTCAGCAGCAAGCGAGGAAGTAGGCCAGATGGTAGCAGATGCTATGGAGAAGGTTTCTAACGATGGTGTTATCACAATCGAAGAATCCAAGACAATGAAGACAGAGCTTGACCTTGTAGAAGGTATGCAGTTCGATCGTGGATACATTTCTGCATATATGGCAACAGATATGGATAAGATGGAAGCTAATCTGGAGGATCCATATATTCTGATCACAGATAAGAAAATCAGCAACATTCAGGAAATCCTTCCAGTACTTGAGCAGATCGTTCAGTCAGGATCCAGACTCCTGATCATTGCAGAGGATGTTGAGGGTGAAGCTCTTACAACCCTGATCGTAAATAAACTGCGTGGAACATTCAATGTTGTTGCTGTAAAAGCACCTGGATATGGTGACAGAAGAAAAGAGATGCTCAAAGACATCGCTATTCTGACAGGCGGACAGGTAATTTCTGAGGAGCTTGGATTAGAGCTGAAAGATACTACTATGGATCAGCTTGGACGTGCAAAATCAGTCAAAGTACAGAAAGAGAATACAGTTATCGTAGACGGCTGTGGAGACAAAGATTCCATCCAGGCAAGAGTTGCACAGATTAAAGCTCAGATTGAGGATACAACATCTGAATTCGATAAAGAAAAACTTCAGGAGAGACTTGCAAAACTGGCAGGCGGAGTTGCAGTAATCCGTGTCGGAGCAGCAACAGAAGTTGAGATGAAAGAAGCAAAACTTCGTATGGAAGATGCTCTGGCAGCAACAAGAGCAGCAGTAGAAGAAGGAATTATCTCCGGTGGCGGTTCTGCATATATCCATGCAGCAAAAGAAGTAGCAAAATATGCTGCAACACTGGAAGGTGATGAAAAGACAGGAGCTAATGTAGTTCTCAAAGCACTGGAGGCTCCATTATTCCACATTGCTGCAAATGCAGGACTGGAAGGCTCTGTTATTATCAATAAAGTATCTGAGTCTGAACCAGGCGTAGGATTTAATGCATTGACAGAAGAGTATGTAGATATGGTAGAGGCAGGAATCCTTGATCCGGCTAAAGTAACAAGAAGTGCACTTCAGAACGCAACAAGTGTAGCATCTACGCTTCTGACAACAGAGTCTTGTGTAGCGAACATCAAAGAAGATACTCCGGAAATGCCAGCAGGCGGCGGAGCAGGCATGGGAATGATGTAAGAATAGTGTATTAGCAATTCTAATGATCATAGATTAGTATTATGAAAACTCCCCCTTTAGGGAGTTTTCTTTTTAATACAATTTGTGGTAAAATAGAGAAAATGGTTGACAAATGCCGACTGTTTTTTGTATCATAGCTTTTAAATATTACAAAGGAAAGTGAGGATAATAATCATGGGAAAGATTATTGGAGAAGGTATTACATTTGATGATGTACTTTTAGTACCAGCTTATTCAGAAGTAATTCCGAATCAGGTTGATCTGTCAACATATCTGACAAAGAAGATCCACCTTAACATACCGATGATGAGTGCAGGTATGGATACGGTTACAGAGCATCGTATGGCAATTGCTATGGCTCGTCAGGGAGGAATCGGTATCATTCATAAGAATATGTCTATTGAGGCTCAGGCTGAAGAGGTAGACAGAGTAAAGCGTTCTGAGAATGGTGTTATTACAGATCCATTTTATCTTTCACCGGATCATACACTGGCAGATGCTAATGAATTAATGGCTAAATTCCGCATTTCAGGTGTGCCGATCACAGAGAACGGAAAGCTGGTCGGTATTATCACGAACCGCGATCTGAAATTTGAGGAAGATTTCTCAAAGAAGATCAAAGAGTCTATGACTTCTGAGGGGCTCATCACAGCACCGGAAGGAATTACACTGGAGGAAGCAAAACGGATTCTTGCAAAAGCAAGAAAAGAGAAACTTCCAATTGTAGATAAGGATTTTCACTTAAAAGGACTTATTACAATTAAAGATATTGAAAAACAGATCAAATACCCTCTTGCAGCAAAGGATTCACAGGGACGTCTTCTTTGTGGTGCTGCTATTGGTATTACAGCAAACTGTATTGAGAGAGCTCAGGAGCTTGTCAATGCAAAGGTTGATGTTGTTGTTCTTGATTCTGCACACGGACATTCAGCAAATGTTATCCGCACAGTGGATATGATCAAGTCTAAATTCCCGGATCTTCAGGTTATTGCTGGTAACGTTGCAACAGGAGCGGCTACAGAGGATCTGATCAAAGCAGGAGCTGATGCAGTTAAGGTTGGTATCGGACCTGGATCCATCTGTACAACACGTATCATCGCAGGTATTGGTGTGCCTCAGATTTCAGCAGTTATGGATTGCTATGAAGCAGCAGATAAATATGGAATTCCGATTATTGCTGATGGAGGAATCAAGTACTCAGGAGATATGACAAAGGCAATTGCAGCCGGAGCAAATGTATGTATGATGGGAAGTATCTTTGCAGGTTGTGACGAGAGCCCTGGAACATTTGAGTTATATCAGGGAAGAAAATACAAGGTTTACCGTGGTATGGGATCTATCTCCGCTATGGAGAACGGAAGTAAAGACCGTTACTTCCAGACAGATGCCAAGAAACTGGTACCGGAAGGTGTCGAAGGACGTGTCGCTTACAAGGGAAGCGTAGAAGATACTGTATTCCAGTTAATGGGAGGTCTTCGTTCCGGTATGGGTTACTGTGGAGCACCGACAATCGAAGATTTGAAGGAAAAAGGAAGATTTGTCAAGATTTCTTCTGCATCATTAAAAGAGAGTCACCCACATGACATCCACATCACAAAAGAGGCTCCGAACTACAGTGTAGATGAGTAAGATCAGTAATTCACTGGTGAGCTGCTTTTGCATTGAAAGATAGAATTTGTGGCTGAGTGAACAGCAGATAATAAAATTCATAAATTAATAAGAATTCATTCATAAAATGTTTCGCTGGAATATGTAGAATATATATCAGATGAGTGATGACTCCACCTCTATAGGTGGCGGGCAGCAAGAATGCCTGGGGCATTCTTGAATCAGAAAAAGGCGGGGCAAAGAACGTGCAGATGAAGAGGAACAGAAAAAGAAGAACTCTAAGCACGACAAAGAAGAAAAGAAAGACCCAGCGGAATATCCGGCTGGGTTTTCTTATTCTTGGAATTGTGCTAGTGGTCATGCTGATTATAAAAATAAATAATCCGGGATTTTTTTCCAATAAGTATTATGAGGTGGATACGAAAGCAGTGGATGCATCAAAGCCTGATATTGACGTGGAGCTTCTGACACCGAATCCATATTCCAGATCGCAGGAGAAGACAGACAAGATTACAGGGATTGTTATCCACTATACAGCTAATCCGGGAGCAACGGCTATAGGTAACCGGAATTATTTTGAAGGGTTAAAAGACAGCCACGAGACGAAAGCCAGCAGTAATTTCGTGGTGGGACTGAACGGGGAGATCGTGCAGTGCATTCCGACCTGGGAAGTGGCGTATGCATCGAATGACCGGAATTATGATACGGTATCTATCGAATGTTGCCATCCGGATGCGACTGGAAAGTTTAATGATGCGACTTATCGTTCTATGGTCCAACTGACAGCGTGGCTTTGTCTGAAGTTCAACCTGACAGAAGAAGATGTGATCCGCCACTATGATGTGACTGGGAAAATCTGTCCGAAATATTTTGTGGAAAATGAAGGCGCATGGGATCAGTTCCGGAAAGATGTAAAGTCAGCTATGGCGATGAACAAGAATCCGGAATAGGAATGAATAGAAAAAATAAGGCAGTTGCGAAATAAGATAATTGTTGGTATAATACACCCGATAAGACAGAAAAGAAGTGGATAAAGAGGCCACATTTGACACAGGAGTAATATACGATGAATGATTTGGAAATGTACAGAGAGAGTCTGGCGCTTTGTGATGATAAGATTATTGACGCACTTGTTGAAAGAAGTAAAATAGTAGAAAAAATCATGGCATATAAAGAGGAATATGGTATGCCGATTTTACAGCCGCAGCAGGAGGCAAAACAGGCCTTGAGACTGGAAGAAAAGCTGAATGATAATAAGTACAGAGAAGAGATTATGGATATCTTTGAATGTATCCGTATGAACAGCAAGAAGATCCAGGCAAGAAAGTTATTCGATTACAATATTGTAATGATCGGATTTATGGGAGCTGGAAAATCAACAGTGGCAGAGTATTTAAGTACCATGTTTGCTATGGAAGTTGTAGAGATGGATCAGGAAATTGTGAAAGAGGAAGGAATGAGCATTCCGGACATTTTTGCAACTTATGGCGAAGAATATTTCCGTAACTGTGAGACAGAACTCCTGAAGAAAATGCAGAGCCGCAAAAATGTACTCATTTCCTGCGGAGGCGGAGTTGTACTTCGAGAATGCAATGTAGAACAGATGAAGAAGAATGGAAGAGTCGTTCTTCTGACTGCCAGTCCGGAGGAAGTTTATGAGCGCGTGAAAGATTCCGATGACAGACCGGTTCTCGCAGGACGAAAGAATGTAAAAGGTATTGCAGAATTGATGGAGGCACGTCGTGAAAAATATGAGGCAGCAGCCGATATTATTGTCAATACGGATCACAAGACTGTTCTTCAGGTGTGTGAAGAGTTAGTACAGAGACTGACAGAAATGGATGGAGAGTAATGTTTGACAGATTTTTCCCGGATAGATATGTGGCTTCCACATATGTGATTGATTTTGAAAAATTATATGAAGAAGGATATCGTGGCCTGATCTTTGATATTGACAATACACTTGTACCGCATGGAGCACCGGCTGATGCGAGGGCAATCGCACTCTTTGACAGATTAAAAAAGATTGGATTTAAATGTTGTCTCATTTCCAATAATCAGGAGCCGCGTGTAAAGATGTTCAATGAGCCGATTCAAGTAGATTATGTGTACAATGCGCACAAGCCATCAACAAAGAATTACCGGAAGGCTATGGAGATTATGGAGACTGATGAGACGAACAGTGTGTTTATCGGAGATCAGTTATTTACAGATGTCTGGGGTGCAAAAAGAACGGGGATTTCCAATATTCTTGTGAAACCGATTCACCCAAAAGAAGAGATTCAGATTGTGCTGAAGAGATATTTGGAGAAGATTGTGTTGTATTTTTATGCAAGAAGCAAGAAACAGGCGAAAAAATAGTTGAAAAAAGGCACAATTTATTATAAAATGGTAAAAGTGAAAACGTATAAAGTGCCATTCGGGTGCGATTAAGGAGGATATATACAATGGCTGATGCTTATATTGAAAAAGGTACGACGTATGAGATCGACGGAAAGGTATATGAATGTCTGGAATTCTTACATGTAAAACCAGGTAAAGGTTCTGCTTTCGTCCGTACAAAACTGAAAGATGTTATCAACGGTGGTGTTGTTGAGAGAACATTTAACCCATCTAAAGATGTATTAAAGAAAGCATTTATCGAGAGAAAGACAATGCAGTATTCCTATGTTGACGGAAACCTGTATTACTTCATGGACAACGAGACATTCGAGCAGATTCCGGTTGATTCTGAGGATGTTGGAGATAGCTTGAAGTTCGTAAAAGAAGGAACAGACGTAACTCTGAAATCATATCAGGGTAAAGTATTTGCAATTGACCCACCGACAACTGTTGAGCTTCTGATCACAGAGTCTGAGCCGGGCGTAAAAGGTAACACAGCAACAGGTGCTACAAAACCGGCTATCGTTGAGACTGGTGCGCAGGTTATGGTTCCTCTGTTCGTTAATGAGGGAGAGGTCATCAAGATTGATACACGTTCCGGCGAGTATCTTTCAAGAGCATAAGCTTAAGGAAAACATAAGAAAAACAAACGACAAAAGCCTTGCATTTTTTGCAGGGCTTTTTTATAATTCTAATACCATAATATTTGAAACACAGAAACTGCTGCTGTCTGAGGAAAGGAGATATATGGATTATAAGCAGTTTTTAGAGACAGTAGAGAAAAAAGTAAGAGAGAACATGGGGACACACATCAGAGTCAGCACACGTACCGTGAAGAAGAATAACGGAACCGAGCGGAGCGGGCTTCTGATTGAGGATGACAGTACGAATATTTCACCGACCATCTATCTGGAAGAATATTATCAACAGTTCCTTAGCGGCAAAGGAGTTGATAAGATTGCAAAAGAAGTGGCCGATTTGTATGAGGATTTGAAAGTTGACCGGCCGTGGGATGAGCAGAAGCTTGGAGAATACGATAAAATCAAGGAAAAAGTGATTTATCGTCTGATTGGTCGTGAGGCAAATGAAGAACTCCTTCAGGAAGTGCCATATGTGCCATATCTTGATCTGGCAATTATCTTTTGTGTACTTTTTGAAGCAGGAGATTATGGTATGGCGACAATGATGATCCGTAACCGGCATCTGAAACTGTGGCATGTGACAAAAGAGGACATTTATCATCAGGCAAGATATAATACATGGCATGAACTTCCGGGAGAATTTCTGACTATGAGTGATCTGATTGCGGAACTTACAGGAATAAAGGAGAAATGTCCGGAAGAACCTATGTATGTATTGACGAATCAGATCCGCAATTATGGAGCATCAGCAATTCTGTATCCAGACAGACTTGCAGGTATCAGTTTATGTCTTAAAGAGAATTTCTATGTGGTTCCAAGTAGTGTCCATGAGATGATCATAGTGCCGGAGAGTGCTTCGCCGGGACGGAGAATGCTGACAGAGATGTTAAGAGAAGTCAATGAGACACAGGTACCGGACGAAGATATTTTGTCAGATCATGTTTATTATTATGACAGAAAAGAACGGAGATTGCGATTATAAGAAAAGTGAAGAGCAGTCAATGCAAGTAGCGAAAGATAATCTATGATATAGAAGAGTATTATGATTGGTGTATGGGAGCGCCAGCGGTCAAGAATACCGAAGGCGCTCCTGCTATAATGTTATAATGATTCGAAGTGTGTAGAAAATTATCTCATGTATTTACTTTACTTTGTGAGATAAATGTGTTACTATTACAAAGTCAAATTGACCAGGCACCCGTAGCTCAGGGGATAGAGCACCGCCCTCCGGAGGCGGGAGCGGCGGTTCGAATCCGCCCGGGTGTGTATGAATAACGAGTACTGATGTGTGGAGGAGATCTATGAAGAGAAGGTGGATTGTCCTCCTGCTTCTTTTTATGATGATAGGAGCAGCGGGGTATGGATTTACCAGAGAAGAAGCACAGAAGGTACAAAAGACAAGTTCGTTGAAGATACAGGCTGTTTATCTGGAATGTGAATCGGAAGAGGCAAATCCGCTTTTGGAAGATGCAGTTTTGGAAGTGAATCGGGCAGTGGAAGAACACTTTGCGAAGATGCGGGAAGAGACAGGCTATGTAGAAGCTTATCATAATCTGCATGTGTATACAAAGAAAGGAAAAGATGCGGATACATATGTGACATTTGTGACATACGATATGAAAATCCGAGGGATTTATACAGAAGTACCAGGACTTGCAACATTTTATGCAAAAAAAGAAAAGGACAAGATGCAGGTAATCTCAGATCCAAAAGAGAGTGACGTACAGAGATACATTGCAAGACTTACGAAACACCAGGATGTTCAGAATCTGTTCCGGGAAGTGAATGAGGAGTATAATGGAGCACTTCAGTCCGATGCACTTTTGCGGGAGGCGTTGAGCGAATTGCAGAATGCATATGGAAGCACGGAAGATAACGGTTAAATATTTTAGAAATAGAGAAGTATGCTGTCAGAAGCATGCTTCTTTTTTAAATTTATAGATTTGACAAGATTTCATCACAATTCGAACACATTTAAACGATACAATCTATTACAGAAATGAAGGAAAGGAGATTATTGATATGGAAAATCAATATACTTATTATAAACCAGAACCTGATGACATGAATGGTATGAACGAGGAAACGCCAAAGCCAAAGAAGAACCGAAAGGTGCCAAAACCAGTGAAACTTGTATGCGCCGGAGTTGCATTTGGTCTTGTGGCAAGTGTAACATTCCAGACAGGAAATTATGTGGGAACAAAAGTGTTCGGCACAACAACTACAAACGGTAAGACTGCCAAGACAGCACAGACAGTGGATGGTGCGAAACTAACAACATCATCAAGCAGTACGGGAACTTCCGATATTGCAACGATTGCAAAGAATGCAATGCCATCTATCGTATCTATTACGAATATGAGCGTTCAGGAAGTACAGAGTTTTTTCGGAGGAACACAGCAACAGGAGAGTACAAGTGTCGGATCTGGTATTATTATCGGCCAGACAGATAGCGAACTTCTGATTCTTACAAATAATCATGTAGTGGAAGGCAATGAAAAGCTTACAGTTTCTTTTGTGGATAATGAAAGTGTTGAGGCCAATGTAAAAGGAACTGATTCCACAAAAGATCTTGCAGTTGTGGCTGTCAAGATCAGCGATGTGAAAGATTCTACTATGGATGAGATCGCAGTTGCGACAATGGGAGATTCCAGTAAGCTTGAGGTAGGTGAACAGGTCATCGCAATCGGTAATGCACTTGGTTATGGACAGTCTGTAACATCAGGTATCGTATCTGCAACGGAGCGGACACTGGACGGTTATGAAGGAGGTACTCTGATTCAGACAGATGCAGCAATCAACCCTGGTAACAGTGGCGGAGCACTTTTGAACTCTAACGGTGAAGTTATTGGAATTAATACCGCAAAAGTTGCAACAGACAGTGTAGAAGGTATGGGCTATGCTATTCCAATTTCTGATGCAAGCGATACGATCCAGAATTTGATGAATCAGGAGACAAAGACAAAAGTGTCTGAGGCAGAACAAGGATATCTTGGAATCCAGGGTGTAGATGTCTCGGATGAAAGTGCCAAGATGTATAATATGCCTACTGGAGTTTATATTTCCGATGTTGTAAAGAATGGTGGAGCCCAGCAGGCAGGTCTGACAAAAGGCAGTGTTATTACAGGACTTGAGGGAACCACAATCAGCGATATGAATTCACTGAAAGAACAGCTTCAGTATTATCGTGTGGGTGATAAAGTCAAGGTAACAGTACAGGTTCCTGGAAATAATGGCGAATATACTGAAAAAACTGTCGAAGTAACACTTGGAAGTAAATCATAAAAATGATATAATTGTCCCCATAGGAGGGACAGGACTATGTATACATTTGATGAAATTGAAAAGACAGACAGCGAAATAGCAGATGCGATCAAGGCAGAGATGGAAAGACAGAACTCACACATCGAGCTGATCGCATCTGAAAACTGGGTAAGTAAAGCAGTCATGGCGGCCATGGGAAGTCCGCTGACGAACAAATATGCAGAGGGGTATCCGGGAAAGAGATATTATGGCGGCTGCCAGTGTGTAGATGTTGTAGAGAATCTTGCCAGAGACAGAGCGAAAGAGTTATTTGGCTGTGAGTATGCAAATGTTCAGCCACATTCAGGAGCACAGGCAAACCTGGCAGTATTTTTTGCAATGCTGGAGCCGGGAGATAAAGTAATGGGGATGAATCTGGATCACGGCGGACATCTGACACACGGCTCACCGGTCAATATTTCCGGAAAATATTTTAATATTGTGTCCTATGGTGTCAATGAACAAGGCGTGATCGATTATGATAATGTAAGAGAGATCGCTTTGAGAGAAAGACCGAAGTTAATTGTCGCAGGAGCAAGTGCTTACGCGAGAACAATTGATTTTAAAAAATTCCGTGAGATTGCAGACGAAGCAGGCGCATATCTGATGGTGGATATGGCTCATATTGCAGGTCTTGTTGCAGCAGGACTGCATCCAAGCCCGATTCCATATGCTCATGTGACAACGACAACGACTCACAAGACTCTTCGTGGACCAAGAGGAGGTATGATCCTGTGTAACCAGGAGGCAGCAGATAAGTTCAACTTTAACAAAGCTGTATTCCCGGGAATACAAGGCGGACCATTGGAACATGTTATTGCTGGAAAAGCAGTATGCTTCAAAGAGGCATTACAGCCAGAGTTTAAAGAATATCAACAGCAGATTCTGAAAAATGCACAGGCACTCTGCAAAGGATTACAGTCCCGTGGCGTGAAAATCATTTCCGGAGGAACAGACAATCATCTGATGCTTGTAGATCTTCGCGATGAAGAGGTGACGGGAAAAGAGTTGGAGCGTCGTCTTGATGAAGCTCATATTACCTGCAACAAGAATACAATTCCGAACGATCCACGTTCACCATTTGTTACAAGTGGTGTAAGACTCGGAACACCAGCCGTTACAACAAGAGGCATGGTAGAAGAGGATATGGATGTGATTGCGGAAGGTATTGCACTTGTGATTAAGAGTGAGGATAATATTGAAAAAGTACGCGAGATGGTAAAAGGTCTGACTGACAAATATCCATTGATCTAAGAGATAGATAACAGGAGGTATTGATGATGAAGTGTCCAACATGTGGCGGACCATTGAAACCAAGCAAAAAAGATCCGGATTATCTGCTTTGCTATACATGTAAGAAAAAATTTAAAGTTCCACAGCATCAGGCGGAAGATGTGGCTACGAAAACAGAGCGTATGTCTGCGAAGAAAGAGGCTGGTAGAAGAGATAGTGCGAAAAAAGATAGCGTAAGAAAAGAGAATGTAAAGAAGGAACGTTCTGTAAGAGAACAGAAGTATTCCAATATTCCACCAAAGGAAGTACGTGATAAGCGGGAACGCGAGATGAAAAAAGCGTATGATGACATGCTTTCTGTTGAGGAAGAGAAGGTGTCTAAAGCACCGATTATTATTCTTGCGATTGCAATTATCGTAGTGGCAGCAGTTATTGTGTATATGTTATTAAAGTAAGATGTAAAAGCTGAATATTTTCTTTAGGAGCCTTTCCTGAATTTTTTACAGAAACTGAGATTAATATTTTGTTATAGAAACTGAGAGTGTGGATGATCCACACTCTCATTATTATTTTGCAGGAGACTGCGTATACTTTCGGAAGGTATCGTTGGACATTTTTGGCTAATTGAATTAAGAATTAAGATTTAAGATCAAATTCAGGATTAATTGCATAGAAGTTCTTACTATCCAAGTGATCCTGGATGATTCTGAGACTTTCGCCAAATCTTTGGTAATGTACGATTTCACGTTCTCTGAGAAAACGAATCGGATCGCAGACTTCAGGATCTTTTACAAGCCGTAAAATATTGTCATAAGTCGTTCGTGCTTTTTGCTCTGCTGCAAGGTCTTCATGTAGATCTGTGATAGGATCACCTTTTGACTGAAATGTTGTTGCGCTCCAAGGTGTGCCGCTGGCTGCCTGAGGCCAAAGTGCTAACGTGTGGTCAACATAATATTGGTCGAATCCAGATTCCTTTAATTGTTCAGGTGTCAGGTCGCGGGTAAGCTGGTGCACAATGGCGCAGATCATCTCGAGATGGGCAAGTTCCTCAGTACCTATATCTGTCAGTATTCCTGTTACTTCCTTATATGGCATCGTGTATCGTTGAGAGAGATATCTCATAGATGCGCCTAATTCTCCATCAGGTCCACCATATTGCGTAAGTATAATCTGTGCGATTTTTGGGTTTGTTTTTGTGATTTTCACCGGATACTGTAATCTTTTTTCATAATTCCACATAGACTAGCACCCTCCTTCCTGCCACGGCCACGGTGTATCAATCCATTTCCACTTATCAGCAGGAGTACACATGGTATCCAGTGTCAATGGACCATAATACTTTGCATATTCCTGAAGTGCCTGCATTCTTTGATTTTTAAATTCCTCGTAAAATTCTAAGGCTTCTGTGTTACATGGGTGAGTGTCCAGAAACAATTTTGTATCATCGCATACAAAACTCATAGTGTTGATCCAGTCCAGAAGCTCTGCTTTGCAAGGTCTGTTATCTGCCATTTTGACAACCTCCTATTCCACGGAAAGGTTTATCCAGATCCTGAAAAATGGTTCCTCTTCGTAATCCTTTTTCAGCCTCATAAATATTCCGCCATTTCGTCCACGGTACATAAGCCATAGTCACAGGCATTTGGTCTAATGCTATACCTGCACATAATTCTTGATTATTCATTTGCCGATGAGGCGTACTGCAGGAATCCTGGTAAGGCGTGTTACAGGGATCCTGACAAGGTATGTTGCAAGGATCCTGATATGGCATATCACAGAAAGTATCTGATTTCGTATTGTCTCGTCTGGAATCTGGCTGTCTCATACAACCTCTGGGATTTCCTGATGAGCGATAACGGTAATTTTGCATTTTCCATATTCCTTTCATAACTGATTGCACTATCATATTATGTTTCAATCTGAAAAACTGTGAATTTACTGTACTCATGAATTATCTGTTGTTTTTGAAAGCGTGTCCCGTTATAATAGAAACGATTGGAGAGTATAAAAAATGACAGAAAGAAAAAAGAAAAAAAGAAATACAAGGAATGTTAAGAGTACAGACCAGTATTTTGACTACAGTATGCTGGCTGTTCTGATTTTTTTGATTTGTTTTGGATTGGTAATGCTATTTAGTACCAGTTCTTACAGTGCCCTGATAAAACAAGGGGACAGTATGTTCTATTTAAAGCGCCAGTTGATTTTCTGTGTGGTTGGTTTTTTGGGAATGATAATCGTATCAACAATAGATTATCATTACTATATTAAATTGGCGAAACCGTTGTATTGGTTTTCAATCTTTCTGATGGCGTTAGTTAAGACGCCGCTCGGAAAGACGGTCAATGGAGCGAGAAGGTGGTTAAGGCTTCCGGGAAATCAGCAGTTACAGCCGGCAGAGATTGCAAAAATCGCAGTAATTTTGTTTATACCGGTAGTGATTATTGAACTTGGAAAAGAGGCAAAGACTCTGAATGGTATTTTGAAGATACTGGCCTGGGGTGGATTCAATGCCGCGTGCGTATATATTCTGACAGATAACCTAAGTACAGGTATGATTGTACTTGGAATTACATGTATTCTTATTTTTGTTATGCATCCAAAGACGAAACCGTTTCTGATGCTTGTTGGAGCCGGGGTGGTAGTGGTATCAGCCGGAGTGTTTATTTTGTCAAAGACTCTTGAGACAAGTACAAGCTTCCGACTTCGCCGTGTCATTGCATGGCTACACCCGGAAAAATATGCTTCAGACGGAAGTTATCAGACTTTGCAGGGACTGTACGCAATCGGTTCTGGCGGATTCTTTGGAAAAGGGTTAGGAAACAGTGCTCAGAAAATGATTATTCCAGAGGTGCAAAATGACATGATTTTGTCAGCAATCTGTGAGGAACTGGGAGTGTTTGGTGTTATTATGATCCTTGTGATTTTTGGATTGCTTTTATACAGACTGTTGTTTATTGCCCAAAATGCGCCAGATGTGTATGGTTATATGATTGTAACCGGAATTTTTGCTCATATTGCACTTCAGGTCATATTAAATGTAGCGGTTGTGACTAATGTTATTCCCAATACAGGAATTACATTACCGTTTATCAGTTATGGAGGTACGTCGGTTCTCTTCCTGATGGCAGAAATGGGAATAGCTCTTGGAGTATCAAGAAAAATTAAAATATAAATATTTCTTTTCTTTCTATTATAAATGTGCTATATTACTAATGTAGTATTAGAAACTACATATAATAGAAATGAACACGTGTCTTTGAGATATAGATAAGATACTAAGTCGGGAGGCAAGTATGAGTTATAAAGTGATTGTGGATAGTTGTGGAGAATTAACACCGGAGATGAAAGCTTCCGGTATTTTTGAGACAGCGTCATTGACAATAGAAGTAGGGGGACACCATATTGTAGATGATGAGACATTTGACCAGAAGCAGTTCTTGCAATACGTGGCAGAAGCAGCAGAATGTCCCAAGTCTTCTTGTCCATCACCGGAAAAATATATGGAAAAGTATGACTGTGATGTGGATCGGGTGTACGCAGTGACATTGTCAGCAGAACTGAGTGGTTCTTATAACAGCGCAGTTCTTGGCATGAATCTGTATCATGAGGAGCACGGCGAGAAGAATATCCATGTTTTTAATTCGTGTTCTGCATCGATTGGAGAGACGTTGATTGCGTTGAAGATTCGTGAATGCGAGGAGCAGGGTATGACATATGAACAGGTCATAGAGACGGTGGAAGCATACATCGAATCCCAGCATACATATTTTGTGCTGGAGACACTGGACACATTGAGAAAGAACGGGAGATTGACAGGAATTAAGGCGCTTGTTGCGACAGCTCTGAATATTAAGCCGGTCATGGGAGCTACTCCGGAAGGGACAATTTATCAGATCGGGCAGGGGCGTGGCATGAAAAAATCCCTTGGCAAGATGGCAGAAAGTGTGCTGGCTGAGCTGTCAGATCCGCAGAATAAGATACTTGCAATTTCCCATTGTAACTGCCCGGAACGTGCAGAAGCGTTTAAAGAGCTGTTGGTGAAACATGCAACATTTAAAGATGTGATTGTTTTGGATACGGCGGGGATCAGTAGTATGTATGCTAACGACGGCGGTATCATTGTAGTTGTGTAGGATTCGTAGGGCTCAGGCTTTGATAGTAAAATCTGGTTGTGCAAATGCGTGGGATGTGCTACAATATGAAAAGCGAACATAGACAAGGAGCATTTGAATTATGAGCCAGGCGAAAGTGGATAGATATAAAGAAGAAAAAGCAAACAGAAAGAAAGTCATGCGCAAGGAGAAGATTGCCAACAGACTTTGCAAGTGTGCGGTGGCAGTTGTAGCAGCAGCGCTTGTTGTGTGGATTGGATATTCTGCTTACAATATGTATGAGTCCAGCAGACCGGTGAAAGAAGCGGAAGTGAATTATCAGTCTGTAGATACATTTAATCAGGAGATTGCCAGTGCAGCAACAACAGCTGAGTAACAGATAGAGAGTATACAGATAAGAATTGAAATTGCATATTAGAAGATAAAAAAGAGAACTGAAGAAATTCGGTTCTCTTTTTTTGCACAAAACAGGAAAAAGTGCTTGAAATAGGTGGAAAAGTGTTTTACAATGGTTTCAAGTGGTAGAAAGTGGTGATGAGTGGTACAAAGTGGTGGAGATGTGGAGAAAATATCCGCCATGGGAGAGAAGGTGAGTTTCATGTTGAAAGGAGAGTACAGTCATAATATTGACGCAAAGGGAAGATTGATCATTCCTGCAAAGTTTCGTGACGATCTAGGGGAGAATTTCGTCATAACAAAAGGAATGGAAAATTGCCTTTATGTATATCCGGAAGATGAATGGAACGACTTCGAAAAGAAACTCAATGCATTACCAACCACTACAGATAAGAAAGCCCGCGCTTTTGCCTATTTCTTTCAGGGAAGCGCAGCAGACGGCGAACTTGATAAACAAGGTCGTACTCTGATTCCTTCTGTGCTCAGAACCTATGCAAAACTTGATAAGGAAGTTGTGTTTGTCGGTATGGGGAAGCGTGCCGAGATATGGGACAAGGCCAGATGGGATGAAAAGAATGCTGAAGTGGAGCTTAACATTGAAGAGATTGCATCGGATATGGAAGCAAGCGGGTTCAGTATCTAGAGGGAGAAGATATGGAATTCAAACACAAATCAGTATTACTAAATGAGACAATTGACGGACTGAACATTAAGCCGGACGGAATCTATGTAGATGGAACGCTCGGTGGAGGCGGACATGCATACGAAGTGTGCAGACGTCTCGGAGAAAAGGGGAGTATTGTAGGAATAGACCAGGACGCTGCAGCAATCGAGGCTGCAAGTGCCCGATTAAAAGACTTCGGGGAGAAGGTTACAATAGTCCGGAGCAACTATTGTGATATGAAGTCAAAGCTCCATGAACTGGGAATTGACAAAGTAGATGGGATCGTGCTTGATCTGGGCGTATCATCATATCAGCTTGATACGGCAGAACGGGGATTCTCCTATCGGGAAGATGCACCTCTGGATATGAGAATGGATACACGTCAGAAGATGACGGCCAGAGACATCGTCAATGACTACACAGAAGCAGATCTTTACCGAGTGATTCGCGATTACGGGGAGGACAAGTTCGCGAAGAACATAGCCAAGCACATTGTGCAGGCACGCGCGGTGAAGCCTGTAGAGACGACAGCGGAATTGTCGGAGATTATCCGTGCATCAATTCCTATGAAGTTTCAGAAAAAGTCTGGACATCCTGCAAAGAGGACGTTTCAGGCAATACGCATCGAGCTGAACAGAGAACTTGATGTGTTACGCGATTCGCTGGACGATATGATCGATCTGCTGAATCCGGGTGGGAGATTATGCATTATTACATTTCATTCGTTGGAGGATCGTATTGTGAAGAGTGCGTTCCGAAAGAATGAAAATCCATGTACCTGTCCACCGGACTTTCCGGTTTGCGTATGTGGGAAAAAATCAAAAGGGAGTATTATAACAAAGAAGCCGATTCTGCCAAGTGAAGAGGAACTTGAGTACAACAGCAGATCTAAGAGTGCGAAGCTTCGTATTTTTGAACATTGCTAAAGTCGGCGGATAGATAATTGAGGTGAGTATTATGGCAGCGGGAAGAACCGTGCATACACAAAAGAATAGAGTGAACAGACAGGGACAGTATGTGTATGGCAATGTTGTGACAAAGCCATCATATGAGCCACAGAGACGAACGAGTGCTCCAAAGAGAAAGAAGAATGTAAGCAGACGGGTCAGCCAAAACCGAAAAAAGGCTCTGGCTATGAACCGTGCTTATGTAACATTTCTTGCGGTGGCAGCAATATTTGCACTGATCCTGTGCGTGAATTATGTGCAGATGCAGTCAAGAATTACAAGTCATTCAAAAGAAGTAAGTTCCTTGCAGAAGGAGCTTGCAGATTTGAAGGAGCAGAACAATACGAAGTATAATTCAGTGATGGATTCTGTAAATTTGGATGAAATCCGAGAGAAAGCTATGAATGAACTTGGTATGGTATATGCGACTTCTGATCAGGTGATTGAATATGACAGCCCTTCTGGAGATTATGTGAAGCAATACGAAGGAATTCCGGAGGATGGAGTACTTGCCCAGTCTGATAAGAATGCGAAATAGGTGATAGAATGGCAAGAAGACCAAGAAAAAACAAATTTCGAAAAAAATTTACAAAACTTATGCAAAAAAAGCTAGTATTACTCTTCGCGGGGATTGTACTGGCTTTTGCTTTATTGGTAGGAAGAATTACTTATATCAATGCTTTTAACGGGGATAAATATTCTAAAATCGTGCTGGATCAGCAACAGTATCAGAGTAGAACGATTCCATTTAAACGAGGTGATATTGTAGACCGGAATGGCACGAAGCTTGCAACAAGCCAGCGGGTATACAATGTGATTCTGGATGCAAAGGTCATGAACAGTGATGAAAAATATGTTGACCCGACAATTCAGGTGTTGGCAGACTGTTTTGGGCTTGATAAAAGTGACGTGGAAGATCAAGTGGAGGAGAATCCGAACAGCCGTTATCTGATTATGAAAAAGGGTGTCAGTTATGAAAAAGCTCAGGAGTTCGAAAAGATAGATGAGGATGATGAGAATTATCCGAATGTCAATGGAATCTGGCTGGAAGAGGATTATGTGAGAACATATCCGTATAATACACTGGCCAGTGATGTGATTGGCTTTACCGTGTCTGGAAATGTGGGAAGTAATGGAATCGAGGCTTCTTATAATTCTATTTTAAATGGTACAGATGGCAGAGAATATGGATATTTGAGCGAAGATTCATCCTATGAAAAGACAGTGAAGGAAGCCCAGAATGGAGATACGGTTGTGTCAACAATTGATCTTCAGGTACAGAGTGTAGTGGAAAAATATATTACACAGTTCAACGAGGAGAACCGTTCCGGTACGACACTTGGAAGTAAGAATACGGCAGTTATGGTTATGAATCCGCAAAATGGAGAGATTCTTGCGGAGGCATCTTATCCGAATTATGATCTCAACAATCCACGTGATCTGACAAAACTACACACAGAAGAAGAACTGGCAGCACTGTCTGATGAGGAGAAAGTCAAAGAACTGAATTCACTTTGGAATAATTTCTGCATCAGCAGTGGATATGAGCCAGGTTCCACATTTAAACCGTTTACCATATCGGAAGGTCTGGATCTTGGAGTGCTGAACGGAGATGAAAGTTATGTCTGCAATGGTGTTCTTCACGTAGGAGACCATGATATTCACTGTAGTAACCGTGATGGACATGGAACACAGTCATTAAAAGTAGCTTTGGAAAATTCCTGTAATGTTGCACTGATGCAGATCGGTTCAGCAATAGGAAAAGAGCAGTTTGTAAGATATCAGCAGTTGTTTGGATTTGGACAGTCTACTGGAATTGATCTTCCGGGAGAAGCAGCAGGACTTTTATACTCACTAGAGGATGTGGATTCCTCTACGTTGGCCACCAACGCGTTTGGACAGAACTTTAATGTTACAATGACTCAGCTTGCAGCATCGTTTTGTTCACTGATCAACGGCGGAAATTACTATGAGCCACATGTGGTAAAGCAGATTCAGGATGAAAATGGAAATGTGACGGAAAATAAAGATCCGGTTCTTGTAAGACATACCATTTCTAAGGAGACGAGTGATATTATCAAAGATTATATGCTTGGAGTTGTGGAAGAAGGAATAGCTAAGACTGCGGCAGTAGAAGGTTATGACGTTGGAGGTAAGACTGGAACTGCGGAAAAACTGCCAAGAGGAAATGGAAAGTATCTGGTCTCTTTTATTGGATATGCACCACAGGAAAATCCACAGGTCATGGTCTACGTTGTGATTGACGAGCCAAATGTGGATAATCAGGCAAACAGTAAACTGGCAACGACAATGGCATCTCAGATTATGACAGAGATATTGCCGTATCTCGGAGTAGAAAAATCTGCAGATGCTAAGGCAGCAGATGCAAAATCATCTGATAGCAGTGCGAGCAGTGACAGCAGTGGTGATACACCAGATGACATGGCAACAGAGTCCGGTGACGGAGAATAGCTATATTTGAAAATTAACAGGAAAAATTAAATATGAAAATGAATAACCTCGGAAGTGTCCTAATAAATTGATAAAAACAGCGCTTCTGAGGTTTTTTGTATTGAGAAATAAAACATATAATAAAAGGAAAATTATGATTGTGTTTTTGGCGGCACTTTTGATGATTTTGGGTCTGATAGGACGAATGGTCTATCTGATGGTTTTTGATGCGGAGTATTATCAGAAAAAGGCGGAAGATCTTCACGAGCGGGAACGAAAGATTAAGGCAGCCAGAGGAGAAATTATCGATACGAATGGTACAGTGCTGGCAACAAACCGGACGGTGTGTACAATTTCGGTCATACATAGCCAGATTAAGGAACCAGAGGTGGTGATAAAAAAACTGAGCAAATGTCTGGGCATGGAGGAAGCGGAAGTTAGAAAGCGGGTGGAGAAGGTGTCTTCCATGGAACGGATTAAGACGAATGTTGATAAGGAGACAGGGGATAAGATACGGGAAATGGAACTTGCCGGAGTGAAAGTGGATGAAGATTTTAAACGGTACTATCCGTATAATGAGCTTGCTTCGAAGGTGATTGGATTTACCGGTGGTGATAATCAGGGAATCATCGGACTGGAAGTGAGATACGAAGATTACCTGAAGGGGAGTAACGGCAGGATTCTGACAACGACAGATGCAAGAGGTATTGAACTGGAGGGTGTAGCTGAAGACCGGGTAGAACCGGTGGCAGGCAAGACGCTTCAAATCAGTATGGACTATAATATTCAGATGTACGCCCAACAGATGGCAGAAAAAGTCATGGAAGAAAAACAGGCGGATAAGGTTGCGATTCTTCTTATAAATCCACAAAACGGAGAAATCCTTGCCATGGTAAATGTACCGGAATTTGATCTGAACGAACCATTTACGTTGAATCAGGATCAGAAAATTTCAGAAAAATCAAAAGAAGCTTTGAATCAGATGTGGAGAAATGGATGCATCAATGATACATATGAGCCGGGTTCCACTTTTAAAATTATTACAGCGTCAGCCTGTCTGGAAGAAAGGGTGGTATCTCTTTCAGATACATTTTCCTGTCCGGGCTACAGGATCGTGGAAGACCGGAAAATCCGGTGTCACAAAGTAGGGGGACATGGAGCGGAAACATTTGTACAAGGGATACAGAATTCCTGTAATCCGGTATTTATTGACATTGGACTGAGATTGGGAACCGGACGATTCTGTGATTATTTTGAACAGTTCGGGCTTCTTGGAAAGACGGGAGTAGATCTTCCGGGGGAAGCAGCAACGATTATGCATAAGGAAGAAAATATTGGTCAGGTGGAGCTTGCGACCATGAGTTTCGGTCAGTCCTTTCAAGTGACACCGATTCAGATGGCAGCGACCGTGAGTGCTCTGGTCAATGGTGGAAAGCGCGTGACACCACATTTTGGAGTCCGGATACTGGACAAAGATAAAGAGACAGTGCGGGAATTAAAATATGACGATGGAAAGCAAATCGTGTCGGAAGAAACTTCCAGGACGATGCAGGCATTGCTGGAAAGTGTTGTGTCAGAGGGATCCGGGAAAAATGCAAAGATCGAAGGATACCATATTGGTGGAAAGACAGCTACGTCTCAGACACTTCCAAGAAGTGCGAATAAGTATATTTCTTCTTTTATAGGGTTTGCACCGGCTGCCAATCCGCAGATTCTCGGCATGTGTGTCATTTATAACCCACAGGGTGTATACTACGGGGGGACCATCGCAGCTCCGGTGATACGGGATATATTTGACAACATATTCCCGTATCTTGGCATTGAAAAAGACGTCGAAATGCAGTATACTAACTAAAGCAAAATGAACAAAAGAAATGAAGAGGTGTGTTATGGATTATACGATATTTTTACCGGTGATTATTGCATTTGCACTGAGTGCGGTTATGGGGCCTTTGATCATTCCGGTGCTGAGAAGACTGAAAATGGATCAGACAGAACGCGAGGATGGTGTGAAGTCTCATTTGAAAAAAGCAGGAACTCCGACTATGGGAGGAGTTATGATCCTGCTTAGTGTTGTGATCACATCCGTATTTTATATTAAAGACTATCCGAAGATTATCCCAATCTTGTTTCTGACACTTGGATTCGGTCTGATTGGATTTTTAGACGATTATCTGAAAGTTGTTATGAAACGTTCTGATGGTTTATATCCAAAGCAGAAAATGGCACTTCAGATTGTAGTGACAGCAATTTTTGCGTTTTATATGGTAAAGTACAGTGGAGTTTCTCTTGCAATGCTGATTCCGTTCTCTGGTGGAAAGTATCTGGATATCGGCTGGCTTGCGATTCCTTTGATGTTCTTTGTCGTGATTGGTACTGTTAACGGAACAAATTTTACAGATGGTCTGGATGGTCTTGCTTCAAGCGTGACTGTTCTGGTAGCAACATTTTTTACAGTTGTTGCAGTTGGAACAAAGAGTGGAATTGAGCCGATTACATGTGCAGTTGTAGGTGCATTGCTTGGGTTTTTATTGTTTAATGTGTATCCGGCAAGTGTGTTTATGGGAGATACAGGATCTCTGGCACTGGGCGGTTTTGTTGCGTCCGCAGCTTATATGCTCCAGATGCCGATTTTTATTGTGATTGTCGGACTCATTTATCTGGTAGAAGTATTATCTGTTATGATTCAGGTAACTTACTTTAAAAAGACAGGTGGAAAGAGATTTTTCAAAATGGCTCCGATTCATCATCATTTTGAATTATGTGGCTGGTCAGAAACAAGAGTCGTCGCTGTATTTTCCATTATTACAGCACTTCTGTGCCTGATCGCACTGATGGCCATGTAATGATGCCAAATCTCAAAAGTCCGAAGCACGAAGCCGAGGCATTACGTGAAGTAGAGAGAAAATATGAAAATACCGAATCGCGAGATTGGGTATGAATGCAGGAGGAAGATAAAATGGTAGTAGCAGGAAAGAAAGTGCTGGTATTCGGTTCTGGAATCAGTGGAATCGGGGCAGTGAAATTACTGGAAGAGAATGGAGCGGATGTGGTGCTCTATGACGGAAATGAAAAACTGACTGAAGCAGACGTGCGCGCAAAGCTTCAGGAAGGAAGCAAAGCCCGGATCATAATCGGTGCTTTTCCAGAGGAACTTCCAAATACGCTGGATCTGGTGATCTTAAGTCCGGGTGTACCGACAGATCTTCCGATTATTTTAAAGATGAAAGAAAAAGAGATTCCGGTTATCGGAGAAGTGGAACTTGCATATACATTTGGTAAGGGAGACGTACTTGCAATTACCGGAACGAATGGCAAGACGACAACAACAACACTTCTCGGTGAGATCATGAAGGCTTACCAGGATGATGTGTTCGTAGTTGGAAATATCGGGAATCCCTATACTATTGCAGCAGATCTTATGACAGAGCATTCCATTGCCGTGGCAGAGATGAGTAGTTTTCAGCTAGAGAGTATCGTGTCATTCCGCCCAAATGTAAGTGCGATTCTGAATTATACACCGGATCATTTGAACCGGCATCATACGATGGAAGCTTATATTGCTGCTAAGGAGAATATTGCAAGAAATCAGACAGAAGACGATTATTGTGTTCTGAACTATGAAGAGCCGGTTATGCGTAAATTCGCAGAGACATTAAAGTGTCATGTTCTGTTCTTCAGCAGTCAGCATAAGCTGGAAAAAGGTATTTATCTGGATAACGATAAAATTATTTACAAGAATCCGGATGAAGTCGAAGTCTGCCATGTTGACGAACTTCAGATTTTAGGAACGCACAATTATGAAAATGTTATGGCAGCTGTATGCATGGCAGCTGTTTATGGCGTTCCGATGGAGACAATCAGGAAGGCAATTCTTGCATTTAAAGGAGTCGCAAATCGTATAGAATATGTGGCTGAGAAAAACGGAGTTGTTTATTACAATGATTCTAAAGGAACGAATCCGGATGCCGCAATTAAGGCAATCCAGGCAATGCGCCGGCCGACAATCCTGTTAGGCGGGGGATACGACAAGGATTCCGAGTATACAGAGTGGATTAACAGTTTTGATGGAAAAGTCAAGAAACTGATCCTGATGGGTGCGACAAAAGAAAAGATTGCGAGAGACTGTGAAAAATGTGATTTTCATGATTATGTGTATGTGGACACATTTGAAGAAGCTATGAATCTTGCAGTGGAGATGGCAGAGCCGGGAGATGCAGTGCTTCTGTCTCCGGCGTGTGCAAGCTGGGGCATGTTCCCGAATTATGAAGTACGTGGAGATAAATTTAAAGAGATTGTAAATTCCTTATAAGGAGTGCGAATGGATTGACACGTATGGCAGCAAGAGGCAGATACGATTATACGCTCCTGACAGTACTGGGAATTCTGGTGCTGTCAGGTCTTATCATTCTGTATAGTACAAGTGCGTATAATGGGGAAGTGAAATTCTGTGACAGTTCCTATTATCTGAAAAAGCAGGTATTTGCGACTTGTCTTGGTTTTCTGGCAATGTTTTTTACTGCACAGCTTGATTATCACAGATTGAAGAACATAGCGTGGCTTTGTTACCTTGTGGCGCTGCTTTTGTCGATTGCTGTCATATTTGTGGGCAGGGAGTATAATGGTTCCAAGCGCTGGCTTGCACTTGGTCCACTGTCATTTCAACCATCGGAATTTGCAAAGGTTGCGGTTATTTTATTTCTGGCTTCTTACGTCACACGCAATGTGAAAAAAATGTACCGTATGCGGACATTGATAAAAATCATGATAGTCGTGCTGCCGATAGTAGGATTGGTCGGAGCCAGTAACTTGAGCACAGCAATCATTATTCTGAGTATAGCAGTCGTCTTGATTTTTGTGGCGAGTCCAAAGTACGGGCAGTTTATTTTTCTGGGAGCGGCCGGGGCAGGATTTATGGGAATCTTTCTTGCTTTGGAGAGCTACCGGCTGGAACGGCTTGCAGTCTGGAAGAATCCGGAAGCTTATGAAAAGGGATATCAGACTCTGCAGGGATTGTATGCAATTGGGAGTGGAGGATTATTTGGAAGAGGGCTGGGACAGAGTATTCAAAAGCTTGGCTTTGTACCGGAAGCCCAAAATGATATGATTTTTTCCATCATTTGTGAAGAACTTGGATTATTTGGCGCATGTTTTATTCTGATGCTTTTTCTGCTTCTGATCTGGCGTTTTTTTGTCATTGCAACGCAGGCAAAAGATCTGTTTGGGGCATTGATTGCTTCCGGGGCAATGGCACATATGATGATTCAGGTCATCTTAAATATTGCGGTCGTGACCAATACGATCCCCAATACTGGAATTACGTTGCCATTCATTAGTTATGGCGGAACTTCAGTTGTATTTTTACTGGTAGAAATGGGGCTTGTACTAAGCGTCTCGAAAAATGGAAGTTACTGTGAAGAGGAGATTACAGAATAAGGAGCAGGGGTGAATGAAAAGGGAAGAATACCTGGACGACTATCAAGATCATGCAGAAAGACGTCCGAAAAAGAAAAAAAAGAAGAAAAAACGAAAACATAGAGTTTATGCTTTTTTTGTATTGCTCTTTGCCTTTTTAATTCTTGTACTTGGAATTTTTATTTTGTTTCATGTCCAGAAAGTAGAAGTGAAGGGAAATGATTATTGCAGTACAGAAGAAATTGTAAAATCTGTTCAGAACGATAAATATTCGGTCAATGGGCTGTATGTGCTTGCAAAATATAAACTCGGTTATGGAAAACAGCCGGACTGTTTTGAAAGTATTAAGGTAAGTCTTAAAAATCCGTGGACGCTTAAGATTACAGTTCAGGAGAAGGAAAGAATCGGATATGTAATGGATTCAGATGGAAAGTATTACTATTTTGACCAGGATGGTATGGTCGTAGATGTAGAGGAAGCACCGGTAGATGGAATTCCGCTTGTAGACGGTATAGATCCGGACGAACTTAAGCTTTACCATAAATTGAAAAAGAAAAGTTCGATTATCTATCAGGAGATACTGGAAGCTACCAGAGAGATGAAAAAGTACGAGTTGTCTGTCACAAAGATTATGTGTCGTTCTGACAGAATTTATGTGTACATCGGGAATGTATGTGTGAGCCTTGGAAATGATGTCACTTCCGTGAAAGTTGCGCAGATTCCTAAGATTCTTGAAAAGCTGGAAGGAAAAGAAGGAACGCTTCATCTGGAAAATTTTTCTGATGAGAGTGACACAGCGACTTTTGATATTGGAGTTTTTCCGGAAGATGCAGGATAAAACAAAAAAAATTGAAAAAGTCATGAAATTCTATTGATATTTTGGACAAAAGTCTATATTATAGAAATATATATGGGTGTATAATGTATAATAAGGATAACAAAGGAGGAGAAACCCTTGCTAGAAATTAAAACCAACGAGTCAGAAGCAGCGGCTAAGATCATAGTTGTAGGAGTCGGCGGTGGCGGTAACAACGCTGTGAACCGAATGATCGACGAGCAGATTGCCGGTGTGGAATTTATTGCAATTAATACAGATAAACAGGCACTTCAGTTAAGTAAGGCTCCGACACTTTTACAGATCGGAGATAAGATTACCAAAGGTCTTGGTGCGGGAGCAAGACCGGAGATTGGTGAGAAAGCTGCAGAGGAAAGTTCCGAAGAGATTGCAGCAGCATTAAAAGGAGCAGACATGGTCTTCGTTACCTGTGGTATGGGTGGCGGAACAGGAACAGGAGCTACACCGGTTGTAGCACGTATTGCCAAGGAACAGGGTTCCCTGACAGTCGGAGTTGTAACAAAACCGTTCCGTTTTGAGTCCAAGACACGTATGAACAATGCTCTTGCAGGAATTGAAAAATTAAAAGAAAGTGTAGACACACTGATCGTCATTCCAAATGATAAGCTTCTTGAGGTTGTTGATAGACGTACAACTATGCCGGAAGCACTTAAGAAGGCTGATGAGGTGTTACAGCAGGGTATTCAGGGTATCACAGACCTGATCAATGTACCATCCTTGATCAACCTGGACTTTGCAGATGTTCAGACTGTTATGACAGACAAGGGAATCGCACATATCGGTATCGGTATGGGACGCGGTGACGATAAAGCGCTTGAGGCAGTAAAACAGGCAGTTGCCAGTCCTCTTCTGGAGACAACAATTGCCGGGGCTTCTCATGTTATCATCAATGTATCCGGAGATATCACTCTTATGGATGCATCAGATGCAGCTGAGTATGTTCAGGATCTTGCCGGAGAAGATGCGAATATTATCTTTGGTGCAATGTATGATGATTCCAAGGCTGATGAGGCTACGATCACAGTTATCGCAACAGGACTTCACAATGTAGGAGGTACAGCTTCCAAATTAAAATCCAGACTGGAGAGCCAGCGCCCGGCAGCAAATGTGGGGCATACGGCTACACATACAGGACATGCTTCTGCATATGACAGACAGCCGGTTCGCCAGCAGGCAGCTCCAAAACTTGATATGAGTATGGGATCTGTGAACAGAACAGTGGAAGAGCCGGAAGTTCCTAGAAGAACAGTTGGAGGAACATCACCTTCCATGGAGACACCGAGAACTCCGACAAGCCGTGTAAAAGAGCAGTCTATCAAGATTCCGGATTTCTTTAAAAAATAGGAATTCATATTAGAATACAAGATTGAATGAATAAAAGAGTCAAAGAAACGAATAAGTTTCTTTGACTCTTTTTGTATATAATAGGAAATTGCATTTCTTATTATATACAAAAAGCCTCCGGCAGGATGCGCATTGCGGCGTACAATGATGATGTCGCAAACGACTGCCGCAGGCGCCAGAATATGCCAAGGCACATTCTTTATTCATCATTGTAAAAATACATCGACAAAAAATTCGTTCATTTGTGGTAAATACATGAATTATGTCATATAAAATTACATGGCGAAAAAACATGGAAAAAGAAAGGATAATGCGTAAAATCCTGTCGTAATAAACTGAATTGTTTCTTTCATTATCTGACAAAATCTACGTGTGGTCACACGTATAATAAAATCACTCAAAAGTACAAAATCGATTGCGTATACAAGAGGAAGAAGGTGGAACATGCACTATGAGCTGTACATAGATCTGTTTTTTCTTACTAATTTTCTGATGGATTATTTCCTGTTATTAATGGTAGGAAAGATGCTTAAGTGCCGGATCAGACGTCTGCGAATTATTGCGGGAGCAATGGTCGGTGCGTTTCTGACTTGCATATTTGTGGTCTTTTTGCGAGGAAAGATATGGAGGCTTGTGTTGTTTCACGGAGTCATGAATATGTGTCTGTTGAAAACAGGACTTGGGATAAAAGAAAAGCGTACTCTGATAAAAGCATGGATATTGCTGTATGTCAGTGCATTTTTGCTGGGCGGAATACTGAATGTATTTCAGCCATACGTTCGTGGAGGTGCAGTGTTTTTAATACTTGCATTTGCAGGATATCATCTTTGTCTTGGAATATGGGATTTGCTGGCTTATTTTCATAAAAATATGGCTGGCTCCTGTAGAGCCAGGCTGTATCAAAACGGAAGAGAATGTGAGATTTATGCCATTATCGACACTGGAAACAGGTTGCGGGATTCGTTGACGGGAAGACCGGTTCATGTAATTACAGGAGAGATAGCCGAAAAACTTGGCTGCACAGATTTTTCAAGTAAACGTGTAATCACCTATCAGAGTATTGGAAAGGAAAATGGTACGATGCCGATCTTTATGCTGGATTGTTTGTGTTGTCAGTGTGAAAAGGAAGAAAAATGGGTGGAAAAACCACTTGTGGCAGTCAGTGAGAGACAGAAGCTTTCCAATGTATATGACATGATCTTGAATCCTGATGATTTATAGCAGGCAGAAGAATAAATCGGACATTGAAAAATGTATTTATAGTCATTGTCGAAGTAAATAGTGGATTTAATATGGAAAGACATCTGTGAAAATGGAAGCTATGAAATGACTGATAAGTAAATAAAAAAGTTAATTTGTAAATGGAGGAATAGATATGTTAATGAAAGCAGTTATGCCCAAAAAGTTTCAGTTAAACGTAATTCCGGATTTTCGGACATTTTTATTTCCGGACGGAGGAGAGATACACTATATCGGAGGGTCAGACATTTTGCCTGCACCGTTAGAAGCAGATGATGAGGCGAGAGCAATCGGTTATCTGGGAAGTGCACATGACGAAGAGGCGAGGAAACTTCTGATAGAACATAATTTGCGCCTGGTCGTTTATATAGCGAAAAAATTTGATAATACTGGTATCGGAGTGGAAGATCTTATTTCCATCGGAACAATTGGATTGATTAAGGCAATTAATACATTTAACCCGATGAAAAATATAAAACTTGCGACCTATGCTTCCCGCTGTATTGAAAACGAGATTTTAATGTATCTGCGACGTAATAATAAAACGAAACTGGAAGTGTCAATCGATGAGCCGCTGAATGTGGACTGGGATGGAAATGAACTCTTGCTGTCAGATATTCTGGGCACGGAGGAGGATACGATTTATAAGGATCTGGAGCAGGAGGCAGAGAGGAAGATTCTGATAAAAGCACTGAATTTGTTGTCAGCAAGAGAACGTTCCATCATACAGATGCGCTTTGGTATCGGAACTGTGGACGGGGAGGAAAAGACGCAAAAAGAGGTGGCAGATCTGCTGGGGATTTCCCAGTCCTACATATCCAGACTTGAGAAAAAAATTATGGTGCGCCTGAGAAAAGAAATGGTGAAGTATTCCTGAAAAAGTGTTAGAATGAAAATAAAAAGGGGATACGTGTATGAAGCTTACTTTTATAGGAGCGGACCACGAAGTGACAGGTAGCTGCCACCTTGTTGAGGCCTGCGGAAAGAACATTCTGGTAGACTGCGGTATGGAGCAGGGGCCAGATCTTTACGAGAACCAGGAAATCCCGGTTGCATCGGGAGATATAGATTATATTCTCCTGACGCATGCACATATCGATCACTCCGGAAAGATTCCGATGCTCTGCAAACAGGGATTTCATGGAGAAATCGTAACAACATTTGCCACATCAGATCTGTGTAATATCATGCTGCGTGACAGTGCCCATATTCAAGAGTTTGAGGCGGAATGGCGGAATCGTAAAGCAAGGCGAAGCGGCGGACCGGAATATGAGCCGCTCTATACAATGGCGGATGCCGATGCAGCAATCAAATTGCTGGCACCGTGTGATTATGATCAAAGAATTACACTGTGTGACGGAATAGATATTCGTTTTACGGATGTAGGGCATCTTCTTGGCTCTGCGGCAATCGAGATGTGGATCACAGAGGGAGATATTTCCAAAAAGATCGTATTTTCCGGAGATGTGGGAAATCTGGATCAGCCGATTATCAAGGATCCAAAGAAAGTGACAGAAGCAGATTATATTTTGATTGAATCTACATATGGAGACCGGGTGCATGGGGATGTAAGACCGGATTATGTCGGAGAGTTTACAAGAATTTTAAAGGAGACTTTTGACCGCGGAGGGAATGTGGTCGTTCCATCCTTTGCAGTGGGACGTACACAGGAACTTCTGTATTTTATCCGTGAGATCAAGGAGAAAAACTTGCTGCCGGACTATCCGAATTTCGAGGTTTATGTGGATAGCCCGTTGGCAATTGAAGCAACGAACGTATTTAATAAGAATGTAAAATCCTGTTTTGACGAGGATGCACTTGCGATTATTGAGAAAGGAATCAATCCACTTGTTTTTCCGGGCTTAAAAACAACGATTACAAGTGATGAGTCCCGGATGATCAATTTTGATACAAAACCGAAGGTTATCTTATCGGCATCAGGAATGTGTGAGGCAGGACGAATCCGCCACCATTTGAAGCACAATCTGTGGAAAAAAGAAAGTACGATCTGTTTTGTAGGATATCAGGCGGTAGGAACACTGGGGCGAAAGCTGATTGAGGGTGCGGAATGCGTCAAGCTTTTTGGTGAGACAGTCGAAGTCAATGCGAAGATCGAAAGTCTGAAAGGTATCAGCGGACATGCAGACCGGAACGGACTTTTAGACTGGCTGTCAGGATTTGAGAACACACCGCAGCATGTATTCGTAGTTCATGGTGAAGATCAGGTTACGGATACATTTGCAGAAGCAATTACGGAAAAGTTTGGCTGGCCGGCCATGGCACCGTATTCTGGAGGATGTGTGGATCTTGCTACAGGTGAAATCCTGTCCGTTGGAATTAAAGAACCGAAAAAGGCAGTGGAAAAACCAGCACAGATCCGTAAGCAGAATGCATTTTACAGAGTGGTCGCAGCGGCAAAGAGGCTGCTTGATGTGGTATATAAGAATGAAGGACTTGCAAACAAAGAACTGATGAAGTTCGAGAATCAGATTAATAATCTGGCAGACAAGTGGGACAGATAAGAGTGTCAGATTTGGCAAAATAATCAGACCTATAAAGTGGTTTGCATGGCTGGCGGGATAAGATGATGCCGGACATGTGATGTCAAGGGGCAAAAATTTTTTAATTTCATGACACTTACGAATAAGTAACCTGCATATGGAGAGAATTTCTACTAGACGTAATCAGAAAACATCTGGCAGGAGGTTCGAAAAAATGCAGGGAAAAGTTGAAATATGTGGTGTGAATACGGCAAAGCTTCCTATCCTGAAAGAAGAGGAGAAGGAAGCTTTGTTTGCGCGTATTAAAGCGGGAGATGATGAGGCAAAAGAGGAATATATCAAAGGAAATTTAAGACTGGTTCTAAGTGTGATCAAACGATTTCATTCCAGTAATGAAAACCCCGATGACTTATTTCAGATTGGTTGTATCGGGCTGATTAAGGCAATCAATAATTTTAATACGGAGCTGGACGTCAAATTCAGTACTTATGCAGTGCCTATGATCATTGGAGAAATTCGGCGTTACATGCGGGATAACAGCAGTATACGAGTCAGTCGTTCCCTTCGTGATACCGCATACAAAGCAATTTATGCGAAAGAAAATTATGTGAAACAGAATATGCGAGAGCCTACAGTTCAGGAAATCGCACAGGAGATTGGAATAGCCAAGGAGGACATTGTCTATGCGCTAGATGCCATTCAGGCACCTATGAGCCTCCAGGAGCCAGTGTACAGTGACGGAGGCGACGCACTTTACGTGATGGACCAGATCAGCGATCACAAGAATAAAGAAGAAAAATGGGTCGAAAGCCTGTCGCTACAGGCAGCCATGGAACATTTAAACGAACGGGAAAGATACATTATTTCCCTTCGCTTTTTTGATGGGAGAACCCAGATGGAAGTGGCAAGAGATGTGGGAATCAGCCAGGCACAAGTAAGCCGCCTGGAAAAAAACGCACTTCGCATAATGAGGCAGTATTTGGTGGAAAGTTAAAAAGGGACAGGTGTGAGAGGCACTAAAGCCCGTAAAAACGTAGGTGGGGTTAAAAAAAGGGACAGGTTAAAGTCCAATTGGGGACGGGGTTTTTTTGAAAAAACCCCGTCCCCAATTGGTAATTGACATCTTCGACGTCTCATACTATGATATTGGCATGGAGGATTTTTTGGCAATGATTAAGGCATGTATTTTTGATCTTGATGGTACGATTGGTAATACGTTGGATTCCATGGTCTATTCGGTTAACCTGACATTAAAAGAGATGAGTCTTTCGGAGATTTCTAAAGAACAGTGTCGGGAGTTCGTAGGGAATGGTGCGAGGGTGTTGATGGAGAAGGCACTGGATGCATCGGGGAATCCTAGTGCGACCAGAATTGAGGAAGGTATGCAGATCTATGGACGCATATTTGATGAGAATTGTACATATCATGTAACACCTTGCGAAGGCGTCCCGGAAATGCTGTATAAGTTAAAGAAACAGGGAGTGAAATTGGCGGTGCTGTCCAATAAACCTCATTGTCAGGCGGTGAAAGCGGTTCATGCAATTTATGGTGAGAAGTTGTTTGACTGGGTACAGGGACAGAAGGATGAAATTCCAAGAAAACCGGATCCGGCGGGAGTGTTTTATGTGGCGAAAAAGCTCGGTGTAGATTACAAGGAGTGTCTGTATGTAGGAGATTCTGAAGTAGATGTGGTGACTGGAAAGAATGCAGGAGTAAAAACTATCGCAGTGACGTGGGGATTTCGTACGAAAGAAGAGTTAATGATTGCCGGAGCCCAGTATATGATAGACAAGGCAGAGAAATTGCAGGAATATCTATAAAAAGGAGGTTAAGAGGTAATGAATGAGTTTGATGAGGAATGTCTGAACGTATTTCTTGAAAATCAATCACAACTTTTTGAGGAGGCAGTTGCAGAGACGCTGGAAGATGCAGAAGCATTTCTGGAGGACTGCATGGCAGTTGTTGTGGAAAACATTGATGAGGTAAAAGAATTCCTGGAAGAAGAAGGAATGGATATTCAGGGAATGTCTGACGAGGAACTGGAAGAAGCAGCAGAAGTGTTCCCGATTCCGGACGGAAGATATCTGATTGTGGAAGGTTAAAATCCGGTGCAGTAAAATGTCCGGAAAAGAGGTTGAAGCAGCACAGATAATAAGAAAACTACATAGAAGAGAAAAAGCCGTAACTATCTGGTGGTTACGGCTTTTTTTAGGGCATCATCAATGGCGTTGATGATGATTTGAGAGGTATATGGATTGTCGGAGGAATAAGAAATGTTTTCTAGCGATTGTGTCTGGCAGATCTGGTCTGCGATTTCTTCCATAGTCGGCTGGATCAACGGATACATGGTGGTGACGGTGTCGTCCAGGTTGGAAAATCGGATAGAGTTGATATGATTTTCGTCGACTGTGACTTCTACTTCCAGCTCTTTATCACCCAAAGTAAGCTGTGAAGTGTAGATGCCCGGTTGATAGGAAGTGCTCTTTGATGAGGAAGTTTCTTTGTTTTTCGGGTGGAACATAAATGTAAGCAGTGCCACCAGCAAAATGCCGAGACAGATGAACAGGACTGTATAAATAATTTCCTTCATGTGAAGTACAACGATTTTTGTTTTTGAACTCATAATAACCTCCTGTATTTGTTTTCTTAGGTTTTTGTTCTTTATAATGTATGAAAAAGGTTGGAAAATTATACAGCTTTTTTCGTGACAAAAGAATAGATATCCTGTAGAATGGGTAGAGATAAAGAGGTGGAAAATATGATAATTATAGCAGGACTTGGAAATCCGACAAAAGAATACGAAGGTACAAGACATAATGTAGGATTTCAGGTGATAGATAAAATCGCAGAAAAATATAATATTGCAGTGGACGCAAAAAAAGGGCGTGCCTATGTTGGAAAAGGAATCATCGAAGGTCAGAAGGTTCTTCTTGTTAAACCGCAGACTTATATGAATTTAAGTGGTGAGAGCATTCGCGAGTTGGTGGATTATTTTAAGGTAGATCCGAAAGAAGAGCTGCTTGTGATATATGATGATATCAGTCTGAACCCGGGGCAGATCCGGATTCGTAAAAAAGGAAGTGCCGGTGGACATAACGGAATTAAAAATATTATTGCCCAGCTTGGGACAGATACATTTCAAAGAATTAAAGTCGGAGTGGGAGAAAAGCCGAAAGGATATGATCTGGCTGCCTATGTTCTCGGACATTTTCATGGAGAGGATCTGGAACTTATGGAAGAGGGATATGAAAAGGCAATTTCTGCCACAGAAGAGATATTAAAAGGTGAGATTGATGCGGCCATGAATGAGTATAACCGTAAAGTGAAGCCGAAGGAGGAGTAAAAGTGCAGGCGTTACTTAAGCCGCTTTTGGAACTGGCAGAATATGAAGATATCGTAAAAAAGAAAAAAGAAGCTCCGGGAGTTCTGATGCTGACAGGTTGTGTGAATTCCCAGAAGACTCATATGATGTACGCACTTAGCGATGGCTGTTGTTATAAAGTCATCGCCTGTTCCAGTGAGGCAAAAGCAAAACAGATTTATGAAGAGTATCGTTTTTTAGATGCAGCCATTAGTTTTTATCCAGCAAAAGACTTGCTGTTTTACCAGGCAGATATTCGTAGTAAAGAGCTGGTCAGTCAGCGAATGCAGGTGATACAGGCAGTTTTAAAAGGCGAACCGATAACTGTGGTTGCTAGTTTTGATGCATTTATGGATGCACTCCTTCCAAAAGAAATGATAAAGAGCAGGGTGATCAAGATATGCTCCGACGAGACTCTGAATCTGGATGAATTGTCTGTGAAGCTGGCACAGTGTGGGTATGACAGAGAGATAGAGGTGGCAGGACCGGGGCAGTTTGCGGTCCGTGGCGGCATCTTGGATGTATATCCGCTGACGGAGGAGCTCCCGGTTAGGATTGAACTTTGGGGAGATGAGGTGGATTCTATTCGAACCTTTGATCCGGAGACGCAGCGATCTATCGAGAAGCTTGACGAGGTAGAAGTGTTTCCGGCTACAGAATTTCCAGAGGAAGAAGAAAAAAGAGTTTCTTTTCTGGATTATTTTGAAAAAGAAAATACAATTCTTTTCTTAGATGAGCCTGTGCGTTTGAAGGAAAAAGGGGAAGGAGTGGAAGAAGAATTTCTAGAAGCCCAGAAACGACGTGCCCAGAGCGGATACGAAGTAGCCGACAGCGAAGCTGTGCTTTTTACAACGCAGGAGATTATGAGGAAAATGAATGAATATTCTAGCGTGGGATTTCAGGCGTTGGATATGCGTTGCCCTGGGTTGAATATCCGGGCAAGTTATAATCTTCAAACGAAAAATGTGGATCCATACAATAGAAGTTTTGAACTTCTAACGCAGGATCTGAAAAAAATGAAACGAAATCAGAGCCGTGTCATTCTGCTTTCCGGTTCCAGAACAAGAGCAAGGCGCCTGGCAGAAGATCTTCGAGATTACAATCTGAGCAGTTTTTACAGTGAAGATATGGATCGTGAAGTAGAACCGGGAGAAATTATGACTGCTTATGGTTATATTGCAGAAGGCTATGAGTATCCACTTTTGAATTTTGTTGTAATTTCAGAAACGGATATTTTCGGAAAGAATAAAAGGAAGAAAAAACGCCGTACCACTTATGAAGGGCGTAAGATCCAAAGCTTCTCAGAATTAAAACCTGGAGATTATGTGGTACATGAGAATCATGGACTGGGAATTTATCAAGGAATTGAAAAAATCGAAGTGGATAAGATTTCCAAAGACTATATGAAGATTTCCTATGCTAAGGGTGGAAATCTTTATATTCCGGCAACACAGTTGGATCTGATCCAGAAATATGCCGGTTCTGATTCAAAAAAACCAAAACTTAACCGTCTTGGAACTCAGGAGTGGACAAAGACGAAGGCAAAGGTTCGGGGGGCAGTTAAAGAAATTGCAAAAGATCTGGTAGAACTTTATGCAGCAAGACAGAATCAGGATGGGTTTGTTTACGGGGAGGATACAGTCTGGCAGAAAGAATTTGAGGAAATGTTCCCGTATGAGGAGACAGAAGATCAGCTTCTGGCGATCAATGCTGTGAAGAAGGATATGGAAAGCCACAAGATCATGGATCGTCTGATCTGTGGTGATGTAGGTTATGGAAAGACGGAAATTGCAATCCGTGCGGCATTTAAGGCAGTACAGGAAAATAAGCAGGTGGTCTATCTGGTACCGACCACTATTTTGGCACAGCAACATTACAATACATTTTGTCAGAGAATGAAGGATTTCCCGGTCCGGGTAGATCTGATGTGCCGATTCAGGACTCCGGCTCAGCAAAGAGATACGATTCAGAACTTGAAACGCGGGCTGGTGGACATTGTGGTTGGAACCCACCGTGTGCTCAGTGATGATATTGAGTATAAGGATCTGGGATTGTTGATCATCGACGAGGAGCAGCGTTTTGGAGTCCAGCACAAGGAAAAAATCAAAAAGTTAAAGAAAAATGTAGACGTTCTGACGTTGACGGCAACGCCGATTCCAAGAACTCTTCATATGAGCCTTATCGGAATCCGTGATATGAGCGTGCTGGAGGAGGCACCGCAGGACCGGCTGCCGATCCAGACGTATGTGATGGAATATAATGATGAGATGGTCAGGGAGGCAATCGAACGAGAATGTGCGAGAAACGGACAGGTCTACTATGTGTACAATCGAGTGGAAGACATTGCAGAGGTAACAGCGCATATTCAGAAACTTGTCCCGGAGTTAAATGTATCCTTTGCCCACGGACAGATGAAGGAGCATGAGCTTGAAAAGATCATGTATGATTTTATTAATGGAGATATTGATGTGCTTGTGTCGACAACGATTATTGAAACGGGTCTTGATATATCCAATGTAAATACCATGATCATTCACGACGCAGACCGGCTTGGCCTTTCCCAGCTCTATCAGCTTCGTGGCCGCGTCGGGCGTTCCGGACGTATGGCCTATGCATTTTTGTTGTACCGGAAGGACAAATTATTGAAAGAGATTGCAGAGAAGCGTCTGGCGGCAATCCGGGAATTTACAGATCTTGGATCGGGATTCAAAATTGCCATGCGTGATCTTGAAATCCGTGGAGCTGGAAATCTTCTTGGTGCCGAACAGCACGGGCATATGGAAGCGGTCGGATACGATATGTACTGCAAAATGTTAAATGAGGCAGTCAAACATTTAAAAGGGGAATTATCAGAAGAGGATACATTTACGACAGCATTGGATGTCAATGTCGATGCGTATATTCCGGATTCTTATATACCAAATGAATATCATAAGCTGGATATTTATAAGAGAATTGCTGCCATCGAGTCTGAGGAAGAGATGGACGATATGATAGAGGAGTTGATTGACCGTTTTGGAGATATTCCTAAAAAAGTGGAGCTCCTTCTGGAAGTAGCAAGGCTTAAGAATCTGGCGCACCAGGCGTATGTGACAGAGGTGACTCAAAAAGGTGTGACCTATACATTCCGTATGTATGAAAAAACAAAAATCCATGTAGAGCGGATTCCGGATCTTTTAAAACAATTTCCGGAAGATCTGTCATTTAAGGCGGATGTATCGGATCCCAAATTCATTTACCAGAGAAAGAAGAAAACAAAGCGTGGTGAAGTGGAGAATCCAATTGAGGTTGTGAAAAAAGTGTTAATTGGTATAAAAGGATTGCTTGACTAGAGAAAAGAAGATATAATAAAAAAAGTGGACATTTCTTTGCCCATCAGAATGAAGGAGGATACGAAAACGATATGAAAAAGAGATTATTTGCGCTGGCTCTTGCGGGAGTATTGGCGGCTGCAACACTGACCGGATGCGGATCATTAAAAGGAGACGAGACGGTTGCGACAGTCGATGATACAAAGATTGATGCGGATCTGGCCAATTTCTTCGCAAGATATACACAGGCAACATATGAGACATATTATTCTGCTTATCTGGGAGAAGATATGTGGAATTCAGATGCTTCTGACGGAGAGACATACGAAGAATCTGTAAAGAGTTCTGTACTGAAATCACTGGAAGATATGATTCTTCTTGAAAAGCATATGGAAGAGTATGATGTGTCAATTACAGATGAAGATAAAGCAATGATCAAGGAGACAACGCAGCAGTTTCTGAATGATAATTCTTTAGATGACAAGAATCTTGTATCTGGTAATGAGAAGACTGTAAATCGTGCATTGACACTGATGGCAGTTCAGCAGAAGATGCGAACTGCGATCCAGGCCGGGGCAGATACAGAAGTCTCAGATGAAGAAGCAGCACAGAAGAGCATGGATTATGTGTTCATTTCTTATCAGACAAAAGATGATTCCGGCAACAGCAAAGACGTTTCCGATGATGAAAAAGCGCAGTTAAAGTCTCAGGCAGAGGCGATTGCTTCCGGTCTGAAGGAAGGTGGAGATTTGAACGCGCTTGCAGAAGAGCAAGGGGCAACGGTTCAGACACTGACGTTTGATAAAGATACAACTTCTCCTGATGAAGATTTGATTAAAGCCGCAGATGCACTGGGCGAGGGAGAATCTACAGATGTGATTGAGACAGAAAAAGGCTGTTACGTAGCAAAAGTTACAAGCCTGTTAGATCGTACAGCAACGGATTCTAAGAAATCACAGATTGTACAGGAACGTCAGACAAAGCTTTATGATGATACAGTGAAAAAGTGGAGAAAAAAAGCAGACATTAAAGTGCATAAGGGTGTATGGAAAAAAGTAAGTTTCCAGAAAGTGTCTGTAAAGATGAAGACTGAGACTCAGACACCGTATACAGATCAGGTGCAGACAGACGATCAGGCTCAGACAGATAATTAAAATGCAGTAAGTCTGAAAGACATGAAAAAATTTCCATAGAGAAGAAAAGACCTGCCGGTTGGCAGGTCTTTTCTATCATATAGGAGATGGAATTTCCTATATGGTAAAATTATTTGAAATATGTGGATACAAGATCATTGACAAGCTTACCATCAGCTTTACCTTTTACCTTTGGCATCAGATGTTTCATGATATTTCCTTTGTCTTTTCCGGTTGGGTTCTCGATACCAAGTTCAGATAACACACCTTCGATGATTGCCTTTATCTCGTCTTCGCCCATCATTTTTGGAGCGTAGGCTTCCAGAACAGTCAGGCGGCGGTTGCATTCTTCAATAATATCAGTACGGTCAGCAGGTGTCATCTCCAAAGTCTCTTTTGTCTGCTTGATTTCTTTCATGATAACCTGAATCTCTTCTTCTTCTGTCAGATCTGCACGTTTGTCGATCTGTTTATTCTTAAGAGCTGCCAGAAGCATGGATAAAGTTTCTTTTTTCTCCTTTTCGCCGGCTTTCATAGCTGCGACCATAGCACTTCTAATTTCATCAATTTTACTCATGATACATATCCTCCTCGAAATTACTACTTTTATTATACAAGACTAGATTGAAAATATCCAGCCCTGGATTTTGAAAGAAAGATTCGTACAGAAATAATGCTTCATTCGGATATTAGAATTAACAGAAAACTAACAAAAATTTTGGAAAAACAATAAGTGAGTTTGTAGAAAAAATAACCGAAATATAGTATAATATTTTTTATATCAAGAATAAATAATCTGTCATTTTACAGGTAGATGATAGAATTAGAAAGGGGAACTATAATGGGCAAAGAAATGATAGCAATGTTACTTGCCGGAGGGCAGGGCTCCAGACTGTATGCGCTGACCCAGAAGCTTGCAAAACCGGCAGTTCCATTTGGCGGAAAGTACCGAATCATAGACTTTCCACTTTCAAACTGCGTAAATTCAGGTATTGATACAGTAGGTATTCTGACTCAGTATCAGCCTCTGGAGCTGAATGAGTATATCGGAAATGGGCAACCGTGGGATCTGGACCGAATCTATGGAGGAGTTCATGTATTACCACCATATCAGAAGGCATCTGGCTCAGATTGGTATAAAGGTACAGCAAATGCAATTTACCAGAATATTTCATTTATCGAGCGCTATGATCCGGAATATGTCATTATTTTGTCGGGAGATCAGATCTGCAAGCAGGATTATAGTGATTTTCTTAGATTCCACAAAGAAAAGAACGCAGAATTCAGTGTTGCGGTTATGGAAGTCCCGTGGGAGGAGGCGCCAAGATTCGGACTTATGGTCACGGACGATGATGACCGTATCACGGAATTCCAGGAAAAACCGAAGAATCCGAAATCCAATCTTGCCTCTATGGGTATCTACATATTCAACTGGGATATTTTAAAACAATACCTGATTGAAGATGAGGCTGACCCGGAATCTGAAAATGATTTTGGAAATAATATTATACCGAATCTGCTGCGTGATGAGAGAAAAATGTACGCGTATCACTTTAACGGATACTGGAAAGATGTGGGAACGATTCCATCTTTGTGGGAAGCGAATATGGAAGTACTGGATCCGGAACACAGTGGAATTAACCTGTTTGATGAAGACTGGAAGATCTATAGCAGGAACAGTGGTATGCCGGGACATAAGATCTGCGCTGGAGCCAATGTAGAGAACTCGATGATCACAGATGGATGTAAGATCGCAGGCAGCGTGAAACATTCCATCCTATTTGCCGGAGTGAAAGTAGAAGCCGGAGCAGTTGTAGAAGATGCAGTCGTTATGGGCAGAACAACGATTAAAGCCGGAGCCAGTGTAAAGCATTGTATTGTTGCGGAGAATGTAGTGATCGGTGAAAATGCTGTGGTAGGAGCTATGCCGACAGAAGAAGAGCAAGGAGTTGCAACCATCGGACCGGATGTCCGCGTCGGAACAGGTGCCAAGATTGGATCGAATGCCATGATCAGTGAAGATGTAAAGGACGGTGAAGAAAAATGATAAATGCAAATGCGGACGCAATGGGAATTATTTTCCCGAATAATTATGATAAGTTTGTTCCGGAACTGGTCAGCGAAAGACTAATGGCTTCCATTCCATTTGCAAGCCGTTATCGAATGATCGATTTTTTGTTATCCAGTATGGTTGGTTGCGGAATTGATAAAATAGAAGTGCTTGTTCGTGAGAATTATCATTCGCTTGTAGACCATTTAGGTGGTGGCCGAGAGTGGGATCTCAGCCGTAAGAACGGAGGACTTAGTATCTTTCCTCCATTTGCCCAGAAGTCTATCGGCAGTATGGGAGGAGGAAGAGTGGAAGCGCTCGCCAATATTCTTCCGGTACTCAAAAAGCAAAAAGAAAAATATGTGATTATGGCAGATACGAATATTGCTGCAAATTTTGATTTCAATGCGCTGATCGCACAGCATGTAAAAACGGATGCAGATATTACGTTCGCTTATACAAAAGAGGAACTGCCACAGGAACTGACTGGTGCAAAAGATGCAAGTAAAGGGCTTTATTATACGTTGAAGCTGGATGGAGATAAAGTAGAAGACATCTACATCAATAAGCAGGAGCAGGGTGTGCAGAATTTCTCTATGAATATTTACATTGCGAACAGAGAGTGGCTGATCGATACCATTAATGCAGCGTTTATGCGTGGAGCTATTTCACTGGAGAGGGATATCCTGATCCCGCATCTGGATACATATAAAGTCATGGCTTATGAGCATAAAGGATATGTGGCGAGAATCACCGGACTTAAGAGCTATTTTGATGAGAACATGAAACTTCTGGATGATAAGAATCTTGAGAAGCTTTTCACAGGTAATCCCATCTATACAAAGATTCGTGACGATAATCCGACCAGATACATCGGCAATGCAAAAGCAAGTAATGTTATGGTAGCAGACGGTTGTGTGATCGAAGGTGAAGTGGAGAACAGTATTTTATTCCGTGGTGTGAAGATCGCAAAAGGTGCGAAAGTGAAGAATTGTGTTTTAATGCAGGATACGATCGTTGGAGAAGGTACAAAGCTGGAATATATCATTTCAGATAAGAATGTAAAAATCACCGATGGAAAAGAATTAAAGGGTGATGAAGCGTTTCCTGTATTTGTTGCGAAAGGACAGGTTGTCTAGTGAACGGGTGCATGTTATGCCCGAGACAGTGCCAGATTAAGCGAGAAGAAGGAAAGCGTGGCTTTTGTGGGGAGTCGGATTTGGTCCGGCTTTCCAGAGCCGCGCTTCATATGTGGGAAGAACCGTGTATCTCCGGGACAAATGGATCCGGAGCTGTTTTTTTCTCTGGCTGTACGCTTCGATGTGTATATTGCCAGAATTATCACATTGCCAACAGTGAGGTTGGAAAAACAGTAAGTGTTGAACGGTTATCGGAGATATTTCTGGAGCTTCAGGAACAGGGGGCGAACAATATTAACCTTGTGACACCAACGCACTTTGTACCACAGATTATCGCGGCACTGGATCAGGCAAGAAAAAAAGGGCTTAATCTTCCAATTGTTTATAATACAAGCGGCTATGAAAAGGTGGAGACTTTACGCAGGCTAAATGGATATGTTGATGTATATCTTCCGGATTTTAAATATCTGGATCCGGAGCATGCAAAGAAATATTCCGGGGCAGAAGATTATCCTGAGGTGGCAAAGGCTGCTCTGGAAGAAATGGTCCGGCAGACTGGGAATCCTGTATTTAATGATGCGGGGATTATGACAAAAGGTGTAATTGTGAGACATTTGTTATTGCCTGGGTGTCTGAGAGATGCGAGAAGAATTGTGAAATATCTCTATGAAACATATGGTGACCAGATTTATATGAGTCTCATGAACCAGTACACTCCACTCGATACGTTGAATCGGGAAAAATATCCGGAGCTTGCCAAGAAAGTGACGAAAAAAGCATATGATGTTCTGGTGGATTATGCCATAGATCTTGGCGTGGAGCAGGCATTTATTCAGGAAGGCGAAACGGCAAAAGAAAGCTTTATTCCTGATTTTTCCTACGAAGGAGTGTAATGAAGAACAGATGCCAGAAGATATGAAGAGCTATCGGCATTTCATTATTGACATTTGAAGAGAGTTCTTGAATAACAGGAACGTGAATGATAAAAAGGTAAAGAAAATTTAACGAAGGAGTAAAGATATGGCAGACAGAGCCCAGTTTCAGAAAAAATTAGGAGAGCTTCTTGCAGTTGCAGCAAGCCAGAATAATAAAATGACCAGTCAGGAAGTGCAAGCTTTCTTTCAGGATGACAATCTTACAGATGAGCAGATGAATCTGGTTCATGAATTCCTGATGTCTCAGAAAGTGGAAGTAATCGGATATACAGGAACTATAGAAAATACAGAAAAAACAGAACAAGAAGAAAAAGATACATTAAGCCAGCAGGAAAAAGACTATGTGGCAGAATATCTGATCGATATTGAAAAAATGGCGAAGCAGACGGAGGAAGAGGTAACACTTGCATATTATCTTCCCAAAGTTGTGGAAGAAGCAGTAAAGCTGCATATGCCGGGAATCTTCATCGGTGATGTGATCCAGGAAGGCAATGTCAGCTTGATGCTGTACTTAGGTGAGAATAAGAAAGCAACAGAAGCAGAAGTGCTGGAGCAGGTGCGCGCTGGAATCCGGGTGATGCTGGAATCCCACACCGAAGAAAAACGCCGCGATAAGAAGATGGTCGAGCGGGTGAATGATCTGGACGAGACAATCAAAAGCATGAAGGAAGAATACGGAAGAAAAGTATCGGTCGATGAAGTGGCGGAGCGTATGGGTATTACGGAAGACACTGTGGAAGATATCCTGAAGCTTGCAGGCGAAGAAGTGAAGGATGAGTAAAGGTGAGTCCTGCCTGTAAGTGGAGGTTGTTATACGCGATATCTGGGTGGAATGTTGTGGACATTTGAGCGCATTTGATATTATTCTGAAATTAATCAATCAATCAAATTGATGGATTTTATGCCATTATATGAAGAGTCCATTCCGGGATTTAAAGAAAGAATAATTTTTCCAATATGGAATACGCAAAAAATTCTGCTTCCTTTATTAGAATAATTTTCATGCATTTTCACATAATAGCATTAAAAGTAAAATTTAGCATGAGAAGAAAGAACAGCCATGCGGAATCAATCATGGAGGAATCATATGAAGGCAACAGGAATTGTACGTCGGATTGATGACCTGGGACGTGTGGTCATTCCGAAAGAAATACGAAGAACACTTAGGATCAGAGAAGGTGATCCACTGGAGATATTTACCGACCGGGAAGGCGAGATTATATTGAAAAAATATTCACCGATCGGAGAGCTTGCTGCATTTGCAGGTATGTATGCAGACAGCCTGGCAAAAGAGGCAGGGTGCCTTGTGTGTATCTGTGATATGGATCAGGTCGTGGCAGCTTCCGGAAACGGGAGAAAAGAGGTGCAGGAAAAGTATATCAGCAAAGTTCTTCAAGGGGAACTGGAAGAAAGAAACAGTATTTTGGCAAAGGTAGATGAGAAGAAATATATCCGGGTGTTTCGGGAACAGGAAAAGGATTATGTATGGGAATCTATTACACCGATCATTTGCGAAGGAGATGTTGTGGGGGCAGTTATTTTACTGTCATCAGATGAAAAAGAGAAGTTTACAAAACTGGAACAAAAGCTGGGGGCATGTGCGGCAGGATTTCTTGGAAAGCAAATGGAGTGATAAAATTTGCAGAAGCAGTCATATTCGCCGGATCTGGCTCATACCTTGTGGTAGACAAGGAGGAAAGAGATGGAGAATATGCAAAAAAATATAAAGGTCATATGGTGGATCAAGTCACTTCTGGCTTCTTATATTGTCACCGGTATATTACTTTTGGTTTTGACATTTTTTATGTATAAATTTGAATTAAATGAAAAAATTGTATCGGCGGCAATTGTTGGAATCTATGTAGTGTCAACACTGATCGGAGGAATGATCATAGGGAAACTGACAAAATCAAAACGGTACTTGTGGGGGATGGTTCTTGGAATCATATATTTTGTATTGCTTTTGCTCATTACACTTGGAGTTTACAGAACTCTGAATGGAGACAGTGTAAGTATTGTCACATCACTGATACTATGTGCAGGCGGCGGTATGACCGGTGGTATGATATCATGAAAGACTAGAAAATAAGAGCTGCGTATATCTCTTGTAAAAAGGAAACAGATATAGGCAGCTTTTATTTTACGTATGGTTCATAATCGTAATGACGAATGTATATGTCCCTTACAGAAAGTAGAATAGTTACAGTTCGAATCAGAAAGTTTTTGCCACATGTAAAAATGTAAAGATACCAGAATGGAAAGTGTTTCCACCGGCATCTTATGAATTATGGTCTACCTGATCCATGTACTTGATGAGGCGGAAAATCTGGCTTGTATAGCCCCATTCATTATCATAGAAACAGATGACCTTAAAGAAGTGAGAATTTACTTGAATTCCCTGTCTTGCATCAAAGATAGAAGCGTGTGAATCTCCGATGAAATCAGAAGATACAACTTCATCATCTACATAATCAAGAATGCCGGACAAATATGTCATGGAGGCTTCCTTTACTTTTTTGCAGATATCCTCATAAGATGCAGACTCTTTTAGTGCGACGTTCAGATCAACGATTGAGACGTCTGTAGTTGGAACACGATAAGAAATACCACTCATCTTGTCCTTCAGAGAAGGAATGACGAGAGAGATAGCCTTAGCGGCTCCGGTTGTGGATGGAATCAGATTGCCGAATGCAGAACGTCCGGTACGCCAGTCCTTGAGAGAACGGCTGTCCACAACTTTCTGCTTGGCAGTTGCGGCGTGGATCGTAGACATCAGCCCATATTCAATTCCATAATTGTCTTCCAGTACTTTACAGATAGGTGCCAGACAGTTGGTCGTGCAGGATGCATTGGACACAACGGACATATCTTTCGAATAACCGGTATGGTTGATCCCCATGATGAATGTAGGTGTTTCTTCATCTTTTGCAGGTGCAGAAATAATGACTTTTTTTGCACCACCTTGCAGGTGAGCACTTGCCTTTTTTGCCGTGCAAAATGCTCCGGTTGCATCGATGATGTATTCGGCACCGCAGGAACCCCAAGGGATGGAAGCAGCATCACCTTCTGTGAAGACAGGAATCTTCTGCCCGTTAATGATAAGTCCGTGTTCATAAGTTCCAAGTTCTCCCTGGAAACGTCCAAATGTAGAGTCGTAGCGGATCATATAGACCATATAATCAAGATCCGCATTTCTTGCGTTAATTCCACATAATTTAAAAGTTTCCGGTCGACTGATGGCGATACGGAGTGCAACGCGTCCAATACGTCCGAATCCGTTAATGCCAATTGAAATTGCCATGTTACAATTACCTCCTATAAGACATATTAATGAAGTGGCAATTTCTGATTCATTTGTAATCTAACGCAAGTGTAACATAGTAAAATTGAAAAAACCACCTTTTTGCAGGTAATTAAAATATTAACGGGAATAATTAAAAATTAACGATTCAGATAAAAATATTGCGAAAAAGAAAGGAAGATGCTATACTTATAAAAGTCAAGAAAGACAAGGAGGAATGTAGTGATGAAACATGTGAAAACATTGAATACACAGACTCTGAACAAGACAGTGAAAAAAGGCGGTTGCGGCGAATGTCAGACATCTTGCCAGTCAGCATGCAAGACTTCCTGTACAGTAGGAAATCAGACCTGTGAGCAGAGCAAATAAGTAAAAGAACATAGGTAAAAAACCAGGAGACAGCGGTCTTAAAAGGGTCGCTGTCTCTGTTCTGTTGCCAAATAACCATTAAAATTTTAAAGAGATAGAAAAATAGAAAAGGAGATTATTACTGTGATTCATCAGTATAAGAATAACGGATATAACATTGTTCTGGATGTATACAGTGGAGCCGTACATGTGGTTGATGACCTGTGCTATGATGTGATCGCTGTACTGAATGAACCGGACGAAGAACCAACAGCTGAGATTTTAAAGAGTGATCTTACATGGGAGAATCTGAAAAAGCGGCTTGGAGATACATATAGCGAGGAAGATTTAAGAGATGCTCTTGATGATGTCATTGAACTGACAGAGGACGGAAAATTATTTACAAAGGATGAGTTTGAATATCTTGTTCCAATCGTGAAGAAGAGAAAGACAGTTGTAAAGGCTCTTTGCCTTCACATTGCACATGACTGTAATCTGGCCTGCAGGTACTGCTTTGCAGAAGAAGGCGAGTATCATGGAAGACGTGCTCTTATGAGTTATGAAGTCGGAAAGAAGGCATTAGATTTCCTGATCGCAAATTCCGGAAGCAGAAGAAATCTGGAAGTAGATTTCTTTGGAGGAGAGCCACTTATGAACTGGCAGGTTGTCAAAGATCTGGTAGCATACGGAAGAGAACAGGAAAAGCTTCATGACAAGAATTTCCGATTTACAGTTACGACGAACGGCGTTCTTCTGAATGATGAGATTCAGGAGTTCGTCAATAAAGAGATGGACAATGTTGTGCTAAGCCTGGATGGACGAAAAGAAATCAATGATAAGATGCGTCCGTTCCGCAACGGAAAAGGAAGCTACGATCTGATCGTGCCGAAATTCCAGAAGCTGGCTGAAAGCCGTAATCAGGAGAAGTATTATATCCGTGGGACATTTACAAGAAATAACCTGGATTTCTCCAATGATATCCTGCATTTTGCAGACCTTGGATTCAAGCAGATGTCCATTGAGCCGGTCGTAGGTGACGAATCCGATCCATATGCGATCCGCGAAGAGGATATTCCACAGATCAAAGAAGAGTATGATAAGCTTGCCAAGATTATGATTGAGCGTGAAAAAGAAGGAAAAGGATTTAACTTCTTCCACTTTATGATCGATCTGGAAGGCGGCCCATGTGTGATGAAACGTATGTCCGGCTGTGGTTCCGGAACAGAATATCTGTCTGTCACACCATGGGGAGATCTGTATCCATGCCATCAGTTTGTCGGACAGGAAGAATTCCTGATGGGAAATGTAGACGATGGAATTGTAAAGCCGGAGATTGCAGATGATTTCAGAAGCTGCAGTGTATATTCAAAAGAAAAATGTAAAAATTGTTTCGCTAAATTCTACTGTAGCGGTGGATGTATGGCAAACTCTTATAATTTTCATGGAACGATCCATGATTGTTATGATGTTGGCTGTGAGATGCAGCGTAAACGTGTGGAATGTGCCATTATGATCAAAGCAGCACTGGCAGATGCATAATGTGTAACATAGAATCCTTCGAAGGAATGGAAGAAAGAGAAAGGAAGTAAATCATGAAAAAAAGCAGAGGCATACTTAGTCTTATTGTGGCAGCGGCCTTGATCGTACTGCTTGGTTTTACGACAATTGTTGGATTCGGAAAAGGCCATACAGGTTCTATGAAGAATATCAAACTGGGTCTGGACCTTGCCGGTGGTGTAAGTATCACATATCAGGTCAAAGATGACAATCCATCGGATGAAGAGATGAGTGATACAATCTATAAGCTGCAAAAGCGTGTAGAACAGTATAGTACAGAGGCAAGTGTATATCAGGAGGGAAGCGACCGTATTAATATCGAGATTCCTGGTGTTACAGATGCCAATGAGATTTTAGACGAACTGGGACAGCCGGGTTCCCTGTATTTTATTGCACAGACAGGCAGTGACGGCTCAGCAAACTATAGTCAGGTGAACAGTACGGGAGATGCGTCCAAAGATTATCAGCTCAACAAGACAATTGAAGAATTGCAGGCAGACGGTTCTATTGTACTGAGTGGCAATGATGTAAAAAGTGCCCAGGCTCAGACAACAGAAGACCAGCTGACAAAGAATAAACAGAATGTTGTATCTCTTACATTTACAAAAGATGGAACAACAAAGTTTGCAGATGCAACAACAAAAGCACTGGCAGCAAGCCAGAGCATTGGTATCTATTATGACGGAGCATTTGTAAGTGTTCCGAATGTACAGGCAGCCATTACAAATGGACAGGCTCAGATCAGTGGTAACATGACCTATGAAGAAGCAGATGCGCTTGCTTCTACAATCCGTATCGGTGGTCTGAAGCTGGAACTGGAAGAGTTGCGTTCTAATGTTGTAGGAGCCCAGCTTGGTGAGCAGGCAGTTGCGACCAGTTTAAAAGCCGGAGCAATCGGACTTGCAATTGTATTTGTATTCATGTGTTGTGTATACTTGCTTCCGGGACTTGCATCCGGACTTGCACTTTTAATCTATACAGGACTTGTACTTATAATCCTGAATGCATTTGAAGTAACATTGACACTTCCGGGTATTGCCGGTATCATTCTTGGCATTGGTATGGCAGTAGATGCCAATGTTATCATCTTCGCTCGTGTACGTGAAGAGATGGTACGCGGAAGAAGTGTAAAGAATTCTCTGAAGATTGGTTTCCAGAAAGCTTTATCAGCAATCTTAGATGGTAATATTACGACTCTGATCGCAGCAGCTGTATTGTGGTTCAAAGGTTCCGGTACAGTAAAAGGATTCGCGCAGACACTTGCAATTGGTATCATCGCATCTATGTTTACAGCACTTGTTATTACAAGATTGATCGTAAATGCATTTTATGCAGTCGGACTTAGAAGTGAAAAATTATATTATCGTCCAAAGAAAGAGCGTGAGCCAATCAATTTCCTTTCAAAGAAAAAAGTGTTCTTTACAATTTCTCTTGTATTAATTGCAGCAGGAGTGATCACGATCGGTATCAATGCAGGAAGAGGAAATGGAGCATTTGCATACAGCCTTGAATTCCAGGGCGGTACATCTACAAATGTAACATTTGATAAAGATTACTCTATTGATGAGATTGATAAGGAAATTGTTCCGGTTGTAGAAAAGGTAACTGGAGATAACAATGTTCAGACTCAGAAAGTAGCCGGAACCAATCAGGTTATTATCAAGACAGTTACACTGGATCTTGACAAGCGTGAAGCACTGAATAAGGCTATGGTTGATAACTTCGGTGTGGACGAATCAAAGATTACGGCAGAAAATATCAGTTCTACAGTAAGTAATGAGATGCGAAGAGATGCAGTTATCGCGGTTGTTATTGCGACAATCTGTATGCTTCTGTATATCTGGTTCCGATTCAAGGATATCCGTTTCGCTACCAGTGCGGTACTTGCTCTTTTACATGACGTCCTTGTTGTAGTAGGATTCTATGCAATTGCAAGAATCTCTGTTGGTAATACATTTATCGCGTGTATGCTGACAATCGTTGGATATTCCATCAACGCGACCATTGTTATCTTTGACCGTATCCGAGAGGAAATGCGTGGTAAGACAAAGAGCAGTGATGTTGCAGCAGTTGTAAACAAGAGTATCACACAGACGCTGACAAGAAGTATCTATACATCTCTTACAACATTTATCATGGTAGCAGTACTTTACGTCATGGGTGTAAGTTCTATCAAGGAGTTTGCACTTCCATTGATGGTCGGAGTTGTATGCGGAGCTTACTCATCTGTATGTATCACAGGAGCGCTGTGGTATGTAATGAAACGCTTCAAGAAGTAATTTTAAATACTATAGAACAGCCAAAGTCATATTTTATGGCGAGGCTGTTCTTTTCTTAAAATAAATATTTGCAAAGTAAATAAAATGATGTTGGAGATTCCTGTAGAAAGTGTAGTATTTACTTTGCAAATATTTATTTGGATAAAACAGGAGAGACGAAAATTATGGAACGCTGGGTACTTTTAAGAAAAGGTGCTGATTTTGAGGCTATCAGTAAGAAATTTCATATTAGTCCGAGACTGGCCAGTCTGATCCGTAACCGGGATGTTATTGGAGATGAAGCAATCAACCAATATCTGAACGGTACAATTGCGGAACTCTACGATGGAATGCAGATGAAGGGTATGCCACAGGCGGTGGAAATTCTGACTGAAAAAATCAGGGACCGGGAAAAAATCCGTGTCATTGGAGACTATGACTGTGATGGGATCAATGCGACATATATTCTTTTAGAAGGTCTGGAAAAGCTTGGCGCAAAGGTGGACAGCGTCATCCCAGATCGTATCAAAGACGGATATGGATTAAATCAGCATCTGATCGACCGGGCGCATGAAGATGGAATTGATACGATCATCACCTGCGATAACGGAATTGCGGCAGCGAAAGAAATTGAGTATGGAAAAGCGCTTGGTATGACGATCATCGTAACAGACCATCATGAAGTGCCGTACAAGGAAAATGAAGCGGGAAGAAGATACATTTTACCGCCGGCAGATGCAGTTGTTGACCCAAGGCAGGAAGGATGTGAATATCCATTTAAAGGATTATGTGGTGCAGCGGTTGCATACAAGCTTGTAGAGGCGCTCTGTGAGGCAAATGGTCAGGATGTGGCGGATCTGGATTATCTTTTGGAAAATGTTGCAATTGCAACAGTGGCAGATGTGATGGATCTGACAGAGGAAAATCGAATTCTGGTGAAGCAGGGTCTTGAGATGCTAAAGAGGACCTCTAATCTGGGACTACGTGCCCTGATTCAGTGTATCGGGCTGGAGGGAAAAAAGATTCAGGCATATCACATCGGATTTATTCTTGCTCCGTGTCTGAATGCCAGTGGTAAGCTGGATACGGCAAAAAGAGCACTGGCACTGCTTCGGGCAAAGACAGAGCGGGAGGCAGATATGCTGGCAGGTGATCTGAAAGCATTGAATGAGAGCCGTAGAGATATGACAGACCGCGTTGTAGATGAGGCAATGGCGAAAGTGGAACGGACAGATATCCGGGGGGATAAGGTGCTTGTTATCTATCTGCCGGATTGTCATGAAAGCCTTGCCGGCCTTGTGGCTGGACGTGTGAGAGAAAATTACTATCGTCCGGTATTTGTATTGACGGATTCCGAAGATGGAGTCAAAGGATCGGGAAGATCAATCGAAAGCTATTCCATGTATGAAGAACTGACAGGCTGTGGGGATCTTCTGACAAAATTCGGCGGACATCCGATGGCGGCAGGACTTTCACTTGATAAAGAAAATGTTGAGAAATTCAAAAGAAGACTAAATGATCAGTGTACGCTTTCAGAAGAAGAGCTGACAGAAAAAGTAGTGATCGATATGGAACTGCCATTTGCTGCTATTACAGAACAGTTTATAGAAGAACTTGAATACATGGAACCATTTGGAAAAGGTAATACAAAACCGGTTTTTGCGGCAAGAGGCGTCGTCATGCAGCATGTGAAGATCATCGGGAAAAATAAAAATGTTGCAAAAGCAACAGCAATTGATGCGGCGGGAAACCGGATGGAAGCCATCTGTTTTCATGATGCACAGGAATTTGCAGAACGGTGTGAAAGAAATAATGGTAAAATGTCCATTACATTTTACCCTGGAATCAATGAATTCCGGGGAGAAAGACAAATTCAGATTGTAATTACCCATTATCGATAGATTTTTTTTGAAAAATGGAACAAATAATGCTATACTAAAAGATATACTTTACCTTGAAAGAGAAGAAGGAGAGAATAATTATGAAACCGATAGAAGATTATGTAGTAAGTATTCCGGATTTTCCAGAACCGGGGATCATATTTCGTGATGTGACAAGTGTATTACAGGACGCGGAAGGACTGCATCTTGCAATTGATCTGATGCAGGAAAAATTAGAAGGTCTTGACTTTGACGTAGTAGTCGGACCGGAATCCAGAGGATTTATTTTCGGGGTACCGATCGCATATAATCTGAAAAAGCCATTTATTCCGATTCGTAAAAAAGGAAAGCTTCCAAGAGAGACGGTTTCTGCAGAGTATGAATTAGAGTATGGCACAGCAACTATCGAGATGCACAAAGATGCGATCAAGCCAGGGCAGAGAGTTGTGATCATTGATGATCTGATCGCGACAGGCGGAACGAATGAGGCAATGATCCATTTGATTGAAGGTCTTGGCGGAAAGGTTGTAAAGACTGTGTTTTTAATGGAACTGGCAGGACTTCATGGACGTGACAGATTACAGGGATATGATATAGATTCAGTTATTGTATATCCTGGAAAATAGAAAAAGAGATACATTTGAGAGACTAGAGAGGGAAGGAGGCGTTAATATGTCAGAGAATAAAACAACATATGAGTCACTGGACGGCAAGATTGCTCCGGAAGCATTGCTAAAAGACACAAGAGGGAAACTTCAGATGGTAGATGGGCATGGGATCAAACAGGAGGCAGATTATGATGATCCGGATAAGCTTTATGGCATGTTAATTGCCCGTATTCAAAAGTATCATCCGTCTGCGGATGTTACTCAGATCGAGAAGGCATATAATCTGGCAAAAAAAGCGCATGGGGACCAAAAGAGAAAGTCGGGAGAACCGTATATTATCCACCCGCTCTGGGTAGCAATCATTCTTGCGGATCTTGAGATGGATAAGGAGACAATTATCGCAGCTCTTCTTCATGACGTAGTGGAAGATACTCAGATTGGAGAGGATTATATCAAAGAAGAGTTTGGAGAAGAGGTAGCTCTTCTGGTAGACGGTGTTACGAAACTTGGCCGTGTAGCTTATTCTGCGGACAAACTGGAACTTCAGGCGGAGAATTTGAGAAAGATGTTCCTTGCCATGGCAAAGGATATCCGGGTCATTATCATTAAACTTGCGGACCGTCTGCATAATATGCGTACACTGCAGTTCATGACTCCGGCCAAACAGCAGGAAAAGGCCCGTGAGACAATGGATATTTATGCGCCGATCGCGGGAAGGCTTGGTATTTCTAAAATTAAGACAGAACTTGATGATCTGTCATTGAAGTATCTGAAACCAGATGTATTTTTTGACCTTGTAAATCAGATCAATGCCAGAAAAACAGAGCGTGAGGAATTTGTCCAACAGATTGTGGATGAAGTGTCCATGCATATGAAAAATGCGGGGATCAAAGCAGATGTAAATGGACGTGTAAAGCATTTCTTCAGTATTTATAAGAAGATGGTCAATCAGGATAAGACAGTAGATCAGATTTATGACCTGTTTGCAGTCCGTATCATTGTGGATTCTGTCAAAGACTGTTATGCGGCATTGGGAATTATCCATGAGATTTATACGCCGATTCCTGGAAGATTTAAAGATTATATTGCCATGCCGAAACCGAATATGTATCAGTCTCTGCATACAACGCTGATGAGTTCGATCGGTCAGCCGTTTGAGATCCAGATCCGTACACAGGAGATGCATAAGACAGCCGAATATGGTATTGCTGCTCACTGGAAGTATAAAGAGTCCGGCGGCAGCAAGAAAGGTGTTATGGCTGAAGAAGAGAAAATGAGCTGGCTCAGACAGATTCTGGAATGGCAGAGAGATATGTCTGACAACAAGGAATTCTTAAGCCTCATCAAAGGAGATCTGGATCTGTTTGCAGATGATGTGTACTGCTTTACACCGCAGGGGGATGTAAAGACATTGCCGACGGGGTCCACTCCAATCGACTTTGCTTATTCCATACACAGTGCAGTCGGCAATAAGATGGTCGGTGCCAGAGTGAATGGAAAGCTTGTTCCGATTGATTATAGGATCCAGAATGGAGACAGAATAGAAATTCTGACCTCCCAGAATTCGAAAGGACCAAGCCGTGACTGGCTGAATGTAGTCAAGAGTACACAGGCAAAAAATAAGATCAATCAGTGGTTCAAAAAAGAATTTAAAGAGAGCAATATTATCAAAGGAAAAGAGATGGTGGCTTCCTATTGCAAAGCAAAATCTCTCAACCTTTCTAATCTGCTCCAGCCAAAATATGAAGAGATCGTACAGAGAAAATATGGATTCAAGGACTGGGATTCTGTGCTTGCCGCGATCGGACATGGCGGCTTAAAAGAAGGACAGGTCGTGAATCGTCTGGCGGAAGAATATGGCAAGGATCACAAGCAGGAACTGACAGATGAAATTGTACTTGAAAAAGTTGCAGAGGCGGCTAAGAATAAAGTCCATATTGCCAAGTCCAAGAGTGGAATTGTTGTGAAAGGAATTGATGATGTGGCAGTCCGGTTCTCCAGATGCTGTAATCCAGTACCGGGAGATGAGATTGTCGGATTTGTTACAAGAGGAAGAGGACTTTCGATTCACCGCACGGATTGTGTTAATATGATACATTTGACAGAAGCAGAACGTGCAAGACTGATTCCGGCTGAGTGGGAAGGAAATGTGGCAGAAGAGACAGGAGGTCAGTATCTGGCTGAGATCAAGATGTATGCAAGAGATCAGCAGGGACTTCTGATGAGTATTTCCAAAGTATTTACGGAGATGGAGATGGATGTCAAATCCTTAAATATCCGCACGAGCAAGCAGGGAACTGCGACTATCGAGGCTGGATTTATTGTGCATGGCCGAGAGGAACTTGCAAAAGTAATTGGTAAACTGCGTCAGATTGATGACGTGATCGATATTGAGAGAACAACAGGCTAGGAGGAAAGAAAAAGCAATGAAGATAGAGAAATTTCCCCTTGGGATTTTGGGGGCAAATTGTTACCTTTTGATAAATGAAGAGACAAAGGATACAGTTGTAGTGGATCCAGGTGGACATTCTAAGAAGTTTACAGCATACATTGAGGAAGAAAAACTTAACCTTGTGGCAATTCTTCTGACTCATGGACATTTCGATCATATTATGGGAATTGATTCTATTCTGGAAAACTGGAATATTCCGGTCTATGTAGAGGAAGAGGATCTTCCGATTATGACGGATCCAGAGCTGAATCTGTCTTCGTCTTACACGAACGGTTATTCCTTTGATGGTGCAAAACCGTTAAAAGACGGACAAAAACTGGAACTGGCAGGTGAGACGATAGAAGTCATTCATACACCGGGACATACGATGGGCGGCTGTTGCTATTATCTGCCTGTAGAACATGCGGTATTTAGTGGAGATACTTTATTCCAGCGTTCTGTCGGACGTACGGATTTTCCGAACAGCAGTCAGGATGCAATCGTACGATCTGTAAGAGAACGACTGTTCGCACTTCCGGATGATACGATTGTTTATCCGGGACATATGGGGGAGACAAAGATAGAGTATGAGAAGCTTCACAACCCATATGTACAGGAGGGCTAAGAATGATCCGGGTTATATGCAATCAGGAGACATTTGTATATAATGCATATCATATGGTGAAGGCTTTTTATCCATCGGAGACAGTTGCGTCTTCAGTGGACGAAAAAGCCTCTAATTATGTAACTGTGGAATTTGCAGAAGATGGTACAGACGGGCAGAAAGAGGCGATGATTGAAATTGCAGACAGGCAGACAAATGACATGCCAGCGGAGAAATCTGCAATGAAAAAATATCTCGACCGGATGTTATACAAAAAGTTGTCAGAGCAAAGTGGCAGAACTCTTGCATGGGGAATCCTGATGGGAGTACGACCGACTAAAATTGCTATGAGAAAACTGGAAGAAGGTATGACACAGGAGACGTTTGTCCCGTGGTTCCAGAAGGAAAATCTGGTGAGTGAAGAAAAAGCACATCTTGCATGGCAGATTGCAGGGAGAGAAAAAAAGCTTCTGGATCAGTTGGATTATGAAAATGGCTATAGTCTTTATGTGGGAATCCCATTTTGCCCGACGGTTTGCAGTTACTGTTCGTTTAGTTCGGGTGCCTTAGGTGACTGGGAGCACCGGGTAGAAGACTATCTGGCTGCACTTATGAAGGAACTGGAAGCAATTGCGAAAATGTCTGAAGGAAGAAAAGCTGACACCATTTACATGGGCGGTGGAACACCGACAACTTTGAATGCGGATCAGTTAGACCGGCTGCTTACATGCATTGATAGACATTTTGTAAGGGAAGGACTTCTGGAGTTTACGGTGGAAGCCGGACGACCGGACAGTATTACGAAAGAGAAACTTCAGGTGCTTCGAAATCACGGTATTAATCGAATTTCTATCAATCCTCAGAGCATGCAGCAGAAGACCTTGGATACAATTGGACGTAAGCATACTGTAGAACAAGTGTATGAAGCATTTCATATGGCGAGAAAGCTGGGATTTGATAATATCAATATGGATATTATTGCAGGACTTCCGGGAGAGACACCGGAGGATATGGAGGACACTCTAAGACAGATTGCGTTACTTGGACCTGATAATCTGACGGTACATTCCCTTGCAATTAAACGTGCAGCTAAAATGGGCCAGGAAGAGAGAGAAGGGAAACGATTAACGATCATACAAGATGAAATAGGTACGATGGTAGAGATGGCAGGAAATAAAGCCCGACAGATGGGACTTTTTCCGTATTATCTGTATCGTCAGAAGAATATTGCCGGAAATTTTGAAAATGTGGGCTATGCAAAGGTTGACAAAGCAGGAATATACAATATACTAATTATGGAGGAAAAGCAATCCATTATTGCAGCAGGTGCAGGTGCGTCTACAAAAATCGTACTGAAAGAACCTGTCATAAATCCTGAAAGCAAAAAGAAGAAAAAAACCAGTCTGATCCGGCAGGAGAATGTAAAAGCAATCGATGCTTACATCAGCCGGGTGGACGAGATGATAGAACGAAAAGGAGAATGGCTATGGCGTTAAAGAAGAAACCAGTAACCGGTATGAAAGATGTAATGCCGGCAGAGATGGAAATCCGGGATTACCTGATCGGCCTGATTAAAGACACCTATAAAACATTTGGATTCCAATCTATGGAAACTCCATGTGTTGAGCATATCGAGAACCTGTGCAGCAAGCAGGGGGGAGATAACGAAAAACTGATCTTCAAGATTTTGAAACGTGGAGAAAAGTTAAAAATTGACGAGGCAAAAGAGGAAAATGATCTTGTGGATGGAGGACTTCGGTATGACCTGACGGTTCCGCTTGCAAGATATTATTCTAATCATGCAAATGAGCTGCCGTCTCCTTTTAAAGCACTTCAGATTGGAAGTGTATGGAGAGCAGACCGCCCGCAGAAAGGACGTTTCCGCCAGTTTGTGCAGTGCGATATCGATATATTAGGAGAGGCTTCCAATCTTGCCGAGATCGAGCTGATTCTTGCCACAACGGCGATGCTTGGGAAACTGGACTTTAAGAATTTTACTGTATGTATTAATGACCGTAATATATTGAAATCTATGGCTGCTTACAGTGGTTTTAAAGAGGAAGACTATGATGAAGTCTTCATTGTTCTGGATAAGATGGATAAGATAGGACCGGAAGGTGTCGAGGCAGAGCTTATTGAGATGGGATATACCAGTGAAAGTGTTAAGACCTACCTTTCTCTTTTTGATGAGGTTGCTTCTGATGTATCCGGAGTCCGTTACCTGAAAGAAAAGCTTGGAGATTATCTGAGCGATGAGACAGCTGACGGTCTGGAATTGATTATGTCAAGTGTAGAAGCTGCAAAAGAGTGTGATTTTAAACTTCAGTTCACACCGACCCTCGTAAGAGGACAGTCCTACTATACCGGAACAATTTTTGAGGTAACTATGGACGACTTTGGCGGTTCTGTTGCCGGAGGCGGACGTTATGATAAGATGATCGGCAAGTTTACAGGGCAGGATACACCGGCATGCGGATTTTCCATTGGATTTGAGAGAATTGTCATGCTGCTTCTGGAAAATGGATATAAAGTTCCGGGAGGACGCCAGAAAAAGGCATATCTTCTGGAGAAGAAGCTTCCAAAAGAGGCCATGTTGAAGGTTCTTGCTCTTGCAAAAGCTGACCGGGAGGCAGGACGACAGGTGCTGATCGTCAATATGAAGAAGAATAAGAAGTTTCAGAAAGAGCAGCTAATAGAAGATGGATATACAGAAATTGCAGACTGTTATGCAGATTCCGTAGACAGGCTGTAGAGAATAGAACGCACAAGTGAAAAAGGAGATATAGAAAAATGGCAGAGTCAATGCAGGGCTTAAAGAGAACCCACAGATGTGGGGAACTGTCAGCAGCTAACGTAGGCGAGACAGCGACCATTATGGGCTGGGTACAGAAAAATCGTAATAAAGGAGGTCTCGTATTTGTAGATGTAAGAGACCGTTCCGGAATTATCCAGGTTGTATTTGATGAAGGAAGTGTAGATGCAGCACTGATCGAGAAGGCTGCAAAGCTTCGTAGTGAATATGTTGTTGCAGTTGTAGGAAAAGTTGCAAAACGATCTGGTGCAGTCAATGAGAACATTGCAACAGGTGAAATTGAGATTATCCCAGAGGAGCTTCGTGTACTTTCTGAGTCAGAGACACCTCCGTTCCAGATTGAGGAGAATTCTAAGACAAAAGAAGAAGTCCGTCTGAAATACAGATATCTGGATCTTAGAAGACCGGATATGCAGCGCAATCTGATGATGAGAAGCAAGGTGGCTACACTTGCACGTCAGTTTATGGCAAATGAAGGATTCCTTGAGATTGAGACACCGGTACTCATCGGAAGTACACCGGAGGGAGCAAGAGATTACCTTGTACCAAGCCGCGTTCATCAGGGACATTTTTATGCACTTCCACAGTCACCACAGCTATTTAAGCAGCTTTTAATGTGCTCTGGTTATGACAGATATTTCCAGATTGCAAAATGTTTCCGTGACGAGGATCTTCGAGCAGACCGTCAGCCAGAGTTCACACAGATGGATATGGAGCTGTCTTTCGTAGATGTTGATGATGTCATTGATGTCAATGAAAGATTCCTTGCGATGCTGTTTAAAGAAGTTCTTGGTGTGGAAGTTCCGCTTCCGATTCCGAGAATGACATGGCAGGAGGCTATGGATCGTTACGGTTCCGATAAACCGGATACAAGATTCGGCATGGAGCTTGTCAATGTGACAGATGTCGTAAAAGACAGCGAGTTTGTTGTATTTAAGGGTGCTATTGAGAATGGTGGTACCGTTCGTGGTATCAACGCAAAAGGCCAGGGAGGAATGGCACGTAAGAAGATTGACAAGCTGGTTGATTATGCAAAGGATTACGGTGCAAAAGGACTGGCTTACATTGCAATCCATGAAGATGGAACTGTAAAATCTTCTTTCGCAAAATTCATGACAGAGGATGAGCAGAAGAACTTGATTCAGGCTATGGACGGTGAGAATGGTGATCTGCTTCTCTTTGCAGCAGATAAGAATAAAGTTGTATGGGATGTATTAGGTGCGCTTCGTCTGGAACTTGCACGCCAGATGGATCTTTTAGATAAGAATGAGTACAAATTTATGTGGATCACAGAGTTCCCGCTTCTTGAGTGGAGTGAAGAACAGAACCGTTTCACAGCAATGCATCACCCATTTACAATGCCAATGGAAGAAGATCTTCAGTACATCGACAGTGATCCGGGAAGAGTCCGTGCAAAAGCATACGATATTACTCTGAATGGAAATGAGATTGGTGGAGGAAGTGTGCGAATCTTTAACCCTGAGATCCAGAGCAAGATGTTCGAGGTGCTTGGATTTACACCAGAGCAGGCACAGGAGCAGTTCGGATTCCTCCTGACAGCATTCAAGTATGGAGTACCGCCACACGCAGGACTTGCATATGGACTGGATCGTCTTGTTATGCTCATGGCAAAACAGGATAGCATTCGTGACGTGATAGCATTCCCGAAGGTAAAAGATGCTTCGGATCTTATGACAGAGGCTCCAACAAAAGTTGATCAGAAACAGCTCGATGAACTGGGACTTGCAGTGGTAGCAGAGGAAGAATAAAATATATTTAATGATGAAAAAAATCCCACCCGGATATTCTTGCGTTGAAGAATACCGGATGGGATTTTTTATTAAATTATTGATCTTTTGGTGAGCGTCCATCTTTGTGTTTATTCCAGATGTTAAATGCGATCAAAAGACCGGCTGTGTATAAGATGCTGATCAGAATTGCCGGACTGTCTTTCAAAAAATAAATAACTAAGACTGCGGCAATTAACGCAATGGTCATCTGGAATGCAATCCAAATTCTTTTTTCACGAATTTCTCTGGCATGCTGCTGGGATTCCAGACGCTTCTGTTCTAATTTTAAGTATTCCATCAAGTCCTTGTCTGGAATGCGGGAAAGTATAATTTCATCGCGAACAAGTCTGGCTTCGCGGCGGGAGTGGATATTTGCAATTTTAGCAGAAAAACGGGCAAAAAATCCGGAGGAATCACGCTCTTTTTCAGCTTTGTCAAACGGATCCATCTCAGAATCCAAGTTATAAGCAGATTCCGTTCCTGGAGCAGTAGTATTATTGATGACAGATGCATTTTTCCGGGCAGTTGTGCTACCGGAAGCAGACGTATCTTCCTGGATAGTTGAACTTTTAGAAGCAGACGTATCTTCCTGGATAGTTGTGCTGCTAGAAGCAGATGTATCTTCCTGACCAGATGCATTTTCTGCAGCAGATGTATCTTTCTGACCAGATATAGTTTCTGTAGCAGATGCATGATCTATTGTAGTTATATTTTCTTCTGTAGTTGTATTTTCTTCTGTAATTGTCTCTGACATAACAAACCTCCTATGTGAATTATATATATCAGCTGCGCAGTAGAAGTATGTCATGCAATTGCATGACGCGCACCTCGCAGCAAGAATGCCGAGGCATTCTTGAATCATCGTTTTGTTTATCATAACAGTAAAAAAAATAAAAAACAACTGATTTTCCAAGATTAGTCTTATTAAAAGAAAGAAGATTAGAGACTTTCATATATGAGAAGTGTGCAAAAAAATGGAATAAAATATATTGCATCAAAAATTTTGAAAAAAATTAAAAAAAGCTGTTGACAAAAGTCTGATTATCCTGTATAGTATGTATTGTTCCAAGGAACACAAGAAACAAACGGAACAATATAATGAATGCGACAGTGGCTCAGTTGGTAGAGTACGACCTTGCCAAGGTCGGGGTCGCGGGTTCGAACCCCGTCTGTCGCTCTTATAAAAATCTCAATCTTCGGATTGAGATTTTTTCGTATATGATAACTTGTATTTTCTATATATTCAAGAATGCTGAGGCATTCTTGCTGCGAGGTTCATGCATTAAAATTCTCCTATAATTCCAATAATTACAGATAGAAAAACATGCGTAAAATAAAAAATTATGATATGATATGAGAGTCAAATCTCAGAAAGAAACAATGTTGATAAAAAGTGGAGGCAGATTATGGAAGCATACACTCTGGATTGGCAAAAAGGACAGCTTATTCAGGATAGGATGCAAGAAGCAAATTACAAGAGGATAAGTGATAAAAAAATAGATGATACTATGAAGGTTCAGATTATGAATCTAAAAGAATACGAACAGATTAAGGAATATATTCCACATAAGAAGAATCTTCTATACAGTATGAATCATGTCAGGTACTGTAAAGTAGATTCGTTTCATGATTGTGTACAGGGAATTATGCGGGTGCCAGATTTGAAAAATCATGAAATGTTCGTATTTGGCTTTTGCATGTATAAGCAGACTCTTTATTTTGTGGAGGAAACAAATCAGATTCAACTTCTTATGGAACATGTGAAGAATGATGTCTATAAAAACTGCAGACTTCATGAAGTTTTGCTTATGATCTTAAATTATCTGATTGATGATGATGTGTACAGAATGCAGAAGATTGAAGAACAACTGGAGAAAATCGAAGAAAATGTAATTGGACATGTCCAGAAACATCTGGATGAAAGAATTATGAAGTATCGGAAACATTTTTCGGAACTGATGGTTTCTTATGATCAGATGACCAATATGGGTGAGCATATGCAGCTTTATATGAACAGAAATGAAATCCAGGATGAAGAAATGGGTTGGGAGCGTTATGTTCATAGAACTGAGCGTTTGCATCAGTATGCCGCGGAGATGAAAGAGTATACTCAGCAGATCCGTGAAATTTATCAGACCCAGATTACCTTGCAGCAAAATAGAGTTATGAATTTTCTGACAGTAGTGACGACAATATTTATGCCATTGACATTGATTACCGGGTGGTATGGAATGAACTTTTATAATATGCAAGAACTTCACTGGCAATATGGATATATTTGTGTCATCATAATATCAATCGTAGTAATTATTGCGGAATGTATTTACTTTAAAAAGAAAAAAATGTTATAAAGCAGGAGGAGAACAGGAATGAGCAAACCGCACAAGATAAAAATCGGACTTTTAGGACTGGGAACAGTTGGAAGTGGGGTATATAAGTTAATTGAAAAGCAAAAAGAGGAGTTTTGTAAAAAGGCAGGAGCAGATGTTGAGATTGTAAAGATTCTTATACACAATATGGAGAAAAAGCGTGAAGGTGTGGATCCATCTCTTCTTACCGATAACTGGAGAGATATTATTGATAATGATGAGATTCAACTCGTAATTGAAGTGATGGGTGGAATTGAGCCGGCAAGAACCATGATCCTGGATGCTTTAAATGCAGGGAAAAATGTTGTGTCTGCTAATAAAGATCTGATTGCTGAGCACGGAAAAGAACTTCTGGATGCAGCAGAAGAGCATGGTGTGGATTTTCTGTTTGAGGCTGCAGTAGCCGGAGGAATCCCGATCATCCGTCCGTTAAAGCAATGCCTGGCGGCAAATGAGATTGATGAAGTCATTGGAATCATGAATGGTACAACGAACTATATCCTGACAAAGATGTTTGAAGACAATATGGATTTTGATGAAGCATTGGCAAAAGCGACAGAGCTTGGATATGCAGAGGCGGACCCGACAGCAGATGTTGAAGGATTAGATGCCGGACGTAAAGCAGCAATTCTGGCTTCCATCGCATTTCATTCCAGAGTTGTGTTCAAGGATGTATATACAGAGGGAATTACAAAGATTTCTTCAAGAGACATAGCATATGCAAAAGAATTTGGCAATGTTATCAAATTACTTGGCGTGGCTCATAATACAGAAGATGGAATTGAAGTGGGTGTTTATCCGATGATGATTTCGCAGAATCACCCACTGGCATCTGTCAGAGATTCTTTTAATGCCGTATTTGTGCATGGAGATGCAGTTGGAGATGTAATGTTCTATGGACGTGGTGCTGGAGAGTTCCCGACTGCCAGTGCAGTTGTCGGAGATGTGATCGACGTAGTGCGTGACACGCAGTATCACTGTACCGGAAGAATCAGTTGTACCTGTTATCGGACAACACCAGTCAAGAATTTTAAGAATGTGAAAAATAAATTTTTCCTCCGTATGCAGGTGGAGAATAAACCTGGAGTTCTGGCTTCCATTGCCATGGTATTTGGTGTTCACAAGGTCAGCATTACAAAAGTCATGCAGAAGGAACAGTGCGAGAACGCTGATGTAGCTGAACTTGTTATTGTAACAGAGGCTGTCAAAGAAAGCCAGATGCTGGATTCTCTGGAGCATCTCAAAGATATGGAGACAATTCGCGAAGTCAGCAGTGTCATTCGTGAATATTAGTAGAAATATTGGAGGTTTAGGTTTGGAAGAAAGTGTAAAGGTCAATCCGCTTGCAACAGAGAAGGTCGAGCGGTTGATATTAAAATTCTCCATCCCGGCAATCATCAGTATGCTGGTCAGCTCGCTTTATAATATTGTAGACCAGATATTTATTGGACAAGGTGTAGGACTTCTTGGAAATGCAGCGACTAATATCGCATTTCCAATTACGATTATCTGTACTGCAACGGCATTGCTTCTTGGGATTGGAAGTGCTTCAAATTTTAATCTGTCCTCGGGGGCAGGAGAGCAGGAATGTGCGTGCAGGTATGCAGGGACAGGACTTGTAATGCTGATGCTTTGCGGTGTGACGATCGCGGTCATCGTATTATTGTTCTTAGATCCGCTGCTTCATGTATTCGGTGTTACAAAAGACGTCCTGCCTTATGCACAGGATTATACAGGGATTACAGCATTTGGAATTCCTTTTCTAATCCTGACGACAGGGGGGAATCATCTGATCCGTGCAGACAGAAGTCCGACTTATTCTATGACTTGTATGCTTACGGGGGCAATCATCAATACGATTCTGGATCCACTGTTTATTTTTGGATTCCATTGGGGAATTAAAGGAGCTGCATGGGCAACTGTAATCGGTCAGATCGCGTCTGGGTGTCTGGTAATTGTGTATTTTGTACGTTTTAAAAAGATGGGACTGACAGTGGAGATGCTAAAACCCCGTGGAATGTATATCAAAGGCATTCTCACACTTGGTATGGCTTCATGCATCAATCAGATAGCTATGGCAATCGTGCAGATCGTGTTAAATAATACATTGAGATATTATGGTTCTCTTTCTGTATATGGATCAGATATTCCACTGGCGTGTGTCGGTGTAATTGCAAAAGTCAATATGGTGTTTATGGCAATCTGTATCGGTCTTGCCCAGGGATGCCAGCCAATCTGGGGTTTTAATTATGGAGCAGGCAATTATGTGAGAGTCAGACACACCTATAAGCGATCCATGCAGATAGCGCTTGCGGTCGGCGGTATCTGTTTTGTGTGCTTTCAAGTATTTCCAAGACATATCGTCAGTATTTTCGGAAATGGAAGCAAAGAATATTTCCGGTTTGCAGAGAGGTATTTCCGCATTTATATGTTTATGACGTTTGTAAATGGAATCCACCCGGTCTGCTCGCAGTTTTTCACTGCAATCGGAAAAGCTGCAAAGGGAGCAGTTGTGTCTCTGACGAGACAGATATTATTTCTTTTGCCACTCATTATTATATTCCCGATATTTATCGGAATTGATGGTGTAATGTATGCAGGTCCGATCGCGGACGGAGCGGCAGCAGTAGTTGCAATTGTGCTTGCGAGAAGTGAGATAAAAAAGATGAGCTGATAAGTAAAGAGAAGGTTGTCAGGATCTGGGATTAAAAGAAAGGATAAGGCGTATGCAAAAGAAGAGAACGATAGGATTTATGTTCAAGCAGATAAATAATGTGTATGAGAAGGAATTTAATAACCGGCTGCGTACGCTTGGCATTACCGCATCACAGTGTGCAGTACTGGATTATCTGTTCGACTGTGAGAAAGAAGAAGTGACACAGAGGGACATTGAAAAAGGATTGAATCTCAGAAATCCTACCGTGACCGGTCTGCTGAAACGGCTGGACGAAAAGGGATATATCTTATCAGTTCCAAGTAATACGGATAAGCGCTGCAAGAACATTTACCTGACGGAGAAAGCTTACGATATCCAGAGACGCATGGAGAATCAGAGACGGAAGCTGGATAAGATGCTGACAATCGGAATGAATAAAAAAGAAATTGAGGCTTTGGAGAAGATGCTGAACAAAGTATTGTATAATATTGCAGAGCCGTAGGAAATATAAAAGGTATCATGTATGAAAATGCATGGTGCCTTTTTTGATAAAAGACAATCATTTAAAACAGTTGCATTACACTAACCTCTATGATATTATAAACATGCAAATGATAATCAAAATCAATTACGGATGAGGATATGCAATGTCAAAGGAAGTAGTGTCTTATATGTTATCTGGTATGGATAATATGAAAAGTCTGCAGGTTCAGTTAATTCTGCAGTGTGCGCCGTTTCTGAAAGGAATCAAGATTGCCTGTATTTTGAATATTACGGAAGAAAACAGTAGAGAGCTTTATGAAATCTTGGAAGGAACAGGGATCAAATTTAAAATTCTGACAAGAAATCATGGAAAATGTCTTGTATTATTGTACCGGCGCGAGTCGTTTTCCAGATATTTGAAACGGACAGATGTCAGGGAATTTTTAGGTTCCTACGGATATGAGGACGTGGAACCGGAGAAGATGCTGGAACGTCTCTCGAAACGTGTCTGTCAGTATTCAGATGGAGAAATCTGTTTTCCGCATGAGATAGGAGCATTTTTAGATTATCCGATCGATGATGTAAAATGTTTCATTGAAAAAGACGGAAAAGACAGTCTGTTTTCCGGATACTGGAAAGTCTATAACAATCCAGGGAGAGCAAAAATGATTTTCTGGGCGTATGATAAGGCAAAGACCAGTGCGGTAAATGAATATCTGATTGGAAAGAACATTCGAGATATTGCATATGTGGCAGCGTGTTAAATGATAGTTGATTAAATAGAACAGCAGGAGGATAGTAAATCATGAGTATTTCAGTAGTATATTGGAGCGGAACAGGTAACACACAGGCAATGGCAGAGGCAATTGGAGAAGGAATTGAAAGTGCAGGAGCACAGGCGAATGTAATCTCTGTAGATCAGGCAAGTGTAGATGCGCTGGCAGAAGAAGATGTATTTGCCCTTGGCTGCTCTGCTATGGGAGCTGAGGAGTTAGAAGAGTCTGAGATGGAGCCATTTGTAGCTGAGCTTGAAGGAAAAGTAAGTGGAAAGAAGATTTTGTTATTCGGATCCTATGGTTGGGGAGACGGAGAATGGATGAGAAGCTGGGTAGAACGTATGACGGCAGCCGGAGCCAAGATGGCAGAACCAGAAGGCGTAATCGCAAATGAGACACCGGGAAGTGATGATTTGGATGCATGCAAGGCGGCAGGAGCAAAACTTGTTGATTAATATGGAACAGGATATAGCAGATCAGGAATGGAAGAAAGCAAGACATAAATTATGCTAAAATATTCGTGGTCTGTGGCATTGCTAAAAGGACAGGTGATAAAAATGAGTGTAGTAATCATTGGCGGCAATGAAAGAATGGAACAGCAGTACAAGCAGATCTGTAAAAAGCATAAATGTAAAGCAAAAGTATTCACGAGAATGTCCGGTAATCTGAAGACACAGATCGGACAGCCAGATCTGATCATCTTATTCACATCAACTGTGGCACATAAAATGGTACATTGTGCATTGAAAGAAGCAGAGCGTTACAATATCCGCGTGGAGCGTGCACATTCCAGTAGCGCAAGTGCATTGGAAAATGTACTTCAGGGCTGCTGTTAATAAGGATATGTTTTCACAAAATAAAAAGAGGAATGTAAAAAAATAACATTGCATTCCTCTTTTTTTTGTATGCAATTCATGGTACAATAATCAAATGGTTTGATGCTACAAAGCAATAAATGATAAGAATGCAGGAGGAAAGGAAAATGAGTTATGCCGATCAGGTATTTATAGATATGTGCCGCGACATCATCGACAATGGAACAGACACAAGAGGGGAAAAAGTGCGCCCGGTGTGGGAGGATAAAACACCGGCTTATACAGTAAAGAAATTCTGTGTGGTAAACCGGTATGATCTGTCTAAGGAATTTCCGGCACTGACACTTAGAAGAACTGCGATTAAGAGCTGTACAGATGAACTTTTATGGATATGGCAGAAGAAATCGAACAACATTCATGATCTGAACAGTCATATCTGGGACAGCTGGGCAGATGAAGATGGATCGATTGGAAAAGCCTATGGATACCAGATGTCCGTAAAACATCAGTACAAGGAGGGAATGTTCGATCAGGTAGACCGTGTGATCTATGATTTGAAGAATAATCCGTACAGCAGAAGGATCATGACGAATATTTATGTACATCAGGATCTTCATGAGATGAACCTGTACCCGTGTGCGTACAGTATGACATTTAATGTTACGAAAAAAGAAGGACATGAGAAGCTTTCGCTGAATGGAATGCTCAATCAGAGATCCAATGATGTACTCACTGCGAATAACTGGAATGTATGTCAGTATGCAGTGCTTCTTCATATGTTGGCACAGGTGTGTGATATGGAAGTCGGGGAACTGGTACATGTGATTGCAGATGCACATATTTATGACCGCCATATTCCGCTCGTGGAGGAATTAATAAAAAGAGAGCCGCTTCCGGCACCGAAGTTCTGGTTAAATCCGGAAGTGAAGAATTTCTATGATTTTACACCGGATGATGTGAAACTGATCGATTATGAGACACATGAGCAGATTAAAAATATTCCGGTGGCAGTTTAAGATAAAAATAAAGTAATAAAAAACAGGGGGAAACCGGCATGAATTTGATTGTGGCAGTGGATAAGAATTGGGCAATTGGAATGGACAATAAGTTACTTGTAAGTATTCCGCAGGACATGAAGTTCTTCCGTGAGACGACAAAGGGGAAGGTCGTTGCTATGGGAAGAAAGACATTGGAAAGTTTTCCGGGCGGACAGCCTTTAAAGAACCGAGTCAATGTTGTTCTGACATCAGATAAAAAATACAATGTGAAAGGAACTGTTGTGGTCCACAGCATTGACGAAATGGTGGAAGAACTGAAAAAATATAACGATGAAGATATTTTTGTGATCGGGGGAGAGAGCATTTACAGACAGCTTCTGCCATACTGTAAGACGGCATATATTACAAAGATCGATCACGCTTATCAGGCGGATACATTTTTCCCGGATCTGGATCAAGACCCACAGTGGCAGATGACCAAGATCAGTGATGAGCAGACGTATTTTGATCTGGAGTATGTATTTACAATTTACGAGAGGGTATCATGAGAATTTTAAATGTAACAGCGCAGAAACCGAACAGCACCGGCAGTGGAATTTTTCTGTCGGAGCTTATGAAGGAATTTGCAAATAAGGGACACACACAGGCACTGGTAGCCGGTGTGTATCCTGAGGAGGAAACTCCGGTACCGGATCGGGTCACATTTTATCCGGTATATTTTGAACAGGGGAAACTGAACTTTCCGATTGTAGGAATGTCAGACGAGATGCCATATCCGAGTACCAGATACCGGGATATGACACCAAAGATGGAAGCGGCATTCAAAGAAAGTTTTTTGAAACAGCTGGATGAGGCAGTAAGAGATTTGAATCCGGATTTGATTTTGTGCCATCATCTTTATCTTTTGACTGCCATCGTACGGGAACATTTTCCAGACCGGAAGGTCTTTGGCTTTTGCCATAATACAGATTTGCGGCAGATGCAGAAGACAGATTTGGAACGGGAGTACATTACGGGGCAGATTCGAAGACTTGATCGGATTTTTGCACTGCATGCAGAGCAGAAGCGGACCATTCAGGATATTTATGATGTGCCGAAAGAAAAAATACAGGTGATTGGAATGGGGTATAACAGCCATATTTTCAAGAATGAAAGCCTGCGTGTGAATGACGGTGTGACAAGAATTGCATTTGCCGGAAAGATTTCGGTGAAAAAAGGAGTGGAAAGCCTGATCCGGAGTCTGGATTATCTGGAATATGAAAAGGAAAGGATTGAGCTTTTGCTTGCCGGAGGAGCCGGGAATGAAGAAGAGTATGAGCAGATAGTAGAGCTTGCGAAAAAATGTCCGTATAAGGTGACATTTTTAGGAAAGCTTCCACAGAAAGAGCTGGCGAAAGTCTACAATTCCTGTGACATCTTTGCACTTCTGTCATTCTCTGAAGGACTGCCTCTTACGGTCATTGAGGCGCTTGCATGCGGAGACAGAGTAGTCATGACAGACTTGCCCGGAGTGAAAGAATGGATTGATACTTATGCGCCGGGGGCAGATATAAGATATGTGACACTGCCATTGATGCGTAATGTGGATGAGGCAGTTCCTGCGACACTGCCGGATTTTGAAAGGCGGATCGGTCAGCGAATCTGGGAGTCTGTGGAGGCAGGTAAAACAAAAGAAGTAGATGTCAGCGGACTTTCCTGGACAAAAATTGCAGGCGAAGTGCTGAAAGTATTATCTCTGGCATCATAAAATATATCAAGAAAACAGATGAAAAATGTCATTGACAGTAACACAAAGTTATGATTATAATATATAAAAATATTCGATAAAACAGTTTTGTGAAATGCAATGACGGGGAGGAGTACATAGATACCGGAAGCTAAGAGAGAAGACGGGTGGTGTAAGTTTTCATGAAGGGTTTATGGAAGTAGCCTCTGAGCAGTGAACCGAAAAGATGAATGGATGATAGTGCTTTTGAAAGAAAGCATCTATAGTTACATGATCTAAGTAGACTTCAACGTCTGTCCCGACGTTACAAGGGAGCAATATCGGATAATCGTTATGGTTTCCCGTATTGATATGAGTGCAGAGAGAATTCTCTGAATTTAGGTGGTAACACGGATGGTATATTCGCCCTAAGCTATTTCGCTTAGGGCGTTTTTCTATATCTGACGGGAAATGCATACTGTTGGATATTCATGACGAAGCAAAATCTGGGAATGTTAAAGGAGGAAGACATTTATGAAGAAAATCAGTGGCAATAAGCTATTAGTAAAAGCCTTAAAAGAAGAAGGAGTAGATACTCTGTTCGGTTATCCTGGGGCATGTACCATTGATATCAGTGACGAACTTTACAAGCAGGATTTTACGAAAGTAATCTTGCCAAGGCAGGAAGTGGCACTTGTCCATGAGGCCGATGCCTATGCAAGATCTACCGGAAAAGTCGGTGTTTGCCTTGTTACAAGTGGTCCGGGAGCAACGAACTTGGTAACAGGTCTTGCAACAGCATATTATGATAGTGTTCCGCTTGTGTGCTTTACCGGTCAGGTGTCCAGACATCTGATTGGAAATGATGCATTTCAAGAGGTTGACATTGTAGGAATTACAAGAAGTATCACCAAGTATGGAGTAACGGTGCGAAACAGAGAAGACCTTGGAAGAATTTTAAAAGAAGCATTTTACATTGCAAGAACAGGACGTCCAGGTCCGGTCCTTATCGATCTTCCAAAAGATGTTATGGGAGAACTTGGAAGCGCAGAATATCCGGAAACCGTTAATATCCGTGGTTATAAGCCAAATACAAGCGTACATATCGGACAGTTAAAACGTGCGATCAAAATGCTTGGACGTGCAAAAAAACCATTATTTTTAGCAGGTGGAGGTGTGATTATTTCCCGTGCAAACGAAGTATTTACCAAATTGGTGGAGAAGACGAATATTCCGGTCGTAACAACAGTAATGGGACGCGGGGCAATTCCGACAAACCACCCACTCTACATCGGAAATCTTGGAATGCATGGAGCATATGCCTGCAATATGGCTGTCAGCGATTGTGATCTGCTGTTTTCAATCGGAACTAGGTTCAATGACAGAATTACCGGAAAGTTGCATTCATTTGCACCGAATGCACAGATTGTACATATCGATATTGATACAGCTGCAATTTCAAAAAATGTACAGGTAGATATTCCGATTGTTGCAGATGCAAAAGATGCGATCGAGAAGATGTTAGAGTATGTAGAGCCGAATGAGACATCAAAGTGGCTGGAACAGATTGAAAGCTGGAAAGAGGAACATCCTCTGAAAATGAAAGAAAAACCGATCATGACACCTCAGGATATTATTGAGACGATCAACCGTATGTTTGATGAAGCAATTATTGTAACTGATGTAGGACAGCATCAGATGTTCACGGCTCAGTTTGCTGAGATTACACAGAAGAAGAGACTTCTTATGTCAGGTGGACTTGGAACAATGGGGTATGGACTTCCGGGAGCGATTGGTGCTAAAATTGGTAATCCGGATGTACCGGTCATTTCCATCTCCGGTGACGGTGGGATGCAGATGAATATTCAGGAACTTGCAACAGCAGTATTAGAGGAACTTCCAATCATTAGCTGTATTTTTAATAATTATAACCTTGGAATGGTTCGCCAGTGGCAGAAATTATTCTATGGAAAACGTTACTCTATGACGAATTTACGATCCGGTGCTGCAAGCAGAAGGGCAGCAGATGATGAGAATTTTGAATATCCGGAGTATACACCGAACTTTATCAAACTGGCAGAAAGTTATGGCGCAGTAGGAATCCGTGTGGAGAAAAAAGAAGATATTGAGCCTGCATTCAGAGCAGCACTTGAAAATAAACACAGACCGACGATTATCGAGTTTATGATTGATCCGGAGGATCTTGTATATCCAATGATTAAACCGGGCGGAACTCTGGAAGAGCTGATCATGGATTGTTAGAAGGGAGAATGGAATTATGAGTGGAACAAATAATGGAATGAAAAAACGCTGGATATCACTTTATGTAGAAAATCAGGTAGGTGTTCTGTCTAAAATTTCCGGACTCTTTTCTGGAAAGTCATATAATCTGGACAGCCTTACTGTAGGAACAACAGAAGATCCGACTGTGTCGAGAATGACAATAGCAACGGTCAGTGACGATGAGACGTTTGAACAGATCAAAAAGCAGCTCAACCGTACGGTAGAGGTTATTAAAGTCATTGATTTTACAGATGTTTTTGTAAGAATGAAAGAAATTATGTACATTAAAGTTCAAAAATGTACACCGGAGGATAAGGTGGAATGTTTCCAGATTGCGGAGACGTTTAAGGCAAAAGTCATTGACTACGGAAGAGATAGTCTTTTGCTGGAATTTGTACAGACAGGAACCAAAAATGACGCAGTTATTAAGCTGATGAAAGAAGAGTTCAAGCGTATTGAAGTTGTGCGTGGAGGAAGCGTTGGAATTGAGTCTATTAGTATGATGGAAAGATAATTCTAAAAAAACAGAGCGCACTCTTGAATTTTAAATATGATGGTATTATAATAATGTCAGTAGAATAGTTAAAAAATTAAAGTTATATAGATGAACGGAGGAAATTATCATGGAGAAAAAGAACATTGACTGGTCAAACATCGGATTTGGCTACATGCAGACAGATAAGAGATATGTATCCAACTACAAAGACGGAGCATGGGATGAAGGAACTCTTACCTCCGACGCAACCATAACAATCAATGAGTGCGCAGGTGTACTTCAGTATGCGCAGACATGCTTTGAAGGAATGAAAGCTTACACAACAGAAGATGGACATATCGTAACTTTCCGTCCAGATTTAAATGCAGCAAGAATGGCTGATTCAGCAGCAAGACTTGAGATGCCGGTATTCCCAGAGGACAGATTCGTAGATGCAATCAAACAGGTCGTAGCAGCTAATGCAGCATATGTACCGCCTTATGGATCAGGAGCTACACTTTATGTAAGACCGTATATGTTTGGTTCCAGTCCGGTTATCGGAGTAAAACCTGCAGAGGAGTATCAGTTCCGTGTATTTACCACACCAGTTGGACCATACTTTAAAGGCGGCGCTAAGCCGATCACAATTAAGGTTTCAGACTTTGACCGTGCTGCACCGCATGGAACAGGTCATGTAAAAGCAGGTCTTAACTATGCAATGAGCCTTCATGCAATCGTGACAGCACATGGAGAAGGATACGATGAGAATATGTATCTGGATGCTGCAACAAGAACAAAAGTAGAAGAGACAGGTGGAGCAAACTTTATCTTCGTAACAAAAGACAATAAAGTCGTAACACCGAAGTCATCTACAATCCTTCCTTCTATTACAAGACGTTCTCTGATGTATGTAGCAGAGCATTATCTTGGACTGGAAGTAGAAGAAAGAGAAGTATACCTTGATGAAGTAAAAGATTTTGCAGAGTGTGGACTTTGTGGAACAGCAGCAGTTATTTCACCAGTTGGCAAGATTGTAGATCATGGCAAAGAAATCTGTTTCCCAAGCGGAATGGAAGAGATGGGACCAGTTACAAAGAAACTGTATGAGACATTGACAGGAATCCAGATGGGTCACATTGAAGCACCAGAGGGCTGGATCTGCAAGATCTGCTAGGATTGAGAAAAAGCCAGGCACAAGAACAATCACAGACTCTACATTGTTTTCAGATAATACAAGATTCATATGCGAGATGAGGTTGACGGGAAAATGAGAATTTTGTAAAATAATGTCAAGACACATGGAGCGGGACAGAAACGCGAAAATCTGTCCCGCTCTTTTTGCAATATAGGGAGTTTCCCTTTTAACGGAATCCGGGAGCGGACATGATGCGGGGATTCTGCTTTTGATGGAAAAGTATCATATTCCATTGATTCTGTTATCTATGGGCAAGAAATGAAAAGGAACTTGGAGAGATGCTGGAGTTTGCCAATGCAGCAGCATCTATTGTAACAACAAGAAAAGGGGCGCTTCGGGTAATGCCCAAGTTAGAGGAGATTTTGCATGTGCAAAGAGGAGTGTAAGTCAGAAGAAATGAAATATCGCCTGGCGGAAGCTGTGAAAGTCTGCATGAAGACGACATCGGTGGAGAAGATTACGGTAAAGGAAATCGTAGATGCGTGCGGAACGACCAGACAAACATTTTACCGGCATTTTCAGGATAAATATGACCTGGTTAACTGGTATTTTGATAAGATCCTTCTGGAATCATTTGAACATATGGGAGAAGGCGAGACCATCTATGAAGGACTGGTGAAAAAATTCCAGTATATTCAGAAAGAGAAACTTTTCTTTAAAATGGCATTTAAATCTGATGATCAGAACTGTCTGAGAGACCATGATTTTGAACTGATCCTGGCATTTTATTCAGACCGGATCCAGGAAAAATCCGGAAAGCCATTGTCGGAAGATTTAAAATTCCTGCTGGAAATGTATTGCCAGGGTTCTATTTACATGACTGTACAATGGGTGTTTGGAAGGGTGAAACGCACGCCGGAGGAACTGGCAGCAGATCTCGTGAAAGCAATGCCGGAAGAACTGGCGGGGGTGTTTGAAAGACTGGATCTTTTATGATCCGGTCACGTTACATTTTCATAATTTTGTAACTTTCATTTTTTTAATAACATTGTTAAAATAAAAACATAAAAGCAAATTATGTCATGTAAGAAAAGGAGAGATTGAAATGGCAAACAGAATTATGCTGAATGAGACATCTTATCACGGAGCAGGAGCAATCAAGGAGATTGCAACAGAGGCAAAATCAAGAGCATTTAAGAAAGCATTTGTATGCTCTGATCCAGACCTTATCAAATTTGGGGTAACAAAGAAAGTGACAGATGTATTAGATGAGGCTGGACTCGCATATGAGATTTATTCTGACATCAAAGCCAATCCTACGATTCAGAACGTACAGAATGGTGTTGCAGCATTCAAGAGCGCTGAGGCTGATTACATTGTAGCAATCGGTGGAGGATCTTCCATGGATACAGCAAAAGCAATCGGTATCATTATTGCTAATCCGGAATTCGAGGATGTAAGAAGTCTGGAAGGTGTTGCGCCAACTAAGAAACCTTGTGTACCGATCATTGCAGTTCCGACAACAGCAGGTACAGCAGCAGAGGTTACGATCAACTACGTTATTACAGATGTAGAGAAGAAGAGAAAATTTGTCTGTGTTGACCCACATGATATGCCGGTCATCGCAGTTGTAGACCCGGATATGATGTCCTCTATGCCAAAAGGACTGACAGCTTCCACAGGTATGGATGCTCTTACACATGCAATCGAAGGATATACAACAAAGGCTGCATGGGAGATGACAGATATGTTCCATATCAAAGCAATCGAGATTATTTCCAAATCCTTAAGAGGAGCAGTTGCAAATGAGAAAGAGGGTCGTGAGGGAATGGCTCTTGGACAGTATATCGCAGGAATGGGATTCTCAAATGTAGGTCTTGGAATTGCTCATTCTATGGCTCATACACTTGGAGCTGTTTATGACACACCACATGGTGTTGCATGTGCTATGATGCTTCCAATCGTTATGGAGTATAATGCTGAATGCACAGGCGAGAAATACAAAGAGATCGCAAGAGCTATGGGTGTCAAAGGTGTTGATGATATGTCTGTAGAAGAATACAGAAAAGCAGCAGTAGACGCTGTTTCGCAGCTTTCTATCGACGTTGGAATCCCAACAAAACTGGAAGCGTTAAAAGAAGAGGATCTTGACTTCTTAGCTGAGTCTGCACACGCAGATGCATGCGCTCCGGGTAATCCGAAAGATGCAAGTGTTGAAGATCTGAAGAATCTGTTCAGAAAATTAATGTAATGATGCCAGAGTAATCCGCATGCATCATGCATTATTACATAATCTAAGATAAGAGAACTCCTGACATTGATATCCAGTGCCAGGAGTTTTTAATATTTCGAAAAATTAAAATGAGAAGAAAACAGTATAAAACAGTATATAACAGTTGACAACTGTTATATACTGTTTTATACTGTTTATAACGAAGGAGGAGTTTTATGGATATCATAGTAAACCATTCATCCATGCAGCCAATCTATGAACAGATTGGAGATCAGATAAAAGAAAAAATCATGCATGGTGTATTAAAGGCAGATACCTCGCTCCCATCAGTTCGTACTTTAGCTAAAGAACTTAAGGTCAGTGCACTGACCGTGAAAAAAGCATATGATGCTCTGGAAGAAGAAGGATTTGTAATTACGATTCATGGAAAAGGAAGTTTCGTAGCATTTGCAGATCAGGAGCTGATGCTGGAGGAGAAGAAAAAGGAAGTGGAAGCTGATTTGGAGATGGCCATCCGAAAAGGCAAAAGCTGTGGAATGACGGATCAGGAATTACTGGAGTTGTTTCAGATTGTTTTGGAGGATTGATAAGTATGTTGAAATTTGAAGGTGTGAAAAAGCACTATGAAGATTTTGAACTGGATCTTACCCTGGAAGTACCGGAAGGTTATGTTACCGGACTGATCGGAGCCAATGGTGCAGGAAAAAGTACAGCATTCAAAGCAGCATTAGGTCTGATCAGACCAGACGCAGGTGTTGTAAAGATGCTGGGAAAAAATGTAGAAGATTTTACAGTGCAGGATAAAGAGCGGATTGGCGTTGTTCTGGCTGATTCCGGTTTCAGTGGATATTTACGTGTGAAAGATATACTTCCGATGCTTGAAAGTATGTACCATAAGTTTCAGAAAGAAGATTTCCTGGAAATGTGCAAAAAATATCAGTTGCCATTAGACAAAAAGATCAAGGAATTTTCAACGGGAATGAAACGTAAATTACAGATTGCAGCGGCAGTTTCACATGGCGCAGATGTGTTGCTTCTGGATGAACCGACCGCAGGACTGGATGTTATGGCAAGAGATGATATGCTGGAAATTTTAAGAGAATATATGGAAACTCCGGGACGTTCTATTCTGATTAGTTCACACATTTCCACAGATCTGGAAGGAATCTGTGATGACATTTATATGATTGATGAAGGAAAGATTCTTTTGCATGAAGAGACCGACAAACTTTTGGATCAGTATGGACTTTTAAAGGTGAAGGCAGACCAGTACGAGGCGCTTGACAAGGCGTACATTTTGGCGCATAAGAAAGAAGAGTATGGTTATAGCTGCCTGACAAATGAACGGCAGTATTATCAGGAAAACTATCCGGATATCACCATTGAAAAAGGAAAAATTGATGATGTGATTATTATGATGAAAAGGGGGCAGCAAGAATGAAAGGATTGTTGATCAAAGATTACAAACTCATGTTGGGACAAAAATCCTTTTTGGGAATGGCAGCTCTTATGGCGGTATTATATCTCATTATTTACAAAGACCCTATAGTTGCTGTTGTATTTATTACGGTCATGTGTACTATGTTTACCGTTAGTACACTAAGTTATGACGAATATGAAAATGGAATGGCTTATTTGTTTACACTTCCAATCAGTAGAAACACATATGTATTAGAAAAGTATGCATTTGCATTGGTGAATTGCATCGTGACAGGAGTGATCATGTATGTTATGGCATGTGGATCCATTAAAATCCGCGGACTGGCAATATCACAAAGCGATATGTATTCAGGTCTGGCCGGTGCCTGCTTTGTATCAATTATTATGATAAGCTATATGATTCCGTTGTATATAAAGTTTGGAATAGAAAAGAGCAGAATTGTGTCAGTAAGCGGAATGGCAGCTATTTTTTTAATACTGTACCTGGGAATAAAAATATCAAAAGAACGGAATGGGGCGATACTGAAAATCATAAGTCGAGCTGAAAAATTAAGTGATGGAATTGTAATTTTACTGATTTTTGCAGTTTCGGTTATATTAATTTGCATTTCACTAGTGTGCGCAATGAAAGCAATGAAAAAGCGCGAATTTTAAAAAGGGACAGGTGTGAGAAACAGTAAAGACTGAGAATACGTGATGGTAAAAAAATTGGGGACGGGGTTTTTTTAGAAAAACCCCGTCCCCAATTTTTGAAAAATGCAGTTTTATTGTCTGTGGCTTGCAATTATTAGCCGTACTGTCCGATACAGATAAGGCTTATATTCTTCGATGGACAGTGGTTCGTTATATAAAATCGAATTATATGCCGTGGATCCGGTCAGTTCTACGATGGTGAATAGCATAACGTCCGGACATTCGTATTTGTAAGAATCTTCATTAACGAGATTGAGAAATTCTTCATAAAAATCTGGTTCGGTCCGTTCTTCGGTGAGAAGGGCGGAGCGAAGTGCGCCCATGACTAGATTCTTGGAAATAAAGTTTAACAATGCCTTATTGCTGGCGAGAGCATCTATAATGTAATCAATGATAAAGATTAATTGTTCTTCCAGCCCGGAAATGTCTGCTTTCCGTAATGCTTTTGCTGCTTTCTCAAATAGTTCATGAGTCTTGAAAGCGGTAAGTTTATTCTTGATATCATATTTGTCTTTAAAATACAAATAGAAAGTTCCTTTTGCAACACCGGCTTTTTCTACAATATCAGAAATAGCAGTAGCATTGATACCTTTTGTGGTAAAAAGTTCGTATGCGGTGTTGAAGAGGGCTTCTTTTTTCTTCTTTTTATTTTCGTCTACTTTTCCCATGATTATCCTCTTTTCTGTTCAACAGCAATTATAACTGTACGGTAAGGTAATGTGCAAGTTAATTTTTTGCTTAAAGGTAGAAAACGTGAGTGTATTTCTAATGTATGATTGTAAAAGTAATGTGTCATATTTTTATTGATGAAAATATTTTAACACAAAAATGACCAATAGTCAAAAATATATTGACTATTGGTCATTTTTGGTGTATTATGCTGTTTGAAAAAGAAAATGACTAACAGTCATAAATGAAAGGGAGAAGGAGTTATGGTTAACTTTGGAAAGAAAGTGGTGAAATACAGAGTATTGATACTGATACTTGGCGTGCTGTTGCTGATTCCGTCAGTCTTCGGTTATCTGAATACCCGGGTCAATTATGATGTGCTGACTTATCTTCCAGACAATATCGAGACGATGAAAGGACAGGATATTCTGGTGAATGATTTTGGAACCGGAGCATTTTCTATGTTCATTGTTGATGGTATGGAAGAGAAAGATGTAGCGGAACTGAAAGAGAAGATTGAGAAAGTCGATCATGTGGCAAATGTAATATGGTACGACTCTATTGCAGATATTTCCGTGCCGATGAGTATGTTGCCGGACGACATTTACGATGTATTTAATTCCGATACCGGAACGATGATGGCGATTTTCTTTGATGAGGGAACATCTTCAGATGGAACGATGGATGCAATTGCACAGATCCGGAAAATTGCCGGCAAGCAATGTTTTTTAAGTGGAATGTCCGCAGTAGTTACGGACACGAAGAATCTGGCAGAAAAAGAGACTCCGGTCTATGTACTGATTGCCGTTATTTTGGCGGTCATTGTACTTGGACTGACAATGGAATCATTTTTCGTACCGTTACTTTTTATGCTGAGTATCGGAATGGCAATCATTTACAATCTGGGAAGTAACTATTTTATGGGAGAAATTTCTTATATTACGAAAGCGTTGGCAGCGGTATTGCAGCTAGGTGTTACGTTAGATTATTCCATTTTCCTGATGCACAGTTATGAAGAACAGCAGGTGAGATACGACGGAGATAAGAAGCGTGCCATGGCACATGCGATTTCCCAGACATTTTCATCTGTTATAGGAAGCTCCATTACAACAATTGCCGGATTCATTGCATTATGCTTTATGTCCTTTACACTGGGACTGGATATTGGAATCGTTATGGTAAAAGGAGTTATCTTTGGAGTGATTGCATGTGTGACCATTCTTCCGTCTATGATTCTTTGCTGTGACAAAATCATTGAGAAGACGAAACACAAACCATTCCTCCCGGATATTGGAAGAATTTCTGACAAGGTTACGAAACGATACCTGGTATATGTAGTATTGTTTTTGTTATTCTTATTTCCTGCAATTTATGGAAATAATCATACAGCAGTTTATTACAACCTGGACGAGACATTACCAAAGGATCTGCCAAGTATCATTGCAAATGAAAAGTTAAAAGAAGATTACGATATGAATACAACGCACATGATTCTGGTGGACAGTTCCGTATCTTCAACAGATGTCAATAAAATGATAAAAGAAATGGATAAGGTAGACGGTGTCAAATGGGCACTTGGGCTGGACTCTCTTGTAGGTCCGTCAGTTCCGTCTGATATGATTCCGGAGTCCGTATCCAGTATGCTGAAAAATGATAAATATCAGCTGCTTCTTGTAAACTCTGAATATAAGGTAGCATCTGATGAAGTCAATGCCCAGATTAAGGCATTGAATAAGATTTTGCACAAATATGATAAGACCGGAATGCTGATTGGTGAAGGACCGCTGACCGCAGATCTGATTGATATTACAGATCAGGATTTTAAGACAGTCAGTGCAGTATCCATTGGAATTATATTTGTCATTATCCTTGTGTTATTCAAATCCATTTCACTTCCGGTCATTCTGGTAGGTGTTATTGAATTTGCAATTTTTGTAAATATGGGAATTCCTTATTACACAGGCACGAAGCTTCCGTTTGTTGCTTCTATCGTTATCGGAACGATTCAGCTGGGATCTACGGTTGACTATGCAATCCTGATGACGACAAGATATAAGCGTGAACGAAACCATGGGGCAAATAAACATGATGCCATTACGACAGCCCACCGTGTATCAGCACAGTCCATTATGGTCAGTGCCTTAAGCTTCTTCGCAGCGACCATCGGAGTCGGACTTTATTCCAACATTGATATGATCAGTTCGCTGTGTATCCTGATGGCAAGGGGAGCGCTGATAAGTATGGTAGTTGTAATCTTCGTACTGCCATCCATGTTTATGGTATTTGACAAAGTAATCGTAAAAACAAGTAAAGGTTTTCTGCCGAAAGAGGCATAAGATTTACAGGAGGGATCACTATGAACGGAAATAAAAAAATCGCAAAAAAAATTGTAGCAGGATCTATGGCTGTCATGATGGCTGCCGGACTTGCCGGAACATATGAATATCACAGTAATGCTATGCAGGTACAGGCAGCAGAGCAAAAGGACAAAGACACTCAGGAATTAAAAGAGACTGCGGAAAATGTATTGGCAGACCACGCAACAGATTCTGAGGATACAGGATTTTCAAAAGAGGAATCTGTGTATGTAAAAGCAGATGCAAGTGGAAATGTAAAGAAAACGACGGTATCTGAATGGCTGAAAAATCCGGAAAAAGGAACTATTTCTGACACATCTGAATTGAAAGATATTAAAAATGTAAAAGGTGACGAAACATTTGAGACAGGAAGCAACAACAACGTAAGCTGGAAGTCTGAAGGAAATGACATTTACTATCAGGGAACAATAGATAAAGAGCTCCCGGTAGATGTGAAAGTATCCTACAAACTGGACGGAAAGAGCATTTCCCCGAAAGATCTGAAAGGTAAAAGCGGAAAGGTTGAGATTCAGTTTAGCTATGACAACAAATCAAAACAGACTGTCAATGTAAATGGTGAAGATGTAGAAATGTACACACCATTTACCATGGTCAGTGCAATGATGCTTTCCTCTGATGAGTACAGCAATGTGTCTGTTGAAAATGGAAAACTTATTTCTGACGGAGATAAAAATATTGTAGTCGGAGTTGCATTCCCGGGACTTGCAAATGATTTGAATCTGAAAGATCTGGATCTGGACATTGATATTCCGGAGACAGTAACAATTACAGCAGATGTCAAAGATGCAACAGTCGGAACAAGTATTACAATGGCTTCCGCAGAGTTGATGAATGAATTCGGACCGGACGACATCGACAGCTTTGATGACTTGCAGGATTCTATCGATGACCTGGAAGATGCAACAAATCAGTTGGTAGATGGATCAAAGGAAGCAGCAGATGGATCAAAAGAGCTGGCAGACGGAGCTGGAACATTGAATGACGGAGCCGGAACACTGGCAAGTGGAGCCGGAACACTGGCGGACGGTGTGAATACACTGAATGAAAAGAGTGGAACACTGGTCAGCGGAGTGAACACACTGGCGAGCGGCGTCGGAACCTATACAGCAGGTGTAGCATCAATTGCAAAAAATTCTCAACTGATAAGTGATAATATGCAGAGCTTAAAGGCTGGAGCAGCTAGTTTGAGCGATGGTATTGATAACCAAGTTAAACCAGGAATTCAAGACATAAAAAATGGAGTAAACAGTGCTAATTATGCAATTACCGCTTCGGTGGGAGCAACAGAGTCTGGGCAGACATTGCCAGGAGTAAAAACTATGTTGGGGGGAGCATCTCAAACCCTTGCACCAGTAAAAATTACAGAGGAGCAGATAAAGGGCTGTGTAGAAGGTAATATAAAAGAGAATACTTCAAAAGCAACCTTAGATGAAAATACAATAAATCAAATTATGGAGAAGTATGAAATTAGTGATGATGATAAAGAAAAGGTAAAAAATGCTATTCAAGAAGCATTAGCATCTAGTAAGATTGATGCAGAATATGATATTACTGTTTCAGCAGATAAAGTCGAAGGTGTTAACGACTCAATTAATACAGAAATTACCGGTGCAAAAAGGTATGTAGATAATGCTAATGAAGCATTGACGACTATATCCAGTGGATTATCAGAATTAGCCGGGGAGAATGGTATTGGTAAATTGGAAGGAGCGTTTTCTGAAAAAGGTGATATTGGAGTCGGTATTTCAAAACTTACAACAGGAGCAACAGAGCTTGCGGCAGGAACACAGGCATTAGCAGATGGAGCAGCAGAATTGAATAAAAACAGTGCACCGCTTATGGCTGGCGTTACTTCCTTAAAAGATGGTGGTTCCCAGCTTGCAAGTGGTGTTAGCCAGTTAGCAAGTGGTGCTAATCAGGTTGCTGACGGAGCCGGAACATTATCTAACGGAACTCAGACATTATTAGATGGAGCCAACACATTAGCAGATGGAAACCAGACTCTGGCAGACGGAATGCAGGAATACAAAGAAGAGGCAATTGATAAACTGACAGATCTCTTCAATGGAGATATTAGTGGTGTGACAGATCGAATTGATGCAATGACTAACCTTGCAAAAGAATACAAATCATTTGCAGGAATCAGTGATGGAG